>Ga0209518_1000028_pt1 | contig 228940 bp, 234 predicted proteins | sample RifGroB1_FD_183993 | JGI IMG/M metagenome (GOLD analysis project Ga0209518, IMG submission 183993) | Groundwater microbial communities from Rifle, Colorado, USA - Groundwater B1 (SPAdes) (version 2) | ecosystem: Environmental > Aquatic > Deep subsurface > Groundwater | place: Rifle, Colorado...
GTTGCCCCGGGAACAGTCTATGGCGGCAGCTCCCTTACTTACGACGGCTCAGGCAGTATCTACGCGTTTAGAGGCAACAGCACCACTGATTTCTGGAAATACGCCATCTCCACCAACACCTGGTCAACTATGACCAGCGCGCCAGCAATTGTCTCTGGCGGTGGCACTTCCCTGGCCTACGACGGCTCAGGCAATATCTATGCGTTTGAAGGCGATGGCATCAGCACCGCTTTCTGGAAATACACCATTTCCACTAATACCTGGTCAACCATGGCAGTGGCGCCGGCAACAGTCTATATCAGCAGCTCCCTGGTCTACGACGGTTCAGGTAATATCTACGCGAATAGAAGCAGTAACAGTGTCCTTTTCTGGAAATACACCATCTCTACTAACACCTGGTCAACCATGGCCAGCGTACCAACAGGGGGAATGAATTATGGCTCCCTGGCTTATGACGGCTCGGGCAGTATCTACGCGTTTCAAGGCGGCGTCACCACCACTTTCTGGAAATACGCCATCTCCACCAACACCTGGTCAGTGATGACCGTTGCCCCGGGAACAGTCTATTACGGCAGCTCTTTGGCCTACGACGGCTCAGGCAGTATCTACGCGTTTCGAGGCAACACCACCACCGCTTTCTGGAAATACAATATCAACACTCGCAGCGCTCCTTCTTTTACCGACGCCACCATCAGCTACACTCAATATCCGAGTTCCGGAGAATTGATTTCTTCCAGATACGACGCCAGCGATGCCGCCAATTTAATCGCCAAAATCAGCTGGAACGAAACCGCGACTTCAACAACCAACAAGGTAAGATTGCAAATCAGGTCTTCTCCGGACGGTTCAACCTGGTCGGAATGGTGCGGTTACGCTGACACCGGCTCAACCTGCGCCGGGACAAATTATTTTGATTTTGACAAGAATAACGTAACGCTGGGAACGGACAATCCTTTGAGAAACAACAATAACGACCGCTATTTGCAGTATAAAGTCCGGCTGGAAAGCGACAGCGCGGGAACGGCGGTCGCGGACAATGTCGTAATCACTTATGTGGTCAACGCGGCGCCGCAGTTTGACGCTTCTTACGGAACTAACGGAATTTTAATTTCTTCCCAAATCGCCACTTCCACCGACAACAACTGGGGAAAGATGGAAATCTGGCATCGGGTCGAAGACACGGACACTTTAACCGGCGCCACGCCCAACAAATTGGCAACCACTTTCGATTACCGGCTGAACAGTTCGGCCGGCTGGACCGCGATTCCGCTGGCGAATCTCAATCCTTCCTCCACTTCCACCCGGATTGCCGCGAATTCTTACAACACCACTTCCACTATCTGGGACGCTCCGAGCCAGATTTCCGGAAATTATTCCACCACCACGCAAATCAGGGTAACGGCCAACGACAGCGAGGCGGCCAACAACATCGCGTCTTCGACCAGCGCGGCTTTCACTTTGGACACCAAAGTTCCGACAGCCGGCGGCTTGACTTTCGATTCTTCGGCCGGCGCGACAACGGGGAATATTCTGGGTTATACCTTCGCGGATGATTCCAATATCCAATACCGGATTTCCAACAACGCGGATTTTTCCGCGGACAACAATAGCCGGAACGACTGGCAGACGCTGAACGCTTCTTCAACGGGCGCCAGCTCCACAACTTGGATAACGCCGGCGGCGAGCGGCGCAACGGAAAAAGTTTATTACCAGGCGAGGGACGCTTACGGCAACACCATGGCTTCGGGCACGGTAACGGCGCCGGGCATCGGAACGCAAAATCTGGCGGGCATCAATTTGAAAGACGTTTCCAACACCAATACCGGCCAGTGGCAGGAATTTATTTCCTGGAGCCCTTATACCAGTGAAACGGACGCGACATTCGCTTCTTATAAATTATACCGTTCAACGGACGGAGCGAATTACAGCCTGCTGACCACCATCACCGCTTCTTCAACCAATTATTACACCGATACTTCGGTTTCCTCCTCAACGGATTATTATTACAAGATAAAAGTGACTGATACGGATGGCGATGTTTCCGAATTTTCCGCTTCAGCCGACGATGTCGTTGACGGCCAAGGGGGAACGGATATCGTGGCGCCGATAATCAGCAATGCTTCTTCAACCGAAGTTCAGTCCACCTGGGCGAAAATCACCTGGACTACGGACGAATACTCTGATTCCAAAGTTTTATACGGAACAGCAACGGGAAATTACACCGCTTCTTCGTCGGTGGACACTTTGCTGGCTTCGTCGACTCCTCACGCGGTTTATCTGACCGGCCTGACTCCGGGCGCGACTTATTATTTCATGGTCCGGTCAAAAGATATTGTGAATAATTCGGCCGATTCTTCGGAATACAGTTTTACCACTATTCCCGGAGTAACGATTTCCGACGTGGCTTGCATTGACCAGACCGGCACTTCGCTCTCCGTCATCTGGAACACCAACCAGGCGACGGTTTCTTCGGCGGTGGAATATTCGGCGAATGCTTCTCTGGCGAGCTACAGTTCGGCTTCGGTCAGCGCGGTCAGTTCGGTTAGCAACAATTATTACCAGCAAAAAGCTCCGATTACCGGCCTGTCCCAGGGGCTGCCTTATTATTTCAGGGTGAAATCGACCAACAGCGGGGGCAATGTTTCCATTGACAATAACAGCGGGAATTTCTACATTTGCCGGACTACCCGCGACACCAAGCCGCCGGTGATTTCCGGAGTCGCCACGCCGGTGCTTACCGATTCGTCGGCGGTGGTCATTTGGACAACCGACGAGCCGGCAAGTTCCAAGGTTGAATACGGCACCACGGCTTCGTCCACGGCCGGCAGTTACGCGACTTCAACGATCCAGGACAGCACTTTGACGACTAGCCACGTGGTAACGCTTACGGGTTTGATTAAAGAAACAAAATATTATTACAGAGTCCGCTCCAACGATTTGAACACCGGCAACAGCGACGCGGTTTCCAATGAAAATGAATTTACCACCGCGGCGGAAAGACAAACCATCATAGTTTATGTCGGCGCGGCCGTCGTCAGCAACGCGGCAACGGCCGGCGACATGACGGGACCGGTTATCAGCGACATCAAAGTTGAATCAGTCGGCTCTTTTGACGCGGTAATCAGTTTCAGCACCAATGAAGACGCCACCGCTTTCATCGATTACGGAGAAACCAACGGTTACGGGACGACCGTCGGTTCGTCGCAATTTTCCACTTCCCACAGATTCAAACTGACCGGTTTGAAAATGGGAACGCAATATCATTTCAAAGCCAAAGCCATCGACAAGGCGAATAATTTCTCCGATGCCGGCGACGAGACTTTCACGACAAAATATTTCACCGAAGCGCTTCAAGACCTGATTACTTTGGAGAGAGCTTCCCAATTTCAGGAAGCGATAGAAAAATCAATCGAGTCGATTCTCCCGTCGCTTTTGCCGCCGTTCATCGAAAAGCCGCGGGTGACGGACATCACGGAAAATTCCGCGATTCTCAGGTGGAAAACCAACATAAAATCTTATTCGGTGGCGCTTTACGCGGGAGATAAAGATTTTAACGCGAGCGCAGTCAATCCTTACACCGGCGAAGTTTCCGACACCGAGACAAAAACCGTTGACCATGAAATTGCTTTGACCGGACTTTCCCCGAGCACCCAATACCACTTTATGGTTAAATCGTTCATTTTGCCGCAAGTAATGGGCCGGAGCGAAGACATGACTTTTATCACCAAGTCGTCGCCGATAAAACCGCGAATCGCCGACATTGACAACGACGCCATTACGATTGCCTGGATAACGGATTCGTTGGCCAGTTCAATCGTGGAATACAAGAATCTGCAAACCAACGAGATTAACCGGAAGACCAATGAATTTTTGACCAAGGACCACAACGTCAAAATCGAAAATCTGACGCCGGACACCTCTTATGAAATTCAAGCGATGGGTTACGGCGAAAAAGGAAATCTTATCGAAGCCGGCGAAGCGATTACCGCCAGAACCAGCCGCGATGTCACGCCGCCGACTCTTTCCAATTTGAGAATCGACAGCGCCATGGTTTCCGGTCGGACCGACCGGGTGCAAACAATCGTTTCCTGGAAAACCGACGAGCCGGCAAATTCTTTCGTTGAATATGAAGAAGGTTCGGGTAAGGGAGACGGAACATTGGCCAATAAATCCGGCGACAGCGATGTTTTTGTCCAGGACCACAATGTCATTATCACCAAATTAAAACCCGGCCTGCTTTACAGAATAAAAGTGATTTCAGTTGACGACGCCAACAATAAAACCGTTTCGCCGATAAGAACGATTATCACTCCGCGGCAAACCGAATCAATTGTCGATGTTATTGTCAAAAACTTTGAAGATACTTTCCAATTCTTACAAAAAATAAGATAAGAGGATAAATTGTGGATAACTTATAAAGAAATTCTAAAAAACCCGCTTAAACAGCGGGTTTTTTGATTCCTTTTAAAAAACAAGCACAGTGTTGACTTGAATAGCTCTGGTGGGGCAAAATTATATAAAAGTGGAGAGCTGTGGATAACTATGGGGATAAGCATGGTTTTCTGGGGACAACTCCCGATTTTATTGGCATGTTCATCGGCGAATTTCAACACAATTTAGATTCAAAAGGACGATTAGCCGTTCCGGTGAAATTCCGGCAGAAACTGACCGCTGGCGCGATTATCACGCGGGGGCTGGACAAATGTTTGTTCGTTTTCGGTTCCAAAGAATGGGAAATATTGGCGCAGAAATTAATCGCTTTGCCGCTGGCGCAGGCGAATTCCCGAGCTTTCGTCCGTTTGATGTTGGCCGGCGCCACGGATGTTGAATTGGACAAGCAGGGAAGGATTCTGATTCCTGATTATTTGCGGGAATACTCGGGACTGAAAAAAGAAACAACGGTTGCCGGCTTGTATAACCGAATTGAAATTTGGAACAGCGAGAATTGGAAGCAATACAAAGCGAAGACCGAAGGCAATTCGGACGAGATAGCGGAGAAGCTGGGAGAGTTGGGGATATAAACAATGCACGTTCCCGTTCTTTTAAAAGAAGTTGTTGAAATTTTGAATCCAATGCCCGGAGAATTTTTTATAGACGGCACGGCCGGAAGCGGAGGACACAGCGCCGCGATTTTGGAAAAAATAGGAGCAAGCGGAAAATTATTGGCGATTGATTGGGACGAAAAAGCGATTGAAAGATTGAAAGACGGGAAATTGAAAAATAGCGAGAATGCGATTTTGGTTCGGGGCAATTACGCGGATTTGCCGGAAATTTTGGAAAAAAATAATTTAAATTTAAGCGGGGCCGACGGATTGCTGATTGATTTGGGAATGTCTTCCGACCAACTGGAACATTCGGGCAGAGGATTCAGTTTTTTGAGAAACGAACCGCTGGACATGAGATACGGCGGTGAAGGATTGACGGCGGCGGAAGCCGTTAACAGTTTCAGCGAAAAAGATTTGGCGGATATTTTCTGGAAATACGGCGAAGAAAAATTTTCGCGGCAAATCGCCAAAAAGATTTGTGAAGAAAGAAAGAAAAAAAGAATTTTAACGACTTTTGAATTGGTGGATATTATTAGGCGCGCTGTCCCCCGCAATTATGAAAAAGGTCGTTTACATCCCGCCACCCGCGTTTTTCAAGCATTAAGAATTTATGTTAATGCCGAACTTCAAAATTTGGAAAAATTGCTGAAGAATTTGGACCGGATTTTAAGGCCCGAAGGTCGAGCAGCGATTATATCCTTTCATTCTCTGGAGGACCGGCTGGTGAAAAATTATTTTAGAGCGTTGGCAAAAGAAGGCCGAGCGGAACTTTTGACGAAAAAACCGATAAAACCGACAGAGGAAGAAATTCGAATCAATCCAAGGTCAAGATCCGCCAAATTAAGAGCAATTATTTATGACAATAATCCAACCCAATAAAAAAAATAAATTAAATTTTTTGATTTCTATTTTAATGCTGATTTTAGCCGTTGTTGCCGTCTGGAGCGTGTTTCTGTACAACCAATTGGTCGATTTCCGCCACGAAATAGCTTCTTATGAAAAATCCGCGTCCGAAACGGAAGTCAAAAACGCCGAACTTAAAAACGAACTTTTTCAAATAGTTAATCCGAAAAATTTGGAATCGTTGATGAACGACGGAGCGCTGGTTTTGGAAAAAAATCCGACTTACATTAAAGAACAGCAATTGGTAAAAAATTAGAATGCGATGGCGTTTTATTTTCATAATTTTCGTTTTCGGAACCCTCTATTCGGTTTTGGTTTTTCATCTTTATAATATTCAGATAGTTAAAAATCTTTATTATTCGGCGCGGGCGCAGTTTTTATCGGAAGCCGGCGTTTTGGAAAAATACCGCGGCGACATTTATTTTATCGACAAAAATAATAATTTGATTCAGGCGGCTTTGAACAAAGATTACGACATGATTTACGCCGTACCTTCCGAAATTCAAAAAGAAGCAAAATTAAATAATTCCGATACAGCGGACTGGGCGGAAAAACTAAGCCCGATTTTAAATGTTGACGCCGTTGAGCTTGAAAAAAAAATAAACAAACAGAACGACTCTTACGAACTTTTAATTTTGAAAGCCGGCGAAGAGCAGACAAAACAAATCCAAAAATTGAATTTAAAAGGGATTTACATCGACAAGAGGAATTTGCGTTTTTATCCTTTTGGGGAATTAGCTTCGCAACTTTTGGGATTCGTTTCGATTGACAAACAGGAAGGGCGTTACGGACTGGAATCCCGATTTGATTCTTTTCTTCAAAGCAACGGTTTAATCACAACTATTGACTGGAACATTCAGGCCCAAACCGAAGAAATTTTAAGAAAATTGGTTGAAAGATGGGAAGCGAAATCCGCCACCGCCATTGTTCAGGACCCGAAAACCGGAAAAATTTTAGCAATGGCGAATTTTCCCAATTTTGAACCGAATGATTATCCGCGATTCGATATCGGAGATTTTTTGAATCCGGCGGTCCAGGCGGTCTACGAACCGGGTTCGGTTTTTAAAATTTTCACGATGGCCGCCGGAATTGACAGCGGAAAAATCACGCCGGAAACGGTTTATTTCGACAGCGGTTCAGTCACTCTGAACGGCAAGACAATCAGAAATTGGGATCATAAAGCTTACGGCAAAACGACAATGGCCGAAGTCATTGAGCATTCCATCAATACCGGTTCCGTTTACGCCGAGAGAATGATGGGGCACGATATTTTTTACAATTATTTCGTGAAATTCGGCTTTAACGCGCTGACCGAAATCAATCTGCCGGGCGAAGTGAAAGGAAATATCGGCAACCTGAAAAACGGCCGCGATATCGATTTCGCCACCGCTTCTTACGGCCAAGGCGTGTCGGTGACGCCCGTCAGGTTAATCAGCGCCGTTTCGGCCATTGCCAACGGCGGAGTCATTATGAAACCGCTGATTTCAGTCGATGAAAAACCAGAGGCGATAAGAAGAATCATTTCCGAAGATTCAGCCCGGGCAGTCGCCGGAATGATGGTCTCAGCGGTCAGAAAAAATATCATCGCCGATATCGCCAATTACAGCGTTGCCGGAAAAACCGGCACCGCTTACATTCCGGATTTCAAGGTCGGCGGATATACGGAGGATGTGATTAACACTTACACGGGATTCGCTCCGGCTTCTGACCCGAAATTCGTTATTTTAATAAAACTGGAAAAGCCGAAAAACGCGCCGGTTGCCGGCCAAACCGTTGTGCCGGCTTTTCGAGAATTGGCGCAATTTATTTTGAATTATTATAATGTGGCGCCGGACGAATTATGATGAAACGAACTTCAATAAATATTCTTAAATATATTCTTAAGCGGTTGGCTAAATTGACGGTTTGGCGGTTTCAGCCGGAGATTATCGCCATTACCGGAAGCGTCGGAAAAACTTCAGCCAAAGAGGCGATTTTCGCCGCTTTGAAAAACAGTTATCGCGTCAGGAAAGCCAGCGAGAATTTCAACAACGAGCTTGGCGTGCCGCTGACTATTTTGGGAAAATGGCAGAAAATAGAAAGGCCGCTTTCATGGTTTTGGCTGAAAGCGCTCGTTTTTTCGTTTTTGCGTCTGATTTTCACGCCGAGAGCGTTTTATCCGGATGTTTTGGTTTTGGAATACGGCGCTTCAAAGCCGGGTGACATCAAATATCTGCTGGAAATCGCCAAACCGAAAATCGCCGTTATCACCGCCATTGGAAACACGCCGGTTCATGTTGAATTTTATGAAGACGTTTCCGGGGTGGCAAAAGAAAAATCAAAATTGATTGAAGATTTATTTTCTTCCGGTTTCGTTATCCTTAATTTTGACGACAAAGAAGTGCTGGCGATGAAAGAAAAAACCAGGGCAAAAACGATAACTTTCGGTTTCAGCGACGGAGCGGACTTGAAGATTTCAAGTTTTGAAAATCGTTCGGAGAACGGAAAGCCGCTGGGTGTTTCTTTCAAACTCGAATATCGGGGAAGTTTCGTGCCGGTTGTTTTAAGGGGAGTTTTCGGCAAGCCGCACGCCTACGCCGTTGCCGTCGGAACGCTGGCAGGATTGATTCACGGTTTGAATTTGGTGGAAGCCGCGGAATTCATATCGGCAAATTATCAGCCGGCAAAAAGAAGAGCCAACTTGATTTTTGGAATAAAAAACACTTATATTATTGATGACAGCTACAACGCTTCGCCGCTTTCAATGAAGGCGGCGCTGGAGATTTTGGGCGATTTGAAAGCGGCGAGAAAAATCGCGGTGCTGGGGGATATGCTGGAATTGGGGAGATATTCCGTTGAAGCGCATATGGAAACAGGAAAAGAAGCGGCTAAATCGGCTGATATTTTAATTACCGTCGGCCCGAGAGGAAAGTTTATCGCCGAGGGAGCAAAAAATAACGGCATGAGCGAACATAAAATTTTAAGCTTTGACACCGCGGAAGAACTGATTCCCGAGATTAAAAAAAATATTCGGGAGAAAGATTTGATTCTTGTTAAAGCGTCAAGGGCGGTTGGGTTGGATAAAGCAGTCGATGAAATAAAGAAATAAAGTTCGCCGCTATCGTCTAGTCCGGCCAAGGACGCGGCGTTCTCAACGCTGAAACCCGGGTTCGAATCCCGGTGGCGGCACCAAAATTTTCAATTTATGTTTTCGATATTTCAAGATAAATATCTGCGCGCGATTTTCAGTTTGAGTTTTTTGATTTTGATTTTCGCTTCAATAATGACTTTTTTGAAAATAGGAAAAATTTCCGGACCTTTGATTGTCCATTTTGACGTTTTCTCCGGCGTTGATTTCTTGGGAAGGCGGGCGGAGATTTTCGGCATTTTAACTTCGGCTTTCGCGATTGTTTTTCTCAACGCTTTTTTGGCTGATTTCTTTTATAACCGCGAAAGATTTCTTTCGTATGTTTTCAGTTTTGGGAGCGCGGGTCTCTGTCTCTTGATTTTAATCGCGATGGGAGTTATTATTTCGGTTAATTGATTTATGACTTTCGCAATCATTCAGACAGGCGGAAAACAATATAAAATTTCCGAAGGTCAAAAAATAAAGATTGAGAAATTAAACGCCGAAGCCGGCGCCGATTTTATTTTTGACAAGATTTTATTGGTTGCCGGAGAAGAAAGCGTTAAAATCGGAACGCCTTATGTAGAAGGCGCGAAAGTTGCGGCGAAAATTTTGAAACAGGGGAGAGACAAAAAGAAAATTGTATTTCGATACCATTCGAAGACGAGGTACAGAAAGAAGAAAGGGCATCGTCAGCATTTTACGGAGGTAGAGGTAGGCAAAATAATTTTTTGATTCTAATTTACTATCCTAATTTACGATCGTAAATTAGGATAGTAAATTTAACTTCGTCTTTTCAGCGCTTCTCCGAGGGTTTCTTCGTCGGCAAATTCAATCTCTCCGCCTGTAGGAATTCCGCGTCCCAAACGGGTTATTTTTTTTGCCGCGCCTTCCAATTCTTTGGCGACAATGGAAGCGTTAAGGTCGCCATAAACGGTCGGGCTGAAAGCGATGATAATTTCTTCGGCCAGGCCGTTCAATTCTTTTTTAATGAAATTTTTTAAATGATTCAGGCGGAGTTTTTGGACGCTTTCCAGCGCGCCGCCTTTAGAAAGTTCGCCCAGAATCAGATACCGGCCGTTGAATTTTTTAGGCCGTTCCAAAGAAATCAAATCGGTTTCTTTTTCGACGAGCATTATAATATCCCGCCGGCGGCTTTTATTGGCGCAGATATCGCATAGATTTTCCCGATTGGAATGGACAAAAAAACAATTTTGGCAGATTTTCAGATATTTCAAATCTGAAATCGCCTGGGAAGCGTTTTCAATGTTATTTTTCCCGCCGGCGACCAGCTTAAAAGCCAGCCGTGTCGCCTGACGCGGTCCGATGGAAGGAAGTTTTGAAAAAATATCGATAAAATTTTTAACCGGTTGCGGAAGCATTATTGATGAGTTTTATCAATCGGTTTAAAACTGACTTTTTCCGGGTCAAATTTCAATTGCGCCGTTCCCAGCGGGCCGTTGCGATGTTTGGCAATGATAATTTCCGCCATATTTTCTTCTTCAAGAGTCGGATTGAGCTTGTCGCGGTCTTTGCGGTAAATAAACATCACCACATCCGCGTCTTGTTCCCAAGAGCCAGTTTCTCTCAAATCCGAAAGCCGCGGAATTTTTACTTCCCGATGGTCAACCGACCTTGAAAGCTGGGAAACGGCGAGAATCGGCAGATTAAGTTCGCGGGCCATCGCTTTGAGTCCGTGGCTGATTTCGGTAAATTGCTGGACGATGTTTTCGGAATTTGTCCGCGGAGCAATCAATTGAACATAATCGATGATAATCAAACTAAGGTTGGGGCATTCGACTTGCAGTCTCCTCGCCATTGAACGGAGTTGTAAAACCGTGGGCGAAGCCGTATCGTCAACGTAAATTTGGTATTCCGACAGCTTATCCAAAGCCGATTGAATCATTTCAAATTCCACTTCATCCGTCAGCCGTCCGGTGCGTAAACGCCAAAGAGGCACCTGGGCTTCGGCGGAAATCAGTCGGTCGATTATCTGGTCTTTGGACATTTCCAGCGAAAATATCGCCACGCCATGGCCTTTGGCGGCGACTCCCCGGGCAATGTCCATGGCGAAAGCGGTTTTTCCCAAGGACGGCCGGGCGCCGAGGACCACCAAATCGGATCTCTGGAATCCGGAAAGATAATGGTCAAGCTCTTCAAAACCGGTCGACACGCCCCGCAAACTTTTGTCTCCCCGGTGGATTTTTTCGATTCGTTCGTAAGCGCTTTTCAATTCGTCTTTGACCAGCACGAAATTTTGAGGATGGGATTTTTGGGCGATGGAAAAAATTCTCTGTTCAATTTCATCTAGGAGGTCTTCGGAACTTTCCGGCCGACCGAAAACTTTTTCCGCGATTTCCGCCGAAGCGCTGATTAAATCACGGAGAACTTTTTTGTCCCTGATGAGTTTGGCATAATGGCCGATATGGGCCGCGGTCGGCACCGAATTGATAATTTCCGTCAAATAAGACGAACCGCCGATTTCCGTCAGCTGATTTTTGGTTTTAAGCTTGTTGGTGACGCTCAAAACGTCAATCGGTTCGTTTTTGTTGAAAAGTTCAAGAATACATTCGTAAATTTTGGCGTGATTCGGCCGATAAAAATCTTCAGCCATAATCAAATCAGCCACCTTGATGATGGCATTTTTATCAAGCATCAACGCTCCTAAAACAGAGCGTTCGGCTTCAATTTCTTGCGGGGGCAATTTTGGGTCCATAAGCGGCGTCTTCCAATTTGTATCCTAACTTTTCTATTTTTTTTCTCAAGAGGTCTGCTTGGATAAATTGTTGATTAGCTCTGAATTTCTCGCGTTCAGCGGCCAAAACCCTGATTTTTTGCGGAATTTTAAGCGGTTTTATTTTATTCAGCCCCAGGCCGAGAACTTTATCGAATTTCAGAATAAGCCGTTTTTTCGCCGGACCGGAAAGATTTTTATCTTTAATTGTTCGCCAGACAAGCGAAATCGCCTTAGGCGCGTTCAAGTCATTGTTGACAGCCGTTAGAAATTTTTTTCCGTAATTTTTCGACTTAATTGAATCGGACTTTTTTGATATTCCCGGATTGGAAATTAAAAATTGAAAATTAGAAATCAAATTATTAAGGGCGTTTTGAGCCGCCGCCAAACTTTCCCAGGTAAAATTCAGTTTTGAGCGGTAATGAGAAGTCAGAACGAGATAGCGAAAAGCAAGAGGACTGATTTTTTTTCTTTCCAAATCTTTCACGGTAAAAACATTGCCGAGCGACTTCGACATCTTTTGGTTATTAACCAGCAAATGTTCGCCGTGGAGCCAATAATTCGCGAATTTTTTGCCTAAAGCGGCTTCGGACTGGGCGATTTCGTTTTCATGATGGGGGAAAATCAAATCAACGGCGCCGGCATGAATGTCAAAGGGCTGGTTCAGATATTTCGCGCTCATTGCCGAGCATTCGATGTGCCAGCCGGGCCGGCCATTGCCCCATGGGCTTGGCCATTCCGCTTTGATTTTGCGAAAGTTTTCATTGCTCCGCGTTATTTTCCACAAAACGAAATCCCGAGCTTGTTCTTTATTATATTCATCGGCTGAAACTCTCGCTCCGATTTTTAATTCTCTTTTTTCAAGCCGAGATAATTTTCCATAATTTTTGAATTTTGAGATATTGAAATATATTGAACCGTCTTCTCCCTTGTAAGCGATTTTTTTCCGAAGCAATTTTTCCGCCAGATTTATCATTTCGTTGACGTGGCCGGTGGCTTTGGGATAAACTTCGGCTTTTTTAACGTTAAGTTTTTTCAAGTCGTCAAAAAAGATTTTCGTGTAAGGTTTGGTGATTTCAAAAATGTTTTTGCGCTCCTCCCGGGCTTTTTTGATGATTTTATCTTCAACATCGGTGATGTTCATTATCTGCCGCACTTTATAGCCGTTGTATTCAAGCAGCCGCCGCAAAATATCTTCAAAAATGTAAGTCCGGAGGTTGCCCAAATGGGCGCGCCAGTAAACCGTGGGTCCGCAAGCGTAAAAGCCGACTTTTTTATCTTTAAGCGGCTTAAAAATTTGTTTTTTGCGGGCAAGAGTGTTGTAAAATTTAATCGGCATTTCTTGACACGGACATTTTGTCGCTTATAATTGTTTCCATTATGACCGATGATTTGGCTAAATGTCAAAAAGAGCGCGATGAAAATCTTGAGGGCTGGAAGCGGGCAAAGGCGGATTTGCTGAATTATAAAAAAGACGAGAGCAAAAGATTCGAAATAGTGGCAAAATTTTCCCAAGAGGGATTGATTCGGGAATTGATTAAAACACTTGATAGTTTTGATTTGGCTCTGGCGGCTTTGGAAAAGGAGGGTAAGGCGGAAAAAGGCATATATTTGATTCGGGCGCAAATTGAGGATACTTTGAGACAAAACGGTTTGGAGAGAGTCGCGGTTTCCGTCGGCCAGCCGTTTGACCCCAACCTTCAGGAAGCGATTGTTTCGGTTGAATCGGATAAACCGTCGGACACAGTTGTTGAAGAAGTGGAAAGAGGATATTTATTGCACGGCAAATTGATAAGGCCGGCGAGAGTAAAAGTGGCAAAATAAAATAATAAAATAAATAAATTTATGAAAATACTTGGCATAGATTTAGGCATGAATAAAATCAGCGCGATGGCAAAAAAATAATATAAATAAAATATATGGCAAAAATTTTAGGCATAGATTTAGGCACAACCAATTCGGCGATGGCGATTGTCGAGGGAGGCGAGCCGAAAATTCTGGAAAATCACGAAGGCGCGAGAACCACGCCTTCGGTTGCCGCCGTTTCCAAGGCCGGCGAACGGCTAGTCGGATTATTGGCCAAGCGCCAGGCGGTGGTAAATCCCAAAAACACGATTTTTTCGGTGAAACGGCTTATCGGCAGGAATTTTGACGATAAAGAAATTCAACGGGACAAATCTTGGCTGCCTTATGAGATTCAAAAATCGGCGACCGGCGGAATGGAAATTAAAATGGGGGAGCGTTGGTATAAGCCGGAAGAAATTTCCGCGATGACGCTCGCTAAATTGAAAGCCGACGCCGAAATGAAAACCGGAGAAAAAATAGAAGAAGCGGTTATTACCGTACCGGCTTATTTCGACGATTCCCAAAGGCAGGCGACCAAAAACGCCGGCGAAATCGCCGGGCTTAAAGTCCGGCGGATTATCAACGAGCCGACGGCCGCGGCTTTGGCCTACGGCCTGAACCGTAAGAAGAACGAAAAAATCGTCGTTTATGATTTTGGCGGTGGCACTTTTGACATTTCCGTTTTGGAAGTCGGCGACGATGTGGTTGAGGTGAAAGGCACGGGAGGGGATACGCATCTCGGCGGCGACGATTTTGACAAGAGAATTATTGAATATCTTGTCGTTGAATACAAAAAACAGGAAGGCATTGATATTTCCAAGGACCCATTGGCGCTTCAGCGGCTCAAGGAAGCGGCTGAGCGGGCCAAGCATGAACTTTCAACCGCGATGGAAACGGAAATTAATCTTCCTTATGTCACTTCCGACGCTTCCGGGCCGAAACATTTTTTGATGAAAATGACTAGAGCCAAATTGGAGGAGTTGGTCAGGGATTATATTGACCGCTCAATCGATTTGACCGGCCAGGCGCTGAACGAAGTGAAATTGAAACCGTCGGAAATAGACGAAGTTATTTTAGTCGGCGGCCAAACCAGAATGCCGGCGATTTCCGGGGCGGTTAAAAAATTTTTCGGCAAAGAGCCCCACAAAGGAATCAATCCCGACGAAGTGGTGGCAATCGGCGCCGCGGTGCAAGCGGGAATTTTCCAGGGAGACGTAAAAGATATTTTGCTTTTGGACGTTACTCCTCTTTCTTTGGGGATAGAGACACTGGGCGGAGTTTTCACCGCCTTAATTGAAAAAAACACGACTATCCCGACATCCAAGTCGCAAATTTTTTCGACCGCGGCCGAAAATCAAACCTCGGTGGAAATTCATATTTTACAAGGAGAACGGCCCATGGCGGCGGACAATAAAACTTTGGGAAGATTTATTTTGGACGGCATTCCGCCGTCGCCGCGGGGAATTCCTCAAATTGAAGTCCAATTTGACATTGACGCCAACGGCATTCTTAACGTTTCGGCCAAAGACAAGGCATCGGGAAAAAGCCAATCGGTTCGCATTGAAGCATCAACCCAGCTTTCCAAAGACGAAGTGGATAAATTGAAGCAGGAAGCAGCGGTTCATGCCGAAGACGACAAAAAGAAAAAAGAATTAGCCGAGGCGCGAAACATGGGCGAACAGACGATTTATTTGGCGGAAAAATCGTTGAAAGAAGCCGGAGACAAGATTTCCGTTGAAATCAAAGACGCGATTAACGCGAAAATAGGAGAACTCAAAACCGTGAAAGACGGTTCTGACATCGAAGTCATTAAATCAAAAACCGCGGAACTCTCGATGGAAATCCAAAAAATAGGCCAATCAATTCATCCTCCGCATGACAATGCCGATGAAGCGTCCAAATAAATATGTTCTCCCGTTTACCTTTGTCGGCTAATATTTCAGCCAATGAAACCGAAGTGGACCGTTCAATCGTCAAAATCGCCGGCTTGGCGTTTTTTGGCGCAGTTTCTTCCGCGTCTTTCGGATATTTTTTAAAAACGCTTTTAATTCACGGAGATTTTAATTCTCTTTTGTTTTCCGGACTCTTTTTTTCGATTTTTTCGGCGATTCTTCTCCTTCAATCTTTATTCGTCAAAAATTTAAAAATTTCCGCGCTGATTGTTTTATTGGAGTGTTTAGGATTATCAGCCGCTTATTACGATAAAATTATTTTTTCCTTATCTTCCGGAAGCGGCGGCGGAAATCCGTCATTATATGTCGCGATGGCATTTGTTTTTGCAATATTGTTTTGGGCCGTCAGGCGCGGTCAAAAAGAATTGGAAAATATGCTGAAGGTCAATTTTTGGCGGTTCGGCAAAGTTATTCTGCCGAAAGCGATAGCCGCCTTATTTTTGTTTGCTTCCGTTGTTTTCGTTTACGGTGCGTCCGACCGGCAAGAATTTTTTATTTCCCGAACAACTTTTGAAAGGGTCTTATTCCCCAATGCGGCCCTGGTTCAGAAATTTTTTCCGGAATTTGACATCTCACTTTCTTCCGGCGAATTAATTTCAAATTTAGCCGCGAAACAGGTTAATAAAATTCCTCAATTTCAAATTTTGCCGGCAAGCGCGAAAAAACAATTGGTTAATCAGGCGGCAGAAGAATTAAAAAACAAGATTTCCGATTTTTTCGGAGGCAATATAAATTTCAAGGAAAAAATCGGCGATTCAATTTACGGGCTTTTAAGAAATAAATTTGCCGGTTTACCGCAGGCGCTCCAATCTTATGTCCTGCTCGCCGCAACGGCGCTGTTGTTTCTCGCGTTTGAAGGATTGGCTTTCCCTTTGCGGTTGATAATTTCGCTTTTTGCTTTTATAATATATGAAATTCTTCTAGCTTTGGGTTTTGCGACGGTGGTTTTGGAAGGAAGAAGCGGGGAAATCATCGTTTTGAAATAAAAATGACAAAAAATTATTATGAAATTCTCGGTCTTGACAAAAATGCTTCGGAGGAAGACGTCAAAAAAGCTTTCCGAAAATTAGCGCATAAATATCATCCGGATAAAAAAGGCGGAGATGAGAAAAAATTCAAGGAAATCAACGAGGCTTATCAGATTCTTTCGGATAAGAAAAAACGCGAACAGTATGACAAGTACGGCAAATCTTTTTCCGCTTATGGCGGGGAGGGAGCGGACCCTTTCGGCGGATTTTCCGCCGGACAGGATTTTGGTTTTGAATTTGACCCTTCTGCTTTTGCCGATTTCACTAATTTAGGCGATTTATTCGACGCTTTTTTTGAAGGCATTGGCGCGAAACAGAAGCGGCGCACTTATCATCGCGGCGCCGATATTGAAATTATCGCGGAAATTTCTCTGGAAGAATCTTTTAGGGGAACGGAAAAAGAAATCGAATACCGGGTCGGGATAAAATGCGAAAAGTGCGAGGGAAAAGGATATGACATGAAAGCCGGCCTTGAAAAATGCGGAACTTGCGCCGGCCGAGGAGAAGTTAAGGAAACCCGGAGCAGTTTTTTCGGCAGTTTTGCCCAAATAAAACCCTGCAAAGAATGCCACGGCGCAGGCCAGATTCCCAAGGCGATTTGTGAAAAATGCCGCGGCATCGGAAAAATCAGCGGCGAGCGCCGGATAAAAATAAAAATTATTCCCGGCGTCGGCGATAATCAGATTATCACCGTCAAAGGAGTAGGCGAGGCCGGCGAGCGGGGAGCTGAAAGCGGGGATCTTTATATCAGGATCAAAACAAAACCGCATCCTGTTTTTCGGCGCGCGGGAAACGATTTGTTTGTTAAAAAAGAAATTAAATTAACGGACATTTTGTTGGAAAAGAAAATTGAAATACCGACAATTTCCGGTGGCAAACTGCGCGTTGAAATTCCCGCGAGTTTTAACTTGAAAGACAATTTGAAAATTTCCGGCGAAGGAATGCCGATTTTCAACGGATACGGTCGGGGCAATTTAATCGTTGATTTAGGAATCAAAACTCCGAAGAAAATCAGTTCGAAAGCCAAAAAAATTTTGGAAGATTTGGAAGGCGAAATAGAATAAATCCAGCAAGTTTTCTTTTGTCTTGAAAAATATTCTAAATTAGATAATATTATTTAATTCGGATTTAATCATCACCGCTCCCATAGCTTAGTGGTAAAGCAGTTGCCTTTTAAGCAATTGATCAAGGTTCGATTCCTTGTGGGAGCATATGCCATCATTTGAAGAATTAAAAAAACTTCGCAAACCGATTGAGAATATCAATGTCAAGCATAAAGAAAGCTTGACGCGGCTTGAAAGATTCGCGGTTTTAATCACGGACCATATCGGCACCGCGGGATTTTTCGTGATTATTTCGATTTGGACAGTTGTTTGGATTTTTTGGAACACTTTTGGCCCGAGAGAAGCGCGCTTTGACCCTTTTCCGGCTTTCGTTCTTTGGATTTTTGTTTCCAATATTATTCAAATTTTTCTCTTACCGCTGATTATGGTGAGCCAGAATTTGCAAAACCGGTATGATGAATTGCGGAACAAGGCCGAATTCGAATTGAATTTAAAGTCGGAAAGAGAAATAGATCACATCTTATTTCATCTGGAAGAACAGAGAAAAACCATTTCAGAGATTCTGGAGAAACACAAAAAATAAATTATTTATTTTTTATGTTTCGGCGTTACCCAGAATCCCAGCCGGAATTTTCCAGAAAGCATTAATCTGGTTTGGGCTTCAAACGCCGGAATGGCCCCGAAGATTATCATTGTTATTAGAAGCAAAGGCCATTGAATAATCATTAAAAAATATTTGTGTTTTCCATATTCCGGCGGTTTGGGCGGCAAAATCATCATTGTCAAGTAAGCCGCGGTTACCAAACCGATGGAAGCCAGGTTCATCAGCCACTTGGTGATTTGGGGAAGATTATATGCTAAAACGGTTTGTTTAAATGTTTCTCCTCCTAAAATTATCGGCAGCCAGCCGAGTATGAAAATAATTAAAGCGTTGGTCGCCCAAGACCAAAAACCTTCTATATAAATCCAAGAATAATGCCATTTCTTCCGGAGATTGATTTTTTTATTTTTCCAGAATCCGAAAAGCATATAAGGGATATTTTCAGCGCCCCAAGCCCAGCGCCTCTGTTGTTTATAAATATTTTTCATCGTTTGCCAGAAAGTCGGCGCCACATTGGCATCCATTTTAACGGGATAATACAAGGGGACAATTCCGTAATTGCCGTTATGTCGCAACAGCGTTTGCCAGAAGACGCGGGAATCTTCGCTGACCATATTGGTTTGCCAAAAATCAATGTCAATTAAAGATTGAAAAGGCATTGAATGGGAAGAAAAAGTGGTTAGGCGTTCGGCTCTTTCTTGCTGGAGAGTATGCCAGAAAGTTGCGGAAAACGCCGCCACTCGGGCGAACGAAGGCGCCTGCCAAATGTTGTTGGTGTAAAAAGGCACGGGTTGGTAACTGAAGTTTTGGCTGTTCGGAGTATTGAGATAAACATAAGCCAGCCGGCCGAAATAATCGGGAAAAATCACGGTATCAATGTCAAAAGCCGAGACAATGACTTTGCCGTATGGGATTCTCAATTCGTCAATTATTTTTTCTTTGGCTTGTTTGCCGGCATAAGCGATATTCGAGCCTTTGCCGGGGATTTCGCTGGTTAAATTTTTCGGATGGATGGTTATTAAAAATTTAGAAAATTTTTCACCGAATTCTTTTTGGATTTTTTCGGCGATTTTCAGGGCATTTCCTCCCGCCCGTTCTTCGGCCGCCAAAACCACAATCAATTTGTCTTTAGGATAATTGGCCAGAGATAAGCTTTCGATTGACTGTCGAACGGTCTCTTCCGGTTCGTTATAAAACGGCAAAATAATTAAGTGGTAAATATCCCGCCAGTTGCCGGTTGCCGGTTGTTGATTATCGGTCAATTCTTTAAGCCAATCAATTTTCAAATTTTCTTTTACTTTTTTAAAAGCCGAACGCAAATGTAGAGAAAGGTAAATTGTTTTAAGCAGCCAGTAAATGTCAAAAGCGATGATAAAAAAAGCGGCGAACACCGGCGCCAGCCAGGACATTAAAATTACCCCCGTTAAAGTGAACCAAGCCAAGGCGCCGGGGAATATTTCCAGCAAGCGGTAAATCCGGCGCTCTTCGGGAATTTTTAAATCTTCAGCCGAACCGATTTTGGTATAATAATATTCCGGAGGAAGCATTTGTTTGATATGCTAACACTAATCTGATATTATAAAAATAATATGTCGTTTTTATCCATTAACAGCATAGCGCACATCATCAGCGCGATTATCGGGACCGGCGCCGCCACCGCCGAAGAGATTCTTTATTTCAAAGATATTCGCGACGGCAAAATCGACGAAGCGGAAGCGAGACATTTGAGAATAACTTACAAGATAATGCATTGGAGCCTGATTATTCTGGTATTGACCGGTTTTGGCATTTTGGCGGGCGTCCGGATAAAATACGGCGGAACCAAAACTTTTTACAGTCCGGTTTTGTGGGCAAAATACACGATAGTTTTGGTTTTATTGGCTAACGCGGTTTTAATCGCCGCCCGAAAAATGCCGATGAAGTGGGCCGGCTCTTTATCTTTAACATCCTGGTACGCGGCTTTTGCTTTGGGAAGAATTACCGAAAAAACAAGAGAAATCAAATGGCTGGCGGATTTTTTAAGCAAATTCAATTTTGTTGAACTTTATTTAATCACGATGGTTTGTTATATTTTGGCCGTGGCGATTGTTGCCATTATTCTGAATTATTTGAAAAAAATAATCATTAAGAAACAATGAGCGTTTTACTGCAATTTTCTTTAATAAGCCATATTTTTTTGGGCCTTCTGGGCATCATTCTTTTTTACGCGGTTTTAATGGTTTTATTCAAGCCGATTGATTTTAAAAGAATCAAATTTCTTCGCCGGGTTTCACTTTTAGGACTGATTAGTTTTTTGTCGTCGTGGATTCTCGGCGGTTATTATTATGTGGTTTATTACGGCAATATTGTAAAGCCGCTCATAAAAAAAAGCGCTTATCCCTGGGCGCACTCGATTTTTATGGAAGCCAAAGAACATATTTTTCTTTTCTTGCCGTTTGCGGCGCTGGTTGCGGTTTTGATATTTTATATTTTGGGCGAAGAACTTGAGCAAAAACAGGCGATTAAAAAAACGGTTATTATTCTTTCTTCTTTAATCGTCATTCTCGGCGCGATTATGGCTTTGACGGGAATAATAATTTCCGGCGCGGCAAGATTAAGATAAAAAACAAATATTATGGAAAATAAAAAATTTAAAATCATCCACTCGGCGATATGCGGAGCCATAGCCGCGGTGATTTTTATTGTCGCGATTACCGTTGCCGCGGATTTATATTTGCCGCTGAAGGATTGGCTAAAGAACGTTTTTTCCCATCATTGGGTCGGCAAGGGCATTTTGAGTTTAGCGATTTTTGGCGTTGTTTGTTTTTTCGGTTGGTTTTTGCCGATAGAGCCGAGTGAAGAAAAAATAAGAAAAATTTTGAATTTGTTGAATTGGCTTTTGATTTTGGGAACTTTAGCGATTTTCGGATTTTTTGTTTGGGAGGCGTTGAAATGAAATGGAAATAATTTTCTTAATTATTATTTTATCGGTTCTATTGTTCGGCCTAGCGGGCATTTTTTTGTTTTTGAAAAATTATGCCGCTAAGAAAGGCGAGGAAGGAGACAAACAGGCCTTGCTTTTGCTCCAAAATCAGATTCAGGAAATTGTCAGAACTTTAGACGCAAAAATGGGCGAGTCAACGAAGGTTTTTCAGCGTCAGTTTAGCGAAAGCGCGAAAATTATCAAAGAAATCACGACTGAATTGACTAAAGTCGGCGAAGGCCAAAAACAGGTGGTGGATATCGCCAAACAATTGGAGAGTTTGCAGGATATTTTGAAAAATCCGAAGCAAAGGGGAATCTTGGGAGAATATTATTTGGAAGCGGTTTTAAAAAATGTTCTGCCGCCCGGCGCTTTTCAGATGCAATATGAATTTAAAGACGGCGATATAGTTGACGCGGCGGTTTTTGTCAAAGATAAAATCATTCCCATTGATTCAAAATTTAGTTTGGAAAATTACAACAGGATTTTAGAATCTAAAGAAGAAAGCGAACGCCAGAAATATGAAGCGGCTTTCAAGGACGATTTAAAAAATCGGATTGATGAAACCAGCAAATACATCAAGCCGTCGGAGAACACGATGGAATTCGCTTTTATGTTTATTCCTTCGGAGGCGGTTTATTACGATTTGCTTATTAATAAAATCGGCGCGGTTAAATCCAATACCCGCGATTTGATTCAATACGCGGCTGGAGAGAAAAAAGTGATGATTGTTTCGCCGACAACTTTTTTGGCGTATTTGCAAACCGTGCTTCAGGGGTTGAAAGCTTTGCAGATAGAGGAATCGGCCAAAGAAATCAGAAAGCGGGTGGAAGAACTGGGCCGGCATTTGGCAAGTTACGAAACTTACATGAAAAAATTGGGGACGCACCTCGGCACGACCGTGAATATGTATAACAGCGCTTATAAGGAATTGGGGAAAATAGACAAAGATGTTTTGCGGATTTCCGGAGTAGCCGTCGGCATTGAGCCGTCGGCAATCGATAAACCGAAGGAAGAAAACGAAGAAGAACTTGACAATTAATATTTTACGCTTAAAATATTTAGATTATGAATTTCAAGCCGTTATCCAATCATCTTTTTATCGAACCGATTGAAGAAGAAAAAGCCACCAAGTCGGGCATTGTTCTTCCCGAAACCGCGGAAAAAGAAAAACCCATCAGGGGGAAAGTTATTGCCGTCGGTTCCGGCAAGATTAATGAGAAAGGCGAACGGATAGCGATGTCGGTAAAAGTCAACGATATTGTTTTATTCAAAAAATACGGGCCCGATGAAATTGAAATAGAAGGCAAAAAATATTTAGTCGGAGACGAAGACGATATATTGGCGATTATTGAATAATTATGGCAAAACAACTTTTATTCGGCGAACAAGCGAGGACTTCCTTAAAAAAAGGAGTTAATAAATTGGCAAATGCGGTGAAAATCACTCTTGGTCCGCGGGGCCGGGCCGTGGTTTTGGAAAAAGGCTACGGCGCGCCGGTCGTTACCCATGACGGCGTGACGATTGCCAAAGAAATCGAATTGGAAGACAAGGTTGAAAATATTGGCGCCGAACTTGTTAAAGAAGTGGCTTCCAAAACGAACGATGTGGCCGGCGACGGCACCACCACCGCCACTTTGCTGGCACAGGTTTTAATAAACGAAGGGTTGAAAAACGCCAGCAGCGGCGTTGACGTGGTCGGCATGCATAAGGGCATGCAAAAAGCTTACGAGGCGGTTTTGGAAAATCTAAAAAAACTTTCTCAAAAAATTTCCACCAAAGAAGAAATCGCCCAGGTGGCGACCATTTCCGCCCGCGACGAGGAAATCGGCAATTTAATCGCCGATGTCATTGACCAAGTCGGCAAAGACGGCGTGGTGACTGTGGAAGAATCCCAGACCATCGGTTTGTCAAAAGAACTTGTTGAGGGAATGCAATTTGATCGCGGCTATATTTCTCCTTATATGCTCACCAATCCCGAGCGGATGGAAGCGGTTCTGGAAAATCCTTACATATTGGTGACTGACAAAAAAATTTCTTCAATCAGCGATTTGCTGCCGCTTTTGGAAAAACTTATCCAGGCCGGAAAAAAAGAACTGGTGATCATTGCCGACGATGTCGAGGGAGAAGCGTTGGCGACTTTGGTAGTTAATAAAATTCGCGGCATTTTTCATGCATTGGCGGTTAAAGCGCCGGGATTCGGCGACAGGCGGAAAGAAATGCTTGAGGACATCGCCGCGGTAACGGGCGCAGCTTTTATTTCCGAAGAACTCGGGAGAAAATTGGAAAGCATTGACATTGTTTCGCTGGGCCAAGCCCACAGGGTGATAAGCAATAAGGACAATACGACTATTGTCGGCGGCAAGGGTCCAAAAGAAGAAATTGAAAAAAGAATCCATCAGATAAAATCTCAATTGCAGAAAACCGATTCGGAATTTGACCGCGAGAAATTTCGGGAACGATTGGGAAAATTATCCGGAGGAGTGGCGGTTATTAAAGTCGGCGCTCCGACCGAAGTTGAACAAAAAGAAAAACAGCACCGGATTGAAGACGCGGTTTCGGCCACCAAGGCGGCCATTGAAGAGGGAATAGTGGCCGGCGGCGGCGTCGCTTTGGCAAGATGCGGCGAGGCGGTTAAAGAATTGATTGCTAAATTTGATAAAGAGCAGTTGGCGGAAATCGTCGGTGTTAAAATTATTCTTGAAGCGCTTTATTCTCCGCTTAAACAGATTGCCGAAAATGCGGGTTATAACGGCGCCGTGGTTTTGGACAAAATATTGGCGAACAAAGACGATTTCGGCTTCAACGCCGCCAACGGCAAATACGAGCATTTAATCAAAGCCGGCATCGTTGACCCGACCAAAGTCACCCGTAGCGCTTTGCAGAACGCGGTTTCAATCGCTTCGATGCTTTTAATCACCGAAGCGGTGGTGGCTGACATTCCGGAGAAAAAAGAAAAAGGTGGCGGTATGCCGAATCCGATGATGGAAGGAGAATATTAAATTTTTTAATTATGACTGAAATAGACACAAAAACAGAACCGTCCGTCGTTGCCGAGGAAATAATTGAAACCGCTGAATCAAAAGCCGACATTGAATTGTTGAAAGAAATGATTGGCGCCGGCGTGATGTACGGACATACAAAAACCAAGACCAATCCTAAATTCAAACCTTATATTATTGCCAACCGTAATAATGTGGAAATTATCGATTTGGCAAAAACCGTTTCGGCCATTGGTTTAGCCGCGGAATTTTTAAAAAATCTGGTTAAAGAGAATAAAATGATTTTATTGGTGGGCACTCAGCCGTCGGCTTCGGGAGCAATAGAAAATTTGGCAAAAAAATTTAATCTGCCGCATGTCAAAAATCGCTGGCCTGGCGGATTAATCACGAATTTCAAATCAATTTCGGGTCGGCTCGAGTATTTCAAAAAAGTTCAGGCCGATATGGCGTTAGGCGAATTTGACAAGCACACCAAGAAAGAAAGGGTGGTAATTAACAAAAATATAGAGCGAATGCGGAAATTATTTGGCGGCTTGGAAAATCTGACCAAATTGCCCGACGCTTTGCTGGTAGTTGATACGGCCATCAAGGGTCATTTAACCGCCATTAAGGAAGCCAGACAGCTTAAAATTCCAATAGTCAGCATCATTGACAGCGATGACAATCCGGATTTCGCGGATTATCCGATTCCGGCCAATGACCACGCGAAAATGAGCGTTGATTGGGTAATGAATTGTCTTGATAAACAGATAAACATTTGACAATTGACATTTGACACATGAAAGACCAAGTTCAAAAATTGCGCGATATCACCAGTGCGGGAGTGATGGATTGTAAACGCGCTTTGCAGGAATCCGACGACGATTTGGATAAAGCCGTTGCGATTATTCATGAAAAGGGATTGGCCAAAGCCGAGAGAAAAAGCGAACGGGCCACCGGCGCCGGTTTGCTTCATTCTTACATCCATAATGAACGGGTTGGCGTTTTGCTGGAACTGCGCTGTGAAACGGATTTTGCGGCAAGGAATCCGTTGTTTAAAGAATTGGCGCATAATCTGGCGATGCAGATTGCGGCGATGAATCCGGCGGATGTAAAAGAATTTCTGGCCCAGAATTACGTCAAAGACGAATCTTTAACGATAGAGGCTTTACTCAAAACGACAATCGCGAAAATAGGAGAAAATATCAGAATTGAAAAATTCTGCCGATACGAAATTTAGCATGTATAATTTTATCCTTCAAATTGCGATAATGCTTTCTCTCGGAGCGATGGTTTATCTTGTTGCCCGGGCAACACCGCGAGTCAGCGACATAGAAGAATCCTCCGACCATTCGTTTCACGGCCGATTGGACAAATTAATCGCCAAAATTCCTCTTGATAAAATTGATTTTGTTTTAAGTTTGACTTTTGAAAAATCTTTGAGAAAATTGAAATTGATGCTGATGAAATGGGATAATGTGGTTACAGGTCATATTGAAAAAATCAAAAAAACCAACGGCAGCGAATTATCAAAAGAAGACAAACCAAATTTATTTGAAGAAAATGCGTCTGCGGACGATGATTCTGCTTCAATTAAAGAATAACCAGGGGTGGCGGAGTGGCCAATCGCACCTGACTGTAAATCAGGCGGGCATGTTCCCTGCGCAGGTTCGAATCCTGCCCCCTGGACAAAACAGCATAAAATCTCCATTTTAAAAACGGAAATTTTATGCTATTTTTATTAGAAATGGATATCAAAGAAAAAATCAATCTTATTTCCCGCTTTGCGGAAGAAATTATCACTCTGGAAGATTTGGAATTTTTATTGAAAAGCGGCGAATCGCTGAATCATTATATCGGCTTTGAAATTTCCGGTAAAATTCATCTGGGAACCGGCTTGGTTTGTATGCAGAAAATCAAAGATTTCGCCGATGCCGGAGTAAAAGTTCATATTCTTTTGGCTGATTATCACACCTGGATTAACGACAAACTTGGCGGCAATCTGGAAATCATAAAGAAAACCGCGGTCGGCTATTTCAAGGAAGGGCTTTCAATCGCTTATCAATGCCTCGGTGGCAACCCAAAAGATTTGAATTTTATTTTGGCTTCGGATTTTTATCATAATAACGATAAATTCTGGCTGACATTGATTGAAGTCGGCAAAAATACGACATTGGCGCGGATGAAAAGGAGCATCACCATTATGGGCCGCAAAGAAGGAGAGGAAATTGATTTTGCCAAACTTCTTTATCCGGCGATGCAAGTGGCGGACATATTCTCCGGCGGGTTTCACTTTTCCCAGGCTGGCATTGACCAGCGAAAGGCTAATGTCATTGCTCGCGACGCGGCCAAGCAATTGAAAATCTCGCCGTTAAAAATCGGCAAAGAGATTATTAAGCCGGTGGCAGTTCATCATCACTTGCTTTTGGGACTGGATAAACCGGCGGCCAGCGCGGAAGACGAAGAAAAACAAACTTCGATGAAAATGAGCAAATCCAAGCCGGACAGCGCTGTTTTCATTCACGATTCCGAAGATGAAATCAAAAGAAAAATAAAAAAAGCATATTGTCCAGAAGGCGAAATTGAATTTAATCCCATTATTGACTGGGCTGGATACTTAATTTTTCCCTGCGAGAATAAAATTATTGTTCCCCGCAAGCCGGAACACGGCGGTAACTTGACGTTCAATAACATTGACGAATTGAAAAAAATGTTTAAAAATAAAGAGCTTCATCCGGAAGATTTAAAAAATTTCGTCGCGGAGTATTTGATTGAATTATTAAAACCAGTGAGAGAGCATTTTGAAAAAGGCGAACCGAAAAAAATGCTGGGAGAGCTTGAGGAATTGATAAAAAGGGGGTAATATTGTAAGCGCTGCCGGAGTAGCTCAATGGCAGAGCAGTGCTTTTGTAAAGCAAAGGTTGGGGGTTCAACTCCTCTCTCCGGCTTGGTTTATTGCCGATGACTCAACTCAGTGGCAGAGGGCAAAGCCCAATGCTTATTAGCCGATGTAGCTCAGCGGCAGAGCAACTCCATGGTAAGGAGTAGGTCGGGAGTTCAATTCTCCCCATCGGCTCACGGATAATATTTTAAAATTATGGCTAAATCAAAATTCAGCGAAAATTTAATAAAATTAAAATGCGGCGTTTGCAAGCGGGTGAATTATTATACGCGCAAAAAAAAATCTCTTGAGCGCAAATTGGAATTAAAAAAACACTGCAAGTGGTGCAGGAAACACACCGCTCATAAAGAGGCAAAAAGATAAAATCTTTGTTGCCGGGTCCATAGTTTTAATGGCAAAATGTCGGTCTCCAAAACCGAAGTTCTCCGTTCGAATCGGAGTGGGCCCGCTTTTAACTAAATTAACCCGTAAAAAACCCCGCTGACGTAATGTCAGGGGGCTAAGCCTTTTTTTATGTCCGAGCGCAAATTATTATACCGCTCGGTGAAGTTGTTATCGGCAATTAGTGTCGGCTCTTGTTCTTTGTCTATAGGAATCCACAGAAGATATTTACAATAAGAGCAATACATGTTTTTTCCTTTCTGTTTTACCTCCTTTTCGTTGAATTCGCAGATAAGAATTTTGTTGCAATTCGGGCATCGAGGCAATTTGACCACAACCCCTCCATTTTTAAGGTTCAAAAATTGGCGATAAAACTAATTATTTACTATAATTAGCATAACATAATCAGTTTATTGAATCAATATAATGAATCTCGAATACGAAAACCTTATAAATTCGCTTGTTAAAGACGGTTATTTGAAAACGCCGGAAATTATCGAGGCTTTCGGGGCGACAGACCGGGCTGATTTTGTTTTGGAAGAATACAAAAAAGATGCTTATGTCAACGCGCCTCTTCCCATCGGTTTTGGCCAGACGATTTCCCAGCCGTTGACCGTGGCGTTTATGCTGGAACTTTTGGAACCGAAAAAAGGTGAGAAAATTCTTGATGTTGGCGTCGGCTCCGGCTGGACAGCCGCGCTTTTGGCGCATATTGTCGGGGATCCGCCAGCCGGTGGAAGAATCATCGGCATCGAAAGAATTCCGGAATTAAAAGATATGGCGGAAAAAAATGTTTCCAAGTATAATTATACGGAAAAAGGAATTGTTTTGATTGTTCTGGGAGACGGCTCAAAAGGGTATAAGAAAGACACCCATTATGATAAAATTATTGCCGGAGCGGCGGCTTACGGAGAAATTCCACAGGAATGGAAAAAACAATTGAAAATCGGCGGCCGTATCGTGGCGCCGGTCGGACACAGCGTCGTGGTAATTGATAAAACCGGCAAAGATGAATTTTCAAAAAAAGAATATTTTGGATTCAGTTTTGTGCCGTTGGTGAATAATCGCTAATCAACAAATATTTTCAATGACTTCAATAGAAAAAATAGCCAAAATTTTAAGAAGCGACAAAGAAACGATCGGGAATCTGATTAAAAAAGCCGAGGCTTTGACCGGTAAAATCGGCGTTTTGGATAAAATTCTTGATGAAAACGAAACGTTGATAAGAAATCGTCTCCAGCTTAAAGAATTGGGCGCTAGCATTCCTGCCGAAGAAATTTATCGTGGTTTAATCGAAAAAATACGGGAAGACGACCTTCAACTGTTTAAAGCGCTGGGTAAGCCGTCTTTTATGCTGAAAGAAGACGTGGATATGGTTTTGATGAAGGTTAAAGAATTGATTTCACCGACCGAAGGATTCTTCCTGAAAAAAGAAAAAGCGGTTGAATTTTTGAAAAAAGAACCGCCGCAAAAAATTATCAATTATTTGGGATATAAAAGCGTCGAAGAATTGATTGAGAGGGAGGATATCTTTGAAATTTACGCCGCTATCCGGCTTTTTGAAGATTCAAAATGGTTTAACGATATTTTCTCCAAGCAATATCTGGCGCTTGTTCCGGCTGATTTCGAAAAAAGAAAAATAGAAATGAGGTCTTTGGAGCAAAAATGGGTCGGCGTGGCGCAAACATTTCTCAAAAAGAAATACCAAAACATTTCCCATTTGAAGGAACTGGGATTTATTTTTGTGGTGCCGATAGAATTGGGGATGCTTGGCGAAGTAACCAGAATGTTTTCCTTGGCGCTTCATTATTTTTACGAAGTAAAATTCAACGCCGAATTGTTCGAGAATTTTACCAAAGAACCGCAGAGTTTCGGGAAAAATCTGGCTTCGGTCATTAAGGTGGAAGTAATCAATAAGCGGCCGCCGGAAACCGATAAATTGCGTTGGCTGATTATTCCGAGATATTTGGCAAGATACGATGAAAACGATTGGCGGTTGGTTGAACCCCATATTTCGCCCGAAGCTTTTTATTGGATAAAAGCGGAAGAAGCGTTGACGGGCATTAATAAAATTTTCAAGAACGTTTACGTCAATTTCCTTTTTTGGCAGGATTTGGATTGGGTAGGCGATTATTTCAAAACTTCCGGAGGCATCGAAGCTTTAATCAGTTTTAATTTGGTTGACGCCATTATGGCTTTGATTCGGGAAAAAGAACTGGAAAAATATCTTTATCATCATCAGGAATCTTTGTGGAATAAGATTTTTATCGAATATTTCGGCAGAGAAAAATTGGAAGAAGTCCTTAGGGAAAATTTCGTGAAAGGATATGTTGAGATGTAATGCCGGTCGGGCTGCTGGGAATTGAACCCAGTCCTCGTGTTCCCAAAACACGTATACTGCCGGTATACTACAGCCCGATTTTTGAATATTATCATTCCATTTCTTTACTTACAAGGCGTTTTTTGATAGTTTATAAATATTAAATAACGCCCCCGTAGCTCAATGGATAGAGCAGTGCTCTTCTAAGGCATTGATGAGAGTTCGATTCTTTCCGGGGGCATAAAATTTATTTATGAATAGCGTTCTGATTTCAATTTTTCAACTCATTGTTTTGTTGTTTTCCGTGATAATCCACGAGGTCAGTCACGGCGCGATGGCTTATCGTTTGGGCGACCCGACCGCCAAAAACGCCGGTCGTTTAAGTTTGAATCCGCTCAAACACCTGGACGCTTTTGGTTCTTTTTTATTGCCTTTAATGCTTTTTATTTTAAGAAGCCCGATTTTATTCGGCTGGGCAAAACCCGTGCCGTTCAATCCTTTAAATTTGAAAAATCCCAAAAGAGACGGCGGTTTGGTCGGTTTGGCCGGACCAGCTAGCAATCTTTCAATAGCCGTAATTTTCGGATTGTTTTCCAAATCCTTGGCTTTAGCCGGTTTTCCATTCGGTCCGGCGCCGGCGATTTTCTTTGACATCATTGTTTTAATCAACATCATGTTGGCGGTTTTCAATTTGATTCCCGTCCCGCCGCTTGACGGTTCAAAAATTCTTTTTGCGTTTTTGCCCCAAAGCGCCGGAAAATATCAGCTGGCGCTGGAACGCTACGGAATTTTTATTTTATTATTTTTTATTTTTTTCGGGCTTCGATTTATTTCCCCGATAATTTACGGATTATATAAAATTCTTGGAAGCGGGTTGTTATAAAATAAATATTGACCTTTTTAATATTTGGTGTTAGAAAATATACAGCATATTTGGGCTATTTTATAGCACTCCAAATAAATTAAAACTAAAAAAGGAGGGTTTGCCTTATGGGCAAGGATTTTATCGAGGTGAAGGGAAGCAAACTCGGGATTGATAAAAAGGGAATGGTCAGGGTTGAGATAGGAAGCGTTATAAAATTACCGGTTGGTTTTTTAAGAGGCAATCCCCGTCAACCGAGAAAATATTTTGACGAGGAAGGATTAAAAACCATGGCAAAGTCTTATCGTAGGAGGGGCGACGTCGAATATTCCGTAATGGTAGTGATAAAAAACGGCAAATTTGCCATGATTGTTGACGGCGAGCGCCGGTGGAGAGCCGCAAAAATGGCGGGAATAGAAAAAATATCTTGCCAAATATGTTCTCCGATGGATGATAAGGAGATTCTTCTTGTAAGCACAAAAGCCAATCTGTGCCGCGAAGATATGTCTCCGATTGAGGAAGCCATTTCAATCAAAAGACTTATGGATGACTATGGTTGGAACCAAAGGGAAGTTGCCGATGAAATTGGCAAAACTTCATTTGAAATTTCAAACCTGTTGAAGTATCTAAAGCTGGGCTCAAAGATCCAGGAGATGGTAGTTCAAAGGAAGATAGGCAAAGGCATAGCTAAACTTTTGTCATCGTTTGATTTGAGGGGGCAAAAAATAATGCTTCAGAGTATTATTGAAAAAACAAAAGACGGGAGATCTATCCATCCGAACGAGGCCTCAAGGATACTTCGAAAAGAAGCGGCAGATAGAGGTCTAGTGATAAAAAGAGCGAGAGGGAAAAAACACATATCGCATACTGATTTAACAATTAGCCATGTGATGACAACGACACAAAGGTTTGTCGGAGCCCTAGAGGAACTTGCTTTAATTGTCAACGATGGCAGCTTGGCAAAATCAGCAAAAGGAAAAATACATCCCCTTGAGCTTATTAAAGAACTTGAGAGAGCAGAAAAAATCAATTCTCGGGTTTTGGAAATATTGGATGTTGTAATAGCATGAGTGCACCTTAGCGCGGAGTTAGCATTTAATGCAATCCGCGCTTTTTTATTCTTAAATAAAAATCTATTGATTTTGCGCATAAAAATTTATATATAGAGTTGACAATAATCATTTTATTTTGCTATTCTACTCAATAACTCCATTGAGTCATTTTTTTATTGATATGCCGACAATTAATCAATTAATTAAAAAGGGAAGAAAAAAAACCGGAAAGAAAACAAAATCGCCCGCTCTGGGCCATTATTTTAATACTGTTTTGAATAAACCGGTATATTCGGAATCGCCTTTTAAAAGGGGAGTTTGTTTGAAAGTTTTTACGACTACTCCCAAAAAACCGAACTCGGCTTTGCGGAAAGTGGCGAGAGTAAGGCTTTCCAACGGGATGGAAGTGACGGCTTATATTCCCGGCATCGGGCACAATCTTCAGGAACACTCGGTGGTTGTCATCAGAGGAGGGAGAGTCAAAGATTTGCCGGGTGTCAGATATCACATTGTCCGCGGAGTTTTGGACACCACCGGAACGGAAGGAAGAAAACAGGAAAGGAGCAAATACGGAGTAAAAAGAGCGAAATAATATGAGAAAAAAACGCAAATTCAAAAGAGAGCATGAGCCCGACGTCCAATACGACAACATCACGATTGGCCGGTTTATTAATTATTTGATGAAAAACGGCAAAAAATCAACGGCCGAAAAAACGCTGTATCGGACTTTCGATGACATTAGAAAAGAAACCAAAACCGAGCCGCTGGCAATTTTTGAGAAAGCGCTTGAAAACGCCTCGCCTTTGATTGAAGTCGTTTCCAAAAGAGTCGGCGGCGCCAATTATCAGGTGCCTCGGGAAGTCAGGCCGGAGCGAAAATTTTTTCTGGCTTGTCACTGGCTTATTAACGCGGCTCGCTCAAAAAAAGGAAAATCAATGGCCAAAAAACTGGCCGAAGAATTGATTTTGGCTTCCAAGAACGAAGGCGCGGCCATCAAGAAAAAACAAGACACTCATCGAATGGCGGAGGCCAACAGGGCATTCGCGCATTTTGCCCGGTAAATTATGCGTCAGTACCCTTTAGAAAAATACCGGAATATCGGCATTATTGCCCATATTGACGCCGGTAAGACAACCGTTTCCGAACGGATTCTTTTTTATACCGGCATTTCCCATAAAATCGGCGAGGTTCATGAAGGCGCTGCCATTATGGATTGGATGGAACAGGAACGAGAAAGGGGCATCACCATCACGGCGGCCGCCACCACCTGTTTTTGGACAATTACCAGATTTTTGCAAAATATCGTCGATGAAAAAGAAAAACAGAAAGTTCGGGAAAACAACGAGTATCGGATTAACATTATTGACACGCCGGGACACGTTGATTTTACCGTTGAAGTTGAACGGTCTTTAAGGGTGCTTGACGGCGGCGTGGTGGTTTTCGACGGTGTGGCAGGTGTGGAGCCTCAATCCGAAACAGTTTGGCATCAGGCGGACAAATACCGGGTGCCGAGAATTTGTTTAATAAACAAACTTGACCGGACAGGAGCAAGTTTTGAAAATTCTTTGCGTTCCATTCACGAACGGCTGACTTTGAATGCTTATCCTTTGCAGCTGCCGATCGGATTGGAAGCAGATTTCAACGGCGTCATTGATTTGATTGAAATGAAAGCATATGAGTTTCAGGGCGAACATGGTGAAAAAATTATTGAGAAAGAAATTCCGGAGAATTTGAAAGCGCAAGCGGAAAAATCTCGGCATGAACTGTTGGAGAAAATCGCCGAATATGACGATGGTTTTATGGAAAAATATTTAGTCGGAAAAGAAATATCCAAAGAAGAAGTCAGGAGGATTATCCGAAAAGCCACGATTGAAAACGGTTTTGTTCCGGTAATTTGCGGTTCGGCCCTGAAAAATAAAGGAGCGCAGTTTTTGCTTGATGCCGTCATTGACTATCTGCCTTCGCCCATTGATTTGGCCGAAATCAAACCCATTAAAGGCATTGGCGTAAAAATGGGGGAAGAAATTATCCGCCGGCCCAAAGACGACGAACCTTTTACGGCTTTGGCTTTCAAAATCGCCAGCGACCCGTACGTCGGCAATCTGACTTATTTCAGGGTGTATTCAGGCGTTCTTAAAAAAGGCAGTTATATTTTGAATTCGATAAAAAACGACCAGGAACGGGTCGGCAGAATTGTCCGGATGCACGCCAATAAACGCGAGGAAGTGGAGGAAATGTATGCCGGAGACATCGGCGCAGCTGTCGGATTAAAAAACACTTCAACCGGAGACACGCTTTGCGATCCGTCAAACCCCGTTATTTTGGAAAAAATTGTTTTTCCGGAACCAGTGATTTCCATAAGAATCGAGCCGAAAACCAAGGTTGACCAGGAAAAAATGGGTTTGGCTTTAAGGAGATTGTCCGAAGAAGACCCGACTTTCAGGGTTAGCGGCGACCTTGAGACCGGTGAAACGATTATTTCCGGAATGGGTGAATTGCATTTGGAAATTATCGTTGACAGAATGAAGCGGGAATTCGGCGTTGAAGCCAATGTCGGCCGGCCACAAGTGGCTTATAAGGAAACAATCAGAGGTGAAGCCGAAGCCGAAGGAAAATATATCAAACAATCCGGCGGTCGCGGCCAATACGGCCACGTGTGGCTGAGAGTTAAAAATCTGGAAAGAGGCAAGGGATTTGTTTTTGTCAATGAAATTAGAGGAGGCATTATTCCTCAAGAGTTCATTCCGGCGGTGGGAAAAGGAGTAAAAGAAGCGCTGGACAACGGCGTGCTGGCGGGTTATCCTATAGTCGACCTTGAAGTAGCAATTTACGACGGTTCTTTCCATGAAGTTGATTCTTCGGAAATTGCTTTCAAAATCGCCGGTGCCATGGCCTTGAGCGAAGCCGTTAGGCGCGCCAAACCGGTGATTCTTGAACCGATAATGAAAATTCAAATAATTGTTCCGTCCGATTTTTTGGGCGATGCCACAGGCGACCTTCAAAGCAAGCGCGGCAGAATTGAAGGAATGGGCGAACGCGCCAATCTCAGGGTGATTGACGCTAAAGTTCCGCTGTCTGAAATGTTCGGTTATGCCACGAAAATCCGTTCAATTACCCAGGGCAGGGGAAGTTTTACGATGGAATTCGACAAATACGAAGAAACGCCCCAAAATGTCGCGCAATTGATAATTGAAGGTAAAAAATAAGACATGGATTACATTATTGACGCTACAGACAAAAAACTTGGCAGATTGGCTTCCGAGATAGCCGTGATTTTACAAGGAAAAAAAAATCCGAAATACGAACCGCGGCTGGAAGGGGAAGACAAAGTCATTGTAAAAAATATCGATAAACTCGAAATTAACCCAAAAAAAATGGAGCAGAAAATTTATTACCGGCATACAACGCAAATCGGCCACCTAAAAGAGCAAAGCCTGCGTTTGTTTTTGGAAAAAAAAGGCCCAGCCGGAGTTTTGCGGAAAGTCGTCAGAGAAATGCTGCCGGAAAATAAATTAAGGATTAGAAGGATGAAAAGGCTGATTATCGGATAATTTATGACAGAAAAAATTTCCAAAACTAAAATAGCAAAAGAAGAAAAAACAGCGCCCGCCAAAAAAGAGCATTATTTTGAAGCTGTCGGCCGCCGAAAAACCGCGATTGCCCGCGTCAGGCTTTATACCAGGAAAAATGGGTTTATTGTCAACGAAAAAGACCCCGCTAAATATTTTCCGCTTTTAAGCCAGCGAAAAGAAATTATCGCTCCCATTGAAAAAATGAAAATCGGAGACAAATTGGGAGTTATCGTCAGGGTAAAAGGCGGCGGGCTTTCGGCTCAGGCCGAAGCTGTCCGTTTGGGCATTGCCCGGGCATTAGTAAAATTCAATCAGGATTTTAAAAAACGTTTGCGCCGCGTCGGATATCTGACCCGCGACAGCCGGATGGTTGAACGCAAAAAATATGGCAGGCACAAGGCAAGGCGAGGCCATCAATGGAGGAAACGATAATCTGTGTTTTCCAAAATTCTCATCGGTTTTTTAATTTTTATTCTTTTTATCCATTTCTTGGCCACGGCTAATTTTTGGTATTGGAAAATTTGGTGGTTTGACATTCCGATGCACTTTTTTGGCGGTTTCTGGGCGGCAATGCTGTTTTTCTGGTTAAATTCTAAATTTGAAATTTTAAATTCAAAAATCACCCGATTGCCCGATTACTTAACCGTTATTTTGATTACTCTTTCTTTTGTCGCCTTCATCGGCGTTTTTTGGGAATTTTTTGAATATTTCTATATCGCTTATGTTTCCAAGGGAGGATTAACCGGTTCATTAGCTTTTCAAAACAAAGCGATAGATTTTTATACCGACACCGTCAAAGATTTATTTTTTGATTTGTTCGGCGGTTCGATTTTTTTGATTATTTCTAAATTTCCAAGGAATAAAGATTTTCATTCTGAATAAAATAAACAATATCCGATTTTAAGTCATAATAAAAATCTTTGATTTCTTGAACCAATAAGTATTCGTTCAGGAGGGGACGGTCATCTATTTCGATAATTCGAATTTCATCGCCCAGTTCGGCGAAGAGATGAAAGGAATCTTTGTGCCAGACGATGTTTTTAATCGGTTTGGCGTTCGACGTTTGATATTTGATGTTGATTGTTTCCCCAGCCTTTTTGCGGATATTTTTGTTCCAATCTTCGATAAAATGGACGTTTAATTTGCCGTCTGCGTCGGCAAAGGCGATTTTTTTGCTGTCCGGCGAAAAAGCAAAAATCTCGGCGTTATGGGCGATTTGCTCTAATTTCTGGCTTTCAGCGCTGAAAATATGTAAATCGCCCGAATTATTTAAGAGAGCGATTTGAGCGCCGGAATCGGAAACGAGAATATTGGAGATTGGCTTAGCCGGCAGCTGCGCAATCTGACCCCTGGTTTTTATCAGTAAATTGTAGAAAAACAAAGCGTAGGTTTTTTCATTCTTCGCTTCATCTTTTTCTTCAACATAATAGATATATGAATTTTTCGCGGTCCAGGCGGATAATCGGCTGCTGGTGGAATTTCGGAAAATAAATTCAAGTTTTGGCTGGTCGATATTGAAGATATCAAGCCCGTTGCTTTCCTCGATAATTAAATTTTGCTGATTAAAGGGGTGAAAAGAGATTTTTTTGATTTCGGTTTTCCCGCGCAGATTGTTAATGGCCGCGCTGACATTAAAAACGGAAGATCGGTCTTTAAAATCGCTGAGAAAATAATTTTTTGAATTTTTTACGATTATTTGCTTGACGTTGTCAGAAAAATCGGAAATTTCATCGCCTCGCAGCTTTTGGCTGATTACTATTTTCTTTTCAATTTTCTCCGGTATTAAAATCGTGTCGATGATTTCAGACACCAGAGACGGTTCGACTTTAAGATTTTTGTAATAGGGAAGATAGCCGTTTTTTTCTATTTTTATTTCGTATTTTTGAGGGAAAAGATTGGAAATCAGGGTGCCTCTTCTAATCAAACCGGAATCGTTCGGAATTATTTTTCCGTCCAATTTTATCATTACGTCTTTTGGTTTGGTTTCGATATAGATTCCGCCGGTTTTTTGCAAAGAAAAAGTTTTGAAATCAAATCGCCAGCCGGCCGAATAAAAAATGACGCCGAAAGAAATCGGCACAAATATAATAAAAAACCCCACAAATAAAAAACGGCGAGTTTTAAGAGTCATTTTAATTTTGATTGTCAGTTTTCGGCTGTTGGTTTATTATATATGGTATGAAATTTATTGTTAATGGCGGCGGAAAATTAAACGGCGAAATCACCATTAAGGGTTCAAAAAATGCGGCTACCAAGATGATAGTCGCTTCTTTATTGACTGACGAGGAATGCGTTTTTGAAAATTTTCCCAGAATCGGCGACGCGGAAATAACTTCCGAACTCTGTCAAGCTATTGGCGCTGAAATCGCGCTCAATGGCTCAACTCTTTCGATTAAAACTCCAAAGATTAAAAATTATCGCGTTGTCCCTTTGGATTTAAGCAAAAACAATCGGATTCCCATTTTAACGCTCGGGCCGTTGCTCTCAAGAATGGGTAAAGCCGAAATTCCTTTTTTAGGCGGAGATCAGATTGGCTATCGGCCGGTGGATATCCATCTTGAAGCGCTTAAATTAATGGGCGCGAAAATTGAAACCGCCGACGGTTTTTTTGTGGCTTCGGCAACCGATGGATTAAAAGGCGCCAAAATTAATTTGCGCTATCCCAGCGTTGGAGCCACGGAAAATGTTATTTTGGCGGCGGTTTTAGCCAAAGGCAGAACAATCGTCAAAAACGCCGCTATTGAGCCGGAAATTACAGATTTAATCAAAATGCTTCAGGATATGGGGGCGATTATCGGTTTGGGCGCGGACCGGACAATTTATATCAACGGCGTAAAAAAATTAAGGGGAACAAAATATCGGGTTTTGCCGGACAGGAATGAGGCGGTTTCTTTCGCTTGTTTGGCGGTCGCCGCAAAAGGGAATAAAATCAAAGTTAAGGGGGCGGTTCACGACCATTTGATAACTTTTCTCAACGAATTGCGCCGCGTGGGAGGAGATTATCGGATTGAATCCGACGGCATTGTTTTTTGGCGGCCGGACAGCTTATCCGCCATTGAAATAGAAACCGACACGCATCCGGGTTTTATGACTGATTGGCAGCAGCCGTTCACCATTTTGCTGACCCAAGCAAACGGCGTTTCCATTATTCACGAGACCGTTTATGAAAATCGTTTTGATTATATCAAAGACTTGAATTTTATGGGCGCTAATATTAAAGTATTTTCAAAGTGTTTAGGAGAATTGCCCTGCCGGTTTAACGGCGAAGGATATCCGCACAGCGCGGTTATTTCCGGCCCCGCGCCTCTTTACGGTAAGAGAGTTAAAGTCCCTGATTTAAGGGCGGGGATAGCCCATTTAATCGCGGCGTTGATTGCCCAAGGCGAGTCGGTTCTCGAGGGTGTGGAACAGATAGACAGGGGATACGAAAAGATTGACGAACGGCTACAATCATTAGGCGCGGATATAAAAAGAATCGCATAATTATGTTTATAAGAAAAATCGGCATAGATTTAGGAACGGCAAATACCATTGTCTTTGTGCCGGGACGCGGTTTTGTGATTAATGAGCCGACCATCGTGGCTTTAAGCGTGCCGGATAACACGGTTTTGGCTGTCGGCAAAGAAGCCAAAGAAATGATTGGCCGCACGCCCGAAGACATTAAAGCTTACCGGCCTTTGCGGGAAGGAGTGATTGCCGACTATTACATCACTAAAGCGATGCTGAAATATTTTATCGCTAATGCGATTGGCTCGTTCAACATCTTAAAGCCCGATGTCGTGCTTTCTTCGCCGGCCGGCATAACGCAAACTGAAAGGCGGGCGGTTATCAACGCGGCTAAAGAAGCCGGAGCCCGCGAAGCTTATATTGTCAGAGAGCCGATTCTGGCCGCGCTGGGCGCGAATATTCCCATTAACGCCCGAAGCGGCAGTATGATTGTCAATATCGGCGGCGGCACTTCGGAAGTGGCGATAATTTCTCTCGGTGGCATCGTTTCCTGGGCAAGCGTAAGAATCGCCGGCGACAAATTTGACCAAGCCATCATCAATTTCCTGAAAAAAAAATATTCTTTGGCCATCGGCGAACAAACGGCGGAAATCATCAAAATGGAAATCGGTTCCGCTTTGCCTCTGAAAAATAAACTGACTTTTGAGGTAAGGGGACGAGATTTGACGAGTGGTTTGCCAAAGGATATGGTCATCAATTCCAATGAAATTGCCGAAGCGCTGAATCCTCATTTGCTTGAAATCGCTTCGGCTGTTCAGAAGGTTTTTAACGAAACGCCGCCTGAGCTGGTTGCCGACGTGATGGAAAAGGGAATAATTCTTTCCGGCGGCGGAGCGCAGATAATCAACCTGGCGGAATTTTTTAAAAAACTTTTTGGAGTCAACACTTACGTCGCCGAAGACCCGCTTTTTTGCGTAGCGAAGGGAGCGGGAATGATTTTAAGCCACTTGGATGTTTATAAGAGAACATTGCTGAACAAACGATGATAGATAACAAAAAACTCACAAAAGATTTTAAAAGACTGATTGCAAGCGATAGATTATTTCACGCTTATCTTTTTTTCGGCGATGTTCAAGCGGGTTCTGATTTTGTTTTATCTTTAGCCAATTTTTTTGAAAAAGGGATTTTCGAGTTGCCGGCTGAAAACGCGATTCTCCAGGAAAGTTTGATTATTTCGCCCGATGAAAAAGAAACAATCGGTATCGATAAAATCAGAAGTTTGCTGCATTTTTTAAGCCAAAAGCCGGTGCTTTCGGAAAAGAGAACGGTTATTGTCAGAAATGCCGAGAATTTGACCAATGAGGCCCAGAATGCTATTTTAAAAATTGCCGAAGAACCGCCGCCGCAGTCGTTAATGATTTTCATTGCCAAGAGCGAAGATTTTTTTCTGCCGGCGCTGATTTCCCGATTGCAGAAAATTTATTTTTCATTCACGCGGTTCAAGGAGGATTTAATGCGGGAACGCGTTGATTTATCAAAAACTTCGGTTGAAAAAATCGTTGAAAATAATCAGATTGACCAATTTTTTGAATCTTTAATTTTGAATCTTCGGCGCGATCCGGTTAAAAATTTAAACAGTCTCAAAGAAACTTTAAGAAGATTGACGTTGATAAAGATGCTCAATGTCAATAAAAAACTTCAATTAAAAACGCTGATGAAATATGTTAAATAATGATAAAAAAGAACCTGGCGCCCCCGGTGGCGTTATCATAGTTATGATTGCGATATGGGGCGGATTCCTGATATTGTTTATTAACCAGTATTGGCATAAATTGCCGGATGTTTTTTCGGCGTTTCGCGGCGATCCTTTTTGGGGGCCGATTATCAGGTTTTTATGGTAACCATCGCGTCTATGGAAAATAAAATTGCCGAGATTTTGAAATATTTTAAAGAGCAATTGGCTGGTTTGCGCGGCGGCCGGCTTTTGCCGCGGTTAGTGGAAGACATAAAAGCCGATTATTTCGGACAGAAACTTCCGGTCAAACAATTAGGTTCCATCAGCATCGTTTTGCCGCGGGAAATTCAGATTTCCGTCTGGGACAAACAGGCGGTTTCGCCGGTTGTCAAAGCCATTGAATCTTCCAATTTAAATTTAAACGCCAACGTTGAAGGAAATTTGATAAGAATCAATCTTCCGCCGCTTTCCGAGGAAAGACGGCAGGAATTGATGAAAGTTGTTAAAAAAGAAGCCGAAGAAACAAGAATTAAAATCCGCCACTTGCGCGACGAAGCCAACAAAGAAATCAGCCGTCAATTTGAAGAAAAAGAAATCAGCGAAGACAATAAGTTTAAATTGAAAGAACAGGCGCAAAAAGAAGTGGATAAGGCGAACGAAGAAATTGATAAAATGGTGGAGAATAAGATTAAGGAAATAAAGGAGTAATATGTTAATCGGCATTATTTTCGTCGTAATTTTTCTTTCAATTTTGATTTTAGTCCACGAATTGGGGCATTTTTTATTTGCCAAAAAATTTGGTCTTTTGGTGGAAGAATTCGGGTTCGGTTTGCCGCCGAAAATTTTCAGCAAGAAAATCGGAGAAACGACTTATAGTTTTAACGCTTTACCTTTTGGAGGATTCGTAAAAATTTTCGGCGAGGATAATTTGGAGGCGGGACAGAACAGAGAGAGAAGTTTTATAAATTTGAAAATCTGGCAAAGAGCAATTGTTCTTTTTTCCGGCGTTTTGTTTAATTTTTTGCTCGGCTGGCTGGCGTTTTCAATCGTCTTCGCCGTTGGATTGCCCCAGGCGGTGGTAATCACCGAAATTAAAAAAAACAGTCCGGCTCAAGAAGTCGGAATTTTGGCCGGAGATAAAATAATCGATTTTCAAAAAACCGACGAATTTATCAAATATATCAATGAGCAGCAAGGGAAAAATATTGTTTTGCGAATTGAAAGGGACGGAAAAATTTTAAATTTCAAAACAACGCCGAGAATCAATCCGCCGGTCAACGAAGGCGCTTTGGGAGTGGGCTTGATTGACGTCGGCTTGCAAAAGAAAAATCCGCTGGCGAGTTTTTGGGAAGGATTGAAAACCTCGAGTGAACTCGTAAAAGCGATTTTTATGTCCATCACAAAATTGATTGCCGGAGTTTTTGTCGGCAAAGCGTCTTTGGAATCCGTTACCGGACCGATCGGCATCGTGAAGATAACGGCTCAGGCCGGCACATTGGGCTTTGCTTATTTAATTCAGCTCCTGGCTTTGATTTCGTTGAATTTGGCGGTTATCAATATTTTGCCTTTTCCGGCGTTGGACGGCGGCCGTTTATTCTTTTTGGCGATTGAAAAAATAAAAGGTTCGTCTTTGAATCCCAGAACCGAAAAACTTGCCAACACCATTGGCTTGGTTTTTTTGATATTGTTGATGATCGCGATTACGATAAAAGACATTGTCAGATTATGAGAAGAACTTGGCTGCTATTCACTATTTTTTTGATTGTCGTTATCGCAATCGGCTGGTTTTTTTCCCAAGTTTACGGCAATCGGGGGATTTTGTATTTTTCCGTAATTTTCAGCGTTTTGATGAATGTTATCGCTTATTGGTTCAGCGATAAATTGGTCTTGAAAATGGCAAGAGCAACGCCTATCGATAAAAAAGATATGCCGGAGATATATGATATCGTTGAAAAACTGGCGACGAACGCCAATTTAGCGATGCCGAAAATTTATCTGGTTCCGGAGAATCAACCGAACGCTTTTGCTACGGGCCGAAATTCCAAACATGCGGCGGTGGCGGTTACCAAAGGATTATTGGAAAAACTTAATCGCAGCGAATTGGAAGGCGTTTTGGCCCATGAATTGTCGCATATTGGAAATCATGATATGCTGATTTCAACGGCAGCGGTGGTTTTGGCGGGATTTATTTCCATTCTTTCCAATATTTTTTTGAGGTCGCTTATGTTCGGCGGTTTCAAAAGGCGCGACGACAGAAATAACGGCCAAACGCAGGGGGTTTTGATGATTATCGGCGTGATTTTGGCGATTTTGGCGCCGGTTGCGGCTCTTTTAATTCGTTTGGCGATTTCCAGAAAAAGAGAATTTTTGGCCGACGCTTCCGGCGCTTTGCTCACCAATCGTCCCGAAAATCTGGCAACGGCTTTGGAAAAAATTTCTTCCGACAGGTCGCCGATGAAAGTGGCCAATGACGCCACCGCTCACCTCTGGCTGGATAATCCGTTTAAGGAAGAGAATAAAATTTTTTGGTTGCACAAATTATTTCTTACGCATCCGCCGGTCGAAGAGCGGATAAAAATTTTAAGAGAAATGAAATAGGCGGGGGATAAAAATATGGCGATTGAAAGCAATTTTGAAAATTTAAACAGCGGGCAGTTTTTGTGCAATAATTTGCGCGGAAAAACCGGCAATGACCCCCATTGGCAGGAAATAAATTGCGGAAAAATTGAAATCGCCGACGCTGATTTAATCGGTAAATTCTTCGGCGGTATTTTGACCGAGGAAGACGTCGATAAAAGAACGGAAGAACTGGAAAATCTAAGAAAAGAAGGCGAAGACGTTTCGGAATCAAGCTACGCGCTCGCCGGTTTGCTTAAAAATAAAATCATCGCTTTAAAAGGATACAGAAAAAGCAAAGAACGGGAAGAAAATTCCGACCGGTCGGATACGGCGGCATAAAAATAAGGAGGCGTCGCATAGCGGTCTAGTGCGTCCGCTTGGAAAGCGGATAGGCCTTAATCGGCCTCAGAGGTTCGAATCCTCTCGCCTCCGCCAGTTGGGAAATGAAGTCATTGGCTCGAACCATATTTTGTAAGGGCGAAAGGAATTTTTTCATTCTGATTTTTTAGAAACAAAGACTCGAAAGAGTTTTTGTTTTCGTTTGACAATTCATTAAACATAATGTTAGATTGTTAGCTGAGTAGCACATTCCCAAACCCAAAGAGAAAGGAGGCAAAAATGCCGAGCAAAATGACAGACGTAGCAACGCGGTTCGTGGATCTCACCCTGAAGTACAAGCGATGGGACGAGGTCAAAACGCTTCCGGCAGACGAGGTGCAAGTCCTCTTCGACACCGTTTCCGCCGCTGGCTTCAATCCGAAAAAGGTGGCACCAGGGAAACTCGTCGGCCATTACCGTGACCAGGACGGCAGCAACACGGGCGAGACGTACCCGATCAACAGCCTCTGTCCGTTCAAGGTGGTGAGCGAGGAAGACGGCGATAACTACTTCGCGACGGGCTGGCTCGACTGTGCGCTTCAGCGCGCGGTCTACGGCTCTTCGCGACAAAACGAAGATCGCGAGAAGCTCATCGAGATGATGGCTGAAGAGGTCGAGCGAAGCGTTCCGCTTGAGCCGATCCAGCTCACACTCGAAGGCGACCTTTTACGCGAGTACCCTCCGAGAACACTCGCGTTCGGTTCCGAGTATTTCGTCAAGCACACGCGGGACGAGAATGATCTCGGTTCGTGCGTCGGCGTGCACATGCATTGCAACTGCTGGATAGATCGCCGAAGGGCGACCAGTACGCACGACGCGATCGTGTGCCGAGGTTGCCACCTGCGGGTGCTGTTCCCGAAGGAGGTTAAAACCTACGGCGACTTACGGCAAGTGTTCGCGTCTCAACGGGTCAAAGTTCCGGCATAGCCGACACTCATGCTGGGCGACATCGGGGGCGGGTAAGAGAAATCTTCCCGCCTCTTTTCTTTTTGAATTTGAAAGAACTATTTGTGCGTGCTTTACACGCTCGAATTTGTATTCCGCCAAAGAAAAACTTGAAATTGTCCTTTCCGCTCCGGTTCCCGCTTTCACTCACGAATTTCGGTCGGGCAGGCAAGGCGAGGTGGGCAGAAGGGGGTATGGGGGAATTCCGCCTGCCGAGTCAATCGCGCGCAAAATCATTCCGGATTTTTTCAAATACACACCGCAGGATTGAGCATTCATTTGAGAGACCGGGCGCTGAGTCCTTATTGTCTTATTACGGCAAAATACGATAAAATAACTTGTATGGCAAATTGGCTTAAAGAAAAAAAATTTTTTATTGCCATTATCATTTTTCTCGCAGTTATTTTGATAATCATATTTTTCATTTTAAAGCCAAAAACGCAAACTATTGTTTCCGACGATGGGGAGGCTTCTTTGGAAATTCCAAAGGATGCCCTCCCAAAAGGTGTTTCTTTGAGAGACATCTCGATTATTAAAATAAGCCCGGAGGAAATTGAGGGAGTAGTAACGGCGTATCGCCTGGAACCGGACGGCCTCGAATTTAAAAAACCCGTCGTTATTTCCGTTTCAATGGGGGTTAAAAAAGAGCCGATGTCGGACGGAAAAGGAAATGGCATTCGTCTTGTTCAGCTTTATCATGCACATTCCGATTCGCTAAAACCGCTTGAAAACCAAAAGGGCGTTGTTGACCTCGGAAGCGGCAAAATGACCGTGAAGGCTCCGATTAGCGGTTTTTCTTCGGTATACGCCGCGGAATTTCACCCCAGCGTACTTTTTGAAATTTTTGGCGCCGGCAAGACTGCGGCCGCGATAGGAGAAGTTGAGGTAATCAGTGAAGAAGAGCCGGCTTATTTTGTCAGATCAGGCTTTAAAGCAAGAACCACCATTGAGCACATAATGGAAATTCGGGCCATTAAACTGCAGGCAAAAGACAGTTCTCCGACAGCCCCGCTTTCCCGGCGCCTAACCTTAATAGAACGGGGCGCGATAGAAGATCTAATGGTTAATCAAGGGACATTCTCCGCGCCGACGAAGTTTCCGGTTATTTCCCCGGCAACCGTGGAGGACATGCCGGCAGAATTCATCATAAAGCCCGGCGAATTGATGTGGACCGATGCGCCATACTTCACATGCGAGAAGGAGGGTGGAAGAAAACTGGACATAATGAATTACGGAAAAGACTTTGGCCGCATAGGATACATGAAATGGAACGCCATCTTTAGCTATAAATGGCGGGAGAATTTGTATATTGACTCTCCTGACGGAAAAAAGGTTCTTGTTGGTCAATACGACGATAGTATAGCCACGTACTGGGATTTTTTGATACCTATTACTTGTTTGCCGCTGCCTCGTTATATTGGTGATTCACCTTCATCAAAGTCGCCGTCTGTATCTCCAAAACCCGATCCCGAGCCGCCGGGAGCGCCACCGGCGCCAGTCGATCCAAAAGAAGCTCAATGCAAAGTAATATGCGGAACGGACAGATATTCCCCGGCGACTTCGCAACAAGCGTGTTCGGATACGTCCAGAGATTTCTTGTGTATTCAGAATAAACAAGCCTGTTATGATTATTTGATTCCGAAGGGATGGCAGAACGATTCAAATTGTTGTTGCAAGGATGCGCCCGTCGCCAGACCAGCGGGGGGTCGCATTGATTGTTCCAAATTCATAGGATGGGACGCCAACGGTTTTGCAATCGAAAAAAATCCCAAATATCCTTTTAGTTCTTCAACTTTGCCGCCGGCGGAGTGTAAATAAATCAACCGGTTTGAATAGAGAACCTGACCGACCTCCATCAAATTGTACCCCGGAAAAGACCCCAAGAAAACCTTGCAATACTTACATAAGCAAGGTTCTAGACCGATTCACACCGCCAATTAGGATTTTACAAGTGGACAAAGGAACCCTTGCGGCGACTTGCCGCTTCTTGACTTTTATTGTGTAATATGCTATCTTTAAATCAAATTTAAGCATGGTGCTTAGATTGTGAAAGTACATTCCTAACCTAAAAAAGGAGGTAGCAATGAGTCGGAAACTATCGCTGTTTATAGGACTCCTTATTGGTGTCGCGTTTTTAGCGGGCTGTTATGAGGAGTTTTTTATGAGCAGGCGCTCATACTTCCATGGCGCTGTCATCGCCGAATACAAACGGCAGAGTAGTGTACGTGGCACTAATGACTATTTGATTTTCCGGTTCTACGAGAGGGGCACCTACGAGATCACATTTTCCGCTCGCGGCGAAGGAGATCGTAGTCAATACAAGGTTCCGCAGGACATTACGGAGGTCATAGAAGTCGCGCCGCGTGAGATCATCGTCGAGCGGCAAATTCTTCCAGAATTTCTGCGAATCACGATCACGAAGGACGGCAAGCTTGAGTCGCACAATTTCTTTCCAGAAGTCGTTGAAGTGCAGTAGAGATTCGCCATGGGTCGGAACGATTACTCGTTCCGACCCATTATTTTTTGAAATAATTATTTTGTGCGTGCTTTACACGCTCGAATTTGTATTCCGCCAAAGCCAGTGAATTTTCCAACAATCTTAAATTGAAAAATTCACTGGTTTGAGTTATAATTAACTTAATTAAAAATTTGAAATTGTTAATGCGCGCGGCGGAGTTGATTATCATATATGTTTGAATTAATAACATACCTTTGGCAATATCTTGTTCAATCAACAGGGCTTTTTATTGCGTATATATTTGCCGCGCTTTTTTTGTATTTGGTTTTAAGGCGTCTCCACTCCCGGAAAATAATAGTCGCGCTGATTATTGTATTTATCGGAGTTTCATTTTATTTTTACGCTCCGAACGGATTGCCACGCGCTTTTGAATACCCGTTTTTTCTAAAAACATACGGACCGTCAGACGGACCGGCGATTCCTTTCAAAAATGTATGGGAGTTTTTTAAAAATTTTAGACGTTTTGAACGGGTAGCGGACATTGCGCGGAATCCGGCTGATATTCCTTTGCCTATTGCCCGCAAAGAACCTGCGAATGTGGAAATAAATATAACCGCCAAAGAGGTTGTAGCGGAAATGGCACCCGGCGTTACTTTTAACTATTGGACATTTGACGGCAAGGTGCCGGGGCCGTTTTTACGCGTGCGCGAGGGCGACACGGTGATGCTGACGCTCCATAATGACCCGACCAGTTTACACCACCATTCAATAGACCTTCATGCGGTGACTGGTCCGGGCGGAGGCGCCGCGGCAACCATAGTCGCGCCCGGCGAAAGCAAAACAATAATTTTTAAAGCGCTTAATCCCGGTATTTTCATATATCATTGCGCTCATCCCAATGCCGCGAATCATATGACGCACGGCATGTATGGCCTGATTCTTGTGGAACCGAAAGAAGGAATGGAAAAAGTTGACCGTGAATTTTATGTAGCGCAGGGAGAATTTTATAGCGCTGGCGCAATTGGTCGTGAAGGATTGCAGCTTTTTGACGCTCAAGCGATGCTTGACGGAAAACCGCAATACATTGTTTTTAACGGCCGCACAGGAGCGTTGGCGAATAATTTGAACGCTAAAGTCGGCGAAACAATCCGAATTTACGTCGGCAATGGAGGCGTTAATTTAATTTCCAGTTTTCATGTTATCGGCGAGATATTTGACAGAGTTTTTCGCGAGGGGGATTTGGTAAGTTCTCCGGCGCAGAGCGTCCAGACAACGCTTGTTCCGGCCGGAGGCGCGTCAGCGGTTGAATTACACCTTGATTATCCGGGAAACTACATACTTGTTGACCACGCGCTCTCGCGGCTTGACCGCGGCGCTTGGGGAACGCTTCATGTAAGAGGAGAAGAGGACCCGAAAATTTTTAAAGGAGAGATAGAAAGCGGACACGGGCACTGAAGAATTCGTCGCTCCATAAAAATCTATTAAAAAACTATTTGTAATAATGAACAAAAACATTTTAGACGAACAACTTGTCGTAAATTATCTTGCCGGTGATGAAAAATCGCTTGAGCTTCTTATCCGGCGGTATCTCAGACCAATTTATAGTTTTACATACAGATATGTGGGTAATGGGCAGGACGCAAAAGATGTGACGCAGGAGACATTCGTGAAAGTTTGGCGTAATCTTAAAAAATTTAACCAGCAAAAAAGTTTCAAAACGTGGATTTTCGCAATCTCAAAAAATACCGCTTTTGATTATCTTAAAAAGAAAAAAACGATTCCATTCTCGGAATTTGAAAACGAGGAGGGAAAAAATGCGTTTATAGAAACATTTGCCGACCCGGCTCATCTTCCCGATAAACTTTTAGAAAAAGCCGACATGGCAAAAATACTGACATCGGTTATTGAAAAATTATCGCCAAAATACAGAATGGTTCTATTCTTGCGCTACAACGACCATTTCAGTTTTAAAGAAATTGCCGAATCTCTCGGTGAATCGCTTAATACCGTGAAATCAAGACACAGACGAGCCCTTATCATACTTAAAAAACTTCTTACCGAATTTTATAATGCACCAAAATAAATACTGTTTTCGTAGTAGTATATAAGAGGCCGCAAAACCTCTCCCCATATTTTAAGTATCGGGGCGTTCGAAGTTTGTTCGACCTTTCTTCGGACTCAATAATAAAGGGATGCACCAAAATGCGTCCCTTTGTCGTATTAGTAATAAGGCAATTATGCGAAAAGATTATGAAAAACTTTTCTCCCATCTTACGCCGCCGGAGCCGCCGACAGGCCTTTTTGATCGAATAATTTTTGCGATTAAAAGGGAGCAGGAGTTGCAAAGAACTAAGAGGTTAGCTTTTGGATTTTTAGTTCTTCTTGTTATATCTCTTTCTGCCGCGCCGTTTTCCGTGACCTTGTTGGCGGAACAAGTGGCGAATTCGGGCATACTTTATTTTATCGAGACAGCATTCAATAATTTCGGAAATTTCCCGACGATTTGGCAGAATTTTGCACTGGCAATCGCTGAATCGCTGCCGGTTGTTGGTATAACGCTTTTTGCCGTAAACATGATTATCGCTGTATTTACCCTTCGATTATTTCTCCACAGAAAAAGATTACTGCTTGGATATTTTATGAATGGCATGAATTTTAGCTAAACAGGGTCGATGTCGTATATCAAAAATTATAAATTTATGAACGAAGAAAAACAAAATTCCGAAGGAAAACATTTGACTTCTTGTCCCGTATCAAGCGAGCATGGCGAGTTTTGGTGCGGGATTCTCAAACTGGTCATCATCGGACTTATCGGTTTTGTGGTTCTTATTATAGTTTTCGGCGCGGGAGTAAAAGTTGGGACGCTCAAAGCCAGATATTCGTATCGATGGGCCGAAAATTACCATAAAAATTTTGCGGGCCCCAGGGGCGGGTTTTTTGGCGATTGGCGCGAATTTCCAGCCGGAGATTTTATCAGCGGGCACGGCGTCTTTGGTTCAATCATCAAAATCGACGGAAATACACTTATTATTAAAGAAGAAAATAATATTGAGAAAACTGTTCTTATTTTGGATAAAACTACCGTTACAAGCCGCCGTGAAACAATAAAATCGAATGAACTTAAAATTGATGATCGAATAATCGTCATCGGCTCTCCTGATGATCAAGGTCAGATAGAAGCCAAATTTATTCGGGTAATCCGATAATCCATGGCGTATATTTTCAAAATCGTCAAAAAAATTTTATCAAACAAATTGTGGCTGGCCATCGCTGTTTTTATTCTCCTCGGCGGCGGTTATTATGGCTACACAAAATTTTTTAGCAATAGCGGTGAAATTCGTTATATTGCTGCCCAAGCTCGGAAAGGAACTCTTGTCGTTTCTATTTCCGGAAGCGGACAGGTTTCCGTTTCCAATCAGATAGATATTAAACCGAAAGTTTCCGGAGAAGTGGTTTATGTCGGCGTTGAAAACGGGGAAGCGGTAAAAGCCGGCGCTCTTATTGCCCAACTCGACATTCGAGACGCGCAAAAAACGGTGCGCGACGCAGAATTAAATCTGGAAAATGTAAGGCTGACTTTAGAAGAAATGAAGGGCAAAAAAGGCGACGATTATACCCTTCGTAGTATTACCGAAAAAGCGAAAGACAATCTTAAAAAAGATTACGAAGACGGGTTTAATATTGTCGCGAGCGTTTTTATTGATTTGCCGACAATTATGATCGGGCTTCAAGACACGCTTTTTTCAAGCACGCTTAATATTAGCCAGTGGAATATTGATTATTATGCGGACGCGGTTCAACAATACGATTCTGCCGCTTTAAGTTTTAGAGATGATGTATATTTAAAATTTCGAGACGCGCGCAAGGCATATGACCAAAATTTTTTGGATTATAAATCGGTTTCAAGATTTTCCGATACTTTGACGATAGAACATCTTATAAACCAAACTTATGACACCACAAAAAATGTCGCTGATTATCTTAAAAGCGCGAATAATTTAATCCAGTTTTATCAAGAAAAACTCACCGAAAGGAGTCTCAGGTTGAATTCGCTTTCCAATACGCATTTGTCCAATATCAATAATTATACGGGAAAAACAAACACCCATCTTCTGAACCTTCTTTCAATTAAAAACGGGATTCAAACGGACAAAGAAGCGATTGTCGGTTCAGATTTTGACGTTGCGAGCCAGGAACTCGCCGTGAAACAGAAAGAAAACGCGCTTTTGGATGCCAAAGAAAAATTAGACGATTATTATATTCGCGCTCCGTTTAACGGAGTGATTGCTAAAACAAATTTAAAGAAAGGCGATTCCGTGTCATCGGCAAGCGTTCTTGCTACGCTTATTACTCGTCAGAAAATTGCGGAAATTTCTTTAAATGAAGTCGATGTCGCTCAAGTGAAAATTGGTCAAAAAACCACACTTGTTTTTGACGCCATACCTAATTTTACAATCACGGGTCAAGTCGCGGAGATTGACGCTGTCGGGACGGTTTCGCAGGGTGTCGTTACTTATACCGTAAAAATCGCTTTTGACACTCAAGATGACAGGATAAAGCCCGGGATGAGCGTTTCCGCCGCAATTGTTATTGAGGCAAAATCAAACGCGCTTCTTGTTCCAAATTCAGCGATTAAATCGCAGGGAGGAATAAATTATGCGGAAATTATAGGAGATGACGATAAAAACGCGGCGCTTGCGGCAAATTCAAGCGGAGCGATTCTTAAAAATTCTCCGCGCCAACAACGGGTCGAAATTGGTCTTTCTAATGATGAATTTACCGAAATTGTAAGAGGGCTTCAGGAGGGAGACGCCGTCGTGACGCGAATTATTCAATCAACTTCTCAAGCCGCGCAAACGCAACAAAGTTCCTCTATTAGAATTCCGGGTCTTCCAACAGGCGGCAGCCAAATAAGAACGCGTTAAAAATTACAGCCATGATTGAGTGTAGAAACATAGTCAAAACGTACAAAAACGGAGAGATAGAAACTCACGCGCTAAAAAATACTTCGTTCAAGATAAACGATGGAGAATTTGTGGCAATCATGGGTCCTTCTGGTTCCGGCAAATCAACTCTCATGCACATCATCGGTTGTTTGGATACGCCCACAAGCGGAGAATATTTTTTAGATAATAAAGATATATCCAAACTCTCCGACAATGAATTGGCTGACATCCGTATGAAAAAAATCGGCTTTGTCTTTCAATCGTTTAATCTCCTTCCTCGGGCAACCGTGCTTCGTAATGTTATGCTTCCCTTGGTATATGCTGGAATTTCCAAAGAAGAACGGGAAAATCAAGCTCGAGAAGCTTTACGGGGCGCGACGCTTCCCGAGGATTTTTGGAATCATTATTCCAACCAGCTTTCTGGCGGAATGATGCAAAGAGTCGCTATTGCCCGGGCCCTTGTAAATAATCCGATGCTTGTGCTTGCCGATGAACCGACGGGAAATTTGGATACCAAAACAGGCGAAATGGTGCTGGATACTTTCCAGCGGCTTCACCAAGAACAAGGCCGGACGATTGTTTTAATCACTCATGAACCCTATGTCGCCGAACATGCCGAGCGCATTATTAATATCCGAGACGGAAGTATTGTCGAGGATGGCAAAGTCAAAAATCGGCGTGTCATCAATAATCATAATCACAACGCAAAATGAAAGTCCAAGATATTTTTCAAGAAACATATAACGCCCTTTCGGCAAATAAAGCGAGGTCAGGCCTCACAATTCTTGGCATTGTCATCGGGATCGGTTCAGTCATTGCCATGGTTTCAATTGGTCAAGGCGCATCGGGCCAGATTCAATCAAGCATTGAGGGTCTCGGTTCAAATCTCCTCACGGTAATGCCCGGGGTTATCCAACCCGGCAGAGGCATTGTCTCCTCTGGTCGAGGATCGGCGCAAACGCTCAAAAATGAAGACATCGAGGTGTTGCGTCAAATTTCAGGAGTCGCGTATATCTCGCCGGAAGTTCAAAGAAGATTTCAAATTGTCGCTGGCGGCAATAATACTAACTCCACCATAATCGGAGTTGAACCCGATTATGCGCCGGTGAGAAATATCTCCCCAGGGGCCGGATCGTTTATAACCGAAGCGCAAGTAAGAAGTTTAGGTCGAGTAGCGGTGCTCGGCCCCACCGTTGCGCAGGACCTTTTTGGCGAAGGCAATGACCCTGTCGGCAAAACCATTCGCATCAACAGAGTAAATTTCAAAGTTATTGGCGTTTTGCAATCAAAGGGCAGCGCGGGGTTTTTCAATCCCGATGATACTGTTTTCGTGCCGCTTACTACAATGCAAAAAATTCTTGTCGGGGATGATTCTCTTTCAACTATCGCCATAAGCGTTCAAAGTAAAGACCTCATGCCTCAAGTTCAAGAAGAGGCAACTGCCATGCTTATCGCAAAACACCGCGTGGATCCGCAAAGCCCGGACTTCTCCATCGTCTCGCAGGCGGATATTCTCGGCACGCTCACGCAAGTGACGGACACATTCACCATTTTTCTTGCCGCGGTTGCCGGTATTTCGCTTATTGTGGGCGGCATCGGAATTATGAACATGATGCTTACCACCGTTACGGAACGAACGCGGGAAATTGGACTTCGCAAAGCCATTGGCGCGAAGAAAAAAGACATATCAATGCAGTTTCTTGCCGAAGCGGTCGCACTTACTTTTTTGGGAGGTGCGGCAGGCGTTGCTCTTGGTTGGACTATTTCTTTTCTTGTGACGAGTTTTACCGGTCTCGTCACGCAAGTTTCTTTGCAAGCGGTAATTCTCGCCTTTGGAGTATCGGCTGCGATAGGAATAATTTTCGGTTATTATCCGGCAAGAAGAGCGGCCTCGCTCAATCCCATCGAGGCATTGAGATATGAATAAAACTATATGATTCAAGTAAAAAATCTCACAAAAAAATTTGGAAAACTTGAGGTAGTTATCGCTAAAATTTTTTTGAAAGTTTTTCCGCCTTGGATTACGCCCAATCATATAACTATATTCCGTTTTTTAACAATCCCTTTTATAATATTGCTTTTATTTTCAGAAAAGTATCTTTTCGGCATTATTCTTTTTTCCATATCCGCTTTTTCCGATATGATTGACGGCGCCCTGGCAAGAGTTACAAATCAGATTACCGAATGGGGAAAAATGTCCGATCCCTTGGCCGACAAGATGCTTATCGGGAGCGCGGCGGCGATTATTGTTTCAAAATTTATAAATGTTTATTTGGCGGCGGCAATTATTTTTATCGAGCTTCTTCTTATATTAAACGGCTATTATAAAAAGAAATATCAGAATATTGTCGTGCAGGCAGTCCGCGCCGGCAAGATAAAAATGAATCTTCAGTCATTCGGCATAGGGCTTCTCCTTTTGCACGCGATTTATCCTTTTCCGTTATTGCTGGTTATTTCAACTTATTTTTTGTATTTTTCTTTGGTATTTGCCTTAGTAAGTCTTGTGGTTTACAGATCCATATAATATATTTCAAAAAAGATGCGTAGCGGCATCCTTTTTGTTATTATAAAATCATGCAAGCCGTTATTCTAGTCGCTGGCGAAGGAATAAAATTAAGTTCTGCCGCCGAAGAAATACCAAAATGCCTGCTTAAAGTCGGTAAAAAAACCGTATTAGAGCACAACATTTCACAACTTCCACAAGAAGTTAAAGAGGTTATTTTGGTGGTGGGGCGCTTAAGAAGCCGGATTAAAAAGCATATCGGCAACTATTTTAGCGGCCGTCAAATAAAATACATCGAACAAACAGAACAATTAGGCACCGGCCACGCGCTTTTCATTGCCAAAGATTCGCTTGAAAATAAATTTCTGGTTCTTATGGGTGACAATTTGTATCTTAAAAAAGATATGGAAAATTGTCTGCGGCATAAACTTTGTCTTTTAGCGCAGAAAATCGAGGCGCCGGAGCGTTTTGGCATTGTTAAAATTGATGACGGCGTTCTGCGAGAAATTGTTGAAAGCCAGAAAATTCCAACTGGCGCCTTGATCAACTGCGGTCTTTATGTTTTGGACAAAAGAATTTTCGACTATCCTTTAGTTTTAATTGGCGAGAATGAATACGGACTTCCTCAAACCATTGCTAAAATGGCCCGTGATTATCCGATTAAAATAGAAAAAGCCGCCTTCTGGATGCCGATAAACAATTTACAGGATTTAAAGCAGGCTGATAAATATCTAAAAAAAATCTATTTGTAAAATATAAAAATTTCCTTATAATTAATAATCGAAGCTCTTTGATTAAATTTGAAAAAAAGGGAGGTGAAACCGATGAAGACATTGAGGGCGCTGCTGTTGGGAACGGCTATTTTTGCGGTTTTTAATCTCGCCGCGGCCGAAGAAGCCGGAAATTCATACCAAAAACAGGTTTTTCGTTTAGAAGTCGATTATTACCGCAGTCTAAAAGACGGTATTGACGACGGAAAATATAATTGGGTTCATCCGGATATCAACGTCGAACATTTTCCGGTAAAACGACTGGGGAAAGAAAAAATCGACGTTATGCTTATTTATTTCGGCGATATTGTAGAAACCGACAAGATATTCCGCGAGTTCGAAAAGATGAATTTGCGGCCAGCCGAAATTCGGGAACTTATCGTTTTGGCCGAGAAATATCCGGACCTTCAGCGAGAATTCACGATAATCGCTTTTGGTTCCGCCTGGAGGCAATCAGCTAATAAAAATTGCTATCCGGCTTTGTACGGCGATCGCTTTAGTCGGGAATTATATCTGGTTTGTTTAGGAGACGATTATTGGTGGAGCGGCGCTTATTGGTTTGCGGGAGTTCCACGATAATTTGCCCCTGTCGAAAATTCAGGCGGGGGCTTCTTTATCTTAATATGTCAAAAGAACAATACGAATTAAAACAATCGGAGAAAGAAGAAAAACGAAAAAAAGAAGCGTGGAGCCGGATGATTGAACGGCTGGTTTTTGGCGCGATTATTTTTTTGGTGATTGCCGGTTTTGTTTTTTTGGCGATAAAATACAAAGGAAGTTCTCCGGAACAGCCGGTTTTGGGGATGAACGCGGTTTCCGCTTCTGACTGGACAAAAGGCGATAAAAATGCCAAGATTATTTTGATTGAATACAGCGATTTTCAATGTCCGGCTTGCGTCGCTTACGAGCCGACAGTGAAACAAATTACAGATGAATTCAAAGACAGAATCGTTTTTGTTTATCGCCATTTTCCGCTTAGCCAGCATAAAAACGCGGAATCGGCGGCAATGGCTTCCGAAGCGGCCGGCAGGCAGGGAAAATTTTGGGAAATACACGATTTGATTTTTGAAAATCAAAAAGAGTGGAGCGAGGCGTTAAACGCCGAAGATATTTTCGCGGGTTATGCCCAAAAAATCGGACTGGATATTAACCGGTTCAAAGACGATTTGAATTTAAAAGAATCGAAAGATAAAATAAGCGGCGATTCGCGGAGCGGCCTTGAAGCCGGCGTTAACGCCACGCCGACGTTTTTCTTGAACGGCCGAAAAATTTCGCCGCGAAGCTATGAAGAATTTAAAAATGCCATTTCTCAAGCAATTAACAATCCGTAATTGGTTTATCGTTGTTTTTTTATTGATGAGTTTAGCCGGTTTTTTCGACTCGGTTTATTTGATTTGGCAGCATGGCGCCGGTTTGCCGCCGCCGTGTCCAATTTCTTCTTTTTTCGATTGCGGCGAAGTTTTTAAAAGCAAATATTCTTACATCGGCGGCGTTCCACTTTCCCTTCTCGGAGCGATTTTTTATTTTGCGATTTTTTCTTTAATGATTTTTTACGCTTATTTTGCCAGAAACGTTATTGTCAAACTTGCGGCTGTCCTGGCGTTTTTGGGTTTTCTCGCTTCCGTTTATTTCGTTTATCTCCAAGTTTTTGTGATTAAAGCGCTTTGTCCATATTGTCTTCTTTCGGCGTTTATTTCAACAATTCTTTTTATTTTGAGTTTGCTTATTTTGAGGCTGGAAAAAGCGAAAACGTTGAATTAACTGAGTATGGAAAAATTTGAACAGCCTAAAAAAGAAATAGAAATTGTTAAACAAGACATTCCTTTGTCCGACGGGAGGACTGCTGAAGCGCATTATAATATTAAAAACAATAAAAAAGAAATAAAAAGATTTTTTATTAAAGACAAAGAGGGAAAAGTGTTGGAATTTGCTGAGTTTGAAAATATTGATTTTATGACGCCGGAAACGATTAAACAAGTTTTTTTAAATAAAGGCATTGCGCTTAAAAAAGAAGAAATAGAAAAAATGATGCCGAAACTCATTAAAAATGATTTAGACGAGATGGTGAGTGAAATTGATGAAGACAACGATATTGAAAATTAAACCGATGAAACAGACAAAGTCGGGTTTTTGCGGGCCGGTGGCTTTGAAAATGGTTTTGGATTTTTACGGATTGAATTATGGCGAGAATTATCTGGCTGAAATTTTGAAGACCACCCGAGAAAAGGGGACAGATGAAAGAGGATTCAGAACAGGATTAAAAAAAATAAAATTGAAATTTGTTATCAAATCCGGCGCGTCTTCGGAAGACATTAAATTTTATTTGAAAAAGAAAATACCGGTTATAGTGGATTGGTTTTCGGAAGACGAAGGCCATTATTCCGCAATTGTTGCCGCGACGAAAAATCATATTTTTCTGGCCGATCCAGAAATCGGCAAAGTCAGAAAAATGGATTTGAAAACATTTGAAAGGGTTTGGTTTGATTTCCCGGGCGAAAAAATCAGAAAACCGAGCGATTTGATTTTGAGATGGTTGATGGCTGTTTACCCGCCCAAGAATTGAAAATCCGTTTATTTTTTGTTAAATTGTAATGATATTCCGCGGTAGCTCAGTGGTAGAGCGGTCGCCTGTTAAGCGATTGGTCGTAGGTTCGAATCCTACCCGCGGAGCCAGTAAGGAAAAGTCAACGATTTGTAGGTCGCCTCGCTTCGCTCGGCGACCAAATTGAACGGAATTTTGGGCGAAAAAATCAATTGGCGGTTTCGTTTTTAATAAAATTAAAAGTAAAAGAAAATTTTTCATAAATGGATTTTAGTTTAATTTTTATATCTCTTGCCGGTTTGGTGGGGGGATTTGTAGGGGCACAAGTTGGTGCCGGAGCACTCATTACGTTGCCAGCTCTACTTTTTCTTGGGCTAACACCCACATTAGCCATTGGTACCAATATTCTTTCGGGGTGGTTGATAAATGTCGTTGCGGTCTTCAAATATTGGAAGAACCATAAAATAAATTTTAGAATTGTTTTACCTCTCTCCATAATCTCGCTCATAGGTGCTTTTATCGGTGCTAATCTTGTCCTTGATATTAACAAAGAGATTTTATCTAAAATTGTTGCTATTTTCTTTTTCGGCTTAATCTTTTTGATTTTCAAAAAACCTTCTGCTGGCCTTGAGATTGAAAACAAAAAACTCAATAGAAAAGATTTTATTATTGCAGGTATTTTATGTTTCATCTTGGGTATATACGGCGGGTTCTTTTCGGTAGGGGTCGCAACATTTTTGATATTTTTATTTGTCTTGTTGCTTGGTAGAGACTTAATGCAAGGAATTGCTGATTCTGTTTTTGTTACCGCCATTATGCTTATTGCGGCACTTTTTGTTTTTGTAAGAAGAGACAACATCGATTTTTCTCTTGCGGTGCCATTGGCCATTACTTCAATGGTGGGCTCGTATATCGGCGCACACACTGCACTAAAGTTTGGTGATAAGTGGCTTAGAGGGTTACTCATAGTGGTTGTTATAGCGTTAATAATCAAGTTGTTGTTTAATCTTTAGAAATGGAATTTGCCGCCAAAGAAAAACTTGTGGTTCGGCAAATTCACCATCCTAAGCAAAGTCGAAGGAAAAAGGAAAAGAAAACTTTTTTGCTGGGTTCTGCTCTCAACGAGCAGGCGGCGGGGCTGGCCTCTTTTGTATTCGCTCGGACGACTCGGCATTACTCCCCCCCAACCCCCTCCTGCCGAGCCGTCCTCGCTTCGGCAAAAGGATTTTTTGGCGGCGGAATTATTTATTCTTGCCCTTGCCCCACCGCTCCCGTGCGCGGGCAAGTTGTAGGAACTCCCTAAAATCAATAAATCCATACGCTAACTATAGTATGTAGCACCAAAGTTAGCAAGTGGATATACTACAGTTATCAACTATGAAAAGAGAAATCCTTATCAAATTTGGTAAAAAAGTCCGCGAGGAGCGGGCGAGGTTAGGTTTATCACAGGAAGAATTAGCCTCACGCGCCGGTGTTCACCGGACATATATCGGCATGATTGAACGAGCAGAAAAGAACATAACGCTTGAAAATATCGAAAAAGTTTCTAAAGCGCTAAAAATCAGCATCTCTGATTTTTTCAAAGGAATATGAGTTATAAGGACAAAATACATAAAATTGCGAAGGATATTTCGCCAAATATTGTTAATCTGGGAGCGAAACGCAAGAGAGGAACACCACCCACGCAAGCATTTTCTGATTTTCTTACACACAACGAACAAGGAGATTGGGCGGAGATGCTTTTCTTTCGTTCCCTTAAAGCATCTAACCTTGATTTAGTCCCCGTTAGATATGGGAAATCAGACAAGATTATTGCTGGAGACCCCGACTTCAAAGACTTTTATAATCAGTATCAAGATGAGCTGGACGCAATCGGTAAGAGGCCTGATGTTTTACTATTTGACCCCAAAATTTACAAAAAAGAATGGGGTGACGATATCAGTAAATTATCTCATGGAGAACTTGCAAAAATTGTTCCGCAAGCGACAGCGGGATTTGAAGTGCGATCTAGCGCATATCTAACAAAAAAATTTATCGCCAAAAAAGAACGTCCGTTTTTGAGTTTCACTCCAAAAGTGGAGGATCTTTTGATCGTACTAAAATGGATTGATACTTTTAATGTTCCGCATTTTTACGTTCAAGTATTTTTTGATGCAATCTATGTGATATCGTTCAGCGAAATTTTGTCATTATTGAGAGACACAGATATTTCAGAAAAGGGTATCAAAAATAAAAAGGTTGTCGGTTTAAAAAATGACGCACTAGCTTTTGTTATTGAAAAGAATCCTAAAAATCAGTACAAGGAGACCATTCACATGTATTTAAACAATGGTCATTTAATAAGCGAAAATATAGGCGAGCCGAATCTTTTGGGTATAAGAAAAGAGCTTGCCGGAGGGAGGCTTCTTCATCACGTAAGCTTTGAGGGTGGCAAGGCAAAACTTGATGAAGCTATTTTGAAAAAACTGATTGAGCAAGAGGTTTAAAAATATCATCAGCTTTTTTCAAAAATTGTTCTCTTTCGTTTTTTTCTGATTTGAGAAAATCTCTTTGGAGGTTCGCTAAAATAGAGATTTGTTTCTTGTCGAGCAATCTAAAATCGACAACAAAAGCTTTGTTAAGATCGTTTGGCTCAAATTTTCCAAGCCCCCCGCCATATTCTCTTTTTTCTCTGTCAAATAATTTTTGGGCCGTATTTGAATACAGATAAATAAATAATATATCTAGGTAGTTTTTTCCTAATTCGGTAGGATAAAAAGCATGAAAACAAGTTAGGTTAATACAGGAAGAATCGTTCCATACAAATTTTAAACCACTTCTCCCAAAAACCGTTACCCAAATCGGGGCAACATCTCTTTTTTCTAGCGCATACCACGGATCTCGATTTTTTGTAAGATATTTTTGACTGACACCCTGTTTTTCCCCAAGTGCAATATAGTTTTTACAACTTTGTTCTTGTGATTTTTCCCCATCAAATAAATAAACTTTCTTTTCTTGTTCCCTGAGTTTATCAAAATGCTCGTCACTAAAGTAAATATCTTTCGCGTGCACGGCTTTTGTGATACATGGGCGCAGGCATTTTTTTGATATTTTATGCTCCTCAACTTCTGGTAAGGAAAGTGTGAAATAATGATTTGCCCCCGTTGCTATGCCCCTAGAAAATTTGCCGAATGTCGAAAGTGAGACAAGTTCTTTCGAGAATATATCTTTATCGCCATTAAAATAATTTCTCCATTTTGTTTTAGGATTTAGGTCAGCAATCTTGAAGGTCTTTTTTGGGTGTTTGTTGAGAAAATCTTTTACAGAAACGAGTTCTTTCACATTATGCACTGTGTAAAAATTTATACTTTCATGCTTCTGTGGACTTTTCTCGGCAAGAATAATTACTGATGTAGTCAGTGCATTATCAAAAACATTTTCCTCAAAATTAACGCTGATAAAATGAAGGACAACACCACATTGTTTTAGATACTCTTTAACTTTTTCACCATAGTTCGCATTAAAAAATTCACTTGGCACAATAAATGCTAACCTCCCCCCTTTATCAAGTAAATTTATAGCTTTAATTAAAAACCAGCAGTAAATATTAGTTTGAATACTAAATCTAAAGTATGTTCGCAGACAAATTTCCTGAAAAACTTTCTCTTTTTCATTTATGTAGTGGTGTTTGAAATATGGCGGATTTGCAATAATACCGTCATATTTTTTGTCCCAGCCATTTTTTAGAAAATCTGCTTGATGTATCACCGCCTCCATTTTAATTTCTTGTATAACATCTTTTAGTTTTTTTGCGATGTTTTCGTCTATCTCCCAGAGGTCAAAGTTAATTTTTTTTCGCTTATTAAAGGAAGACATTACGCGAGGGAAAATCCCAAAGCCCGCGGCTGGATCTAAAACCTCCATTTCCTGTTTTTCACTATCTAAAACCCACTCCGACATAAACTTTGCAATTTTAAAGGGGGTAAAGAATTGCCCAAAAGCACGCCTATGCTCTAGGTCGACAGTTTTTGAATATTCGTTCTCTAAATCGTTTTCGTAACCGGGGGTCATAATTTTCTCGCTAACTTTAGTATACACAAAGTTTTCCATACAAGCAATCAGATTTTCTCAACATAATGCTTGTATCTAATCAGTGGCTTGCGTTCACTTTTATTCCTTGCCCTATCTATTTTTGATTTTGTTTTTGCGCCAACAGACAATCTATTTCTGTATAACCGCAAGCCAAGATGTTCTATACCCTCCTCGTGGGAAGATATTTTTGTCTTTTTCTCATTTATCGGCAATCTTTGGTTTCTGTCTGCATTTAGTAGAAGCTTTGTAATTTCGTCAGATAACTTTTTCATTTCTTCTTTTGATACTCTGCTAGCAGTTATTCCAATATCATCAACATAAATAGCGATACGAGCGTCTTTCCCTTTAAGTCGTTTTTGAACAAGACGATCCAGCCTGATAAAAGTGTCTAAATTGCACCAGATGGCAAGACGTGAGGATGTGGCAAATCCGCGAGCTATCGTTTTATATTCAAAACCGGATCCCTTGTGCCCCTTAGGTACACAACAAAAACCTGCAAGTAATTTTGCGGCCCTTTTACTACACGCGCACTTGTCATGGAGGAAGTGATAAACTCTTTCTTCACTTATTTGTTCAAAGAAGCGAGCTATATCTAATTTTAGAGAGGTTCGTTTTCGCTTTCTCCCGAGTAAATACTTTGCCGCTTTCGCATGGTTCATATTTTTCACACCGCCAAATATAAAAACGGGGAGCATTTTATCATGTGGGGCAAGAACAGACTTGTTAATGTTATCTAAAAGCCTCCCTAGTGGTGTGCCCTTCGCACTTCTGACAAATTTTTCTTTTTCTGGTTCTGATTTATATTCGTTATCTTTCCAATATTTGTTAAAGTTTTTAAGAGTGTCGTTTATTAAAGCCAACGCCTCCTCTTTCGGAAACTTACTATGGCTTAAATGTTTTGCCAGTTCGTTCTTGCTCCGTATGTAAAGTTTTGGGTATCTACTAGTTTGCATATTTTTTGAGGAGTTTCGCCCGATCTTTTATTAAGTGCGTTTGCATTTTCTCCCCCCATTCAATAAATTTTTTATCTATTGCTGAAGGGTCTTTACTGAATTTCTCTCTATCTATAAACAGAAACGGAGTTATTGATGAAGGATGAACATTTAATAATTCAGCAATTTTAATAAGCAAATTTTTTGAAACTTCTTTTTGACCAGTTTCTACCATTGCAATAAGCACAGCAGATACGCCGAGTGCTTTTGCAAATTCGGCTTGAGTTAAACCAGCTTCGTCTCTAATTTTTTTGATTAAATCAGGAAATGTATACATATAGAACGACTAAGGGGCGATTACCGCAGAAGGTCTTTGAGGATACGGATAATTTGTAAAATTATCCGTAAGCACCTCAACCACTTCATAAATGATAATCGCCCCTTTATACGGAAGGCACAATTCAGCAATTGGATTTTGGTGTTTCATTGTTTGCTCCATGTGTTTTTAGTTAAAGGGGACGGTTAATAATTGACCTTTAATTTACTACGCGGAACACACCAACTCCTCACGGTTATCAGTTTTCGATAAAAACCTTCCGGTAATACCAGTAACCGTGAGGTTATGGCAGTCCCTGTGCAAGTGAAGCATTAAGCTCAACGCCTAAAGCAACTTGACTTAACTTGTCCCTCAAGGATTACATGAAGCATAGGGCACACATGTATATACATGTCGGGGCAAGGTCCACTCCTTGTCAAAACAGGAGAGGTCAGATATTCTCAATAACAGAGAATGATCTAGAATCTTCGAAGTGATAACCGATCTCGCGCGAATTGATTTTTAAACTGCAACCGTCCTACTTAGTATTATACAAAACGTATAAGTTCAATCAAGGGGGAATTATCCACAGGACACTATCCGCCGCCAAAAAATCCTTTTGCCGAAGCGAGGATGGCTCGGCAGGAGGGGGTTGGGGGGGGGGAGTAATGCCGAGTCGTCCGAGCGAATACAAAAGAGGCCAGCCCCGCCGCCTGCTCGTTGAGAGCAGAACCCAGCAAAAAAGTTTTCTTTTCCTTTTAGAAGAAAAAATCCGGCGCGTGCAAAATCAGAAATGCAGAGAAAACTTTTTTGCTGGCTGGCGAGCGTTAGCGAGCGGCGGCGGGGCGGCTTCATTCGTCGGGGGTTTCCCGAAAATGCGTTCGGATTTCGTTCAGGGTGTGGAGCCAAATAGGATGAATATCGCGAAAAGCGGCACTTTTCTCTTTATTGGTGGGCTTTTTCACAGGTTCGAGCGCAAAACTTCCAAACGGGAGTTTTTTCAAACAATAGTGAGAGGCGCGGCGGAGCTGCGCCGATGACAATTTTCCTTCGACTTTGCTTAGGATGGTGAATTTGCCGAACCACAAGTTTTTCTTTGATAAAGAGGAGTTTTGATAGTAGTATAAAGGCGTATGGAACCATTGGCGTCAAAAATCAGGCCTAAAACTCTAAAAGAATTTATCGGACAGGAGCATTTGGTTGGGGAAAATAAGCCGTTGAATATTGCCGTTAAAAACAAACACCTTTTTTCGTTTATTTTGTGGGGTCCGCCGGGGAGCGGAAAAACAACTTTGGCGAAAATATACGCGAGCGCTCTTGACGCTCAAATCTACGAGCTTTCCGCGGTTTCGGCCGGCAAAGAAGACATTAAACGCGCTATTGAAGAAAATTCTTGGGGCAAGCCAAAGGTTTTATTTTTGGATGAAATCCACCGCTTTAATAAAGCCCAACAGGATTATTTATTGCCTTTTGCGGAAAACGGTAAAATTACTTTAATCGGCGCTACCACGGAGAATCCCAGTTTTGAAGTTATTTCTCCGCTTCTTTCTCGTTGCCGCGTTTTTATTTTAAACTCTTTATCAGACGAAGAGATGGCAAAAATTATAAAGCGCGTCGGTTTTAAGATGGACAAAGAAACGCGCGATTGGCTGATAAATATGGCAAATGGCGACGCAAGACAGGCGATTACGATACTCGAAAATACAAATAGCTTATACGGAAAAATCACGGTTGATAATTTGAAGAATGCTTTGCAATCAAAGTTTCTGCGTTATGATAAAAAAGGAGAGGAGCATTACAATACAATTTCAGCTTTTATTAAAAGCATGAGAGCCGGCCAATCGGACGCGGCTTTATATTATTTGGCGCGGATGATTGACGCCGGAGAGGACCCGAAATTTATTGCCCGACGGATGGTTATTTTTGCCAGCGAAGATGTCGGTTTGGCTCAGCCGGCGGCTCTTATGGTGGCAAATGATGTTTTTAGGGCGGTGGAGATAATCGGCTTGCCGGAATGCGGAATTAACTTGGCGCATGGAGTCGCATATTTGTGTCAATGTAAAAAAGACAGGAGCGCCTATGAGGCGTATATGGAGGCGATGGCGGATGTTAAAAAATTTGGCAACCTGCCTATTCCTTTAAATTTGCGCAATCCTGAAACTAAGTTAATGAAAGAATTGGGGTACGGCAAGGAGTACGAAAAATACTCCAAAGACAGTTTTTTGCCGGAAAAATTAAAAGATAAAAAATAAAAAAGTGGTATAATTAATATATATGGATGTATTTTCTCACGGGCTTTGGAGCGCGGCAATTTATAAAAGCGCAAATATAAAAGTAAAACAGCGAATGAAAACATGGCTCGCTGTTCTTTTTGGTATTTTCCCCGATGTTTTTTCATTTGCTCCGCTTTTTATCTGGCTATTTGGAGGTTTAATTTTCGGTTATTCAAATTTTTCTGACTTTCCAAGTCCTGACGCGACAGAGCCGGCAAAGCCAGACACTCTTTTAATTTTTAAAATTACAAGTTTGCTTTATAATTTCAGCCACAGTTTAATCGCGTTTGTCGTTATTTTCGGCATTGCATACTTGATTTTTAAAAGACCGGTTTGGGAAATGTTCGCTTGGCTTTTGCATATTTTAATCGATATTCCGACTCACAGTTATAAATTTTATCCGACGCCGTTTTTATGGCCCGCCTCCGATTTTAAATTCAACGGGTTTTTATGGAGCGAACCGTGGTTTATTATTTTAAATTATTCTTCTCTGGTAATAGTTTTTATTTTATTAAGAAAGAAATATGGCGGAAATAAACGTGATTTATAAAAGCATAAGAATTCAAAAATATCTTTCGGACCAAGGCGTTTGTTCGCGTCGGGAAGCCGAAGATTTTATCAGGCGCGGTTTGGTTGTCGTAAACGGCAAAGTTGTCAAGGAAATGGGAGTCAAAATCAATCCGGGAACGGATAAGGTGGAAGTAGTCATTAAATCAGCCGGCAAAGAGAACAAAAAAGAAAGCGTAATTATTTATAAGCCAAGAGGAATTGTTTCTTCGAGGATTCCTTCCGAGGGGAAAACGATATATGATCTTTTTCCTCAATTTTCCAAATTAAATATTGTGGGGCGGCTTGATAAAGAAAGCGAGGGACTGCTTTTGCTTTCAAATGACGGTGTTATCGCAAGGGCCGCAACCGGAGACGACCATATTATGGAGAAAGAATATGAAGTTGCCGTCCGGGAAAAAATAAACGCTTCTCAAATAATTCGTTCATTTGAGAAAGGCATTGAGCTTGAAGACGGAAAAACTCTTCCGGCGGCTGTCAAGGTTTTAAACAGCCACACTTTTCGCGTTGTTCTTAAAGAGGGAAGAAAACATCAGATTCGCAGAATGTGCGAATATATTCATCTTACCGTCGTCAAATTAAAACGGGTCCGGATGGGGGATGTATTATTGGGCAATCTTGGCGTCGGCGGCCACCGTTTTCTTACAAATCAAGAAGTTCAAAAATTAAGAGAGTCTCGCGCAAAAAACAAGAGTGGTGTAATATTTTGATTATGGATAAAAATATTTTATGGACAATTTTGGCGATAATCGTTGTTTTTATCGCCGCTTATTACGGAGCGCGGTATTTTAATTTTAACGTCAATGATTCTGGAAGTGAAAGCCAGTCGATTAAAAGCCAAATTGTTGAAAATACGCCGATTATTGAAGTTTTGAAAACAGGTAAGGGGGATGAGATGAAAGCAGGCGATAAAGTTTCCGTTCATTATACGGGCTGGCTTGAAGACGGAAAAAAGTTTGATTCCAGTTTGGACCGCGGCCAACCTTTTGAATTTATTTTGGGGGCAGGCCAAGTGATTAAAGGCTGGGACATCGGCGTTTTAGGGATGAAAGTCGGAGAAAAAAGAAAATTGACGATTCCTTATAATTTGGCTTACGGAGAAAACGGCATCTCCGGAGTTATTCCTCCGAAGTCGACTCTTATTTTTGAAGTTGAACTTTTAAATATAAAATAAATGAAGATTAATTGCTTTAATATTCTTGACTTGACAAAATATGTTTTATAAACTATTATGACAATTAAGCGCGATGAACGCGCAAGCAGAAACAGAGTCGAGTTTCTTAAAAAATAAAATCACATGAACGGAACCATTAAAACTCTTACGGATAGGGGATTTGGATTCATTTCTCGCGAAGGCGAAACAAAGGATCTTTTCTTTCATTCCAAAGAATTAAGTGGCGTAACGTTTGATGAATTGAAAGTTGGCGATGCCGTCACTTTCGAAGTCGTCCAGGGCGAAAAAGGCCCGGCCGCCACAAACGTATCGCGCGCATAAGCAATTGTTAAAAAAACCGTCCCGCCTAGGCGGGACGGTTTTTTATTCTCCAAATTTTTATTATAATAAAATACAATGAAATCAAAAGAAGGATTATGGAGATTAAGCCCGAGCGGATTATACAGTTTTGAAGAATGTGAAGCTTGTTTTTGGATTGAAAATCATCATGAAAAGGCGCCGGGCATTCCGCCGGTGCTAAATATGGCAATGGACAGCATTTTTAAGTCGCGTTATGACACGTATCGGGAGAAAAACGAATTACCTCCGGAAATACAAGAACTCGGGGAAAAGGGCGTGTCTCTTTTCGGCGATTTGGAAACTTTGAATAAATGGCGCGGGCATTCATCGCACTTGAGAATTATAAATGAAAAAATCGGCTATATGCTTTCGGGTAAATTAGACGAGGTGCTTGTTGAAAAAGACGGTCGATTGATTCCAACCGATTTTAAATCTTCGGGATACGCTCCCAAAGAAGACAAGCAAAAATACTATGTGTCGCAGCTTAACGCCTACGCGTTGATGTTTCGCGAACATGGATACAGACCGTCGGATCGCGCAATACTTTTGCATTACTTTGTGAAAGACACAAAAAATCCATCCCTGAACGTGGAATTCGTGAGCCATATTGATCCGGTAAAAATTGACCTCGGCGCGCTTGAGAAAAAAATAACGGAAATGGTTAAATTATTAAACGGCCCTTATCCCGGCGATGATTTGGAATGCGGCAAGTGCGTTTATTTTAAGAAAAGGGGCGCAATAAAAAGTTGACATTTTCCATAATTAAGATATTATTGTTTTTAAATTTCAAAGGTCGGCGAGAATTATAATGATTGAAAGTAATAAATTTATGAAAAAAATTTCAGTTTTTTTAACGCTTTTAATGATAGGCATTGCGCCTTTCGGGGCGATTGCTCAAACTTCCGCAACTTCCAGCCAGCCGACCATTCAGGAAATGCTTGCGAAAATTCAAGAGCTTCAGACGCAAATTAAACAGCTTCAGGAGCAAACACAGCAAATGGTCGTTCAGCTAGCAACGACTTTAAGGCAAGGAGCGCAAGGAGACCAAGTAAAAATTCTTCAGGCGATTTTAGCGGCTGACCAAGGAATATATCCCGAAGGAATTATTTCCGGATTTTTTGGGCCGCTGACCAACCGCGCCGTAAAACTATTTCAAAAAAAACACGGGTTTGAATCCGTGGGAATTGTCGGACCGAAAACGCTTGGCAAAATAAACGAACTTTTGAAAAAAAATCCGCTGGCTTTTGAAAACGCCACTAGCTCTGCGGGCGGGAAACCGTGCGCTATTGTTCCGCCCGGCCATTTAATTGCGCCCGGCTGGTTGCGCAAACAAGACGGAGTTCGTCTCATTGTTCCCGCTTGCCAGACATTGCCGCCCGGCATTCTTGCAAAACTTGCGACATCAACGCCGCCCGCGGCAACTTCAACGCCGGACACAATCGCGCCCGTTATTTCTGCCATTGCCGTTAGCGCGAGTTCGACTTCGGCTGTCGTTGCTTGGATAACCAATGAATTGTCAACCAGCAAGGTTTATTATTCGACCACAACTTCGATTGATATTTCCAGCACCTCAACGCCTTCGCAGGCTGACGTTGCTTTAGTTTTAAGCCATAACGTTTCGTTATCGGGGCTTAACGCCACCACCACTTACTTTTATGTCGTGGAATCAAAAGATTCTTCAAACAACGCGGCGACTTCCAGTCAACAGTCATTCTCCACGCAATAAATCAGCAGTTTTTGAAGAATCAAGTCGCAAAGAAAATCCGCTCAAAGAGAGCGGATTTTCTTGTCAGGCAACCGCGAAAATTTAGCGGAGTTCTTGCCAATTTTATCGGTTTGCGATATCGTAATAACACGACCCCAAAAATTCGGTCGTATTTTTTAATTATGAATATCAGAAACATCGCCATCATTGCCCACGTTGACCACGGCAAAACCACTTTGGTCGACGCGCTTTTAAAGCAATCGGAGGGATTTAAATTAAAAACCGATGAGGCAAACAATTTAATAATGGATTCCAATGAGCTTGAAAAAGAGCGGGGAATCACCATTTTCTCGAAAAACGCGTCAATTAAGCATAAAGGCGTGAAAATCAACATCGTTGACACGCCTGGCCACGCCGATTTCGGCGGCGAGGTGGAGCGGATTATGAGAATGGTTGACGGCGTTCTGCTTTTGGTTGACGCCAAGGAAGGGCCGATGCCGCAGACAAAATTCGTTTTGAGAAAAGCGATTCAAGCGGGCCATAAAATTATTCTGGTCATCAATAAAATTGACAAGCCCGATGCCAGGCCGCAATGGGCGCTGAATCAGACGTTTGATTTATTCATTGAATTGGGGGCCGGCGACGAACAAATAAATTTTCCGGTTATTTACGCTTCTTCTATCCAGGGCAAAGCGGGCTTGGAGCCGGATTTAAGCAAAATGGAAAATGTCCAGCCGCTTTTTGAAAAAATTATTGAATATATTCCGGCGCCGATAATCAATTCAAATAAGCCGCTGCAGATGCTGACGGTGAATCTGGCTTACGACAACTACAAAGGCAAAATCGCCATCGGCCGTCTGTATTCGGGCGTTTTGAAAAAAGGAATGGTTGTCAGCCATATTAATCGCAACGGTGAAATTAAAAAAATTCAATTGACCTCGGTGATGCTTTTCGACGGTTTGAACAGAATAAACGTTGAAGAAGCGGCGGCCGGCGACATCGTTGCGATTTCCGGCATCGCCGATATTTCCATCGGCGAAACCATTTCTGATATTGACAATCCCGAGGCTTTGCCGGTTATCACCATTGACGAACCGACCATTAAAATGACTTTCGGCGTCAATACTTCGCCGTTAGTCGGCAAAGACGGCCAATACACGACCTCGCGCAATCTTAAAGAACGTTTGGAACAGGAACTTGAAACCGATGTGGCGTTGAAAGTGGTTCCGGCCGGCGTTTCCGACCGCTGGATTGTTTCCGGACGAGGAGAATTGCATTTGGCGATTTTGATTGAAAAAATGCGGCGCGAAGGACATGAGTTGGAAGTTTCCAAGCCCCAAGTGATTTTAAAAGAAGTTGACGGAAAGACAATGGAACCGATGGAACTTGTTTTTATCGAGTCGCCGGATAAATTTTCCGGAATTATTATCGAAATGATGGGCCGCAGATTGGGAAAAATGAAAGACATGAAAGTGGAGCGCGAGGAAGCTCGCCTGGATTTTGTCGTCCCGACAAGAGGATTAATCGGCATCAGGAACGAATTTTTAATAAATACCAAGGGGTTGGGGATAATCAACAGCATTTTTATGGGCTATGAAGAATTTAAGGGAGAATTTTTTTCAAATCCTCACGGTTCATTGATGGCTTCGGAAAGCGGGGTCTCCAACAGTTATGGCTTATTGAACGCTCAAGGCCGGGGACGGCTTTTTATCGGGCCGGGCGTTGAAATTTATGAGGGAATGGTGGTGGGACAAAATGCCAAAGCCGAAGACATTATGGTGAATATCTGCAAAACGAAGGAACTGACTAATTTTCGGACAAAAAATTTCGGCGTTCAGGAAGGGCTTGAAGCGCCGAAGCAGATGGGGCTGGAAGACGCTTTGGATTACATCGGTGAAGACGAATTGGTTGAAATTACCCCAAAAAATATCCGCATCAGAAAGGCGATTTTATCGGAACACGAAAGAAAAAGAACAAGGAAACAATAACGCCATAATTCAACCGTTGATATTTTAGATATTTTGATTTATAATTATTTTTTATGAAATTCGCATTTACAACGATATTGATTTTCAGCTTTGTCGGAGCAGCTGTTTTTGGAATTGTCGGCATGAATCACAACGGTGAACACGGCCAAGACGGTTGTATTGCCGCGGTTGCCAATGGCGCGGATTGTTTAGCTGAAAACAGCCCGATTTCTTTTATCGTTTTTCACTTCAATTTTTTCAAAATTTTTTTGATTTCAACGTTTAATAATTCCGCAATAATTCTTTTTCTTGCCTGTCTCGCCGCTCTGTTTTTATCTTTTACTTTTGGAATTTTTGATAACATCATCGGCCGCGGATTATTAAAACCCGCCATTTATTTTCGAGCCAGGCGATTTTTAGATTTTTTAATTCCAATTTCTCGGCAAAAATTTTTTTCTTGGCTTGCTCTCCGCGAAAATAGCCCCTCTTTTTAGTAAAAAAACATAAGACATGAATTCCGTATAATCCGCTGTTACATAAAGCTATAGCGGACGCAATCGGCGGGATTTGTATTTATGTTTATTTTGTTTCGAATAAAATTCTAATTATGAAAAATAAAAATATTATTATCATTGCAATCATCGTAATTCTTGTTATCGGAGGATTGATATGGTTTTTGAGCTTTGGGACAAGCCGGCAGAACAGCGGCGCGGTAAATGTAATTTCGAATAGTGCTCTTGTAGCCGAAGAACCGGCATTTGATTTCGGAACGATTCCTATGGCTGACGGAAACGCCTTTTACAAATTTAAGCTTAAAAACGAAGGAAATGAAAAAATAATCATCAAGAAAGTTTATACTTCTTGCATGTGCACGACAGCCGTCATTATTGACGAAAATGGAAAAGAATTGGGAATTTTCGGTATGCCGGGGCATGGGGGAGGTTTAAGCGCGGCGAACATTGAAGTAAAAAACGGCGAATCAATTATCGTTGAAGCGGTTTTTGACCCGGTGGCGCACGGCCCGGAAGATATCGGCAAAGTCAAACGCCTTATTTATTTAGAAACAAATTCTAAAATAAATCCAACGCTTCAATTGTCAATTGAAGCCAATGTAATAAAATAAATATGGAAAAATTAATAAAAAATATCCAAATCATCGCGATTTCGACATTGTTTATCGGCATTATGATTCTGATCGCCAACTTTTTTATCGCCAACAAAAAGATTTCAGCAATTGAAAAACAACTTGTACATATCGGGGAAGAAATAGATGAGGCGAATTCTGGCGTCAAAAGAATGCTAAATAGGCCGTCTTTGTCTTTTCAATCAAATTCCGATAAAAATCCGAAAGCTGAAATAAGCGTTTTGGAATATGATTTTGGGAAAATCAGCAGAATTGACGGCGTTGTCAGTAAAAAATTTACTATTTTAAACGGCGGCGAAGGGAAATTGATCATTGGAGAGATATCCACTTCTTGCGGCTGCGCTTCCGCACAAGCAGATAAAAAAGAAGCCGCTCCAAATGAAAAAATTAGCATAGAAGTTAAATTTGACCCCAATTTTCACGAAGAGCCGGAAGGCCGATTTTCGCGTTCGGTTTTTATTCCAACCAATGATCCGACCAATCGGGAAATTGAATTGAAAATTTTCGTGGAAATTATAAAATAACGATTAATGAATAATAATCCTTTGCTTTCCACTTCACTGATATTTTCCAGCGTGCTTATCGCCGGCGCTTTAATTTACGGCGCGGGATTAAAAGCTGTTAACGCGCCGGAATCGCAATCAAATTTTGCCGCGGAAGAAATTATTCCTGCAAACGGCGTTGAACTGCCGGTCAAGTGGGGAAATTTAGGAAAACAACTGGTTGAATCCGGCGCCATTGACGCCAACAAATTTGAAATGCTTTATAATCAGCGCGGAGGATTAAATAATGAAGACAAAAATCTTCTTTACGGAGAAAATAACGGAAATTTGACAATCGATTCCGAAAACGCCGGTTATATTCTTAATTTGTTTTGGGCTTTTGGTTTGGCGAATAAAAATGAAATTTTAGAGAACGGGCCAATGACCGACTCGCAATACGGCGGCGCGGGAAATTTCGCTTCAACTGGCGGCTGGACAATGAGCCAAAACGATACGATGAATCATTACAGCAAACATCAATTCATTGATTTGACAAACGAACAGCAATCTTTGGTTGAACGAGTTTCTAAAAATATTTACCGGCCCTGTTGCGGAAATTCCACTTATTTTCCGGATTGCAATCACGGCATGGCAATGTTGGGACTGTTGGAATTAATGGCAAATCAGGGAGTTTCCGAAAGCGATATGTACCGCGTCGCGCTTATTGTCAATTCTTACTGGTTTCCGGACACTTATTTGACTATTGCCAAATATTTTCAAAATCGCGGCGTTGATTGGGAAAATGTTGACCCTAAAGAAATTTTAAGTTCAGCTTATTTCAGCGCTTCTGGCTACCAGCAAATTCTTTCCGAAGTTGAACCGATTCAGCCGCAAGGCGGAGGAGGCTGCGGCGTATAAAAGGTCGAGTAATTAAATAAATAATTTTATATTAAAAAATATGATGTACGATTATAGCGGTTTTGGTTTCGGTTTTGGCTGGATTTTTATGGTTTTATTTTGGGTATTGGTTATTGCCGGCATAATTGTTTTATTAAAATGGTTGGCGAACCAAGGGGGGAAAAGAGAAAACAAATCTGCCTTAGATATTATTAAAGAACGTTATGCCAAGGGCGAAATTGACAAAAAAGAATTTGAGGAAAAAAAGAAAGAATTAAGCTAATGTAGCCGATTAAAAATGAAAATCGAGCATCAGCAACACGCGGTTCATAACAAACATGTTGGGCATAGTCCGCAAATGTTTCTCAAAAAATTCCGGATAAGTTTGATTTTAACCATACCGGTGATTTTTTATTCGGACATTCTGAAAACGTTTTTTGATTTTAAAGCGCCGGTGTTTTTTGGTTCTCAATATATCCCTTTAGTTTTTGGCTCAATCGTATTTTTATACGGCGGCTGGGTGTTTCTTGCCGGAGCGTGGCGAGAAATTAAAGGCAGATTGCCGGGAATGATGACACTTATAAGCATCGCGATTTTCGCCGCCTATTTTTGGAGCATTTACGCCGCATTTGCCGGCGTTGAAGCTTTATTTTGGGAACTTACGACGCTTATTACCATCATGCTTTTTGGCCATTGGCTTGAGATGCGCGCGATATCAAGCGCGCAAGGCGCGCTAAAAGAATTGTCAAAATTGCTTCCAGACATCGCTGAAGTGATACACAACGGCGGAACAAAAATAATTCCTCTTTCTGAGCTTCGGGAGAATGACACTGTTCTTGTGAAATCCGGAGCAAAAATCCCCGCTGACGGCAAAGTTATAGACGGAGAATCTGACGTGAATGAATCAATGATTACCGGAGAGTCAAGACCGGTTTTCAAAAAAGAAGGAGATTCAGTCATTGCCGGCACGATAAACGGCGACGGGGCATTGAAAATAAGAATCGCAAATATCGGAGAGAAAACTTTTCTTGCCGGCATTATGCGCTTGGTAACCGAGGCGCAAGCGTCCAAGTCGCGGTTTCAAATGCTTTCTGACAGGGCGGCGTTTTATTTGACAATTATTGCCGTTGTTGGAGGATTGATAACTCTCGTCGCCTGGTTTGCGGCCGGCGCCGATATTGGATTTGCGGTGGCCCGGCTCGTTGCTGTGCTTGTCGTTGCCTGCCCGCACGCTTTGGGCCTTGCTGTGCCGCTCGTAGCTTCTATTTCTACAACCAAAGCGGCGCAAAACGGATTTTTAATAAAACAGCGGCTTGCCCTGGAATCGGCTCGAACTGTTGATGTAGTGCTTTTTGATAAAACAGGAACTTTGACGAAAGGTGAATTCGGAGTTGTGGAAATTTGGAATATTAATGGACACACGCAAGATGAAACTCTACAATTAGCCGCTTCTCTTGACGCGTTTTCTCAGCATCCTATCGCAAAGGCGGTGGTTAACAAAGCCAAAGAGCGCGGACTGTCGCTTAAAGAACCCAAAAAATTTGAAACATTGAAAGGAAAAGGAGTTAAGGCCGTAATTGACGACAAAGAAGTTATGGTTGGCGGTCCGGCGCTTCTTGAAAATGTCGGAATTGCCATTCCTGCTGAAATTTCAAAGCAAGTGGAAAACGCGGGGGAAAAAGGACAAACCGTTATTTTTACGTTAAAAGACCGCGTGCTTTTGGGCGCAATCGCTCTGACCGATATTGTCCGCGAAGAATCGCGAGACGCGCTTAAAACTCTTAAAGAATTAGGAATTAAATCCGCGATGATTACCGGAGATTCGGAAGACGTGGCGAAATGGGTGAGTAAAGAACTCGGCATTGATGAATACTTTGCCCGCGTCTTGCCGCATCAAAAATCAGAAAAAGTGAAAGAGCTTCAAAAACGCAATCTTAAAGTTGCTATGGTCGGAGACGGCATCAATGACGCGCCCGCCCTTACTCAAGCCGATCTCGGCATTGCCATTGGCGCGGGCACCAATGTCGCCATAGAATCAGCCGGAATTATTCTGGTCAGAAATAATCCCATGGATATCGTAAAAATTATCAAGCTTTCGCAAATGACGTATTCTAAAATGATCCAGAATCTTTTTTGGGCAACCGGCTATAATGTGGTCGCGCTTCCGCTTGCCGCGGGGATTCTTGCGTCAAAGGGCATTCTTTTGCAACCGGCTCTTGCAGCTTTATTCATGTCGTTTTCAACCGTAATCGTCGCAATCAACGCGATGCTGTTGAAAAATAAGACGTTATAAGATTGACGGCTTGGCTGTCTTTGCTTATCATTATAAGAGGTTTTTTAAAAATTTATTTTCAGGAAAGGAGGAATTTATGGCTTACGGCAGGGTTCTGCTTGCTTTGATTGCATTATTAAGCGTTTTTGTTCGAACGGAAATAAGCGCCGAAATAAATGAAATTCAAAAAGCGGAATCGGCGAGAATCAGGGATTTGTTCAAAGAAACGGTTGGCAACAGAGAAGAAATCAAATTGGACGGCGATTATCTTCAATTTGTTTTGTCCGACGCCGCTAGAATAATTTCGCCGGAAAATCCAAACGAGTCGAAGTATTTTGTTTATGTTGACCGTAATCCGGCAAAACAGCTGATATTCATATGTTTTTTCGATTCGTTCGGCAAAAATGTGAATATTATCGGCGCGGATATAGTTTCAACCGGCAATCCCGTTAGAAAGGGCCATTTTTTGACGCCAGTGGGAGTTTTTGAAAACACGGTTAAGAATTTCGGTTATCGGGCGCTGGGAACAAAAAATGACAAAGGTTGGAAAGGGTTAGGGGAAAAAGGCAGTCGGATATGGGATTTTGGCTGGCAGAAAACAGAATATAAAAACGGCGGAAAGCAGATTCGTTTGCTTATACATGCGACTGACCCGATTTACGGAGAAAAAAGATTGGGGAAGCGTGACTCCAAGGGTTGCATCAGAATATCGGCAAAGTTGAACAAATTTCTTGATCATTATGGAGTTTTGGACGATGACTACGAAAAAAACAGGAATATGAAGAGAGCATCGTGGCTTTTGCGGAATGACCGCAAACCGATTGCTTTTGCCGGCAAATATCTTATTGTCGGTGATTCTTCGGCGACAAGGCCTCGTTAATTTAGGGGCCTTTTTTATTATTATTTTGACAAATCCATATAATTTATTATTGTAATTTCAAATGGGCGCTTTATATATCGTTGCCACTCCAATAGGCAACTTAAAAGATATTACTTTGCGAGCTTTGGAGATATTAAAAAGCGTTGATTTGATTTTGGCCGAAGACACGCGAATCACCAAAAAACTACTTTCGCATTACGATATTCATACGCCTCTTGAGCGGTATAATGAATATTATCCGGAAAAAACTTATCGAGAAATTAATTCTCGGCTTCAAAAAGGGGAGAGCGTCGCTTTGGTTTCCGACGCGGGCACGCCGGCGATTTCCGACCCCGGCGCGCTTTTAGTGGCTTATATTAACAAGGAATTGCCGGAAGCGAAAATCATGACGATTCCTGGACCGTCGGCTACGGTGGCGGCTTTATCAATCGCCGGAATTTTTGCCAATCAATTTGTTTTTGCCGGTTATCCGCCGTCAAAGAAAAAACGGCTGAAATTTTTTCAAAATTTAAAAGATAATGGAATCAGGCCGATTATCTTATATGAATCGCCCCATCGCTTAATTAAAACCCTTGATAATTTAGCGGAGATTTTCGGCAAAGATTGCAAGATTTTTATTGTCAAAGAGTTGACCAAAATCCACGAGGAGCGTTTTTGGGGAAGCGTTGAACAAGTAAAAAATTATTTCAGCGGCAAAAAAGGAAAGGGGGAGTTCGCGCTGATTATTCCATAAATGATTTTGACTTTTTAATCGCATTTTGGCATACTCTAAGCAGCTTCGAATTTCGTATTTGATAACTTAAAAGGAGGGATAAATGGACGGAAAAAAACATTTATTGGCGGCTTTTATTGACAGAAATAAATACGTAAAATACCCGGCCGTTTTTGCCGTAGAAGTAAAACATGGCGATTCCGCAAAAAAGATAGTGGCGCTTCAATGGTTTGGAGAAACGGAGGAAGAAAATAATTTCGGCTTGCTTCAGTTTTATTTTCCTCTTCCTCTTTTGATAAATTCAACGACTCAAACTTTGCTTAACGGCGAACTTGAGAAAGTAATTTTTTCAAAAGAAGCGCTTTTGTCGTGGGGAGTGTTATTTATCGGCCAAATTAAGGACTGGCCGTATCAAGAAGAGATTAAAGAAATAGCCGGAAATGTGGCTGAAGGAGACGAGGAAAAATGGATTGTCTGTTGTCGTATACCAATAACGCGCGCGATAAACAACAATTTATCTGGTCCGCTCACAATCGCTTTTCCTGTTATTCTTCCTCATCATTCCCATTTTGGCCTGATTACGCCCCGGCCATATATCGTTAGACGTTTTTTCCAAGAAGAAACAAAAGAAACAGAAGAAAGTGGCGCGTTCAATAATCATCATCCGTTCCTTCATTAAAATCGGAAAGTTTTAAAAAATCCCGTTTGTAAACAAACGGGATTTTTCTATTTAATTATGCCCTCGAGAGGAATCGAACCCCTATTGCAAGATCCGCAATCTTGCGTCCTATCCGTTGAACGACGAGGGCGTTTTAAAATCCCGTTAATTTTTGCAATGAATCAATCAGCGACTTCGGATGTTCTTCCCGCGGGATGAATTTTAAAAGAAATTCATTGATTTTTTGTTCGTCTTCCGAATGAATATTGATTTTTAAAAACGGCGAAAATTGAGATTTTAATTTTAACACCAATTCTTTGTAATTTTCAACGCCGCCGATTTCTTCATGAATGTCAAAACTCTCGATATCTTTTAGAGAATAAGATTTTTTGCCCTCTCCTTTGAGCGAATTAAGAGATATTTCTTCTTTGTTCAGTTTGAATTCCCAGATTGTCGGAAAGCGGCCGGACAAAACATTGAGCGTTAAAAAAGCAATAACCACAAAAATCGCGAATAAAAAATTCTTTTGCCAAAAAGCAAAAGCCAGCAAAACTATCGCCGCAATCAAACTTAACCAGCGCCAAGAAATATCTTTTGACCTAAATTCTTCTTCCGAAATTTGCCAAATTATTTCAATTAATTCGCTGTTCATAATTTTTCCCAACTTGGCGGAGGCGGGAGGATTCGAACCTCCGAGAGGATTGCTCCCCTAACATCTTAGCAGGATGCTGCTTTAAACCGCTCAGCCACGCCTCCATTCTTTCGTTAAGAATACTGAATAATGAATCAAGAATCAAGAATTATAAAAAATCTTGTGTTTGTCAATTTTTTCTGTTAGCCTTTCCAATCATGACAGAAAAAGTCAAAAATTTAATAATCCGGCCGCCGATTGTGGCGGTTCTTGGACACGTTGACCACGGCAAAACCAGTTTGCTGGATTTTATCCGCAAGACCAATTTTGTCGCCAGGGAAGCCGGCGGCATAACTCAATCAATCGGCGCTTATGAAATTATTCATAATGGCAAAAAAATAACCTTTATCGATACGCCCGGACACGAAGCGTTTTCAAAAATGCGTTCTCGGGGAGCTATTGCGGCTGATTTGGCGATTTTAGTGGTGGCGGCCGACGACGGCGTTAAACCTCAAACTAAAGAATCCATTGAAATTTTGAATTCGGCCAAAACGCCGTTTGTCGTCGCCGTTAACAAAATAGACAAGTCGAACGCGGACATTGAAAAAACCATCAACGATTTGACGGCAAACGGCGTTTTGCTTGAGGGCCGCGGCGGCAATGTTTCCTGGCAGGCAATTTCAGCCAAAACCGGCCAAGGAGTCGATGAATTACTGGACTTGGTTTTGTTGGCGGCTGAAATGGAAAATTTGACTTACAATCCGGACGCTGACGCCGGCGGCGTGATTATCGAAGCGAAATCCGACAATCGCCGCGGGATCGTCGTTTCCGTCATCGCGGAGAACGGAATTTTGAAAATCGGAGATAAAATTGCCACTTTCGGCGCCGGCGGAAAAATAAAAATTTTGGAGAATTTTTTGGGAGAAAAAACGGCAGAACTTCGGCCTTCGAGTCCGGCTTTGATTTTCGGTTTTGAAAATTTGCCGCAAGTCGGTGAAAAATTTCAGTGCGGCGAGAGCGCGGCGGGCGCGCCCGCCGCGGATATTATTTCGCCGATTCCGCGAGTTCAAGAAATAGGCGTCCCGGCGGGTGGATATTTTCGGATTTTTAATACGATTCTTAAAGCCGATGTCAGCGGTTCTTTGGAAATTCTCTCGGAAATCATTAAAAATACCGATTTTGGAAACATTAAAATAAATATATTAAAAGAATCAATCGGTGAGATTACCGATGGCGATGTCAAAGACGCCGTTAATTCCAACGCCGTTATTGTCGCCTTCAAAACAAAAATCAATAAAGTCGCGGAAAGTTTTGTCAAAGCCCAAAATATTAAAATTATTTCCTCGGGAATCATCTATGAATTGATTGATTTGCTTAAACAAGAAGCAAGGTTGTTGGAAAAACCATTGCCTCAAGCTGAACTGGAAATTCTTAAAATTTTCAGTTCGCCAAAAGGCAAAAAACAATTGATTGGCGGACGGGTCGTTACAGGTGTCATCAAAAATAATATTCGCCTGAAAATCGTCAGAGAAAACAACGAAATCGGAACCGGCAAAATTTCCAGCTTGCGCCGGCAAAAACAGACAGTTAATGAAGTAAAAACCGAAGAAGAATGCGGCTTAATGTTTGAATCGGATATTCTTATAAAAGAAGGAGACCACTTGCTTTGGATGTAATAAATAATTATAATTTTTATAAATTCAACGGCCTGATAGCCAAGTGGTAAGGCGAGAGTCTGCAAAACTCTTATACGGGAGTTCGATTCTCCCTCAGGCCTCAATGCCCGGGTGGCGGAATGGTTTACGCAGCGGACTTAAAATCCGTGCCTTTAAAAAGGTTGTGGGTTCGAGTCCCACCCCGGGCACCATGGTGCCCGTAGCTTAATGGTAAAGCTCCGCTCTGTGGCAGCGGCAACGTGGGTTCGATTCCCATCGGGCACCCCAGCTAATTTTGATTTATAATAAAATAGATATATAATAAGATTATTATGGCGGAAGAAAAATCGACAAAATGGAAATGCGATGTTTGCGGCTATATCCACGAAGGCGATAATCCGCCGGATATTTGTCCGCGGTGCGGCGTTTCAAAATCTCATTTCGAAAAATTGGAAAAATAAAATAATATGGTTTTTCATAAAAATATAATTGAGCTCGCCAAGCAAAACGAAAATTTCCGGCAGGTGGTCAGTACGGGAAAACATTCCCAGATTGTTTTAATGTCTTTGTTGCCGAGAGAAGACATTGGCGAAGAAGTTCACGACGCCGTTGATCAGATTTTGGTTTTTGTTCAAGGCAATGGCGAGGCGGTGATAGAGAGCCAGCCGTCGCCAGTAAAAGAAGGGGATTTGGTTTTTGTTAATGCCGGCGTCAAGCACAATTTCAGGAATACCGGCTCAACGCCGTTGAAGATTTACACCGTTTATTCGCCGGTGAATCATCCGGCAGACCGAATTCAAAAAACCAAAGCCGAGGCGATGAAAGAAGAATACTAAATTGTCATTTTGTCTATTGACAAGAATTGGGGCGCAAACATATAATTTACAAATAAGATGATTAAATTATTAAACATATCAAGCGGATGAATCATTCGGCGAAATTTGCGTTTTGTCGATGTTTGTCCGCCTCAAGGCGGATTTTTTATTTCATTGGCGCTCCGCTTTCGCTCATCGGTTCAAGATGATTGAAAGTGGAATGCTAAAGATGAAACAACCGGCCGATTGCTCGTTGAAAACTGAAAAATCCAATTTTTAAGTCCCGAAATCGGAGCGTTGCGCATTCAGCGCTCTGGTTTTTAGAAGTAATTTAAGGGCGTATGGTGGATGCCTTGACATCAAACAGCGATGAAGGACGTGGCGTAGCTGCGATAAGCTTCGGGGAGGCGCCTAGCAGCCTGTGATCCGGAGATTTCCGAATGGGGAAACCTAATACAGTAAACCTGTATTACTCCGACATTAATGTCGGAGTGTGCACCCGCTGAAGTGAAACATCTCAGTAAGCGGCGGAAAAGAGAAAAATTTTATTCCCTTAGTAGCGGCGAGTGAAAAGGGAAGAGCCCAAACCAAAGATGTAGATAGCAATATTTATATATCTGGTGTTGTAAGGTAGAGACGCTGTTTTGCTTATCGCAAAGCTTTCAATTTTGGAAAGTTTTGCGATTTGCGGAATAAGAGAGAGTTACAAATTTATTTGTTAGCCGAATCCGCTGGAAAGCGGAACCATAGCGGGTGAAAGTCCCGTAGGCGAAAACGAATAAACTCTTTAGTTTCTATTCTTGAGTACCTCGAGGACAGAATGCTTCGAGGGAATCTGCCGGCACTATCCGGTAAGGCTAAATATGTTTGATGATCGATAGTGAACTAGTACCGTGAGGGAAAGGTGAAAAGTAGGCCGGCGAGGCCGATGAAATAGAATCTGAAACCATATGTCTACAAGGAACGGAAGCTCAACCCCGCAGCAATGCGGGGCGAGCAACCGTGTGCCTATTGAAGAATGAGCCAACGACTTTATATAAATCGTTTGTCTAAGCTTTACGGAGCGGAGGCAAAGGGAAACCAAGTGTTAAAAGCGCGTCAATAACGGTTTATATAAGACCCGAAGCCAGGCGAGCTTGCCCTGGCCAGGATGAAGTGGGGGTAAAACCCCATGGAGGTCCGAACCGGTGAGTTGTGCAAAACTCTCGGATGAGCTGGGGTAAGAAGTGAAAAGCTAATCGAGCTTGGTAATAGCTGGTTCTCTCCGAAATAGCTTTAGGGCTAGCGGCTGTTATAAATTTTTTAGGGGTAGAGCGACTGGTTCGAAAGTAAAGAGCGAAAGCTCAGCTTCCGAGTCAAACTCCGAATACTAAAAAATCAGAGCAGCTAGTTAGAACATGGGGGCTAAGCTCCATGCTCAAAAGGGAAACAGCCCAAATCGTCGTCTAAGGTCCCCAAATGTTTGCTAAGTGTAAAAGGCAGTGATCCGCCATAGACAGATAGGAGGTTGGCTTAGAGGTAGCCATCCTTTAAAGAGTGTGTAACAACTCACTATTCGATGGCGGGTTGCGCCGAAAATTTACCGGGGCTAAGCAAATTACCGAAGACACGGATTGTCTCGCTTTCGAGCGAGGCAGTGGTAGGAGAGCATTTCAAACGCGCTGAAGGTTGACCCGCGAGGGCGGCTGGAGTGTTTGGAAGAGAGAATGTTGGTATGAGTAACCACAATCCGCCTGAGAATGGCGGACCCCGAAAATCCAAGGTTTCCTCCGTAACGGAAATCGGCGGAGGGTTAGGCGATCCTAAGGCAATGGCGAAAGCCGCAGCTGATGGGAAGCTGGTTAATATTCCAGCCCTTTCTTTGTTTTCGACGGGGTGACGAAGGAAATAAAAATGAGCGCCTTAATGGTTTGGCGTTGCTTATTTTAAGAATTTTCCGACTAGAAAATCTGTCGGAACGCTTTACGGCAAAATTCAAAAATCGGCAAAATTCGTCTTCGGATAAAAATTCGTTTGAAGAGCCTTCCAAGAAAAACCTCTAAGGTTAGAGCAAAGAAAATCGTACCGTAAACCGACACTGGTGGATAGGGCGAGAAGCCCAAGGGGAACGGGTGATTCCTCGTTAAGGAACTCGGCAAAAAAGCGGCCGTAAGTTCGCAATAAGGCCTTCCCCCACCACTTTTATCAGAAGTATTTAATATATTTTCGATATATTATTTATATAATAATATTTGAAAATGTAGAAAGTGTTTGTTGTAAAAGTGGTGGGGGACGCAGCGAAAGTATCTCTGGCGACTGTTTATCAAAAACACAGCTCCCTGCGAACTCGCAAGAGGATGTATAGGGGGGGACGCCTGACCGATGCGAGAAGGTTAACGGTGCCGATTGAGGCGTCGCAAGACGTTTCAGTTGAGTGCCCGAAGCCCTCGTCAATGTCGGCCGTAACTATAACGGTCCAAAGGTAGCGCAATTCCTTTCCGGGTAAGTTCCGGAGCGCATGAAAGGCGGAACGACTGGAGAACTGTCTCAACGAGGAGCTCGGTGAAAATGCGATTCCCGTGAAGACGCGGGATACCTGCAGCGGGACGAAAAGACCCCGGGAGCTTTACTGCAGCTTGATATTGTCTTTAGAATTTTGATGCGTAGCGTAGTGGGGAGGCTTTGAAGCCCTGATTTCGGTTGGGGTGGAGCCGTCAATGAAACACCCATCTTTAAAATTTTAAAGACTAACCTCAGCGGAAAAAACGCTGGGAGACAGTGTCTGGTGGGCAGTTTTAATGGGGCGTTATCCTCCTAAAGAGTAACGGAGGAGTTTATTAAGGTCGGCTAAGGTCGGATGGAAATCGACCGCGTCGCGTAAAGGCAAAAGCCGGCTTAACGGCAAGGCTGACAAGCCGCGCCGATGCGAAAGCAGAACTTAGTGACCCGACGGTCCTTTATAGAAAGGCCGGAGACAACGGATAAAAGCTACCCCGGGGATAACAGGCTGGTGTGGTCCGAGAGTCCTTATCGACGACCACGCTCGGCACCTCGATGTCGGCTCACCACAGCGCGGGGGTGGAGAAGCTCCCAAGCGTTTGGCTGTTCGCCAATTAAAGTGGTACGTGAGCTGGGTTCAAACCGTCGTGAGACAGGTTGGTCTCTATCTGTTGCAGGCGTTGAAGTTTGAGGGAAGTTGATCCTAGTACGAGAGGACCGGATTGAACGAATCTCTGGTCTACCGGCTTTGCCACCAGGTGAAGCGCCGGGTAGCTATGTTCGGCAGGGATAAGCGCTGAAAGCATCTAAGCGCGAAGCCCATCCCAAGATTAGACTTCAAGACTCGTGGAAGACTACCACGTTGATAGGCTTCAGGTGTAAGCGCGGCAACGCGTTTAGCCGAGAAGTACTAATAAGTCAGCACTTCAAAAAAACCGGAGCGCCGAGCGCGTAATTCGGTTCAGGATTTAATAAATTGAATAAATAAATAAGCCGGTGATTTAACCGTATGTGTCCCACCTCTTCCCATTCCGAACAGAGAAGTGAAAGCGTACGGTCCCGATGATACTTGCTGCTTCGGCGGCTGGGAAAGTAGGGTTTGCCGGCTTTTTTGTTTTCATTTTTTTTGTTAAAATTATTTAATATGAATAAACGTTTAGTAAAACAGCTTCTTTACGGCGCCGGATATTTGTTTTTCTTTTCTTTGATTTTTTACGGCATTTATTTTTTTATAATAAAACAGGCGCCGAGTTGTTTTGATAATAGACAAAATCAAAGCGAAACCGGCATTGATTGCGGCGGGTCATGTCAATCCTGCGAAATTAAAACTCTATCTCCGATTCAAGTAAATTGGGTAAAATATTTTCCAACCGGCGATAAAATCGCGGTTGCGGCGGAAATCAAAAATTCCAACGCCAATTACGGCGCCGACGGTTTTTCTTACACTCTGGATATTTACGGCAAAAATGGAGGAAAAATTAAAAGTTTAACCCGAAAATCTTTCATTTACGCGGCTGAAATAAAATATATCGTTGAGCCGCTTGAAATTAATCCGAGAGATGTTTCGGATATCAGAATATCCATCGCCGATGTCGGCTGGAAATCGAAAAGCGAATTTGAACGCCCTAAAATTCAGATTAGGGAGGCGAAAACGGCAATGGCTGAAGATAAAATAAAAATAGAAACAAGCGGATTTGTTTTGAATAACAACGCTTTTCTTCTTTCAAGATTAAGAATTATCGGTTTTTTGGCGAATAAAAATGGCGTGAAAATCAGTGTTTCCAAAACCGAACTGGAAAATTTAAAAGCATTTGAAGATTTTTTTTTCCGAATCGCTTTTCCTCAAAACGTTTCTTTAATGACGGCAACCGCGTCGCCGTTGCTCAATTTCAATCTTGCCGACCCGAATCAAACGCAAATTTATGTTGAAGCAATTCGATAATCCCTATAATCCCAGGGAAATTGAAGAAAAAATTTACAAACTTTGGGAGAAAAGCGGATTTTTTAATCCCGATAATCTTCCGGGAAAAAGAAAAAAAACTTTTACGATAATAATGCCGCCACCGAACGCCAACGGCTCTTTACATTTGGGACATGCTTTAATGCTGGCTCTTGAAGACATAATGATCCGTTACCGACGGATGAAAGGCGATAAAACATTGTGGCTTCCCGGCGCCGATCATGCCGGTTTTGAAACTCAAATCGTTTACGACAAAATAATTGAAAAAGAGGGCAGAAACAGATTTGAGATCGCCCGAGAAAAATTTTATCAGGAAATATGGGATTTCACCCAAAAAAATAAAGCGTTGATGGAAAATCAGATTCGCAAACTCGGCGCTTCCTGCGATTGGTCGAGAAAAAAATTTACATTAGACGAAGATATTATTTCCAAAACGCAGGAAGCCTTCGTTGATTTTTATAAAGAAGGATTGATTTATCGCGGCAACCGTCTTGTCCATTGGTGTGTCAAGCATCAGACCGGTTTTTCCGATTTGGAAATTGTTCACGAGGAGCGCATTGATCCTTTATATTATATAAAGTACGGCCCGTTGACGGTTGCGACCGTGCGGCCAGAAACCATTTTCGGAGACACGGCGATAGCCGTTAATCCCGGAGATAAAAGGTATAAAAGTTTAACGGGGAAAGAAATAGAAGTTGATGTCGTTATCGCGAAGGTTAAATTAAAAGTAATTGCCGATCCGGCGGTTGACCCCGAATTCGGAACCGGCGCGGTAAAAGTCACTCCGGCCCACGATTTGAACGATTACGAAATATGGCAAAGGCATAAGAACGAAATTGAAGGGCCCCGCGAAGTGATAAACAAATACGGCAAGATGAATTTAATAAGGCATTTTCCGGATAGCGAAGAGGCTAAAAAATACGAAGGACTTAAAATTTCGGAAGCGCGAAAATTAATTGTTGAAGACCTGGAGAAAAAAGGATTGATTGAAAAAATCGATTTGACTTATCGCCATAATATCGCCTTATGCTACAAGTGTAAAAATGTCATTGAACCGAGATTGATGGAACAATGGTTCGTAAAAATGAAGCCGTTGGCGAAATCCGCCGTTGAAGCCGTCAAAAAAGGGCGGATAAAATTTATTCCCGAAAGATTTAAAAAAGTTTATTTTCATTGGTTAAAAAATATCCGCGATTGGAATATCTCGCGCCAGATTGTCTGGGGCATTCGGATTCCGGCATGGCAATGTGAAAATTGCCGAGAATGGATTATTTCAAAAGAAAAACCGGCCAGATGCGCTAGATGTTCAAGCGTTGAAATTAAACAAGACCTGGATGTTTTTGACACATGGTTTTCTTCGGGTCAGTGGCCGTTTTTAACTTTGGGCTATCCCGACAAAAAAGATTTTAAAAATTTTTATCCGACAAACGTGATGGAAACCGGCTGGGATATTTTGTTTTTTTGGGTGGCAAGGATGATAATGCTCGGAATTTATCGCGCCAAAAAAATTCCTTTTAAAAATGTTTATCTTCACGGATTGATACGCGATGAATTCAAGCAAAAAATGTCAAAATCAAAAGGTAATGTCATTGATCCGCTCGGCGTTGTTAATGAATACGGAGCCGATGCTTTGAGAATGGCCTTGATTGTAGGCAATACGCCGGGGAACGATCCGGTATTTTCAGAAGATAAAGTTCGCGGCTATCGAAATTTTGCCAATAAAATTTGGCAAGCAAGCCGTTTTGTTCTGATAAATTCTGAAAATTTTGATTTTAAATCAAAGCCGAAATTAAGCGCGACTGATAAAAAGAAATTGAATGAATTATCAAAAATTAAAAAAGATATTTCTAATCTTATGGAATCTTTTAAATTTTACGCGGCAAGCGAAAAAATTTACCATTATTTTTGGCATATTTTTTGTGATAAAATCATAGAAGAAATGAAACCGCGACTAAATAATGAAAATAAAAAAGATAAATTAGCGGCTCAATATATTTTATTGGAAATTTTAAAAGGCAGTATTAAATTGTTGCATCCTTTTATGCCGTTCATTACCGAAGAAATCTGGTCGTATTTACCCGTTCTACGCGGCTTGGGGCAAGCCGAAAATAAGAAAATGTTAATAATAGAAAAATGGTAATTCTCTTTGCTGTGATTTTCGGCCTTCTTCCTTCTTTTGTCTGGCTTATTTTCTTTCTGAAAGAAGATATCCATCCGGAGCCGAAAAAAATGATTGCCCGGATTTTTTTGGACGGCGCTTTAATCGCTTTGGCTGCCGTAGTTTTCCAATTCTTTCTACGGGAATTTTTTGAATATTTGAAAATCAGCCATTACGGTATTTTTTCTTTTTTTGTTTTTGGAGCCAGCGAAGAAATCCTGAAATTTCTGGTCGTTTATTTGGCGGTTTATAAAAATAAATTTTTTGACGAACCGATTGACGCGATGATGTATATGGTCACCGCGGCTTTGGGATTCGCGGCTTTGGAAAACATTTTCGTGGTTTTCGGAAATTTTGCGGGACAGCATTTGGAATTGGCGGAAGTTCTCGGAATAGTCACTTTTCGTTTTGCGGGCGCCACATTGCTCCATGTTTTAAGCTCGGCAATAATCGGTTATTATTGGGCAAAAGGATTAACGCGAGAAACTATGAAATTGGCAAATCGCAGAACCATATTCTACGGTTTTGTCATTGCTTCTCTCTTGCATGGTATTTTTAATTATTCTATACTAATATTCAGTCCGATTTTAATTTTTCCGACAATGCTTTTAATAATAGTCGCATTATTCATTTTTTGGGATTTTGAGAAAATAAAGAGCAATTATTAATAATATGGATGAAAAAGAATTTTTCGCAAAATTAGCGGCCGTTGGGCCCGATGGCAAATTTGAAGGAGTTGATTTGAAGGTGAAACAAAACGGAAAAAGCAGAAACGGCAATCCAAAAATTGAAACGGAAAGAAACAGTGGAATGAAAGAGGCGGAAGAAAAAAAGTCCGAAGAAATAGAAATTTTCGAAGGGCCGGAGGGACAATTAGCAATTGATGTTTATTCCACTCCGACCAGTTTTGTCGTTGAATCGGCCGTTGCCGGCGTCAAAGGCGAGGATATAGACATTTCAATCACTCCCGACTCGGTTACTATAAAAGGCAAGCGGATAAAAGAAAACGTGGAAAAAGGCAATGATTATCTCTATCAAGAATGTTTTTGGGGAAGATTTTCGCGTTCCGTCATTTTGCCGGAAGAAATAGACGCCGAACGCAGTCACGCTTCCTTCAAAAACGGCGTTTTAAGAATTGTTTTGCCAAAACTCAGCCGCCAGAAAGAGAGAAAATTGAAAGTTAGATTTGATTGAATTTTCGGATAATCAGCGAGATTATAAAAAATATCGCGCTGATTAAAATAAATATCGGACCGGGTGAAAAATTATAAATATAAGCGATATAAACTCCCGAAGCTGCGGCAATAATTCCGAAAATCACGCTTAAACTCAGAAAAGAATTCAAACTTTTGGCGAGATTTTTAGCCGAAGCCGCCGGAATAATAACCAGCGAACCCATCAAAAGTGCGCCGACAAAGCGGATTCCCAAAGCGACAATTAAGGCAAAAATCATCAAATAGGCTAATTCCAACCGCCTATTTTTTATGCCGATTGACTGGGCTAATTCTTCTGAAATCATATTCAACGCCAATTTTTTGCGAATTTTCAGAATAAAAACGATTAAAGCGATTGAAATTAAAATTGAAATAAGCGATTCCTGCCGGGTTAAAGAGGCAATATTTCCCAAAAGCGTTTCCAGCAATTCATGTTCGGGCGTAATGACGGCTCCCAAAGCCAAACTAGCGGCAAAAAACACGCCGACAAGAGTTTCCACCGACAAGTCACTTTTGTACTCGAGAAACCAAATGCCGGTAACGGCCGCAATCAGAAAAATTACGGCTCCCAGAAACGGATTGAAATTGAAAATCAGCGCCAAGGCGATTCCCGGCAAAGCCACATGGCTTAAAGCATCGCCCACCAAAGCCATTCTTTTGAGAATGGCAAACGAACCAAGCAGGCTGGCGGCCGCGGCGACGAAAATCGAAACGATAATAGATTGAATTAAAATACTCATTGGTGTTTATGCGCGTAAAATCCTTTTTCTCCGCCGTAGAGATTCAATAATTGTTCGGTGTTGAAAATTTCCTTTGGCGTTCCCAGGCAAATGTTTTTTTTGTTCAAACAAAGCACTTTATCCGCGTAACGATAAACAACGTTAAGGTCGTGAGAAACAAGAATAACCGTGAAATCAAAACTTTTCTGCAATTGATGAAGCATTTTATAAATAGATTCTTGGCCGGCGATGTCGATATCGGCGGTTGGTTCATCAAAAAGCAGAACATCGGGGTCGTTTAATGTCGAAAAAGCGACTAAAATTCTTTGTCTTTGGCCGATGGAAATTTTGCCCAGGCCGGATTTCAGAATATTTTCATTAAGTCCCACATTTTTCAATTTCTCTTTGATGTTTTCGTCGCTTACGATTTTACCGCGCAATTTCAAAAATTCCGCGACCGTCAAGGGAATATCGGTTTCGATGTCCATTCGTTGGGGCACATAGCCGATTTTGATGTTCGGTTGCCATTTAATTTCGCCTTTATACGGCAGAATGCCAAGCAGTGTCTTGAGCAAAACGGTCTTCCCCGCGCCATTGGGTCCGATAATCGCCAAAACCTCACCCTTTTCCACTTCAAAATTTATGTCTTCCAAAACTTTTGTACCGCCAAGTCTGACATTGAGATTTTTAATTTCCAGAATTTTCATAAGTGAGAGGCTTATAAATATTCGTTGATTTTCTCCGCCAAAGTTGAAAGAATTTGTTTGAATTTTTCTTCATCGGGTTCAAGGAGAGTTATTCTAAAGCCGTATAAATCGGAATTAAAACCGGTCAAGGGCACGACGCAGATGCCGCTGGCGGCCATTAAATAGTAGGCGAATCTTTTATCCGGCGCCACATTCTTTGAAATTTCTTCCACTAATTGCCCGGCTTTTTCGTTTTCAATCTTCAATTTTTGTCGGTTATTTAGAACGCCGTCTTTAAAGATAATGGACATATAAAAAGCGCCCGAGGGTTTTGGCGCGATGACGCCCTCGATTGAATTGATAATTTTATAAGCGAGTTCAGCCCGTTTTCCATATCTTTCATTTCTTTCTTTTAAGTGCGTTCCATATCGCGGGTCGGACATGATTTTGGGAATAACGGCTTGAGGCAGGGTAGTTGAACAGACCTCGAGCATTTTGGCGTCAACAATCGATTTTACGTATCTGGCGAAAATCGAGTCTTTGTTTTTGTTATAAACTTCAATCCAGCCGCAACGCGCTCCTGGCCAGGGGAGTTCTTTGGAAATGCCTTTCATGGCAATACCCGGAATTTCATTGATGACCTCCGATAATTTGGCGGTTTCTCCGCTGCCAAAAATAATGTTAGCGTAAATTTCGTCGGAGATAATAAATAAATCGTATTCTTTGGCGATTTTTACGATTTCTTTGAGAACGCGGGTCGGATAAATCATGCCGGTCGGATTGTCGGGATTAATAATCAATATGCCGGAAACGGCCGGATTATAGCGGACTTTATTCCGCAAATCGTTGATGTCCGGCAGCCAGCCAAGCTCCGGCGTTAAATTATAAGTCAAATGGTGGCTTCCGGCATGAGCTCCTTCCGCTGAAGAATGAGTGGAATACGCCGGCGACGGGCCGATAATCCGCGATTCCCTGTTTAGGGAAGTGTAAATTTTAGAAATGGCGTCGCCCAAGCCGTTAAAAAAAATAATATCATCGGCCGTGATTTTTACGCCGCCGTTTGAATTGCATTTTTCTGCCAGAAATTCACGGACTTGAAGAAGCCCCTTGGTAGGCGAGTAAGCGAAATTTTTATCTTCATTAACCGCCTCCCTGACAACTTCTTTTATCCAAGTCGGCACTTGTTCGCCTTTGGCCACCGGGTCGCCGATATTTTCCCAAAGGATATTGATACCCAGTTTTTCCAGTTTTTCGGCAACATCGACGATTTCCCTTATTTCATAAGTAAGTTCGCCGGCGCCGATATGAACGATATTGTTGCGCATTTTGTTATTCTCTACATAATATAATAAAATATAGGAAAAACAAAAGATTATGACTCCAATCGAACAAATTAAAGATAAGATTGATATCGTTGAATTCATCCGTTCTTATATTCCGCTTTCGCCGGCAGGCAAAAATTTCAAAGCGCTTTGCCCGTTTCACAAAGAAAAAACGCCTTCTTTTATTATTTCGCCGGAGCGGCAGACTTGGCATTGTTTCGGTTCTTGTTCCGAGGGCGGCGATGTTTTCAAATTTTTGATGAAATATGAAAATCTGGAATTTTATGAGGCTTTGAAAATCTTGGCGGAAAAAGCCGGCGTGGAATTAAAAAAAACCAGTCCGATGGAACAAAGGCAATTTGAAATTTTGTATGAAATCAACGATGCCGCCAAAGATTTTTTTATCCTCCAGTTGGCGGATGAAAAGAACAAGGAGGCGTTGGAATATCTTTATGACCGGGGACTAAAAAAAGAAACCATTGAAGAGTTTGAGTTGGGTTTTGCTCCTCAAGGATTTGACCAGCTGACTCTTGTTTTGATTAAGAAAGGATTTGCGGTAAAAGACATAGAAAGAGCCGGATTGAATTTTAAAACCGAAAAAGGAAATTATGTTGACAGATTTCGCAATCGGATAATGTTTCCCATTCATAATCATTTCGGCAAAACAATCGGATTTTCCGGAAGAATTATGCCGAAATTCGATACTGGCGAAATGGGAAAATATGTCAACAGTCCGGAAACTCCGATTTTCAGCAAATCAAAAATCCTTTACGGATTTTACGCGAGTAAAAAATTTATTCGGGAAGAAAATTCGGCGGTTTTGGTCGAAGGCCAGATGGATTTTCTGATGGCTCATCAAGACGGCGTAAAAAACACGGCGGCCGTTTCCGGCACCGCATTGACGCCTGACCATTTGAAAACTTTGCGTCGGCAAACGGAAAATCTTGTTTTTTGCTTTGACAACGACGAGGCCGGATTCAAAGCCGCAGAGAGAAGCATTGATTTAGCCAATAGTCTCGATTTCAGCGTGAAAATTTTGACTCTCGACGAATACAAAGATCCGGCCGAAGTAGCGGCAAAAAAGCCTGGAATCCTGGCCAATTTGATAAAAAAATCCGAATCGGCGATGGAATTTTATTTCAGCCGTTATTTGTCGGAAGGAAAAGAAAAAAAAGATTTAAGCGAATTTAAAAAAAATCTTCGAATTATTTTGGAAAAAATAAAAAATCTGGCAAGTCCGATTGAACAATCCCATTGGCTTAAGGAACTTTCCCTGAAAACCGGAGTGAAAGAAGAAGCGCTGGCGGATGAAATGAAACAATTGAAATTAATAAACCGGCTAAGCGGCTTAGATGCCGGTCAGCCAATTAACCGACAGATAATCCAATTGAACTCGCGACGCGAAACGATTATTCAAAGATTAATAGGATTAATGATGGTTAAAGACGAATGGCGGAATCAAATGAAAAATTACCTTAATTACCTGCCTAACGATTATTTGGCCATTGCGGAAAGTTTGATTAATAGAACAAAATTGAAAGACGAACGCCTGCTTAATCTTTTAAATTTGATTTCACTCCGCTCTTCTTTTGAATTTCAAAATTTTGAAGAAGAAAAAATAAATTTTGAATATCAAGAACTCCTCGGTCATCTTCACTCGGAGTATTTCAAGGAAAAACGGGAAGAAATGACGAAATTATTGAAAGAAGCCGAAAAAAGCGAAGACGAAGAAAAAATATCGTCAATTCTTAAAGAATTTGACGAGATTTCCAAAATAATTCATAATAGACCCACCACATAATTTTGGAGTTTTACCGACGGTGAATCTTTGTGTAATGGGTTTACTAAAAAATAAAAAATGAGAAAAAATAAAATAAAAAATAAAAGAATTGCAGAAAGGAAAAGTGGGAAAAAGAAAAAAATAAGAACGTTAAAAAAAAGAAGAGTTGGAAAATCGGCCCCAAAGAAAAAATTTGCTAAAAAATCAAAATCGCCAAAGAAGAAGTTTAAGCTTGACGAGTCGCTGATTGGAGAACTCATTAAACGCGGCCGGCCGCGGGGTTTTGTTACAGACACGGAAATTCTTAATTATTTTCCGAATATTGAAAAAGACATAAGTTTTCTCGATGAAATTTATTCTCGTCTGGAAAAAGCCGGCATCAAAACGATTGAAACTTCCCAGTTGATTGAAGTGTCGGGAAAAGAAGAGGTAAGCGCAAAAGAACTGAAAAAAGCGACCGAAATCGAGGGGGTGGATGTGCCCGACGCGGTTCAGATGTATCTTCGGGAAATCGGGAAAACTTCGCTGATCAACGGCAACGAAGAAAAAGAGTTGGCTAAACGAATAGAAAAAGGCGATGAAGAATGCCGTCAAAAACTTATTCGCGCCAATTTGCGGTTAGTGGTTTCCATTGCCAAACGTTATATTTACCGCACGCCGAATCTCGGTATTCTTGATTTAATTCAGGAAGGCAACATCGGCCTTGCCAAAGCGGTGGAAAAATTCGATTACCGCCGGGGGTTTAAATTTTCCACATACGCCACTTGGTGGATCAGGCAGGCCATTACCAGGGCTTTAGCCGACCAGTCGCGCACTATCAGAATACCGGTTCATATGATTGAAACGATTTCCAAATACACCCAAATGAAGAGGCGACTCTCGCAGGAATTGGGGCGGGAACCGTTGGCCGAAGAAATTGCCATTGAAATGGGAATGAATATCGAAAAAATCCATCATATCCAGAAGATTTCCCAAGAAGTGATGTCTCTTGAATCGCCGATAGGAGAAGAAGATGAAGATTCAACTTTAGCGGAAATTGTCAAAGACGATAAAAGTCCGACTTCGACTCAATTAGTTTCCCGTTTGTTATTGAAGGATAAAATCAACGAAATTTTGGTTGACTTGTCTCCTCGGGAACAAGAGATACTGAAAATGCGTTTTGGTTTGGAAGACAGCATCACTCACACATTGGAAGAGGTTGGAAAAAAATTCAATGTTACTCGCGAACGGATTCGCCAAATAGAAGCCAAATCGCTGGAGAAAATTAAAAAACACGGGAAAATCAAAGCTTTGGAAGATTATTAAAATGTTATCGGAAGAAATCCGTCAGTCCTTTTTGGATTTTTTTAAGAAAAAAGGACATAAAATTATCCCTTCTTCTTCTTTAATTCCCGACGACGTTTCGGTTCTTTTGACGACTGCCGGAATGCAGCAATTCAAAAAATATTATACCGGGGAACTCAACGCTTTGCGGGAGTTTGGCTCTCAGCGGACAGCATCGATTCAAAAGTGTTTCCGCACCACCGATATTGAAGAAGTCGGCGACAGGACGCATCTGACATTTTTTGAGATGCTGGGGAATTTTTCTTTCGGACCGGCTGGTTCGGACAATCCCGAAGATTTATCGGCAGCCGGTTATTTTAAACGCTCGGCGATTTTTTGGGCCTATGAATTTGTCGCCGATGTTTTGGGAATCAACTTCGAAAGAATCGCAATTTCCGTTTTTAAAGGCGACAATGAAATTCCTTTTGATGAAGAGTCTTATAAAATTTGGCATGACGAAATCGGTTTGCCGAAAGATAAAATTATTTTGGGAGAAAGAGCGGATAATTTTTGGGGGCCGACCGGCGACGAAGGTCCTTGCGGTCCGTCGAGCGAAATTTACGTTGACGGCGTGGAAATCTGGAATCTGGTTTTCAATGAATATTACAAAGAAAAAAACGGCGTTTTTAAAAAAACCGGCAATCTTGGCGTTGATACCGGCATGGGGTTTGAAAGATTGGCGTCGGTTTTGCAGGGGAAAGACGATGTTTTTGAAACAGATATTTTTATGCCTTTAATCGCGAAAATTAATGAATTAGCGCCTGGTTTGGAACAGAAAATAATCAGGATTCTCGCGGACCATCTGCGTTCTTCAATATTTTTAATCAGCGACGGCGTTCGGCCGTCAAATAAAGAAACCGGCTATATTTTGCGCCGATTGCTTCGCCGGATTTTGGCGTATTCCGTTAAATATGATATCCACGCGGATTTATTTCCCGAGACATTGGAAATCATAAATGATAAATTCGGCGAAATTTATCCGGAAATTAAAAAAATAAAAGAAATTTTGTCGGTTTTAGAGGAAGAGCGTTTGAAGTTTGAAGAAGCGGTAAGCCGCGGCGTCAAAGAAATAGGGAAATATCCGGAAATTGATGGCAAAACCGCTTTTTATCTTTATGAAACTTTCGGTTTGCCGTTTGAATTGATTTTGGAATTGGGGCCGAAAGAAGCGGTTAAAAATCTTGGGAGAAAGGATTTTGACAAAGAATCTCAAAAACATCAAGAAATTTCCCGAGCCGGAATAACCAAAAAATTCGGCGGTCATGGTTTGATTTTAGACACGGGAGAGTTGAAAGCAGTCGATGAAGAAGAAATGAAAAAAGTTATCCGGCTCCATACAGCCACTCATTTATTGCAATGGGCTTTGCGGGAGGTTTTGGGAAACGAAGTCGGACAAACGGGTTCGGACATTAACGCCGAACGATTGCGTTTTGATTTTTCTTTTGGCCGCAAAATGACAACCGAAGAAATTAAGAAAACGGAAGAGTCGGTCAACCAAAAAATTCAGGAAAACCTCCCCGTTTATTTTAAAGAAATGCCGAAAAGCGAAGCGGAAAAAACCGGCGCTTTGCGTTTTTTCAAGACCCAATATCCGGAAGTCGTCAAAGTTTATTTTATAGGATTTATTAGCGCGGAATTTTGCGGCGGACCGCACGTAAATTCGACTTCGGAGATAGGAAAATTTAAAATAACAAAAGAAGAATCGGTCAGCGCCGGAACAAGAAGAATCAAAGCAACATTGATTAGTTAATCGATTATATATAAAATAATTTTTATCTATGGACAAGCAATCGAAAAAAATAAAAGTAATTGATATTGTGGCGCCAGAAGAGAAGGAAGAAAAATTGGAAGTAAAATCCGAAAAGCAAGAGATCAGAAAAGAAATAAAAGAAGCGGCGATAGAGCAGCAAGTGCCGGAAGACTGGACCGGGGAAATGCCGGCGGTAGCCGCGAAAATCAAAGAAAATTTTTTAGGAGAAGAATCTCGGGCTGAAAAAAAGAGCGGCTCAAAATTAAGAAAATACATAATTATTGTTTTATTTTCGGCGGTTCTCGGCGGCGTTGTCTATACCGCGCTTGAAATTTTGCCGCGAGTGGATATAAAAATTATTGCCAAAAAATCTTCCTGGAATTTCAATGATTGGCTGGCGGTTTCAAAAAACATTTCGGACATTGATTTGCTTTTGAAACAGATTCCGGCGGAGATTCTTTCGGAAAAGAGAAATTTAACTATGGCTTTTGTCGCCACCGGCAAAAAACAAGTGGAAAAGAAAGCCGGCGGCGAAATAATTATTTATAATGCCTACAGTTCTCAGCCCCAGACTCTTGTAAAAGACACGAGATTCGAAGCGCCGGACGGAAAAATTTTCTTGCTCAGCGGAAAAATAATTGTTCCCGGCGCAATTATAGAAGAAGCAAAAATTATTCCTTCGAGCATCAAAGCGAATGTTGTCGCTGAAAAAGCCGGCGAAGAATATAACATCGGTTCCGTCGAACGTTTTATTATTCCCGGTTTTAAAGGCACGCCGAAATACAGCGGCTTTTATGCTAAATCCGGCGCTTCAATGAAAGGAGGATTTGTCGGAGAAATGGCGTATCCGACCGATAATGACATCAAAAATGCCAGAGAAAAAATTAAAATCGCTTTGCGTGAAAATCTTAATATTTTTATCCTTTCGCAGCTTTCCGGAGATTTTAAGGCGATAGAAGGAAGCCAGGAATTTAATTTTCTCAAAGAAAATATCGGTCAAGACGTCGATAAAGACGGAAACTTTTTCGCTTCTCTGGAAGGAGAATTAAAAATATTCGTTTTTAAAGAAAACGACGCGCTGAAACTGATAAGCGGTTTAGCCAAACAATCCTTGGGCCAAGATTTTGAAGCTAAAGAATATAAAATTGATTACGGCGTCGGCCGGCCGGATTTTCCAAACGGGAAAATGTCTTTTACGGTTAATTACAAAGGAACGTTCTGGCAGCCGATTGATGCCAAAGCGTTTAAAAATTCCATTTTGAAGAAAAAAGAAAGCGAGTTGAAAATCGCCGTTTTTTCTTTGCAAAATATCGAAAAAGCCACAATTTCTTTCTGGCCGTTTTGGGTGAAAAGCGTGCCGAACGATGTGGGGAAGATAAAAACGATAATAGAATAAGCGGGGTTGACATTGTTTTTTTGATATATTAGAATTTTCACTTAATGCCGGAAAATAAAATAAAATCGGTTGAGGGGATTGTTTTGGAATCTTTGCCGTCTTTGACATTCAGGGTGAAATTAATCGGTAATGAAACGGAAATTCTGGCATATTTGTCCGGTAAAATGAGATTGCATCATATAAAGGTGTTACCCGGAGACAAAGTCCTGATAGAATTGTCTCCTGACGGCAAAAGGGGAAGAATAACAAGAAGATTATAATGAAAGTTCGTTCATCGGTTAAAAAGATTTGCCAAAATTGTAAAATCATCCGGCGCGAACGCCGGATTTATGTGATTTGTAAAAAAAATCCGAAGCATAAACAAAGACAAGGATAATTATGAGATTAGTCGGAATAAATATTCCCGATAACAAGCGCATTGAAATAGCGCTTACTTATATTTACGGCATTGGCCGAGCTTCGGCGGTTCAAATATTGGAATCAACCGGAATTGATGAAAACAAAAAAGCGAAAGATTTATCTCCGGGAGAAATAAATAAAATAAAGGAATTTATCGAAAAAAGACAAAAAATTGAAGGTGAATTACGCCAAATTATCAGAAGCAACATTAAGCGGCTTAAAGAAATTCATTGTTACAGGGGTTTGCGGCACGAGAGGAAATTGCCGGCGAGAGGACAGCGGACAAAAACCAATTCTCGCACCGTGCGCGGCAATGTCAGAAAAACAGTCGGTAGCGGAAGAAGAAAAACAGAATTGAAGTAAAATAACTTTATAAACTAATAAACTAATTTTATGGGACAAAAAAAAGTTATTCAAAAAACTGAAGAAGATTTTTTGAAAGAGGGGGCGAAATTGGAAGAAACTATCGCCAAAAAATCAACCGCTCCTGGAATTAAAACGGGGGGGAAAAAAATAGACATCGGTAAGATTTACATCAGCGTCACTTACAATAATACGATGTTGACGGCAACCGACAGAAGCGGAAATGTTTTAGCTTGGATTTCTGCCGGCTCTTTGGGATTTTCCGGGCCGAAAAAAGCGACGCCATTCGCGGCTTCCAAAATGGTTGCCGCCATCAGCGAAAAATTAAAAAAAATAAACTTTCAAAATATTGATATAATCGTCAAAGGAGTAGGCGGCGGCAGAGATATGGCCATTAAATCTTTAGCCAACCAGGGATTCAATATCCTTTCAATTAAAGACGTTACGCCGATTCCTCATAACGGTCCGAAACCGCCAAAAAGCAGAAGAGTGTAAAATTACATGTTAATTAAAGCCAAAGAAAAAAAAGAGCGCGCCTTGGGAGTAAAACTCTTTCTGAAAGGGGAACGTTGCAGCGGTCCAAAATGCGCGATGATACGGAAACCGTACAGGCCCGGAATGCATGGAAAATCAAGAAGACGAAAGACGCTTTCCGAATACGGCCAACAGCTGATGGAAAAACAGAAAATAAAAATCAGTTATGGCGTCAATGAATCTCAAATGAGGACGATTTTCAAGAATGCCGCTAAAGCGGCTTCGGCCGTTTCAGCCGTAATAAATATTTTGGAAACTCGGCTCGATAATGTAATTTTCAGGCTTGGATTCGCGCCCAACCGGATTACGGCCCGCCAATTGGCAAGCCACGGACATATTTTTGTTAACGGAAAAAAAGTCAGGACGCCTTCGGCGCTTTTGAAAATCGGAGATGTTGTTTCTCTAAATCCTTCTTCAAAAAACATCTTGATTTTTAAAGAATTGTCGAATACTATTAAAAAATATGAACCGCCCCAATGGCTAGAAACAGATAAAGACAAAATTGAAGGGAAAATAAAAAATTTGCCCTTCGATATTGAAATGCCTTTTGATATAAATTTGGTCGTTGATTATTACTCAAGATAAATTATGAAATATACTCATTTATCCGAAACCGTAAAAATCAAAACAATTTCCGAAACCGAAACCGACGGCGTTTTTGAGATTGAGGGGCTGTATGTCGGTTATGGCTTGACTCTGGGGAACGCTTTGCGCCGAGCGTTGTTATCGTCATTGCCTGGAGCGGCGATTACCCAAGTGAAAATAAGGGGGGTTAAGCACGAATTTTCCACTATTCCCGGCGTCAAAGAAGATGTTGTGGAAATAATTTTGAATCTTAAAAAAATCAGATTTAGATTTTATGCCGATGAACCTCAGGTTTTGAGCTTAAAAGTGAAAGGGGAAAAGAAAATAACAGCCGCCGAGATTGAAGCCAATTCTTTAGTGGAAGTTATCAATTCCGACCAACCGATTTTTACAATCACTTCCAAAAACACTGAAGTCGAAATGGATTTGACGGTTGAAAAAGGTCTTGGTTATGTGCCGGTGGAAGCCAGAAAAACCGAAAAGTTTCCAATAGGAACAATCGCCATTGACGCTTTTTTTACGCCGTTAAGAATCGTTAATTTCAAAGTGGAGAATATGCGTGTAGGAGAACGCACCGACTACAATCGGCTCCGGCTGACCATTAAAACCGACGGCAGCATTACGCCTTCAAGCGCTATTCATAAAGCCGCCAATGTTTTGAAAGACCACTTGGAAAAAATTTCGGCAATTGAAGTAAAAGAAACGGAAGCGCCGGTAAAATTAAAACCGGCAAAAAAAACAAGAAAGACAAAGAAACTCAAATGAGACACCTTAAAAAAGGCAGAAAATTTCACAGAAAAAGGGGCCAGCGAAAAGCTTTGATAAAAGGACTTCTTAATAATTTGATTCTTCGGGAGAAAATGGAAACCACGGAAGCGAAAGCCAAAGAAATAAAATCAATCGCCGAAAAAATGGTTACACTGGCTAAAAAACAAAATTTGCCAGCCATGCGGATTCTTTTTTCCCGTTTGTCAAAACCATCGGCGGAAAAATTATACTTTCAAATCGCTCCACGCTATACAGAACGAAAAGGAGGATATTTGAGAATTATCAAAGGGATGAAAGCGAGGAAAAATGACGGAGCGAAAATGGCAGCAATCGAATTTGTCTGATACTTTTCCCCTTGACAATCATTGGGACGCTAATATAAACTTAAAAAGTCGCAAAAAATAATTTTTTATTATGGCTGAAAAAGCAAAATTCGAAAGAACAAAGCCGCACTTGAATGTCGGCACCATTGGTCATGTGGACCACGGCAAAACTACTTTGACCGCCGCGATCACTCATGTCCTTAAATTAAAGGGTCTGATTGACAAAGAAGAAGCAGTTGATGATATCGACAACGCGCCGGAAGAAAAAGCCCGGGGCATCACCATCGCACTTCATCATTCCGAATATCAGTCGGAAAAAAGGCACTACGCCCATATTGACGCGCCGGGACACGCGGACTACATAAAAAACATGATTACCGGAGCCGCCCAGATGGACGGAGCAATTTTAGTGGTTTCCGCGGCTGACGGTCCGATGCCCCAGACCCGCGAACATATTTTGTTGGCTCGTCAGGTCGGCGTGCCGGCAATTGTTGTTTTCCTCAACAAAGTCGACCAAGTTGACGACAAAGAATTGATTGATCTGGTGGAAGCCGAAATCAGAGAACTTTTGAAAAAATATAATTTTCCCGGAGACGAAACGCCGATTATCCGCGGTTCGGGGTTGAAGGCCCTTGAAGCTAAGTCAGCCGATGACGAAGCCGTTAAGCCGATTATGGACCTCATTAAAGCTTTGGACGACTATATTCCGGAACCCGTCAGAGAAATCGACAAGCCGTTTTTGATGCCAATTGAAGATATCTTCACGATTGAAGGCCGAGGCACGGTGGTAACCGGCCGCGCGGAAAGAGGCATAGTCAAAGTCAATGAAGAAGTGGAAATCATCGGTTTAAAGCCCACTCAAAAAACAGTGGTAACCGGCATTGAAATGTTCAATAAGCTTCTCGACGAAGGAAGAGCGGGAGACAACGTCGGCATTCTTTTAAGGGGCCTTAAAAAAGAAGATGTTGAACGGGGGCAAGTTATCGCCAAACCGGGTAGCGTCACTCCTCATACCGATTTCGAAGCCGAGATTTATGTTCTGACCAAAGAAGAGGGCGGCCGACACACGCCATTCTTTAAGGGCTATAAACCTCAATTCTATATCCGCACCACCGATGTCACCGGCGAAGTGATTTTGCCGGAGGGAATGGAGATGGTGATGCCTGGCGACACAGTCAATATCTCGGTTAAATTAATCGCCGCCGTGGCGCTTGAAGAAAAACAAAGATTTGCCATCCGTGAAGGAGGCAAAACCGTTGGCGCCGGAGTGGTTATTAAAATAACAAAATAATTTCAAGACAATTCGAGTAGTTCTTTGTTATGGCCAAAAAAGAAGAAGCTATACAATCAAAATTGCGGTTGAAAATAAAATCTTACGACCATCGTTTGATTGACAATTCAACCAAACAGATTATCGACACGGCAGTTCGAAACGGCGCCGAAATTATCGGACCGATTCCTTTGCCGACCGAATTCAGGCGCTATACGGTCAATCGTTCCACCTTTGTTCACAAAACCAGCCGCGAGCAATTTGAACTCAGAGTCCATAAAAGATTAATTGACATTCTGAACCCCAACCAGAAAATTATTGAAGCTTTAAGCGGTTTGAATTTGCCGGCTGGCGTGGACATTGAGATAAAAATGAAATAGCAAAACGCCCCCGTTAAGCGGGGGCGTTTTATGTTGACATAGATTTTGTTATCTGCTATCTTTATGGAGCAAATAAATAATGTTAATATTTATTGGATAACAGTTTAATTTTAGAGATTTAGCCAATTAAAAAAACAGCCGGCTAATCTGGCTGTTTTAATTTAAAAAAATGAAATTTATTCTCGGCAAAAAATTGAAAATGAGCCAAATTTGGAAAAATGACAAAGTTATTCCGGTAACCATGATTAAAGCCGGCCCGATAACCGTAACACAGATTAAAACAAAAGAGAAAGACGGTTATGAGGCGGCGCAAATCGGCTTTGATTTATCAAAGAAAAAAATAAACAAACCGCTCACCGGCCATTTGAAAAATCTCGGAAATTTTAAATGCCTGAAAGAATTCAGAATTAAAAATTCGGAATTAAAAATTGGCGATATTTTGGATATTAATCAATTTCAGGAAGGTGAAAAAGTTAAGGTTAGCGGTTTATCAAAAGGCCGCGGTTTTCAGGGAGTGGTTAAGCGCCATGGTTTTTTTGGCGGACCTCAAACGCACGGCCAGAAAAATCGCTTGAGGGCGCCGGGTTCAATCGGCAGTACCGCGCCGCAAAGAGTTATGCCGGGAAGAAAAATGGCCGGCCGGATGGGAAGCGAACGGGTAACCGTCAAAAATTTGGAAATTGCGACGATCGACAGAGAAAAAAACATTTTGATGCTTAGGGGCGCTGTGCCGGGAACAAAAGAAACAATTTTGGAAATCAGAAAGATATGACAACGGATGTTTTCAATCAAAAAAATGAAAAAGTGGGAATGATTGATTTGCCCGAAAAGATTTTTGCCGTTAAATGGAATTCTGATTTGGTTCATCAGGCGCTTTTGGCGCAATTAGCGAATCGCCGGGAATCGCTTGCTCACACCAAGGGGCGGGGAGAAGTTGCCGGCGGCGGCAAAAAACCGTGGCGTCAAAAAGGCACCGGCCGGGCCCGGCACGGTTCAATCCGTTCGCCCTTATGGAAAGGAGGAGGAGTGACTTTTGGTCCGACTAAGGAAAAAATATACGCCAGAAAAATCAATAAAAAAATGAATCGTTTGGCTATTTTCAGCGTCCTTTCGAAAAAAAATCGGGAAAATGAACTGAAAGTAATCGATAATTTAAGTTTCGAAAAAACAAAACAAAAAACAAAAATAATGGCGCAGATTTTGAAAAATATTGTCGGCGGAAAAATAAACGCGCTGCTGATTTCACTTCCGGAAAATAAGACAATAAATCGTTTGATTGCCAATATTAAAAACGCCGATGCCTTAAGCCCTTATTCGTTGAATATTTACGACTTATTGAGACACAAGAATATTATTTTGGAAGAAAAAGCGGTCAATGAAATAGAAAAACATTACAAATAATCATGAATAACGCGGTTAAACAAAAACTAAAAAAGCATTTAATAAAACAGCCGTGGATAACCGAACGCGCCGCCAGTCTATCACCCTTAAGGAAATATATTTTTGTGGTTGACGGGAAAGCCAATAAGCCGGAGGTTAAAAAAGCCATAGAATCAATTTACGGCGTAAAAGTGGCTGAAGTTAATGTCATAAACATTAAAGGGAAAATTCGACGTTTCGGGAAAAGCATCGGCAGAATTCCGGGTAAGAAAAAAGCCGTCGTAACATTGAAGAAGGGTCATAAAATAGAAGTAATGCCGACATAAAATATGAAGAAATATTCTCCAACAACTCCATCAAGAAGGCAAATGACAACCGTTGATTACGGCGTTTTAAGCGCGGCTGAGCCGTTTAAAAAACTCGTCATAAAAATTTCTTCAAAAAGCGGACGCAATAATCAGGGAAGAATCACGACTCGTCATCAAGGGGGCGGGAATAAAAAACTTTACCGGCTTATTGATTTTAAACAGGATAAATTAAATATTTCGGGTCGCGTTGAAACTCTGGAATATGACCCATACAGGACGGCTTTCATCGCTTTGATTGTTTATAAAGACGGCGAACGAAGATATGTTCTGGCTTCGAAAGACATGAAGGTGGGTCAAGAAATTATTACTTCAGAAAACGCTCCGCTTAAAGAAAGCAATCGATTAGCGCTCAAAAATATTCCGGTCGGTTATTTTGTCCACAATGTCGAATTGAATAAGGGCACCGGCGGGCAATTAGCAAGGTCAGCCGGTTCTTATGGCGAAGTTTTGGCGCAGGAAAACGGCTGGACTCACCTGAAACTTTCTTCCGGAGAAATCAGAAAAATAAAATGGGATAATTTCGCTTCATTGGGACAAGTTTCCAATCCCGATTGGAATTTGACAAATATCGGCAAAGCCGGCCGTTCAAGATGGCTGGGAATAAGACCTACGGTCAGAGGCACGGCTATGAATCCGGTTGATCATCCTTATGGCGGAGGGGAAGGAAGACAGCCCAGAGGAACCAGAAAACCAAAAACTTTATGGGGGAAGGTCACTGGAGGAAGAAAAACGAGAAACAGAAAGAAGTGGTCGAATAAAATGATAATCGAAAAACGCAAATAATATGGGTAGGTCGTCAAAAAAAGGTCCTTATATTGACCAAAAATTGTTGAAAAAAATATTAAAATTGAAATCCGGCGGCAAGGAAATTATTAAAACCTGGTCCAGGGATTCGGAAATTTCTCCGGAAATGGTCGGTTTTACTTTTGGAGTGCATAACGGCAAAGATTTTATTTCCGTGAAAATCGCCGAAGAAATGATAGGTCATCGGCTGGGAGAGTTTTCTCCGACAAGAAAATTCATTAGGCATGGAGGAAGAATGCAAAAAGAATTGGAAAAATCGGCGGAAGGACAGCCGGCGAAGCAATAAAATAATATGAAAGAACAAAAAGCGCAATTGAATTATTTAAGAATGGCGCCGCGAAAAGTGCGGTTGGTTGCCAACTTATTGAAAGGACTGTCGATTTCCGAAGCTGAAGCTCAGCTTTTGATAAATCCAAGAAAAGCCAAAGAGCCGTTGCTTAAACTTTTGCGCTCAGCTATTGCGGCTGGCAAAGAAAAAAATTTGAAAGAGAATAATTTATTTGTCAAAAGCATATTTGTCGACCAAGGACCGATGCTTAAAAGATTTATGCCAAGAGCGCAGGGTCGGGCAACGCCAATTCAGAAAAAAACCAGCCATATCACTTTGATTTTGGGAGAATCGGAAAAATCAAAAGAAACAAGATTTAAAATCGTAAAACCGGAAAAAATCAAAAAGAGAGAAGCTGAAAAAATCAAAAAAGAGAAAGCCGAACAAAAACAGAAAATCGAAGAAATCAAAAAAGAAGCGAAACCGCAAGCTCAGGGATTTATGAGAAGAATTTTCAGAAGAAAATCGGTATAAATAAGATTATGGGACATAAAATCAGGCCAAATTCATTAAGATTGGGAATTATCAAAGATTGGAACAGTCGATGGTTTCCAAAAAAATTCAACTTTCAGCGATTATTGGAAGAGGATGTTTTGATTAGAGCAATTATTGAAAAAAAAATAGGAACTTCCGGCATCGATAAAATCGATATTGAAAGAATGGGAAACAAATATAAAGTCTCCGTTAAAGTCAGCCGCCCGGGATTGGCAATCGGCAAAGGAGGCAAAGGGATAGAAGATTTGATAAAAGCAATCGAATCCTTCCTGAACAAATTAAGGAAGAAAAAAAGCGTTGCCGAGTCATTTAGTTTGAATTTGAATATTGAAGAATTGAAGCGTTCGGAAATTTCAGCTTCCGTTGTCGCTCAAAATATCGCCTGGGATTTTGAAAAAAGAATGCCTTTTCGCCGGACGATCAAGAAACATATTGACGCCGTAATGGCCAATAAAGAAATCAAAGGAGCGAGAATAAAGGTTGCCGGTCGATTGGATGGAGCGGAAATTGCCAGAACGGAACAACTGTCAAGAGGCCGTTTGCCGCTTCAGACATTGCGGGCCAACATTGATTATGGTCAAGCAACGGCTTACACAACCTACGGAACAATCGGAATAAAAGTCTGGGCCTATAAAGGAGATATATTCAATAAATAATATGTTGATGCCTAAAAAAGTAAAACATCGAAAATGGCAGAAGGGAAGATCGTTGGGACGCAAAATTGAAACCAGAGGAATTAATTTGGATTTCGGCTCTTTCGGTCTGCAATCTTTGGGCAATTTTTGGATTAATTCAAGACAGATTGAAGCCGCCAGAAAAGCCATTTCTCATTTTACCAAGAGAGGCGGCAAGGTTTGGATAAGAATATTTCCCGATAAACCGGTGACAAAAAGGCCGCCGGAAGTGACGATGGGCGGAGGAAAGGGAAGCGTTGACCATTATGTTTTCCCGGTAAGAGCCGGAAGGATTTTATTCGAGATAGATGGCGTTGATAAAGAAACAGCTAAAGAAGCGCTGAGAAGAGCGGGCCATAAATTGCCGGTAAAAACCAGAATTATCATAAAATAAATGAAACGCAAAGAATTTCAACAATTTAAAAATAAACCGCTGTCGGAACTTCAAAAAAATCTAGCCGATTATTATGAACGGTTAAGGCAATTAAAATTTGATTTATTTCAAGGAAAAGTGAAGAATATCAGAGAAATAAAAGAAACAAAAAGGGCGATAGCGAGAATATTAACGATAATAAATAAGCAATGAAAAGAAAACTGCAAGGAATAATTGTTTCGGACAAAATGAATAAAACCCGCGTCGTGGCAATAACGCGCCTCAAAAAACATCCGCTTTATAAGAAATATTATAAGGCGACAAAAAAATTCAAAGTCCACGACGAAAATAACGAATATAAAATCGGAGAAGGGGTAATCATCGAAGAAACAAAACCGCTTTCTAAGGAGAAGAGGTGGAAGATAATCGGAAAAATAGAAAATAAAAACAATCATAATTTATGATACAGGAAAGAAGTATTTTAAAAGTTGCCGATAATTCCGGAGCTAAAATTATCCGTTGTTTTCGCGTTTTAGGAGGAACGCGGCGCCGTTACGCCGAAATCGGCGATATTATCGTGGCTTCGGTTCAAACGGCCGAGCCGCGCAAAGCAGTTAAGAAGAAAGAAATTGTCAAAGCGGTTATTGTGAGGCAAAAAAAATCATTGCGCCGGGAAGACGGTTCTTTTGTGCGTTTCGATGAAAATGCGGCTGTTTTGATTGATGACAAGAATGAACCGCGAGCCACGAGGATTTTCGGTCCAATTCCAAGAGAATTGAAAGAAAAGGGGTTTGAAAAAATAGTGACAACAGCGGAAGAAATAGTATGAAAATTCATAAAAACGACACAATAAAAATGATTGTCGGGAAAGACAGGGGAAAGACGGGAAAAATTTTAAAAGTTTTGCCGGAAGAAAGAAAAATCATCGTTGAAGGATTAAATTTATACAAGAAACATGTCCGGCCGAAAACTCAAGGAGAAAAAGGCCAGACGATTCTGGTGCCAAAACCAATTGACGCTTCCAATGTTATGCTGGTTTGTTCGTCTTGCGGCAAAGCCGCAAGAATCGGATATCGTTTTGAGGGTGAACAAAAGTCAAGAGTTTGCAAAAAATGCGGAGCAAAAATATAAATTATGATTGCGACAATAAACAAATACCATAAGGAAGTTTTGCCAAAAATGAAAGAAAAATTCGGTTATAAAAATGACCTGATAGCTCCAAGATTGGAGAAAATCGTGGTTAATATCGGAATAGGAAGATTAAGTCAGCAGCCGAATTTTGAAGAAAAACTCTTGCCCGAAATAATAAAAGATTTAACTTCAATCACCGGCCAAAAACCGGCCCCGACGCCGGCCAAAAAATCCATTGCTGGCTTTAAAATCAGGAAAGGGCAAATTGTTGGTTTAAAAATAACGCTTCGACGTCGGAGAATGCGCGATTTTTTGGAAAAATTGATAAATATAGTTTTTCCCCGCGTTAAAGATTTTAGAGGAATCGATTTAAAAAGCGTTGATGAAAAAGGAAATTTAACGGTCGGCTTTAAAGAACATGTTGTGTTTCCGGAAATCAATATTGAAACTTCAAAAGTTGATTTTGGATTGGAAATCAATATTGTAAGTAATGCCGGAACAAAAGAAGAGGCGATAGAATTATATAAATTATTGGGAATACCGTTTAAAAAACATGGCTAAACAATCAGTAATCGCGAGAGCTCAAAAAAAACCGAAATATCCGAGCCGGACAGTCCGTCGATGTTTTAAATGCGGTCGGAAAAGAGGATTCCTTAGGGACTTCGGTCTTTGCCGAATTTGTTTCAGGGAAATGGCTTCCCGGGGTCAAATACCGGGAGTAAAAAAAGCAAGCTGGTAATAATTATGTATATTAATCTTCTGACTAAAATTAAAAACGCTCAAATGGGTAAAAAAGAAAATATCAAGGCCGTTTTTTCAAAAATTGACGAAGCGATTGTTAAAATTTTAAGCGCCAATAATTATATAGACGGTTTTGAAAAAAAAGGGCGGGGTGTAAAACGGATTTTGGATGTTAAGTTGAAATATATTGACGGCAAGGGAGCAATTAACGGGATGAAATTTATCAGCAAGCCTTCCCGTCGGATTTATGTCGGATATGAAAAAATAAAGCCGGTCAAACGCGGTTATGGAATGTCGGTGGTTTCAACGCCGAAAGGAGTTTTAACCAATAAAGAGGCAAAAAAAGAAAAAGTCGGCGGAGAGATGTTATTTGAAATCTGGTAAAATATGAGCAAAATAGGCAAAAAACCGATAAATATACCGCAAGAGGTTGAAATAAAAATTCATGGCAATGTCTTGGAATTTAAGGGAAAAAACGGTTCCTTAAGAGTTGAGATTTTACCTTTTATAAAAGCGGAATTGAAAGATAACACGCTTTCTTTTGATGTTGTAAATGATTCTCGGCAGGCAAAAGCCAATTGGGGGACGACAAGAGCTTTGGCTCAGAATGCTATTATAGGAGTAAAAGACGGTTTTTCCAAAATATTGGAAATAGAAGGAGTGGGGTATAAAGTTTCGGCGGAAGGGAACAATTTAACGTTTAATATCGGTTTTTCCCATCCGGTAAAATTTATTCCGCCGGAAGGAATAAAAATCTCGGTTGAAAAAAATATCATAAAAGTTTCCGGCATTGATAAGGCATTGGTCGGAAAAACAGCCGCGGAGATCAGGTCTCTGAAAAAACCCGAACCGTACAAGGGTAAAGGAATTAAATATCGGGGAGAAATCATCAGAAGGAAAGAGGGCAAAAAGGCGGCGGCAACAGCCAAATAATTATGAATAAAAGAAAATTATTAAATCAAAAAAGAATAAGCAGAAAAATGCGGACGCGAGCAAAAATTTTCGGCACTGCCAGCAAGCCGCGACTTTCGGTTTTCCGCGGCAATCGTTATACTTGTATTCAGCTGATAGACGACGAGAAAGGCAACACCCTAGCAAGCGCCTCAACGCGGGAATTAAAGAAGAAAGATAAAAGAACGGTTTTGGCCGAGCAATTAGGAGAATTAATTGCCAAGAAAGCCGTTGAAAAAGGCATTGAGAAAGCGGTTTTTGACAGAAGTTTTTATAAATATCACGGTCGAGTAAAAGCAATTGCCGAGGGGGCCAGAAAGGGAGGATTGAAGTTGTAAACTTATTATGCAACAGAAACAAAGCGAATTTAAAGAAAAAGTTTTGGATTTAAGGCGCGTCACACGGGTAATGGCCGGCGGCAAACGCATGCGTTTTCGCGCCACTGTCGTTATCGGCAATGAAAAAGGCCGCATCGGCATCGGCGTGGGCAAAGGATTGGATGTGGCTCAATCCGTTGATAAGGCCAAAACAAGCGCCAAAAAAAATTTGATTGAAATAAAACTGAAAAATAAAACCATTCCTCATGAAGTTGACGCCAAATTTTCCGCCGCTCGGATTTTGATAAAACCCGCCAAAAGCGGACACGGCCTGAAAGCCGGCGGTTCGGCCAGAACGGTTCTTCTTTTGGCCGGCGTCAGGGACGCGACAGCCAAGTGTCTGGGAGGCACAAAAAATAAATTGACGAACGCTTTGGCGACTTTAGAAGCGCTTAAAAAAATAAAAATTTGACCATATGCAATTACATCAATTAAAACCGTTACATAAAAACAGAAATAAAAAACGGGTCGGTCGCGGTGGAAAGCGCGGCACCACTTCGGGCCGTGGCACCAAGGGGCAGAAATCCCGTTCCGGCCATCGAATCAGGCCGGCGGAAAGAGATTTAATTCAGCGTTTGCCGAAATTACGGGGTTTTAAAAACAAGCCGTTGGAATCAAAACCGGCGGTTGTTAACGTCGGCGATTTAGAAAAAAAAATTAAAGGAGATATAATAAGCAAAGAATCTCTTTTAGAGGCCGGCTTTATCAGGAAGTCCGATAAAAGGGTAAAAATATTGGGTAAAGGAGAGGTTAATAAATCCTTTCGGGTGGAAAAATTGGGAATTTCGGAAAGCGCTAAAAAAAAGATTGAAGCTGCCGGCGGCAAAATCCTGCCATGAATAAAATTCTTCAACTTTTTAAAATCAAAGATTTACGCAATAAAATTCTCGTTGTCGCTTTTTTATTGTTTTGTTTCAGGGCTTTTTCGGCCGTTCCGATTCCCGATATTAACGCGGCTAGGCTCAGAGATTTTTTCGGTTCCAACCAACTTTTCGGATTTTTAAGCATATTTTCGGGCGGCGCCCTGGAGAATCTTTCAATTGCGATGCTTGGCGTCGCTCCTTATATTACCGCCACTATTATAATGCAGCTTTTAACGATGATTTTTCCCGCCCTGAAAGAAATGTATTACGAAGAAGGAGCGGCTGGCCGGGCGAAATTCAACCGTTATTCCCGCTATTTGACCGTGCCTTTAGCCGCTCTCCAAAGTTACGGTTTCTTGAATTTATTAATGTCCCAAGGAGTTGTTTCTCCTCTTGAATTGTTTGAAATCATAAGAAATGTTGTCCTGATTACCGCCGGCTCGATGATTTTGCTGTGGATAGGAGAATTGATAAGCGAACAGAAAATCGGCAACGGCATTTCTTTAATTATTTTTGCCGGCATCGTCAGCCAATTGCCCGTCACTATTAAAAATATCGTCGTTTCTTACGATCCGTCCATGATGCCGACTTATATCGCTTTTGTTATTGTGGCGATTTTAGTGATTGCCGGCGTCGTCTTTATTCAGGAGGGCGAAAGGAAAATACCGATTGCTTACGCTAAAAGGGTCAGGGGAATGAAAATGTACGGCGGCGCGCAAAGTTATCTGCCGTTAAAAGTCAATCAAGCCGGCGTTATTCCGATTATTTTTGCCATTTCTATTCTGCTTTTTCCGCAATTTGCCGCCCAGATTTCTTCGGTGATTTCCTCCGATTTGTCGCTGAAATTCAACGAATTAGTCTCCAAATTTTTCAATAATCAATATATTTACGCTTTGCTCTATTTTGTTTTAGTGGTGGTTTTCACTTATTTCTATACGGCCGTTACTTTCGACCCAAAAGAAATTTCCAAAAATCTTCAGACTGCCGGAGGATTCATCGCCGGCATCCGTCCCGGAGAATCGACGACGATTGCTTTGTCAAAAATCATCAGCCGACTGACTTTGTCCGGAGCGCTTTTTTTGGGATTAATAGCGGTTTTGCCGAGTTTGATTCAAATTGTAACCGGCATAAAATTTCTGACCATTGGCGGAACGGCGCTTTTAATCGTCGTTTCCGTGGCGCTTGAAATAATGCAGCAAGTTAACTCTCAATTGGTAATGAGAGAATATGAAGGATTTGAATAAAAAAGCCATACTCGTCATGGGTTCGCCGGGTTCCGGTAAAGGAACACAGGCAAAATTATTGGCGGATAAACTGGGACTCATTCATTTTGACACCGGAAAATATATTGAACAAGTTGTTCATGATCCGGCTAATAAAAATAATAAAATCATCCAACGCGAAAAAAAGTTGTTTGACGCCGGATTTTTAAACACTCCTTTTTGGGTTTTGAAAATTGTAAGCGAAAAAATCCGAAAATTGACTGAGTCCAATATTATTTTCAGCGGCTCTCCAAGAACTTTTTATGAGGCTTTTGGAGATAAAAAACAAACAGGGGTAATTGATATATTAAAAGAACTTTACGGTCAGAAAAAAGTTTTTATTTTTAAGCTGAATATTTCGGAAAAAGAATCGATTAAAAGAAACAGCCATCGTTTGATTTGTTCAATCTGCGGCGCGCCCATTATAAATTTTAAATCTTCAATTTCTAATTTTAAAAATTGTCCTTTCTGCGGCGGGAATTTGCGGACGCGAACGCTCGACAAGCCGGAAATAATAAAAACAAGATTAAAAGAATACAAAAAACGAACCCAACCGATAATTAAAGAATTTAAGAGAAGAAAATATAAAGTGATGAATATAGGCGCTGCTCCATTACCGTATAAAATTCATCAAAATATAGCGAGAAAATTAAACATTGATGATTAAGTTGAAATCTCCGGAAGAAATCGAAAAAATTTCAGCTTCCGGAAAAATTTTGGGAAAAGTTTTTCAAACGGTCTCCGGAGAGGCAAAAGTCGGGGTCAATTTGAAATATCTTGACAGTTTAGCTTTTGGACTTATTAAAGAAGCCGGAGCTGAACCGGCTTTTTTGGGTTATCGGCCGTCAGGCGCCAAACATCCGTATCGCGCTTCGATTTGCGCTTCAATTAACGAAGTGGTTGTCCATGGAATTCCGAATGAATATAAATTAAAAAACGGCGATCTCTTAAAGCTTGATTTTGGCGTAAAATATCAAGGTTTTTATTCTGACGCGGCTCTGACTATGGGAATAGGGGATATTTCCAGAATTGCCGCTCTTTTAATCAAAGCGACCAAGGAAGCTTTGGATAAAGCGATTAAAACCGCTAAGCCGGGAAATCATTTGGGCAATATCGGTTTTGTCATTAATGCAACGGCTAAAAAATATGGCTTCAAAATCGTTAAAGGCTTGACCGGCCATGGCATCGGAATTAAACTTCACGAAGAGCCGACAGTTTATAACTTCGGCAAACGCGGAGAAGGAATGCTTTTGAAACCGGGGATGGTTTTGGCAATCGAACCGATGCTTTCAATTGGCTCGGAAAAAATAATCCAGCGGCCGGATGAAAGTTGGGCAACCGCCGATAATTCTTTATCAGCTCATTTTGAACATACTGTCGCGATTACCATTGCCGGCCCCAAAATATTGACATATTAAATCAAAATTTTGCATGAAACCTTATCTTTCGGTCATCATTCCCGCCTACAATGAAGCCAAGCGCCTGCCGTTGACTTTAATTGACATTGATAAACATCTTTCCAAAGTCGATTATTCTTACGAGATAATTGTGGTTGACGATGGCTCAAAAGACGCCACTTATGATATTGCCGGCAGATTTTCTCATTTAATAAAAAATCTGCGGGTAATCCGTCAAAAAAACATCGGCAAAGGCGGAGCGGTTAAACACGGCATGCTTGAGGCCAAAGGGGAAATCAGATTATTCACCGACGCGGATAATTCCACTTCAATAGACCAATTCGGGAAAATGATTCCATATTTAAACAAGGACTATCAAGCGGTAATTGCTTCGCGAGATATTAAAGGCGCCCAGCTTATTCCGCCTCAGCCGTGGTATAAAAGATTGATGGGTAATCTCGGGAATTTATTCATTCAAACGCTTCTTTTGCCCGGTATTTGGGATACTCAATGCGGATTTAAGGCGTTTACAAAAGAAGCGGCCGAACGGATTTTCCCTTTGATTAAAATTAATCAATTTGGATTTGACGTTGAAATTTTGGCTTTGGCGAAAAAAATGGGGTATAAAATCAAGGAAGTGCCGGCGACTTGGGTTGATAAAGCCGGCTCCAAAGTCAAAGCCACTGATTATTTTCAGGTTTTATGGGAAGTGGTGAAAATCAAACTGTGGCTGATAATGAATAAATACAATCTAAAATAAATATGATAAAGTATTATTTAACCAAAGAACGTCTTGAAGAATTGAAAATCGAACTTGAACGGCTTAAAAAAGAAGCAAGACAGGAAATTTCCGAACGGCTTAAACGCGCCAAAGAATACGGCGATTTGTCGGAAAACTCTGAATATTCGTCGGCTAAAGACGAACAGGCTCGTGTCGAAAGCCGGATTATTGAAATAGAAAATGTTCTAAGAAATGCCGCTATCATCAAGAAATCATCGGCTAGAGACTCAGTACAGATTGGTTCAAGCGTTGAATTGAAAAAAAATAATCAGATTTTGAAATACACTATTGTCGGTTCGGACGAAGCCCGCCCCGAAGCCAATTTGATTTCTAACGAATCGCCTTTGGGCCGCGCTTTTTTGGGCAAAAAAGTAGGAGATATTATCGAAGTCACCGCGCCAAAAGGCAGAGCCGAATATAAAATAATAAAAATAGAGTAATTTTTTTATTGTTATGTTGGACGATATCATTAAAGAAAGGCGAAAAAAACTCAATAATCTGGTTGAAGCCGGTGTCAATCCTTACCCCGCCAGAATTAAGCGAACGTTTTCAATAGCCGAGGCGATTAAAAATTTTGATTCATTAAGCCGCGCTAAAAAACAAATTTTTGAGACCGGCCGAATAATCGGTTTGCGCGACCAGGGGAATTTGCTTTTTGCCGATATTTCCGACGAAAGCGGAAGAATCCAAAGCGTTCTTAAAAAAGACAATCTTCGGAATTTCAAAGTCTTAAAGCAAAATTTGGATATTGGCGATTTTATCGCCGTCAACGGTTTGCTTTTTAAAACTAAAGCCGGCGAAAAAAGCATTGAAGCAAAATCCGTTCAGATTATCGTTAAAAGCTTAAGGCCGTTGCCGAGCCAGTGGCACGGCTTAAAAGACGCTGAAGAACGTTTCCGGAAGCGTTATCTGGATATTATTCTGAATCCAGAAATTAAAGAGAATATTTTAAAACGTTCCGAAGTTATTCAATATTTGCGGGAAAAATTAGCCGGAGAAAATTTCATCGAAGTGGAAACGCCGATGCTCCAGCCGATTCCCGGCGGCGCCAAAGCCAGGCCGTTTGTCACTCATCATAATGCTTTGAATACCGATTTTTATTTGCGAATTGCTCCGGAACTTTATCTTAAAAGATTGTTGGTTGCCGGCTTTGAAAAAATATTTGAAATCGGACGGGTTTTCAGAAATGAAGGCATTGACCGCGACCATAATCCCGAATTCACAATGCTGGAGCTTTATTGGGCTTATCAGAATTGGGAAGATTTGATGAAATTCACCGAAAAATTATTAAAAAAATTCATTCCCGGCAGATGGGAAAAAATTTCTTACGCGGATTCTTTCAAAAAATACGCCAAGCTTGATTTTAAAAAAATTAAAACCGAAGGGATGGACGAAATTTTCAAAAAAGAAATCCGGTCGAAAATCATCAAACCGACTTTCGTTACTCATTATCCAAAATCAATTTCGCCTTTGGCAAAATCTTGCGTCGATGACCCAGATTTTACTGAAAGATTTCAGCTTATTGTCAACGGCACGGAGATAATCAACGGCTTTTCGGAATTGAACGACCCGGTCGAGCAGCGAAAAAGAATGGAAGAACAGGAAAAAATGTATCGGGCCGGCGATGCGGAAGCCCCGCGCTTTGATAAAGATTTTTTGGAAGCCTTGGAGTACGGCATGCCGCCAGCCGCGGGTCTGGGCATCGGCATCGACCGCCTTGCCGCGCTGGTTGCTAAAAGTTATAATATAAAAGAAATTATTATCTTTCCGACATTAAGACCAAAATGAAAAAAGCTTTTACCTTAATAGAAATTCTCATTTATATCTCTATTTTTGCCGTCGCTTCGGGATTGATGATAGGCATTTTAACCGCTGTTTTGAGGGTTCAGCAGACAGAATCGTCATCAATGGAAGTAACCGGTCAGCTTAATTTCGTAATGCAAACAATTTCCCGGTTGGTGAGAGAATCTTCAGCTGTTATAGTCAACGATGTCTCAAACGATATCAGCAACGACGCTTCATTGGGGACAGTCCATTCAAGATTGGTTTTGAGGGTGAAAGATTCCGGCTTTAATCCTTCAACCGACAGGGACCCGATTATTATTTGGAACGACTCGGGTACTATTAAAATGTCCGAAGGAATCGGACAAAATCAAAAAATCAGCGTTTTAACCAATAATCGGGTAGTAGCCGACAAGCTGGAATTTTCCAAGTTTGTTCAATATCCTGGACATGACACCGTTTCCGTTGATATTCAACTGACCTACAATTCTTCCAATCCCAATTCGCGAATTCAAAGATCGCTGCGTTCGGCGATTGCCCGGGTTTCGGCGGCGACTTTTGATTCCAATCTTTTGCCGGGCAGCGACGGTATTTATGATTTTGGCTATTCTCCAAGCACTCGCTGGAGAAACGCTTATTTTTCTGGAGATGTATCGATCAACGGTGGCTTAATTTTGCGTTCTCCGGGCGGCACTTGTTATAAAATAACGATTTCTAACGGCGGCAGTTTTACCACCTCAACCGTTTCTTGTCCGTAATATGCTTGATATTAATTTAATCAGAAGCAATCCGGAATTGGTTAAAAAGGGCGTTATTTCCAAAAACATCAATCCGAAATTGATTGATGATTTTTTGATTTTAGACAAGAATTGGCGGGAATCAGTCGGGGAAATAGACAATTTGCGCGCCGGCCAGAAAAAATTTGGCAAAGAAAACGCCGAAGAAGCGAAAAAAATAAAAAATAAAATTCAAGAAACGGAGGACAATTTAAAACAAGTTGAAGCCCAACGGCAGGAAATTCTTGAACAATTGCCGAATTTGCCGTTAGAAAATGTGCCGATCGGCAAAAACGAAAAAGATAATATTGTAATCCGCGAAGTCGGCGAAAAGCCGAAATTTAATTTTAAGCCAAAAGATTATCTTGAGCTTGCCGAAAAATTGGATTTGATTGATATTGAACGGGCTGCCAGGGTTTCCGGTAGCCGTTTCGGCTATTTGAAGAATCAAGCGGCTCTTTTGGAATTTGCCCTTTTAAGATTAGTTTTTGACAATCTGACATCAGAAGGATTTATTCCTATTGTCCCGCCAGTAATGATTAAAGAAGAAATAATGAAAAGTTTGGGCTATATAGATTCAGCGGCGGACAAAGAAGAGCGTTATTTTTTTGAGAAAGATGGATTGTATCTTGTCGGCACCGCCGAACAATCAATCATTCCGATGCATTCCAACGAAATTTTTGACGAAAAAGAATTACCGAGAAGATATATCGGTTTTTCCAGCTGTTTCCGCCGCGAAGCCGGTTCTTACGGCAAAGACACAAAAGGAATTTTAAGGGTTCATCAATTCGATAAGGCGGAAATGATTAGTTTTGCGGAGCCGGAAAAATCCGGCCAGGAATTGGAATTTTTATTGAAAATGGCGGAAAATTTAATGCAAAAACTGAAAATTCCATATCGGGTGATTCAGCTTTGCAGTGGCGATCTTTCTCGCCCCTCGGCTATTACCTACGATATTGAATCTTGGATGCCGGGACAAAATACTTACCGTGAAACCCATTCCATTTCCAATACCACTGATTTTCAGTCCAGAAGATTAAATATTAAATATAGAAGCCAAAAGTCAGAGCATATCCACATTCTCAATGGCACCGCTTTTGCTATCGGCCGGATTTTAATCGCCATTATCGAAAATTATCAGCAAGAAGACGGTTCTATTTTTGTCCCTCAAGCGATTCAACAGTACTTAAAATTTGAAAAAATCGGCTAAGGAATAATATGAACCTTTATTATTCCGATGAAAAACAACGTCAAAGAAAAAGACGGTTCTTAAAACTGAAAATTTATTTGGTGTTTTCCGTTTTTTTATTTTTAGCGGGCGGCATCGGCTATTTAGTCGTTTATTCATCTGCTTTCAGAATAAAAAATATCAATATAACGCCGTCGGAGTCTGAAATTAGCGGGAAATTGATTGAAGACATCAAAATTTTTTTTTATGAACAATCAAAAATTGCGTTTTTTTTAGGCGCCGACAATATCTTGATATGGAAAAACAAAACGGATTTTTTCCCGAAAAATTATCCGCAAATTCTCCGGCTTAAAATAAAAAAAGATTATTTTCACAGAGAGATAAATATTGAATTTGAAGAAAGAGAAAAATTCGGCATTTGGTGCCCTCAAGAAGAATTCGCAATGAATTGCTGGTGGTTTGACAAAAACGGGATAGTTTTTGAGAAAGCACCGAGAGTTGAAGGAGAAATAATTTATAAAATAATCGATTCGTCCCAAGGGGAATTATCGCTTGGCGGCCGGATTCTTGACGAAAGTTTATTTAAAAACCTTTTAAAAATTTTTGAATTGCTTGAAAAAGCGGATTTTAATTCAAAAACTTTTCGTCTTGACTTGGCTCTTTACGAAGTCCAAACCGAATTATCGCCGAAAATTTATTTTAATATAAGAATTGATCCCGATTTCGGATTATCAGCGCTTCAATCTTTTAAAAATCAGGATTTAAAGAAAATTGAATATATTGACTTAAGGGTGGAAAATAGGGCGTACTATAGATTTAAATAAATTCTAAACTATAAGATTTCCTAGCGTTGCAGATATATCAAGATGTGTTATTTTCCGGCAGATTGTATTGAAGAACATCCCGCAGGCGCGCTGGGCTTGGTCTCCGACAATAGTCGGAGCCAGCGCGCCGAGGGGGAAGAAATTTTTGTCGCTGGAACAAAAATATTCTGGTTCTGAAAGGCAATCTGCTGGAAAATGTAAACAACGCCATGAATTCTTACGTCTAAATAACAAATTCTTTATAATTTATAAATAAATATTGACGTTCCGGCTTTAGCATCCGGTTGATATGGGTTGCGAAATTCTTTAAGCCATCCATATTCATCTTCCGGATTGCGCGATTGACCCGGGTGAAGTTGTCCCAAAGCGCCTTGTAAATTATTTATTGATATTGCAAACCAATCGATGCCCTCGTATTTCGGGTTGCCTTTAGCTGACTGCCAATATTCGACTTTATCTCCTAAATAATATTTAGGATTGCCGCCGCCGAAATAATCAACCGCAATTTGTCTGCCGGCAGGCAAGTTTTTATCTGTCCAATCTTTTAATCTTTTAAGGTCTTGTCCCCAGTCATAATTGGAATCAACGACATATTGATAGCCGTTTTTAGTCCCTCCGCCGATTTCATTAAAATAAGAAAGATAATTAGGGGCAACAAAGATAGTTTCTCCAACATACCAAATTATCAAAACGGCGACCAGCAAACTTTTTATAACCGTCGCGCCGCTGTTTATCCATTTTTTGAACGCTGAAGCGATAAGAATATAAATGAAAGGAATTGTCGGTAAAATATGGCGAATACCGATATTCAGCGGGCTTTTTATGCTGTAAGCCCAGTAAAAAACCACAAAAGAAATCATTGAAAATTCGGCAAAATGAAGACCGAGATAATTAATAACGGCTTTTAGCTTATAGCTTTTAGATTTTAAGATTTGCCAAATGCTCAATAAAAGAGCCAATCCTATTAGAATTAACGATGGAAGGGGCTCTTTTAAAATAAAGACTGCGGGGAAATAATACCACCAGCCGCTGGCGGAGACTTCTCCCATAAAATAACCGGTATTGCCGCCGCCGGAACGTTGCGCCACCATTAAAACTCCGAGCAGGTATTCGGCAAAAGGCCTTAAAATTTTATTGCCGCTCATCCAAACATTAATTTCCGCCAGCTGTTCAACACTGAAAGAACTTAAAATAAATTCCGTATCGGATTTTTGTTTTTCAATCGGATAATTAATGGTAAAAACGAAATAAGCGGCATAAACCAAAAGATAACCGATTAAAAAAATAAGAAATAAATTTTTGACATAGCGGACGGCGCGGAAAGAAAATCGCTTTAATCGCGCCTTTGGCGCGGTCTCGTTCCAATCGTGATAAACTTTGGAAATATAAAAAACTGTGAGGAGAAATACGAAAAAAGGGATAAGCAAAACAGCTGAAAATTTCATCAGTTGGGCAACGCCAAATGCCAACCCCGCTAAAATAAGATTTCTCCGCGAATTTTTAAATAAGAATTTGATAAAGTAATAAAGAGCGATAAAAATACCTAAAGCCGCGCCGATATCGGTGGTAACATAGTGGCCGTGAGCCAAAACCGTTGGAGAAAAGACGAATAAAAACGTCGGCAGAAACGCCCACCAGCGGCCAATCAACTCTTTTGACCAGATATAAATAAAAATCGCGAGTAACAGCGTCAAAAGCATGGGTCCGAGCCGCGACCATTGAATTATTTCATCGGCGTTATTTCCCGATTCATACAAAAATTGCGCGCCAACAGCCCATTGCCCATTGACATCTTTTTGCCAATAACGATTTTGAACCGGAAAATTCAATTTTTGAAAAAGCAGCGGGAAAGCGGCGAGCGCTTTTATCAGCGGCGGATGTTCGGGATTCAGGCGATAATCAAGATATTTGACATAACCATAGCCGGAAGGAATATGGGCTAATTCGTCCATTGTCGCCGATTCTTTCAGCGAAGCATTGAACATTAAAATAAAAGCCGCGGCGACAATTAGCCCCAAAAGTCCGTATTGAATTATAGAGGAAGATTTGGACATTCTTATGATATAATTATACAATGAAATTCATTAAAAAACCAAAAACATTGTTCTGGACCAATCACGCACGCGGGAAAATGCGTTTTTATAGATTGTCGGAACAAAGAATAAAGAGGATTTTGAATTTGCCGAAAAGAATAGAAGAAGGAATTGCGCCAAAAACAATCGCCATAATGCAGCCGTTTGGCAATAAAAATCAGCACGAACTCTGGGTGATGATTCAGGAGGCCAAAACCCGTCGAAAAATAATTTCCGCGTGGCGTTATCCGGGTAGGACCAAACCGGGCGAACCGCTGCCGGAAGAAATAATAAAAGAATTAAAAACCGGATTGGGAAAATATTAACCCGCCTGCCGACAGACCCATCAGCGATATTCGCATTTGGCGAATTGAGCGCCAAGCTTTTCAAGATTTTTGGAAATAATCGGAATCTTATCCACGATTTTCGCCTTTCCTTTATAAACTTTCCAGCCAAGATTTTTATCGATAGCGAGATTATCCGGCCCTCCCTCAATGATATAAATAAAACCGCCTCCATGCCGGCCGTATAAATTTTTAATGTCTTCGCTGTAAAATAATTTTCCTTCTGCCTCGGGGCCGGGGATTAAATAAGAACCAACCGGCAAATCTTTATCGGATACATGATATCCTTTTATTATTTCATACCCCAGTTCTTTTCTGGTTTCAATCACTTTCTCAATATCTTCCAGGGAAGCGTCTTCCCATCGTTCCCTTAATTCTTCGGGGAGAGACGACAAAAAATTTTCTTTTTGAGATTCAAAATTAATCCGTTCCGCCATTGTTGATATTTTAACGCAAATAAATAAAAATAGAAACATGAAACTATCCATTGGAATTGTCGGTTTGCCCAATGTCGGCAAATCCACTCTTTTTAAAATTTTAACCAAACAGGAAGTTAATATCGCCAATTATCCTTTTGCCACAATTGACCCAAATGTGGGCGTGGTGGCGGTGCCGGATGAACGGCTGGAAAAATTAACCAAATTAAGTAATTCGAAAAAAACCATTCCCGCAGTCGTGGAATTTTACGATATCGCCGGATTAGTCAAAGGCGCCAATAAAGGCGAAGGATTGGGAAATCAATTTTTGTCACATATCCGCGAAGTAAACGCGATTGTTGAAGTTGTCAGAGTATTTGAAAACGAAGAAATTATTCATGTTGAACAAAAAATAGACCCAATAAGAGATTTGGAGATTATAAATACCGAACTTATTCTGAAAGATTTGGAAACCGTTGAAAAGAGATTATCTAAATTGGATGGTGAAGCCAGAACCGGTGACAAGCAAAAAATCAAAGATTTGGAGATTTTAAAAAAAATCAAAGAAGGGCTGGAAAGGAATGCTTTAGCTATGAATTCGGGAGAAGAAATAACCGGCCAGCCGATTGTCAAAGAATTGAATTTACTCACATCAAAACGCCAAATATATCTCTTGAACGGCAGAGAAACCGATGTTAGCGATATATTGAAAGAAAAAATAAAATATTTGAATGCCGATTATCTAGTGATTGATTTGGCAAACGCGCGAGATATAGATGAACTTATTAAAAAAGCGTATGAGATTTTGGGTTTAATAAGTTTTTTCACCACCGGCGAAGATGAAACGCGCGCCTGGACAATCAAAAAAAACTTAAAAGCGCCTCAAGCCGCGGGTGAAATCCACAGCGATTTCGAGAAAAAATTCATCCGTGCGGAAGTCATCAATTGGCAAAAATTATTGGAAGCCAGCTCGTGGAATTCCGCCAAACAAAAAAGCTGGTTGCGCTTAGAGGGCAAAGAATATGAGGTTCAAGATGGGGATGTGATGGTTGTTAGACACGGATAATGAAATTTTTAAAAACCTTGAAAAACAATTTAAATACCCTTAAGCTGGATAATTCGAAGTATGTTTAAAAAAACAAAAATAGTCGCCACTATTGGCCCAGTTAGTGAAAATCAGAAAACGATGGAGAAAATGATAAAAGCCGGAATGAATGTTATCCGGCTTAATTTTTCGCACGGCAATTACGGCGAACATTTAAAAAGAATAAAACTTGCCCGCGAAGCCGGAAAAAAATTTGAAAAACCGATTGCTGTTCTTCAGGACCTTTGCGGCCCGAAAATCAGAATAGGGGATTTTTATAAAGAAAGCATTGTTTTGAAAGAGGGCCAGATTTTTACGTTAACAACCAAAAAATGCGTCGGCAACGAGAAAAAAGTTTTTATTAATTACAACCGTTTGCCGAAAGAAATCAAAAAAGGCGCGAAAATAATGCTCAATGACGGGAAAAATGAATTATTGACGGAAAAAATCAGTGGCAACGATATCCATTGCCGTATTATTATCGGCGGAGAAATTAAAGGGAGGAGGGGTGTTAATTTTCCCGGCGCTTCGTTGAGTATCGGTTCTTTGACAACGAAAGACAAAAAAGACGCGCTTTTCGGCATCAAACACAAAGTCGATTTTATGGCGATTTCTTTTGTAAAAAGCGCCAAAGATATTTTGGAACTTAAGAATATAATCAAAAAACACAACGCGAACATCAAAATAATCGCCAAAATAGAAATTCAGGACGCCATTAAAAATATAGACGGCATTATTGAAGCTGCTGACGCTGTTTTGGTGGCTCGCGGCGATTTGGCTGTGGAAGTCCCGATGGAACAGGTACCGATTTTGCAAAAAATGATTATTAAAAAATCCAATGCTACCGGCAAGCCGGTGATAATTGCCACTCAAATGCTGGAATCAATGATTAGAAATTCTTTGCCCACTAGAGCTGAAGTCAATGATATTGCCAACGCTGTTTTGGACGGCGCGGACGCAGTGATGCTTTCTGAAGAAACGACTCTCGGCCGATATCCTGTCAAAGCCGTTGAAACAATGGCCCGCATTGTCGGTTATACCGAAAAAAAATTAAATTATGAAGAAATTTTAAACCGCCACCGCCTGAAAGAAAAAAATGTCGCCGATTCCATCAGTTTTGCCGTTGTCAATGTCGCGCATAATATTGGCGCAAAAGCGATTGTCGCTTTAACGGAAAGCGGTTTCACTTCTAAAATGATTTCCCGCTATCGTCCTCAACAACCGATTTTAGCTTTGACTTCAAACCGGAAAACTTTCAGCCAATTAGCTCTGAATTTTGGCTGCCATCCGCGATTAATGAAAAAATTTGACGGATTATCAAGTGTTATCAGCGAAGCCAAAAAACTTTCCGTAAAATATAAAATGGCGGGGAAGGGCGATAAAATCGTCATAACCGCTGGCATTCCTTTTGGAAAATCAGGAGGAACTAACCTTCTGATTGCGCAGACAATTTAATTTTACTTTAAATTAACCGTATAAGCGTTTTGGGGAATCTGATTAATTTCTTTCGGTAAAACATAAAAAATATTTTTTCCTTTTTGTTTTTCCGGTGTGAAAGTGTCGGTAATGAACATTACGGTTTGAGCCGACATCGGCAGGCCTCTGACATCAAAACCACCGGCTTCAACAACAACGTATTTCGGCAATTCTTTCGGCAAATTCCGGAGCTCTCGACCGATTTGAACATAATCCGCCGCAAAAGCGCCTTGCACATTTTGATTTTTTCCCCACAAATTAAAATAAGTATTATACGCTTCAAAAACAAGTAAAATCAGAAAAATAAAAGAAAAAATATTGAATATTTTTTTAGCTAACGCGCCCTGTAATTTATTTTTTATAAATTCATACAGCCAAATTCCGCCGGCGCCCGCCAATATAAAAATCGGGGGAATCATTAAAATCGCGCGTAAGGCGTGAGGTAGACCTTCATTTGAAACAACTATCGGCAAAGCGGCAATTATAATCCACAGGAAAAACATAAAAAAAGAAAATTTTTTATAATGAGTAAAAACTTGTTCGTCTCCCGGCGCGTAATCTTGTTTATTTTTATGCTTTAATAAAATAGAAATTCCAAAAATAATTCCGATTAAAAATAAAATTCCGACGGGCCAAAATAACTCCGGCCTGCCGGCATAATTATGCCGCCAATTAAAATCGCCGGAAAAATTAAACATCCCGGTGGTTTTTAATATATTAACAGTTAAATCTTTAAGAATGGTCGGTGAGTTGAAAACGGAAATCTGGGTCGTGCGACCGAAGAAATCCGCCGGATGTTTTAAAAAATAAATTCCCAACGGCAAGAAGGCCAAAAACGAAAATAAAACAAAAACCGCGAGAATTTTTATGATTTCTTTTCTTAATTCTTTGAAATAAAAAAGTCGGTAGGCAAAACCAGCAATGAGCAAAAGCGGCGTGACGCGATAAGCGATATAAGAATGAAAACCGAAACCATAAAATAATCCCGCCAAAGAAGCAATTGAGAAAATTTTCCATTCGCTCGCGCCGTTCACGGCAAAATATTTTTCTTTCAAAAATCTCACTGATTTTAAAAGAAAATAAAACGCAAATATCAAAAAAAATGGCGCCATAATCGCCCTAAATCCTATTCTGGAAAAATTAATGTGCCAAAAACTCGTGGCAATCAAAAAAGAAGAAAGTAAGGCGATTTTTTTATTATTTTGGAATATTTCCAAGGCAAGCAAATACACTCCTAAAACAGTTAAAATCCCGAATATCGCGCTAACGCTTCTCAATGCCCATGGCTCATTTCCGAAAATATAAACAGAAAGCGCTTGAATGTTTATAAATAATCCTTCGCGGCCACCGTTTTCCGGATAAAATAATTTAAAATTTCCGGTAGAAATCGCTTCTAACGCATTATTGCCGTTCATTGCTTCATCTGGATAAAGCCCCGGTGGCAATTGAGTTATGTTGTGGAACCGGAAAAAAGCGGCTATAATTAAAACAACAATCAAGAGCCAATTGTCGGCGGCTAATAATTTTAATTTATTCATTGAATTTACTTTAACATGCCGGACATAATTTCTCAAAATTTGGAACATAACGTTTTGGAAGCCGATATTGAAAGATTAAGCAAGGAAATCGCCGAAAAACGGAATCTGCCGGAACACAAAGAACTGCCGGAAAGGGAATTAATCAAAAGAAGTCTTACGTCATTAATTAAAAACGCCGTTCAATCAACTGAACTGCCGGGAAAATCTATTTTACCGGATTATTTAAAGGATCTGCCGGCGGAAACAAGATTACAGGTGGAACAATTGATTGATTTAACGTTCCACCAGGGAATTGGAAAAGTTATCCAGCGGGCTAAAAGAGCCAGCCCGTTTGTTTTAGACGCTTTTCACGATGTTTTGACCGATAAACTGTACGACGAATTAAAAAAGAGAAAAATAATATAAACGCTGATGATTATTTATTTTTTAGCCGCGAATTTTTTTATCATTGGTTCAATCGTCTTATTTTTTATTTTCAGGAATTCAAGGCGAAAACATTTAGCTCAATCTCTCGGTTTGAGATTGTTTTTAATCCGTTTGCCGCAAAAACGTCAAAAAGAATCCTCAATTGAAAGCGGAGCCGGTTGGAAAAACGAAATTAACTATTCCAGCCAGCTTTTTGGAATTTTATCGGGCTTAAAATCTCCTTTTTGCTTTGAAGCCGCTGTTCATAACGTCGGCGAGGAAATTCATTTTTACGCGGCGGTTCCCAAAGAATCGACAGAATTCATCGGCCGGCAAATCGAAGGATTGTGGAAAGAAGCCAAAATTGAACCGGTTGAAGATTACAATATCTTTGGTTCGTCAAGCGTCGTTTCCGCCGTTTATCTGAAACAAAAAACTTCTTACGCTTTGCCGTTAAGAACTTATCAAGAAGCCGAAATAGACACTTTTTCTCAAATTTTAAGCGGACTTTCAAAAATCAGCGAAGTTGGCGAAGGCGCGGCAATCCAAATTTTGGCAAAACCCGCTCCGCAGTCAGCCAAAAAAAACATCCTTCAATATATCAATAATCTTAAAAAGGGAGTGGAATTTGAAGATATTTTGGAAAGTGCGGCGATTAAATTAAAAGACATTAAAGAAGCTTTGAGCCCGGGGAAAAAAGAGAAAAAAGAAAAAATCGTCGATGAAGAAGCTGTTAAATCCTTGGAGTCGAAAATTTCCAAGCCCCTGCTGTCCGTCAATGTCAGAATTTTAGTATCCGCTCCCAGTCAATACCAAGCCGACGCTATTTTAGAAAGCATTGCCGGCGCTTTTATCCAATTCAGCGCGCCAAAACGGCAAGAATTTAAAATTATTAAACCCAAAAACCCACAAAAACTCGCGTACCAATTTTCTTTCAGGGAATTTGACGATTCTCAAACGATAATTCTGAACACCGAAGAATTGGCAAGCATTTTCCATTTGCCGACCTTAACCAGCGAAGTGCCGAAAATTAAATGGCTTAAATCCAAAGAAGCTGCGCCGCCCGTAAATTTGCCGAAAGATGGAGTTTTGATTGGCGAAAATATTTTCAGGTTCGAGCGAAAACCGGTTTATATTACCGAAGACGATCGCCGACGCCATATTTATATTATTGGTCAAACCGGCACCGGCAAATCGACTTTGATGACCAATATGGTTATCGGAGACATTAAAGCCGGTAAAGGAGTTTCCATTATCGACCCGCACGGCGGATTAATAGAAAAAATTTTAGAATTGATTCCGAAAGAACGCGCCGATGATGTAATTATTTTCGACCCTTCGGATATCTGGCATCCATTGGGAATGAATATGCTGGAATACGATTTTAACAAGCCGGAGCAAAAAACTTTCATCGTCAATGAAATGTTCAATATATTGGATAAACTTTACGACATGAAAACCGTCGGCGGTCCGATGTTTGAACAGTACACCAAAAACGCGATTCTGCTTTTGATGGAAGACGCCCTAAACGAACCGGCGACGCTAATGGAAATCCCGCGAATTTTCACCGACCCCGAATTCCGTAATCGGAAACTGTCTCGCATCGCCAATCCGGTAGTTATTGATTTTTGGGAAAAAGAAGCTCTTAAAGCCACTGGCGAACATTCTTTGGTGAATATGGCGCCTTATATCACTTCTAAATTCAATAATTTTACGGCCAATGACTACATGCGGCCGATTATCGGTCAGCCAAAATCCGCTTTTAATTTCCGCCGGATTATGGACGAAGGAAAAATTTTATTGGTAAATCTTTCAAAGGGCAGAATAGGGGATATTAACGCCAATTTATTGGGAATGATAATCGCCGGAAAAATTTTAATGGCGGCTTTATCGCGCGCTGACATTCCCCAAGAGGAGAAACGCCGCGATTTCAATCTTTACATTGACGAATTTCATAATTTCACCACCGAATCAATCGCCGTGATTCTGTCCGAAGCCAGAAAATACCGGCTGAATATGACAATGGCCCATCAATTCATCGCTCAGTTAGTTGAAAAAATCCGCGATGCGGTTTTCGGCAATGTCGGCTCAATTATCGCTTTTCGGGTCGGCGCGCCGGACGCGGAATTTTTAGTAAAACAATTCGAGCCGGTTTTTGATGAAAATGATTTAGTGAACATCGATAATTTTAACGCTTACGCGAAAATACTCATTAACGGCCAGACTTCAAAGCCGTTTAACATTAAAACTTTGATGCCGGAAAAAGGAAGCGAAGAGCAAGCGGAAAAAATAAAAGAAATAAGCCGTCTCAAATACGGCCGTTCTCGCCAGGAAGTAGAAGACGAAATCTTGAAGAGATTAAGGGGATAGGTTATAATTTTTATCGTTTGATTTCGCCGATGTAGCTCAATGGCAGAGCAATGCTTTCGTAAAGCAGAGGTTGGAGGTTCAACTCCTCTCATCGGCTCATGAAAGAAGATTTAACAAAACAATTAAACGCGCTGCAAGAAACCGTCCCCGCATTGCGGGGCCGATTTAATATTGAAGAAAAGAAAAAATATCTGAGTGAATTGGAAATTGAATTAGCCAGTCCTGATTTGTGGAAAAACCGCGGATTAGCTGAACAAAAAAACAAAGAAGCGGGCCAGCTTCGAGATTTTATCAATCGTTTTAACGACGCTGAAAAAGAATTGATAGACGCCGAAACGGCGATCGCTCAAATATCAATGGGTAGCAAAAATTTGGAAGAAAAAGCTGAAAAAATAATCGAATCCGTTAAAAATAAGACGAGAAAAATGGAAATCGAACAATTGCTTTCCGGTAAATATGACCGGCAGTCGGCGACAATTTCTATTTACGCGGGCGCCGGCGGACAAGACGCCGAAGACTGGGTTTCGATGCTTTATGAAATGTACCGCAAATATTGCGAAAAGCGCGGCTGGAAAACAAAAGTTCTTGACGAAACATTGGGTGATTTTCAATCCAAAACCGGAAGGCATCCGTTGAAAAATGTGGCTTTTGAAACAAAAGGAGATTATGTTTACGGATTTTTGAAAAAAGAATCCGGCGTGCACCGCCTGGTCAGAATTTCGCCTTTTTCTCCGGAGAAAAAAAGGCACACTTCTTTCGCTTTAGTTGAAGTTTTGCCGGAATTGCCGGAAATGGAAGAAGGTAAGCTTGAAATTCCGGCAGAAGAATTGAGAGTGGAATTTTCCCGCGCCGGCGGTCCTGGGGGGCAAAACGTCAATAAAGTGGAAACCGCTGTTCGAATTGTCCATTTGCCCACGGGTATTGCCGCTTCTTCGCGCGCTGAACGCTCTCAGGCCCAGAACCGCGAACGGGCGATGAAAACGCTTAAATCCAAACTGGTTAAATTGATGGAAGACAGCAAAGCTAAAGAATTATCGGATTTGCGAACCAAAGTGAAGCCCGAATGGGGAAATCAAATCCGTTCTTATATTTTAAATCCCTATAAATTGGTTAAAGACCATCGCACCAATATGGAAACGACCCAGGCGGACAAAACGCTTGACGGCGATATTGAGATATTTATCGGGGGTGATATAATGAAATAAATAATGATTACTTTTCAAAACGTTTCGAAAAATTACAACATCAACCATCATTCTTCCACGGCGCTGGATGATGTCGGTTTTAACATCGGCGTCGGCGAATTCGTTTCAATTGTTGGAAAATCGGGCGCCGGAAAATCAACCATCATTAAATTGCTGATCGGCGAAGAAAAACCGAGCAAGGGGAGGGTAATTGTCGGTTCTTACGACATTAATAAATTAAAATCGTCAAAATTGCCCGAACTTCGCCGCCACATCGGCGTCATCTTTCAGGATTTCCGGTTGTTGTCCAATAAAACCGCTTTTGAAAACGTGGCTTTTGCTTTAGAAGTGGCCGGTCGGCCCCAGCCGGAAATCAAAAATTTTGTTCCTCAAGCGTTGGAAATGGTCGGTTTATCGAATAAAAAATTCAATTTTCCCAGCGAACTTTCCGGAGGCGAGAAACAAAGAGTGGCGATTGCCCGGGCAATGATAAATCATCCGGACGTTCTGATTGCTGACGAACCGACCGGAAATTTAGACCCGATTAATACCGCGGAAATTATCAAATTGCTTCTGAAAATCAACGAATTGGGCACAACCGTGATTTTAGCCACCCACAACAAAGACATTGTCAACGATTTGAACAGAAGGGTTATTAGTTTAGAAAACGGAAAAATAATAAAAGACGAAGAAAAAGGAAAATACATTTTGGTTTAATGCTTACCGCTTTATCCCGAATAATCAAATATGGAATTCTTGGTTTTTGGCGAAACGGCTGGCTATCAACCGCCACCATTGTGGTAATGATTTTGGCTCTGATGGTTTTTGAAGGGCTGATAATTGTCAATGTTTTTACCGGAATCGCCCTGGAATCGCTTCAGGATAAAATTGATATCAGTGCTTATTTCAAAATTGACGCTCCAGAAGATGAAATTTTGAAAATAAAAAAATCTTTAGAAGCGCTGGCCGAAGTGAAAAAAGTGGATTATATTTCCCGTGATAAAGCTTTGGAAATTTTTAAGACTCGGCATAAAAAAGACGAAACGGTTTCTCAGGCGCTGGAAGAGCTTCAAACCAACCCCTTGCTGGCTTCTTTAAGCATCAAGGCGCATAACCCGAAAGATTATGCCGCTATTGATATTTATCTTAATCAGGAGTCGTTCAAAAATCTGATTGACAAAATATCTTACGCCCAAAACGCGATAGTTATCGAGAGATTAAACAAAATTATCGACACGATAAAACAATTGGGGCTTTTGGCAACAGTCATTTTTTCTTCAGTGGCCGTGTTGATTACTTTCAACACCATCCGGCTGGCGATTTATTCCAACCGCGAAGAAATCAGCATTATGCGATTAGTGGGAGCTTCCAATACTTTCATCCGCGGTCCTTATGTGATTGAAGGGATAATTTACGGCATAATCGCCGCGATTTTGAGTTCCTTGGCGATTCTGCCGATGGTTTATTACGCTTCGCCTTACGCCAAGATTTTCGTTCCGGAAATCAATCTTTGGAGTTATCTGGTTTCCTCTTCGACTTCTTTTTTCGGCTATCAACTGCTTTTCGGAATAATTTTGGGAGTGATCTCTTCGAGTATCGCGATAAGGAGATACCTCAAGATATAAAGTGGTTCGTTTTTTCCATCAATTCCAAATCTCTGTTTTTTAATTGCTCCAAAATTTTCATTTCCGGGTCAACGCCGATGGTTTTCCCAAGATATTGGCCGGCGGTAAAATGGGGGAGCAAGACATAATCGGCGTTGTTCTGATACAAAATTTTCGCCTCTTGCTCGGTGCGGGCGCGTAGAACCACTTTAATTTGACTTCTTTTTTCTAATAAATTCAGCTTTGTTAAAATAGTTAAATTGTCTTCCAAATCCGGGCTGGTAGAAACCACCAGCCGCGCTTCGTTCAGATTGGCTTTGTCAAAAATTTCCTCGTCGGCAATATCGCCAAAAAGATAATCATAACCCTGCTTTTTCAAACGGGAAATGACTTCCGGGTCAAAATCAATTATCAAAAGATTCTCTTTGGGAATATTCAGGGCGATGTTCTGGCCGGTGCGATGGCAGCCGATTAAAATAATCGGCTTATGGAATTCTTTCTGCCAAAAATCGTTTTCGGTTGTTTTTTTATTTTCAAATAACGAAAGATAGGGGGATAATTTTCTGAAAATTTTATCGGCATGAGTTGTTAAATAAGTGGAAAAAGTTATCGTAATGATTCCGACAGCGGTGATTAAAGAAACAACGCTTTCATTCAAGTGTCCGACTTTGAACCCCAAAGCCGCCAGCACCAAAGAAAATTCTGAAATTTGAGCGATTGTTAAACCGGTTAAAAAACTCGTCCTTTTGCGATAACCCATCAGTCCCATAATCGTTAAAACTATCAATGGATTGCCAATAAGCACAAAAAGCGAAAAAACGATAATTGATAAAGTCAGACCGCTGAAATTTGAAAAAATTATCGATGAACCCAAAATAACAAAGAAAATTAATATGAAAAAATCTCTCAGAGGTTTGATTCTGGCGGCAATTTGATAGTTCTCGGAAGAATTAGCCAGAGCTAAACCGGCTAAAAACCCGCCAATTTCGATGGAAAAACCGATTTTAGCCACCAATGAGGCGGCGGCAAAAACCCAAGCCAAGCTCGTTAAAAATAAAAGTTCTTGAGAGCGGCTGATTTTGTCGAAAACCAAGGGTAAAAATTTTCTGCCCAAAATCAGCATTATTGCGAATAAACCGATTCCCTTAAAAAGAGTCAGGACAATATCGTTAATAGTCAATCCTTTCCCAGTTTCAATGCCGGCCAATATAACCAGGAGTGAAATTGCCACTAAATCTTGTATTAATAAAATGCCGATGCTGATTTTGCCGTATAAACTGTTTAAATCTTTTTTTTCCGAAAGGAGGCTGACGACGATGATGGTGCTGGAGAAAGTCAGGGCGATGGCAATGTAAGCGCCGTGGAGATAACTGAAATTAAAAGCCAGGGCAATAAGCAACCCGACAATAAAAGTAAAAAGTATCTGGCCGGCGCCGATAATAGCCGATGCTCTGCCGACGAGCCGTAGCGACGAATAATTGATTTCCAAACCAATCAAAAAAAGCAGAAACATTACGCCTAAATCCGAAAAAAGCCGGAAAGTTGTTTTATCGGCTAAATTAAAAAAACCGAAATAACCGATAATTATTCCGGCGGCGAGATAAGCTAAAATAATCGGCTGTTTGAATATTTTAGCAATAATGCCGAACGCCGCGGCGACAAAAATAACAATCGCCAACTCAAAAATTCCCGTAGCCATCAATTATTATTATACGGCATTTGCCGTTGTTTCTCCAAATTTTCCGGCGGCTTGAGGGCCGTTTCCGGTGATAATCCCGCCATCAATTTCAACGTCTCTGCCCGTATAATCCGCTCCGCCTTTTGTCAGTTCGTCTTTTACATCGGGCCAGGAAGTGGCTTTTTTATTTTTAAGAATTCCCGCATTGGCCAGAATCGCCGGCGCCACGCAAATAGCCGTTGTTAATTTGCCGGCTTGATAAAATTTTTGAGCCAGATCAATGAATTCCCGATTGGCCGTCAATTTTGCCATTCCCCGGCCGCCGACAAAAACAACGGCGCTGAACTCATCGGAATTAACTTCCGAAATAAGCAAATCAATTTTGACTTTTGCGCCGAACATTCCCGTTGCTTCACCGGCTTTAAGCGAAGCGGTTTTGATTTCAAAACCGCGGTCTTCGAAAATTTTTTTCGGCTCGATATATTCTTCGTCTCGAAAATTTTCTGGCGCAATAACAATGAGAATTTTTTTCATGTATTTATTACAATTTCTACATTCATTTGTAAGAAACCCGAGCGTTGTTTACATAATAATCCAGAAAATCTTTTCCCGCCAGCCGAATTTCTCCAAAGAACTCTTTCTCGTTCGCCTCTTCCAAATGTTAGAAATTTAACTCGCTCATTGACGGAGATTTGCCACCCTGCTGCGCGGGTATACCCGGCAAATCTCCTATTCGCTCGTTAATTTCTTGAACGTTTTCCAGTATACTCACTCTGAAAGAGTTCTTTGGTTATTTATAATTCCAACAGGCTGGCTACGGAAAAGATTTTCTGCTTAATTATAAAAATAACCGAAGCCAGATTGTCTTAAAGAACATCCCGCAGGCGCGCTGGGGGGAAAGAAATTTTTAGCGGCTGGAGCAAAAATATTCTGGTTCTGAAAGGCAAATCTGACGAAGGGAAGTGTAAATAATGCTCGGAAATCTTACAATTCATTTTATCATAAAACCCCTTGGATTAGCTATTTTGCCGCTTTAATGATAAACTGTGGGCATTTGAATACACCCGATTTTTATAATCTTGGCATTGCGCCGAATATTCTCGCTGTTCTTGATAAGCTCGGCTTTAAGATTCCTACGCCCATTCAGAAAAAATCCATTCCTCCCGCGATCGAAGGAAAAGATTTAGTCGGACTTGCGCAAACCGGCACCGGAAAAACGCTCGCATTCGGAATCCCCATGATTCAAGCGGCGCTTCAAAAAAAACGCGGGCTCGTTATACTTCCAACGCGCGAACTCGCGCTACAGGTTGAACAAACGCTCCATAAAATCGGTATTCATATCGAAGTGCGAACCGCTCTTCTTATTGGCGGAGAACCAATGTATCGGCAACTGCAGGCGCTGCAAAAAAACCCGACTATCGTTTTAGGCACTCCCGGAAGAATAATAGACCATCTCCGGCAAAAAACGCTTTCTCTCAAAGAAGTGAAAATCCTCGTGCTTGACGAAGCGGACAGAATGCTTGATATGGGATTTGCGCCGCAATTAAAAACTATTCTTAATGCAGTGCCGCGAGAGCGCCAAACAATGCTTTTTTCCGCAACAATGCCGAATGAAATAGTTCATCTGGCTCATTCATATATGAAGTTCCCGCTACGCATTGAAATCGCTCCTTCGGGAACAATAAGCGCAAAAGTAACACAAGAGCTTTTTTTTATATCCAAACCGGATAAACCTCGGCTTCTTGAAAAACTTCTTCATGAATATCATGGTTCTGTTTTGATATTTTCAAGGACAAAATTCGGCGCAAAAAAAATCGCCGCGGGCATTCGGACACTTGGACACGCGGTAACGGAACTTCATTCCAATAAATCATTAAGCCAGCGCCGGGAAGCTCTTGATGGATTCAAGAACGGAAAATATCGTATACTGGTCGCGACCGACATCGCCAGCCGCGGCATAGATGTGAAGGGGATAGAACTCGTGCTTAATTACGACCTTCCGGATAACGCGGAAGATTATATCCACCGCATTGGCCGGACCGCGCGCGCCGGAGCCGCCGGCAACGCGATTTCTTTCGCAACTCTGGATCAGCGCGGAAACGTAAAAAATATTGAACGCCTTATGCGCGCTGCTTTGCCGTTACGCAAGCTTCCCGAGCTTCCGCCCGCGCGGCTAATCGCGTCTCCGAGCCGGCCTTCATTTTCGCGACGCTCAAGCGGTCATCCTCCGAGCCGTTCTTACGGAGAGCCGCGCAAATTCAGCCGATCAAAGTGGAGGCGATAACGGTTATTTTCCGGCTTTGATTTTATTCAGAATTTTTTTAATTTCTTTTATACTATTCGGGTCGTTGATTGATGTCGCGATTATATTGGTATTTAGTCTTTTCAACGCCTTCAATTTTTCTTTGAGCGCAGTTTTATCCGTAAGGTCGCTTTTTGAAAGAAACAGATATTCCGGTTTTTCGAGAAGTTCTTTTTTATAAGCGCCAAGTTCTTTACGGATAGTTTTATAATCTTTTTCCGGACGGGGGGATTCCGAAGAGACGAAGTGAAAAATAATTTTCGTGCGTTCGATATGGCGTAAAAATTTTATACCAAGACCCTTGCCGGAGGACGATCCTTCAATAAGTCCGGGAATGTCGGCCAAAATAAGCTCGTAATAAGCGCCGAGATTCGGTTCAAGCGTGGTAAAAGGATAATTCGCCACCTTGCTTTTGGCGTTCGTGAGGCAGTTTAACATACTCGACTTTCCGGCATTCGGAAGGCCGACAAAACCAACATCGGCAATAAGTTTCAATTCAAGTCGCAGTTCAAATGATTCTCCCGGTCGTCCTTCCTGGAATTGCGTCGGAGAAGTATTTCGCGAAGAACGGAAATGAAAATTGCCTTTGCCGCCGATGCCTCCTTTGGCGAGAAGCACTTGTTCGCCGATTTTTTCGATTTCAAATTCACTTTCATTCGTTAAATTATGGATTACGGTTCCAATTGGAAGTTTCAAAATCAAATTTTTTCCGTCATTGCCGTCACAAAATTGCCCGCGTCCGTCAAAGCCGTTTTCGGCTTTACATTCTTTTTTATAGCGGAATTGGTTCAAAGCGCTTATATCGGAAACGCCGACAACAAAAACATTGCCGCCATTGCCTCCGCTGCCGCCCGCAGGTCCCAAGCTCATCATATTTTTATTGAAAGCCACCGCGCCCTTGCCGCCGTTGCCGGCCCCAATTTTAATTGTTATATCGTCTATTAACATAAAATTTGCATTAAAGACGATATAATACTATATATAATTAATAATTAAAAGCGGCCTAAAAAGTAAGCGTATTCAATGAACCGTAAAAAGAATCCATAAATGCCCTTGCTGTCCAAATTGTGAGAAAAATTCCAAGGATTGTTAATATAAGCGCGACAATGCCGATTTTCCGGGCTTTATTGTCGGACTGTTTCAAATATCTAAAAACATAGACAAGTCCAAGTGGAGCAAGAAAAAAACTAATAAAATAAATAACCGCCTGCTTGCTTATGGATATTGAAGCCGGAGATTCTTTTAATTTTGTTCCGCATTGCAAACAAAAATACGCGCTTGCGGGAAGAACCGCTTTGCACGATGGACACGATATTTCTTTAGTAATATCCATAAAATTGGCTGCCGGGCAGGGATTCGAACCCCGATAGCCGCCTTCAAAGGGCGGAGTCCTACCGTTAGACGACCCGGCAATATTTAATCCCGCATAAATAAATACCGACAACAATGCCGGTATTTATTTTAACTCACTTTTTCTTTAGCGTAAACTCCAGCGCCTAAAGTTACGGCTGAACCGCGTTAAAAGCGTTTACCAAGCCCCAGCCGTATAAACTATCAAAGCCGGGACTTCCTAAATCAACGACTTTATCCTGAAGTTTATTTTGAACTTCAATCGGGTCCCAGATGTCGTCAGCGTCCAAATCATAACTGCCAACCGGAGTGTTCAACACCAAACCGGCTGTTCCAGCCACATGAGGGCTGGCCATTGAAGTGCCGCTTAAGGTTTTATATGTTTGCCCCTTATAGGTGGAGTAAATTGAAACTCCGGGCGCTGCCAAATCAACTTCCGGACCGCGTGAAGACCAGGAAGCAATCGTGTTGGTATTATTTGTGGCAGAAACCGCGATGACTTCCGGATAAGCAGCCGGATAAATTACCGAACCGCCGGAATTTCCGGCAGCCGCTACCTGAACAATGCCAGCCGCGTTAACTCTTTGAACCGCTTCGCGGAAAGATAAAATATCATCCGAAGTACCCAAACTCATATTAACAACATTCATTCCGTTGACAATCGCCCAGTCAAGGCCCTCAATGACATCAGAAAGATAACCGGAACCGGAAGCGCCCAAAACTTTAATGGCATAAAGATTAATTTGAGGCCCGACGCCGATTACGCCGATTGTATTGTCAACCGCTCCCATAATTCCGGCTACATGAGTTCCATGGCCATTGTTATCATTTGGCGAATTCAGAGGATTAATGGCGTTATAACCGCCTTTGATATTTAATACCAAATCCGGATGGCTCAAATCAATGCCGGTGTCAATAACGCCGACTTTAATTCCCGCGCCCCGAATCGTTGGCCAAACCAATTCAGCGTCAACTCGGTCAATACCCCAAGGAAGCGTTTCTGGCGGCTGAGGTTTTATTCCCATTTTCTTCACCCCTCTTATTTCTTCTTTAATATCCAATGTTTCCACAAGCACATCGTCATCGATTCTGATTACGTTCGAATTGGCTTTTAATTTTTCCGTTGCGGCCCGATTTGGCAGCCAAACCGCCTTGGCGCCGATTAAATCAAGATTCTTTAATTTTGTGCCTCCGGCGCGAGCAATTAATTCATCTTTCTCTTTTTCATTTAACGCTTGATTGAAAACAATTATTTTTCTTCCGTTGACGTTTGCCTGAACCGGTTTTTCAATCGCCGCAAACGACAATCCGAACACCGTCGCTATAATAACTAAACTCGAAAAAAATTTATTCATAAAATTAAAATTATAAACACCGACCTTTTTATTTATTACTTTTTCAAATTTTCAATTATCGCCACTTCCAGCGGCACAATCACAAACGGGCTGTAGCGCATTTCCGTATAAGCCCGAATCAAAGATTTTATCAAATTAACGGTTTTTTGCTCATCAGCCGGAGAACCAAGCATCTGGCTGTGTTTTTTAACGGCTTGCAACTCCGCTTCAATCAACTCTTTTTTGAATTCGGATTCCAAAGCGGAAGAAAATTTCAAAGCCAAAACCCGGCGCAGATAATGAATTAAATCTTTGTTAAACTGGACTAAATTATATCCCTCTTCGTTGATTTTTGCAAGATGGCTCAAAGCTTTTTGAAGATCGTTGTTGAACAATAATTCCGCCATTTGAGATGTTTTTTTGAATCCCACCCGGCCGATGATATTTTCCACGCTTTCCAAAGTGATTTTCTCTTCCAGCCCGAAAATCTGGTCAAGCAAGGATTCGGCGTCCCTTAAGCTGCCTTCAGCCGAAGCGGCAATAAGTTCCAGGGCGTCGTCGTCGGCTTTTATTTTTTCGGCCGCGGAAATGGTTTTTAATTTTTCAATGATTTTAACCAGCGGCAATCTTTTGAAATGAAATCTTTGGGTGCGGGAAACGATGGTTGCCGGCATTTTTTCGTATTCCGTGGTGGCTAAAACAAAAATCGCGTGAGCCGGCGGCTCTTCCAATGTTTTCAATAAAGCGTTAAACGCGTCTTTGGTCAGCTGATGAACCTCGTCAATAATGTAAATTTTATATCGGGACAAAGCAGGGGAGACGCGAATGCCTTCTTTCAAGTTTCTGATTTCGTCAATGCCGCGATTGGAAGCCGCGTCGATTTCAATCACATCAAGCGCCCGGCCTTCGTCGGTTTCCCGGCAGGAACGGCATCCGTTGCAGGGTTCACCCGATATCTTGAATTTTTCATCTTTCTGCCTTTTTTCACAATTGGCGATTTTAGCGACCAAACGGGCCGTGGTGGTTTTACCCGAACCTCTTGGCCCGTAAAAAAGATAAGCGTGGGCCAATTTGTCCGTTTTAGCGGCATTTCTAAGAATCTCCACGATGATTTCCTGCCCAAGAATATCGGATAAATTTTTGGGCCGGTATTTACGATACAAAGCAAGCATAGATTGTTAATATTTAATTATAGTATAGCATATTTTTATTTATCAATATAATTTGACAATATTATATAAATATGCTATCAAAAGAAACAGTAATTGTTCTTAAAAAATCCAATAAGGAGGTGATATAAGAAAGGCATGGGCGTAATGTAATGTTTTGAATTTAATCAAAAAAGGAGGAAATTGAAATGGAAGACAAAGCGACGGGGAACAAAGTGACGGCGATAGGAACTGCCTTTTTGCGGGCCGTGAAGAAAAAAGAAAAAGAACAAAAACCTCTCCCAACCTTCAATCTTAAAGAGATTGAAGAGTTGAAAGTCCCGGAAATAACCGAGGAAGAATTGAGGGCCTCGGAAATCGAAGCTAAAGAAAGAAAGGAAGCGGCCCAAATACTGGCCGCCAAAGGACTGGACATAGAAAGAAAGATAAGGGAAATAGAAAAAGTGCCGGATTGGCAGACCGTCCCCAGCTTAATCGAAACACACGGAAAACTTCTCTCTGTCCAGAAAAAAATAGAGGAGTTGATAAAAAAGGACGATGTCCTGGCTGAAAGTCACAAGGTTTCCCGGCTTATCAAGGAAATCATGGCTGAGAACCCCGAGAATCCGGAAAAGGTAATAAAATGGATTCTGGAGGTGGAAAAAGCGGGCCGCGGTAAACTCGTAAAGGAAACGCACGAGAATAGATACAAGGCGGTTGTCTTCAATGGATACTGCCTTATCCATATTCCTTCCGAGTTTTATCCCGAAGGGGTGTCGCCGGCCGACAAAAAGATTTTCTATGAATTAAGAAAATTCATAGACCGCTGCAATAACCATAAAATCTCCAAACTCTTGGAGAAAGGGAATCCCAACCTCTTCTCGTTGAGAAATGGCATTCCGGGAATATACAGAATCTATTTCCCGGAACGGACAGACAGAAAGGGGAAAAGGTGGCAGAAAGGGGTCGGAATCGTTAAGGTTGCAAACCTCAATGAAAAATCCGGCAAACCCTTTTTTGTCGTCGGGGTGGTTGACGGCGCCGGTTCTCTCGACTGGCTTTCTTCTTACACCGGAAACTGGGTGCCGCTGGCGGCCGGAAAAACCGGGAAGGTCTTAGAAGACAAAACGCCGGCCAATAAGCTGGAGTTTTCCAGGAAATTCGCCAAAATGCTTTGCGCAGCTTGCGACTTCTACGATAGAAGCGGCCGCGAGTGATGTTTTTGGCCAGAGCGCTGATTCTATCAGCGCTCTGGCGCCTTTATTTTTAATCCAGGAAGGATGAAATAAATGCCAAAAAAAAACAGACAAATGGTTGTTCTAATCGACTACGAGAACATATCCCGACAAGCGATAATGGAAGGCAAAATCCTTGATTTCAAAAAATTCCGCGATGAACTTCTTGAAATCGGAAATATTGATTTCGCCTTTGTCTTCATTTATCCCGATATGTTTTACGGATTGCCGGAAATAACCGATCTTGGGTTTGAAATTATAGCTTGCCCAAAAAGAACGGTTGAAACCTATAAAATAGAAGACACTGTTGATATCCACATAATCCGCATCGGCTTGAAGCTCTTGAGATATAAGGAAATCACCGACATTGTGATTGTCAGTAATGACAGACATATGGCGGAGATAATAAAAGAAGCGAAGAACCACGGAAAAACCGTCCATTTATTCGGGACAAAATCCGTTTCTTCTTCTTTAAAAAAAATTCTGGAATCTTCCGATTTAAAGGAAATTCCGCTGAAAGAAAATTAAAAAATAAGGGGCGAATCGCATCGCCCTTTTTTATTTTGAAATTTTGCTATAATAAATCTTATATGCGTTATCTGCTCGCTTTTTTCATTTTGGCGATTTTGGGCATAGGCGCTTTTTTTATTTTGCCGCAAGAAAATATCATAGAGATGATTAACGACGATACGCTAATTTTTCCAACCTCAGATTCTCCAAAATTAAAAGTAGCCAACGCGGATATTGAACCGCAAAAACCGCTGGCGAATCCGCCGAAAGAAATCAAAGCGGTTTATTTAACCTCTTGGTCAGCCGGCAATCCAGAAAAAATCAATTATTTGCTAAAAATAGCCAAAGAAACGGAATTAAACGCCGTTGTAATTGACATCAAAGATTTCTCCGGCTATATCGCTTATGATATAAAATTGCCGGAGGCCGAAAAGTATAAAGCCAAAGAAATAAAAATTCCAAAAATAAATTTTCTGATTAAACGGTTGCATGATGAGGGAATTTACGCGATTGCCAGAATCACGATTTTCCAGGACCCGGTTTTGGCCAAAGCCAGACCGGAGCTGGCAATTCATTCAAAAAATAGATGTCAGACGTCAATCCGCCAACCGGCGGACAAATGTCAGATGTCATCGTCAACGCTTTGGCTTGACCATAAAAAACTGGCTTGGATCGACCCTGCTTCAAAAGAGGCTTGGGATTACAATATCGCCATTGCCAAAGACGCCACCAATAGGGGATTTGATGAATTAAACTTTGATTATATTCGTTTCGCTTCCGACGGAAATTTAGGCGATATGGAATTTCCCTATTGGGACGGCAAATCTCCGAAAAGCGAAGTTATTAAAAATTTTTTCAAATATTTACGCGAGCAATTGCCGGACGCGAAAATTTCCGCCGACTTTTTCGGGCTGGCAACCATCAATAACAACGATCTGGGCATCGGCCAGATAATTGAAAACGCTTATCAATATTTTGATTATGTCAGCCCGATGGTTTATCCTTCTCATTATGCCGCCGGATTTTTGGGATACAAAAACCCGGCGAATTATCCTTATGAAGTGGTGAAATATTCAATGGATTCGGCAATCAATAAACTTGCAAGTTCAACCTTAAATTTTAAATCTAAACTTCGTCCCTGGCTCCAGGATTTTGATTTGGGCGCCGACTACGACGCTCAGGCGGTCAGAAAACAAATTCAAGCTATTTTTGACGCAGGGTCAAGCACCCCGGAATTAATAAACGGCTGGATGCTTTGGAATCCGTCAAACAACTACACCGTCGAAGCATTATTAAAAGAATGAAGAACTACGAATTAAAAACTGAAAAATTTTCCGGCCCGATTGAGAAACTTCTGGAACTCATCGAAGAAAGAAAAATGGAAATTGCCGATTTAAGCCTTTCCGAAGTGGTGGCTGATTTTCTGAATTACCTTAAAGAAATCGAAGAGGCCGAACCGCGACTCTTGGCGGATTTCGTCGTGGTGGCGGCGCGATTGATTCTGCTTAAATCAAAAGCGCTTCTACCCAATTTGAAATTAACGGATGAAGAAGAAAAAGATATTAAAGATTTGGAAGAGCGAGTCCGGCGTTACGGTGAATTCAAACCGGCAATCGGCTTGTTTAAAAAATTCTACGAACGAAAAGAATTTTCCGTTTCCCGCCCCTTGCTTTTCAGCCAAGAGCCGATTTTTTATCCGGCCGAAAATATCACGATTAAATCGCTTGAACAGGCGTTTGGCGGCATATTCAAAGAATTCCAAAAATTAACTTTGGAATCCACAACCATCGAATCGTCTTTGATTAAATTGGAAGAGAAAATTGAAGAAATAATCGAAAAAATAGAAAGAGGGATAGGACAATTCAGCGAGCTCGTTAAAGAAAAATCTCGAACCGAAATCATAGTTTTATTCTTGGCATTGCTTCATTTGTTAAAAGACCAAATAATTGAAGTTGAGCAAGAAGAAAAATTTGAGGATATAATGATAAAAAAAATATGAGAGACAAAAATTTAACCGCAGCTGTGGAGGCAATTTTATTCGCTTACGGCGAACCGTTGGAAATCAAAAAAATCGCCAAGATTTTGAATCAAGACGAAAAAACCGTAAAAGAGGCGGCTGAAAAACTCAATCAATATTATTTATTGGAAGAAACGGGGATTAAGTTGATTTTTTCCGATAACCGGCTACAACTCGCGACCAAGCCGGAATTTTCTCACTTATTTGAAAATTTCATCAAAGAAGAATTCCGGGAAAATTTAACGCCCGCGGCGCTGGAAACGATTTCGTTGATCGCTTATTTGGGGCCGATTTCCCGGGTCCAGCTCGATTATTTCAGGGGAGTCAATTCCAGCTTTATACTGCGGAGCTTGTTGATGAGGGGATTGATTGAACGCTCGACCGAAACCAAAGAACGAAGTTATGCTTATCGATTGAGTTTTGACGCGTTAAAACATTTGGGCATCTCAAAAATCGAAGAACTTCCGGAATACGAAAAATTCAAAACAATCGCCGACGGAGCGAATCCGGTTCAAAACAATTTTCAAGCCGTATGAAATTTCAATCTTTGCTTCTGATTTTTATACTTTTTATCTCTTTGTTTTTTATTAAAGTCGACGCCAACAAACAAACAAATTTTGACGCCTCAATCAATGTCCAGTCGATAAAACAAGAAAACGAAGAATATCTGGCAAACGTTTTAAAACCGATGGATTTTCCGTTGACCGATTTTTTTTGTTCGGACCCGATCAACGCCAAAGCCGCGCTGGCAAAATATCTGGATAGCGACCAAACAACTGTTTTTGAATTCAATTCAAAAAATCACTGGCCCATCGCTTCATTGACGAAATTGATGACTTCGATAATAACCGTTGAAAAAATCGGCTTGAAAAAAGAAATAAAAATAAGCGACGGGGCGGCGAGCGCTTACGGCGAAGCCGGCGGATTCCGCTCCGGAGAAATTTTCAAATCCGGCGACTTGCTTAAAGCCATACTTCTCGTTTCTTCAAACGACGCGGCTGAAGCTTTGTCGGAATCGTTCGGCAACGAAGAATTCGTCGACTTAATGAACCAAAAAGCCCAGGAATTGGCAATGGCCGAAACCGCTTTTTTTAATTCCTCCGGTTTTTCTTATCTTACTCAATCAACCGCTGATGACTTATTCAAAATGATAAGTTATATTTATAGCAACGAACCGATGATTTTTGAAATCAGCCGGCAAAAAGAAACGGAAATTTTCGATTTAAGAACAAAAAAATCGAGAAGTTTGGCTAATATAAACGAATTTGCCGGCCAGCCGGAATTTTTAGGCGGCAAAACCGGCTATCTTGAAACTTCCGGCCGAAATTTGATTTCAGTGTTCAAAATATCCAATAAACCGGTTGCGATAATCATATTGGGAGCGGAAAATGCTTTTGAAGAAGCGAGGAAAATATTAAATTGTTTAAATAAATGATAGCGCTTCAAGCAATTCGCGTTTTAATATTGAGCGGCTTGGCTTTTTTAATGGCTCTGGCGCTCGCGCCTCTTCTGATAAAAATCCTGATTAAATATCAGGCCGGCAAACAAATCAGGAAAGACGCGCCGATTTTTACAAACCTTCATCAACACAAAGAAGGAACGCCAACAATGGGCGGAATAGTCATTTGGGGGACAACTCTTGTTTTGGCGTTTATCTTTTTTATTTTGAATGTTTTTTTTGACGGCTTTTGGAATTACCTGGATTTCACCAATCGGTCTCAAACTTATTTACCCTTAGCCGCCATATTTTTTGCGGCTTTGATAGGGTTGGCTGACGATATTTTGGGGGTCTTAAAAATCGGCGTTAAGGGAGGAGGATTGAAAGTCCGCCACAAACTGATTATTTTTACCTTAATTGCCTTAGTGGGCGCCTGGTGGTTTTATTTCAAACTTGACTGGACGACTCTTTTTATACCGTTCATCGGTAATATTGAAATCGGCTGGTGGTATTTTCCTTTTTTTATGTTTGTGATTATCGCCACGGCTTTTTCGGCAAATGAAACCGACGGCTTGGACGGCTTGCTCGGAGGAGTTTCGCTTTTTGCTTTCGGCGCTTTGGGCGTGGTGGCTTTTACCCTGGGCCGTTATGATTTGGCGGCTTTCAGCGGAGTGATTATCGGCAGTCTGCTGGCGTTTCTTTGGCATAATATTTATCCGGCAAAATTTTTCATGGGCGATACGGGTTCAATGGCTTTAGGCATCACTTTGGGCGTTATTGCCATGTTGACCAATACCGCTTTCTTCCTGCCGTTTTTCGCCGTTATTCTGATTATTGAATCTCTGTCGGTTATTATTCAATTAATCAGTAAAAAAATCTTCGGCCGAAAAATCTTTTTAAGCGCGCCTATCCATCATCACTTTGAAGCCATTGGCTGGCCCGAGTCTCAAATCACGATGCGTTTTTGGATAATTTCCGCGGTTTTTGCCGGCCTTGGAATAGTATTGTTCTTTTTAAGTAAATTTTTATAGTTCTTAATTTATATATGGCGACTGTTTTGATAAAAAATGTCCAGCTTCTTGACGGCACGGGCCGACCGGCGTTCAAATCGGATGTTTTGGTTAAAAATAATATAATTTCCGCGATTGATTCGGCTATAAATTATCAGGCCGATGAAACAATCGACGGCATGGGAAGATATCTCGCGCCCGGTTTTATTGACGTTAATAATCGCGCCGACCGTTATCTTGATATTTTTTCCGAGCCGTCTCAAAAAAAATTCTTGCTTCAAGGCGTTACCGCAATTATCGGCGGCCAAGGAGGAATTTCGCTGGCGCCGCTTCTGTACGGTTCGCTTCAGTCAATCCGCTCCTTTGCCGATACGAAAAAAATCAATGTTGATTGGCATTCTTTTGGAGAATTTTTAAATGTTATAAAAAAAAGGCCGTTGGGAATTAACTTCGGTTCTTTGGCCGGATATAATACCGCCCACCGCGCCTTGCTCGGTGAACCAACGGCGCGAAATTTAACGCCGAATGAATCAAAAGTTCTGAGTTTAATTTTAAAATCCGCTCTTCAAGAAGGCGCCCTTGGAATTTCAATTAATCTTAACGATTCTTTGATTTCTCAAATTTCTTATTTTGAATTGAAAAAAACAGCTGAATTAGCGGCAAAAAACAAAAAAATTTTTACCGTTGACTTGAAAGACAAAAAAAAGGAATTACCAGATTCTGTTAAAAAACTTGTTTATTTGGCCCGGGAAACCGGCAGCCGGATTTTAATCAACGATTTTCTGCCATTTAACGGCCTTGAAAAAGAATATAATCAAGCCGTTAAACTAATTGAGGAAAATTCCGCTTCGAGCGACATTTATTTTAATCTTTTCCCTTGCGAAGAAAATATTGATGTTATCAGCACTTATTTGCCGGATTGGATGAAAGAAGCAAACCAAAAATTGACGCTTGAAAACATCAATAACGCCGACCTAAAGAAAAAAATCATAAAATCTTTTCCTTTGTTTCAGGCAAAAAAAATGATTATTATCAACGCTCCCATTCAACCCATTTTAATCGGCCAATCATTAAGAGAATTTTCCCTGAACAGAAATCTTGACGACAAAGAAGGGCTCTTGGAATTGATGAAAATCACGAAATTAAAAGCTGAAATTTCTTTTAAAGATATTGATTTGAAAACCGCGACTGAAACATTGACGCGCGAACAAACGCTCATCGCCTCTTCAGCGACCGCCAAAGTTGATTCCTGCAAAAGTTTTCAAAAATTTCTTAAATTGGCCGAAAAAGAAAAAATTTTGCCGATTGAAACAGCTATAAAAAAATTAACGCGCCTCCCCAGTAAAATACTTGGTCTTGATAGAAGAGGGGAGATAAAAGAGGGCTATTTTGCCGATTTGGTGATTTTCAAAGACGCCGAAATCCAAGAAGTTCTCGTTAACGGCAAAAGAGCGGTCAAAAGGGGGAAATTTCAAAATGAGCTTGCGGGGAAAATTTTATAATTTATCAAATGTTTAAAATATTCAAAAAAACCAGCCACCCCGATTATATTTTTCTCTCCTGCGTTATTTTGCTGACAATTTTCGGCTTAGTGATACTCTCAAGCGCTTCTTCCGATTTGGGGAAAATCAAATTTAACGACACTTATTTTTATCTCAAACACCAGATATTTTTCGGTTTGAGTTTGGGTGTCGCCGGTTTTCTGTTCGCTTATTATTTTCATTATAAAAATCTCAAAAAAATCGCCGTTCCGCTTTTAATTATTAACATCATATTCCTTATTTTGGTTTTCACTTCTCTTGGCACTTCTCACAAAGGTTCAAGCCGCTGGTTGAATTTTGGGCCGATATCATTCCAGCCCGCTGAACTTTTGAAAATTTCTTTCATTGTTTATTTATCGGCCTGGCTAAGCAACAGGGCCGCCAAACGCCAGTCAAGTTTCCTGGGAGGTTTTTTGCCGTTTCTGATTATCTCCGGTTTTGTGGCTTTTTTGGTCTTTAAACAGCCGGCAACCACCACTATTGCGATTATTCTGTCTGCTGCTTTCATTATTTATTTTTTAAGCGGCGTCAAAATGCTTTATATCGCCGGCGTTGCGTTTATTGGAATTTTAGCCATAACTTCGATTATTTATTTAACTCCGTATCGTTATCAAAGAATAATGACTTATTTGTCTGAAGAAAAAGATCAAACCACCGGTTATCAGCTTACTCAATCGCTTACCGCCATTGGCGGGGGAGGACTATTGGGGCGAGGATTCGGCAAATCTACAATTAAATACAAATATCTGCCGGAATCTATCGGCGATTCCATTTTCGCCGTTATTGCCGAAGAATTGGGATTTATCGGCTCTTTGTTCTTGCTGGCGACTTTCATTGTTTTATTTATAAGGGGGTTTTCAATTGCCAAATATTCTTCAAACCAATTTGCCAAATTAACCGCTATCGGCCTGACGTCTGTTATTGCTCTTCAAGTTTTCGTTCATATCGCGGCCAATTCGGGAATAATTCCTCTAACCGGCGTGCCTTTGCCGTTTGTCAGCTACGGAGGCACATCGCTCGCGGTTTTTTTGACGATGACCGGAATTATTGCTAATATATCCAAAAATAAATGAGAATTTTATTCACCGGCGGCGGCACCGGCGGCCATATTTATCCGATTCTGGCGGTAACGGAAGAATTACAATCTTCGGCTGTTCAAAAAAAAATTAATCTGGATTTGCGTTATTTCGGCGCTCCGGAAACATATCGGCTTTTGCTTAATGAAAACGGCGTTTTAGTTTCAAAAATTTTTTCCGCTAAATGGCGGCGCTATTTTGACATCAGAAATTTTTTAGACATTCCGCTTTTTTTAATCAGTATTTTCCAGGCGCTCTTGAAAATTTTTTGGTTTATGCCCGATGTTTTGTTTTCCAAGGGCGGGCCCGGCTCTCTGGCAATTGTTTTGACGTCAAGATTTTACCGCATTCCCGTAATCATTCACGAATCGGATTCAATCCCCGGACTGACCACTTTATTTTCCCAGCGTTATGCCGACAAAATAATAACTTCTTTCAAATCGACCGAAAAATTTTTTCCGGAAAATTCGCGCGCCAAAATCATTTTAGCCGGAAACCCCGTTCGCCAATCGCTTTTATCGGACGTTTTGGAACAGGGGACGGCCAAAAAAGTTCTGGGATTTAATCCGGAAAAACCATTGATTGTTATAATCGGCGGTTCCCAGGGAGCGGTTAAAATCAACGATTTTATGATGGAAATCGCCGAAGAAATGGCGAAGGATTGGCAAATTTTGCACCAAACCGGCGCGAAAAATTTTGAAGATGCCGGAAACGAATTGACTCTCGTTTTTAAAAACTCCGCGCCCGAGACAAAATCAAATTATAAAATCACTCCTTATTTTGGAAAGAACCTTAAAGATGTTTTTGCGGCCGCTGATTTGATTGTTTCTCGCGCCGGCAGCGGTTCGATTTTTGAAATCGCGGCGTTCGGCAAGCCAAGCATTCTAATTCCTCTCAAAGAATCGGCTAATAATCATCAATCTAAAAATGCTTACGAATATGCCAAAACTGGCGCCGCCATTGTCATTGAAGAAGAAAATCTCCATCCGACAATTTTTTTAACTCAAATTAAAAAAATACTGAGCCAGCCGGAAATTTCAAAATCAATGTCCGAAGCCGCCAAAAGATTCTCTAAGCCGGAAGCGGCAAAAATAATTGCCGAAGAAATAATAAGCTTGGTGTCTCGCTAATTTCGTGGTAAAATAATTTAATGATCGCCGACGGTTCTAAAAAACCGATTCGAATCCGTTTTGCTCCTTCACCGACCGGGCCATTGCATATTGGCAGCGCCCGAACAACGCTTTTCAACTGGCTTTTTGCCAAACAGCATAACGGCCGATTTATTTTACGCGTTGATGACACCGACACCGAACGCTCAAAGCCGGAATATGAGCAAAATATAATCGCAGGATTAAAGTGGCTTGAATTGAATTGGGATGAAGGACCTGATATCGGCGGTTCTTACGGACCTTACCGGCAATCGGAACGGCTTGATATTTATGAAAAATACCTGCGCCGATTGCTTGACGAAAACAAAGCCTATTATTGTTTTTGCTCAAAAGAAGAATTGGAAGAAGAAAGAAAAGCGATGCTTAGCCAGGGATTGTCGCCAAAATACAGCGGTAAATGCCGGAATTTGTCGAAAGAAGAAAGCGGGAAGCAAATTGAAAGAGGGGATTCTTCAGTCATCCGTTTCAAAACGCCGCCGAAAGAAGTGGAATTCAACGATTTAATCCGCGGAAAAATAAAATTCGACGCTTCTTTGATCGGCGATATAGTAATCGCCAAAAATTTAAGGGAGCCGCTTTATAATTTTGCGACTCCGATTGACGATTTCGAGATGAAAATCACCCATATTATCCGCGGCGAAGACCATCTGCCCAACACGCCTAAACAGATTTTAATCCAAGAAGCGTTTAATTTTAACGAAATAAAATACGCCCATTTGCCTTTAATTCTGGCGCCGGACCGTTCCAAATTGTCAAAACGCTATCTTGAAACATCGCTGAACGATTATCGACTGAATGGTTATCTGCCGGAAACAATTGTCAATTTTTTGGCTTTGCTCGGTTGGCATCCGGAAGATGACCAAGAAATTTTAAATCTCCAGGAATTAATCCAAAAATTTAATTTGAAAAAAATCCAAAAAGCCGGCGCGATTTTTAATATTGAAAAACTGGAATGGCTCAACGCCCAATACATCAAGAAAACCGATTCAGTGGAATTAGCGGAAAAAATCAAAGATTTCATTCCGGAAAATTGGCAAACTAAAAAAGACTTGCTTGTTAAAACAATTGAAGCGGAAAAAGAAAGAATGAAAACATTGGCCGACTTCAAAGAATTGGCGGACTTCTTTTTTGAATTGCCCGATTACGAACCGAGTATTTTGAAATGGCAGGAAATGGAAAACGAAAAAATCGCCGCTAACCTGAAATTATTAAGAACAGAGCTTGAAAATATTGACGGAATGAATTTTAATAAAGATAACCTTGAAAAAATTATTATGCCGTTGACCGAAGTCTGGGGCAGAGGAGAGCTACTGTGGCCGTTAAGAGCGGCCCTGAGCGGCAAAAGAGCATCGCCCGGACCTTTTGAAATTATGGAAATATTGGGCGAACAAGAAACTTTAAAACGGTTGGATACAGCCATTACGAAACTCTCATAAATATAACAATATAAAATGGAAAATTTTTTCCCGCAATTAAAAGAGCTGTTCAATTTAACCATTTTGCTGATCAATAAGCTGGCGATTTTATTTGAAAAATTGGGATGGGGATTTTGGAAAATTTTCAGCGGAATATTCGTCGTCATCCTGCAATTTACGATTGATTTGGTTAAATTGATATTAAGTTATTTATAGAAATTATCACTTGAATAATGCCGGGGAAAATTTTCTCATCTGTCGCGAAAGAAAGCTTTTACGACAGTAATATATATTATATTTAATGAATAAGCCAAAGGTTCACTTTATCGGCATCGGTGGCATCGGAACCAGCGCTTTAGCCCGCTGGTTTTTGAATTCCGGCCATCAAGTAAGCGGTTCGGACATTTCTTCTTCCGAGATTACCAATTCTCTGAAAAAAGAAGGTGTGAAGATTTTTATCGGCCATCGTTCCCGCAATCTTCCTGAATCAGTTGATTTGGTTATTCATAGCGCCGCTATTCCAAAAAACAACCCGGAGCTCATAAAAGCCCGGGAATCGGGCGCGCCCGTCAAATTATATTCCGAAGCGCTCGGCGAACTGTCTAAAAAATATAAAACCATTGCCGTTTCCGGAGCTCACGGCAAGAGCACTACCACGGCTTTGCTGTCTTTGGTTTTAATCAAAGCCGGTTTTGACCCAACGGTTATTATCGGAACGAAACTGAAAGAATTTGGCGACAACAATTTCAGAAACGGCAAAAGCCGATATCTGGTTCTGGAAGCCGACGAATACCATAAATCATTTTTGAATTATTCCCCGTTCGCCGCCGTTATCACCAATATCGACCGCGAACACTTGGACTATTATAAAAATCTAACCGTTATCAAAAACGTTTTTTTGAAATTCATAAAAAATGTCCTGCCCGGAGGGATTTTGATTCTCAATAAAGAAGACAAAAAAATATTGAGTCTGAAAAATAAAATTAAAAAAATCACGCGCGAAAATGATTTAAAAGCTTATTGGTACGGTAAAAATGAAAAAATCAAAAAAATAATTCAAATTCCCGGCGAACATAATATTTCCAACGCTTCAGCGGTTTATACTTTGTCAAAAACATTGGACATCAAAGACAAAATAATTTTTAACGCTTTGAGCAAATATCGCGGCGCTTGGCGAAGAATGGAACATCGCGGCCAATTGAAAATTAAAAATTGTAAATTGAAAATTGACGTATATGACGACTACGCCCATCACCCCACGGAGATTAAAGCCACTTTATCGGCTTTTCGGCAAAAATATCCCCGCTCAAAAATCATCTGTGTTTTCCAACCCCACCAGGAAGAACGGCTCAAAGCCTTATTTGTTGATTTTATTAAAAGTTTTGACGATGCCGACAATTTGATTCTTTTGGATATTTATAAAGTAAAAGGCCGCGAAAAAGTGTCGCAAAACAACGCAAAAAATGCTATCTCAAAATCTCCTTCACTTTCGAAAAAACTTGCTATAAGCATAAAAACTCATCTAAAACATGCTAAAAACGCTAAAAAACGGCCTTTTAGGGGCTATTTGACCCCAAACGGGGTTTTCCCTATCAATTATTCTAAAAGCCTCGTTAAAGACCTAAAAACAACAATCAATTCTTTGATAACAGATTCACCTAAAAATGGGATTATTGTAATGATGGGCGCTGGCGATATTTACAAGCTAACCGATGATCTGATAAAATAAATTTCAATGTTTTATTCCACCCTTGAACATTTCAAAGGAATGGCCGGTTATGAAATTGACGGCGCTTGGTATCCGCGCGTCACTAAAATAATTGAAATTAAAGCCAAACCGGCGCTCTATAAATTTTATGCGGAATTGAATAATTTTGCGGAAGGCGAAGCGATTAAAAAACAATCGGCTGGCGAAGGCACATTGATTCACGAAACTGTTGAAAAAATTTTAATGGGACAATCCCCCGTTATTGAACCGTCAATCGCTCCTTCAATTAACGCATTTTTGGAATTTATCGAAGAAAAAAATATCCAAGCCGACCACGACTGGATAGAAAAGCAGGTTGTTAATTATGACGAAAAATACGCCGGCACTTTGGACGCTTTGGCTTTGATTGACGGCAAATTCGGCGTTTTGGACATTAAAACTTCTCAAGCTATTTACCGCGATTACAATCTCCAGACTTCGGCTTATGCGGCGGCTCTGGAAAAAGAATTTCCGAATATTCAAACCCGCTGGATTTTAAGGATTGACCAAATTAAAACCTGCCAGAAATGCGGCGCGACTTTGCGTTCCAAGGGCGGCCGGGAAAAAATAAAATTGCCCTGGAATAAAAACAGTGGCTACAGCGAATCCGCTAAAAACTGCGAACATCAATGGAGCGAACTCAAAGGAAATGTTGAACTAAAGGAATTTCCCTATTGGCAGGAAGATTTCAAGGCGTTTTTGGGAGCGAAAAAACTTTGGGAATGGGAAAATGATTATTGGTTGAAGCAAGCTGGGTATTTCTAGAAAATCACCTTTTAAAAATCGATGCATTTTTCAATAATAATCGGCGCGCGGTTATTTTTACTTAATTCGCGATTCGTTAAATAACCAAGCCCGAAACTCAAGGTGCCGATTAAAATAATCAGCAGAATTATAAAAATATTCCGCTGATTTTCTTTAATCCATTCTTTAATTTCATTAAAATTATTTATACTCATAAATTAAGGTATTTATTCCACTTTTCATAAAGCTCTTTAGTGGCGCGCAAATCGCCGACATTATACTTGGCGATTTTCAAAAATTTATTTTCTCTGAATAACCGGCCGACATCGTCGCCAGTGATGCCTTCGGCTTTCGGGCTTTTAATGTTAAAAACCTTGCTCCATAAATGAAGATTCCCCTTTTTTCGGACGGCGCCGTAAAAAGTCAATTGGTCCAAAAGATCAATGTGCCTGCAATTTCTTTGCTGGTACAAATACCGGCCCTCCATTAAATCTTTTGTCGGTTTGATGTTATGAACGGCCGAACGCACCATAAGAAACGGCGCGTCAAATGCTCGGCCATTAAAAGTGATAAATTCGGAATATTCTTTGGCTCCGGCCCAGAAATTTTCCAGCATTTCTTTTTCCGTCATCTGTTTGAATTTTATGCCGTCTTCGGAAAATTCTTCGATATTTTGTCCGGGCGCCTGAAAATAAACCGCGCCCTGATTTTTTTCCGCGTCTAAAACCCCGATAGCCACAACTTCGCCGGTAAGCGGAGAAAATCCCAGTCCTTCTTTCAATTCTCTTAACGCTTCCTTGTATTCCTCCTCTCCGGCCGATTCTTTTTCAATCCAACGAGTTAAAACGTCTTGAGTGGTCTTATCCAGGCTGTCAAAATCGTCGCCAACGGTTTCAATGTCAAAAATAAGTTTTTTATTTTGAAAAGTTGACATATAACTGAATTATATAATATAATGGCAAAATAAACTAATTTATGGCGCATACTAAATCGGGAGGCTCGACTAAATTAGGCCGAGAATCCCGTTCAAAAAGATTGGGAATAAAAAGACAGAACACGCAAGCCGTCAAGGCCGGCGAAATTTTGATTCGCCAAAGAGGAACGAAATATCTGGCCGGTAAAAATGTCGCTCGGGCCGGCGACGACACCCTTTACGCGATGAAGCCGGGCGTTGTCAAATTTTTCTCCAAGAAAAAAATCCGTTTTGACGGCAACCATCGCTATGCGACCGTAATTTCCGTTGAATAATTTATCCGTTATTTAACGCTTTTTGGTTAAGAATCGCTTTTATCTGAAATTCTAAGCCTTCTCCCAAATTAACTTCCACCAAATGTTCGCCGAGTGTTTTTAAGGTTCTGTTTGAATCAATTTTGATTTTTTTCAGGATTTCTTTTTCCAAGTCGGGCGGGAGAAAAGTTATAAAATCTTTTATCGCTCTTTTGACGTCGTCTTTGGTTATTGAACCAAAAACTTCCTGATGTTCTCCGACTTCGACATAAAAATGGAATTCTTTTTCTTTTAGTTTTTCGGCGATTGCCTCCCTGGCTTCTTTTAGGTTTTCTATGCGTTTTCTAACAATGGTTTTTTGTCTCTCTATTTCCTTAATCGATTTCTCCGTGGCAATTTTCGCCAAATTTTTCGGCAGCAAAAAATTCCGGGCATAACCGCTTTTTACTTCCTTGACGTCAAATTTTTTCCCTAACCCCTTAATATCCTGAAGTAAAATCACTCTCATAATAAAGACTTCAAAACTTCCACGGCTTTTTCCAGTTGCAGGTCTTTTCCATTTTTAACGTCTTCTTCGGTCAGATTTACTTCGTAATCCGGCGTCAAACCGTTTTTTTCAATTAACTGGCCTTTGGGCATCAGCCAGTGGGCAACGGTGATTTTTATCTGCGAGCTGTCCTTTAAATTAACGAGTTCTTGAACCGTCCCTTTGCCAAAACTCTTTTTGCCAACGAGTTTTATCCCCCGATTATCCCTTAACGCTCCGGCTAAAATTTCCGAAGCCGAAGCCGAGCCTTCGTTGATTAAAACCACCAGCGGCAAATCTTTAAAAAAACCGCTTCCATAAGTTTTGAATTCTTCTTTTTGGCCTGAACGGAATTCTTCGGTCACCGTCAATTCGCCGCGCTTCATAAACCAGCCGGCTAAATCAACCGAAGCTTCCAAATAACCGCCTGGGTTATTCCTTAAATCAAGAATAATGCCTTTAGGGTTGGAAAGCGCGGCTTTAATAACAGCTTGATAAAAAAGAAATGGCGCGTTTTCGTAAAAATTGTAAAGATGAAAATAGGCTATATTGCCGTTTTCGCTTTCAATGCCGCTCAAATCAAGCATCTTCCAATCAAGCGTGGGAATCTGAATAGTGTCCCTAATTATGGAAATCTCTTTTGATTGTTCCCAGCTGTTTCGCAAAATAGTCAAGACAACGGTTGTCCCCTTCGATCCCCTGATGAGTTTTACCGCTTCGTCAACAATCATCTCGTCCGTTGATTTGTCGTTAATCTTCAAAATCTTATCCAGCGGCTTTAATCCCGCTTTTTCCGCCGGAGTGCTTTTAAGAGGCGCTATTATAACAAGCTGTTCGTTGCGAATGCCTATTTCCGCGCCAATGCCGGAAAATTCGCCGCTGATGTCTTCGCCGAATTTTTTGGCGTCCGACGGCGGCATAAAAACCGAATTTTGGTCGCCAAGGGAATTTAACAAGCCGGAAACCGCGCCGTAAACCAAATTCTGATTGTCCAGGTTTTCAGCCCCGACATATTTTTCTTTGAGAATTTTCCAGGCCTCCCAGAAAAGTCCGAAATCAACAGCTTCCGTTTTTCCTTCTTCAAGATTAGCAACGCCGCGGATAATCACGGTTTGAGGATTTTTTACCCCCCTTTGATAGCCAAAATAAAAAGCGCCTCCCGATACAGCGATTAAAATAATTATTGAGAAACCGGTTATAAAAATCCGATTATTAAAAATTTTAGGCATTGAAATAATTTTAATAAAATCGCGGGGAAAAATCAAATAATAAAAAGGGTTCAGTTTTTAAGCTAAACCCTTGCAAAACGATTTATTTCTTCATCCGAGATAAAATCTCGCTTCGTCATATTTTTCTTCACTGATTTTACCCTTTTTAAAATAGTACTTTAACAAGTCCGATATCTTAAAAAGAGAATGGACTTTCTTGCCTTTCTTTTCAAGATATTCTTTTCCCCCCTGCTCGCGATCTATCACAACTACTACATCGCGAACTATAAAACCGGCGCTTCTTAAAGCCATGATGGTTTCCACCTTACTTTCCGCTCCCGTGATAAGGTCATCCACCAGAAGAACTACGCTCTGGTCAGACCCGTCTACAATATATCTTTCTTCAGCCATTTCAATAAATCGATAGCCGTTCTTTGTGGTCGCTTTTCTCAGCTTAATACGCCAGCCATCGGACCATTTAAACAACTCCAGCAATGCCTTGGCAAACGGCTCACCCGCCTGTGGCACGCCGGAGACATACGAATAGTGATGTCTCACGGACACGGAAATCAGCGCCCATAAATATTTTCCTATTTCATCCACGATTTCCTGAGTCAACGGTCCGGCGGGGGGCATCCGAAGATTGATATAAAACGGCGACAGCGGCGCCTTGGGGTTTTTCTCGTGAAACTTCAATTTGAAAGCCCCGAATTTAATCGCGCCGATCTTGAATAATTTATCCACCAGCTCTTCAAACACTATCTTACCCATTTTCCCTCCTTATAAATTTTTAATGTTTAGGATTGATGCTAATTAGAATCCTGCTCTCCAAAATGAGTAAATCATTCTTTACCGCTAAAATCAACTTTTTTTACGGCGACAAAAAGACGCTTCGTAAAATTATTTCGCAACGGGCCTGTAATTATAAACGATGAATCCGATAATAATTAAATAATAAATCATCGCTCCGGGGATTCCAATTTCGATATCGGCGATTGACAAAGAAATTTTGGAAAAAATATCTATAATTGCCAATTCATAAGCCAAAAATAAGCCGATAAACCATCCGAAAATCGCGGCCGCGGAAACCGACAAAAATCCCAAAATTCCTAAAATAAATCCCAAAAGCATCGTCAGCGGAATCGCTTCTAAAATCAAAACATTAGCCAAAAGCGAAGTAATCGAAAAACCGCCGAAATTAGCCGTCAAAATCGGAATGACCGCCAATTGGGCCGAAACGGTGACCAATAGATTCTCCCGCCAGCCGAGAAATCCCTCTTTTTCTTTCGTCTTAAAAAATTTCTGGATCGCCGGCGCAAGATAAACAATGCCGAGCAAAGCCGCAAACGAAAGAATGAAGCCAATGTCAAAACGCAAAATTTTAGGATTGACCAGAACCATCAAAAATGCCGAAACCGCGACGGCATTTCTGACGCTGTGAACCCGTCCGATTTGCTTTGCCAGCAGAACAATGCCGCCCATAATGGCGACTCTGACCACTGATGCTTCGGCGCCAGTCATAAAAACAAAAGCGATAATCGTTAAAATACTCAACCCAAAAGCCCGGCGCCGGTTTAAAAACCAGCCTAAAAAAACGCTGACCGCGACGGCGATAACCGAGATATTGTAGCCGGAAAGCGCCACTATATGAGTGGTGCCAGACTTTTTCATCGCTTCCTTGAATTCCGGCGAAAATTCCGCCCGTTCGCCCAGAGTGATTCCCGATAAAAAAGCGGCTTTTTGAAAAGGCAAAACTTTCTGAAAATTGGCGATGATTTTTTCTTTAAATTTAAATAAATAAGATTTTATCGCGGCGGAATTTTTACCTTTTAATTCCGTTTTGGGAAAATTCGTTGTTCCGAAAATGCCGTTTTTTACTAAATAATCGGCGTAATTTTGCGGCTCCGGCTGTTTAATGACGCCCTCAAAATCAAGCGAATCGCCGTAATCAAAACTCGGATATGGTTGGAGATTAACCAGAATCTTTCCACTGTGGGGCGGCGACAATTTAACAATCAATTTCTGCCGGCTTCCCTTTTCCGGATAATCACTTACAACGCCGCTGAACTTTATTTTTTCGTCAAAAACGATATTTATGTTCTTGATTTGAATCGCGCTCCATAAAACATAGTAAAAAGCGCCGACGATAATAATAAAAGAAAATCCGGCCAGCCATAAAAATTCGCGGCGCTTTGCGGATGATATGAAATATCCGAAAATGAATAAAACCGCCGCCAAAAAGGATATTAAAATGATAATGGCAAAACTTAATTTTAAACTGGCAAGAAATACGCCGATAAGAAAAAAAGAAATCGCGTAAAAAGCGATATTGTAAAGCGGCATTTATTTATAAGATGGGCCTTTTTCTTCCAATCCCGATTTTACGTTTGAAATTCTCGCTAAGGCGTAAAGAATGGATGAAAGCCGATTCAAGTAAACTAAAACTTCCGGCGCCACCTTGTTGTTTTCCGATTCCGATAAGGCCACTACTCGTCTTTCCGCTCTTCGGGCAATAGTTCTGGCATAATCAAAAAAAGCCGACTGTTCCGCGCCGCCGGAAATGAAAAACGATTTGACGGGCGGCAATTGTTTTTCAATTTCATCGATTATTTTTTCAATTTCCGATATTTTTTCCTGAGTAATTTTTTTGTCCGCGCCGGCCAAAGCCGCCTGGATAATAAACAAATCTTGCTGAATCTGTTCAACAATCTCATCCAGCCTAATTTTTTTATTTTCAATTTCTATCTCAAAATCCCCCGCTTTTGTTTTACACAAACCCAATAAAGAATTTATTTCATCAACCGAACCCAAAGCTTCGGCCAAGGCCGAATTTTTGGAAAACCGCTGATTGCAGCCAAATGCCGAAGTGTCGCCTTTGTCGCCTTTGCGGGTGTAGAGCATGTCTTGAATTCTAACAAGAAACGCCAAAAATAAAAGAAAGGGGCTATCCACGGTATGTTGTGAATAGCCCCAATTTTGCGACGAACTCAAGACCTCAAGGATCGATTACTGCGAGAGGAAGCCGGACACCGAACCGAAGTCGCCGCCCGGGCTGCCAACGAAGTCCGTGTCGAACCTGACCTCGCCGCCGTCGAAGTCGAAGTAAGGAGACACGAAAAAGCCGCCATCGGCCTCCGGAGAGAACTCGTCGCCGGAACAATCCATGTCCAGTTCCTTCCAACGGACGAGCCGTTCGGGATGAGTCAGGACGATGGAACCGACCGCGAGACTTCCGAGACCGAACTCGTTGGCCACGAAGACCTCACGAGCGCGACGGACGGACTTGCCGCGATGGCGCATGCCGAGCTGGGCGGCGACGATCAGGATGTCGCCCTTCTGCGTTTCGGCGATGAGATCCAGCGCGTGCGCCGTGCGAGCGTGAACCCGCAACTGCGCCGGCGTGATCTGTCCCTCACAGTAGTTACAGTAGTTGCAGAACGACCGGGAGGCCGCGATCTTGACGTGAACGAGCTGGAACCGCCTGGCAATACTTCTGAGCCGGATCGGTCACTTCGGGAAAGCGCTTCTTGGCCAGCGCGTCGACCGACGGAATGGCGAACCATCCCTCGGCGCCCTCGGGGAGTGCAGGCAAGTTCTTGGCGAACTCGATGGCGTGGCTCGGGTCGAGACCGAAAATCTTAGCAAGTGTCTTGATCTGATCCGCGACCGGCTTCGGCCCTTTGTACTCCTTCGGGTACGTGTAGCTGGAACGAACTTTCTCGTCGGCGAACTGGTTGGACACGGACAGCTCGGCGATGAGCTTCACGATCCCGTCCTGCAGTTCGCCACCGCGCTCGTTGAGCCGCTGTGCGCGTGCCTCGTCGAGCCTGGACTTGTTGTAGGCGGCCTCGAAGAGACCGACTGCGTGGAGACCTTTCGGGTCTCGGCTGGTGATCAATGTTTGTGACATCGTCATCCTCCTTCTTTCTTTGGCTTTGGATTTGTCAGAATCGCTCTGACTAACGGCTTCTTTTAAGATCTAAATAAAGTATAATGGATTTAATAAATTTGTCAAGTTATCACTCCTCCGCCCAGTATTTCGCCTGTCTGCCGGTAGGTATGGCCTTTTTTTCCATAAAATACCGCTGATTGGCCCGGAGCCACATATTTCTGCGGTTTTTCAAAAATTAATCGGCAAGATTTTTTCATGCAATTTAAGATTGCTCCAGATAAAGGCTGACGATATCTGACGCGAACGAAAATCCGTTGATTAAAAGACCTGTTTGTCATATTTGAATTTATAAAATTTATATCCTTCAATTCGATTTCTTTTTTGTAAAGCGCGGAATTCCTATCACTTTCCGCCACAACTAAAGTATTTGTCCCGATATTTTTTTCAACCACATAAATCGGCGCGCTGTTAGCAATTTGCGTTTTGCGATTCACTATATCAATGTGCCGCTGGCCGATTGTATAAAAGTGCGCGCCTTTATGCTCGCCTAATTTTTCGCCGGAGACGCTTAAAACCGCTCCCCTTTTTTCGGGAATGTATTGTTTTAAAAATTCATCAAGCGTTACTTTACCCAAGAAACAAATACCCTGCGAATCTTTTTTCTCAGCGGTCGGCAAACCGGCTTTTCTGGCAATTTCTCTCACTTCGGATTTCAAATAATCGCCGATCGGGAAAAGACAATGTTTTAATTGTTTCTGTGTCAGAGTCCATAAAAAATAACTTTGGTCTTTATTAATATCACGAGCTATTAAGAGCGATACCCAACGCTCCTGCGAAGGGTAAGACTTGGGCGTCGCCCCGGAGACACCCTGAGCAGGAGTATTGGGCGAGCGATCAAGTCGTACGTAATGCCCAGTTGCCACAAAATCTGCCCCCATTTCCAACGCTTTTTTCAAAAACAACCCGAATTTTATCTCTTTATTACACATCACATCGGGATTCGGCGTAATTCCTTTGCGATAACCCTCAACCATATAATTAACCACTTTCTTTTTATACTCTTTTTCAAAATCCCAGACATAAAAAGGAATATTGAGTTTTCCGGCAACTCGCCTCGCGTCTTCAGCGTCGCGCTCTGCACACCCATCTAAATTAAAACATTTCATAAAAACTCCGATTACTTCATATCCTTGTTTTTTCAATAAAAAAGCGGCGACGGATGAATCCACTCCGCCGCTCATTCCTATGAAAACCTTTCTTTTTTTATTTTTAACTTTTTTCAACTCTTTCAACATATTCTCCGGTTTGAGTGTTTACTTTAATAATATCGCCTTCATTGATGAAAAGAGGAACGTTTATTTTCGCGCCACCTTCGATGATAATTGTCTTATTTCCTCCTTGAGCCGTATCTCCCTTGATTGCCGGCGGCGCTTCAATAACTTTATAATCGGCCTTAATCGGCAATTCAATATTAATAATTTTATCCTTGAACTTCAAAGCAACCGCCTGCATATTCGGTTTCAGAAAATCAGCGGAATTTCCCACTTCTTCTTTTTTAAAGAAAAATCTATTTTTAGGATTGCCGGCTTCGTCAAACCAATAAATTCCCCTGGTTTCATAAAGAAATCGGGATTCCATTTTTTCCAATTCCGCTTCGTCAATAACATCGCTTTGATGAAATGTCTGCTCTTTCACTTTGCCGGTTATCAAATTTTTGAGTTTGGTTTTCGCCACCGGTTTTCGCTGCTGCATCCGCAAAAATTCAAAAACCAGCACCTCATGAGGTTGGCCGTCTAAAATAATAAATGTGCCAGATTTTAATTCGTTGTAAGATAACATATGAAAATATGCCGACGGCAGGGATCGAACCTGCGACCTAACGCTTATGAAGCGTCCGCTCTGCCACTGAGCTACGCCGGCAAAAGCAAAAATCAAAATGTTGCGGGGGCCGGAATTGAACCGGCTTCTGGGGATTATGAGCCCCCCGAGGTACCGTTCCTCCACCCCGCTGTACTATTATATTGAAATCCTTGATTTTTGCAAGATTTTAAGATAATCTAAAAATAGCACAAAAAAATCCAGAGGAGGTTTGATGATATGGAAAGGAAGTACAAAGTTCGGAAACTTTCCCAGTATCTTGATGTCCCTAAAAATTCAGGTTGGAGGGATAAAAGCTGCGGCATCGTATCCCTGGTAATGCTCATTAAATACTATATTCCGAATTTCAACAAGAATGCGATAATTCACCTGATAGGCCTGGGATATAATCAGAAAGCTTATATTGACGGAGTTGGCTGGACACACGACGGACTCATCCGCCTAGCAAAAAGATTCGGATTTGAAGGGGAAAGATTTGATGTAAATTCTCTGCCAGAGGAAGAAGGTTTGAAAAAGCTATTTAAAGCATTAGAAACAAAGCCGGTGATAGCTTCCATTTACAAGGATTCCATTCAACAAAACGGCGGCCATCTTGTTGTACTTACGGGATTCGATTCCAAGCGCAATTTGATTTTCTACAACGACCCGGGCGCAGTCATAAGGGACAAAGTATGGCAGAAGGTGCCATTTCCAGCATTCCAAAAAGCGTGGAAAAAAAGATTTATTGTACTTCACCTTCCGGAAAAATTTCCGCCCAAGATTGCTTGAATTTCTTAATCAAGAGCCTCTCACGGGGGCTCTTTTTATAATATTCTTTTTATTAAAATAATTTCGTAGTTCGGCTCTTTTACAAGTTCTTCTAATCGCTGTTTAATCACTCCGCCGGCGGCTTTACGGCTATGGATAATTTCTCCGGCGCCGATGTACAAAACACAATGGCCGATATAAATTTTCCGACCGTTAAAAAGTTTATCGTAATAATGGCCCCTATCGCTTCTCATAAACAAAATATCGCCGGCTTCCAAATCATCAATGCTTTTAATTTCTTTTCCTTCACTAGCCTGCAAAATTGACGAGCGCGGCAGATCAACGCCTGTTTGTTTAAAAACATATTGAATAAAGCCCGAACAATCGAAATAATCCGGCGCTTCTTCAATAATGGCTCCGTATTTATACGGCGCGCCGATTAAACTTTTCGCTATCTTGATGATGTTTTTTTGCTTATCTGTCATTATTTAATTATTATGGATATAACTGTGGAAATTGCAATTTTGGGTTTTGGCCGCGAAGGAAAAGCGGTTTTGAAATTTTTACGCAAAACTCCGCAATTCAAAAATGCGGATATTTCTATTTTAGACAAAAAATTAAACAAAGATTATCTCAATAATCTTGATAAATTTGATATTGTTTTTCGTTCTCCGGGCGTTCCTTACAACCTTCCAGAAATCCAGAAAGCCGTCAAAAAAGGCGTAAAATTTTCCAGCGCCACTCAATTATTCTTCGAAAGTGCCGAAAAAATCGGCTGTCTGACAATCGGCATTACCGGCACCAAAGGCAAAGGCACGACCTCAACTCTGCTTTGTAAAATTCTGAAAGCCGCCAAAAAAAACGTTTATCTCGCCGGCAACATCGGCAAGCCGGCGGTTGAAATTTTGCCTAAATTGCGGAAAGACTCCGTTGTTATTTTGGAATTATCAAGTTTTCAGCTCCAGGACCTGAATTTTTCCCCCGATATTGCCGTTGTCCTCAATATTTTCCCAGACCATTTGGACACTCACAAAAATTTTAAAGAATATTTTGACTCCAAAACGCAAATTGCCAAGCATCAAAATAACCGCTCAAAGATTTTTTTTGATGCAGCCGATAAATTCGCGAAAAATATCGCTAAATTAAGCAAGGGTGAGAAAATAGCGGTACAAACAAAAAATTTCGAATTATTTGAGTTAGAGGATCTGAAAATCGCCGGCGAACACAATTATAAAAACGCCGTGATGGCGGCAAGCGTCGCGCGATTTCTCGGCGTTAAACTGGAAATTATCAAAAAAACCGTTAAAAATTTCCGCGGTCTTCGACACCGGCTGGAATTCGTCAGAAAAATCAACGGCGTTAAATTTTATAATGATTCCGCCTCCACTAACCCATATACCGCCGCGGCGGCAATTCACGCTTTTTCGGACCAGCCAAAAATTCTCATCGCCGGCGGCAAGGACAAAAATTTGAACTACTCTCCGCTCGCTGACGCGCTTAAAAAATCCAATGTAAAATTAGTGATTTTATTCGGCGAAAACAAGAAAAAAATCAAAAAAAAGATTGAGAAATCCGGCGTTCCCGTAAAATTAGTCAAAAATTTGAAAAACGCCGTTGATTTAGCATATCAAAAAACTAAAAGCTATGTTTTGTTCTCCCCTACTTCCGCCAGTTTTGATATGTTTAAAGATTATCAAGACAGAGGCGAAAAATTCAAAAAGATTATTAAGTGGTTGAAATAAATATTTTTTCGATTATAATACAAAATTATTGGACCCGTAGTGTAGCCCGGTTAACACGTCTCCCTGTCACGGAGAAGATCGCCGGTTCAAATCCGGTCGGGTCCGCCAGATTTTCGTTAATCAATCAACCCGAATTGCTGCAAAGCTTTTTTATAAATTTCAACAACCATCCAGGCTTCACCCCGGGGAATATGGAAATCCGGTTCGTGAACTATTCGATTTCTTATTTTGTGAGCCTGCCAGATTTCTTCTATGTTCGAAAGTTGGCTTGGATTAATTTGTTTTAACCTGTCGGCCATCGTGTCGCCCCGATAACCGCTCATTTTCAAAATCTCATCCAGAATTTTATCGGCCTCGATAATCGCCAATTTCAAATTAGATTCGTCATTGGCCTCGAGTCTTTTTTGAATTTGCTTCCAAGCCTTCAAAGAACGCCGCCGCGTAAGATTTTTTTCCCCGATAACATCAAAAAAATAATGAGTTTTTTCTCTGATAAATTGAGTTTTTAAAATCAGAAAAACAGTCAGCCAAAGCAGAATCCCCGAGATAATCAGCGAAACGATTTCAAGGAGCAATAGATTTTCTTTAATCCAATAAAAAATTATTCTAATCATAATTTTTCGTAAAATTGCCCGATTCCCAAAATATCGGCTTCGCGGAACGGCTTGCCGATCAGCTGGAAACCGATTGGCAATCCGCCGGTTTTTTTAACCGGAATTGAAACAGCCGGTAAATCCGCCAAATTCGCCGGAATAGTAAAAATATCGCCCAAATACATTTTCAGAGGGTCGTCGATTTTTTCGCCGATTTTGAATGCCGCTGTCGGCGAAACCGGAGTCAAAATGACGTCTATCTCCGCAAAGGCTTCATCGAAATCCTGTTTTATCAATTGCCGCACTTTCTGCGCTTTGGCGTAATAAGCGTCGTAGTAGCCGCTCGACAAAACAAAAGTTCCCAAAATGATTCGGCGTTTTACTTCTTCTCCAAAACCTTCTCCCCTGGTTTTCAAATAAATATCTTTTAATGACATTTTACCATTAACATCCGACGTCTGACCGTATCTGATGCCGTCAAAGCGCGCAAGATTGGCGCTTACTTCGGCGGGCATAATAATATAATAGCAGGATAACGCGTGTTTCGTGTGGGGCAAACTTATTTCCTTAAACTCTATTTTCAAAGATTTTAAAGAATCAATCGCCAGATTAATCGCTTCCGAAACTTGTTTATCCAATCCTTCAATAAAGTATTCTTTTGGAATGCCGATTCTCAATTTTCTGACATTTTCCAATTTGGGATTCAAAAGCTCGTCGCCGTATTCTATATCCCGGCTCGTTGAATCGAGTTTGTCTCGGCCGCTGATTTCTTTGAATAAAATCGCCGCGTCTTCAACTGTTTTGGCGATTGGGCCGATTTGGTCCAAACTTGAAGCCATGGCAATCAAACCAAAGCGGGACACCGCGCCGTAAGTGGGTTTTAATCCGACTACACCGCAAAAACTTGCCGGCTGTCTGATTGAACCACCAGTATCCGAACCCAAAGCCGCCACCGCCATATCGGCGGCCACCGCCGCCGCCGACCCGCCCGAAGAACCGCCCGGAACTCGTTCTAAATCAATCGGATTTCTGGTGATTTTGAAAGCGGAATTTTCCGTTGAAGAGCCCATAGCAAACTCGTCTAAATTGGTTTTGCCCAAAAAAACCGCGTTGTTTTTTTTTAATTTCTTGATTACAATGGCGTCGTAACTTGCCCGGTAATTGGCCAAAATTTTGGAAGCCGCGGTTGCCGGCTCATTTTCAATTAAAATATTGTCTTTTATCGCCAACGGAACGCCGGTTAAAATTTCCATTTTTTTCCCTTCGGCCAATTCAATATCGACTTTGTTCGCCCGCAACAATGCCAAATCTTTTGTCAGCTGCAAGTAAGCGCCGATTTCAGAATCTTTTTCTTCAATGTAATCAAAAAACGCTTTTGCGATTTCAAAAGCGGAGAATTGTTTTCCCAAGAGACCTTTGTGAAACTTTTTAATTGTAAGATTATTCAAATCCATTTATTCAAACACTCCCGGCACTTTCAAAAATCCGTTTTCTTTTTCCGGAAAAACGCTTGTTAATTTCTCCCGTTTCTCGCACAAATCTTTATTCAAAGTTTCATCTTTGCGAATCACATTGACCGTCTCCGCGCCGCTTAATGCCGAAGCGATTTTGCTTGTATCCACATTTTTTATTTCCTCAAAATAGTCCAAAATCTCCTCCAAATCTTTAATCATTTTTTTCTCTTTTTTCTCGTCCAATTCAATCCTCGCCAATTCCGCCAGATATTCCAAAATTTCTTTATTTATTATCTTTTTCATTTATTTTTTTCTCGATTTTTTCAAGTTTGTTTTTAATTTCAATCAAAACATTCATCTGGGCCCGCTGCAAATCTAATTCAGTTTCGATTTCCATTTCTTCTCTTTCTTCGATTTTTTTCTCCTGCTTAAGACCGGAAAAAATAATGTAGTGGCCGATAAAAAACGAGACAAAAAGGCCGGTTAATAAAAGCAAAATAAGACTTATTAAAATCGAAACCGGTCCGTTCAGGAAGGGAAACAAATCGGCCGTGTGCCAGACCCCCCGCCAAAAAAGCACAATTCCAACACCGCCGACAAGAGCGTAAATTATGGGCCAGTGGCTTAATTTTGTCCTTATTTTATCCTCTAATTTATCAAAAAATTTGATTATTTTGCGAGTCATTGAATTAGTTTTCTTTAATAATTTAATCCGACTTTATTTTTAATTTCTTTTATATTTTTTTGGGCAATCAAGCGAGCTTTTTTTGAACCGTCGGCTAAAATCCTCCTGACATGATTTTTGTTCTTTCCTAATTTTTCAAATTTTTTCTGGAAAGGCGAAAGAAAACCGATCACAACATCTGCCAAATCTTTTTTAAATTCTCCGTAGTTTTTATTTTTATACTCTTTTTCCAATTTTTGAATCGATTTTCCAGAGAGTAAAGAATAAATCGTCAAAAGATTGAAAATTCCCGGCTTCTTTTCTTTATCATAAATTATTCCATCTCCGGAATCGGTAACCGCCCTTTTTATTTTTTCTTTAATCAACGCCGGCTCATCGGTTAATCCGAGATAGTTATGCGGATTTTCCGCGCTTTTAGACATTTTCTTATTTGGATCGTCAAGCCCCATAATTTTAGCGCTTTCTTTCATAATAAGCGCTTCCGGAACAATAAAGGTTTCGCCATATAAACCGTTAAATCTTCTAGCAATGGTTCTTGTAAATTCCAAGTGCTGTTTTTGGTCTTCTCCCACCGGCACAAAATCTGCTTTATAAAGCAAAATATCGGCCGCCATTAAAACCGGATAATCAAACAGCCCGACATTGACTTTATTTCTGAATCTTCTGGCTTTATCTTTGAATTGAGTCATCAATTCCAACTCCGGAATTTTAGTGATAGTATTCAAAATCCAGGTTAATTCCGCGTGTTCCAACACGTCGGATTGGATAAAAATAACGGATTTTTTCGGGTCAATGCCGGCGGCCAGATAAATCATCGCGATTTCCAAAATTTTTTCGCGCAATTTTTCCGCTGGTTGAAAAATCGTCATCGCGTGATAATCAGCCACGGAAAAAACGCAATTATGATGTTTTTGCAATTCCAGCCACTGACTGATAGCTCCCAAATAATTTCCAATATGAAGATTACCGCTTGGCGCCACCCCCGAAAAAACTCTTTTCATGATTTTAAATTATATCACGCTAAAATTATTTAGACAAAATCTTCAAAAATTCTTTCTCATCAATAATATTCACGCCAAGCTGTTTCGCTTTTTCGGCTTTTGAGCCGGATTCGGCGCCAGCCACCACATAATCCGTTTTTTTACCGACCGATTCTGACACGTCGCCGCCCAATTCGCGGATTTTTTCTTTAGCTGTTTCACGGCTCATTGATTCCAAAGAACCGGTCAAAACGAAAATTTTACCGGCTAAAATTTGTTTTTTTGCCGTTATTTTCGAAATTTCTATTTGTACGCCAACGGCCTCCAATTTTTCCAAAAATTCTATATCTTTTCCATTATGAAACCAGTCATAAACGCTTTGAGCCACTTTCGGCCCGATATCGCGAATTCCTTGTAAATTTTCCGAAGATAAATTTTTATATTTTTTAATTAATTCTTTTATTAAAAATACTGGGTATTGCCTCGCCAAAAGCGTAGCGGTTTCCTCGCCAATATGTAAAATCCCCAAACTAAAAATGAATCTCGGCAAAGTTATTGTCCTTCGAGAATTAATTTCCTTGATCAAATTTTGCGCTGATTTTTCTCCGAAGCGCTCCAAAACCGCGATATCTCCTTCTTTGAGTTCAAAAATATCGGCGGCGTCGGAAATCAAACCCTTGTCCAAAAATCTGTCCAAAATTTTCCCGCCCAAACCGCGGATGTCAAAAGCCGCCCGAGAAACAAAATGTTTTAAAAATTCACGATTTCGGGCGCCGCATTTTGGATTTGAACAGCGAAGATAAACGCCTTCGGCAACAACTTTTGAGCCGTCAATCGGGCATTTTGAAGGCATTTCTATTTTTTTTTCTTTACCGGTCCTCAATTCTGTCAAAACTTTAATAATTTGAGGAATAACGTCGCCGGCTCGAGACACAATTACGGTATCGCCTATTTTTACTCCCAATCTTTTAATCTGGTCAAAATTATGCAAAGTGGCATGAGTGATTTTTATGCCCGTTAATTCAACCGGTTTTAAAATCGCCACCGGTGTAAGCGTTCCGGTGCGGCCAACCTGAATTTTTATGCCTTCCACGACTGTCGTTGTTTCTTTCGACGAAAATTTGTAAGCAATGGCGGCCCGCGGCGCTTTGCCGATGACGCCGGCCGAATCAAAAATTTTATTGTTATTAACAATCGCCACGATGCCATCAATTTCGTAAGCCAGTTTTTCCCGGTGTTTTTCCCAATAATTACGGAATTCAAAAACTTCTTCAAGGGAAGAAACTAATCTATTGTTTGGATTGGTTTTGAAGCCGAACTCCCGCAAAAGCCGATGCTTTTCTTCGTGCGTTTGAAATTTACCCGCCAAAACTTTGACAAAAGCGGGTCCCAAATCGGTTACGATTTCGTAAATAAAAGAATCCAGTTTTCTTTCGGCGGTGATTTCTGGGTTAAGCTGACGAACCGAACCGGCTGCCATATTCCGGGGATTGGCAAAAATTTTCAATTCCTTTTTCTCCCGTTCTTTGTTTATTTTCTCAAATTCTTTTTTGGCGATAAAAACCTCGCCCCTCACCACCAAATGTGGCGGAATTTTTAATTTTGAATTTTTAATTTCTAAACTCAATGGTATGACTTCAACGGTTTTAAGATTTTGGGTGATGTCTTCGCCAACCAAACCGTCTCCGCGCGTCGAACCTTGGACAAAAACGCCGTTTTTATAAACCAATTCTATCGCCAAGCCGTCGATTTTCAATTCGCAATAAAATTCCGTTTTTATTTTATGCCCCAAATAATTTTCCACTCTCTCCAGCCAATTTTTCATATCTTGTTCGGAAAACGCGTCATTGAAAGAAAGCATCGGCGTTTCGTGGCGGACTTTTTTGAATTCTTTAAGTGGCTTGCCGCCGACTCTTTGAGTCGGCGAATCCGGCGCGATAAATTCCGGATATTTTTGCTCCAAATCAAAAATTTCTTTTTTTAAGGAATCCAAAGCTTCAGCTGGAATCTCCTGCCTGTCCAAAACATGATACAAATAACGATAGCGGTTGATCGTTTTTTTAAGATATTCAATGCGTTCTTTGGCGGATTTTTTATCCATTCTTTAACCGAAAAATTAAGGTAAAGTTGAGGTAGCTCCCCCAAAACCCATCATAAAAGCCCGATAAGCTCTGCTGGCCGAACCAATGGATTTAATATATCGGGGAGTGCTGCTGGCATCAACGACAATGGATGTTTTTATGCTTACTTTATTGTCTTCAAAAAACAGTTTTCCGCAATTAACGCTCGCTCTTTTAAAATAATTAAAAAGCTCGCATTCAATTCCGGCGTCAGCGGCAAAAACCGCTTTTGTGGAATTAACGGTGTCCGAAGACATTCTGACTCTCTGCAAAGTTAAATAGCCGGAAACAGCGGTCATCGTCAAAATACCGCTGCCAATAAGCAAAACGGCCAAAAGCATCGCCTGCCCTTTATTGCCCATAGTCATCTAAATTAATATCCCATCATTCCTCCCCCCATCATTTCTTCTCTGTTAATCATCTGAAATCTCGGCATATATCCCGATTTAACCAGCCAAGGACCGATTAAAAAGAAACCGATTAAAGTCCAAGCAATCGTCCAACCGATTATAATCAAGCCTTCTTGGCGATGTTCTTTTTCCAAGGCCAAAACAATGCCGTAAACCAAACCGGCCGCGAGATTGAAAAATCCCATTGCCATTCCGACCCAAAACCATTTCTTAAATTGATTTGATTCTCCGTTCATTTTTATAAAACTATATTGAAATTATTGCGACCTTTCAATTTTCCTACCGCGGTATTATTTCCATTCTCTTCGGCCTTAAAAAATCCACGGTGGCGGCGTTGGTAGAAGCGCCATCAATGTTTTGACAGGCCAGAATAAAAGTGGTGGTTTGGTCCAAAGTCAAAGAAGGAGAAGCGTAGCTGGTATTGTTGACTTGGCAGCCAGTTTCCTTGATTGAACCGTTGATACTGGAACAAAATTGATCAGCGGTGGGATAATTCTCGGGCAAATTGGAGCTTGTTAAAATGCAGGAATCCGCTTCCTGACATTGCCAGGAAACCTTGGTTTGACTTGAAGGATAAACTAGAGAATTAGGACTGGCCGACAAGGAACACTCGGGAATGCAAACTGTTTTGACAGCCGGCAGATTGAAATCTTGGGCCATGCCGTCCGTTGTTTTGACAACGACTTTGTAGGTATATTCCATTCTCTTGGAAAGCCCTTTGTCTTCAAAAACCGGCTGGTTGATGGGGATATTGGAAGCAATGAGATTGTTGTCCCGGTAGACGTCATAACCGGCGAATTTGGCCTGGTCCACAAAAGGAACCGTTGTCAAAAGAGTAACGGCATCGCAACTGACAGCCGTAATTCTGACATCAGCCGCGACTTCGCAGGAATCTTGGGAAGGCAAAACAATGGGCGCCAAGGGGCCGTAAGCGATGTTGCTGTCGCCTTTGTATAAATCGCAGCCGTCGTCATCACAGTTATTCCAATACCAGGAGAACCAGGAGCTTTGGAGTTTGTTAACATTGAGATATTTTGAAGCGACTGGAATAAGCGTAGAAGGTAAAGAAACATATTCATAAATTTGGCCAAAATTGCCTTTGATTTTGGCGATATAAATCAAATATTTGCCTTCCGGCGGAGCATGGTCTATCAGATTGCAAATGCCCACAGCGCAAACATTTTTGTATTTATAGGAAGAAATTTTAACTCTTTCATAAACAACGTTGTTGCCGCGGTCAAGGATTTCCGGAGTTGCCGTTGGTTCGGTATAGCCGGGGACGCCTACTTGTTTAAAGCGATAGAAATGACCGTCATTGGGTGGCGTCCAATAACGGGACATATTGGGATAAGTGGTGGTGGCGATTTTCATCAAAATATTTTGGCTACCCAAACTGAAATTATAAATTCCCGGGCCGGCGGTTATGCTGAAAACTTTATCGCCGCCGAGATAAGGAACGTTATAGTACCAGGCGGTGAGGATATCTTTGAGCTGTTTATCCGTCAAATTGGGATTGGCGATTTTGGGGTCGGGCAAAGCGAACCGGTACAATTCCGCGTCAAACTCCGATTCGTCCAACGGCGGTGGAATTATCCGAAAAGCCGAGAAAGTCGGCCGTTTTGAATATGAGGCCCTCTGACTGTCCCCCAAAAAAGAACCGAAGTTGATTATCGGATATTGGATTGTTTTGCCTTTGGGCTGGAAAAGAAGCTGGCAGTTGGAATCGAATTCTCCGGCGGCTGAACAATTTTCAATGTCGGAAATAATAGTTGCTTTATAACCGCTGTTTGTGGAAGCAAAAGCGGAAAAGAATTTGCCGTCTTTGATGAATTGCTCAGGAGTGGAAGTGGAAGAATAGGTTTGTTCAGAACCGGGAGGGCCGCCAGGACCTGGAGATTGTTGTAACGCGGAAAATGTTCCTTTTAATATAATATCGCCGTAACTCTGGCGGAACTGGCTCATTGTTTTTAAAGAATTGGTCGCGATTGTTTTGGGAACAATGGTTTTAGTCGAAGTTGAAACATTGTATTCTATAGTGAAACTACCGGCAAAAACATTACCGCTGAGAGAAACGTCCGACAAAGGCAAATCCTTATATTCTCCTCCGAGTTTATTGACTTCGTTGGATAAATAGTTGGTGTATGTGATGGGTTCGAATAATTTAGAACCCAATGTTATCGCGCTTGCTGTTCCAATGCTTTGCCCAGACCAGGGTTCATAAAAAGAAGGTAGAACCAAACCCACTCGGCATTCTCCGGCTATGGAAGGAATCAAAGTGGGAGCGATAATTGCCACGCCGCCGATGTTGCCGCCGCTACAACCGGACCAATAAGAGTTATCAGCGCCGAGAAGACAAATAGCTTGACCAATGCCGATACTCGCGCCAAGAGAACTCATACCAACCAAAGACCATAATGGCGGTATTGGAACGCCCACACTCCAAAGAACCGTCGTAATAACAATACTAAAAACAAAGGTTAGAAAATTAAAAACTCCGCTGGCTTGCGCCATTTTCGTCGAAAAACCGTAAATCGCTATCGCCAAAATTAAAAAAGTTATAAAAAATTTATTTTGGAAAAAATTATTCATTGTTTTTATTATATCATATAAATTATATAACAACTGTGGATAAACATAAAAATAAAAAGAGGCCTATTGAAGAGCCTCTTTTTTTGACGCAATAAAGACCAATAACTGCTTTTTAATGGCCTTAGCAGCCATTTTCAAAGCAGTTTGTGTTGTTCCCCCTGGACCGGTTCTTGAAGATTCCCCGGTAATATGGAACACTCCAATTTCTTTCCCCTCTCTGTTTATGCTCACCCTCATATTGACAGAAGCACGAGCAACCGTAAATCCTCCACCAAATCTTTCCCAAAAACCCACTCTTTTTATTTCAGCGATATTAACCAGAATTATCGCCTGTTCATCATTATAATCCCCATTTGTTATTTCCAAGGGGATTGATTCTAATTCCGAGATTAAATATCCTCTCAGAATTTGCATTTCCTCTTCCGTGGCATCAGCGGTTGTTTGAACAAGAAGCGCCGCCCTTTCAATCTTGATGGGCGCGATAAATTTATCCGCCCTAATCTCGCTTCTGGGGACCAAATAACATCCTGAAACCATTATTAAAATCAAAACTGCTAAAATCATCTTTATCTTCATTCCCCACCTCCATTTATATAAGGATTTTTTTCTTATTTATATTTCAAGTAATTCTGTTTATATTATACTTGTCTTTTAAAAAATGTCAAATATAAAAATAAAAACCGACGGATTTTACTCCGTCGGCGACGCGATTCTTTCCCACAAGGCCGGATAAGAAATCCCCAAGATATTGCTTGAGTTGCTTATTTCCCTGAGTTTCATTCTTCCGAACTCAAGACTGATTATTTCCGCCGTCACCCATGCTCTTTCGCCTGGATTCAAAAAGAGATAGGATTTGCCGTTTACATCCCCGATACTGTAATGACTGGATATCTTTCTGTTTAAAACCGGAAGACCAAAACTATAGGCAGTAATTGAAAATTCCGCCTGCCCGTCTAATCCAAAAACAATAACGGCTTTTACGAGGATTCCCTCTTTTGTTTCCCCGATAAAACTCCATTTGCCTATTATTAAATTGGCAATCAAGGGTTCCGGCAATCTTGCGACCGTCATCTTAGTAGCCTCGGCGTTAGAAATTCCGATAAAAAACGCCGTGATTATCACCAAAAAAATCGCTATCTTTTTCATTTTCGCCTCCTTTTTATGTTTAGGATTAAGTTGTTAAAAAATATAATTCTATTGAAATTATATCCCTAATTTAAAAAATGTCAAGATGGTCGAGCAAGATTTAATTTGATATGATTATCAAATGATTTTGCCCGTTTTTTCGGCTTTTTTGGGAATTTTGGCTTTTCTGCCGTTCTCTTATTTTTGGATTTTGGGATTTGTTTTTCTCGCGCCGCTTTTTATTTTCTTTCTTAAAGAAGAAAAATTCTGGCGGCTCGTTGCCGGAACTTTAATTTTTAGATTCATTTTTGCTCTCGGAACCGTCTATTATACTTTTGAACCGATTACTTGGTTTTTCTCGTTCTCAATTTTTCTCGGCCTAGCAATAACGATTTTCATCATGAAAAAACTTTCTGGGGCCGGTCGGTTAATTTTTATTCTTCCTTTTGCCTGGACTTTATTTGATTATCTCCAAGCCCGTTATTCTTTTTTGCCGGCTTTTATTATGACCAGCGGCAATATTTTCGGTTCATCGCCGTTTTTGGGACTGGCAGCTGTCGGCGGATTAACGCTTCTCATTTTTTTCACGGCAATAATCAACGTTTTAATCGTCGCTCTAATATTAAAAATCTCGTTGAACAAAAAAATCTTGATTCTTAATTCTGCCTTCTTAATTATTTTAATAATTGCCGCCTGGAGATTTTCAAATTACCAACTAAAAAAAATTTCAGCCGATTACGGCAATCTTAAAAATTCTCTCAAAATCGCGGTTGTTTCCGTTAGTGAAAAATTTGAGAGAACCCAATTCGAACAAATTAAAAATGAATTGGCGGCTCAACGGGTTGATTTATTGATTTTTCCCGAAGACATTTTTAACGACGATTCTGGAAATTTTTCTCCGGCTAATTTTCAACACCTAGCCAAAAATCTAAATAACGATTTATTAGCTACTTTTGACACCATTCAAAACAATAAAAAATACAATTCAACTCTTTTGTTGAATAAGAACGGAGAAGTTGTGGATATTTACAATAAAAATCAGCTGACTTTTATCGGCGAATACTGGCCCTTTGGCAGATGGCGGCCGTTTTTCTTTGATTGGCTTAAAAAAAACAAGCCGCAATACGAGAATTACGTTGTTTTTAATCCGCAAAACGCTTATTCTTCTGGCGAGAAAAAAATTCTGATGCTTGACGGGAAAATTCCTTTTGCCGCGCTAATCTGCCTGGAAATCCATTATCCGGGAATTCTCGCAAAATATAAAAAAATGGGCGTCCGCTTTTTCGTCAATCCCACAAGCAACCGCTGGCTTGATATGGGAATAAAACACTTTCTGTATCTGACTAATAATTTAAGAAAAATCGAGGCGGTTTGGCTGAAAACGCCGATTATTGCGAGCGGCGTAAGGGATTATGCCGGCATTATCGCGCCCGATGGAAAAACAGATTTAATCGATTATAACGACCAAAATAAAAATTTCGCCGTATTTTTCGGAGAAATTAAATATTGAAACTTTGATTGTTATCTGGCGCTGATAGTCGTTTGGATATCAGTAAAAATATTTAATTTTTTGATATCCGGTTCGGCGCTGGTAACAGACAAATTCAAAGTAATTCTCGGAAAATAAAGATTGCCGCCTTTGCCGCAATTGCCAAGCGTTGTTCCGTTAATGTTTTTGCCACAAACATTGATATTAAAAACGGAAATTAAAACATTGTCTGCCGTGATTTTTTGATAACTGGTTGTTCCGAAAAATTCCGTTCCTTTTTCTATTGCTCCTCCATTTAAACGATATTTCACTTTAAAATTGTAAGAATTAACGAATTCCAATTCGGTATTGGAAATTTTACTGAAATTATAACCGGTTCTGATTTCTCTCGCCATTTGTTCCAAAGTCAAACCCGTATTGTCATTGACCGTTATCAGAGACACGGCTATTCTTTGATTTCTCAAAACATTCACAAAACCGCCGACGGCAATCGATGTTAAGACAACAAATAATCCCATCGAAACAATAAGTTCAACTAAGGTAAAACCATTTTTGATTTTGAAAATTCTCATATAAATTATGGCCTCCAATTAAAAAAATGATCTTCCATATTTATCTCGAATTTTCCGCCGCCACGGCCGCTCCACTTAACAATTGAATTGACTTTAATTTCATCGGCGCTGACCGGAACAATGTGGACAGTCCGTTTGAAAGGAGTGGTTTTACCGCTGATTGAAATAAAATTAGAACTGGCATCCGGACATCTGACTTCCGTCGCCGAACCGATGTCAGAAGTATTATAATCAATTTCATAGCACTTTTCGCTGGAAAATCCCTGATTCCACGGCTGATTTTTAATGGTGTTGGCGTCAATCAAATTTTTCACCACTTCAACGCCTTCCATCGCCAGATAATTAGCGGCAAATTCATCGCTAACAAAACGACTTAAACCGAGCGATTGGGAAACTAGTCCTAAAACTCCCAAAAATCCGACTATTAGAAGAGTGGCGGCGACCATCGCCTCAATCAATAAATAGCCTTTTTCATTGGAATTTGTCATTGAATTGTTATTTGCCCGCTGTTTATTACCTTAATTATTCTTTCCGATTCGCCATTAAGAGTTTCAATTTTAATTAAAGCTTCGATTTTCGAAAAATCGGCATCTATAATAACCAAAGGATTCGGCGGAATAAATAAAATATCTCTCAATTGAAGTTCTTTAAATTTTATTGTTTTATCCAATAAAATTTCTTCTTGTTTTTCGGCAAGATTGGCCGCCGTATAAACGCCGTCAACCGAAAGACATGCTAAATCGTCGGCTTGAGCCGGAATTTCTTTAAAAATAATTATTTTATTCGGCGCTTCAAAATGAACACCGTAACCGCAAGGCACCGTTGTTTCTCCATAAGTGGCGATGGCCAAAGATTTAACCTTATTCAAAACGCCGACTATTTTCACCTGTTCTTTGAACAAAATTAACTGACGCTCAGAGGCGCGATTATAAAAAATAAAACCCGTTGTCAAAAGCATAATAACGCCGAAAACCACCAGCAACTCCACAATTGTAAAGCCGCTCTCATTTTCGGAATTATTTAAGATCCGTCTTAAAAATATCTCCACTAAACGCCTCATGGATAAATTCAGTATAATCCAAACAACTTAAAGTAGCCATCGATTATCTGATAACCAAGGAAAAAAACCAAAACGGACGCGATGACTAAAAAAGGTCCGAAAGGAACAGCATCTTTTATTGTCTTCCGCTTTTTAAGTAGAAGCGGAGTGACAAAGACGGCGCCGATAACGAAAGCCAGAAATAAAATCATTAAAATGTCCGGCCAGCCGTAAATCAAGCCCAAAGCCCCGACCAGCTTAAAATCTCCCCAACCCATTCCCCGTCCCCGGCTTAAAATAATCACCGCCGCGATAAAAATCATTGAAATCGCGGCGGCAAAAAAGCGATTAATCCAGATGTTTTCCTGAAAACCGAAAAGCAAAGCATAATGCCCCAAAAATGAATTATGAAGCATGAAGTATAAATTATGAATAAAAATTAAAACGACTCCCAGCGCCGCTAATAATAAATTTATTGAGTCGGGAATAATCGAATGATAATAATCAATGATTGAAAGCAAAAGAAAAATCGTAAAAATCAAAATCCAGACAACGGATTGAAAAAATAAAAGATTGAAAGATTGAAAATTATCATTAAAAAAAACTAACGGGATAAAAACAAAAATCAGCCCGCTTAACAATTCCACCAGAGGATATTGGAATGAAATTCTTCGGCCGCAAGAACGGCATCGACCTTTTTGAATTATATAACTCAAAATCGGCGCCAGTTCAAACCATCTCAATTCTTTGGAACAATGCGGACAGCGCGAACGGCCGTTGATAATTTTTAAATCCAAAAGTTTTTGTCTGGGCTGATAACGCAAAGAAACAACGTTCAAAAAACTGCCGATTGCCAGGCCAAAAATAAAAAGAATGATATGCGCCATTTATTAGATTAAAATTGGATGCAGAATACCGGGTCGTCGCAGTTGACGCCAAAAACAGTTCCGTCGACTTCGGTCGGCTCTTTCAAAGCCGAATGGTCGCTGGTTGAAAATCTGGCGCCCAAAACATAACTTTGTCTGTCGGTAGAATTAACGCCGTAATGATAAACACCTCCGGGCAATGGGTCATTAGGAATGGCAGTGATGCCCATTTGGGCATTTACCAATTCTGTCTGAAGCGCGCTCCAAGCGGAAACATTGGGATATTGTCGATTTTTGGTGTAATAAACTTCCAGATATCCCTGAACTTTTTGAAGGTCGGTGATTCTTCTTGAATCGTAAGCGCTGCCCCGAAAACCCCTGAGTCCGACCAAAAATACCGACGCTAAAATCGCGATAATGGCGATAACGATGAGCATTTCTATTAACGTGAAACCTTTTTTCATGATTTTATTGGTAATTTTAGAATTTTTTGTGAATTCTCGACCTTGATTAAAAATGTCATACGCTGATATTTTTTATATTTTAAACCCCTGTGCTAAATTATATATCGGAATGAGCACCGCCGCAAACAGCAAGCCGACAAAAATGCCAATGACGGCGATAATCATCGGTTGAATTAATTCCGTTAAATTATCAATGATGTCGTCAACTTCTCTGGTATAAAAAGAAGAAATTTTTGACAGAAGCTGGTCCAGCCGGCCGGTGGTTTCGCCCACGGAAACCATTTGGCCGACCAGCGGCGGGAAATAATGTTCATTTTGAAATAAAAGCGAGGAAAGCGACTCGCCGGCTTTGACTTGTTCGCCGATTTCATGAAGAATGTCGCGATAAATCAAATTGCCGATGTTATGCGAAGCAATTTCAATGGCTTGAGTGATGGGGACGCCGCCCTTGATAAGCACGCTCAACGATTCGGTGAAACGCGCGATATAAATTTTTTTGAATAATTCTCCAAAAACCGGCGTTCGGAAAATCAATTCGCTCAAAACAATTCCCCCCTCCAAAGACTTAAAATAATTGACGAAAACCGCAATCAGCAAAATAGCCAATAAAATAACCAGCCACCACCATTCAAGCATAAAATTGCCGCCACTCAACAAAATTTTGGTGATTAACGGAAGTTTCACGTTGGATTCTTCAAAAACTGAACTGAGTTTCGGAAAAACAACCGTTAAAAGAATAACGACAACGCCGAAAAACAAGGAAACAATAAAAGCCGGATAAATCAAAGCATTGCGGATTTTTAAATGCCAGACAGTTTCCTTTTCCAGATAATCGGCCAAAAAACTCAGAGAATTTTCCAAACGGCCGGTGATCTCGGCTGAACGCACCATATTAATATAAAAATCGGAAAAAACGGCGTTCTGTCGCTCTAAGGATTGGGAAAGCGACAATCCCGCGTCAATATCAGAAGCAATCTCGTAAATCGCTTCTTTAAGAATGGGGTTTCTGGTCTGTTGATGGAGACTACGGATGCTTTCTCCCAAAGGAACTTGAGATTCCAAAAGGGTGGCGAATTGCCGGGTAAAAACCATAACATCGCCGAGTTTAACGCGATTAACAAACGCCAAAACGCCGTCAAGCCAACGCTTGGCTTCCGCTCCTTCCAAAGAAAGAACAAAAAGTTCGTGACTGTTTAAAATATTGGCCGCCGCTTCATTGGAGGGCGCTTCCACGGAACCGGCTTGCAATTCCCCCTCTTTAGTTCTGGCGGTGTATTTATATTTCATTTTAACTTCTCTCCATTAATATTCTTAACTCGCTTGGATTCAATGAATATAATTCCGCGTTTTCCAAAGAAATTTCGCTGTTTTTTACCAAATTCACCAGAGAACGATTCAAGGTTATCATTCCTTCCTGAGAACTGGTTTCAATAACCAAATCAATCTGATACGCTTTCCTTTCTCTTATTAAATTGCGGATGGCCGGATTAACAATCATAATTTCGCAAACCGGCACTCGGCCGCCGCCTATTTTGGGAATCAATCTTTCGGAAATAATACCGACTAAAGTCGCCGCCAGCTGAGAAGCCACTTGCTGCTGCTGTTCAGCCGGAAAACTGTCAATAATCCGGTCAACCGTCTGTGAAGCCGAATTGGTGTGGAGAGTCGAAAAAACCAAATGTCCGGTTTCCGACGCGGTCAAAGCCGTGGCAATCGACTCGGCGTCCCTCATTTCGCCGACCATAATCACATCCGGGTCTTGGCGCAAAACCGAACGAAGCGCTTTATGAAATTCCGGCGTGTCTATTCCCACCTCTCTTTGAGAAACAATGCTTTTATCCTGAGCGAATATGTATTCAATCGGGTCTTCGACGGTGATAATATGGTCCATCTGGCCGTGATTGATTTCGTCAAGCATCGCCGCCAAGGTGGTTGATTTACCGTGTCCGGCCGGCCCGACCAACAAAACAAATCCTTGCGATAATTTCACAAAATCATGCAAAATGGGCGGTAAATTTAATTCTTCGATGGTTTTAATCTGAGAAGGAATATAACGCAAAGCGGCCGCTTCATAACCTCGCTGATAAAAAACATTAATCCGGAACCTGGCTTTGTCTTCAAAAGCATAAGCGAAATCCACCTCTCTTTCTCTTAAAAAATTTTCTTTTTGTTCCGGCGTCAAAAGAGCGAAAACCAGTTCCTTGGCCGCTTCCGGTGTCAGAATCGCCTCTTTTTGAAGCGGCACCAGCGCTCCGTCAATTCTTAAAGTCGGCCGGCGGCCGACCGCCAAATGCAAATCCGAAGCATTTTGCTGAGCCGTGGTCAACAATAAATCATTTAATTTTTGTTTGTAATCCATTTTTATTATTATATCAAATTTCCGTCGTTTCCCTCAATACTTCTTCAATTGACACCAGCCCCTGAAGAGCTTTAAGAATTCCGTCCTGACGCAAACTAATCATCCCCTGCCGTTTGGCTTCTTCCAAAATTTTTGATTCGCTCAAGCCCGCGCTGACAATATTTTCCAATTGCGGCGTCATTTCCAAAATTTCAAATAAAGCGACCCGACCGCTGACTCCTTTATTTTTACAAACCGGACAGCCCGAAGAATGATAAATATTCAAATCTTCAATTTTAAATTTTGAATTTTCAATAATTTCCTTAGGCAACTTTTCCAATTCCTTCTTAATAATTTCGGAAATTTCCGCCGGCGCTTTTTCCGCTTTTTTGCATTGCTGGCAAAGTCGGGAAACCAAACGCTGGGCCAGCATCAAATTCAAAGACGATGGCAACAAAAACGGCTCCACTTTCATGTCAATAAGCCTCGGAATGACGCCTGCCGCATCATTGGTGTGAAGTGTTGAAAGCACAATATGGCCGGTTAAAGCCGCGTGAATCGCCAAACCAGCCGTCTCATTGTCGCGAATTTCACCAACCATAATGATATCCGGGTCTTGCCTTAAAATCTGGCGCAAACCGCTGGCAAAATCATAGCCGATTTCCGGCCTGACTTGGGATTGATTCAAGCCGTCTATAAAATACTCAACCGGGTCTTCCAAGCTGACGATATTTGCCGCTTCTTTGTTCAAGTCCCGCATAACAGCGTACAAAGTTGTGGTTTTTCCGGAGCCGGTCGGACCAGTAATAAGAATCATGCCATACGGTTTTTTAATGCCATTTTTTACCGTTTCAAGATTTTTTCCCACCAATCCCAATTCTTCCAAACCCTTAAGTCCCACGCTCGGGTCAAGCACCCGGACAGCCGCTTTTTCGCCGACCGGCGTGGGAAAAGTCGCAACCCGATAATCGATGTCCCGTCCGAAAAGCACGGTGCGGAAACGACCGTCCTGCGGAATGCGATTCTCGTCAATTTTCAAATTAGACAAAACTTTGATTCGGGAAACTATCGGCTGATGAAGCTCAAGCGGCATGGAAGAAACTTCTTGAAGTTCTCCGTCAATCCGAAAACGAATCCGCAAACGGTTCCTCTGCGGTTCAATATGAATATCCGAGGCCTTTTGCCATACCGCTTCCTTCAGGGTGGAAGCCACAATTTTAATAATCGGCGCTTCTTCACTGGCCGCGGTTTTTCCGCTTTCTTCAAGCTGGATTATCCGGCCGACAGCCGAATCTTTCATTGAAATTAAATTCAAAGATTTCACTGCCGCTTCCACTTCGCTGCGATAGGGCGAATAACGCCTCAAGGCCGCTTCCCAAGCAGAAGGAGAAATCAAATAAACTCCCAAATTGGTTTTTATCTGGCGAGCGATAAATTTCAAAGCGTCTTGGGCTTTCGGGTCGTCCGGATTAAGCATTCCGACAATCAGCGTATCGCCGGACTGGCTGACGGGAACCGCTTTATAATTTCTGACGGTTTCTTCGGGAATCAGCTTCAATACATCTTCGGGAATTTCTTCAACTTTGATTTTTTTGTAAGGAACCTTGAGTATCTGACTCTTGGCGCTTGCTAATTTTTCTTCGTCAATGAGGCGGCGCTCATAAATCAAATCTTCAATGCCGCGCTTGACGAGTGACGCTTCGTTCAAAAGTTTTTTGGCGGCTTCTTCGGAAATCAAATTCTGCTTAACCAGTTCTTGGAGCAAAACCTTGTTGTCCATTTATTTAAACGGGTTTGGATTAAAGGCGGATTCGGGAACCAGTTCGGGCACCTGGATTTTCAAATTTTTAAGCGCGGGGCTATCCAAGATTTCCGCCGGATTAAGTTTTATCCGAGAAGTTTCTTCAAGCATTTTCAAACGGCCGGGAACCACCACTTCAATCAAAGGCGGATTGGTGAAAAAGAAATAATAAACCGCCGCGGTCAGCGCCGCTACAATCGCCAAAACAACGATAAGCGCAAACCAGTTTATTTTTCTTTTTTCTTCTTCTATAAGAATGGCCATAATTTATTCCGCTTGATAATATGCTTCAATTGTCATTGTATATACCAAATTATCTCCCTGTTTTTCCACCTTGAAATTAATTGGGTTGGAAATCATCACATTAGTCTCCAATCCGTTTAAAAATGCCTTGAAATTATCGTAAGAACCGCCGGCCCTTAAATCAATCCCGAGAACTCCCAACCCCCTGGTAAACGGTTCCGAAGATGGTTCGATGGCGAGCTGTTTTACGCTTAATGATTGAATTCCCAAATTATTCAATCCGGCAATGCCGGTAATTTGAGAAAGAACATAAGCCGTGTCAAGATTCGACGGCAGAATCAGCGAAATCTGCTTTGCCAAGTCTCCCAGATTTTTATACTCATTAAGTAAATTCTGAAATTGATTGTTTAACGACTGATAAGAATTGAAGCTCTGTTCCAAATTGACGCTTTTGGTTTTCAAATTTGAAACTTCTTCGTAGGCCGGTTTGATAAACGACGCATAAACGAATACGGAGCCGATTAAAAGAATAATCGACGCCAGAATACTCATTGTCCTTTTGGTTGTGGCTTTCATTGATTGAAAAATCCCGGTTTAAAAATCAATCTGAGCGTAAATCTCACTCCGTCGGCTTTGCTTTTTATCGACTCGCCAATTGATGAATTTTCCAGCATTACTTTTTCAACACTTTCGGATTTTTCAAACAACGCTATTTCTTTGGTTAAAGTTTCATAATCAGGCGCCAAACCCCCTATTTTCGCCTCTCTGTCGGCGAGATTGAAATTTAAAATATTATAGCCGACGGTTTGATAAGTGTTTTTTTCGATAAAATCAAAAATCTGAGAAATGGTTTTCCGGCTGTTAATTATATCTTTGATATTGACCAATTGGGAATAAAAACCAAGCAGCTGCTTTTGTTGGGATTCGTCGACCGATTGATTCAAATCGGAAATTTTTTGCTCAGAATTCCTGATTTGGGATTTCAAATACGGCTTTAAGCCGAGAGTCACGCCGAAATAAATGAAAACCAAAAGAAAAAAAATAATCAGCGTAAAAACAAACAGCCGCCACGGCCAGCCGATTGACAAATACTCTCCTTTTTTCAATTGTTCTTCTAAAACCGATTGATAAGGCATATCTATTATTTAAGCCCCAGACCGACGGCAACCGCGAATTCCGGGCCTAATTCTTTGGAGAATAATCCAATTTCCGGCGGATAATTTATTCGAGAAAAAGCGCTGCCTATCGTTGTTGCCATTCCAAGCCGCTTTTCAAAATAATTTCCAATACCAGGCAGATTGGCGCCGCCGCCGGCAATTATGGCGCGCTCTATTTTCCGACTGAAACTCTTCTCATAATTGTTTTTCGCCCTATTCGTTTCTTCAATTATAACATCCAAATGAGGCTCCGACAATGTGGATAACTCGTAATCGCCTCCGCCACCCATTAATCCCCTTTCCTTTTTTAGTTCTTCGGCTCTTTTCACGCCGATATTCAAGCCGTTGGCAATCGCTTTTGTCAGCGAAGCTCCGGCAAAATCGCTGAAAAAATTGGTTTTAAGAAATCCGTTTTCGCTGACCGCGATATTGGTGGAATAGGCGCCGATGTCGATTATTAAAGCCGGACTGGGATCAGCCGCGGCCAGCGCTCTGACCAAACTGACGCTTTCCGTTTCCAAAGATTTTAAATTCAAACCGGCCAGCTTAAAAATGTTTTGGTATTTGTTTTTGATTTCAATCGGCACGGCTATCATCAAAATCTGCTGTTTCAATCCTTCTTCGTCTTCCCGCTCGCCGACTTTATTCCAATCAATGACGACTTCCGAAACCGGCAAAGGAATGTGCTGGCGAATCTGAAACGGCATGGTCTTTGAAACATCGACTCCTGACATTATCGGCATTTCCAAAAGAGTCGTAAAAGCCGAAAAAGAAGGAATGGAAGCAACCGCGTTCCGACTTTTGAATTTCGCTTTTTTAACGAGAATTCTTAGCAAATCGGCGGTTTCCTTTTCCAAGATTTTCAGACTATTCGTTTGAATGGCGCTGTTGGGCCGTTCCAAATACGTCCGAGACCTGAGAATGCCGTAATTTTTGAGTTTCGGCTTTGGCAAAGATTTGGCGATTTCCACGATTTTTATGGAAGCCGTGCCGATATCAACGCCAAGAGTTGAACGGGATAAAAAATCAAACATATCTGCTACAATTATAACAATGATTCTTTTTTTAATCAAAATAAAAAATCTCGTTTTTGATGTCCTTTTCCCGCTAATTTGTTTGGATTGCCAAAAATATATCGCCAATGGCGAAAATCCGATTTGCAATCAATGCTTTTCTCTCATTAAACTCAACACCTCTTTATTCTGTCCGGTTTGCCGGGCGCGATTGGCGGATAACAAAAAAATCTGCAATCACGGCAAAAAAAACCAGCCGTTTTCTTATCTTTTGGCCGCCGCGGGAAATTACGATGACCCGATTCTCCGCAACTTGATTCATTATTTTAAATACGAAAGTTTTGAAAATCTATCGCCGCTTCTGGGAGAATTAACGATAAAATATATTGAAAATTGTAAATTGAAAATTGAAAATTATATCGTAATTCCCGTTCCCCTTTCTTCCCGGAGTTTGCGCCGGCGGGGATTTAACCAGTCAAAATCGCTTGCCGAATTTATCGCCGCCAATTTCAATTTGACGATGATTAACGGATTGAAAAGAACGAAAAATACTTTGCCCCAAGCTAAATTGAAAGATAATGAAGAAAGAGCGAAAAATGTTAAAAATTGTTTTACTGTTCAAAACGCCGAGAATATAAAAAACAAAAATATTCTGCTGGTTGACGACGTTTTCACTTCCGGCGCTACAATGAACGAAGCCGTGAGAATTTTAAAAGAAAACGGCGCGAGAAGAATTATCGCTCTGGTTTTGGCGAAAGCGTAAAAATATCGAATTTTTCATCTTTATTAAAAAATCTTTTCCCACTCATTTGCAACGGAAAATGTAAAGTTTTTTCAACCCGCTCACGTCCGCCAGCTGGCGGACTGCGCTTCCGTTTAGGTTTCAAAAATCTTTACATTTTCCGTTGCAGATATATCAAGATGTGTTATTTTCCGGCAGATTGTATTGAAGAACATCCCGCAGGCGCGCTGGGCTTGGTCTCCGACAATAGTCGGAGCCAGCGCGCCGAGGGGGAAGAAATTTTTGTCGCTGGAACAAAAATATTCTGGTTCTGAAAGGCAATCTGCTGGAAAATATTCGCTTGGAAAAGATTTTTTAATAAAGATTACCCCAAATTATTCCAAATGAATTTCTTCTTGGAAGCTTTCCAATCTTTTTCTGACAATCGGATATCTTTCAAGTTCGGAATCGTTTGAAAGCAATTCTTCCGCCGCTTTCCGGCTATCTTTGACCAGCGTCGGATTTTTAATCGCTTTCATCGCCATATCCGGAACGCCGGTTTGCGCCCAGCCGGCCGATGTTCCCAAAAATTCTCCCGGTCCCCTGATTGCCAAATCTTTTTCGGCCAATTCAAAACCATTTTTAGCGTCAATTAAAGATTTAAGCCGCTCATGAGTTATTTTTGAAGACGACTCCGTAAGAAGAAAACAAAAAGATTGATGCTCTCCCCTGCCGACACGGCCGCGAAATTGATAAAGCTGAGCTAAACCGAATTTGTCCGCGTCTTCAATCATCATTATGGTGGCGTTAGGCACGTCGACGCCGACTTCTATGACCGAAGTGGAAACTAAAATATCGGTTTCGCGATTATTAAAGCGCGTCATTGTTTCGTTTTTTTCCTTGGCTTTCATTTTTCCGTGAAGCATTAAAACCCGCAAATCCGGAAAAACTTTTTTGGAAAGTTTTTCATATTCTTCTTTCACCATTTTCACATTATCCCAATTATGAAAAAAAGATTTTTTAATTGATTCAGTTGTGTTTTGATTTTCAATTTCCTGGCTTTCAGATGTCGGTTCTATTCTCGGACAAATCACAAAAACCTGCCTGCCTTTTTTAACCTGGCCGCGAATAAAAGCGTAAGCCTTATCGCGATTTTTAGGGTCAACAATTTTTGTGATAATCGCTTTTCTGTTTTTCGGAAGCTCGTCGATTATGGACAAATCAAGGTCGCCGAAAACCGCCAAAGTCAAAGTGCGGGGAATCGGAGTGGCGCTCATGCTCAATAAATGAGGAAGCATTTCTTTTGCGCCGTGATTCTTAAAAAGCTCCGCCCGCTGGCGGACGCCGAAACGATGCTGTTCATCGATAATCACCAAAGCCAAATCGCTGAATTTAACGTATTTTTGAATAAGCGCGTGAGTGCCAAAAACAATTTTAATTTCATTGTTGCCGACTTTTTTCGTTAAATCGTTTTTCTTAAAATCGTTTTCCAATCCGTCTCCATAAAAAACTTTTGCCATTGAACCGGTCATTAACCCGGCGCCTTTGTCAAAGTCGGCAAAAAACTTCTTGAAAGTTTCAAAATGCTGGCGCGCCAAAACTTCCGTCGGCGCCATAAAAGCCGATTGCTTGCCGTCTTTCGCCAAAACCAGCGCCGTTAAAACCGCCACAATCGTTTTTCCGCTGCCAACGTCTCCCTGTAAAAGCCGATTCATCGGGTGGGATTTTTTAATGTCCTGCAAAATTTCCCAAAGCGATTTTTTCTGGCTGAAAGTAAGCTCAAAAGGCAGTTTTGCAAGCAATTCTTTAATGTCATCAAGCTCAAAATCCGATGAATAAGCTTTTTCTTTATCAAGCTTTATTCTTTGGCGGATATTAGCCAAACTCAAAAAAAACAAATCTTCGAAGGCAAATCTTTTTTTCGCCAAAATCGCGTCATCGATTTTCTCCGGAAAATGGACGAGTTTTATGGCCTTGTCAATTCCCAAAACTCCGTATTTTTTTAAAATTTCTTCGGGCAGCGATTCTTCGATTTTGCCGATTTTATCAAGCAGCGGCTTCAATAAATATCTGATGCCCTTCGAAGTGATGCCCTTGGTTTCCGGATAAATCGGCACCACCCGGCCCGTGTGCCGCAAATCGCCGTTCTCTTTGGAGGAAGTGATGATTTCATGGATGGGATGATTCATTATTAACCCGCCTTTAGGCGCTTCAGCCACTTTGCCGGCCAGATTCACCATTTTTCCTTTTTTAAGCATCATTATCAGGAATTTCTGATTGAACCAAATGGCGCGGATGCTGCCGGTATCGTCGCTTATCAGCGCCTCGATGATAAACATTTTCCGCTTCCAAGTCCGCCGCATTTTAATCGATTGGATTTCTCCGCGAACGGTCGCATGTTGATTAATCTGCAAATCAACGATTTTGAAGATATTGGAAAAATCTTCATACCGGTTCGGAAAATGCCAAAGCAAATCTTTGACGGTCGCAATGTTAAAATGTTTCAATTTAACCAAAAATTTCGGCCCGATGCCTTTAATTTTTTCCAGAGGCGTCTCAAGTTTTATTTCGTCCATCCGTAAAATTATAACTCAAAATGTCGCGAAATTCATTAAAAAAACAATGGGCTTCCGTTGCGGAAGCCCATCAAAAAATCTCTGAAAAGGGATTATGGTGCGCGGGAGAGGATTCGAACCTCCACGCCTTGCGGCGCTACCACCTCAAGGTAGTGCGTCTGCCGGTTTCGCCACCCGCGCAAATTTCCTTATATTCCTAACTACTAATTTTACACCGCCACGCCAATCTTCCGTCTTGAAACTTTCTTGGAGACTTTTCTCAAAAAATACAATTTAGCCCGATGAACTTTTTTTGGAGAACTTAAAACTTCAACCTTGTCGATAAGCGGCGAATTGATGGGATAAATTTTTTCAACGCCAATACCGCTCATTTCCGCCCGGACCGTAAAAGTCGCGCCCGTTTCCTTGCCGTGCTTTCGGGCAATAACAACTCCCTTAAACGCGCTGGTTCTTTCTTTGTCTCCTTCTTTTATCTTTTCCCAAACCCGCACCATAGCGCCGGATTTGATTTGTTTCAAAATTTCTTCGGTTATCATAATGATAAATAGTAGATATTATTTAGCGTAATGTCAACTTTGGTGCGCGATGGAGGGATCGAACCTCCGACCTTTTCAATGTCAATGAAACGCTCTACCACTGAGCTAATCGCGCGACTGGTGGGCGGCATAGGAATCGAACCTATGACCTCTGTCTTATCAGGACAGCGTTCTACCACTGAACTAGCCGCCCAAGTTTTCAACGCGACATTTATTCTATTTTATTATTCCTATCTTTTTCAATCCTTCAAAATTAATTCTGATTATCGGCTGTTTACCGGCGTTTTCAATATTCATCGCTGCATTAATCTTACTGACTAAAAAACTCAACGAATATACCACAAAAACAATCAGTCCCGCAAGCAGAAAAAAACCGACGATAAAAATAAAATTTTTTTTCATGATTTTTTAAAAATAGAATACTTTGCCGTTCAACAATCCCCTGTAATCGTTGTCTCTCCGGCTCAAATCAAGCGCGTTCAGTTTAATGGAATAACGGCTATTTTCAACGGTTTTAAGGAAATTAACGATATTATCAAATCCTCCTCCGAGAGTGAAATCAACTCCTATCCATTTCAAATCATCCGCTGAAATTTTCCCGATTAAATTTTCTCCGGAAAATTTAGAGGTGAAGCTGACTGAATTCTGACCGGCTGCCGCGCTTAAATCGCGGGAAAAATTTACCAGTTCGTCCCGAGAAGGAAGAATGTTCTCTATTCCGAGAATATAAGGACTGACGGCGTTAAAATCCGCGCGTAAAGCAAATAATAATTCGGCTATCTGAGAATGAAAATCAAGACTGCTTCTCGATTCCTTTATTTTATCCACTCTTTTGCCGATATCAAAACTCAAATAAACAAAAGCGGCCGCCAAAACCAAAACCAGTATTGCGCCAATGCCGATATGCGTCAATAATTCTTTCCTCATATTATTTTTCGTTCATTGTTTCGTATATAATGTATTGTAATGAATCAAGACCGCCAAATCAAGATAATCTCTCAAAAAAATCCCGAATATCCTTCCTTGCTTAAAGAAATTCAAAATCCGCCGGAAAAATTATATGTTCTGGGAAATTTGCCGTCGGAACCGTTGGCGAACAGACCAAAAATCGCCATTGTCGGAACCAGAAAAGCCACGGCGCAGGGCCGATTGCTTGCCAAAGAAATAGCCCGAAAATTAACGGAATTAGGCGTAATTATTGTCAGCGGTTTGGCAATGGGAATAGATACTTCGGCTCATGAAGGCGCGGTCAAAGCCGGCGGACAAACCATAGCGGTTCTGGCAAACGGACTTGATACAATCTATCCCCGTCAAAATGAAAATTTAGCGAAAAAGATTTTGGAACTTGACGGCGCGATTATTTCTGAATATCCGACCAACACCCCGTCTTTTCCAAATCAATTTCTGGAACGCAACCGAATTATCAGCGGATTAAGCATCGCCACTATTATAATAGAAGCGCCCGAACGCTCCGGCTCGTTGGCAACAGCCAATTGGGCGGTTGAACAGGGCCGTGAAGTTTTTGTTTTTCCCGGACCGATAGACCATCCGAATTATCGAGGCTCGCATAAATTGATAAGAGACGGCGCAAGGCTAATCGGTTCAATTGAAGATCTTCTTGAAGATTTACCCGCTGAAATCTTCCAAAAAAAAAGTTTTAGCGGGCCGAAAAAATCAAATACAGGAATAATTACCGATAAAAATCAGTTGTTAATTATTAATACGCTTCAAGAAACGGGCAAGCCACTGAATGTTGACAAAATCATCGAACTGACTAAACTTGAACCGCCGGTCGTCAATCAAGCGATTGCCTTTTTGACGATTGCCGAAATAATAAAAGAAACGGAAAAAGGATACCTAATATGAAATTAATAATAGTAGAATCGCCAACCAAGGCAAAAACCATTTCTAAATATCTCGATAAAAAATTTGAAATCCGCGCCAGTGTCGGCCATATTCGCGATTTGCCGAAAAACAATAAAAAAGCGATTGATATTGAAAAAGGATTTATTCCTCATTATGAAATTTCTCCAGGCAAAGAAAAAGTAGTGGAAGAATTGGAAAAACTTTCCAAAAATGCCGAAGAAACGATTCTCGCCACCGACCCCGACCGCGAAGGCGAAGCCATCGCTTGGCATATTAAAGAGGCCTGCGGCCTTAAAAATCCCAAACGAATTGTTTTCCACGAAATCACCGAAAACGCCGTTAAAGAAGCGTTGGAGCATCCGCGCAATATCGATGAAAATTTACGCAAAGCCCAGGAAGCGCGCCGCGTTTTGGATAGGTTGGTCGGTTATGATTTAAGCGGCTTAATCTGGAAAAAAGTAAGATACGGGCTTTCAGCCGGCCGAGTGCAATCGCCGGCTTTGCGCATCATTATGGAGCGCGAACGGGAAATTAGAAGTTTTATCCCGGAAAACTATTGGGTAATTACCGGAGAATTTAAAACAAAAAACGGAGATATTATTTTGCTTATCTGCGACAAAGAGCCGCGCGACGAAACTGAAGTGAAAAATATTATTGATATCGCCAAAAAAGCAAAAGCTTGGGAAATCGTCACGATAAAACAAACTGAAGTTAAACGCTCTCCCCGGCCGCCATTTACCACCTCAACCATCCAACAGACGGCCAGTTCGCGAATGGGTTTTTCGCCGTCGCGCACCATGTCTATCGCCCAAAGACTATATGAACAGGGATTGATAACTTATATGAGAACTGACAGCGTCAATGTCAGCCAAGAAGCGCTTCGCAAAATTTATACGGAAATCGAAAAAATTTTCGGCAAAAATTATCTTCAGCCGCGCGCTTACGCCACTAAAAGCAAAAGCGCCCAAGAAGCGCATGAAGCTATCCGACCGACAAAAATTGATCAAAAACACAGCGGAACAAATGATGAACAAAAAAAACTTTATAATCTCATCTGGGAAAGAACAATTGCCAGCCAGATGGCCGACGCTAAAATATTAAGGACGAAAATTTCGGCAAATATTTGTCAAATGTCAGATGTCAAAAGTCAGATGTTAAAAGCAATTCCTGATTTTTCCGCCAGCGGCAGTATTGTCGTTTTCCCGGGCTGGCTTTCAGCTGACCCGATTAGTCGCGGCGAAGATTTAGAGCTGCCAAAATTATCAAAAGACGAATCTATTACTTTAATAAATATCAATAGTGAGGGTAAACAAACCGAACCGCCGGACAGATATACCGAAGCCGGACTCGTCAAAGAATTGGAAAAAAGAGAAATTGGCCGGCCAAGCACCTACGCCTCTATTATCAAAACAATCAACGACCGCGGATATGTCCTAAAAGAAGGCAAAACGCTGCACCCCACCGACACCGGAGATGTAGTCAGCACATTTTTGGAAAATAATTTTGCGGAGTATATCAGCGATTCTTTTACCGCTGAAATGGAAAACAAATTGGATGAAATCGCCGAAGGAAAAAGAGAATACGAAAAAATGCTTAAAAATTTTTACGGCCCGTTTTTAAAGGAAGTAAAAGCAAAAGACAAAACAACAAAAAAGCTGACTAATCTCGGCGAAGCGCCGGAAGAATTTAAATGCCCTGTTTGCGGCGGTTCAATGATTATTAAATTATCAAAAACCGGAAAATTTTTAAGCTGCGCTAAATTTCCCGAATGCCAAGGAGCAAGAAAAATAGACGGCTCAATTATGGAGGGACCGAAAGAAACCGGAGAAATCTGCCCCAAATGCGGAGGAAAACTGATAGAACGCGAAGGCCGATTCGGAAAATTCATATCTTGCGCCAATTATCCAAAATGCAAATTTATCAAACAAAGTCCCGAAGAAGAAGCTAAGAAAAAAACCGGAATAAAATGTCCGGAGTGTAAGGAGGGTGAAATTATTGAACGCCGCGGAAGGTTTGGCTTATTTTATTCCTGCTCCAATTATCCCAAATGTAAATTCGCCATCAAAGCCAAGCCCACCGGCAATATCTGCAACCTTTGCGGCTCGCTGATGATGGAAGGAACGAAAACGATTCCGGAAAGATGTTCAAACAAAAATTGTCCGAATTACAATCCACATAAAATTAAAAAATAGAAAAGGGCTTGTGTAAAACAAACCCTTTGAAAACTAAGATTAGCCGGCTATTTTTCTAACGCCGACTTCGATGTGCGGCGGCAATTCGCCGCACTCAGAACACTTGTCTCTTTCAAACGAAGAAGGAATAAGAGCGCCGCAATAACTACAGGCGTAATTTCTTCCATTATTGGAATAAACTTTGAACATCGCGTCTTCATGGTCATCGGGCATCCATCCTTTCCCGAACGCAGAAATCACTATTTTCTCCGCGGCATTTCCAAAGATTTCAAAACATCTCCTTTCTCCGGTTTGCTCATCTTCCTGAATTATAGAGATTCTAATCACCTTAACCGTTCTTTCCATATTTTAAGCCTCCTTCTCCAGCAAAATTTGAAAAAAATCTGAAAAAAGAATACTATGAATAAATATGAATGTCAAGGAACTTTTATCCGAAATTCAAAAAACGAAACCGCTGGCAAAAGCGGATATTGAACTTATTGAAAAAGCTTATAATTTCAGCCAATTAGCCCACAAAGGCCAAAGAAGAAAATCCGGCGAGCCGTATTTTAATCATTCTTATGAAGCGGCCCTGAAAATCGCCGGATGGCGATTAGACAGCAAAACAATCGCCGCCGCCCTTCTTCACGATATCGCCGAAGACACAAAATCCACCATTGAAGACATTAAAAAAGAATTCGGCGAAGAAATCTCTTTTTTGGTTAACGGCGTCACCAAACTCGGCCGCCTGAAATATCGCGAACAAAACGGAATTCATAAAAAACAAACGTTAAAAACAAAGAAAGAAGAATTTGGGGCGATGCGCGCGGAAAATTTGCGCAAAATGATTTTGGCTTTAAGCCAGGACATAAGAGTTGTTTTGATAAAATTAGCCGACCGGCTCCACAACATGAAAACTCTTTCCGCTTTGCCGCCCCAAAAACAAAAAAGAATCGCTTTGGAAACTTCGGAAATTTACGCGCCTCTGGCATATCGCTTGGGAATGGCGAATCTATCCGGCGAACTTGAAGATTTAGCTTTCCCTTATTTGCATCCAACCGAATATAACTGGCTGATTGAAAACGTGAAAGAAAAATACGATGAACGCCAAAAATATCTGGAAAAAGTTAAAACCGTTATTGAAAAAACGCTTAAGGAAAATAAAATTGAACCGGTTAAAATTGATTTTCGCGCTAAATATTATTCCAGCTTGTATAAAAAACTGCTGCGCTATGATATGAATCTGGAGCAGATTTACGATTTGGTGGCTTTAAGAATCATTCTCAAAACCGTTGAAGATTGCTACATGACGCTCGGCATTATTCATCAGTTTTGGCCGCCTTTGCCCGGAAGAATCAAGGATTACATCGCCCTTCCCAAGCCCAATGGCTATCGCAGCCTTCATACCACGGTTTTTTGCATAGATAACAGACCGACCGAATTTCAAATCCGCACTATGGAAATGCACGACGAAGCGGAAAATGGAATTGCCGCTCATTGGGCTTATACCCAATCCAAAGGCGCAAAACAATATCTGGAACAGAAACCGATTTTCGCCGAAAAAAAAGAATTAGCCTGGATTAGGCAATTAAAGGACTGGCAAAAGGAATTTTCCGGTTCCGAGGAATTTCTCCAATCGTTGAAAATCGATTTTTTTAAAGACAGGATTTTTGCCGTTACGCCCAAAGGCGAAGTGATTGATTTGCCGGCCGGTTCAACGCCGGTTGATTTTGCCTATACCATTCATACGCAAATCGGCGATAATTGCGTTGGCGCTAAAATTAACAATAAAATCGTGCCTCTGGACCATCAATTGCAATCAGGCGATTTAGTGGAAATTCTGACTCAAAAAAGCAAAAAACCTTCGGATTCCTGGCTGAAGTTCGTCAAAACCGAAACGGCAAAAAAGAAAATCAAGTCGGCCCTGAAAGATTCTTTGACAATCATAAAATCCCAGCCGAAAACAGCCGAATTAAAAATCATCGTTGAGGACCGGCTCGGGATGTTAAAAGATATTTCCTCAACATTCTCGCAAAATCGCGTCAATATTCAAACCATCAATGTCATCCGCCAAGCCGGTTATCCGATTGTTAAAATCCGCTGCGCTCTTAATGATAAAAATAAAATAGAAAAAATAATTTTTAAATTAAAAAAAATAAAAGGAGTAAAAGAAATAAATTATAAATTGAATTAAGGATTGGAAGTCAATTTATCGATAATTCCCCTTATTTCTTCCGGAGAATAAAAAGTAATGACGATTTTCCCGGCTTTTTCCGCGCCGGTGGTTTTTTCAATTTTTACCGGAGCGCCTAAAATCTCAATCAATTGCTCCTGTAAATGAATAATTTCCGAGTCGCCGGCGGCATTTTCCGGAAGCATTTCCGTTTTCACCGGTTCCGGCGCAAGCGTTTTTCGAATGCGATTTTTGAGTTCCCGAACGCTTAAATTATTCGTTAACAATTCTTTAAAAATCGCGATTTGTTGAGCCGGCTCTTCAATCGCCAAAAGCAATCTGGCTTGGCTTTCGTTTATTTGGCCCTTGCCTACCGCCTCCTGAATTTCGTTGGGGAGATTTAACAACCTTAAAGTGTTGGCGATGGTTTCCCGGCTTTTGCTCAACTGAACAGCAATTTCTCTTTGAGTCAATCGGAATTCTTCCTGGAGTTTGGCGTAAGCCCGGGCGGTTTCAATGGGATTAAGATTAGCCCGCTGAAGATTTTCCACAATCGCCAATTCCATCTGTTCGGCGCCGGAAGAAATTCTCCGGACAATCGCCGGCACGCGTTCCAAACCGAGAATTTTGGCGGCCATCAATCGCCTTTCGCCGGCAATCAATTGGTATTCCACTTGCGTGCCGGTCTCGGTTTCTTTTTCTATTTTTGAAACAACCAAAGGTTGAATAATGCCGAATTCTCTTATGGACGCCGCCAATTCTTTTAATAATTCCTCGTCAAAATTTTTCCGCGGTTGATAAGGATTGGGTTTTATTTTGTCGGCTTCAAGGTGAAAAATCGCGTCCGGATAACGATTTTCCGGCAAATCATTAACAACGGTTTTATCTAGAAAATTAGGTTGAGGCGATTGATTCTCGGAAATCGGATTGTCTAAAATTTTGTCTTCGTTTGTCATAATAATATATTTACTGTACTATGTTCCCGTGATATTATCAATAAATTAGTCTGCCCGGGTGGTGGAATGGCAGACACGCACGACTCAAAATCGTGTGCCGCAAGGCATGAGAGTTCGACTCTCTCCCCGGGCACCAGAAAACGCGGCGGAGCCGCACCGCTCAAAACCGCAAAAGAACCCGAAAAACATCGGCTCGAACCATATTTTAATTTTGGGGGAAGAAAATTTTTTAATCCGAAAGTCAAAATCAATTATTAACTTTGCTATAATTAATCATATGAACCAAAAAGGATTTATAAACATAATACTGGTTGTAATTATTGTTGCGCTCGTTGGTGCGGGAGCCTATTTTGTTTCAACTAGACAAACTATATCGCCAACTCCTATGCCAAGTTCATCTCCTACCCCCACTCCTACACCAACGCCCACACAGCCATCAACAACTGATACTGGACTAAAACCATCGACTCCTGTACCACCCCAAGCAAATAAATCAGCATGGAAAACTTATCGTAATAATAAATACCTTTTTCAATTAAGTTATCCATACGGTTGGAAAGTGAAAGAAGAATATCCAGAGATAGATAAGCAATCAAAAGAGGCAGAAACAGTATTGAGCTTAGAAATATTATCTGTAGACAAACAGCGAGTATTTGCACTTCTTTATCATGTCAACGAAAATCGATGGTATACTTCGATAGATAAAGCAAAACTTTCTGGCGAGAAAACATTTTACGTGAGCGGTTTCGAAACTGTGATTGAGAGAGATTTTATGCCACTTGCTGTTAAGGTGATGGTAAAGCGAGAGAAAGAAGGATCAGACGATGGTTTAGAGTTTCTATTTATCAGTTCGACTTCGACCCCCTCATTCCTTTTGAATGAGGATGACATTAAGTTTTTTAAGGAAATTCTTTCTACCTTTAAATTCATAAAATAAGGTTTGTAAAAGAATTTGCCGCCAAAGAAAAACTTGAAATTGTCAGCGGTGCGGCTCCGCCGTCTTTCCGAATTTTCGCGGGGGGACTTCCTCGCCGCCGCAGGCGGCGAAATGCGTTCGGACTAATTCAAGAATACTGCACCAGAAAGGAAAAAAACGTCTGGAAAGACGTTTTTTTATTATTAATTTTCTTTCACGATTTTCTTGTTAAATTCAAAATCCAAAATCTTTTTTATTGCCACGGCGCTGATGATACCGATAATCGCGCCAGCCAGAATATCCGAAGGCCAGTGAAAGCCGATAAAAATTCTGGCAACTCCGATTAAAAAAGCCGCTCCCAAAAACCGCCAGCCCCATTTTCTTTTTGATATGTCTTCGCTAAACCGAAAAAATAAAATTATAGAAACCGCCAAAGCAAAATAAATCGCCGCGTGGCCCGAGGGAAAAGACATATTAATATCATATCCCCCGTATTCCGTTAAGGGTTTTATTCCCAAAGCTGAAAATGGCCGCGGCCGGGAAACAAAAAATTTTAATATTTCAGCGATAATTCCTCGCGACAAAATTGAAGACAATAAAACTAAAACCGCCAAGTGAATTTTCTCTTTCCGTTTCTTTTCCTGAAAAATTAAAATCAGCGTTATAAAAATCAAAAAATAACCGAGGTATTGGGCTGAAAAAACGCCGAAATAATCAAAAAGCCAGTATTTGCCGGCCAATCCGTTGATGAAACGAAAGATTGAGATATCCATTATCTGCCGGTAAACGGCAAAAGCCCCATTATTCTTGCTCTCTTAATCGCTTTTGAAAGCATTCGCTGATGTTTGGCGCAAATGCCGGTCCATTTCGGGTCGACTATCTTCGCCTGCAAAGAAATAAACTTTTTTAAAGTTTCCGTGTCTTTATAATCAATCGCTTTTTGGTTTTGGGAACAAAAAAAACACTGCATATTAAAATGGCAAATCTTCCGCCTTTATTTCTCCTTCGCCGATGTCGATTTCTGGAAGCTCTTCTTTTGAAAGAACATCTGTTTCCTCTCCCGCCGCTTTGCCGGTTTTATCGCTTCGCGGCCCGAGCTGCATTCTTTCGCAGATGATTTCCGTGGTTTTGCGATTTTGACCCTGCGCATCCTGCCAGCTTCTGGTCTTCAATCTCCCTTCAATTAAAACCAAACTGCCTTTTGACAGAAATTGATTGATGATTTCCGCCTGTCTCCCCCAAGCCACAACATTATGGTATTCAACCTCGGTTTGTTTGGCGCCGCTTTTATCGTTCCAGACCCGATTAGTGGCAATTCCAAAACTCGCCACCGATTGGCCTGTCTGGGTAGTCCTTAATTGCGGGTCAGCGGTTAATCGGCCGAGAATAAAAACTTTATTTAAATTCATATCGTTTTATTTCAATATTTCTTCCAATTTTTTCTCAAGCGCTTCGTTAGTCAAAACCGGCTGACTCTCGGCTTTTCTGATTTCCGATTTTGAAACAGCTGTTCTTGCCGTCCTTGGAACGAAAGGTTTAGCAGCTCTCGGCTGATAAAAAATCGATTTTGTCTTGGCAGCCGGCGGCGTAATGATTAAAAATCTTAAAATTTTCGGATTCAATCTCAAGCTGTCCTCCAATTTTTTTATTATAGCCGGTTCAGCCGAAAAATGAACGTATCCAAAATAAGCGGCTGTTTCTTTTTTAATGGGATAAGCCAATCTGATTCCGTTTATCTCTCCTTCATTGATAATCGCAGCCTGATAATTATTCAAAGCTTTCACTATCTCCTGCCTGTCATTCTCGTCTTTTATCAAAAATCCGATTTCGTAATTTTTTAATTCTTTTTCTATTTCCATGTTTTAGAAGATTATCATAAGAACCGTTATGGTGTCAAAATCTTTTCCTTCTTTCCGCTTTTTTGATAGCCCGTGCCGGCCGGAATCAACCGCCCGATAATGACATTTTCTTTAAGCCCTCGCAACTCGTCTTCTTTCCCTTCGCTGGCCGCTGAAACCAAAACTTTAGCGGTCTCCTGGAAGCTGGCAGCGGAAAGAAAACTCTCGGTGGAAAGCCCAACCCTTTTGACGCCCATCAATAATTGTTTGGCAAGTGCCGGCTTTTTGCCCTTTTTCTTGATTTCCCGATTGGTTTCAAAGAATTTTGATTTTTCCACTGTCTCGCCGGCGACAAAATCGGTATCTCCCGACTCTTTAATCTGAACCCGGGAGAACATTTGCTTGACGATTATCTCCAAATGCTTGTCATTGATTCCGCTGCCTTCGGAAACATAAATTTTCTGCACCTCGTTGATGATGTATTTTTCAACCGCTTCTTTGCCGCGCAGTTGGAAAAGTTCTTGAAGGTCAAGGCTTCCTTCGGAAAGCTGGTCTCCTTTTACCACTTTATCTTTCGATTTAACAAGCACGGTCGCCGAACGAGAAACGGAATATTCTATAATTTTGGTTTTTTTGCCTTTGGCAGTCGCTTTATTAATTTTCAATTTGATGATTTTGAATACTTTACCGTCTTCGATGTCTTCAATAATTCCGTCAGCCTCGGCTAAATAGGCCTTGCCCTTGGGAGAATGAATTTCAAACAATTCCTGGACTCTCTGAAGGCCGTGAGTGATGTCAACGCCAGCCACGCCGCCGGTATGAAATGTCCTTAAAGTCAATTGCGTTCCCGGTTCGCCGATTGATTGAGCCGCCACCACGCCAACCGCCTCGCCGATTTCAACGAGAGAAATTCTACCCAAATCGTAACCATAGCATTTCGAACAAATTCCGTAAATGATTTTGCAAGTTATCGGCGAGCGAACTTCCACTTCCTCAATTTTGGAATTTTCAATCAGCTCGGCATTTTGACGATTAATTATCTCGCCCATTTCCACTAAAACTTTATTGCCGATTTTAATGTCTTTAAGCACGGTACGGCCGAAAACCCTTGCCGCAAAAGAATGGCCGTATTCATCGCTTTCCCGGCGAATAATTTTTATTCCCTGCGCTGTTCTACAATCTTTCTCGGTAATGATTAAATCCTGAGCCACATTAACCAAACGCCTTGTAAGATAACCGGCTTGAGCGGTTTTTAAAGCCGTATCAGTCAATCCTTTTCGGGCGCCGTGAGTGTTAATGAAAAATTCCAAGACGCTTAAACCCTCTTTATAGGAAGATTTGATCGGCAACTCAATCGTTTCTCCCTGGGGATTTTGAACCAATCCTTTCATTCCCATCATCTGCATCGGCTGGGACCAAGAACCCCTGGCGCCGGAATCAATGATGGTGAAAACCGAACCGGACGGATCAATTATGTTTAGAACAATCGCGGCGATTTTATCCTTGGTCTTGTCCCAAATATTAACGATTCTCACATGCCGTTCAAAATCAGTCAGTAATCCTTCTTCGTATTGCCGCTTAATCGCCTCGACTTCTTTTTCAGCGGCTTTTATAATTTCTGTCTTCCCGGCCGGAATCATCAAATCGTCCTTCCCCCAACTGACGCCGGAAATAGTGGCATATTTAAAGCCCAGATATCTTATTTCATCAAGAATCTCCCATATTCCCTCAATGCCGTATTTATCAATTAAAGCGGCTATCATCCGGCTTAATTCTTTTTTATTCATCAACTTATTGATAAAATCGAAATCTTCCGGTAAAGCAAGGTTAAAAATCGCCCGGCCAACGGTTGTTTCAATAAGCTCTCCCTTAATATTTATTTTTATCCGCTGACCAAGATTAATGTAGCCGAAATCATAAGCCATAAACGCTTCTTCATTTGAAGCAAAAATCTTTTTGTTCTTTTTTTCTTCACTATTCTCTTCAATTTTAGTCAAATAATAACAGCCCAAAACAATATCCTGGGTCGGTTGGGCAATCGGATCGCCGGTGGCCGGCTTTAAAATATTTTTAGAAGCCAGCATCCGTTCTTCCGCCTCTTTTTGAGCTTCTTCCGATAAAGGCACATAAACCGCCATTTGGTCGCCGTCGAAATCCGCGTTGAAAGCGCTGCAAACCATCGGCGGAATTCTGATAGCCATGTCTTCTATCAAGACCGGCCGAAACGCCTGAATGCCCAAACGGTGAAGCGTCGGCGCCCGATTAAGCAAAACTTTTTTATTTTTAATGATTTCTTCCAAAATTTCCCATATCTCCGGACCGGCAACTTCGATCAAACGATTGGCATTTCTAATGTTGTAAGCCAATCCTCTTTCAATGACTTTACCGATGACGAACGGTTTGAAAAGCTCCAATGCCATCTTCTTGGGCAAACCCACTTCGTCAAATTTCAATTCCGGTCCGACGACAATCACCGAACGTCCGGAATAGTCAACTCTTTTACCAAGCAAATTTTGGCGGAATCTTCCTTCTTTGCCTTTCAAAATATCAGCCAATGATTTCAACGGCCGGCGCTGAGAATTCAATTGCTGGGAACCGAAACGCGCCGAATTGTCAATCAAAGCGTCAACGGCTTCCTGCAACATCCTTTTTTCGTTGACAATAATGACTTCCGGCGCCCGAATTTCCAAAAGTTTTTTCAGCCGATTATTGCGGTTTATCACCCGGCGATACAAATCATTAAGGTCGGAAGTGGCGTATTGTCCGCCGTCAAGCGCCACCATCGGTCTAATATCCGGAGATAAAACCGGCAAAACCGTTAAAATCATCCATTCCGGCCTTGATCCGTTTTTAATGAAAGAACGGATGATTTTAAGTTTATAAAATAATTTCTTCCGCCGGCTGACATCTTTAACTTCGCTTAATTCTTCTTCTATTTTTTTCGCCTCTCGCTTTAAATCGACATTTTTTAGAATTTTATAAATCGCCTCGGCTCCGTTTCCGGCTTCAAAAACGCCGGCAAACCGTTTGCTTAAATTATGATATTCTGTCTCTGTTAAAATTTGACCGATTTTGATTTCCTTAAGAAATTCTTTGGTCTTAGAAGCGGCTGTTTCCAATTCTTTGGACGCTTCTTTGCCGCTGACCGCTTTTTTCCTCGATTTAAATTCTCTCTCTACTTCCTCTAAAATTTTCTTCTTATTTTCTTCATTGATTTCGGTAATGATGTGAGCCGCGTAATAAATAACCTTCACCAATTTCTGGAGCGGCGCGTCAATAAACAAACCGATGCGCGAAGGCATGCTTCTCAAAAACCAAAGATGAACAACCGGGGAGGCCAGAGAAATATGCCCCATTCGTTCCCGACGAACCGAAGAACGGGTGATTTCCACGCCGCATTTGTCGCAAACTACGCCTTTGTAGCGAATTTTTTTATATTTTCCGCAGTAACATTCGTAATCTTTTGTCGGACCGAAAATCCGCTCGGAAAAAAGACCGTCGCGTTCCGGCCGCTGCGTCCGATAATTAATGGTTTCCGGTTTGATAACTTCGCCATGCGACCAGGAAAGAATTTTTTCCGGAGAAGCGATATTAATTTTTAATATATTGAAATCTATCATTTTAATTTCTGGTCTTTGTTCGCTGTTTCAATATCCAATCCCAACGCTTTTATTTCGCTGACTAAAACGTTGAAAGCCGCCGGCGTGCCTGGATTTTTTATTTTTTCGTTTCTGATAATCGATTCAAAAGTCGCCGTCCGACCGAGCACGTCGTCTGATTTTATGGTAAGCATTTCCTGTAAAGTGTAAGCCGCTCCGTGTCCTTCAAGCGCCCAGACTTCCATTTCTCCGAATCGCTGTCCGCCAAATTGAGCTTTCCCGCCCAACGGCTGTTGGGTTATCAACGAATACGGCCCGATGGAACGCATGTGGATTTTATCTTCAACCAAATGATTAAGTTTCATTATATAGATGTAACCGACTGTAATCGGCTTAGGGAACGGCTGGCCGGTCCGGCCGTCAAAAAGATTCAATTTGCCGTTTTCCGGATAACCGGCTTTCTTAAGTTCACCGGAAATATCTTCTTCGGTGGCGCCGACGAAAATCGGAGAAACCGCCCGATAACCCAATTTTTGGGCGGTTAATCCAAGATGAGTCTCTAAAATCTGACCGAGATTCATTCTGGAAGCAACACCCAGAGGATTGAGAATAATGTCAACCGGTGTGCCGTCTTCAAGATGGGGCATATCTTCCATGGCTCTAATTTGCGATATCACGCCTTTATTACCGTGCCGGCCAGCCAGCTTATCTCCGGCCCGCACTTTTCTTAATTGAGCCACTTCCACCCGAATTCTTTTTATTATCCCGGGCTCAAGTTTGTCTCCCCTTTCGCGCGAAAAAACTTTAATGCCGATTACTCGGCCGGATTTTCCGTGAGGCAAAACCAAAGAAGCGTCTTTAATATCTCTGGCCTTCTCTCCGAAAACCGCTCTTAATAATCTTTCTTCGGCGGAAACCTCCGCTTCTCCCTTGGGAGAAATTTTTCCCACCAAAATATCTCCGGCTTTAACCTCGGCTCCGATTCTGATAACTCCATCCTCGTCGAGATTTTTCAATTTTTCCTCGGACACGTTTGGAATATCCGGCGTGGTGATTTCCGGTCCAAGCTTGGTATCCCTGACATCGCAGTCAAAATCTTCTATGTGAATTGAAGTGAACATATCGTCTCTAACCACCCGCTCGGATAAAATAATGGCGTCTTCAAAATCGGCGCCTTCCCAAGACAAAAAAGCGACTAATAAATTCTGTCCCAAAGCCAGAACGCCGCCGTCGGTTGAAAAACTATCGGCCAAAACCTCGCCCTTCCTGATTTTTTGTCCTTTATCCACCAAAGATTTTTGGGAAATGCAGGTAAAATCATTGGAACGCCTGAATTTATTCAGAATATAAATTTGTTTTTCTTTGGAATTATTTTCGACGACGATTTTAGTGGCGTCCACTTCAACTATTATTCCGTCGGATTTGGAAATTATCAGCCGACCGCAATCTAAAGCCGCTTTTTCCTCCACGCCGGTTGAAACCAAAGGAGCCGACGGTTTTATTGAAGGCACGGCTTGACGCTGCATATTGCTGCCCATCAGCGCCCGATTAGCGTCATCGTGTTCCAGAAAAGGAATTAAAGCCGTTGCCACGCTGGTCATCTGATAAGGAGAAACATCCATTAATTCGGCTTCTGCCGTCGGAAAAACTCCGGCCTTGCCTTTAACGCGACCCTCGACTATTTTTTCTTTAATTCTTCCGTTGCTGTCTAATTTGGAATTTCCCTGGACAATTTTGTATTTTGCTTCTTCAATGGCGTCCAGCCAGATAATTTCCGAAGTTATTTTACCGTTTTTAACTTTAAGATAAGGAGTTTCCAGAAATCCGAAATCGTTCAATCGGGCGAAATTAGCCAAATGGTTTATTAAACCGATGTTGGCGCCTTCCGGAGTTTGAATCGGACAAATTCGGCCATAATGAGATATATGAACGTCTCGGACTTCAAAACCGGCGTGTTCCCTGGTTAAACCTCCGGGACCCATCGAGGAAAGGCGCCTCTTGTGTTCAAGCTCAGCCAAAGGATTGACTTGATCCATGAACTGAGACAATTGCGAAGAGGTAAAAAATTCCCTGACGATTGCCACCAACGGCCTGGCGTTAATCAATTGAGCCGGCGAAAGGGTGGCAACATCCAAAGTGGACATTCGGTCATGAACATTGCGGCGCAATCGCTGAAAGCCGATGCGCAAACGACTTTGAAGCAATTCACCGACGGCTCTTACCCGACGATTGCCAAGATGGTCAATATCGTCCGGTTCAGCCGCGGAATCGTTATTTAACCGGATAATTTCCTTGATGATCAAAGTGATGTCTTCAAAATCAAGCAAAAGGGAATCTTTGTTTTTAATGCCCAACCGCTGATTAAATTTGAACCGGCCGGGTTTTGACAAACTATAACGATCTTTCCGTTCAAACATCGCGTCAATTAAATGTTTAGCGTTTTCCGGAGTCGCCAAGTCGCCCGGACGCAATCGTTTATAAATCTCCGTATAAGAATCCATCGAGGTCTTGGCTTCGCTTTTCTTCAAGGTCGCTTCAATAAATTTAACCGGGCCGGTATCCGCATTTTTGAAAAATTTCAAAATATCATCGTTGCTTTCCAAATTTTTCTGGCCGGCCATATTGGCGAATATCCTAATTAAATCAGTAACGGCGGCTTTGCGATGACGATCGATCTTAACGCCGATAAAACCGTCCGGGTCAACCGTAAACTCAAGCCAGGAACCGCGATCCGGAATTATTTTAGCGCCGAAAAGCTTCCTCCCTTTGTAAGATTCGGCTGTAAAATACACACCGGCGGAACGAATCAATTGGGAAACCACCACCCTTTCCACGCCATTGATGATAAAAGTTCCCCGGGAAGTCATCATCGGAAAATCGCCGAGATAAATTTCGGTCTCTTTGGTTTTTTTGGTCCGGTTGTCGACAAATTTTGTTTTAGCCCTTAAAGGCGCTTCAAAAGTCAAATCTTTTGACCAAGCCGTTTCTTCGTCGTATTTCGGCTCGTCAAAAAAATAATCGAGAAAGTGAATCTCCATTTCCTTGCCACTGGGATCTTTAATCGGAGAAGTTTCTTCAAAAAGTTCCCGAATACCTTGTTTCATAAACCAATCCCAGGATGAGTGCTGGATTTCGGCCAGAAACGGTTGGCTAATCGAACTCTTGGGGTGGGAAGAAAAAATTTTAGTTGGCAATTTCATAAAAAACAAAAAAATACCCTCCCATTTGAATGGGACCGAAAAAAATTATCTGTTATTTAATAAATATTTGACACGATTGCGATTATGCTCATCAAAATCCTTGGAAAAAATTGTCTTTTTTGTTTTGGGATCCGATAAATAATACCAATAGGGCGAATTTTTCTTTTCAATAACCGATTTAATGGCTTCAACCGAAGGATTTCCTATCGGCGTCGGCGTCAAACCGACGTGAAGATAAGTGTTATACGGCGACTTGATTTTGAAATCATCCTTGAAAAGTTCGGGACAATCCAAAAATCTTCCCGAACATTTAGCATAAATAACAGTGGCGTCAATTTGGAGAAAAATGCCGTTCTTCAGCCTTTTCTCAATTATGCCGGCCGCAATCCGGCGTTCGTCATTGTCCGGAATTTCTTTTTCCAGAAAAGAAGCGATTTTTAAAACATTCGCAACGTTATCATTTGTCCGGAAAAAAGGCAAGGCCCGCTCTTTAAAATTGTCCAAAATTTTTCTGACCAGCGTTTCGGGTCGGGTATTCTCGTAAAAATAATATGTGTCCGGCAACAAATATCCCTCAAGCGAATCGACTCCTTTTAAAAACGGATATTCAGTTGTCAAATTATCGAAATTGAAATCGAGCAGTTTGCCTTTAACGACGATGCTTAATTCTGAAAGCCGGGCGTCAATTTCTTTCAGAGTCATTCCGGGAAAAATTGTCATTGAAATTTCCCTTGGACCTTCAGTTAAAATTTTAAGCAATTCAAGCGCTGAAACCGGCGCAGAAAAACTGTAACCGCCTCCCTGAATACGATTGGCTTTACCGCTTAAAACAGCGTATGTTTTAAAAATCTTTTTTGAACGAATTAAACCTGCGGTTTTAATCCGTTCTGTTATTTCATTAAAGCCGATGCCTTGGGGAATGTCAAGGACAACGGGCGGGTCTTTTAAATATTCAACTGGCCGAAGATTTTCAACAAAAAATCCGGAAACAGCGCTGACAACCAAACTGCCGACAATCAATAAAATGGCGATTTTCATTTTCTGGCAACAATGGATTGAATCATACCGATTAAAATCAAATTGGTCAAGAGACTGGAACCGCCGTAGCTTAAAAACGGAAAAGTGACGCCGATAACCGGCGTCAGTCCCAAATTAGAGCCGATGTTAAGCATAAATTGCACTCCCCAAAAAATTACCGCCCCAAGACAAATAAAACGGCTGAAATTATTATCAGCGGCCAGACCGATATCGATTATCCTGAATGCCAAAACAAGAAAAGCAAAAATTATCAAAAGGCCGACCAAAAACCCGAATTCTTCGACAATGGCCGCAAAAATAAAATCCGTTCCGGCTTCAGGCAAAAATCCCAATTGAGTTTGCGTTCCCTGTCCGAATCCTTTGCCGAAAAAACCTCCGGAACCGATGGCAATTTTCGCCTGAATCACGTTGTAATTCGCTCCCAAGGGGTCTCTTTCCGGAAGGAAAACTCCCAGAATCCTGTTTTTTTGATAATCATGCAAACCGTAAAACCACATTGAAATTCCGGCGAGCGAGAAAATAATCAAAGCAATCGCCAAATGACGCCATTTTATTCCGGAAACCAAAAGAAATCCGAACCAAATAGAAAATAAAATCAAAACCGAGCCCAAATCCGGCTGAATTAAAACTAAAAAAGCGGGTGCCGCGAAATAAACGAAAGAAATAAGCAAATTGGAAACCCTGGCGATGCTAATATGCCTTTTCTTGAAAAAATTGGCAAAAAGAACGATTAAAACTATTTTGGCGAATTCCGATGCTTGAAATTGAAAAGGACCGATGGGCAGCCAGCCTTTTACCCCCCGAACGGTTGGCGCGAAAAAATAAGTAATGAATAAAAGAAAAATTATAAAAAGATAAATTCCTAAAATCACGGTTTTATAATTTATGAACGGCCGCCAGTCAAATTGAACGGTCAGAAAAACGCAAATCAAGCCGATGCCGAAGAAAAGAAGCTGCTTCCAAAACAACTCCGGCTTAGCGCTGGCCAAAGACAATAAACCGGTTGTTGTTAAAAATAAAACGGCGAAATTCAGTTTCCAGTCAAGATTTTTTAGAAATTGAAAATTCATATTGAAAGATTTCCTTGGGCTGTCAACCGTCTTTTTTTTCCCCGTAAAAAATTTATGTAAGCTGCGGCCGCAATCATTGCGGCATTATCGGTCGGAAATTCCGTGATAAATAAATTTGGCGATTGGGCAACCGGATAATTGGGTGATTTTTTAATGGCTTTTTTGAATTCCTTCATTAAAGTTTTGTTCGCCGCCACGCCGCCGGAAACAAAAATTGATTTGGCTTTAAATTCTTTGGCGGCTCTCAAAGTTTTCAAAACCAGAACGTCAAAAGCGGCTTGCTGAAAAGAAGCGGCAATATCTTCTTTTTTTGCGTTTTTATTGTCTCTTAAATAATATAATACCGCCGTCTTAAGCCCGGAAAAACTAAAATCGTAATTTTTTTGGTTAAGCATGGGCCGGGGGAAATCAATCGCTTGCGGATTGCCGAATTTTGCCGATTTTTCAATTTCCGGACCGCCCGGATAAGGCAAATCCAGCAATCTCGCCGCTTTATCAAACGCTTCGCCAGCGGCGTCATCTCTTGTTTCCCCTATTTTTTTAAAATGTGTTAAATCTTTCAATAAAAGCAGAGTCGTATGCCCACCGCTGACAATCAAAGCAATTGCGGGAAAAATCTTTTGCAAATTTACTCTTTTTCGCTGAAGTAAAAAAGAGTATAGGTGTCCGTCCAAATGACTCGCCCCGATTATCGGTTTTTTCCATTTTTTTGCCAATTCTTTAGCAAAGTTTATGCCGGTCCATAAGGCCGGCTCAAGCCCTGGACCAACCGTAACGGCAATTAAATCAAAGTCTTGAATCTTAACTCCTGAATCCTGAATCTTTTTAAAAAGAATCGGTAAATTTTTGAGATGTTCTCTTTTTGCCAAATTCGGCACCACGCCGCCGTAAGGCCGGTGAATTTTTATTTGAGACGCCACTAAATTTTTTAAAATTTTAATCCGCCAGCCGGCGGAGCGGTTTTTTATCAAATTGCCTTTTGCCTCAACAAGCGCAATTGCCGTCTCATCGCAACTTGTTTCAACAGCAAGAATTTTCATTGAAAAATTAAAATGGTGCTCCCATCGGGATTTGAACCCGAGTTTTATCCTTGAAAAGGATGTGTCCTGGACCAGACTAGACGATAGGAGCTATCTCAATTCAGCGTTAAATTGTTTTGCTGTTTCAGTGTATATTTCTTCTTGGATTTTATCAACTTCGCTTGAAAGCAAAGTTCGGTCATTGCTTCTATAAATTATACGATAAGTATAACTGATTTTATTCTTTCCAAATTTTTCAAAATCTTCATATTTATCAATCAGCTTCACTTCTTCAGCCAAATTCCCGCCGATATCCCTTATTAAATCAAAATAATTATTGGGAACGAAATCTTTGCCGACCACAAACGATATATCTCTGGTGATGGGCGGATATTTGCTGACCGCGACATATTTATTGCCTAAAATAAGCTGTTTTTTAATCCTCGGATCATCGGACCAAAGCAAACGAATATCCGGAAGACTCATGCTTATTATCGCCAATCTTTCCAATCCAAAACCAAACGCCCAACCGTTGTATTCATCGGGATTAATTCCCAAATTTTTAAGAACAACCGGATGAACAATGCCGGAACCCAAAACTTCCACCCACCTTCCTTCCACTTCTATTTCCATCTCACAGCTCGGGTCGGTGTAAGGGAACTTATCGATGCTGAACCTGAATTTTATGTCTTTGCCGAAAATAGCTTGAGCGATTTCGGTTAGAATTATTTTTAAATCGTCGATGGTGACGACTTTTTCTGATTTTGGAGAAAGATACCAGCCGTCAATCTGATGAAAAACATTCATATGGTTCCGGTCTATTTCATCCTTGCGGTAAACTTTGCCGCAAGAAAGAGCTCCTATGGACATCTTGTTTTTAATTTTTTCTTTAATAATTTCCTGATTCAAATAGTAATACCACATTACCGTGGTGTGGGTTCGCAAAATGTGGTTGTTGTCAATGTAATAAGTGTCGGAACGGCTCCGGCTGGGATGGTCGGCGGGGAAATTAAACAAATCAAAACTAATATCGGCTCGAACGATTTCCGGAATTTTGATTTCGTCGAAATCGGAAAAACGTTCGATATTTTTAATGCGCCTGACAAGTTCAAATAAAGGGCTGTTTTTATCGCGCGTCAAATCCGGATAATCAAGAAAACGGCTTAATCTTTTGGCTTCAAAATCGTTTCTTTTTTTTAATCCGTTTTTTAACTCCTCTTCTTCTCGGGGTTCAATTTCAATATACATTATTCAAATTATAGTTTTGTTATTATTCTTTTCTTTTTAGCGATTCCTCAATGGCTTTTCTTAGTTCTTCAATATCCGCCGCCGGCTTTTTCTCTTTCGGCGCCGGCGATTCCCGTTGTTCCGTCTTTCTAAAAGGCGTTCCTTCCGGCGTCAAAATTTTTGAAAGCGGCTGTTCTTCGCGGCGCCGAATTTTTTCTTCGATAATTCCCGTTTCTGCTTTCCATTCTTCGGCGATTTTATGTTCAACAACGGCGCGCGGCGTTCCGTATTTTCTCCGCGAATTTTCAAAAATAATATCTTTGAACGATTCCAATGGCGCGTCAAACGGCGATAAAGTTTCGGCGGAAAAAGCCTTTGAGGCCACGCCGTCAATCATTAATTTTATATAAATATGATATTTCGGCAGATTGACCAAATCATTGGCGTTAAATTCCGGAAGAAGTTCTTTTTCCAGAAATTCGGCGTCGGTCGCTCCGACCCGGAAACAAACGATTGTGCCGACGTTTCCAAAAACCGCGGCTCCGACCTCCTCGGAAAGCTGTTCGATATATTGATGGGCCAGAATAAGATTCAAGCGATATTTTCTGGCTTCGGACAAAATGTTTGCGAACGATTCAGTTGAAAAACTCTGAAACTCGTCAACATAAAGATAGAAATCCAACCTGCGCTCCATCGGCAAATCCACTCTTGACATCGCCGCCAATTGAAGTTTGGTGATTATCATCGCTCCCAAAAGAGCGGAATTATCTTCCCCCACTTTGCCTTTAGAAAGATTGACGATTAAAATTTTTCTGTCGTCCATCACTTTTCTCATATCAATGGTTGAATGCGGTTGGCCGATGATATTTCTGATTAAAGGATTGGACACAAACTGGCCGACTTTGTTTTGAATGGCCGCCACCGCTTCTGTTTCAAATTTCTGGGAATAGCGGGCAAATTCATTAAGCCAAAAAGCCTTAATCACCGGGTCTTTCAGATTGTCAACGACTTTTTTCCGGTATTCTTTTTCCGCCAACATTCTCATAATGCCCAAAAGTGTCGAGTCGGGATACTCGAGCAAAGATAAAAGCGTATTATTCAGAATATATTCCATTCGCGCCGACCAGGCGTCAACCCAAATTTTTTTGAATATGCCCATCATGCCTGACGCGATCAAATGGCGGTGTTCTTCCCTGACCGACCCCAAAGGATTAAAAGCAATGGGATGGTCAATGTCCGCGGGATTAAAATAAATCACGTCATCCAGCCGGCTCTCAGGCACAAAATCAAGCATTTTTTCGGCGAATTCGCCGTGGGGGTCGATTATTGCCACTCCGCGACCGGCCCGGATATCGGCAATGGCCAAGTTTTCCAACATCGTCGTTTTACCGACGCCGGTTTTCCCGATAATGTAAAAATGACGCCGGCGGTCGTCGGTTTTGATGCCGAAACGGCGTTTTTCTCCCCGAAAATTAGTTTGGGCGAATAAAGTTGTTTCGTCTTTTTCCATATCAGGCATATTATTCTATTGGCAAGCCGGCGGGCGGGCCGCTTTTCTTGAATTCCAGTTTTCTGAGCCGCGGCGCTCCCACCGGCACTCCCGGGAAATGATAAATGGTTGCCAGTTCTTCGATGTTCAAAACCGGAAATTTCTGTTCCCAAACCTTGTTGTATTTTCCGAATTTTCTTTTTTTGTAATAATCGAAAATTCTCCTTTTTTTGTAAAGCGTTTTTAAATCTTTATATTTCGGAAAAATCCTTGCCCAAAGCGAATCGTAAAGAGTAATCATGTAATTAGGCTTGAAAGCGTTGAGATTTTGAGTATTAAATTGATGGAAAGCTCCTATCATGGCCGAAAAATTGGCCGGAGTAAAACTGTCTCGCCGATCGATATAAACAAAACGAATGACGGTTTTATATCCCAGTTTGGAAATTTTATTGGCGATTTCTTTAACCATATCCTGTTCGTCGGGCGATAAAAATTTCATGGCGGGAGCTTCCGGTTTTTTCTCGCCGGGCCAAGTTGGATGTTCCACCGGCGCCCAAAAAAAATTTTTCAGCCAGGCATTAACGGCTGAACCGCCCTTCTTTACTTTTCCCCGACCGACAATTTCGGCGATTTTTTCTTCTCCTTCTTTTTTCCAATTGTTGCCGGTGGGCGCTCCGGTCGGACTAATTAACGTTTGAAGCCAAATAAATTCTCCCTCTTTCAATTTTGACATTGTTTCAGCCACAACCGAAATCGGATCGAGTCGCTGTTCCTCCACCATTGATTCAAAACTAAGATAAGTTTTTATGGGAAGGTAATTTTCGCGGGCTAAAACCAGTTCTGTTCCCCAAAGGTCAAAAGTTTCATTCGGCAAAACCGTTGGCAGAAGGTCGATATAATCTTCAACTTCCGCGATTTCCGCGTCCGGATACTGGGCGTAAATCGCGCTTTCAATTAAATTTTTCCTCTCCTCGGGCGCGTAAACGTAAAAATAAACCCCGCCGTGATAACCGACTATTTCAAAAGAAAACCAGAGATTGACTTGTCCGTCTATCCATTTTCTAAGCCAACTCAAATTGTAGGTATAAGAAGCGTACAAACTCGCGAAAACCTGTTCCATAGCTTTCGGAGTTTTCAAAATTTCCCTCGGAACCTTGATTTCAAAAAGTTTCCATTTTTTGCTTCTGATGAATTCGGTTCTGACGTATATCAGCCAAACATTCCTAAAAATCAAAAAAAGAATTATTGGCAAAACCAGCCACCAAACGCCGTAAAAGACCATTAAAATGCTTCCAATAACGCCGGAAATAACATCAAAAGCATTAGTCATTAGTTATAAATATTTGATTGATTAAGCGAGATGATACCTGCCGTCGGGCAATTTTTTGAAGTGCTTTTTGTTCTGAAGATTCAATAAAATCGTGTTGTCTTTGAGAAATCTTTCCTGTTTCACCAGATTAACGACTTCCTCTTTGCGAAGCGGACCTTTGTTTTTCAAAATGCGCTGGATGACTTCTTTAGCGATGCCGGGCTGATGGCCGAGTTCGGCAAGACCGTACATTCCGCGGCCGACCAGAACAAAACGCGGGTCTTTGATAAGTTCATTATGCACCGTTGCTTCAAAAGCGGACCGGCCGTTAAATTTAGCCTCGTTGATTTTTTTCGTAATCTCGCGGAAGTGCAAAGGAGATTTGTGTTTTTTAATGATTAAATAAGCTTTGGACCTCATGGTTTTGGGATGAATTTCTTCCCATTTTGTTAAGCCGAATTGCCCAAAGGGATTGGTTCTGAATTTTTTCGATATGGAAACGTAATTTTGCTCTGACGGATTTTTAAATCCGTAGGAGGCGGCGAGCAATTTTTCTTTTTTGCCGGAAAAAAATTTTTCCAGTTTGTTTATCAAATCAACCGCTCTTTTAAAAGAATCCTCGTCAAGGTGCCAGAAATTATAAAAATTTTTGTCGTTGCGGTGAAAGCGCGGGTTTCCGGCAACTTCAAAAATAAATCTGATTTGCCTATAATCGACGCCGTTGTCTTTCAACAATATTTTCAAATCGTTAATAAAATTTTCTTCTTTTCTTACGCCGCCGATTTTTTTCAGCCGGAGCAGGCTTTTTTCTATAATTTTTCTCGCTTCGCTTTTTTCGAGTTCTTTTTTTATCAATTTTAAAACCGCGGCTTCTATTTGCCTTATTCTTTCTCTGGTCAAACCGTATTTTTTGCCGATTGCCGCCAAAGTGAGTTTCCGCCCCTTCAAACCGAATCTCTCTTCAATAATTTCTTTTTGCCGCGAAGAAAGATTTTCAAGCAATTTTTCAATTATTTCTTTTAAATTCGCCATTCTTCAAATATAATCATAATTACCCCTGTCTGTCAAGACAATTTTCGCTATTTCTTTTTCGCGATAAGCAAAGCCGGACTGGCGATAAAAATCGACGAATATGTTCCCACGATGGTCCCAACCATAATCACCAGAACAAAATATTTCAAAGAAAACGGGCCGAAAAAGAAAAGTGCCAGCAATACCAAAACTAAAGTCAAAGAAGTGTTGATTGAACGCGCTATTGTCTGGTTAATGCTGTCATTGATAATTGCCGAAAGGTCAAAGCGGCCGCTTTCTTTAAGCAGATTTTCCCTGATTCTGTCAAAAACCACGATTGTGTCATGAACCGAAAAACCCATTACCACAAGCATCGCCACGATAAATTTGGTGTCCAGTTCTATCCCCAACCGGTATCCCAAAAACGCCAGAAAGCCGGCGGCTATCAAAACATCGTGAAAAAGAGTCAGTAAAGTGATGATGCCATACTTCCAAGACTTGATGGGGTAAGAAACTTTTCTGAAAGCGTAAGCCACATACAGGGAAATTCCCAAAAGCACGAAAATAATCGCCAAAAAAGCTTTATTCCTTAATTCTTTGCCGATTGCCGGGCCGATAGCTTCATAACGAAGTTCTTCAATTCCATTGAATTTTATTTCAAGCGATTCAAAATATTTTTGATGTTCTTCTTCGGAGAGATGCCCCAGACGAATCAAAAAACTTTGATTGGTTTCTTGGGAATAAACGATGAAATTTTTTACCATTAAATCTTTCTCGAAAAAATCCCTCAGATTGTCAGTTGTCAGTTGTCGATTGTCGGTTGTCGATTTTATTTGCCACAATGTGCCGCCGGTAAAATCAATACCCGGCTTCAATCCAAAAACAGCGATCGCTCCGATGCTCGCCGCAATCAAAGTTCCGGAAATCAGCAAAAAAATATGTTTTTTGGCAATTATATTCATAGTGTTATTTTCTAATGAATGCTCTCATCAATATTCTTGTCACCGTTATCGCCGAGAACATGGACATTATCACTCCTATGCCCAAAGCCAAAGCGAATCCTTTGACAAAACTGGTGGTGAAATAATAAAGAATCACCGAAGTGATGATAGTTGAGACGTTGGAATCGCGGATTGACGGCCAGGCGCGCTTGAAACCCTCTTCAATGGCCGAAATTCTTGACAGCCCGCGCCTGATTTCTTCCCTGGTTCTTTCAAAAATCAAAATATTGGCGTCAACCGCCATGCCGATAGAAAGAATAAATCCGGCAATTCCCGACAAAGACATCGTCATGGAAGGAATAATTTTGAAAACCGCCAGCGTTAAAACAGTGTAAATCAAGAGAGCCAGAGAGGCGAAAAATCCAAGACTCCGATAATAAACAAGCATAAAAATCATTATAATAATCGTTCCCGCAATGCCGGCGTAAATCGCTTTTTTCAAAGATTCTTGGCCCAAACTCGCGCCCACTAATTCCTGGCTTACCAGCTTTATCGGCGCCGGCAAAGCGCCGGCGTTAAATCGAGAGACTATTCTTTTCGCTTCCTCGGTCGTGAATCGGCCGGTAATTTGCGCTTGACCGCCGGAAATTTTTCCCTGCACCGTGGCGCAATCTTTTTCTTCCATAAGCTGGCGGTCAATAACCGTACAAAGGCTCTTTCCGACGTTTCTGGCGGTTATATCTTCAAAAATCTTGGCGCCCTCGTCGTTAAATTGGAGACTGATGGACGGAAAACCGGTGGTTTGGTCAAAATCAAGCTGAGCCCCTTTCAAATAACGGCCAGTTAAATTGGTAGGAGATAATTGAGTGGAAGTTCCCATTTCAATCTGTTCATAAAACTCCAGAAGCGGAGTGGAACCGATTTGATTGATGGCTTCTTTGATATCTTTGACGCCGGCGAGTTCGATGATTAAGCGATAACTATCGCCTTCTTTGGCTGAAACCACCTGCGGTTCGCTGACGCCGAACAGATTGATTCTTTTTTCAATCATGTCCCGAAGCCCGCTCATTACCGAATCGCGGTCAACGCTGGCCACTTCGTTCATGTCAACTTCATAAACAAGATGCGCGCCGCCGACCAAATCCAATCCCAGCCGCCAGGGCAAGCGCTTTGCCAAAAAATCAAATCCCTGCGGAAAATTCGGATAAACAAAAAAACCGGCTGCGACAGCCAAAAAAATAATTAAAATAAAAAGAGGAATTGGACGGTTCATGAATATTTATTTTAGAACAAAAACGGCTTGGAATCAAGGCTGTTTTTGTTATAAAACTTATTTCACTTCTTTTTCAATATCCTCAATTTCTTTTTTAATAAACTTTTCCGCGCTGTCCAAGTTTTCTTTCAGATGATGGATAATTTTTTCTTCTTCTTCGGTGAGCTCGCGTTTCGTCCGGGTTTTTTCAAGCATTTTAATTTGTTCGCTAATATTTTCTTTTAACAAATTAAACGCTTTATGAAGCGCTTGTTCCGCTTCGCGAACTTCTCCCCTGAGACGTTTTTTCATAAAAGATAATTTATGCCAGCCGCGCCAAACAATCATAAAAAGGACAAATATTAAAGCGATAAAAGGAACGATAATGGCGAGAAAACTGATTGCCCAGCCTCCGACGCGGAAAATTGCCGCCTTTGCCAATACAATGGTAAATTTCTCAGTCGGCAAACTTTTGGCGCCTCGGCCGTCGGTCGCTTCCGCCCATAATTTGTAAACGCCGTCTTTTAATCCTCCGTCGGCGGCGAAAATAAAATTTCCCTCTTTGTCGCTTTGAATCTTAAAACTTTTCGCTTCGTCGCCATTTCTCTGGAGCCAAAGAGTCACCGCGCTGTCGGGGTAAGTTGTGCCGCGAGCCATGATTGGTTCGCCGCTTTCCAATTCTTTGGTATAGTCGGTAATAATAGGCGCTTCCAAAGGTTTGATGATAAATTCTTCGCTGGCTGTCGTGTAATTGCCGGCCTTATCAAAAGCTTGAACTAAAATCGTTCTTTTACCCGACGCTTGAAGAGGCAAAGTGTAAGGATTGCTTTTAACTGTTTCATTCGATGAAACAAGAAAGAAGTTTCCTTCGCCGATTTTAACCTTGTAATAATTAATTCCCGAAGGCGCGTCATCGGCGTCGAAAATCACGGTCGGTTGCGGATTTTCCGGCTCTTTGCCGTCAATAAATTTTATGACAAACGGTTCGGGCGGCTGGGTGTCAATCTGAAAACGAAAATGAGAAATCGCGCCCCAGCCCTGAGCATTCTTGAATTGAGCGTGGAAATACCAAACGCCGTCTTTGATATCCTCCAACTGCTTTTCGGAAATCGCCGGAACATAAACGACTCCCGGCTGGGAAGCGGGATATTTGTCGTATAATATTCTTATTGCCGTAATGTCAGAAGGCACTGACCAGACAAATTTGGGATTGCTGTTTGCATACCATTTTTCCGGGTCCGGATGGGTAAGCGAAGAAATTTTAGGCGCCAAAGGCGTGCCGGCCGCCACTGAGGGACTTATTGATTCCGTTGCCTGAGGTCCCACTGCCGCTACATTCAAACTAAATTGGGCGTTTCCCAAACCAATTAAGATATTTGTGCCTTTGCCGTCATTGGCGAGTATTGAACCGGAAGAAAAGTTCAGCGCGGCGACGCCAGCCGCTTTTACCCTGAAATTTACCGTAATAAGTTTTCCGCTGGTTCCAATAAATCCCGGATTAAGCGCTATTCCTTCGAAATTGACCGTCCCGGCGCTGTTGGAAAACGACGGCTCCTGAACCCACAAACTGAAAATTGAGCCCGTTTTTGAAAGCGAAGTTACTTCTAACTTATCGCTTGGAAACGAAATCACTCCCGAAGCCGCGTTCATCGCCTGGTCGACGCTCGATACATAAATATTTGCTGTCACAACGCTACCCGCCGCGTAAGATCCCGATGAGGGAGAAAAATACAAAGTCGCCGCGCTTGCAACAGCGGGCAATACGCTGAAAAATAAAAATATTAATGCGATTTTACCGATTTTTGCCATTGAATTTTTTCAAAATTACGCCGACAATTACCGCCACTATCATTAGTATAGCGATTATCCGGTAATTTTGATACCACGGCCTATAATGAACCGGGTAAAACGCTTCAATTCTTTCGTTGCCCGCTTTGTCTGTTGCTTTTACATAAATCTTTTTGTCAACATTCTGATTTTGCAAAATGTACGGACTTTTTGCGATAACAAATCCGCCCCAAAAATTCTCGCGGACTTCATAATGGTCAATACCCGACCCTTTGTCTTGCGTCGCAAAAACCAAAAACCATTTACCGTCAAAAAGCGTCGGATCGCTCGCAATTTCCGATCCAAATTTTTCCGGAGGATCGCTGTCTTTAATTTCAGAAGTTGGGATTTGAGAAACCGGGACTTGTTTGGAAACGAGAAATTGGAAACTGGAAGCCGCCAAAGAAGCCGACGTGCCGAGGCCGTCATTTTTAAGCGCCCTAAAATTCCGAAATTCTATTATTCCCTGCCCCTCGCTTTTAGCGACGAATATCGCGGAAAAAAGAAATCCGTTTGCTTCTTTGTATCCGCCCGGAATTATTCCGGAAAAATCAATTTTCCTTTCATTTGTTATTTTAGGCCGTTCAATCCAAAAATTAATTATGGAATTTCCGTCTCTTATTTCTTTGAGCGAAATTAGATTGTCGGGAAACAAAATACTTCCTTCTATGGCATTAAGTTCTTCTCCTTTGGCGTTCAAAACAACATCAACTTTAAACTGCTCGCCAACGCTGATTTCCCGATTTTTTATTTCAACGCGAAGTTCCGCCGCAAAAGTTAGCAAAGGTAACAATGTAAATATCGCCAAAACGGGAATAAAATAATTTTTAATTTTTGACTTTGAATTCATAATTACCCGGTCCAATAAAACGCCATAATGCTGAAATCCACCAAATCTACTTTGCCATCGCCGTTTAACCACTCCTTTTCTTTAACCGCGAATTCTGCGCTAATTGTCCGCTTATACCAATACGCGGCAATGGAAAAATCCACCAGATTGACTTTGCAATCGCTGTTTATATCTGCCTTGGCCGGACATTTTGCTGGCGGCGCGGCTACAATATTTTTTGTGCCAACGAGAAAACTGATGGCCTTGCTAAAAGAACTAATCGCGCCTTCTTTGGCCGCTTTTGATTTTGTGAAATGCTGACCCATATCCAGTTGAGTAGTATCAAAGTTGTAAAGATACGCGCCATTCGGATCAGCGGCAGTTTTTCCAAAAAACTCTTCCCCAGAACTAACGGCAATGGTAATCTCTCCGCTTGGCGCGCTTTGCCCAAAAATCGCGATGTTGTCGCCGCGTTTAACTTCGCTCTTATCAACCGCGATGGTGGGGGCGATAAAAATGCCGCCAATGTTCGTGGTGGCGCCGGAACTTACACTTACAGGAAAAGTTAAAAGAGATGAGCGGATTCCTTTGCTATCTTCCGAATAAACGCTAAAAATATAATTGCCGCTGGAAATGCCGGTAACGCTCATTGAAAAATTGGCATTTGCGTCAGCAACCGTAGTTGCCGCAATTTGCGCGTCTTTCAAAACCGTTATCGTGCTCTTGGGATAAGCTCGGCCGGAGAGGATAACGCCGGTGGCTGGCGCGACATATCCGCCTCCGCCACCGCCTCCGCCTCCTCCGCCACCGGAAGTACAAGCAGAAGTATTAAAAGTGCAGTTGGAATTGCAGCTTAAAGTGCCGCCGGCATAACCTTGGCCCGTACAGCTTCCCCCGCCCAAAGCCGAGCCGTCGCACTGCTCACCTGAATTTACCGTTCCGTTGCCACACAAATTTTGAACATCGGCGGAAACATTGACCGAAGTAGCATAAGATAATCCGCTACTAACAAAAACGAACAGGACAACGAATAACAACAAATACAGGAAATTTTGTAAAATATTTTTCATTCATTGATAAAAAAATTAGTTGGAATATTTTTTAAGAATCCACTGATTGTATTTTTTAATTCCTTTTGTGGCAATAAATAAAATCGCCGCGAGAATTATCAGCCCCACAAGAACCGTTTTCCACGGGAAAACGAAAAACCAAACGCTTTTAAGAATATTGCTCTGTTTTTCACCCCACTGAAGCGCCAGTTCCGCCTTATAAAATCCGAAAACGAACGGCGGTTTGTCAAATTTCTTGGCCACATCCAATATCTGAGCATTTTCCGGAAAGATAATTCTTTCTTTGGCGTTGACCTTGAAATTCGCGATTGTCGAACCGAAAATATTTTTTATCGCTATCTCTCCCCGCGGCTTTAGGTAAGTGTTGCCTTGGTTTATGAAATTTACAGTAAAATCATCAGGTAGTTTGAACGCGAATTTCCCTTTGGTTAAGGAAAATTTGCCGATGTCGCCCTTTTCATTCACTTCTCCAGAAACCTGAAGATAAACCAAAATGCCGGCACGGGTAACAATGGCAACCTCTTTGGCATCCGGCGAAGCCGTACCCCACCAGATAACGGCAAAATGGCCTCCGGGCGGCGCATTTTTCGGCACTTCAACGGTAAAAGAAATCTCTTTTTGTTCAGCGGGCTTTAAAGTAACGCTCTTTTCCATTTTGAACCACTCGCTAAGCTCCGCCGGTTCGCTCGGCAAAAATTTCTTTTGCCCATCCACTTCAGTGAATTTTTCAAACGCCGCGTAAAATGTTTGCGCTTCCTGACCATCATTGACGACAAAAAGTTTGCCAGTGATTATTTCTCCGGGGTCGGCTTTATATTCTATCTTCGCCGGCCCAACCGTAACCGCCGAAACAAAATTCGACGCCGCAACAAAAGTGGCAATCAAAATTAAAGTGAAATAAAACAAGCGGCTTCGGCTCATAAGCTTGAAACTAAAGACGTTTCAACGCCATTAGTTTGCGGTGCATTCGTAAGTAATGGTATCGGCATAACTTCCGGATGGCGTATTGCCCGCTATCGCGGCTTTATGGGTTACCACTGCTTCGCGATTTGACGAAGTGGCGTTGGTGCTCGCTAAAGTTATATTACTGGTCAAAAGCCCTCCCACGTCATTGCCGCTCTTCACATAGGTTGAATTGAAATCAAGAGTGTCGCCGTTTCCCGTAACGGTGCTGGTGGCTTGAAGACCGTAACCTTCGGTACCGCTGGCAAGCGTCGAGCTGGCGGAAGCAATCAATTTAGAAGCGCTGGAATTCCATAAACCGGGATTCCCGGCATTGCCCGCGTCTTTGACATAAAGGGTGCAGCCAGCCGATGAATTGGCGCAAGATATTGTGCTGGAAGCGTCCGGCGAAGCTGTTTTTATAGATGTGTCAGTCCAAGTGCCGAAATCGGTAGAGCCATTATTAGTGCTGCAGCTGATACTGGCCGTAATGCTCGCGCTTACCGTTACCGCGCTCGTAGTTGCCGCGGTTGCCCATTCGGGATTAACGAATATTTCATAAGTCGGGAAAAATGCTCCGCTCAATAAAAGAAAAATCCCAATAATAATACTGCCGCCTATTGCCTCCATCAATATGTTTTCGCGCATAATATTTTTATTCAATTTTAATATCTCTTTTTATCGCGACCTTTTAATATGTTTAATTATATTCAGTATAAAGACAAAAGATTTTTAAAGCAATACTTAATTCTGTGGATAACCGCGGCTGTTAATTTGCCGTACATTCGTAAGTAATCGTATCCGAGTAACTTCCCGAAATCGCAACGCCGCTGACCGCCGCTTTATGGATTACCACCGCTTCGCGCCCGGAAACATCAACCGTGGACGAAGCCAGAACGGTATTGGTGAGCGTCAAGCCGCCGACATTGTTGCCGGTTTGATTGTATTTGGAATTAAAACTTAATGTGCCGCCTGAGCCACTGGCTGTCGAAGTGGCTTGAATGCCGTAACCGTCAACGCCAGCGGAAAGAACCGCGTCAACGGAAGCAATAAGATACGTCGGCGCGGCGCTTTTCCATAAACCGGGATTCCCACCGCCGCCCGCATTTTTGACATAAAGAGCGCAGCCCGAAGAAGTGCCGGAGCAGGACATTGTGGTTGAAGCGTTGGGCGAAGATGTTTTTATGGAGGTGTCAGTCCAGGCGCTAAAAGAAGTTGAAGAATTATCTGTGGAGCAGGAAATAGTGGTAGTTAATCTATATCCTCTATCAGAAGCAGAAATTTGCTGGGTTGCACCGGTGGCATTCTCAACAACTTTGTAGTACCTCCCGCTTCCATCAGATGGGGCGCCGGTATCGTTGTAGCTCGCAGTGGTTGCGCCATCTATATTTGAATAGCTTGCGTCGCTATCCGCGGCCGATCTTTGCCATTGGTAAGTAAGAGAGCCGACGCCCCGGTAACCAGTATCAGTGGCGCTGTCAGCACTGTTGCCTGTGGCATTGGAGGCAACTACTTTATAAGTATGCGTGGTGCCATTATTGGCCGACTGACCGGACACGCTCAACGCTACATAATCGGCAGAAGTTCCGTCGCTGGCAGCCGCAGTTCCTGGAGTGATAATCGGCGCATCCGCTCCCGTATCGTCAAATGTTGCCACATCCCCAGCCGCGCCCAAATCGGTTGAATCGCGCCAGACATGATAGTCAGTCGCACCGGTAGATTTTGTCCATGTTATAGTTACTTTATCGGTGGCCGAACCATCAGTAGCCGCTACGCTAGTCGGAGCGGCCGGTTTGGTCAAAAAACTGACCTCGCCGCCATATCCCGTTCCAGCAGAATTAGTAGCAAAAGCCCTGGCGTAAATAGTTGTTCCTGAAGGCAAACTGGTAAGGGATTGGGTAAAGGGCGCCGCGCCATAATCGCCGGCAGTTGACGCGGTGTTGGCGTAAGGAGCGCCGGTATCTATATCCCATTCACAGCCGGCGTTGGTGGAATTTACTCCGCCCGTTACCGTAATAGTTCCATTGCAAGTCGCTGTAGTCGCCTCCTTAAGTGTCGCCGCTTGAGTGCTGACGGTGGGAGCAACAACTGGTTTAAGAGCTACGGCAAAGGCATGCTTATAGGTTGTAATACTGGCTGAACAAGTGATGTCCATATCGCCAGTAGCGCCCGAACCAGTCCAAATCATGGAGCCAATAGTTAAGGACAAGTCTGGAATGGTATGTCCTTGGTCAGCATCTTCAACCCAATCTGTAGTAGGCAAAATAGGTTTGGTGAAAGTCCTGACTGTCGTATTGTAGATAGCTCCAAAATATACCAGTGGGGAATTTACAGCGGGAACATTCATTGAAGCTGCCCTGACATTCGCATTACCCGTGCCATAAAGAGTGTTGGAAATAGCTGTTATGTCGCTGATACTTTGGACATCAAAGTCACCTGACGAATAAGCGATATTGAGAGCATAATACCTAGCGCTGGCAGTAAGACTCCAAGTGTAACTCGTTCCTTCACCCGAAGCTATCTTGTAGTAGAGATACCACCTACTATTGGTTGTGGTGTTGGTGGCTACCAGCGTCCAACCAGAAGGCACGCTGTCAACAGTCGGTGGAGACGAAACATAGATAGCCAGAAACATAAACATTATGTCCCCATCTACCGTTCCACCTGCCTTATTTATTGTAAAATCATAGGGCGAACTTAGTGAAGAGCCCCTAGCATAGGTCTCGGTTCTGGCAGTAAATGCGGGCGAAGCTTTGGTTTTTTGAATTTCTGGTGGCACTGGAGGATTCTGCCAAATCTGCGGCCAGCCGGAAAAAATCCAGCCAACCATCGCTAAAAACACAATTACTGAAAAAATAAATTTCCTTTTTATCTTCATTGACCGTCAAATTGCTTCATTAAATCGTTGAAATTTTTGTCTAAATTATTGATGGCTTTGGCCTCTTCGTTTATTTTGCTTATCAATTCCGTTATTTTTTCATTGCTATTTTTTTCCTGCCCCAAAAATTTTTTCTGCAAAATTCCGAGAAGCTGGACCAAATAATCGTTGTAAGTGATCAGCCGGCTGATCAGGGTGGTTTCCGAACCAACCGCTTCCAGGGCAATCTGCGAAACAACGGGCGGAGAAATCTGTGAAATGTTTTTCGTCATGATTTCCAGCTGAGCCGAAAGGTTTACGGCCTTGTTCCGCGCCTCGCGATTATTGTTCAGCTCGGCGGAAATCAAATTCAGCGCTTCGGTGTAATTTTTGTCGCGGTCCAAATCGGATATTTTGTTTATATTGTCGGCTGTTTGAGACGAAATAAAAATAATGTCTTTGGCAATCAGCGACGCTTCCTGGCGCGCCCTTAAAAATTCTTCCGGCACATTTTGCGCTACGGGAGTCAAAAAATAAACCAACAGATAAACCGCCAGAACAATCAAAATAAAAACACAGAAAATTTTGACCCGCCGCGGAATTTTGTGATAAAATTCGGAAAATAACATTAAAATTATTTTAGCATATATTATATTGAATGTTCAATAATTATCAATTTGGGGTATAAAATGATATAATAAAAAAAATTGCGGGTATCGTATAATGGCTATTACTCCAGTTTTCCAAACTGGTGACAGGGGTTCGATTCCCCTTACCCGCTTAACCCTTACCCGCTTGCCCGGTATAAATTGTCGGAAGTTTCGGTTGTTCATACAACTGCTTGACAAAATGAAAAAAATATTATTATTATTGTAATTATGAACTATAAATACTTTGGCAAAATAATCGCATTTGCCGCAGTTGGGGCGTTTGTTTTATTTGTAGCGGTACAGCCGGCATTCGTGAGCGCAACCGTTACTGTTAATGTTTCGGGAACGGATTTAAACGGCGGAACAGCCGTAAGCGTTGATCCGAGTTCGTCTATTATCGCGACAGTTAATGTTACGGGTACCGGGAGCGGTTCCGCAAACGACTGGCGCGCGACTCAATGGCGTATCGGCTCCGGCGCGTTTACCTGTGTTAATCATGGAAATCATAATAGTGGCGGTACAAACAGCGAGACATTTCTTATCACAGCGCCCGGCTCTGCGGGAACCTATGACGCTGAATTCATTGCTTACAATGATGATTCATGCACCGTGGGCGCGAGCGCTACAAGAACAATGACTGGCGCGGTTACGGTACAATCTATTGCTGTTCTGCCGTTTGCCGACACATTCGGAACTTCAAACAGCGAGGTTGTTGCCGGCTGGACAGAAGGCGGTCCCGCTAATGACCCCGAAGATACCTCTATTACCGGAACAAACAGTTCCGGGCAAGATCAAACCCGGGACACTTTGTTATCCAATAAATTCGCCAAAATAGGAAATGAAGATGATAACGGCAGCGACGATGAATATATTTGCCGTACCATTAATACCTCCGGTTATCAGAATATTCAATTAAGCTATTACTGGAAACAAGACCCCGATGCAGATGGCAGTAGCGATAAGGGTATTGTAGAATACAAAACATCGGGCAGTTGCTCTGACGGTTTGGTGTGGACCAATATAAATTCGCATAATCTTGATGGTTCTGCTTGGAGTTCGCAAGTGATTTTTTCCTCGTTCGTTTCCGGCGTTAATGATGGTTCGTTTCTTCTGCGTTTTCGCAACGATTCCAGTGATGATAATGAATATTTCCGTGTTGATGATGTAGCTGTTACCGGGAGCGTTATTGCGACAACGGGCCATTTAATAGTTCAAAAAACCACGTATCCCGAAGGCGATACGACTCAATTCCCCGTTACCGCGTCCGGTAGCGGCGCGATTACCGACGGAGGCGCGGGAACAATAACGGATGCGACTGACAAAGATTATGAAGTTACTCCCGGCACATATGGCGTAGTGGAAGATTTATCGGCTTTGCCGTTATGGCAAAATATGAGTAATGATTGCGCTGATATAGAAATCAACGTAGGAGAAACCAAGACATGCACTATTATTAACAAAAAAGCGGCGCGTATTACTGTTACTAAAACTTCTATTGGAGACGACGGCACATTTCATTTTAGCGGGCTTGGCGGAGACAATGGTTTTGATTTAGACACTACAAATCAGCCCGAACATCAAATTTCAAGTTTTTTTGATGTATTCACGGAATTAGACGGCGCCAATTTTTCGATCATTGAAACCGTGCCGAGCGGTTGGGATGTAGATAATGAAATATGTAATTTACAAAACGTAATGCCGGGAGATGAACCGGTATGCGCTTTTACGAATACAAAGAGAGCGTCGTTCAGTTTGGAAAAGATATCGGAACCCGATAACGGCAGTTTTCAGTTCGACCTTAACGGACCTGCCGGCCCAAACTCAACCAGCAGTCAGACAATTTTCAGCCCAAGCGGCGCATGGAATCTCTCTGATTTGTTCTCCGGCGCATACTCATTGCTCGAAACTATTCTTTCTCCGCAGGATTGGACCGGTTCGCAGGTCATTACTTGTGACGGCAACGGGGATAACGACCCGTCCGGCTCTATCGCGGGTCCTTTCGAATTCACGCTTAATCCAGGCGATGATATGAGTTGCAGGGTCAACAACACGCAAGACGCTCTAATTACAGGCAAAAAATTTGAGGATATGGATGCGGACGGAATTGAGGGAGAAGATTTTGGTCTCCCTAACCGGATTATTGTCGCTATACGCCAAGACGATCCAAATACCGGAGAAGTTGAAAGCGGCAATTACGAATCGCCGCTAACAGATGATGGAGGAAACTACACCCTACAAATTCCGCCAGGCACATATAAAATTTGCGAAGCGATTCTGGGAGGTTGGCGCCTGTCTTACCCGACCGCAAGCACCGCGAGTTCAACTTCCTGCGATAGCGATAGCTACTTTGAGTTTGGATATGAGCTGACAGTTGTTGCCGCGGATAATATCAACGGCAAGGACTTCGGCAATTACAGAAACGGTTCCATTTATGGTTTTAAGTGGGAAGACCTTAACGGAAACGGCGTATTTGATGAAGACGATGAAAACAGCGAGGAGGGGCTTGACGGATGGACTATTTATCTTGACCTTAATGATAACGGTGTTCTTGATGACGATGAACCGTCTTTTATTTCCGGCGAAGACGATGACGGTGGCGTCTATTCTTTTAGAGATCTTACACCCGGAACGTATATCGTGCGCGAAGTACTCAAGAACGGATGGACGCAGACGTTTCCCGGAGCCGATACCAGCTTCAAACATACAGTAGTGGTTACATCTAGGGACGAAGAAACGAACTGGAATTTCGGTAATTCTCACGCCGGTGTCGCGCGCGGCGAAAAATGGGAAGATACTAATAAAAATGGCGCGCGAGATAATGAAGAACAAGGATTGGATGGATGGATTATTACCGCCACAAACAACGAACTGACAAAAACAGCGACCACTACCGATGGCGGACAATATCAATTCACATTCGGTCCGACTGAAATGGGCGAATGGACGATTACGGAGGAAAACCGCGACGGCTGGATGCGTACTTCAGAAGCGGAATCATATCAAATAAACATTTCATCCGGGATGGATAATGACGGGTATGATTTCGGCAATTGGAAATATCCGGTTTTTGAAGGTTATAAATGGGAGGATATTGACGCTGACGGCGGGTGGGACGAAGAAGAACCCGCTGTGGAAGGATGGGCAATGATACTGGGACGCCGAAGCGAACCGCGCGAACCGCAAAGCGAACCGAATGGACACGAACAAATGATTCCGATTGAAATTGTCGCCTTATCTCTCACTGGTTCCGACGGCAAATTTACGCTTGCCGCCACTTCCACGGGCAACTACGAAATTTTTGAAGAATCGCGAAACGGCTGGACGATGACGCATCCGGCGGCGCGCGATTCGTTCTTTGATATTGAGTATCGCATTGATATGGGAGGACACACTCTCGCCACCTCGTCGTTCTTTGACGTATTTATTGAATCATTGGATTTACCGAGCGGCGCAATAATAGTAAACGATACAAACGAAAATCCTCTTCGATTCGGCAACCAAAAATTAGCGGTAATTTCCGACGAAACAGCAACCAGCACGACCGAAACAACGAGTTTTATCGTCGCTTGGACAACCGACAAGCCGGCAACAAGCCGAGTTATTTATGATACGATTTCGCATCCGGTTCTCGGCAATGCTCCTAATTACGGCTATTCTTCTTCAACAATTGAGCAGGATATTGACCCTAATAAAACAACTAATCACTCTGTCGCTGTTACGGGATTAACCGCCGGGACAACATATTACTATCGCGTGATTTCCGCAGCTTCACCGGAAAACGTTGGAACCGAAAACAGCTTCACAACGCCGTCTTCAAGCGATGATGGCGGTGGTGGCGGCGGCGGAGGCGATGGCGGCATTATAGTGATATCGGGCGGCGGAGGTCTTCCTCCTAGTGGAAGCAATTTACCGGTTCCACAGCCCGAAATTCAAACCGTAAGCCAGCCGACAATCACTGCTCCGTCCGGCGGAAATCAATTAACTGCTGTTTTCCCGCAGATTACAACTTCCGGCGGCAACGCGCCGTCGTTAACGCCTGTCGCGGAAAGTGGCGTTGTAACCACGACAACGGTTGAGGAATTAACGACTGTTTCCGGTTTCCCGGCGGAAATTCCGCGCCTGGAATTTGGAGCTCAATTCGCCATGGCTTCAATGTTATCGACACTGGGAAATCTTTTGCCGATTACCGGCAACCCCAATTTTAACATTATTATTTTCATAATATTATTGTTCTCCGCTGTTTATTCGATAACTTATTATTTGATTCGGAATAGGTCTAAATCTAAATAAAAATTTCTCGCGCAAAAGCGTAGACAACAAACCGCTCCGGTTAACCGGAGCGGTTTGTTGTTGGTGGTGTTTGTTTGAAAAAGTCAGAACCCATTTTGCGGAGAACCCTGAAAACTAATGAGGACTCGGCAGGGCGAAACATTTGACTGGGGATA
>Ga0209518_1000031_pt1 | contig 210958 bp, 299 predicted proteins | sample RifGroB1_FD_183993 | JGI IMG/M metagenome (GOLD analysis project Ga0209518, IMG submission 183993) | Groundwater microbial communities from Rifle, Colorado, USA - Groundwater B1 (SPAdes) (version 2) | ecosystem: Environmental > Aquatic > Deep subsurface > Groundwater | place: Rifle, Colorado...
TTTACGGAACCCAAAGAAACACAATCACCATCGTTTGGAAGTGTATACTTATGATTATATCCGACAACATCACTATTCACTCTTGAATCTAAAGTAACGACCAAAGAAACCGTAGAAGTGTTTGTTATTTTTACGCTTTCCGGAAGGCTGGGTAATATATATGCCTGTTGACCGTTATTTGCTTCGCTTCCCGAAACTCCAACAGATCCGGTCATCCAGGTTGTTAATATTTTCGGTGATTGTCCGCCATATTGAAACATTATTGTTTATCCTATTAAGTATTGATTCCGGAACCGCTCGGCATTTGTAAATCTTTAGCGTCCAAAGAAGTAAGATTAGCCACTATTCTGATTTCTGCGTTTGATCCAGTATTTTCCATCGCAACATATACTTCTTTTACCTTCATTTGAAATGTATATGAATCATCCATTCCGGGAAGAGTAATATAATGATTTTTAGAAGTTACAACAGAACTATTTGAAATACTGTCAAAATATACACGAATATGATTATTTGATTTATTAATTACTGTAAAATCGCGAGTTACACTAGGAAACTCTATTTTCGTTTCACCATTATTTGTTGCTGACCCTGATACATAAGAAGCAGTTAAAAACGGGCGGCCGCTGATTTGATAAGATCCTACATTGTTGATCCCGACGCGCGGCTGGTGTAAAATAGCATTATTACTCATCTTTTTCTTCCTTAGTTATTCCAGTTATAGAAGACCAAGATATTCCAGTTATTATATGAGAAATAGTCGCTTTACTTACTCCGTATTCTTGTGCTAACTCAGAATAACTTCCTTCTTTGTTTTTGTATTTTTTTATTATTTCGAATACTTGTTCTTCTGTAAGTATTCTTCTGCTTGACTTTTCTCCACATTTTCCAAAATGTGCTAAACTCATATTTTTCCTTGCTTCACTAGAACGAACCATTCCAAAATGTGCTATACTTATTTTTTCTCTCGTTTCTTTTGAAACAATCCTTCCTTTTCGAACTTCGCTCAACTTCTTTCTGTGTTCTAGAGAAAGTTTTTTTCCTTTGTGCGCTTCACTCATATTTTTTTTTGCTTCAATAGTGTGCTTATATCCCAAACTACTTTCACATATTAATAGTTTATTATATCCACACTTCGGATCGTTCGAACGATAAAAATCCTTCCAATAGTTTTCTCGTTCAGCGAGATATGTTTTAAGTTCTTGCTCGTTTTTTCTTTCTACTATTATTGATTCTAACATTATAAACTGAAAGTTTTCTTTTCCATATTTATTCCAAGAACGCTGAAGATGTTTATTTGGTGAATTTTTATTATGTTTTAAATTTTGCTTATGACCACTCCATCTATTGGATACGTTTTTCGAACTACCAACATAAACTTTATTGTTTATTTTATTTACTATTTTATATATTCCAGGAATCTTTATCATTATTGTTCCCTTCTATTCCTATCTTCTTGCCTTCGTCGTCTTTCTTGTTTTACTCTAATCTTTTTTTGTTTCTTTCGCTTCTTTTTATTATAAATAGAATCTTGATTTTCTTTTTCTCTCATAAGATCCGCTTCTTTTCGTTTGCGACGCTTTCGATCCGATGGTTTTTCATATGAAAGATGTTCTTTGACTTCCTTCATAAAATCTTCTTTCTTCATCTTCCTTAAAAATCTGCGGATCATATGCTCAACTGTCTCATTTGGCTTCAGTGTTACTTCAACATTTATCGGGTTCGTTGACTCTGGATGTTTTACCATTATTTCACCTTTATTTTATTTGTTACCAAAAAACATTGATATATCTACGCCCGCATCGCCCGCCGGCAAATCCGCCAACGGACTTCTTCTTGACATTGCCACCGGATCGGTCGATGGTTCTGAAGGAATGGGTCTTGCGTTCTCTTTTATTGGTGTAGTTCCAGCGAAAAAATCAACCCCTCCATATGCTTCCGACCCTATTGCCTTTAAAAGCATTTTTTTGTGTTCGTTAATTTGTTCAGCTTTGTTTGGAACTTTAAACTTTGGCATTTGTTGTTCTTTTATTTGTTCTGGAGATATATTATTTTCTTTATTGTCGGCAGAAATATTTATGGATTCGTTTAGACCGACGACCACTTCTTTAATGATGCCGGATAGAAGACCGGATTTACCAGATAGAAGCATTTCGTTGATGGTTTCACGAACACATTGTTTAACGAGTGGTTTTAATATCTCCTTAAGAGATTCTTTTTGATTATTTTTTTTATTGTTATCGGACATTATTTGTAACCTGTAATATCATTTAAAATGCGCCACAGACGATCTTTTTTGGTGAAAATATTTGAAGTAAACTTTTTACTTTCTTGTAAACTCAAAAAACTCCCATAAACACTTGGATTTTGAACTGCGTCAAAACATATGAATTGAAAATCTTCATCATTTACCAAAGATCCTTCGCTCGTTTCTTTCAAAGAACCAAGTGCCCTCGAAGAAATACCAATAGGAATATTTGATTCGACTAGAGATTTTAAAATCTGCCCGGATGGCATTTTTTCTAATATTTCTATTTTTCCCCAAAGTTCATCACCTCGCCACCAAACTTCTCTAACTACGTGACTAATATTTTTTAAATCAATATCCACCGATTCTGCTGGATGATTACATTCACCTACACTTCGCCTCTCTCTTATTAAACTTTGATAGTTATTCATCTCTCTGGCGAGAGTTTCTTTTTTATATATACGACCATTTTGATTTTTGCGATTAGCACACTGAAGCATACCTGTTAAAATCATAGTTCCACCTTTAACAAGGCGCTTTTCTTCTTCGTTGAGAAAATCTTGACAAACCCCTCCTTCGCAGAGTTCATAATATTCGCGAATAATATATCTTTTATTGTTTGTCATTATTTTTTTATTTTCCCAATCTTCATCGTCACACCAATAAATAGTTCTGTAAGCCTTTAATAAACCTTATGAACATAATACCTTAATAATATCAAGCACTTACGAACCCTTACAACAATGCCTCACGACGGGCAAATAAAATCTAATCGTACAAACTTGTCCATTATACATTAAATATCACTCCCTTTATATTTATTCATCAAATCTAAAAAAAATTTTTCTGATTCTTCATTTGTTTTAGTGTGTTTGATAATGTTTTCTTTTGCTTCCAAAGGTCTTAGATTTTTTAAATCCCAACAAATCTTAAAGTTTATATGTTCCATTGAATCATATGGAAGTAAACTTTGCGGGTATATGTGGTCAATATGCCAATATGATCCATAATTTTGCCAGTTCATATTTTCGTCAAACTGTTTTTCTAAATGATCTTTCAGTTCTTGAACAGTATACGATAAGTGCTTAAAACAAGAACTATTACTTCTTCTATTTTTTTTCATAAAAACTTTATATATTGAACGATTAACTCTCATTTTCAACTTATAGCAAACATCCTCCCTATATCTTATTTTTTGATTTATGAGACTTTTTTCAAGCATACATTTTTTACAAATATTTGAATAACCATTTGAAAAATATTTACAAAAACGAAACTCTTTTATATTTTTTTCAACATCACAAATTTTACATATTTTATTATCAAGAATATATTCTATTTCACCATTTTGGTGTTGATTATAATATATTTCCCTATACTTTTTTGATTTTTTGCGACAACATTCTTTACATCTATTTCTTCTTCCTGATTTTAAACTTCTTTCAATGGAAAAATCATCAATTTCTTTTTCACATTTACAAACATTACAGATTTTTTTCCCTTCGTTTAAAATATTATCAATATTCTCATTTTTAATCTTCTGTTTGAGACGATGTTGTTTTGATATTTCGCGATTACATACTTTACAAATATAACTTAAACCATCTGCGCTACGAGAATTTTTTGACCAAAACTCCTCCGTTCTTATTTTTTCTTGTTGACACTCGTTACATTTTCTTATATTCATCATTCCTCTTCTATTATATTTTCAAATATTTTTCTTTTTCAAGTGCTCTTTCTTCTTCAAGTATTTTGTTGATATTTTCTCGAAACAACTTAAAAAACTTTCGTGCTATTCTATCTTTAGAATGAGAACAATACAGATCGGTTCTGCCCGGTGTCGAGATACACCATTCTTCTCGTTCGGGCATTTTACGAATCACGCCATCGTTTGAATAACCATAAACAAACTTATCTCCAAACTTCCCCTCGCGATCTCCGTCATCTTCTTCAATCTCTTGCCTCTCCTTAAACCTCTCGATCTCTTCGGAGATTATTCTTTTTAAATCCTTTATCTTCATTATTCCGCCCTCAAACTAAATAGTTATTTGGTAACCTTAATGTTTATGCCGTTATCCGAAAACAACATACAAAGAATATATGATGTTCCAGAAGAAAGACATCCAAATAAAAATATACCGATTATAAATACTGGAAATAGTTTTATTTTTGCTATCCAAAACAATGAAAATACGATAAAACCGATCCAAGTTCCTAAACATAATGGACAGTTCAATATTTTTATTTTATTTCGTATCCGCTCAAATATAGAACCATAGACAATGATTTGGGTGATACCAAAACAAGAAAGAATGAACACAAGGAGATTGAGCATTATTCTTTTTTTCTTCTGGTTTGACCAATGATTTTCGTGAATCTTTCTATATCGGAAGCGTCGTATCTTTGATCGAAAAAAGAAAATATATCATTGTTTTTTTGTTCCCATTTAACCCATTTAACATTAACCCACGGCCATTTTATTGAAGTTATTATACCTTTTGTTCCTGTATCTGGAAGATTTGCATCAACAATCACCTCAATTTTTGTTCCTTTTCGAAATCCTTGATCAAAAAAATTTTTTATATCTGGATTATCTGCCCTTCTTTTTATTTCCTCTGGTTTCTCTTTGTTCACGACAGTATCAATATGTTTTATAAATCCCTTTGAAAAAAATACTGCTTGTGTTGACTCGTTTTCGTGTATAGTTTTGGAACCAAGATCCACAACTCCTTCAAATCCCAAATTGGTTAACATTTTTGACCATTTAGCAATATATCCAATATTTGCGCCCGATAACATTCGTGTTATATTCCACATTTTACTAACTGGCTTATTTGGAAAATATGCTTTTTTTTCGGAATATTCTATCATTTCTTCAACATCATATGATTCTATTTCATTATAAAATGTCCTTGGTTCTTTTGAAACTATTTTTCTTATTTTGTTTTTATATTGACCATAGTTTTCTCTAGTTATCTGTGCAGATTCGCCGTTTTTATCAATGACCAATAACTTCGATGAATTTTGTGCTTCAAATATTTGAATAAATGGATTTTCAGAGACGTAGGGTATATCACCTTTACTAAAATCGTTTGCTATTGAAGGTAATAGTGGATAAGCATATATTCCTAGTGGTGTATTGTGTTTACTTCTTGTATTTATTCCAAGTTTTTCCAACTCTGTAAAACTCATATATTTCATTGAGTGTAAATCTTCAGAAACATATTTATTTACTTGTTCTATGGTAGATGGTAAAATCACTCCTTCTCGTTTGGCGCGAGTTTTTTCCTTCACCATATATTCACGCCAACTTTCTAAAAGTCTTCTATACATTTTCTTTTAATAAGGTTTTTGTTGTGTGCCCGTAAAAACATTCGCAAATGGCGTTGTAGTTTTATCTTTGTGTGCCCCAACCTTGCCCATTGGCGTTGAATCTTCGGCGGCCGGATCGGTCATTCGGTCCTTCATTTGTTTCTTTCGTTTCTTTTGATAAATAAAGTGCGGTCGTTCATCATCCAACCACCGAGCAACAGCAAGTATTGTAAGATCGATGGGATTTACATTTTCATCTTCAGGTTGTGCGATTTGTCCCTCAAGCGATCCATATATATTTCCACTATGAACAGTTCCAAGTTCGATCAGTCCTTTTTTACTTAATATTTTAAATAAATGATTTTGTGTGTCATAAACTTTATCTTCCATCATATCGCTGGGAAATGTTATTATTTTACTTTCCGATGGAACAATAACGATATCAATATCTTCATGATCGAGAATAATAATATTTCCGTCAACAGATTTTCTTATATCAAGTTTTATACTTGTAGAAGTTTCTTGTGGTTGTTGAGAAGGTTGTTCCTCAACATTATTTTTTTGTGTGTCCGCTTCGTTTCCGACTGTAATATTAACCGACATAGATTTCTTTTACCAGTTCTTGTATTTTCATAACTTGATTTATCAAAGCATCATCAATGCTTTGCCTTTCTTTGAAAGATTCCACAATATTTAAAACTTCATTTATCTTATTTTTTATTTCGCCGTCATCTTTTATATCGGCATTTTCAAAGGATTCTTTAAGTTTATTTTTGAGCCTTCCGATTTCTTCGTTTAAGAACAACTTGAGTTCAACACCATTGTTGTTAAATGAAAATATGTATTTATTTAAAAGTTGGCGTTGTTCGGTCAATAAGTTTTTATTATATTTTTCGTTAAACTTCTTTACAAATGTTTTGAACGCCAAATTTCCTATTGGCTCAAGAACAACAGCAGTCTCTTCTTTTTTTATCATATCGCCAATGATTTTTTGCTCAAGAACCAAACGCTTTTTAATAGGAAGTTTACCGTTAAATATTTGATAAACCGTCGCAAGACTTTTGTAATTTGGAATGAAGTTATCATATATTTCAACTCCAAACATTTGATTGATTTTGTTTATTAGTTTTGATTGTTCTGAAAACAATCTTTTCTCGTTGATTGAATATAAATGTTCTTGACGAGTTTCTTCGATCAATCGTTCTGCCAATCTTTGTTCAATACCTTCGTTTTCCAAAAGAGTATTGTATAATCTTAACTCTTTATTTAATATTGTTCCTTTTTTAAAATGTTCCTTTATAACAATAAGAAGGTTGTTTCTTTTTTTCTCATCTTTTTTTACAATCGACTTTGTAAGTTCTTGAATAAGAATATTATAAAGAACGGCAGTGTTTCTCTTCTTATTATGTTTATTACTTGACATTCTTTTTATCTTCCTCAATAGTTACCAATTGTAATAGTTTTTTTTCTTCTTTCTCGGTTAGAACTTTTCTTTTTACATCTCCAACCTTTTCCAAATCTTCAATCAATATATTTATTTCGTGACTGGTTCTTAAAATATCTGTTTCTTCATTATAAATAGTTTTGTTATTCTGTTCAACATTCTCTTTATTTTCATATATTCCCTTGGCAAATGTCGCCAAACCAGAATAACCCTTATGAATATTTCTTGCTGTGTTCCTACCAGATTCATCGTTGTATTTTGAGCGATACGAGCGCTTTCGTGCTCCCATATCTCGTTTATCTGACAAAACTGGATAATATAGTTTTCCTTTTGCTCCTTGGGTTAAATAAGGTTCATCTCGTTTTCCAGGTTCGGGCGATGAAGAATCTGAAGTATCTGGTGATGCCAATAATGTTGATTCTTCTTCACTGCCGCCGGCAGATTCATCTCCTCCACCATCGAGATCATCTAAAGGAGATTCTCCGCTTCCACCAGCACCACCAACGCTTGGTCCTTCAACAATTTCGTCAAGTTGGGCATCAAAATAACGATCAAAATACATTTCTTTTTGATTGCGAACCATTTCTTCATCGGATAGACCGAATAGTTTCTTTCCGATCCAACGACGACTAAAGAATCCTTCGGTTGCTGCCGAAGCAACATCAAACTTTGTTCGCCAAGCTTCAAGTTCTTGAAGTTCTGCGATTTTTGAAGGATTGTTTAGAGATAGTTTAAATGATACAAGATCGCTTTTACGATATCCAAGCGTAAACAAATGAATAATACCAATCTTTTCAAGTTCGGATATTATTGAGCGTTGAATCCTTTGAATCGTTCGAGCAAATCGCAAATCTTTGGCACTCAAAGATGTTTTATCTGAGTCCGCTCCTTCTCCACGAAATAAATATTCTTGAGGGATTTTGATCGCGGAAAATAACTTATCTTTGAGGTATTTGATATCGTCCATATCGCCACTGAACTGTCCGCCCGGCAAGGTTTCGATGCGAGTTTGTGTGTTTCCGCGAATAGGCAGAAAAAAATCTTCTTGAATGCTCGCAGGGTTAAAACGAAGATCGACTTTTCCTGTATCTGGATCTACTACCTGATTCCGTTTCATTGAAGTGATCATTTTCTGCATATATTGTTCTACTTCTTGTGGTGGAATAGACCCAACATCAATATAAAACACACGACGCTCCGGGGAACGAACTATTCTATACGCCATCATAGCATCTTCGAGCAGCATTATTTGACGAAATATTCGCCTTGCAGGATCAAGAATGGACGTCCCATTCGGCTGATATTTATCATTTCCAAGTATTCTAAAATGAGCAACCTGCCAGTTTTCAAAAGTCAATCCACCCGCATTCCAATGAAACTGAGTGTAGTTCGGATTCATTTTATCCTCGCCTTCCAACCGTTCCATTTCCGCCACTGGCAAGGGTATTACATTTTTAATTCCAATCTTTTCGTCAATATCTAAATAAATAAATAAATCCCCATATTTACACAGCGCGCGCGCCCAACCAAAAAGATTAAAATCAATATTCAATATAGTATTGTATAATATATCAAGTTCGGTTTGTATTTCTTGATTTGGGCAAGCAATCTTTAGCAACGGTTGAAGATCGCTGGAAGTAGTTATTTCGTCTCCGTAAATATCCAGGGCCGAATTCAGTATCGGATCGAACTCCATCTGTTCAAACTCAGAATATCGAACCGCACGATTCTGTTTCATCATAATGTCGGTTCTTAAATGTTGAAACGGATCATAATCGGTTCGCTTAAAACTTTGCCCGTGAACAGACATAAAATCATATTTTTTTAAGTTTCTACGCCGAACATTTCTTTCCGATTGGCGACGATAGTTTACAAGTGGACCAGATAAAAGTCTTGTTAATTTCTTAAATAAAGTTGAAGCCGGATTGTTCGGATTTCTCTTGAAGTTATTTGCCATTGTTTATCCTTGATTTTAAAACTTGAATAATATCATTTTTTATTAATTTAAAAGATTTATCAAGTTTTAAAATTTTATTTATTAATTTTTCATTTTTATTATAATAATCATCTTTATAAATTATAATTTTAATTACCAACCACGGATTGTATGTAGTATCGGAAGTAATTTGTATATTAAACTTATCTTGTTTTTCAATAGTATAATATTTCGGTAATATTTCATCATTTATAATTTTTTCTATTTCTGAATATTCATTTTTTTTCTGTTTATCGAATTCATCTATACTTATTGAAGTACCTGTTGAAATTTCTATAATATCCTTATCAAACGTCATGTTAAAAACTGATAATTTGTCTGAAATATTTAATAAATTTGATTCTAAATCCAATTCTTCTTTTTCATAAGGATTCTCAAAAACTTCTATTATTTCTATTTTATCTTTTCCAAAAAAAACTGCTTGAGCTGGTTCATTATCGTGAATAATACTTTCTCCATAATCAACCATTCCATCGATATTCAAATTTCTTAAAATATATGTCCAGATTTTAGGATTTTCATTAGCAATCATTCTAGTAATATTCCAAAAATAACCATCATAGGTTTGTACTTTAGCATCTTTTTTCCATTGTTCAATATATTTTTCAAAATTTTTGTTTTTATCTTTGTATTTATCAAATATTGGATTTATTTTAATATTATTTAATAATTGTTCATAATATTTTTCGTTATCTTGTATTGAAAAATGAACAACAGCATTTAGATTTTTAGATTTAAATAAAATAACATACTTTCTATCACTAGCAAACGGAAGAGATTCATTTTCATATTTATTTAAAATATCTTCTATTAATGGATAAGAATATATTCCAATTGGTGTATTATATTTACTTTTAGGATTTATACCCAATTTATTTATGTCTGAAAACTGAATAAAATATTGTGCCGGTATATTAATATATTTTTTAAGAATATCAAAAATATTTGAATTTTCCTTATTCATTTTTTTATATTTGGCAAGTTCGTCAAGTTTTTGTTCATCAACAAACCGTCGCCAGTTTTCAAAAAGTTTATTAAACATTATCCTTTATATATTCCCATATAATATCCCTGCTGAATCATTATATCTTGTTTAGTAGGTTTATATCCTTGTTGCCCCGGGATTCTTGTATCCAATGTCGATGTGCTAACGTGAATAGCATTCATAAATGCTTTTTTATATTCCACATCTTTTAATGATGTCGCGAATACTTGATCCTTTATATAACAACCGATCGCGCACGCCATAATAAGATCGTCGTGACTATGGCGAGCCGCAGACGGTTTTGCGTTATTCCAAATAAATGTTTTCAGTTCTTCATACATTCTTTTTGAATATAAATGTAGACTTCGCATTCTTATCATTTCTTCAAACTTCGCAATAATCAACGGTCTTGTTTTCGTTGTTGTAGAAAACCCTGGAACAGTATTTGACATTGATTCTGCCGCATATTGTTCAATAAACTCATTGCTTCCTTTTGTTGAATAATACATATTAGGATATTCTAAATCTTCGATCAAGCGTTGAGTAACAAAGTATCCATTACTATTGATTTCGACCGCAATCATACATTCGCCATACTCTCTACCAGTCATATTTAACTGTTCGGAAAATAGATCGGGAGTTATTTTTCCTTTGTATTCCGCCACGATTTCCATTGTCTCAACTTTAAATACGTGAAACGCAGAAAAATCTTCGCCATCTCCACGAGCAACATCGGCAGAAATGAAATATGTCAATCCTGGTTGATAATCTTCCCAAACCCAAAGATTTCGATCGATGCCGGCGGTATATAAAGGATCTTGAATGTGTTCAAAAACCTTTTTCATATCTTCTGGTGATATGACTGTATTGCCAGACATATTGAAGTTACAATTATGAACAATAAGATTTTCACAGATATAAGAATTATCTTTCTCCACTTCAATATTATAAACACGAACACACTCTTCGGGACTTTCACTTTCAATATCAGAAATATTTGATATTAGCCCCCACCACTTATCGTCATAAAATTTTGTTCTACATCCTTTCTTACTTTTAACGCCACTTTTAGTACACTCGTCTATTTTTTTTCCATCCACACTATTAAGTTCTAAAATCCAATTTGTTAAATGCTTTGGATTTTTTTTCAAATCAAATGAAACTCTGGTGTATAAATCAAATAAAGTCATTAATGTTCTAATTTGATAAATTAATTTTTCGTTTACCAATCTTAAAACATTTTTTGTTTTAGGATTATGATATCCGTCTCCGAGCCAAACTCCATCGATCATACCCCTAATAAACTCAATATTCGTTTCAAAAATATTATTTTTAATAAGTTTGTTGTATGAATATCTTCCGGAAGTAAAAAGTTTTATTATTTCTATTAAAAATTTATTAGAAATATGAATCACTGTACAATTAGAAGTTTCTCTTTCATAAAAGACACACCTAATCTCATATTTATTACAAAAACTTTTAACAAAATTTTTAAGTTCGTGTTCGTTTGAATGAAAAGCCAACTGAATACTATTTGGAGGATTGAGAATATTCCCTTCCGCTATATATAATCCCAAAAATTTACCAAGATCATAATCAACACTAATAAATCTTTTTGTATCTCCTTTTTGTCTAAAATATCTTGCTTTTATTTCTGTTTTATCAACACAGATATCAAACTCTGATATATCTATTTCTTTTATATTATTTTTAAACACAGAGGAATTCAATTTCGGGAATAAACCATTTATGTATTGATTTATAACATATTGACCATATTTTTGTTCTAAATCATCTAAAGAATTCCAAGAAGTTTTAATATTTTTTGTTTCTAATAATTTCGAAAATACAGATGTGACAGTCAAAGAACCATCTACTTTTTTAATTTTTTCTAACGTTAAAATCGGATGATTTGTGGTTATTGATATATCGCTTTTTCTACACATAGGTACGCTAACTTTTTTAACTTTTTTAGAATTTTCTAAACGATTCATAGTTTTAGTTACACGCTGAAATTTTCCAGTATGCGTTAAAACTAAATCTCCAACTTTTATATCTTCAATATATTTAAATCCATCATCTGTTATAATTTTCGTTCCACCTAAAACACATAACAATTCTTGACCTATATCTCTCGACGTCATATTTTTTGTTTCTTTTTCATACCACGCCTGATCTCGATCGGGTCTTGAATCCCAAGGAAGTTCAACTAAATGAAAATCATTTTCTCCAGATTTTGCTTCGGTACAGACTTTGTGAAAGAAGTTCCCTGCGCCGCAAGGCGTTGAAATCACTACACATTTTCCCTTTGTGGACGATAGAGTGGGATATAAGGCTGCCCAGAGTTCTTCCATTCGTTCAATATGCGCCGCTTCGTCAATAACCAACAACGATAATGCTTCGGAACGACCCGCATCCGGACTTGTCGTTGAAGCCTTTACCATTGAATCGTTTGTAAGATTAAAAGCGGATCTATTATTCACATCTGCTATTTTTGCTATTTGTTTTAACCAATAAGGCAACTTTGTATACATATCTTTAGTTTTTCTAACAAACGCAGAAGCAACATTGTATTTTGTTGCTATAATAAGAACATTCTTTCCTTTATGAAAAAGAACCAACCAAAGAACATATGCTTGAGTTATTGTAGATATACCTAACTGTCGTGCCTTAAGAACAGCAGTAAAACGATAATCCATTAAATCTTTTATTAAATCTTTTTGATACTGGAAGGTATTAAAGGGAACTAGCCCCTTTTTTTCATCATATATCCGAACATAGTTGGCAATAAAATAGTTCGGATCTTTTCCGCATTGTAATATTTCGTCGCGTATTTGTTGAGATGATAGTGTTGGTGGCATAACATTTTATTTAATGTTTTCTTTACTCTCCGAAAAATCCATACTGCTATCTGGATCTGTATTCATTTCTTTTTTTGTATTATCTGTATTGTCGGACATATCCAAATCAAGATAACTTCGCAATACTTCCACATATCCTTGGCGCCATTCTTGAGATGCTTCTGAAGATTCCATATTCCACATCATATCTCTTAATGACACATTGTTTGAAAAATCATTCTTTGCTTGTTGTTTTCCTTTTTCTATATCGGGAACAAATACCCTTTCCTTAAAGACTTTTTGAAGTTCTTCTTTAATAAGAGTCATTAATCGCTTTTTAGTTACTTTCATTCTTTTTGATTATCCTTTTTGGATATCATTACATTTCTTGGTTTGTCGCCGGTCTTTTTGGTTCCCTTTGCCCAATCCAGAAAACTCTTTTCTAATGCACCTCTTGAATCGGCGGCGTCAAGTTCATCAACATCGTCTAACCCGCCGATTTTAAACCACATTTGGGCTTCAATCCACGTTCTGGCGGAACTGGTCGACTGAACAAGCGCCTTAAAACTGTCTTTTTCTGGTTTTAGGCTTAAAGTTTTGCCGGTTTCTTTATTATATTCCGATTTAAGAAACTTGGATACTTTTAGAATCATATCCTCTATATTTGACTCAAATGTATTTTGTGCTATTTCGGATTTTTTTACGTCTACCTGGTATTTAATAGCAAGTTTGTTTGCAGAAAAGTTGACGCTAAAACCATCAATCACGCGCGAATCATTTAAAACGTGTCCTTCCTCTCTCCGCAAGCCTATTTTAACAGGCTTTCCTTTTTCATCCAGCGCCCCATCATGACCTTTTGTTGAAATAATCTTTGATATTGCTTGTATAATATCAAGAGTGCTTTGTGCCATTTTTATTCATTTCCTCTTTTCCAATCGTATTTTATTAAATAACACGAACGGCAACATTTATACTTTGTGAAATACAGATCATCTTCTACTAAAAATGAATATCTTTCACAAATAGGACAAGTCCTATCATCTTCTGTTGTAAATAGTTTATCATCAACCAAAACTTCCTTTGATTTTCGTTGGTTTTCTTTGATACTAATCTGTTTTATCTGCTCTATATAATCTTTTTCTTTATTATCGTCCCAGTTACTTAACGGATGTTGAGTCGCCTCTTTTCCGTATTTTTCTTCTATTGCCTTTTCAAGTTTTATGAGATAGTTAGGGTCTTTTTCTTGTTTTTTCATTTTATTCTTGATACCGCAAAAAATGTTCCCAGTGACAATAGGATGCCTCCAGCAACTCCCAGAGACATCCACAAAATACTGTTACTATTGGGGTTTTTTGAAGCAATCTCTCTCAATCTATTTATCTCGTCATTTTTAATCTTTGTAATCTCTTCAAGTTTTCTCTGGGATATAGATAGATCTATTTTTGTTTTGCCGTTTTCAAGTTCGCATTCGGATTTCTGTCGCATTGTCAAATAATCTATTTCCAGTTTACATTTCTTTTCTTGATTGTTTTTGTCGGTGATTATTGAAGCTACTGCTTCGTCATCCATTAAACTTCCATCAAATATTGCCATTTCACCTTTCTTTATTCTTACCACTCTTCCTTCAGCAAACACGGACACTGGAAATATAAATATCAGTAATGTCGCAATAACTTTATTAAACACTTAAAACTCCTATCTATCCCCATTCTAATCCAAATTCTTTCGCTAAGATTTTCGTCAGTTCCTCGGGGTTGTTTTTATATTCATATAACAATAACTTTATATCATTTTTCTTATCATTGTCAAGTTTTGTTTTATCGTTTTGATACTTTTTTTCAAGTTCCTGAATGACCACTTTATATGTCTCTTCAAGTTTTTTCTTTTCTTGTTCCCCTTGCTGATTTAACTTATCAATGACTTCCTTTTCTTTTTTATAACTTTCGATCGCCTTTTTTAATATTTCCATCGCCGGATTATTTCCAGATCTATACAAAATCGCTAATAACACGATTAGCACCAGAATAATCGGAACATACCAAAACTTCTTTATTATCAACCACATTATTTTATTCCCCCTCTGGATTTGGTTCTTTTGAAGGTTCTTCTTGTTTTAAGGAGGATTTCTTTTGGTAAACATTCGTTCCTAAATAAAAACTTGTAATGATCGAAATCAGTGTTACGAATGAACCATCTGTAAGAATAGTCTTGCTGAAAATAATCGGTGGGATAACCAAGGCTAACCAAGAAAGAACAATAACAAAAAGCGATAACCTTAACTTTCTATTTCTACTCCAATCTAAGATGATTTTAAACATAAAAACCCTCCAATGACAGTAAATAGTATTGGAGGGCCAGATTAAACTTTATTAACCTTTCAGATATTATGTGCTTTATTCCATTACGCTCCATCCTCGATAATCGTGAACCGCTTGACCTAAAAACACAGAGTTTGAACCAGTTCTAAAATTGCTTGCTATACTTGCGTGCTGAGTTGCCATAGCAGATTTTGTAGAGCCATAATAAGTTATATTTGCTGGCGCAACATCTAAAGTTTCTGAAGCAGCAAATAGTTGTTTATTAGATCCGCTCGCATAATCATACCACGCTTGAAATTGGGATATTTGCGTTGCCGAATCATCGGCATATGTCGCAACAACAACAAAATCAGATACATCGATTAAATGTGCTCCATCTTGTTTGCTATTACCATTATATGTTATAGAGTTTCTTGTTTCAGTATTATCTTTCAAACTTCTAGCAGCAAAACAACTTACTTTAAATCCCGGACCACAAACTCTTCGAGTTGCATTGATTAAATCGCACAAACCTGGCAAATGACTTCCAGATGGGGTTGTTTCATCATTTACCCAATATTCAACATCGAAATGAAGACCATCGAATCGTTCACTTATATATCTCGCTTGAGCATTAAAATCAGCGAGAGGACGAATAACATTTGTCATAACCCAATGTTGATTTCTTCCCCAATCGACATCTCCAGCCATTGCGTGAACTTGAATACCTGAACGATGAGCAACATCAACAAACTGTCTTATAGTTTCAGCATTATTGTTATTCCAATTATCTCCACCGAGATAACTATAAATGTCCAAAAATATTAAATTTACATAGTTATTTCTACAAAAATTAAGAAGCGTTTGACGCTTGGATAATGTTTCCATAGGATCATTAGGAGTAGAATACAACCAAACATACATTCCCCTATATACAGTACTATCTGGCGGAACTGGCTTATTCGATAGTCTTTCTAATGGCGTATGTATTTCAAATGATCCAGAAACTATATGAGATCCGGAAATAAATATTGAACCGGTTATCTGATGTTGATCGGAATCAGAAGATCCTAATTGAGCAGCATTTGTAGAATATAAATTTATTACTTGCGCTGACCCAGAAACAGATAATATCTTTGAAACAGTTACATTTCCAGAAGATTCGAGAGATGAAACTTGAGTAGAACCAGTAACCGAAAGTGTATTTCTTATAGTTACAGTTCCGGAAAAAGTTGGTCCCGTGCTACTTTGAATATTTTGTTTTGCGTTAAAATTCCTTATTTTATTTATCATACAAATAAATAGTATTTACACTTCTATATGAGCATATCCATTTCTTTTTTCTATTACAATCTGCTGATCCACACAATCCTTTAAATATTCAAGATGACTTATTAAAATAATCGTATCAAACTCCGTCTTCAACATTTCCAATATTCTCGTAAATCCCTCAAGATGTTCTTCATCTAACTCACTGGCAGGCTCATCGAGAATCAATATGTTTGATGTCGGTAATGTCGTTACCTTCATCAACGCCAATCGTATAGCAAAAGCAGATAAAGATTTTTCCGAACCGGAACCAGTATCAAGTGTTCTCGCTTCGTGTTTTGGGTGTTTCAAATATATTTCAAGTTTATCATCGCGATTATCAAAATACACCTGGAAGTTTACTATAGAAGATAAAATCTTATTTATTTCTTCATTGACGACCGGCAGTTTTCTTTTAATAATATCGTAAGATATACCGTTTGAATGAAAACATTTTAAGAATAAATCCATTGCTTCATATTGTTCTCGCAAAGTTTGTCGTTCTTCGCTTTGATTTTTTAGATCCTCCAGTTTTTGTTCCAACGAACCATTGATCTTTACCATATTATATATTTGATTTTCACACTCTGCGATCTTTGATGATATTTCTTTTTTTATTTTCTGCTTTTCATTTTTTTGTTCAATGGTTGTTTTTATTTCTTCTATTTTTTCTTTATTTTCCCGCCATTTTTGTTCTTCCAACTTCAGGTTTACTATTTCTTGTTCTATCTTTAGCACTTCAATATTATTTTTTTGGATTTGTAGTTCATTTTGAAGTATTGATGAGGAAATGGAAGACTTTCTTTCTACAAGTTTATTATATTTTTGAATAAAATCATTTATTTTTTCTGGGTTTAATACTTCTATTGAGTTTTTGACGGCATCTACTTTTTCTTGTAACTCGTTTAATGATTGTTGTAACTTTTGTATATTATTTGACGCCAAATGTGCGTCTTTTATAAATTTACAAGTTGGATATTCACTTCCACAGGGAACTTCTTTTAAGAGTTCCTTTTTCTTTTCGTTTTGATTTATTTTTCTATCTATATCTTTAATATCATATGATATTTGTTCTATTTCTTTTTCTTTTTCCGAGATTTCTTTTTTCTTATTTTTATATTCTTCAATATCAAAAATCTCTGAAATAAACTTCTCTATTTTTTTAATCTGTTCTTTGTCCGACAACAGAATATTTTCTCTTCTTTCATTTTCTTCTTTAAGAACCAGTAAATCTTTTTCTTTCTTTTGAAGATTTTTTAATATTTGTTCAATATCAATAATCAAGTTGCGTGGAGAGGTGTTGATTTTATTGTCAAGTTCACTTATTTCTTTATTTATTATTTCAAACTGTGTTTTATATTCGTGACACAATAACTTTTGTTTTTTAATATTAGAAGATGCCTGACCAATATCCCCTTGAGTTTTTATTATTATATTTTTTAAATCTTTTTCTTCTAATCTTTTTAAAGCCATGCGAACTTCGGAACTTTCTTCTTTTGCTAACTTAAACTTTTGATCAAATACCTCAAGATCAAGAAACTTTGCCAATATTTCCTTTCTTTTCGTTGATCCTTCATTGATAAAAGTCAAAGCGCCAAACTGATCCGTCATAGAGGTGATAAGAAAATCTTCTATTGTTCCGATTGTATTTCTTATATTTTTATCAGTATCATTTCTTGTAATACCGTTAATTTGTTCTATTTTATTATTATATATTTTTTCAAAAATAACATCAGTTTTTGCTTCTAAAGTTTCCTCTCCCTTTAACTTTTTCAAATATTTTTCAGATTTTCTGGTCACTATATACTTCTCTTCGTCAATCTCAAACTCTACTGTTCCGGTGCCCCATTCTTTATTTTGATTTATTATAGAAAGATTTTTTCGTATTCCTTTAGTTGAGGTATTAAAAAGTGTGTAGATGAGAGCTAAAACCAAACTACTTTTCCCAAAAAAATTGGGGCCGAAGACCCCAGCGACCCCTTTTATTTTCTCAAAATCTATTTTATTTCCTTCATCATAGTTATAAAGATTATCCCAAGACAAAGATTTTAACTTCCACTTCACATTTCGCATAATATCTTCATCTTGAACTAAAACAGAGTTATATTTTTTATTTAACTCAAATATTCTATTCAATATCTCTTTTTTAAGGTTATAATCCTTTAAATATTCTTTGATCAGTTTTTCTTGAACAGTAACATCGCGAAGGTTTTCTGAAAATAGTTTCGTGTGTTGCTCCGAAATATTTCCCTTATTTGTTGCTCTACTTAAAAATGAAACATTTTCTGGAGAATATTGATACTTTGTTTGATCTATTACCCTTCGGATTGTTTCTATTGGTAGATTGTTTTCTGCTATCAAGCGGACACGAGCGTTTTTTAATATCGTTACATTGTCGGGTAACTTTCCTTCTTCAGTTAAATTGACAGAAATAAATGGTTTAGGGTTTGGGACAGAAATATGACAACAAGTAAAGACTTCTTTACTTTCTATTTCCCAAGTCAAGAAACCTTTACTATCTTCTTCGGAAAAGTTCTGTTGTATTGTTGAACCCACAAACCTTGCTTTGCCGTTATTATCTAATATTTGATTTGTTTTATGAATATCTCCGGCAAAAACATAATCAGCATTCTTAAAATCTTCTAATCCTATATCACCATTTGTTACTGTCCAACCAAGATCCGTAACTGCTCCATTAATCGTTCCGTGATATAAAAATATATTTATCTTTTCTGGATTTGATGGAATAAGTTTCCAGTTTTCCTTATCTAAAATAGATAAATGATTTAAGACAATATTGTTTCCGATATCTATTTCTTGCGAATACTTTAGATAATGAAGATTTGGGTGTTTTAGGAGATTTACAACTGGAGTTATACTATCAATACGATTTAACGATTTAAGCCCCAAATCGTGATTTCCTACGATTATATATGTTTTAGCGATATCGGCAAGATTTTTAAGAAAATCTGCCGCCAACAGAACCATTTCGTTACTAATATTGATTTTGGAATGAACGAGATCGCCACAATGAATAATATAATCCGGACATTCTTTTTTGAGAATGTCATATATTTGTTTAAATATTTCTTTATATTCTTGATGACGCTGATAAGTTCGGATGTGAGTATCGCTGATTTGAACAATCTTGGTCATTTATTCACTTTAATTATAGATTTATCATATTCCGCAAACGACATCGAACGTTTGTTAATCCAATATGTATTATATCTTTTTTCAATTAATTTTACTATTAATCCTATCCCCCATTCTTTAACACAATCATCAGAATAAATATTATTATTTAATTTTATTAAATCTCCAACTTTAAATTTATTATCCAAATGCCAGTCTCATTCTGTTATTTTCATTGTTAAGATATATCGCCTCTTTTTTTCTTTTTAAAAACTCTTCTCTTGTCATTTCACCAACATCTTTAAATGGACTTATATTTATCTTCCACACCTCAACACCATAAGACATAAGTTTATCAGCGATTTTCATTTCTTTTTTTTGAGCATCCGAATCCAAAGCAATATAAACTACCGTGTTTTCTTTTGTAATCCTTTCAAAAAGCAAATGATCTTCTTGTAGAGACGACCCCAGTAGTGGAACAGCATTTTCACCCGCTACAATAGCATCAAAAATACCTTCCGTCAAGACAATCGGTTTATTCCAATCAATATATAACTCATTGAAAATAATAGAACTTTTTTGTATTGCTGGGCCTTTATATTTTGGAAACCCATCCCGATATGTCCTGGAAACAAAGAAATTTATGTAACCTTCTTTGTTAAACGAAGGAATAATAACTCTTTCATAATATTCTGAAGTTGGAGACAAATCCACTCCACATTTATAAAAATGCTGGTATTTTGTCTCTACTCCTCTACTTATTAGAAAGTTTCTTGCTGGATTTAATGATATACTTTTTTCGGTAAGACTGATGAATGTTTTTGGTAGTTCTACTTTTATTATATCTTCTTTTTGTGTATCCGCCTCAAATATAATATCATCGGATAGATTGATTTCGTTTGAAAGTTCTTTCCACTTGTTTTTTTGATCTCGCGAACCGAATTTTTTCAACAGAGGATATAAAGAACGACCGGATTTATCGCAAATCCAACACTTCCAAACATTTTTTTCTATATTGACGCTCAACTTTCTCTTATGATGCTTACAAAACGGGCAATGAAAAAGATATTCATCGTTTGTTTTAAAATACGAACCAAAAATATCTTTCAATATTGATATTTTATTCATATTTTTTTAGATTACGCAGTTTTTCATTTCTATATATAAATTTTTTATTATAAATCCACAAAACTCTTGACATTTTATTATTTATTTCAATAATCAAATCTATTGCTTTTTCTACTTTTATTTTAGTAGAACGATGCAATAGATTATAATCTTTTCCCAATGTTTCCCAACAATAAGAGACTAAATCTCCAACTTTAAACACTTTATTCATATTTTAACAACCCATGATTCTTCTTCTGGAAAAACATTAATATATGGTTTTAACCATAAAACATCAAATCTTTTTATTCCACAGTTATCTTCATACTTCCCAACCACAATCCCTATATTTTTTGTTTCATCTGGAAATAAATCTTTATCTAAAAGACTAAAATTTAGTTTTACAAGATCACCGATTTTTATGTCATTGCTCATAAAATGAGAATATCACAAAAGCGAAAAATGTCAAGCAAAAAGCGGACCGGCAAGGGCAAGCACCACTGCATCGGCGCGATCGTCTGTTCCTCCCGCCGGATTTCCGTTTTTGGTCATCTTATATAAAAAAGGTGTGTTTGTATTTTTGTATCTATTATATACAAAATCAATGGCGGGTTGTTTCTTTTCTCGCGTTGTCTTATTTTTCCCAAAAGGAGTTTTTATTCCAAGTTTTGATCGTGCCGAACGAACATTTACAAGAACTGGAGTTATATTGAAAGTTTTATATATTGAGTAACACACCATTCCATTCCACCTCTGAAGAATGGCGATTGTTTTTGCCATATTGCCTCCGGAAAAAGAAACAACAGGTTCTTCAATATAGATTTTATCTGGTATTTGAATGGACTTAATATAACTTTCAAATACTTCCGCTTTATGTTCAAGAATGTTTAACTTTTTAAATATAAGGACATCGGACAGACAAATATTATTTTTGTTGTCCAATAAAGCAATACCAACTTTTGTGGTGCTGGCGTCTATACCAAGAATCATTCTATTGTTTTTTGTTCCATCTTTTAAAATGAACGATATGCCAAATCGCACACTGACTCACATTATATATTTTTGATATTTCGACTATTGACATTTCTTGTTTATAATATAACTCTCGAATTTTATCGACTTTTTCCCAATCAAGTTTTGCGTTCGGATTACCACTACCAGCATTTTTTATATTCATTTTTTGTTTTGTAACATCAGAATGACATTTTCCAAACATAGGATTTTTTTCACCATTTGTATCATAATGATTTTTACTCATCTTTTCTTTCGCCTCTTTGGTGTGAGTTTTTCCAAAAAATGAATTATTTTCTTTACAATATTTTCCCTTTCTAGATTCACTTATATTTTTTCTATGTTCTTCAGAAAAATGTTTATTATAATGAGGATGATTTATGCTACTTAAAAATCCATTTCCACCCAAATGTACATTACATAAATTTTCCAATCCATACCAATCGATCAAAAACTGTTCATATTTGTATGCTTTGTTTTCAGCATCAGTTCCATAAAATAATTTTACTTTTATACGGATCACTTTTTTAAATCCGATTTTTTTCATTTTATTAACACAATATTTATTTCTTTTTTTATTTACATTTATTCTATCGCCACTTCCTTTTCCTACATAAAATACGGGCGTTCCATATTTTCTCGGATCGTGAAACTCGTAAACATAATGAATTTTATCATTATTCACAAAAATCGTCCCCTTAAAAAATGTCCGTCTTCAGTTTTATCAAATAGTCGTCCGCTTCTCGCTTGCGCAAAGGTCGTGCCAACTTGGCAATCGCAATCAAGTTTTTGTCGTCATCAAAAATACCAATCTTTGAAATATATGTAATCTTTTCATATGATCCAGTATATCCGGTCCAAGGAGATTTAACAATATTTTTTGCTTGTATATCTTCTCTTTCTCTATATGAAACGGAACTTGTCAATGCCACTAAAGATCCCGATTGCGATCGATCAATAAATGTCGGGTTATTAGAAAAGTTAAGTTCTCCTTTTCTTGCGTGACAGTTCATTGTTATGGTATTTACATAGTTAACACCTTCAAAAGATAAACTAAATGATGACGAGGGAGCACCATTGGTAAATCCAAAATAAGTCCACCGAGGAACAACAGAACCACCACCAGTTGTATACACTTCGGTATGTTCCGTTGTCAAATCCCAGGTTCCAGTTAAAACCATAAATCCTTCGTTGTATAATACAACACCCGCAACAGATCCAGATTGATTGCTTCCAGATGGTTCGGTTTGAACAAGTTCTCCATTTTGCCTTAAATCTTGGGCTCTGGAAATCATTGTTCCGGAAACATAAAACTTTAAATCTACGCTACCTTTTCTAATACTGGAACCATAAAATATACTGGGAATAGATATAAGTCCGATTTCTTGCGTTGATTTGTCTCCGAGACCGATTTCGGTGTTATAAGAATAATGCGGCGACCATTTAGAATAATAGTTTAAAGTATTTTTTAATGCCGTTATTCTTGCTCTTGAAGAGTTACTTGAATAAAACTCTTTTGATATTGATGCCGTCATTGGATATGATCCGGTAATCGTATCTCCATAAGAATAATCGGCGTGATATGAAGTTTTTGTTACCGCTTTTAAAGAATACGGATCGGAACCTTTAACCACGAACGGATATATCATTGAAGTTGATAGACGATCAACATTTATTTCGTGAAGACTGATGCTTCCTTGTGGTGTGTGAGTTACAATATTCGTAAAAGAACCGGACTCTTTAAAAATATTGTTATAATATATGTTTCGATCATATATTATAAAGTCTGCGCGCGGATAGGTTTTGATGCGGGAATATAGAAGATCACCTTCTTTGAACTTATAAAACATTCATAGTAAATAGTATATTTAACCAACTCTCCAAATTTCAAAACTTGAACTTAAAATAGTTACAACCTTTCCGGATTTTGTTGACAAAACATCTAAATCAATATAATGAGAACCAGAAACAAATTCTATATAATAAAATCCACTATTCGGTAGACTTTGCAATTTAGTAGATGCGGGAATTTCTGAGTGAAAGTGTATAGTATTAGTATCATCAATTTGAATTCTTATGTTAACATTATTCGATGAATCATAATTCCACATATAATTCCATCCAACTCTATATGTCCCATTATTTAAAATATTTATTGGTATTGTAAATACTTGTTGGTAATTTGTATCAGTGGTACTAAAGACTGTATTTGAACGAGATTGCGAAAAATTATGCCCAAAAAACGATACATTAGAATCAATTTGATTAAATTTTACATCTATCCCCTCTAAATGAGCTGATAAATTTTCTATATTATCTGAATATAAACCACTTCCAGTTACGGGAGAATAACTAGATGGAACAAAATCAATATCTAATTTATCTCCATCAATTTCATCAAAACCACCAGATAAATGTCTTAGAGAGTGACTATCAATATCGATATCATCTATGAGATTTACATTTACAATATTAAATCCATTAATGTTTAAGTTTCCAGATAAAGGTCTGGAACCATCAGTTAAAAGTTCTTCTTGTGGTATACAAAATGATGCTGTAGCGGAGTGATAAAAAATAATATCGTTTAGCGAAGATTCTTCTGCGGGAGACAAAGACGGCTCAATATATATATAAATTGTATCTCCAACTCTATTAATATATTGTAATTCTTTGGAGATTAAAGAACTTCCGGTTATTTCTTGTGTTAGTTCACATAATTCTATTTGTCCAAAAGAAGAACTAAAACTACTCGTGGTGTATATATATTGTGCCATATTTATATTTATACCAAATTTACTTCCAATCTAGATGTTAAAATTCTTATTTCTTTTCCTAAAACCTCTGATTTTACTTTAAGAAAGATATTGTGTATTCCGCTATTTAAATATACTTCTAAATTTCCATATTCAGAAAAACTATCTTCATTGTTAATAAATATTCCATAATGTTTATTAATCAACATACTTTGAATGTTATCTAAATTAATTTCTATTAATAAACGATTATTTTTAACAGTATTCCATGTATAATTCCAAGAAATTTTATATAAATTAGATTCTGATAAATTAAAATTAATCATATTCGCATTTTGAAAAGTATTAGAAGTTGTAGAAAAAATTTTATCTTCTAAATTGGACGATATTGGTGATAAATTAATAAAAGAAAGTTTATCATCAATACCATTTAAATGAGAAATTAATTGTTCGGAATTAATAGAATCAGGAATATAATTATTTGGATTAAAATTTATCCTTAATTTATTGGCATTTATCTCATCTAATCCATTTATTTCGTGCTCTTTACTATGAATTATTTCTGCTAATCCAGTTAATTCACTTATTTCTTTTCCTCTGGATAATTTTAAGAAATTTCTTAATTTATTAAGCACAATATAATCAACAAATAATTTCTAAATCATATATATTATACTTCATTAACTTAGATTCCTTGACCAGTTAGGATATGGATAGTCAGCAGGAGTAGTTGTTATATGTTCATACTCTGATTTAAATCTAATAGAGGCAGAATAACCTGGAAGAGTTAAATCTAAAACTCTTTGTGCTGGACCTTCTTTATCCGAAGAACGAACGATAGCATTTGCTACACTAGCATCTAGTAAATAATCATAAATAGCATTTAAATTTTCAAGATTATTCATAAGCAATATTGGGTCTAATATTGTTGTTAAAGTAGTATTATAAAAAACAGAAAGGTTTTTGCTCGTATCCCAATCATTACCTTCAAAATCAGTAGTTGTTTCTGGGTCTCCAAGTGGCCATCGCACAAAACGATCTGATGGTTGGAAACAGTCCCTTGCAAGCAAAAGCACTCCATAATGAGAATTCCCAGAAATTGTATTGTGAGAAACAATTGGAGATACTATAGGAGACCTATCTAACCAATTATTAACAGAGACAGCATATGTTGGTCGAAGGTCTTGCCCATTTTCTATATAAGCCCCATCAATAACTATATTATTCTGATATATTTCTGCATACTCTGTTTCTACAGAAATAGCACCAACATAGAAGAATTTATCTTCTCCAATATAAGTACCAATATCTAAAGTAATATCATTGGAATATATTGCCATTGGTAAAAAATGCTCAGGAAGGACAAAACTGCTTCTATAGGCCCTAATAACTGCTGCTCGAACGGTTGCAGGGCGAATACAACGAGCCGTTGTCATTGTTAGTGTGTTCTGAAATAGAGAAACTTTATGATTAAGGTCTGGTGTTTCTGCGGATTTAGTCAAATCTACTAAGTGTAGACACGCATCAATAAAATTATAAATAGTATTATGATGAATTTCTACATTAGAATCAGTAGGTCCTAAGTGCAAACCTTCGTGTCTAAAAGAAGGAAATCCAACACTACTATGCATAGCACCATTTATATTGCAATGATGTACTAAAATGTTATTTCTAACTGGATGTTGTGTAAGAGTAGGGTTAGGATTATCAGAAATTGTTATTGGTTTATTGATATTAGTAAAATTATTTGAAATAACAACATTTACATTTAGAGTTGAAGTAAAGCGCAGGGAAAATAATTCCGAAAAATCACAATGTGACACTTCCGTTGATTCACAACTAGTAATAATAATAGAACTTCCTGGAATTTTTTTAAATTTAAGAGAAGAAATTAAAACTACCGGTGGTACAGGAAGAAGAGAAAAGTTGTGAGGTCCGAATACTCCTGTATCATCGTTTTGGCCGCCTATCTCAAGTAGGGCACCTAAAAGAACTGGACGATTTACTTCGTCTCCAATAACTTGGACGTTTTTTCTAAGACGAATACCCCTCTCATTTCTTAATTCTAATCCGCTGGGCAAATTAACAGGCGGCCCAGTAAATCTTGAATCTGTTTCTGTTTCACCAAGATTCCACGCCTGTGGCACTGAAGCTCCTAGTCCTGGGTCTGTTACTCCCATGACATTTACTACGTCGTAATTATTCACTGCGTCTTGAAATGTTTTCCAATCGCCTCCTACAACAAGATTGTTGACGTCAAGAACTTTGAATACTCCAGTTGGATAAATTGTAATTGATGACATTTATAATGTTTCTCCTTTTAAGTAAATAGTCTTTTTTTAGTCTTTTAAATTATTGATTATTAAACTTATAGAACATTCATAGTAAATAGAAGGGAGGAGAATGTTTTATTCTCTATATGAAATTGCTTTTCCAGCATATGTATCTGTTTTTTTGTGACATTCAACACACATTTCTTCCGACTTGTTCAAAAATCTTCTACAATCAACGAATCTTTGATAATCTTACGCGTCTACTCTCAAGCGAAGAGTCAAATCAACCGATGGAGATTTCTTCAATGATTCCGAAACCTTGCCGATCGCAAGCAACGCTCCATCAGCAGAATATAATCCTATTCCTGTAATATACGATACGGGTTCATCTTGTGTATTTTGTTTTACTCTTATTTTAGAGCCAGATAAGTATGTAGGATTACTACTATAGTTGAAATCATTGTGGTTTAGCCTACAAAAATAAATCGTACTGTTCAACTCGGTCGTATTATTAAACTGAATATTTCTTATTCTGCGACGAATATAATCGCAACTTGAACTAATAACACTACCGGTCAACGATCCTGTAATCGTATCACCAGAACCCGGTTGAGTCATTCTAACATCAATATCGCTCATTCCGGTGGGTTGCGCAGTAAATACAGATGCCGTCAAAACACAAACGCCGGCTTGATAAAAAATAAGTCCTGCCAACCCGTTTGTTGAACCAGTCGCTTGTCCAGAAGAACAAGAGAGAATACCATATTCGCCCGCTGGGGAGTTTACACGAAAATCATTTTGCGCGCCGGCATCAGAAATCGTCAACCAACCGTTCGTCGCTTGTGTGTAACTTCCGGTTCCGAGCTGGATTGTAAAAGAACCCTTCTGGATTTCATCTTTATATAGGAGACGCGCAAAGTTGATAAAAATACATTCGTGAAGTTTGGTTCCACCGGCAAGAATATTTCCATCTTGATCGAACCTTTGAACGGAACCGGTATGATCGTGTCCCATCAGAATCTGTGCCATATTATTATAAAGATTTATCTTTTTTTCTTGTTGTGTAACGGGTGTTGAAGAAGATAGGGTAGAGTCGTTTGAGAAACCTACTGTAATGTCGAAGATATGGTTTGCCGATGAACTAAGGTGCGGATAGTCATAGACACTTTGCCACATGCCGTGAGCATAGTTTTTAATATTCGTTTCACTTCCCAAACTTGAGTAATTTCCCGATAAAATCGAGCCCGTTATGGGAATATTTTCCCGGAGAAGTGTGCGATTTGTAGAAATATCATTTTGATTAAAAGTTTTATAAACGGTAGCCATTTATATATTTCCTCTTTGTTGACTCTTACTTCTTAAGATTTTCTTGATTTTTTCCAACCTTTCCTTACTATAAATATTATCTATATTTATATATTTTTCAGATAAATATATTATATGTTTTATTTCTTTAAGACCGAGATTATATTCTTTCGCCAAATCTTTTATGAAATAGTTTTCTGTATCATATTTCTTTCTAATATCTATTACAATATTATCTTCAACTCTTTCTTTTTTACTTTTTTTAATGTTTTCTTTTAGATAACTCCAAGATTTTCCTAGGACTATACCACTAATAGTGGTTTGATTTACATTATATTCTCTTGCGAGTTCTTTTTGGGAATATTTACCAGAATCATATTTTGCTCTCATTTCTTTTACTTGTTTTTCTACCAATATAGAAGAAGCGTTCTTTTCTCCAACATTACTTTTCTTTTTATTTACTTCTTCAGAATGTTTTCTTCCTTTGTTTAACTTTCCATTTTCCGATTTTCTTTTACTTTCTATTTCCTTAAGTCTTTCTGGAGTTATTATATTTTCAATGTGCTTCCAACTAATAGAATGTAAAACTTTTCTTATAGTAATAACTTTTACGTCATATTGATTTGCCAAATCTTTTTGCTCATATTGTCCGGTGTTATATTTTTCTCGTATTTCTAATACTTGTTTTTCGTTAAGTTTTGAATCGCTTCTTGCCTCTCCTTTTGGTATCCAACGCCCTTTATTCATTTGTTTTCTTTTTTCAATAAGTTTTGAAAGTTCTTTTTCGTTAATATCAGAAATATATTTCCAACTTTTTCTATTTATTATCCTTGAAACAGTTTCTCGTTTTACATTATATCTTTCTGCTATTTCATTAGGATATAATCCTATTAAATATAATCTTAATATTTCTTTTGCTTTTTCAAAATCTAAAATGGTATTACTTCTTTTTAATGATATTTCATTAATTTTATCAATAGAATATTTATATCCTAAAGTGCTACCGGCAATCTTACAAGTATTATATCCTATCTCTGGTCTCCACGGTTCAAAGCAATCAAGATACCATTGCTCTGTTCTTAATACATTTTGTTTTTTGTTTATTATTTTTATTGGAATAAAACTAAAGTTTTCTTCACCATATTTATTCCAAGCATTTTGTAATCTTACCGAAAAATGCTCATTATTTTGCAATGCTTTAAAATGTGCTTTTTTCCGTTGTTTAAAAGATTGAGAAGAACTTCCTAAATAAAACTTAAAGTTGATATTATTAACTATTATATATATTCCTATTTTCCCCAACGAAATCATTTATTACACCTTGATATATCTGCACGGAATATTCAAAGAATATCCAGTAGTTGCGCCCATTACACTCACATAACTATCAATATACTTTACTGTTGTGCTCGAACCATTCTTATTCGTCATCGAAACAGTTGACCCTATTAAATCAAATAGATAATCCGAGCTGTTTAAATCTATACTCGATTGTATACTAAAAGTCAAGACTGTTCCTCTCGGTCCGTCAATCGCCTGTGTCGGTAAAGTTTGCCTCTCGGTATTTTCAGATACTTGGTCATCCGTCCCCAAACTCAAGAAATAACTGGCGATACTATCATCATTTATATATGAAACTCTCGCCAGCGTTCCATTCGTAGAAACAATCTTTCCAAATCTATTGTCGATCTCAATCATATATTGAGTTTCAATAAGATCCGCATCAATCGTAAAGTTTGGACTAATCGCAGTGGTGTGTAATCCCTGATCCAATCTTATATAAGTTCCGCCCGTTCCACTTTCTCCTGGAATTATACCGGTTAAAGTAAGAAATAAATCTTCTGTTGCTTTATTTACTGCCACCACAAACGATCCAATACTGTGCATCGCTGTGGTTGGACTGAAAACAGTATTTATTCTTATTACCGGCAAATATAGAAGGTTTGTTCGAGGAATACTAATAAGTTTATGTTTCCCGATCGAAGTATCGTTTGTGAATGCTTCAAAAATCGGCGTTTGTAAAATCGACAGATCATAATAAGCACTTCCAGAGGTATGATTTGGATTATATTGCGTATAATCGATTTCGTCGTCAAAGCAAGCAAACTTTGTTACCTTAAACTCGCCTTTGGCAAGTCTTAAACGACCAAGATCTGTCAAAACGACGTCAAGTTGAACGTCAGAATCGTTTGATAAAAAAGCCATTTATTCTATTCCTCCAAAAACTTCTTCTTCTGTAAATAGAACTTTGTTTCCTTTTTTCATATTCTCATTCTTTTCCAAAGGTCGTAAGTTCTCTAACGCCCAACACTTTTGAAAGTTTGAATGATCCATTGAATCATAAATAAGTTCTGATTGCGGAATAATATGATCAATCCACCAAGTCTTTTGTTCAGTTCCCGCCCAACCGCCGTAGTTATCCCACGACATCCATTCTTCAAACTGTGATTCAAGACGCTCTTTAAGTTGTTCAATCGTATAAGGTAAATACTTCAAACAAGTTTCTCCATTTTTAGAGGAGTTTTGTTCTTTTAATATTTTTTGTATAGAACGAGAAATATTTCTTTTTATTTTAGCACAAACATTATTTCTATATTTATTTCGATCGTGCTCTCTTATCTTTTCTCTGCCTTTTTCTGATTGTCTATATTCTTTATGTTTTTCTTCGCGACATTTTTTACATTGATGAGTGTATCCAGTAATCGTATATAAATCTTTTACAAACTCATTAACATCTTTTTCTATTTTACACTTTGAACAAACCTTTTTATCAATAATAACTTTAACTATTCCTTTATTATTCTCTCGCCACTTTTTTGTGGCTCGTATTGTTGATTCTCTTACTTTTTCTGTTTTTCCAAGTTCAGAACAACAATCTTTACAAGTTCTTTTTCTTCCATTCGGCGAATACCTATCAATATAAAAATCATTTATTTTTTTAATCGTTTTACATATACTACACTTCTTTTCACCTTCAGATTTAATAAGCTCTGGATTGTTAGTAAACTTTTCTTTTTGTCCGTTTCTATATTTCAAAAAATTTTCTTTTCTACATTCTTTACATTGTGTTGTAAGTTTGTCGGGTCTTTTATTGTCAATATCAAAATATTCACTTGTCGCCGGTTTATCTCTATTCAAACATTTTCTATTGCTACATCTTTTATATCCGAATGGTATTTCACCTAATATTTCAAAATCTTTTTGCTTTCCAGACATTCTCTGATTGGCACACATTTTACAGTAAATTTTTAATCCATCTTTTTTATTTTTATCTTTTCCAAACTCCTCCAACCTCTTCTCCTCACCGCAACTTCGACATTCTTTCGTCTCCATCTCAAACTCCTTGAATATTCTTCCCATTTTACCAAAAAATCTTTTCAGGAGTCAACCTTTTTCTTTTTCCCACCTACAATACGCCTCAATCAGAAACAAAGGTGCCTTGATAGATGTTGGATTTTTCAAAAAGTGAACATAAGCCCACAACCCATCGAACTTATAAACAATTCCAATCCCGTATATATTGTAAAAACCACCATTTTTATGTCTTACCAAATCTCCGATTTTAATGTTATTGTTATTCTTCATCAACCTTCTTCGTTTTACTATTGAACATAACATTTAAATCTATTCTTTTTCCAGTTTTTTTACTTGTCAATCTTATTTTATATGTCTCGCCCCATATCGAACGATCCGCTACTCCCAATATAACTCCTTGTATTTCTTTCGCACTTTCAGCCTTATCAAATCCAGATCTTTGTTCATTTATTAGTGATTGTTTTAATGCCGGTCGTATTAAAATATATTTCTTTCCAGATTTTGTTATAATATCTTTTTCTTTTTTGAAGTCCACCACATTTATTATAGGATATATTGAACCACCATCGTCAACGAGTTCAACTTCAAAAACTTCGGTCGGATTGCTCATATGATTATGATTATCAATAGATCTTACTACATAGTAATATTTTGTATTTGGTTTTACTTTATCTATATATGTTGCCGAAGTTGCTTTTTGAGGAGTAACCTGGTTAATATCTGTATATACTGTTTTTATTAGTTTGCCAGAAAAATCCTTATAACTACTTGGTTTTACTTCAGTTCTATATATTTGATATATTGTATTATGATCATCTGTAGTGTATTTTATTTTTTCTTTATCGTCAAGATTTTTTGCCTTTCTTATTTCATTTATTTTTTCTTTATCCCCGTCTTCAATCTCTATTGGATCCAAAAAATATTCACCGGTATTTGAGCGAAGCATAAATATCAACCGATCATTAACGGCGCGATAAGGAACAATATCTATTTCCGGGAAAACGGGCGGATCGTCAATAACAGCGCCAACAAATGAATAATATGGAACTTCTACTAAAATAATATGCGGTGCTTGTGTTACCAGAAACGAAGCCAGTTCACCATTTGTTTCAACATTGGTATAACTATATTTATTTCCAACGACCGCTTGATACGCATAAATGTTATATGTATACTCTTTATTATATTTAACTTGTGTATCAATAAATTCAACAACATCTATTTCATTGCTGTTTGGAAAATAAAAGTTTTGCAATACTTGATTTCCGGAAGATTTTTCCACCCTATAAAGAACGGTTTCTGAATATGCTATCTTTCCTTTTAAAATCTCTTCATATGTTCTAAATCTTTCCTTTATAAGTTTTCGTAACTTTCCAACAAATATTATCTTTAATATATTGCGAAAAAACTTATTATTCGCATTATTTATAAAGTTTTCATCATTCTTTCCCAAAAAGACTGAAATATCTTGATTTGAAGAAAAAATGTTTGACGCTCCCGAAACGATTTCATCTTGATCATCAATCTGTTTTAAAAGTCCCGATATATCCCATACACGACGATCATTTTTTTGAAATGAAAAAGACTTCTTGATATTTTCTCCATCAACCGTTTTAAATATTTCAAGTAATTCTTTTGCTTCTATAACTTTATTAAAATCGGGCTTTTCTATATCATTGATGCCGGCGACAACTTTGTTTAACACTAAAGAACTCAAGTTCGTATCCTTTAAGATTTGTGCAAAAACGGTTGTTCTGTCGGTTGAAAAAGAAATATTCGTAAACATAGGAAATAAATATTTCTTATCATTAAAGTTTTTCAAAAGTTCAATATTTGAAAGTGGAACAATGATATTTGTATTTTTTCTTAAAAGTATATTCAATCTATCAACCTTGCTGGTTCTTATTCTTTCTTCTGCTTCTCTATTACCAGATCTCTTTATTTTTTTATATTCTCGCGCAAATCTTGAATAGTAATCGCTTTGAATATTTGAGTTTATTTCTTTTAGATTTATAGTTCCCGCCAACGATATTAAATCTTGAAACTCTATTTTATTTGATTCCTGACTTAATTCTGACATCATTGTGTATAGATTTGGTATAAGGGGTTCTGGAATATCAGATAAAATCTTTTCATAATCTTCAATATAAAAATTATAATCCGTTTCAATGTCGGCGCTAATAGGATTATTTATTCCAGAATATCTCATTAACTCTTTTTTAGAAAATGGTATTGGTAGTTCAAAACAAAAATCTACATATTCAATACCTTGTTGTATTGCTGGAGGAAATATTTCTCCATTTTGCCCCGTTCCACCTTTTACAAACACTTCCCATAAATTTTCATTAAAAACAAAATCATATTCTCCATTTTGATTTAAAAACGAAGACGCATTCACTACCGCTCGAGATTCAAATACGGGAGAAGCATTATTGTTATTTGTATTATTATTTGAACTTCTTTTTTCAGTTCTTAAAAATCTATTTTTTTGTGCCTGGATTAAAATCCATTGCTGTGTTCCAAAAAATACATCTTCTTGAGTTTGTATTTTACTTTTAAATAAACTATCAAGTTGTGTATTTATTTTGTCTTTTAATATTCCAACTTTTTCAATATTTTGAGGCTTAACTATTCCTTTGCCAGTAAAGTTATAATCAAGTATTTTAAAAGAACTTCCTTGTTCGGTATTCAGATATATTAAATGTTTATCATCATCCGTGACCGTCCAATATTTACCAGCAAATATTCTAAATAAATCAATAATCGTATTATTTCCAGCACCAACAGTTACACCCGCCATGCGATCCTTTAAAGGAGGACCGAACGATTCATTGTTGATTACATATATTTTTTTTCCTATTGCCGATGCTTTATCGCTTATTGATAACTCTGATTTGAGTAGTTTTATTTCTCCCATCTTAACATATGAGGTTGTTTCAAGTTTTATTTTTTCATCTACAAGTCTTTCAACGATTTCATCTTGAGATGGTATTAAACTAATAGTGTTTATATATGTCTTTTTAGGATCTCCTGAAACAACAGAAACCGCAACATTTCTTGATTTTGTTTTATTCTCACAAGACATTAGAACTTAAACCTCCTAGAATCATTAACAATAAACGCATTGGTAGTAGGAGTTGTTGTTTCTATTTGTGTTGCGTCAGTTTCTTTTGGTTTTCCTATTGGTTGTGTTGTATAATACTCTCCCTCAAGCATTTTATATTCTTTTTCTTTATTTGATAAATCTTCGGTTATTTCCGTTATTTTAGTTACAACTGTTATTTGTGGAGATTCTTCTGGTATTATATCGTGTGGACTTAAAATAAAATACTCATTATATATCATAAGTTTAAGATCTTTTGGTTGTGTAACTTGAAACTCTGGATTATTATATGGTTTTAATCTACATAAAATATTTTTATCTTTTGTCATATTAAATAATGCCGGCGTCATCTTCTTCCAAATCGGTATTTTTACATACGCCTCTGTTTCATTTTTTTCAAACCCAGTCAATACCTCTATTGTTTGTAACATATTATATTTATAGTTATAAAGTGGTTTTAAGAAAGGATTTGCTTTTATATCAACCGCTTGAGATAACGCTTTCTCGTTTATATTTTCTGGTGTTGCTAATCCGACCATCAATGATTTTATTTGATTTGGAAGTTCAACTATCTTATTTTGAGATTTATTCTCTAAAATATGAAAAGGTTCGTTGATATTATAAAACTTTATTTCTTCTTCTTTTTTGTTTTCAAAAGTAACGAAATCATCTGTCAACATCAAAAATAAAGAAGAATTTGAAGTTTCTTTTATTTCTTGATTTGATGTTTCAAGATTGTTAATAACTGGATTATCTTGTTTTGTTTGTGTTTCAAAAGTTGAGTTAACGCCAAAAACATCGGCAGTTGAAGTTGTTTTCTCTTTTGAAACTTGTTCTCGTTCGCTTTCAATAACCAATCCTCTTTCTGAAACTGTTGATAATAAATTAGAACGAGTCTTTTGTTGCGTAGTGTTCACTTTCGTATTATTGTTGCTTGTATTAAATGTTCCTTGAATGGGAAGAAAGGGAGATTTTCTCAAAGCATTAAATCTTGTTACTGTTGAAGAAATTTGTTGATATTGTTGAGTATTATTTTCTATTCCATTCGTGAGAGTAACTTTTTGATCTCCCAAATTAACCATAGTTGGAGATAAATATGTATATTTTGAGTTAGCCAGCGAATCATCTACAGTATATTCTTTGATTTGTGATTTTAGATTTATATTTATATCTTCAGATTTAAAATATTTTAATGTTTCTATTTTCGTTCTTTCTTCAAACTTTAATCCAGAAATAACAACTAGTCCATCGTTATTTTCTGTTTCTATTTTTCCCTCAAGGGTAAGAAAATCATATCCAACATTTTTGGGTATATCGGAATCAAATATCTTTGTAAATGTATTTGATATTTCAATACTTTTTAGTGTTTGACTAAAGTTTCCGCCACCATCGTCTTGTTTTTGTCCAGACGTTCTTCTTTTTTCCGTTCCAGCAACCGAAACCTTGGCGATGCTTAAAATCTGATTGACACTATCTTTAATAATATTGATCACCTTCAATATCGTATCTAAAGTAGCGGTTTTAGGATTTACATAATAGAACAATAGTTTTTGAAAATCACTAAAATCAGTTTTTTGAGAAAAGAACAACATCGTTTCAATGAAGATTGAAATCGAACTTATCCAAGGAGATTCTTTATTAGATTTATTTGATAAAGTATTTATAAACTTATTATTTAATCTATTTTTATCATAATCATAGTTATACAAACATTGATTGTAATATTTTTGTAAATCATTTATCTGTTTTGAAAGTTTATTTGCTTGTTCTCTTAAAAATAACGGTGTTTTATCTTCTATCTGTAAAATAACTTCATATTGATATAGACCAAAAGTTATATCAGAAGCAAACTTATCCATACCAGTAAAATATCTCATTCCTAAAATATCGGTATCTTCCAAAGAAATATTTATTTCCCGTAACGTGCCAACACTAGAAGCTCTGGTTATAAAGTTTTGTGGCTCTTTTTCTCCGGACATAATCACATTTTCTGGAGGATCTTCTGTATTAAAAACTTTACCGATATATCCTTCTATTGAATCACTTTTAACTCGTATTCTTCTAATCACCATTTGTGATATTCTAACATACTTCAATAAATCTAAAACATTTGAAGTGAAAATACTTCCAAACTGTGTTTTTTCACGAACCATTTGTAAAAAGTTAATCGCAAATAGAAATCTTACATCCCCATTTTTATCTCTTGAAATGGACGCTTCTGAAAAATAAGAAGTATTAGATAGATTTATAATCTTTTGACCATTTATTTTATTTATAATATTATTTATTTGCTGGGTATATGGTGTTATATCAAATTCAATCTGTTCAAGTTCATTTGAAGTTCTTGAATCTTGAACCTTATTGTTTGAAACTGTAATCAGTTGTAATATTTCTTCATTTTTTTGAACATCTTTATATTTTGCCCAGTTACCTTGTTGAGTTTGATGAACATCTCCTACCCAAATATTATTTTGTTCATCTACGAAAACAAACGCTCGTGAGTTTAAAATATAATCATCAAATATCAACTCTGAAGCAGTTTTTCCATACATATTATCTTCATTATTGAGATCAAGGTTCATTTCTTTCGCAAGCTCTTTAATATCAATATAACTTACAGCAAAATACGAAAGATGTTGTGGATTTTCATTGTTTAAAGTAAAGTTTGTATTTAAGGTGATATCATAGATTTTGTTTCCATTATCATCTACGCTTGAATCTATTTGATTTAACTTTGATTTTTTAACAACATCAGAAACAGAAATCAGATTTTGTTTAATATTTTTGTCATTATATAAATCTTTATTTGTAATAATATTTTTTATAAAACTATTCGTTATTTCTTTATCTAAACTTTGAAATACGATAACTTTTAAATATTTCACAAAGTTTATATTTTCAAACCAAGTAGAAACTAATCCATCATCCAACTTCTCCTTTATAACAAGTTGTATATTTACAAATAACTTTTTAGAAGAGTTCTTTGTTTTTCTTTCCAAGAATGCTGGAATAGATTCTCTTTTTAGTTTTCCCGTTTTCGGATCTCGTATAACATTCGGTTCTCTTTCGGAATCAATATGAGGATTTATTTCTTGATACTCCATTCCAGAAGATTCTAAAGAAATATTCTTAAAATATACATTCGGCAATATTGAGTCAAAAAATGATTTATTATCTATTGCCATTTATATTAACATTCCTTTTTATTTGGCATTATTGGAGTTTGTGTAATATCTCTTACAACATCTTCTGTTTCGTCGCATATATCTATGTTATCTGAAAATATATCTTTTTTATTGGCGCTTGATAAATGTTTACACATAATACTTTTATCTATTTCATTATCCACCAAAACATCCAAATAATATCCAACTTTTTGTGATTCTTTATCGGTCTCAAAAAACAATGGTGTCTGTTTAATCTCTTTTCTGTGCGGAGGGATTTTAGATTTTTTAACTTCTTCTATTTTATAGACTTCTATATCAAAGTTATCGTTCAAAAATCTTGTATTTTCTTCCGTCACCTCTAATAATATATAATCTTCTTTCACGGAAATCATTGTTCCATCTGGAAATATTTTATTTGGATTTGTGAACTCCACATTATTTCCAACATATGTAATATATTCCACAGAAGAACTTAACTGCGGTATTCTTAAAGATTGATTAGAACCGGTTAAATATTCTACCGATCCAGATAAACTACCGTTTAAATATTTAATGTTCCACGATGGAATATATGAAGTGTTTAAATATGAATTTCCTAATAAGTTACTATATAAAAACCCTTTATCTCTTGTATTTTGATATTCTTCTCCTCTTTTAACATTTGTTTCAATACCATCAACATTCGGTTGAATATCGTTATAAGGAGTATTCTCTTTTATTCTCGTTTGAATATCGTTTTGATGTTCTATTAATCCAGCATACGCTCCATCATATATAACATCGTCGTCCATAAAAGCGTAATATTCTGGCTTAAACTTGCCTTTGGACAAAAGTTTCTTTCCAAAAGAAGTTAATTCTATTGATATCACCCTTTCTTTTGGGTCAATAAATGACATTATTTATCTTCTACATCCTTTTTATCTTTTATTGCTAAAGTTGCATCCATTTTTACTAATTCAACCAAAGAAAAGAAATCGTATGGCCAGTTATAACTATAGTCTGGCTCTACTGCTTTAGAAGCACCTCGACCGCCGCCAATATTAAAATTAAACTTAAATCGATCGTCGTCAAATGAATCGGCGGTTTTAGCAAAATAGTTCCATTGTGCTTTTTCTTTAACCTTAAATACCATCCATTGTAGTTTATCTGAAAATGTTCCTTTCAAGAGTTCATTTGATAATAATTTATGAGAAATAGAAACCTCTTTTTGTTCTACTTTAACTCCGATTTCTGGTTGAAGGTTTTGCCAAATATCTGCCAAATCTTGTTTTGTAAGTTTGTGTTCAAACTCAAATATATACATAGCAAACGGTCTTATATTCTTATTTTTTATGAAGTCCATTTTAGGAGGAAATACATATTTCTTCATTTTTTCTACCATATCAACAATAGTATCTCCAACTTGTTTTTCATTTTCTTTTTTCTGTCTTTTATTTAACGCCAAATCTATTTCTCTTCTACTAATACTGAAAAACTTTTTATTTCCGTTAACCACAACAAATGGAACAGCAACGACCGCTTCTTTAATAACTTTCTCGTCAGCTATTCTACCAAGTTTTTTCGGAGTTTTATCAAATCCTAGTAAATCTGCCATAGATTTAATTTCATATTTTGGACTACTTCCGCCAGCAAAATAAACGTTATGTCCTGTTGTTTTATTTCCTTTTTTATCTGCACCTTCCAATACCCAATAATCCAAAGAGTTTGTTTCAATAGAAACAACCCTTTTATTTCCCAAAACACCAGCAGCATAATAATCCGGATATGTCATCGCCGATCCGCTGGCGGCACTATATACCTGACCATAATCTATAGCCCCAGCATCTTCACGATAAAATGGATCGGAAATCATATGTTGAATTTTTTTATCCAATGTGTCAACAAAAACGATATCTACAGCAGCAACAACTGAACCAGTAGTAACATTTGTGTCGACAAATGGATTATTTTCATATACCAATCTAGCAGAAGCGCTAACTCTTTGATATAATGGAATACCTCCTGGATTAGAAGAACCTACTGTAGAATTTGTCGTACTATTAATAGCTGAAACTAGATTTAAAGCTGCATTAAAATTACTAGTACTTACAATAAAATCTCCACTCGCAACTCCACCAACCAAACTAGTTCCATCTATAATTATAGTTTTTGAATCTAACTGTAAATGATCTCCTATATAAACAGTTACTTTTGCGTTTTGTTTTTCCAATTCTACAAGATTTTCAGATCTATTAAACCAAGAACCAATCGCTTTTTGTTGAGTATTTGTATTAGTAACACTAATAGAACTTTTTCCTTCTGAATTAAGTTTTGAATCTGGAATATCATTAATGCTAAAATATATTCCTTCGGAACCAGTTATAATATCACCATATTGATGCCACATTCCCCGCGATAATGAACCGGTTCCGGAGTTTTCAGAAGGTGCTACTGGAGTTTTATTTTTAAAATTTAAAATAGGAGTTTCCCATTTCGGTTGAATAGACCACACTATTTCACTGTTTGTTGGATCATCTTCAACTAATATTGGTTCATATTCTTCTGATTTTCCTTTTCCATAGGTGACTTTTTTGACTTTTGTTTTTCCAAGTAAATTAACAGAAGCACTTAACATCATCCAATTATTTGATGCTGAAATAAATGTAGAAACTAAATCCGAAACGCCCAATGAATTTATAGTAATACCAACTTCATCATCGCGAGCATTCACTGTTTTATTAAATGCGCTTTTATCTAAATGCGCCAATGTTGTCCAATCCATAATATTGTCGGTTAAATAAACACCACAAACTCCATTTCTTTCTGTTGGCATTCTCGTATAAGACATAGTTAAATGTGATTGAATTTCATCTATTGTGTATTTTCCAGCACCTTTATATGGATAAAATAAAAGTCTAGCAGATCCATATCCATTAAAATATGAAGGCGTAAATGGTTCATATGAATGATGATATGAAACAATTGTGTTTGAAGCAGTAAAATAATGATGCGGAAATACCCAGGGTGGTCCGAATGCTGAATTTCTATCATACATTTTAGTGTGAGTTCCCTTTAAATCATCCCAATCGGAACCACTAACTTTAAATGTCTTAGAATCTAAATAAGAAAACTCTTTCGATGAACGCCTTTCATGATAATCCGTCAAACTTTTAATTTGACCATTGTAAACAGTTACATCCATCCCAAAAAATGATTTAGAATCTTCTTCTTTTACTATAATTCCTTCTTGTGGTATAGGTTTAGAAGTAAAAGTAGTAAAGTTTTCATTTTCCAAAAAGAAATCTGGGACTTCTGCTAAAAAGTTGTGTATAGCGAGTTTATATTTTTGTGATCCTTTGCCTCCCCAAAAGGCAGCTTGATTTGTGGCAGCATCGTTAAATTTTGTTCTTAAAGAAGCAGAATGATCTGGTTCCATATCCCAAATCATTTTTTTTGAAATATAATTTTCTGGAGTTACCAACCCTTCAAACGGAATTCTTGAAGAAAATGGACTTGCTAAAACCGTTTGCCATTCTACTTTATCATCACTACCAGTAGGATTCACGCCGATTAAACCATATACCTGATCATTAAGCAATAAAGAAGCATCATTTCCATCTATTACCCATTGATTCGCCCGAGCGTTGGTGGGAATTCCATAAACACCTCGTGATGTTCTAGAACTAGTTAAATACGGCTCTAATCCATAAGATAAAGCATCTTCACTACCAACACCTGACTTAAAATCTTCCATAATGTTCGGAGGAATATTTCCATCATATATTGGAAAATCAACTGCTATTCCAGATTTAATGGAATTATATAAAATCCCTGGTCCAAAAAATGGCGCCAGAAATGCTCGCCAACTTCCAGTAGAAGCACTTCTATTACCATAACCCCGAGGGAACACATTATCACCATAGGATTGTGAAAACAAAGTTGCTATTTGTAGAGTTCTATTTTGAGGATAAAATCCCTCATATGGAAGAAATTTTAATAATGCTTTACAAGATAATACAATCTCATCTATTTTTCCCATATCTTTATGATCGTTGTTAATGATATCAAAATATTTCATAAAATCTGTATGAGAATATGTTTTATAAAAATCATTTTGAGAACTATTATCTATAGTAGCGCCAGTTAAATTTAAAAATCCATCATTATCTGAATAAAAGTTTCCTCCTTGTTGATCAACATAATTCGTCATATGTTCGCTTATTCTAAACTCTGGAATTATTGAATAATCTTTTCCAATGGATTTTAAACCATCATTATAATCACTATATGATTCGTAAAATGGTTTCTTCCCAGATTCATCTGGTGCTGACCACTTAGTATCTCCAGCAAAAATCTTGCTACCGGTTAATCTAACTTCAAAGTTAAGCGCTGGAGATATCGCCGACTCTATTAAGACTTTTCTAATCCACGGAATTCCCGTATATTCCACAGTTCTTCGAGAATATAACGCCCCGACTTGAAAGCTATCTGCCCACGCAGAACTTCTAACTTCTGCTGTCCCCAATAGAGTATGAGAAGTTATAAAATCATTATAATTCATACCATTTAAAGGTATACTATACCTTGTACTTCCAGAATGGAACATATTCCAAAAACGATTCGCCCGAGTAGATGTATAATTGGTATCATTATAATCTTTTCCACTGCCATTCATGTTGTCTAATACTACCCAAGATTTACCAAATAAACTGGTATTTGTATAATCTCCAAGCGCATCCGTTAATGTCCCAAATCCTCCGCCAAGACGATACCAGTGATCCCAAACACTAGAAGTTCTTGTTAATGTATATAATGATCTTGGCTTACCATTGTTATAAAGTTCACCAATTTGTGTTGCAGTCATTCCTCCACTTAATAAAGAAAAATCACTCATATATCCTTCATAAGGAAATGATCCGTATGAAGAACTAGCAATGCACGATCCGGTAGAAGATATCGTTACCGAGCCAGTTCCAGCGCCCCAAATATCTGAAGTTACTTCGGAACCATTTACATAAAACTTCACTCGGGTTGCCATTGCGTTCGCCAAATCTACAACAGTAACAACATGATACCAAGTACCATCATTTATTTCTGTTTGTGTTCTCCACTGACTATTATTGCTTCCACTAAAACCAAGATATCTTGTATTTACCGCAGAGCCAGTCTCAAGATAAAAGACGTAGTTATCTGCCCCCATAGATAATATTGTTTGGCGAGCAGGTTGTTGTGAAGTAGAACCAGAAAAACTTGACGTAAGATTTATCCAAGCAGAAACAGTAAAATCATTTGGAAACGTTGAACCTTGAGAACCAAAAAAACTATTACCAGCGCCAAGATACACACCCTCTTTATAATAATTTATTCCTAACGTCTGTGCTGAAGGCTCTGATGTTCTAGCGTTTGATTCAGAAACAAAATTAAATCTCACCACTGCCGGATTTGTATTTCCGGGAAGAGAGGGTTGTTTATTATAATCCGGATTACCTCCAAAAAATGTCGTATAATTATTTTGAAGTTCTCCCTCTCCACCACTCGAACCAGTTACGACATTCGCCGTTTCATAACTATTTCTTCCATCTAGCGACCACTTGCTTTGATTTACCGTAAATCCTTGAGAGTTTTGAACATTTGTTTGATGTCTTTGTCCTCTATTTTCGTTCCAAATATCAAAACTATAGTTTTCCCTTTGTCTAACTTTAGAAAGATAGGTATTTATTTCTCTGGGAAATAGAGTTTCAGAATACTTTAAAAAGTTAAACTTATTGATGGGATTATTTACATCTTCAACACTACGATTGATGTAGTTGTTTACAAGTTTATCATAAATCGTAAACTTATTATTTAGTTTGATACGATTTGATAAATCATCGTTGGCAAATGATGATATCTCTCCGGCATATGGATATTTTATTGTTATATTTTCTTCTTTATTGTTCTCGCCCAAAATAACAAACTGCTGAACGATTGGCTTATATTTTGAAGTTATTGAAGGTTCCGTATAAGAAACCAACTTTGAACCTCGTTTTTCTACGACCGTTTGTTGTCCGCCAGCAACCGAAACAATCAACGGCTGTGGTTTTTCAATAATCGTGATTATATTATTCTTTTTTAGATATCTCGCCAATGGAGTTTCGCCGGCGCGAATCTGTTTCCACGATGACCAACCATAAGGACCATTTCTTTTGTTTAATAGGGTGTTCAAATATGTAAATCTATTTGGAACCGAAAGACTTCCAACCGAAAAGAAGCCATCAATAATGTTCGTATTATAGAAACCGTTATTTATGTTATTCCAGTTTACATTCTCACCAAATCCAAGAAGATGATTTGATGCTGTTATATTTTCATATATATGATAGTTTAAAAATGTAAAGTTATCTGGAATAAAATCTGTCGCAGAATAGAGCGATAGTTCTTGAGCATCAATATCATAATATCTTGTTCCACCAATAAGAGCAGAACCATTTGAACTGGCACTTATAAATGTGATATCTTCTGATCCCGTTGAAAACCCATACGGAAGCAAATAATATGAAGAACTTATCCAAGAATAGTTAAACTCATTTCTTGGTATCGCGTGTTGAATAAACAGGTTGTCAAATACAGAAGCGGTTACTAAAGAATCGTTTGATCCGCTCTGTTTTGGTCTTTCCAATCTGTTTCTGTAAACTTTGTGAAATGACGCCGTTCCTTCATATGTATGTGCCTGAACTCTTCCAAGTTGACTATCATATCCAAACGGTCCACAATGTCTTGCTGACGCTGTGTTCAAATACTTTCGTATAAAAGGATTTCTATAGTTTAAGCTATTATATGGAGAATATTCTGCCGACTCCAAATCAAGACCTTGACCACCATTACTATCTCCAGAAGTTAGTTTATCTCCGGGAGCAGAAAATCTTGTCACAAATATGTGTCCGGACTTTGCGCGAGTTGGTTTTGTATAATGAGAAGTTCCCGATAATATCAGTGGAGAAACTAACATTACAGAAGTTCCAACAGATGAAGTAAACCCATTATTTTCTACGAACGCTTGATTATTTTCTTTTCTACCGGTTGTATGAACAACTTCATAAGTCTTACGATAGTTTTGATTTATTATATTTTTTATGTTGACCGGTCTTTTTGCTACTTCATCTCTGTAATATTGCGCTCGTGCTATATTTACATCTGAAGTCAAAGAAGCAAGATTTTCTGGACTTTCTACTCTCAACTCATTATTTGAAACAAATATTCTCCAACCTTCCGGTCTATTTGTTTCATCATTTAAAGTTGAACCGGTATTTAATCCAATATGTCTATACTGTAATCCGCCGACGTATTGTTCAGTAAACGGTCCTTGTAACGGCGGATCTTTTTCATTTCCATAAACATCTCTATGAAGATTTACAATAGCGACATCATCTTTAAAGTTCTTTATTTGACTTTGATATCCAGTATTTACCGAAGAACTTACCATATTGAATGGTAAAACTAAATCACTATTTTGTGTCGTTCCATCATAAGCGTTTACCGCTTTGCCGATCATTGTTTTCTTTTTATTTAGACCTAAATCATCAGTATTGTCAATAGGCTCCAAAACACTTGACGATGGAATATAAACAAAGTTTTGGGTTGGATTTCCAAAACGAGTTGAGTTTAAAATATACTGCGGGGATACTTTATTTTTATTTTTCTTAAAAACTTCATTTTGTGTAACAACCAATCTATAAGGAGTGGTTAGTTTTCTATTAAATGTTTGTAATGAAGCAGATAGAAGCCTGTTTCGCTCTTCATCAAATGTGGCATCTCCAGTAGATAATGGAGAATCAGATCTTAAGGCTTTTTGTTGCCAATATAATCTATTCTCTCTTTGCTTTCCGCTTTCTGGATAATGACCGTGTTCCCAATCATAAGTTAGTTCATTGATCCCTTTCATACCCGATTCTGGATCATCTATCTTATGTTCTATTCTTGGAAGTTTTGACCAATATTTATTTCTTTCAAATATATGACTTTCTATAACATTCATAATACCTTCAGAAATATTTGCCGATGCTGGAACTAACTGTAAAAGCATCTTTCCGAGCGAAGAATCAATCCACTTATAAAAATCAATATATTTTTCTATGTCCGGCGTATTTGCCACCTTCTCAAAAAACATACTCCGGAGTTTTTCCAATCCCTTATAAGATTGTCTATACTTATGAACCGGCTCGCCGACAAGATTGTTAAACTCTTTTATTGTCGCGAAAATATCAATCATTTCATCAGAAATGGTTTGATACATACTCTTTTCAACGGAGAAATAATGTTTGATTGGTCTTGAAGATCTTGTAAAAACAACATCATCTTGTTCCAAAATCTCAATCATATCCGAACTATCAAGTATTTCTGGTAACTTTTGCTTTGCTCCAAAAATATATTCTTTATCTACAATATTAGTGTAACTGGCTGGAAAGAAATCTCCTCGTCCAGTGTGTTGGCGATTTATTATTGGTCCCAACCATCCATATCGTTGTTGAGTGGTGCTCGATCCAGATGACAAATCATCTACATAAAACTGTGAACTCGCATCGGAACCGGTTACTTTAGCAAAATCCCAATGAAGCATTAAAGCATTGGCGCTTGGTAAAAACGAACCGGTTGAAGAACCCGAAAGATTATGCTGAAATAAATGAATAGAATCAAGCGGATGTAAGGTTCCGTAGTTCGTTGGATCTATTGCGTGGGCTTTTATTTCATCATTTGAAAGGTGTGTCGCCCAAACCCTTGCGGACGATATTTTAACATCCGATTGTTGAAGGACAGAACCGGTGAAATCAGTCCTGTGAGAACCAATATAAAACCTCTTAAGATTTGTTAAAAAGTCAGTCGCTTGAGATGTATTTATTGTTCCAGAAACAACGAACTCATTTTGAACTTTATCTAATATTGTATTGACGCCATAAAACTCGATGTTATAGGTGCCACCATAAGTTCCACTTATCGCATTAATATAAGGATATTTTGTCGGCGCTATACGAACAGCAAGATTCCATTTCTCATTATTGTAAACATCTCTAAATAAACTACTTGTTAATACTGGGAAATATCCTTCTGATGACCCAGTTAGTTTAAAATAAACATCGCTTGATTCCATCTTATCTCTTACGGCATATATTTGAAAGTTCGCTACATCTCCGCTTGTTGCTCCTATACGAGATGCAAGATTCCAAGCAGTGTTATTAAAATCTCCAGTTAACGCAGTATGAACTCCCATAAGAGACGAAGTAATAAATGGTGTTTCAAAATATAACTCCGATCTTTGATCAAACTTCTTTGGAAATACTACTTCACATTCATAAGTTTGAGCATAACCCGTCTTTTCGTATTTTTGACTTGACGCCGACAAGATAGAAACTGAATCGGTATTTGAACTTGCCGTATATTGATACACCGTCGCTGAAAACGATCCGGTATTATTAAAATCAATATAGTTCTTTTTAACTGTAGTATAACGATAGTTGTCTTTAAACTCGTGCGTTATATTGTCGGCATAAAGATTTATTCTTACAAGTTCATCATCAACACCAAAACATCTTATTAGGTTTCTTAAAGATTTTTCTGTTCCCTTTGATTTGTAGATATATGTTAGATTATTGTAAATGTTTTGATAAATCAGATTACGAACATCGTGAAGTTTTTGTTCTAACTCAACCTTTTCATCTTTTTGAACCAAGTGAGAAATAATATCAGCATCAGCAAATATTTCCGGAGTTACAAATCCCATTGATGATAAAAGTCTGTCAGCAAATGGAAGTGGTTTATTGCTGCTGGAAATATAGTTCGCATTCTTTAAAGAAACCAACGACTTTATTTGTAGTTGTAAAGTATCAAAATAACTTGAGATTATTTGAGTCAGATTTAATAAATGATTTGCTTCTCTATCTCGATCCTCCTCTATAATCCACGCCGGAAATGAGTTATATATTGAAGCATTGTTGTTTAAATCATAATATGAACCAGTAGATCTCTTATTGCTTAAAAGAGTATAAACATCTTTATGTTCCAAATATATAATAGGATCTTTGTTTTCAAATGCCGCTTTTCCAGAAATAACCATTGCTGATCCGGTCGCTCTTACTCCGGAAGCATATCCTTGCCACCAACCGTGAGACAAACGACCGGAATAATCTAAAACTGTTGAGTCTATAGAACCAGAACCAACAATTCCTTCATTGAACTTATAATAAACTCCAAGTTCAACATTAGCATCATCTGTATTAGTTCCGCCGTGAACCTGCGACTTCCAATATCTTCCAATATCTCTTGAAGTTCTTACGGACTTCCAAAAACGAAACTCATCAACAGAACCAGAAAGTTTTCCCCAACCTTCTGCCGCTGGAGGAGATTCTGTTGGGCTTGATTTTGTTCGTAGGGCACTAATATTTGCTATCAGTGATCCTGTTATTTCATTTATAGCACCATTGGAAACAGTTGTAATATCATTCAGTTCGCCGTTCTTGTATAAAGAAACAAGCAAATCAAATCCGTGATTTTGTGTTGAAATGGCATAATGATTCCAAGTGTTTGACATAACAGAACTTGTAGAAACCGTTCCATCATTCAAACCAACCGCAGTATCAACACCAGCAGAAACCGTTCCGGAAACACAAGTTACATAAAAAACTGTATTCGGTTCCGTAGAACCTGTAATATAAACCGTAAAACGACCATATTGACTTCCAATGGCATACGAAGGAGTTTCACCATTCCACAAATCAAAAATAACAGATTTGCCATGAGCGTTTCCAATCTCTCCAGTATTTAACCAAAACTCAATCGTATTACCACGATCACCACCAAACCGAAGATTGCTTTCTCTGTGTTTACTGGATTTATATTTATTTGCTCCGATTTTGCTTCCGGTTAAAACATTGTGCGGACCACCTTTTATTGTAATCCACTCAAGACTTGCGCTTGGAGGTTGAACGAATAACTCATCGGATGTTAATACTTTTGTTCCCCAGCCATTTACACAAAAGCGAACAAACCCGTTTGTTCTTGGATATTCGTTATCAAAAATGTATTTGTCAAGATAAGAAGAACTGTTCCAAAACTCTAACTTTTCTTTTGAAGAACCGTCAAAAGGATACTGATTGTATATTCTTTTAATGCTGTCTTCATAATATTTTTCACAATTTCCATAGAAACAAAACTCTGCTGGATTACTAAAATCAACCGTAGGAATATATCGTTCTTTGTCTTCCACATAAGCAGAAACATATTCTTGTGATTCCGCTTCGGAACCGACAGAGTTGATGGTTGCGTTTGTTAAAATTTTGTTGTTTGAAAATAGATCTTTGATCTTAGACATTGCTACAGTAAATACTATTGAGTAGGAATTTTAATCTTTTTCTATATTTTATTTATCTACCCTAAACTTCCAGGATTGCTTCATTTCGCGATAATCATTTGCTGTTGTCTTATATAAAAAGTTCATTTGATACATATATCCGGGTTCAAATATTTCCATATCTATATCACAGTATGACCCGCTTTCATCGTAGCCCAAACGAGTGTGATTCATTGATCCCGTGCCCCAATCCAGTACCACCAATCCATCCGTCACTCTTTTGACTCTATAATATAAATCTTCAATAAAAGCGTTTGTCGCTTGATTTTTAGCCACAGAATATATCGTTGGCTGATGATCCTTGTCACGAACGAAAACTCTAAAGTTCGCTTTCTCTTCTGGAGAATATACAGGTTTCAGATTTGTTATTGCCGCAACATAGTTAAACGATGGATTAAAGTTGTATGAGTTTAACGATTTTACTGTTATCGCACTACCGGTAAAATAACAAGTCGTAAAGTTTGCTCCATACCATCTATCGTAAACAACACTTGCGCTGGTGTTGAGAGCAAATGAAGCTGTGTACACTCCAACCGAATGATATCCGCCGGTTACAGGATATCTTGGCGTTATCGTTCGGATTTCGTTTGAACCGGTCGCAGTTGTAAATATTTTGAGGTATATGTTGCCGGTGGAAATGTCTGGGATATTTTTGAGTTGACCCCGAACATAGTTGTAAAGATACAGTGTATTTAAGTTATCGGTAGCAGAAGCAAGAGAACTGGAGTTATAGAAATTTCCGCGCGCATCTTTATATGACGAATCCCATCTCGCCTCAATAACTGGTCGCTTAAAGAAAAACTCCGACCCTCTTCCAAAAAACTGTTTGGTATATGATGAAGATTGAGCAGTCTCAATACTTCCGGACATATAAATACCAACACCATAGTTGGTAGTTGCTTCACCATTTGAGTTAGCAATCCATTCTTCGGTCAAACTTGTAATATCCAAAGAAAGATCTTCTATTCCGGTTTCAAAATATTGAGTATATGCTGGAAGAGATAATCCTTCATTGTAGGCGCCTGTGTGATAGTCTCCTCCATTATTTGTCCAACCGACATATCCAGACGAACCAGAACTTGCTGTGAGCCAGTTGGAAACACCTTCATCCCAATATCCATCCATATCCAACCCATATCCCTCGTTCCACGAACGAGAAATAGGTTGAATAGCAAGAGTATACTTTCTTGGGACCGTAAAAGAATGCTCGGCATTATAAAGATTTAAATAAAATGATACCGAACCGCTTTGAGGAATAGTTCCATTATCACGACTTTGAGATATTGAAGTTATTGAAAACTCTACTAAAATGCGAGATAACTCGGCAGAAGAACTATTAGCTTGACCGTAAATAACATATGTTTCCAAAACATCTGCCATTCCAGAGTTAGAAGCGGTCGCACGAGTCGTCAAATCCATACGATAAGCATTTCGTATTGTATTATCTTTATTTGCTGTCCATCTTTTAATCATTTTTTATTTGTTCCAAAATATTAACGAACGCTTATACGGACATCTAACTTGGGAAATTTAATTTCCCATATCATATCTTCATCAACCACCACCATTCTTCCATCTGCCGTCAACGCTTTATTAATATTAAATCTTGTATCAGAATAGTTCCCACCATTCTTATTTACCACCTTGACACTCGCAACATCCAAAACCTCATCAATGTTTTTAAGTATTTGATATACTTGTGTTATTAAAAACGGTTCTCCAATCTCTGGAGGTTCTTGATAAAAACTTGCCAAATAATCTGTTGCCGCCGAAAGAACAGCAAACTTATTTTCTTCTTCGCTCACAATGATTTCTATTTCAAGACCAAGGTTCACAACTTTTGTGTTTAAGATGTCTATTGTATCGTTGATTACTTTTTTTTGATTTAACCACGCTTTCATATTCTCTTTTATCGTATTTGAAGTCGTTGTAAGCACTCCAGTCTGATCTTCACTCACACAATATAGATTTAAGTTTCTTTTAAACGAATCGTGGTCTTGAACAACATTTACTCTTTTAACCGCTCCAAACTGCGGTGGCATCGCATACACAACCGCTTTATAATCCTGAAGAGTTACCGCCCGATTTTGTGTGGCAAAATTATCATATATTCTTCTTCTCAACTCTGTTGATGATGGCAAAGAAACATCGCCAACTATCGGTTCCTCGTTCGTAACTTCAAGTGAGTTTATAATGACACTAACTTTCGTGGGATTTAAACTTATAATGTTGTCAAACTGAAATAGTGGATCGATAACTTCTGTTAATGAATCCGTTGAAGCGTTCACATTTTCCGTATTATTGCTTCTATACACTATTCTCAACTTTGTATTTGACGGAACAACTCCAAACTTATCTGTCGCAATAAGTTTACTTGGATCAAATGTGGTGTCGGTCGTATAACTTTTGCCGTGAATGTTTAAAATAACATTTGTCGGATCGGCAATAGAGTTTGTTTTTATTTCATCTTCCGAACCATATCCGAACTGGAGATATGTAATATCTCTTTCTCTCTCAACCACAAATCTTCGTGCCACAACAACAGGTTTTAATATTTCTCTTGCCACATCTTTATCTGTTGACCGATTTATGATCGATTTATAAATAACATTTTCAGAAAGATATGGAACTTCATAGTATTCGTGACCTTCGCTATCCAAAACTGATACTATTTCTGTTATATTTTCTGATTCCAACGGAACTTTCAAAAATCTTTCATAGTTTCCTATGGTGACAGTCTCTACGAGAAGTTCGCCGGATATTACTTGTCCGTGCGCTTTAATGGCGTATGATGTCGGCAATCCTGTATCAGAATCTACTCCAGAAACCACCACTTCATTGTTATCGTCCGAGAAATCAACATTCTCGTTTAATATAAAAAGATTTCCTGTTACCGACGCTATTTCCGTTCCTCTTTGAAGAAGAGGAATATAATCCGAATCTGGTCCAAGTCCTACTGATTTTGCTGGAACTATGACATAAAATGTTGCTATTCCATAAGAAGAAGGATTTGATTGAAACTTATATCCCAATGCTCTACCGTGACGGATTATATTATCATATTCTACAGAAGTATCAAGAAAACTTTCGTTAACACTATAATCAAGATAAAAGTTTAGAATGTCTCCAACATAAGATACAGTATCAAGAACCATAGAACCAAATGATGCTTCAGAAAAATCTTTGTTTGTGTTCGCATAATATCGTTTAGCATAATCAACGAGATCTTTCTTTATGCTATTGAAGTCACGAGAAGTGTATTTGATTAACTTTTTTTTGTTGTCAGCCAAGTTTTAATATCCTCAATATAAATAGGATTTTATTCTACTTTCTCTATAATGGTAAATAAATCTTCCAGATCCAAAGGAAGAATCTTATATCTTATAGAAACACTTAAAAGATTGCTATCTGTAGCAACATCAATATCTATTATTTCAATGAACGGCATATATTTTGAAACTTGTGTTGCTATTTTATTTGAAACATCCGAATGTATTTCTGAACCTGCGTTTTCAAAAAGAAAGTTTCTTAAACCACAACCGAATAGTGGATCATAAATGCGTTCGCCCGGGGCAGTGAAAATAAGATTCTTGAGATTTTGTTTGACAAGATCCGCATATTCTTTATTGAGGGCATATGCGCCATCACTGTAATCAATATGAAGAGGTAATCTAACCCCGATGCCAGACATTATTTATTATCTTCCTCAGCGCAAACTTCTCCATTTTCAGTTTTCTTTTCCATTTCTTTTTGATTTTCTCTTTCTTGTTCTCCTGGAAGTAATCCGGCAGCTAAAGCACCAAACCCGTATGGTCCAATAGGAGGACCAAAACCAAATGGTCCAAATATATTCACCGGTGCGACGGGCAAAATGCTACCCGGATTTAATGGTAATCCCAATGATTTTATAAGTTTATAGCTTGGGTCATAAGTTTCCGCCAGTCCCTTAATTAACAAGGGAACAGTCATCCTCGCCATAGACTCATATCCTTTCGCTCCGGCAGTCGTAAGATTTCTCATATATTCTGCCCTTATTCCAACATTATCTCCAGCACCTTCAACATTCGGATCTTCTCTCTTCCACCACATTCTATCTGGAGTTAGTGTTCTAATCAGTGAAAACAGTTCTTTTTTTGTATTTTCAAACACTTCCCTATCGTAATGTCTTTCCAAAAATACTACATTGTAAATAGAAATCAATGTTAAGAAGCGCTCAAGAGGAAACACAAATCTAAATAATAGTTTATATTCTTCTGTTTCAACAAGTTTTTGTTTTAATCTTTCTATAATCTTATTTTCTTCTTCACGACCAATAGGCTTATCAGTAGTCAAATCCATTTCTTCATCTTCTACCGAAATCAATGGAATAGAAAAAACCATATTTTTTTCAAGTGAAAATGCTTTATATTGAACCGCTTTATTTTGATCAATATTAAACTTTTTCATTATTTTTAACATTTTTGAATCTGATTTAAGTTCTGGAATATATGTAAGTCTCAATCCAAAGTTACCACACCTCTTTTGTTCTTTGCCGAACTCTTTTTCGGTCAAAAAGAACTGGCTTGGTCTTTGAACAACATCAACTCCTCTTCCGTTCAAAGTTTTTGTTCTAACATATTTTTCTAATATCAAACCACCTTCCGCATATCTATTTTTTCCTAATGTCTGTTTTCCTTTGACATCAACGAAAAATCTCTCCGATTCTATTGCTTCAGGAACATCTTCCGGAGTTAACATCCAGTTATTCAAAAAATAATGATTTAATGTTACATTTTTGGGCGATCTAAATATACTCTCTATATTTGAAGATATTTCATTGAGTTCTATTTTTATTAGTTCTTCCAAATGATAAATCCCAGAAATAAAATCCGGACTTGAGGGATCATTTTTAATGGTTTCATTTGGCTCATCGGTATTGTTTGGATTTATTGTTCCAGAACCGATTTCTTTTTTTATTGTATCAAAAATAATATTCTTTACTTCATTTTGTTCTTTATTGATATCCGCCTTGATTTTTTCCACGACAAACTTAACAAATAAATCAGAGTTTAGAATGTCCGCGACTTTAAATGTAGAAAATGTAAATATATTCTTTAATAAAACATCCAAAATATAAATCTTAACGATAGTTTTAGTAGCGCCGGATAATCCAGCCGTTTCTACCGCAGATTGTTGATTGTTTCCACAAACTTGATCAAACTTATCTTTTGTATTTTGTTTTATTTCATTTATATTCAATAGACCGTTTTTATTATTCGGCGGACAACTTGTATTAAATGTTTGAACTCTATCGTTTTTTAATAAATCAAGTTTATTAAACTCTTTGATATTAAAAAGAGATGAGTTAGATATTTGTAATGCTGTTTGTTGAATAAAAAACTGCGTCAACTTATTAAAAACATCGTTTCTAAAATAACTTACAAACTCGCTATCATTTTTAGATATTTTATCAATATCATTTTTTAATATTGGGCTCCACAGTTTTACTATAAAATCTGAAAACACTTTTTGTTGTGGAGATGTACTATCATCTAACCCAACATTCATTTTAGAAATAATATTTTTTGTTTCAACATCAATATTTTTATTGACCGAAATGTCTAAAAGTTCGGTATTCGTGTCTATAATAGTTCTATAAGTATCGTGTATATCTTTTGACTGGAGAAGAAGATATTCAACCAAACTTTTGTCACTCAATAGAGATAGGGCAAGATCTTCTTTTATTTCAGTGATTTCGGTGATATAAGAAGTATATTGTTTTTCTTTTTTTTCTTGTTCACACTCTTTATTTTGCTGTATTAGACCACTGCTCATATTTGATGTATTTACCAATCCACCAATAGAAGTTGGTTTAGCGAGTTTTGATTGTTCTTTTTCTTCTAATACCGCTACTGTTTGTTCTTTCGTCGCTTTTTTGTTTCGTAGGGAAATATTTTTTCTTATTTCCTCAAGTTCTTTATTTCTTGATTTCGTTCCATTGAAAACATATGTTGTGTTTACACTTGAAACACCATCTTTCTTCACAAAGTTATCAACCGTAGAAAGCGATTGTTTTAAATCCGGAAGTATTGTTATATTTTTGGAATCAAATAATCCTGATAACATATCTGACATAAGAATATTACTATCTTCTTTTGATAAATCCGACAGTTTTTTCAATCTTATATCATATGCTTTTTTAAAGTTTTCAACATCCGTCTTCAAACCATCTTGAAGATTTGAAATCATTCCTTGTAGAAATGATGATACATCATTTTCAAAAGCAAACTGAATGCCTGAAAACATTACATCTACAGTCTTTTCGTTTAAATAAGAGACCGATAGAGGATCTTTATTCAAGAAACAGTTCTTATTATCAAAGTTTGGAATAACACCTTGAAAAAATGATTCATTTAGTTTTGAAAACAACTTTATCTTTTCGGCGTTTCTTTTCTTTTTCTCAGAAAGTTGTTCATCAATCTGCTTTGAAGACATACGACCTTCAAGTATACATTTCCGAAACTTATCTAACGAAACATTTTCACAAGAATCGGGTATTCTTTCGTTCAACTGCTCACACACTTTTTTATCAACATATTGTCCAAGCAATAAAAACAGTTCTTTTATTTTTTCTTTATTCGGGAAAATCTTTCTCAAGGATGGGTATTTTGAATCAATAAGATTTTCAATAATATTGACAACATCTTGCGGAGGATCTCCGTTGATCAATGAACATACTTCGCTCGGCAATAACATTGCCGATAAATCATCAAAAAAGTTCTTTAATATATCTTCGTCGGTTATCTCTGAAGAGATTATATTAAAGTTGACGCCGGCTTTATTTACCAAATCAACAAACGGTATATCACCATATCTTTCGCCGTTATTTATTCCCTCGTTAGAGCAAGCATTACACAAAGATTCAAAAATGGTTCGTATTATAGATATCAAAGAAAATGTAAGTGCTTGTTTTACGGAATCTTCAATGGTTTTGCCAACATCACTTAAAATATCTTCAGTTGGTAGATTATCTGGAACGCTTATCGTCGGCAATGATGGAAGTTTAAACTTGCTCAATATTTTATCTTTTGAGAATCCAGATATAAAATCAGATAGTAGCGTTGGATCAAATCCATTTATTGCTTTACATATTTCAGATTGTGGAATAGATTCTCTCATAGCAAGAATCATTTGTTCTGAATCAGTTCCGATATTAGAGCCAGCCGGAGATTCTCTATTTATTTCTATTATTTTATTTTGAACGCCCTCGTAGTGTTCCATCGGCAAAAGATTTGACACTTCATTCAAATCTTCATACGACATTGATTCTAATATTGACTGACACCCTATATTAAACAACTCGTCTGGAGAGAAATCATAAGTCAAACACGATGACACCAACGAAATAAGAGTTTTCAAATCCACTCTGTTCAAAACTTCTTTATAAACATCATCAAGCGTTTGAACCCTATCGAGAATGGCTACAATCTCCTCACATGATAAAAAATCATCCCCTACAAAATCAACTGTCGTAGAACGCTCTCTTTGGGTGTTTTCTCGGTATTCTGTATTAAAGATTTTTAAATCTTCATTTTCCTTTTGCTCCGTCGTCTTTAACGGACCATCAGTATCTATTGTTGGTTTGCCGCTATTAAAATCTGGTAATGGACAACTATACTCTTGAACAAACTTTATCCAACTCTTTCTATTTGTCCTCTTCAAATCTTTTATCATTGCTTCAAGATAAAAGATATATCCCATTGTCCTTTCATATTTAACAGGTTCGCTTCTTTTAAAGCAATCAAATCCAATGCGCAACGGAACAGAAACACCCGTTTGATTTATTAAAACATATGCTACTTGAAAACAAGGCCCTTCAAACCCTATTTCAAATGTATCTTCTTCCTTTTCTCTTAACTCAAAATCATTATCTTTCAAAAACTTTACGAATACTGGAATAAATGATCTTAACCTTTTTGCTTCCAAGCGAAGATCTATATCGGTCGTTCCAGTCCATTTATCCGCATCTTTGGCATATTCCTCAAAATCTTTAGCAACATATTCAATGTTTTTTCTTATCTTTGACGAATAAAAATGTGTTGTCTTCCAATCAAAAGGTATGGATCCTTCAACGTTGGGAATATCTGATAAAAAGTCTGCTTGACGCGGAATGGCATCAAAAAACCTTGACGGTATTTTAACAAGAAACTTTAACTTGGAGTTCGGTCTTTCATCAAGAAACCACTCTTTAACTTCGGCAAACTGATATGAAGTCATCAGTTTTTGAACATATGTAAAATCTCTTTGCTTATCGTAAAACTCCAACAAAAGTTCCACGCCCGTTAGAAGTGCTTCTTTTTTTTGTTGTTCCAACTCCAAATCATCGGTAGATTCGTGTTCCGTTGTTATCGTTATATAATAACCACAAGTCGGTTCATCAAAAAAAGGTTCACATTCGGTTAGTTTTGTCCAATCTGGAAATGGTATTTTGCGTGGCGGAACATTTGATATTTGTTCTATACATTTTTCACAGTTTGTTGGAAGAAGTGGAGCGGTTTTATCAAGTGGATGAATAAACTCCGCAAAACAAAATACTTTTTTTGTTTTTTGGATTTCTTTAACTTTGTCATATTTCGCATTTAAATCCGTAACTTCAACTTGAGCCCATAAACACTCAAAACCAACGCCCCATTCTATAACTTTTAATATCGTCCCGTTATCCATCATAAGGATAAGTTGTCCCTTATCCTTTGTATCCTCCCAAGCGTTTTTGCCTACCTTTACATAAGCAGGAGCATAACGCAACGCAAGTCTGCTCTTTGGATCTTTGGTTAAAACAAAGTGAGTTCCGGCGCCAATATCGGCTGCCTGCGGAGGATCGGGAACTTTTGGTGATTCAACCTGTTCTGATTGAGATTCTACTGGTTTTGTAGATACAGAGTTTGTGGACTGTCCAGAATCTTCTTGAATAACACGCCAAGTCGAGTAATCAAGAGTTCCAAGAATCTTATCAAAATCAGCATCAGAAAGATTACCTACTTTTTTGATTCTTTCTTTATTTCTTTTCTGATATTCTGAAAGATATAATCGCGATTCTTTTTCAAAGTTCCCATAAATATTGGCGTCTTTAAAAGAAAATCCTTTACCGAAGTCTTTTAGGAAGTTTTGAGCCTTTTGAACCTCTGGAAGACTCTGTAAAAAATCTTGTAGTTTTTTAACAGCATCACCTGTATCGCCAAACTTCAAAGGTGGATCTGTTAGTTTTTGTGGTAGTTCAGCCATTTTTAGTTAGTATTATTCCATCGCGATAAAACATATTTTTGACCTGCTGAAGATAAATAAGTTATTTTGAATGCTGCCAGATTTTTCTTAATATTGACCAACGATGTTTTAACTTTTGTTAAATAATCTATTGCCGCTTTAGTTCCTTTAATAGATACTGTTTGACTTGGGGTAGTCGGAGCACTAAAGTAGGGCGAAATATGCCAATGATTTTGGATAGTTGCGTTATAATCGTATTGAATCATCAACATAGCGTCCACGGCGCCAACAAGAGAATCGATATGAAATGTAAGACGCTCCAACGCCTCTACAAGATTATCACCCTTCGCCATCGGTTGTAAATCTTCGTCGTCATTTCCCGCAATAAGATCTATTCCCTTTATAGATATAACCTCCCCACCTTGCGAGTTTTTCAAATCCCCACCCGTTACAAGTTTTATTCCCTCTCTCGCAATGATTCTAACAGCATCAGCTTTTAATCCAATCGCTGAACGAACTTTACTGTTTCCTACCTTACCCTCCGTTAAATCAAAATATTCGTCTATATCCGCCTTCTGCGAAATATATATCCTTGCCGTATCTCTTTTAAAATCTGGATCACACCAAAGTTGTTCATTATTTTGATTTATTTTTTTTGATTCCGCCCCTATTCTTCCAACGACAATATCGATACTCGAACATTGAGTATCGCCCTTACCCCCATATCCGGATATTCTTGAACCGGAACGATCTTTACCTAAAACGATATAGGCGTTTCCTTGAGAATATACTTTTTCTGATTTAGTTGTTAGAAAATGAGGGAGTGGTTCCGGAATGATATCGCCAGCAGTTCCGTTTGGTTTAAAACGATCATCCAGTTCGGAAATATATTCTTTAGTTTTTTCCTCAAATCCGCCTAAATCTATTGCTTTTTTATGATTTTTCAAATATTATAAGACTCCAACTTTTTTAAATGTTGTTTAAAAAAAGTTATCTTTTTATCATTCCAACCATTATATAGATACATTTCTACTTCTGGTTCTTTTACCCAAAATATTTTATATGCCACTTCATAATCGTCTATATTTTCTGCCATATATTCTCCAATAACCATATAAATCATTCCAATACTTTTTTTATAGTTGATATGTTCAATCAAATCTCCAACTTTAAGCATTTTTAACATCCTTCATCGTGACCACACAAGATTGCGCCACAGATATCTGGCTTGTCGGTATTATGCCTCCGGTAGTGTTGATTTGACCTATATTTGCAACAACTACCGCATAGTTATCGGTAAACTCTTTTCCAGTTAACCAACTTTCTTTTGGTAACCTCATTTCATAATGCCATGCTTCGTGTTGATAGTTTTGGATACCAAATAAATAGGAGTTTTCTTTCAACCATTTATATAATTTTGTTTGTTTTTGTTGTTCATTGATTTTACTATTTGGAGTCAATCCAAGATTTCCAAGATCAAATGCTAATCCAAGTTCGTGTGGTGAATTATAGGCTAGCAATTTTCTCCCTTTTTCTATGGAACCATATTTCGATATCAAAACTTGCTCATAATGTTCTCTGCTTTTCCAGCGATGTTGTCTCCAGCCACTTGCCACTTTTATTTCTTGTTCCCCGGTATCTTTTTGCCACTTCGCATTCATCGCCATAAATCTTTTGGCAACTAATATATGTAAATATTGTTGTCCCCCAACACTTGGAATTTTTACCAACAATCCACTATCAAAACTCAAAGGTATTCCATAATCTTTAACATACACTCTGCTTTCTTTAAATGGTTCTGCCTTTTTTAAAGAAACGCCTTGTGGTATCTTCGTTTGAGTTCCAGTTTTTATTTTAGCGCTTGGTGAAGTAGGAGCATTACCTGTAACTGGAGATTTACTGTCTGGTTGTTTAGGAATTTGATTTTTTGTTGTCTCCGGAGGATTTTCGTCATCCGCGATTTGTTCAGGTTTTGACAAAGTATTACTATTTGTTGATTCATTTTTATTTGGACCGACATATTGTAACGCATAATCACCAATATCTCTATGAGACTTGCCATTTAATACTTCAATATTTACATTTTTTACACTTGCCGATATTTTATTTTTAAAATCTTTTGCTTTTTTAAATGGCGTTCCTTTTTCTTGAACCAATATATCATATTGAACATTTGAATCTTTGCTTACATATTTATCCCAAACGCTTTGAATATAATCTCCAAAATCGCCATCCGAAAAAACAATCTTATTTGGTTTAACGAAATCAAAACTTAGCGATGCTGTCTTTATAGCACCGCCACCAGCAGAATGACCAACAATGGTTATATATCCCACATTCAAAGAACTGGAAAAACTTTCTTTTAAAATATTCAAAACTTCTTGGTGAAATCTTCCAAAGTTATCCTTTCCCGTCCAAGCACTTGTTTGTCTGCCGGTAGGTGTTTTGGTATTTATACTCCACGGAAGTTCTGGGATTATAATAACAAAGTTTCTTTTTTGTTCTTTCGACATTTTTTTTGAGGACTGTATAATCCTTTTCTCAAAATCATGTCCATCTCCAAACTCTTTAAATCCGTGGAAATAATAAATAAGTTCTACTGGCGCTGAAAAATCAGTAGACACTGGAGAATAAATGATTGTTTCTCTTTTTCCGGAAAGATGTTGTTCGTCTTGAAGACCATTGGAAGGCAGATTTCCTATCCAGGATATTCCTTTTATATTATTTTTTTCTATTGCCTTCACCCATTTATTTACTACTATTGGAGAAAACTTGTGTCCCTTCAACAACTTATTTTCGCCCAATACAGAACTGTAAGATTTTCTTGGCAATAATGGAAGTCCTGTATGAGATAACGCTTTATTTTTTCCAGGAATATCCGAGCCTTTTGGAGTATTTGAGTTTAATCCTCCGGAACAACTGTTGTGCTGTGTTGCTCCACTTACAGATCCAACGGAAGTTGGCGCGGTATTTGTATTATCTACCGGTCGAATATACATTGGATCTTGATAGTTTACTTTATCAACAAAATCTACCCACACTAACGAACCGACTTGAGGAGATGGAACTTGATCGCTTTGCGCAATAAATGTTGGATACATTTCTATGGTCGCTATATCATTATTATTTTCTGGTATTGGTAACGCGGAATGTATTTCTGGTATTCTTGCTTTAATACGGACGAATTTTGGTTTTGAGTCTTCGGATCCTAAAAAAGAACCAAAAAAGTCAGACACCCAACTTCCTGCTTCTGGTTTTGAAGGAACTTCTTCTACTTGTAAAACGATTGCTTTAAATGGTCCAACATTTGCCAGGGCATTTGGAGTAAAAACTTGTTCCGTTATTCTTTTAAATAACTTTATTGGGTCGTCGGTATAGAAATCAATCTTTTCGGTGATTTGAGGGATCTGAATGGGGTTCAGAACGCCGTGAGATGGAATCTTCGGAGGCATTTTTATTTTGTTTCATTTATTTCGCTAAATAGATCATTAGCTTCTTCTTCTGATAGTTCTATACTATTTTCTCCAGTTTCTTTTTTTCTTAATATCTCACCAATTTTAATTAACTGTTCGTTTGATCTTTGAAGCGCTTCAACATATTTAGCAAGTATCAATCCTGCTTTGGGAATATTTTCTTCATTTTTCTTTATATATTCAAGCGATGTAAGATAACCTATACCAGCTCGATCGCGATCATCGTTGATATTTTTTAATGCTTGTATTAATGCTTCTTCTGAGGTTTTACTTTTTGCCATCACAAATAAATAGATATATTATCTAAATATCACCATTATTCCAATCTTGTCTAAAATCAATGTAACATATTTTAAGTTTCTTTAAAACTTGGACTATTTGTTTGGTGTTTAAATCGGTAAGTTCTCTAATATTAAAGTATATTGCCTTTTTATTAAAAATCTCTATTTTATCGGCATTTTCATAGAGATAGTTTATAGCCCACAAAACTTTTCCTTCTGTAGTAGAAGAATCATATTCATATTTCCAATCCTCCATCTCTTTTAAAAAGAAATTATTAAATTCCGACTTTTCTCTCTTTCTATTGTAGGGATTTTCAACCGAAAAAAAAGCATTTTGATCTTCTATGGAAAGATTTTCATAACTAACTTCCTCTTTCATTCTTTTACTTTTCTTCTTTGTTTGTTGAATGAAAAAGTTTTTACTTATTACTGAAAAATACGAAAACGCCTTATATCCTCTTTTAACATCAAATTTATTTAATATTGTTACGAGAAAAACCTTACACTCTTGTTTTAAAATATCTATATTTGGAAGTTTATTAAATCTATAAGTAAGAACAATCTTATCAACCATTTCGTTAAATGCCGGCGCTATAAGATCATTATAAAGAGATTCTCTGATGTCCCTTAAATCCGTCTTAACATAATCCAAAATTGCTTCTTCGTGGACTTTCGTAAAATACAAATTCTTAGTTCTTTTTGCTCGTTTCCGAGTTATTTCTTCACACAAGAGAATCATCATCCCCTTCTTGTTCTTCTTCTATTTCTTCAACAATATCATATGTTTTTTTTCGTTCCTTTATTTTTTGAACTACATCTTTGGCGTGTTTTAAAAGTTGTTCTAGCGTGTCATCTCCGTGAAAAACTGGAAGTTCATAAACTTTTTCTAAATGTAATAAAAAATCTTTTAATAAATCATATACTTCCGTTACATCTTGATACATAAAATCTGCTTTCTTAAGAAGTTCTCTAATATACCAAATCAATAAAATCAGAGAACTTAAAAAAACAACATTAAGAAGTATTAAAAATATTATCATTTTCTATTTTCTTCCAGTTCCTTTTTCATTTCACTTAAATCTTTTCTTATTTCTTCAATATGTTTTTTTGTTACTTTTCCGACATTGCTGGATTGAACAATCGTCGGAATAGTTAAAACATTTACCATTGATTTTTTTGAACCACACCTGTCACAATCTTTTGATTCACCACACTCATCTGGAGAATGATTTAATGTGATTATCGCTTCGCATTTTTCACATTCATAAGCATATCGTGGCATTTTATTCTTCCGATTGTTCTTCATCATTTAGATTGATTTGAAACTTTGGCGGATTTATAACTTCCAACTCTCCTTGATCGTTTTTAACAAACTCCAAGTCTTTTAGAATTTCAACAATGTCACTTTGTTCTGCCAATGACTTTACAAGCGCCATTGTTAAACAGCTCATACTTTGATGACTCAACTTTAAATTTTCCATTTTTGACTCCCCTTAGTAATCTCTTGTTTTATTAAAAGTTCATCTGAATCATACATCATTTTTACGAGTTTTTCAAATTTTATTTTTGGTATCCAACCAAGATTCTTTTTTGCTTTTGAATAATCGCCCAACAGAAGAGGAACTTCTTGTGGTCTGAAATATTTAGGATCTATTTCTACATATTTCATAGGATCACCAAGCCCAGCATATTCAAAAGTTAAATCAAGAAACTCACGAATAGAATGAGTTTCACCAGAGCAAATAACATAATCTTCTGGAGTTTGTTGTTGTAACATCAAATACATAGCTTCGACATAATCTTTTGCGTGACCCCAATCTCGTTTCGCTTCAAGATTACCTAAATAAAGTTTATCTTGTAACCCATATTTTATTCTTGCTGCCGCTAATGTTATTTTGCGCGTTACAAATGTTTCACCGCGACGCTCCGATTCATGGTTAAACAATATTCCAGAACACGCAAATAAACCATAAGACCTACGATAAACGTCAACCATGTGATGTGCTGCAAGTTTAGAAATGGCATAAATTGAAGAAGGAATGGTGATAGATTCTTCGTTTAATGGTATTTTTGAATTTATACCATAAATTTCACTAGAACTAGCTTGATAATATTTTGATTCTGGTATTATTGTTTTATACGCATTCAACAACCTTAAGGTTCCCAAAACTATTCCATCGGCAGTATTTTCACTCAAATCAAAAGAAACCCTGACGTGGGACTGCGCAGCTAAATTATAAATTTCATCTGGTTTATATAAGTTTAATAATTCATACATTCTTCCAGAGTCATTCAAATCAAAATATTCAAGTTTAAAATTTAAATTATTTAACAAATGATCTATTCTACAAGTATTTATTAAACTTGTTCTTCGCTTTAATCCAATAACAAAATATCCTTTATTAAGAAGGAACTCTGAAAGAAAACTTCCATCTTGACCACTAACACCAGTTATTAATGCGGTTTTCATATTATTTTATCCTTCCAATTATAAAAATTTTCCACCAGCATTTTTACCCATTCTTTAAATTTTACAATTGTCATATCTCTTTTGGATTTATTACATACCTCACAACAGGTAACACAATTATCTTTTGTATATCCCAAACTATTATTCACCCTATCTATTCCATTATATGTATATCCTCCATAATTTCCATTAGAAGGTTTTCTATATGTAGAAGGAACGGATGAGCAATAAAAACAATTCGCATCAATAAAATCTTTAAATTCTTGTCTTGTTAAAGAAAATTCTATATTTTTTCTTTCAGCAGCTTTTTTATATCCCAACATTATTCTATTTACAGTTCCTTCTCCAAAATCCATACGATTAAATCTATAACACCCACAACTTGTTGAATTTCCACTTATTATATTTGATGTTTTGATCCAAACTTCATTACCACAATCGCAAATACACAATACTTTATCATTGTCAAAAGTATCTGTAACAAACAAATATTTAAATTTCTTATTTTTTACTTTTTCTCTTGAAATATCTCTTCTTTTACAATTATTTAAAGATTTTTTACACCCACAACTTTTTCTACTACCTCTGTGCCTCACTAATTCCCCTGTTTTTATCCAAACTTCATTACTGCAATCGCAAATACACAACCTTTTTCCACTTTTCATTTCATTTGTAGCTACAAGTTTATCAAATCTATTTCCCAATAAATCCATCATTTTTCCCATTTATTCCTCTCAAATTTGGATAGTTACTTTCAAAATGTTCGCAAACTTCTTCAAGCACTTCTTTTAGAGGAGTATAATCTGTTTTCTTCCAGCCTGTCAATCCCAAAAACTTCTTGTTGCAAGATGGTTTTAAATATTGGCCGGTTGGTTGAGAAACATCCCAAATAATATTTTCTTTTCTAAAACCTAAAATATCGCAAATCATATTAACGACTTGCCTAATAGAATGTGACTGCGTATTACCAACATTTAAAGGATATTCGTAGTCATATTTTTCCAATATTAGTTTAATAATCTTTGCTATATCTTTTGAACTTGTAAACTCACGCCACGCAGAGCCATCGCCCCAAATAGTTGCCTTCGTATTATTCTTTTTTGCTTCATATATTTTTCTTATCAATGCTGGAACTACGTGTGATCCATTCAAATCATAGTTATCGTTTACTCCAACCAAATTGTTTGGAACTATCGTAACAAAGTTACATCCATATTGTTTACGATATGCTCTTGATTGAATATCCAAAGCGCGTTTAGCGTAAGCGTATCCAAAGTTAGAAATATGTGGCTCTCCTAAATGTATTTTATCTTCAGTTAGCGGATGTTCTATAATATCAGGAAATATACAACTTGACATTAGAGACACAACTTTTTTAACATTATATCTTCTTGAATATTCAAGAACATTCGTATTCATTTTTATATTGTCGTAAAAAAACTCTCCAAGATGTTCTTGATTATTTTTAACTCCACCCACTCTTGCCGCCAAATGAATAACACATTCTGGGCAATACTTTTTAAACATAGCGTTACACTCTTCTTCACTTCTTAAATCATATTGTGAAGATGAAACATAAATCGCTTCTGGATATATTTCTTTTAAAGCGGTGCCAAGCATACCAGAACCGCCGGTAGTTAAAATATTTTTCATTTTTTACACCCACCGTGTAATCCACACTCTTTTTGCTCTGAAGGAGCCTCCCAGCGCCACCGACCACTTCTTATATGATCCCAACGACAGGTTTTGTTAGAACAACAAGCACATCCAATACTGGAATAACCCTCATAAAATAAAGGATTTATTTCTATCTTATTTTCTTTTATATATTCCCAAACTTCTTCTTCTGTCCAGTCGGCAAGAGGATTTATTTTCTTTTTTCCCGGATTCACAAAATCGTCTTCAATATTTTTTAGGTTATTTCTTGTATCGGATTGTCCATTTCTTAGTCCAGTAATCCAAGCATCACAAGATTTTAACGCTCTTTGAAGAGGTTCTACTTTTCTTATATGACAGCATTCTTTTCTATTTTCAACCGATTCTCTAAATCCATTTATTCCATACTGATTAACATATTTTTCAACATTTTGTGCTTCTGGAAAGAAGATTTTGAAATCAAGATTTTCTTTATATTCGTCTATAATAAAAGAAATATATTGATATGTTTCATTATGAAGACGACCGGTATCAAGAATAACAACGCTATATTTTTCTGTTGTCTTTTGTCCTATTTTTGATATCATATCAAGAACAACCGTTCCTTCTAAACCCAGAGAAGTGACCAATGTTATTCTTTCTCTGTACTGATTTAAGATTTGTTCAAGAAACTTTGCTGTATTTAAAACTTTATTTTTCATCTCTTTCTATTTTCCACTCTTCTTTATTACCGTCTTTATCATATTGTTCTCTATTTCCAAGAACGCGTAATCTGACATCATTTACTACAATATCCCCTTCTTTTAATCGTTTACTGTTTTTTTCTGTTATTATAGTTCCCGCGCCAATAACACACTTATCTGGAATGTTTGACCCAGCAAGAATAATCGCTCCCGCACCAACCCACACATCATTTCCAATAACGGTGGGTATAGTTACAATACGATTAGTATTTTCTGCGTTCATAGTGGATTCAATACTTTTTATCACGTGTTCAGCACTGTGGACAATCACTCCAGGTCCAAATAGAGTGTTTTCTCCTATTGTTATACCACCTCTGGCATTAAACCAACAGTTATCATTATAGCCACTTCCTTTTCCCATTTTAAATCTTTCTGGGTAATTAATCACTACATTTTTGCTCATTTTATTTTACCATCAGAAGTTCTGCCAATCGAAAATCAACTTCGGTATCAATATCTACGCTTCTTTCTCTCGACATATAATAACCTTTAATTTTCCCACCAAAAAAATGTCCTTCTTCAAGAAACATTTTTCTTTTACATCCATATAATGCCCCATTTGGTCTATATTTCTTTTCCCAATCTTGAGATCTTGTATTATTATTGGCAAATGGCTTATCGGGATTATTTTCAGTTACAAAGTTACCATCAAACCGTAAAGATAACTCTGGAGGAAACTCATAATCCGTGATAGACACCACCCCATCACAAGCATATAAGAGTTTTTTGGCGGCCCGAACATCTTCTTTTATTCGCAACGGACAAGTCGGTAATGCCAACCAAACTTCAGCAAATCTATTATTATTTTCTATTTCCTCTTGAACATAATGCCAAACCGTATCAATAACTTTGCTCGTGTTTGTGGATAAATGTTCTGGTCTCTTTGAGATATTAAAATATTTTTGATACCCACTATGCTTTGTTGCGATATCCAAAATCTCATCGTCATCAGAAGTAAAAATAATCTTTTCAAACTCTCCACAAACAGCATCAAGCGTCCAATAAACAAGTGGTTGTCCAGATAGTTCTTTGATGTTTTTCTTTTTTAATCTCTGACTTCCACCTCTCGCCGGAACAACAAGTAATCTTGACATTATTCCTCCCCTATTGCTATGCGATAAAGATATTCGGAATATTTATTTTTACCCAATCCTTCAGAAAGTTTTATTAGTTGCTCTTTATTTATCCAGCCTTTATTGAAGGCAATCTCTTCAATACAAGATATCATAAGTCCTTGCCGACTTTGAACAGTATATACGAAAGTTGAACTCTCCAATAAACTATCATATGTTCCAGAATCAAAATAAGTATATCCTCGTCCCATTTGAACGAGTTCAAGTCTATTTTCTTCAAGATATTTATTGTTTACTGAAGTTATTTCAAGTTCTCCGCGTTCGGATGGTTCAATATTTTTCGCTACACTTACAACATCTGAATCATACATATAAAGACCAACTACAGCATAGTTGGATTTTGGCTTTTTTGGTTTTTCTTCAATACTGGATATTTTCCCATTTCTTTTATCTATTTTGACCACACCATATCTTTCCGGATTGTTGACACGATACGAAAATATCACTCCATTCCTTTTATTTTTTACAACTTCTATACCCTTTTTTAAAACATCTTCCGATATATCCGCCCCATAAAAAATATTGTCTCCCAAAATAAGACAAACATCATCATTTTTTATAAAATCTTCTGCTACAACAAAAGCATCCGCTATACCACGAGGAGCAGTTTGTATGGCATATGAAATATTTATTCCAAGATGTTTTCCATCTTTCAAAAGTTTTTGAAACTGTTCTTTATCTTCTGGATTACATATAATCAATACATCTTTGATATCCGCCAGCATTAGTGTTGAAAGAGGATAATAGACCATCGGTTTATCGTAAACCGATAATAAAGATTTCGTTGTTGTTTTGGTTATTGGATACAACCTTGTACCTCTGCCGCCGGCTAAAATAATACCTTTCATAAGCTATTTAAAAAACTCCTCATTTTTTCTATCCTATCATCATTTTCGGGCAGTTTTTTTTCTTTATCAATATGATATTTAAGTATTTGTTTTTCTTCGGGTATTTTAAGCATATATGATTTTCTAAATGATTTTTTTATCTGTTCTATGCCGTTCTCATCTTTAAAGTTTGACGCAACAGAAACAGCGTCCACCATTTTTCTGAAGTTTTCGGTCCAATCTGTTTGTGTAATCCATTTATTTTGAGGCGGGAAATGTTCTTCTATACCCTTTATTCTCTCCGACCCTTCACCGTGATAGATAAAATCTATATCATTTAATCTTATGCTGTTTCCCCACACGACACTCAAATAATCTATTATCTGTCCCGTAAATCTGAAGTTAGTTGGATCTGCTATAGAAAGCAAACCGAAACTTTTTATAGCATCCGTTGTTCTCATTACATTATGCCAGTTAGAATGTGGACCCTTTGATTGTTCTATTATTCTCTCCTCACTAGATAAGCCAACAATAGAGCATAAATAAGTCCCATAAATATTTTCATATAACTTTTGTGGATTATTATTATAAAATCTTTTAACACTCCCGCGCGCCGAGGACATATTTAAATGATTTTCTAAATATCCTACAATATATAATATTCCATTTGTAGTGAAATAATCATCATTATCAATAATAACACAATATTCTGTTCTAATACTTTTAACAGTTTCAAACATTTTATTATGAAAATCTGTTAAAGTGGAATCATAAGGAAACTTTCTATACTCACAGTTTACATTTGTGTAATGTAATAGCTCTCGACTTAAATCTTTATCCCCACCATCGGCAAATATAATCTTTATTGGATTTCCTAAGTATTCAAGATCCTTTGATAATAAATCTAAAAATCTAAAAGTGCATTGTTCTCTTCCTTTAAGTGGAACAATAATGGTTATTTTTTCGTAAAGTTCTTTCATTTATTTTATTCTTCTAATATATCCATCGGGTTGACACGATAATAATAACTTATTCTGTATATCCGTGTCAATTTCAAAGTTTGTATTTTCTTTTAAAAACTGTTGTAATGCTGTCCTTGGATTATTTCCCTTTCCCCAAGGTCTTTCGCGAGATGTCTTATCGTCCTCAAAATCTTCAATAATCGTATCACAAACGACAATATAATCGCCAACATTTAAAAACTGGGAATATAGTTTAAGTTCTTGATACACATGCTCGTGTGTGTGATTGCTATCAAGGATTATAAACGTAGAATCCCCGAACTTATATTTTTTAACGAGTTCAAGAACATCATTACTTACAGAATCTCCCTCTATAAAACACAAATCGCAGTTTCCTTTGTTTTTGTTTTCCACTCTTTTCTTTAAATCTTCTGGAATATATTTATCAATAGCAATAACGAGTCCCGTTCTCTTCAAATGAGAAATAAAAAGAGATGTTCCAGCCCAACAAACACCCACTTCTATGATTGTTGTTGGTTTTGTTTTATATATTATTTCTTGTATCGCAAACAAATCTTGTGGCAGTTGAAGAGATGGTTCTCCGGCAAATGTCGTTTGATGAATCCAATGATATGAATCTGCTTTTTGAAGTATTTTGCTCATTTGATTAATAAGTTTTTTATCAAGAAACATCCTTTTTGCTTCTTCTTTTCTCATATGTTCAAACTCTTCGCGTGTATACATTTTATTCCTCTTCAAAAAGTCTCTTTATTTCGTCCATTTCTTTTTTGTAGTTAAAATAAGAAGTTATAAATTTCACATCTCCGCACAATCCATTATAGTTCTTATAATGATTTTCTAATAGAGATTTAATAAAATTTTGTATTTCAAATTTATTATATTTTACATCCATTTTTCCCATCAGAAAAGAACCTAGTGGTTCTAAAAATTCTGGCGTAAAAGAGATACTTGGATCAAATTCAAAATTTAACTCTCTTTTAATATCTTCTCTTTCTATTAAATGTTCTTCTATACCGGAACTAATCATATATGGAGTTAATAATTTTTCCAAACGACCATTTATACAACACAAAAAAACAAATAATCTATCGGCAAACAAGATAGAATCAATTTTTGGATTTTTCTTTAAAAATTCAAAATAAAATCTATACATTTCAGATCTTAAAACGGAATGTTGACGAGCATGATAAAAATCAAAATAATATAATAATCTTGAAAATATTCTATCGGTTTTTAAAGGATTTTGTATTTGGTTATTAACCGCCTTAATATAATTCGTTTTAATGGTTAAATCTTTTTTTTGAATGTGATATTTAAAATATTCTCCATCGCAAGAAATACATTTAGGATCTTGTCTCATGTGCTCCAAACACTTAATAATACCGTCTTTAAAAATAATATCATCATCCGGACACTCTACAATATAATTTGTATTTACCATTTGAGCAATAATATTCATTTTGTCAAAATATTTCATAGATCCGAAATAGATATATTCGAATCCAGATGGAACTAAATCTTTATACTCCTCCTTTGAACTGTCACAAATAATCTTACGACATTCAAAATCAGAATAATATTTAAATATTCTTTTTAAATTATAGTGACGATCGCGGACTGGAACAATAAGAGTTAGATCGTTTATTTTCATATATTTAATGTTTTATGTGAGTTAAATAAGACTTAATACAATCACATATATATTTTTGTTGTCCTCGTGTCAAACTGAAGGAGCACGGAAGGTTAATGCCACGATTAGAAATATCATAAGCGACTTTATTTTTGTCTTTATATTGTTCCGATAGACTAAACGCTGGTAGAGAAGAAACTGGATAAAAGAACCTTCTTGCGGGAACATTCATATCGTTTAAGAAGTTTAATAACTTTTCAATGTTTATTTTTTGTAACTCCCCAAATAAAACCGTAGTCACCCAAGCAGAGTTATAAGTTTGTTCATCTTCATAATTAAAATATATATCATCAATGCTTGAAAGTTGTTCTTTATAATATTCAAACTGTTCTCTCTTGATATGAAGCAAAAGATCTATTTTTTCAAGTTGTGCACAAGCTAACGCACCTTGAATATTTGTTGGCATAAACTTTAATGAAACCAAATCATTAAAATATGGCTTTGTTGAATGTCCTCGTCCCAAATCTCTCAACATATAGCACTTATCATAAACCTCTTTATTATCTGTCAATAGTGCGCCACCCTCCAAAGTCGCCAAAGTTTTCGTCCGATGTAAGGAAAAAACCGACACATCTCCAAATGTCCCACATTGTCTTCCATTTAGTTTTGAACCCAATGCTTCAGCGCCATCTTGTATCAAAAATAGATTATATTTTTTTGCTATATCCTCAAGTCTACTCCAGTTCGACATATTACCATAAATGTCCACCACTATAACCGCACGAGTCTTATCGGTTATATTTTTTTCTACTTCTTTTGGAGATATACACCAAGTTTGTTTATCAACATCTACAAAAACTGGCTTTGCTCCTAAAACCGATGTTGGAAAAACAGAAGCAGCCCAAGTAAAATCTGGAACTATTACTTCATCTCCTTGTTTTATATTTTGTGATTGCTGTGATATATATAAAGCACTCGTGCAGGAGGGTAAAAGAAGACAATATTTTCTTCCTATGTATTGGGCAAAATCTTTTTCAAACTTCTCTACGAAATAATATTTTTTAGATCCCTCAACATTTTTCAAAGCCTCGGTAACATATTCTATTTCCAGATTATCATAATACGGACCAGAAAAATCAGTTATTTTGTTCATTTCTCATCCTTCTTTAAATAATCAACACAAACATCTCTCAATCTTTTAACTTCTTTTGGAGACAACAGAAATTCATCCCAGTGACCATATTTACTAGTCTTTCCAAAAATATATTTTATTCCCGCCCATAACCTCTTGAAAAATGTTTTTTCTCTTAAAGAAACAATAACATACATATAATCATCATTTTCATTGTGATCATTAAAATATGATATACGAAAAGTGTGATCGAAATCCGAACAATCACAAGTAAAATACTCCATTTTCATCATTTCATCTGTAAACGACATTGGCATATTCCAAAAACTCCCGTGAAAAAAAATAATTTCTCCAATATGGCGTTGAATAAAAATTAGGTACTTTAATCCAAAAAATTTTATATCTTTTTATTCTATCTAACTTACGTATTTTATATATTACTCCCAAAGAAAAATTAGTTTTATTATCACCCCTATATGTTACCAAATCACCAATGAAAAACTCTTCACACATATTTATTCTTTCTCAAAAATCTTGCTGGATTTCCTACCCATATCTCTCCGTCTGGAATATCTTTTAAAGCTACAGAACCGGCGCCAACTATAGAATCCGCTCCAATATTTATATTTTGTCTTACCGTCGCATTTGCCCCAATCCAAGTATGCTTACCTACTTTTACATTTCCGCACAAAACCGCTCGTGGACCAATCTCCACACCATCTTCCAAAATACAATTGTGTTCCACAAGACATCCGGTATTCAAAATATTCCAATCGCCAACTTTCGCTTGTTCGTTAACAATAACTCCCGGATGTATTTGTGTTCCTTTTCCGAGGAGTGAAAAAACAATAGCAGATTTGTGTTGAACTGTCAATGGAGAAATATTATATTTTTGTTCAAAAAGTTCTGAAAGTTCTATTCGTCTTTTGGCGTTTGGATTTCCTATGGTAACAACAAAACCGCCCAACATAATAAAGACTTTTCTTTTTTTTCTATCCCATTCTTCTATTGTTTTATAAAAATCACAAGGAAACTTTGGTTTATTTCCATATTCATCAATAATCTGAAATGATGGATTTCCATATTCTTCTTCATCATTAACTATAATAGAATGAATAACGGTCGCTTGTCCCGTTCCGCCAAATAATAATATACTATATGGTCTACTCATTTACTTCCTCTTCTATTTTGATGCTTACTTGATATTTTTTGCCATCCTTATAAAAAAAAGATTTATTTCCAGGAACAGTCCTGGCTCTCATAATATTTATTAAATCCACCGCCTTATATTCTTTATCAAGTTTTATTTCAGAATGTTGATCGAGTTCTTTCGCATAATGAAAAGTTCCATGTGAAGTATCTACTAGAGTTAGTGTATATTTTCCTTCCAATATATTTTTATATTGCCGGCAAAATAAATCTATCATTGTTTCAGCGCATTTATTATAAAGTTGTTCTCCATTTGTTGTTATATCTTTTTGAATTTTCTGCTGAAATAATATTTGTCCACGATCGATCTTATCGTCAATAAAATGAATAGTGACACCAGAAGGAGAATCTTCAACTATATCCCAAAACCAATAATTACGCCCGCGAGAATATGGAATATATGAAGGATGTAGATTTATAACCCCTATTTTCATATATTCTATTACTCGTTGTTTTAAAATTGTCGGATACCATAAAAGAAAAAGTATATCAATATTTAATGATTTTAAGTATAAAACAAACTCTTTCCCGTTTATATCAATACCGCAAAAATATTCAATATTAGAATAATAGCAAAAATCTTTTATTTTATCTCTATATCCTTCATCCTTTTCATTTCCAATAACAAAAGATATTTTTCGTTCTTCCTGTCCCATAAATCTTAAAAGTTCATACCCAACATAATTGGAAGCACAAACGCCAATGTTCATTTATTTTCCTTTTCAAAAACTACATCGCACGAATTTCTTATTCTATATTCTTCCGGAAAGTTATTTTGATCATATGTAAAATATCTTATACTATCACTAAAAGAAGTCGGCATATATTCATTATTTCTCAAAAAACTATATATATCGCCAAGTCTTATAAAAAGATAAGGAATCTGTGTATCATCTTTCCAAGTTTGAAGTGTCAAATATGTTTCTTTTATGCTTCCAGCGGCAAAATCTTGAAATATCATTTTTTCTGGATTACATAAATCTATTACTTTTTGAAGTGCTACTTGATAGTTTTCAGAATATTGAAGCGCCGATTTCACAAAGAACTTATTTATTTTTATTTTTGGAATATCCGAATAAAACTCAACAACACCACTATCTTTTAAAAGTTCTTTTCCTCTTTCACATATTTTTTGTGTTTCAACTACAATATACTTTTTAACTTTTTTGTTTATTGTAAAATAACTTAATGCTAACGACCCGCCAAAATCCATAACGACATCATTATCTTCAATATTATTATTTAAAAAAGCATTTATATTCTTATTATGTTTCAAAAACTTTGTCGTTTCCATTTCAACCCACTCGTTTGTTTCAAGAGTAGATTTTCTCGAATCTTTGATTTCATCTAAACTTTTATATATTCCATTCCAAATATATGTTGTCATTGAATAATGTCCAAGTTACAAGTCAATGTATATTCTTTATATGAAGTCCCCATCCAATAAACCAATACGGGTTTCCAAGCATTATCCCCACATTTAAGAACGACACCATATGTTTTATTATATTTATCTTTAACCAGAGATCCCTGTTTAATATCTATATAATCACATTCAAAATCTTTATATTGAACTATTGGATTTATAGATTTAATAATCATTTTATTCCGTAAACAGTTTTATTGTTTCGTTAATCTTCCCACTTTACCACAACATTATATCCATTTTGACGATACACTTCTTCTTTTTCTAAAGTTTCTTGATAAACATCTTTATTTAATTTTCCAATTACAGGATGAATTTCTTCTAAATTTAAAAAATTTGGATGAGCATGCCAAAATTTTCCATGAAATAAAAAAACTGTATTAGCGATTAAAGAAAAACCATCGGCACATAATCTTTTATATTTTCCTTTTTCGAGTTTTAAATGTTTTTCTCTTTCTAAATCAGAAAATTAATTTCTATTTTATCCAGCCACTCTTGTGATGGTTTTGAAATATGAGCAGAACTACACCTTCGACAACCATATCTTATTGTTTTTGATAGATGTGAGTTTGGAGTTATCCAAAATTCTCCGTGTCTCAAACACATAAGACAAACTTTAGTATGATTATTAACATATTTAACTTTAGAATATTCAAACATATTTCCATATTTATTAATTGATTTTTCTATAAATTCCTCCTTATTGGAAACTTTTATTTTCGATAAATATTCATAAGCACATTTTTTACAACCTTTTCCATTTAAATGATCATATGGAAGTTGTTCAAAATATTCATGTTTTTACATCTAATCAACACTTTACAATGTGCAGTTTTATAATCAACTAACGAATAATCATATCGATCGCCATGAATATTATAGGATTCTAAAATAAATTCATCTCTAGTTTTTTTATCTTTATCTTGCGCGCATTTTTTACAACCATTTCCATATAAATGAGCAGACGCTCGTTGAAAAAATACTCCATGTATTTTACAAATTATATTGATTTTACTATCAGTGTTTATATATACACTTTCAGAATAATCATATTTATCACCATAAATATTTTTTGCTTCTTCAATAAATTGTTGAATTGTTTTCTTTTTTACCATTAACTCAAATTTTTTAATAATCTTAAAGTTTTTTTAATTTCATTTTCAAGATTTTCTTTTGGTTTATATCCAAATTTTTTAATTTTATCAAAATTTACTTTATATGAATATTGATTTAACAATGGTGTATCAACAAAATTTAATTGTGTATTCAAATTATATTTCTTTATAATAGAAACAATATTATCGAGTCTAAAATTATCCGTTAAAACATTATAAATTTCATTTTTTTTTACTTTATCTAATAATATTAATTCAATGACTTGACAAAGATCTTTTAATCCTAAATAGGGACGATACATTGTATAATTTTCAGAAAAAATTGTTAACGGAATATTTAAACTTGCTTGCCAACAAAACTTATTAATACAGGTTTGAAAGCGTATACCAGATGAAACACCAAAAATTGTAGCCAATCTCAAAATAATATAATTCTTAATATTTTCTTTTAAAAAATTTTCAGTTTGATATTTTGTAATAGCATAAGGAGATTGGGGAGATATTATTCCGTTTTCATATACAATTTCCTTATTTTTCCCATATACCGAAGTGGTAGAAAACATTATTATTCTTTTATTTTGTATTTTTTTAAAAAATTCAATTGTCTTGTAATAGTTTTCTTCCCAAACAAATTTTTCATTTTCAAAACTATTTGGAGCATCAACAATATTTGCTAAATGTAAAATTACATCTATATTTTGTAATTCCTCATCTGTTAAATCAATATAATCTTTTAATAAAAACTTAAAATTTTTTCTTTTTAAATTGAATAGTGAACAATATCTTTGTGTTAATAAATTATCTACTCCGACAATATTATATTTCTTATCTAAATTTCTAATTAAATAAGATCCCAAATGCCCGCAAACGCCTGTAATCATTACATTTTTCATATATCACCAAGTTTCTCCAAAATGCCCCGGTTCTACTTTTTGTTCATCTGCCGGATCATATTTCCTATCAATATAATACATCATTATTGTATCATCTTCAAGAGCGCAATATCCGTGCCACATATAAACTGGTATATTTACCGACTCACCTTGTTTTAAAATGACCCATTTCACTTGTTTTTCTGGATTAAGATTATCTACAAGACCTACTTTTAAAGAACCTTTAAGACAGACCCATTTTTCATTTTGTGTCGAATGAATTTTAAATGCGTTTTTTTTATCTTTCTTCGGAAATGTAACATTTATTTGAATATTATGAATATCCACAACATCGTATAAACGCAACCCTTTCTCATCTTCAAATCTATTCATCTTAACATACCTTTGTTAGATTATCTACGTGGCATATCCAAAATTTGGATATACTTAAAAAGTATACATCATAAAGATCACTAAAAATATCTTTTTTGAGAATAATCCCAACACCCGATAATCGTACGCCGTCAACCAATTCATAATAAACTAAATCACCCGTTTTCATTGATGTTCACCTTTATTAAGTTATCCCGATGACACAACCATATTTTTGATATTTTATTATTAAAAAAATACACTTTATAAAGCCCATATACATTCATACTTAACATCAATCCAATAGCATTATTTTTTATAAGGTTAATATTATTTTTATTTTTATATACAACCAAATCGCCTACTTTCATAAATCTTCTTTACCAATAATACGAATCTCTGGAATATATTCAATAAACTTGCCTCCACGATCCAAGAAATCTTTTTCTTTTTTAAAGATTTCTTCTCTAAAGTTCCAAGCAGACAACAAATAATAATCCGGAACAATCTCTTTTTCTTTTAACTGTTCCGGGGAAACAATCGGAATACTTTTACCTGGCGAATATTTCCCCTGTTTCTCTGGGGTTGTATCAATAATATATGGCACCAAACTTTTTCCAATATTACAATAGTTATAAACTACTGTGCTCTTGCTGGTTGCTCCATATCCAACGACATTTTTTTTCCCTTTTTTTAAAGCAATCAACAAGTGAACAAGTTGTCTTTTATTTCTTCTCACGCCGGCAGCAAAAGAAACATATGTTACATATTTTGTTATTCCGAAATCTCGTTCTTCAAATATCGCATCCGCTACGCTACCATCAACATCTTCTTTTAATTTTTGTGATTCTTTTTTGACGGCATAAAACCTATTTGAACCGCCGTGCGTATTGACTTTTTCTATTTTATGTATTTTCATTCCCGCGCGATCCAAAAATACCTTCATCGAGTGGGCACAAAATAGATAAGCGTGTTCGTCATATATTTGTTCATATGAACCAAGTTTCAACATTTCCAAAAGCGACGGATCCTCAAAAATAAAAACTCCATCATCATTCAATACTTCTTGAACACTTTTAAATGCTTGATAAAGTCTGGAAATATGACACATACAGTTGGCAGAATAAACGACATCAAACTTGCCTTGTTCTGTCAACATTTTATCTTTCAAAGGCTCATCCCAGAACTCACTATATGTTGTGTATCCAAGTTCTTGCGTGATTTTGGCAAAGTTACCACACGGTTCTACAGCAACTACCTCTTCTGGTGTAAAGTTTTTGATAAAAATTCCATCGTTTGAACCAACTTCCATAACTCTTTTTGGAGAAAACTCTTTTTTTATTTGTTCCGCAACTCTTTTGAAATGTTCTCGCATTGTGTTGGACATAGAAGAACGATAAGGATAATGATCGTGAAATAACATTCGTTTATCCGGAATCATTCCCAGAGCGACCAAACAACTATCTGGATCGAATGTGGCACTCAAATTAAATCTAAACTCATAATCCGGATATTGCCCGATTAAAAATGCGTTTGCTAACGGTTGTAATCCAAGTTCTATAAATGTTATTCTTTCTCTTTGATGATTTTTTTCAAGTTTTACGCTACCGCCGAGTCTTTTTTTATCTGTAGTAATCATTATTTTAGTGTCTCCCACATATCCAATACATCTTGTGTCGCTTTTACGATTTCTTTATGTTGTGGTTCTGGGAGTGGCATTAAAGGCATTCGTTCATTTCTACTCATTAATCCACAATATTCTAAAGAAGAACGCAAAGAAATATGCCAACCGTATTTCTTGGCAATCTTCAAATACGGCTGTTCTATATTTTCAACTATCTGTTTACATTTTTCTTTATTGCCTTCCTGATATGATTTGTAAAATGTAGTAGATATTTCTGGAGCAAATGATCCAACGCCTATTAAATATGATTGAGCCCCATATGGTTCACTGTTCATATATTGTTCTTTTGCGCGACCTGAAACAAGTATAGCAAGTTCGTCTTTCAAAGATTTAATAATCTCTTTACTATATTCATAATCTTTTGAATCTTCTTTTAACGCTATTACATTATCTATTTGAGCAAGTTTTTTAAGTAAATCAATGGGATATGGAATACGAGCACTGGAATGAGTATTTAAATGATCTGCGTGTATCAAAATACCGATATTAGAAGCACTTTTAGCAACAAGTTCATAATGTTTCAAAACTTGTTCTTCAAAGTGATATCGCTCACTAAAAATAAGTGAAATGGCATCGGCACCATATTCACTCGCATTTTGAGCAAAATCACGACTTACTGTCGTTCTACAAGCAAGAGGATCCGCTACTATGACAACGCAATCATTATATTTCTTTTTAATATATTTAGACACATAAAGATTTAATGTATCTATTTCTTCGTTTTCCAACAAAGTAAATCTTGAAGAATAACACATTGCGTAAAAAACGCGAGCGCCATCTAAATAAAGAAAATCAATATAATCAAACAAAACATCGTAATCTATTTCTTCATCATCTTTAAATGGCGGTATTATAGGAAATATCGGTCCTTTGATTTTATTTTTTAGTTCTTCAAACTTCGTTGGTTTCATTATATTCCTCTTCGGGTAAATGTTTCCAAGATTCTCGATTTATTATTTTACCTATCAAACATTTTGTAATTTTATGTTTATATTCTTCATATAAATCGCTATATGAATAGCCATTTTTAAATTTTCTTCTAATATCTAAAACTTCTTCGGGGGTTAATTTTGAATGAAATCCGCTTTCTCTTATTTTACCCCACATAGGATTATTTTTTCCAGAAACATCATGATGATTTTGACTTATTTTTTCTTTTGTTTCTTCGGTGTGCTTTTTGCCATAAAATGGATTTTTTTCTCCCTTGAGTGATTCGCTTATTTTCTTTTTTGTTTCTTCGCTAATAATTTTATGACCATTTATGATTCGCTCAATATTATATCCATATCTTTTATCCCAAGATTTTTTATCTTCTATCCAAAATTGTTCTGCTTCTGCTAAAAAATTTTCACAAACATATTCTATTATTTCAAATACAAAATTTTGTTTACCATATTTATCCCAAGCACTTTGAAGATGACAAGAATTTCTTTTCCATTTAAAGTCTATTTTATGCCAAGTCCATCGCTTTCCAAAATTAACAGTGCTTCCAATATAAATTTTTCCATTTATTAAATTTCTTATTTGATATATACCACTTTTTAGATTATGACCTATCATCTTGTGTTATAATATTCCTTTATATTTTTTTAAATAATGTAATCCTTCAAATATTCCAACTCCAAAATTATTATGTTGTTGCCAAATTTCCGTAATCCAGGAAAAATCTTTATCTTTTAAAACTTCTAAAACTTTATCAAAATCTATCGTTCCATCTCCAAATTTTAATCCTTCTTCGTTTATATTTTTTGCGTCACTTATATGTAAATGTTGAATAAACGGCTTAACTTTTTGGGTATATTCTATCAAATCTTCTTTTGCCCAGTTACAATAAAGAGCACTATGACAAACATCATAACACATTTTCAGATTCAAAGCAACACAAAAATCTATCATATGTTCTGCTTTTGTAAAGGCATATTGTGTCCAGTGTCCCGAAAAATACCATGGAAATTTTGGAAGCGATTCTGGCAAAATATTTATTTGTTCTGAAGAACAAGACAGTCTCTTGAAATTTTTAATTGCCCTTTCCATCATATCATCTTCATATTTTTCTAATCCCTTTTCTAAACTCATTCCTCCCACATGAACAACCACAGAAGGAATACCTTTAAATCTTTGTCCTATTTCTATTGTTTTGTCAATGGTCTTTTGTATTATTTCGACAGATTTATCAACCACATTTTTATCTAAAGAACAAAAATCCACCAAAGTTCTATCTACAATTTCCGGAGCATGTATAATAAGTTTTGAGTTTTTATTACTACCTTTAAAATTTATATTTAAATCATTAGAAGAACAATGAAACTCTATAATTTTAGCATCAATTTGTTTATATTCCTCATAATCGTGAAAACGACATTTTATTCCATAATCCTTTTTAAAATTAAACTTTATATTTTTCCAATCTGGAATATCATTACTAAAATCTTCTTTACAAATATATTGTTCTTTTTCTATGTCTCGTTTAATCTCTTTCCCAAAATATTCTTCAATCTCATGAGGAAATATTCCTTTTCCCGGAGATTTCCATTCAATTAATTCTTTTATTAATATTGTGCCTTTTTTAATTTTTTTTATTGCCACCGCAGATTTGGCAAATACTTCTTTATTTAATTTTTCAGCTACATTTACTTTTTTATTACAGTGAAATGATTTTTCAAAATTACGAATATTAGATACCATTTCTTTAAATTCATTAGGTAACAATGATGAAGAGTGATCTGGTCCTGATTGATTTTTGTTTAAAGTAATATGTTTTTCTATTATTCTTGCTCCTAAAGCAATTGCTCCTATTGGAAGAAAAATCCCCGGATCGTGAGATGAGAGTCCTACAACATTTTGTCCCTCTTTTACTAACTCTTTTAAAAATTCAATAAATTTTATTCCAATATCAGCATAATCGCAAGGATATGTGCTATTAGTTAATAATAAAGCAAAATTTATAATATTATGATCATAATAATAATCAACACATTTTATAATTTCTTTTTGATTCCATGTGCCCGTGGAAATAACCAGAGGCAGTCCATACAAGTTACATTTTTTAATCAACTCGTAGTTCACCATATCGGCAGACGAAATCTTAAATGCCTTCACGCCAAGATTATAACAAAACTCTGCCGACTTTAAATCAAACGGGGTTATGATAAGATCAATATTTAAATCATTACACTTCTTTTTAATAACCGAATAATCTTCTTCAGAAAGTTCAGTTTCTTTTAGAATAGGAATAATATAGTCAAAATTCCACTCGGCGGCGTTGCTATCTTCCAATATTTTTTTTGTATAAATCTCTTCAAGGTTTCTTTTTTGAAATTTGACGGCATTAACACCAGCATTTTTTGATATTTCAATAAGGTCCAATGCTGTTCCAAGATCTCCATTATGATTTATTCCAATCTCGGAAATGATGTAAACCTCTTTTCTTATTTGATCAAAAAAACTCATTAAACTACCTTTTTATAGCCTTTCTTATGTCCTAAATATAGTTTTGGAATCATAGAAACGGTATTTGAATCAAGAGAATATATTTTTATCATATTCATAGTTAAATCTAAAATCACTCTATAAAATCTTTTATCACCTATCTCAAGATAAACTAAATCCCCAACTTTAAAATCATTCATTTTGTAATCTCTCTATATCACTCTTAACCATTTGCACAATAATCTCTTGGAATGAAGTTCTTGGACTCCACCCCAAAACTTCTTTTATTTTTGTATTATCTCCGATCAAAACATTTGGCGTAGCATCTTTATAATATTTTTTATCAACTCCAACATATTCTTGCCAATCTTTTATTCCAATATACGAAAAACCAACATTTAAAATATCTTTTAAAGAATGCGCTTGACCAGTCGCAACAATATAATCTCCTGGCATATCTCTTTGAAGCATAAGATATATTGCTTCTATGGTGTCCGGCGCATATCCAAAATCTTTTGAAGTTTCAAGATTTCCTAAATATATTTTTTTTTGTATTCCCAGATATATTTTCGCAATGCCATCCGTTATCTTTCTTGTTACAAACTCAAAACCTCGTCGTTCGCTATCGTGAGAAAACAAAATACCGTTACAGTTAAACATATCGTATGTTTCGCGATATATTTTTGTATACCAATATGCTGCCGCCTTGGAAACGCCATAGGGACTTACAGGAAGAATGGGACTAACTTCCGTAATCATACCAACATTTCTGGCGTACATTTCTGATGACCCAGCTTGAAAAAACTTTATTTTTTTTCCATATGACCGGATTGCTTCCAGCAATCTCAAAACACCAAGAGCGGTTATATCGGTTGTTTCTTCGGGATTTTTCCAACTTTCAAAGGGAAATGATTGGGAAGCAAGATTATATATCTCGTCCGGATTGCTTTTTTCAATGGCACCTAAAAGAGATTTTTGATCCGTTAAACATCCAGTAAAAAATGTTATTTTTCCTTCAAGGTGTTGAGTGTTTATTCTATTTCTTTCTCTTTCTAACCCAAAAACTTCATAATCTTTTTTCAATAGAAAATCAGCAAGATGAGAACCATCTTGTCCATTGATTCCAGTTATAAGTGCTCGTTTTTTTAGCATATTTTTTTATATAAAAGTTCAATATGATTATCAAAATATGTTAAAAATTTCTTATATTTAAAACAATATAACCTATATGTTTGCTTGCCGTTTTTAAAAAAGAAGAGATTACAAAATAATCTGGTTCATTTATTTTAACTTTATAAATGTAAACTATAAGATCTCCGGAAGTAATCATTTTAAAATGATCAGCCCTTCTTCATCAAGTTCAATAAGAAGATTTTTTTCTTCGTTAACACCGTGATATCCACTCGGTTGTGGGCGAGAACCGTAATAATGTGTTCTAACATATTCCGCATCTTCTTTACCACTATCAAACCCATAACAAACCGGTCGGACACCAGAAAAAATACAAGTTAAAATAAAACACACACCAACAGTCGGATTTTTTAAAAGATTAAAATATTTTTTATAAAGTTCCACCGTTCGGTAATCATAAAGAAATACTTGATTACTGGAATGAGTATTTTTATCTTTGTTCCAAAAAGGAACTAAATCTTCGGCAATATATAAGATATTCGTGTTTCGCAAATCGCGAATAAAGTATTGCGGTTGATTTGACCATTCATCTTCGCGAAGTTTATTATTATTGAAGACGTGATTATTCACACAGCGAACAGTAGTTTTACTACCCACCCAACGCTCAAATCCCTCTGTTGGCGCACGATTAAATCGCATTACATCTTCAAAAGCGTCTATTTCTTCTCCATATTCGGTCTCAACAAGTTTTCCGCTACTGCCAACCACAGCGACACTCTCCGATATTTGAAGTTCTGGATTTACATATAAAAGTTTCATTTATGTATTCTCGCTTGGACCGGATAATAATATTGATTTACGACCGACTAAACTATCATTATCAAACTTATAAATCTTATTTTCCAAAAAATCATAAGTTTTATAATCATACTTAAAATCTCCTATTCGGCCGTCTTTAAGAGAGAATATTCGTTCTCTCGTTTTAACATCGTCAGTATTGATGGACAATATTAAATAAATCTTGGCTCCTCCAATGATATGATTGATGATCAAATCTCCGGGTTTAAATCTAAATATTTTACCCATTCGCGTATTCTTTCATAAAGGATTTCGCACCACCCTGGAAATGTAGCATCAAAAATCTAATATCTCGTTTTAAAATTTGGTTATAACCATAAGGATTTTTGTTAAACCATTTTATTTTTTTGATGCCGTTTTCCATTTCAAAAAAGTCTGACTGGTTGATATTGTGATCAAAAGTTGTATCATCCGAAAATATTGTGCTCGTTTCTCCGACCATTCCAGGGTTATTATATCCGTCGTTTGAAAAAATATCCCAAATGGTCATATCGTTGGCGCCGCCCGCACGACCATTTTCTTGAAGATTTTTGAAGTGATAAAAACACTTATTAAAGTTAAACTTGTCTTTTTTAGAATAAATGTTTGTTGTCAGTTGACACCATTCATTCAACACTGTTAAATCCATAATAAATGTAATACCGGCGGAAATACGATTTGTTGTGGTATAACGAAAGTTTTTAAATTTTTCTGCCTCTTCGTTAACATCACAAAACAAAAGCGTATCGCTATCTGTAGTAAAAAATCTATAAATATTATGAAACTTTACAAACTCATTTAAAATGAACCATCTTGAAAAACAAAATTTCTCAAAATGAATATTATTCGTGCTCATATGTTGATATATTTTTTCAAACTCTTTCGCAGAGTGAAAGTATTCTTTGATATTATAATGTTCAATATGATCAAAACGATCGTTTTCTTCTGTTCCCAAAAGAATAATCCGAGACATCGGATTTCTACGGCGGGCTTGTTGAATAGAATATTGTAAATAATCAGACCAACCGATATGAATATATATGATTGGAATATTTAAACACATTTATGATACCTTTTGATAAGAAAAATCTGCCCAAATGGGTAAATATATTATTTTTTTCTTACTACACCCATTTACACAATAAAGTTTATAACACAAATATATTCCATGTTGTATCGTTCTCAAAACTAACCGATAATCTTCGGTTACGGTTATCAAATCACCAATTTTAAACTTTTTTAACACTATAATACCTTTTGATAAATACTTTCTTGACTAATGGATTGATATATTATTTCGTTCTTTTTCCACCCATTTATACAATAAAGTTTATAACATAAAAATAATCCTTTTTGTTCTACTCCCAAAACTAACCGATAATGTTCTTTGTGTATTTTAACTATCAAATCACCAACTTTAAACTTCACAAATTTTCCAATATTTATCAGCATAATAAAAAGTTTCTCGAACAATAAAAAACTTTTTTGTAAAAGAATCGCCAAAATATAAAGATCTGTAACAGAGATCATTATCAACACTTAAAATAAGTCTATAGTGACCACTGTTATTTGTTACTAAATCCCCAGTCTTAAACTTCATACTTTTCCCAATATTTTTATTATAATACCTTCTCGTATTGATCGGTGCTCATCCAACTAACCACACAACCTTTTAATGGCGGATTATTTATAAAATAAACTTTGACCAATTCAATTCCACATGATAGTCTTTTTATATCCAAAACAAATCTATAACCATATGTACCATCCAATCGTCCAACTAAATCCCCGACCTTAAATCTCAAAATGCTTGACATATATTTTATTATTGCCCACAAGTTTCAAAAACTGTAAATAATCTTTTATATAATCCTTCTCATCATATTCCATTGAACAAATAGACATCAAAATCGCATATTCGTTCATAAATGTTATTTCTGCCCACTCCATCTCCGAGTGAAACACACTATCACCTGCCCAAGCATAGATATACCTCTTTTCGTGCCCGTTGTCAAGCATTATTCGGATTTTTCCCTTAACAATAACAAGCACTTGCTGATTTTGATGATGTGCATGATATCCTCGCGTCTCTCCTGGAGGAACATCCGTCACAACAAAAATCCGTTGCGGCACAAACGGAATATCAGAAAAACTTATTGGTAAAAGTTTTCCTCTATTCTTTTCGTCATAAATATTAAGAATATTTCTATTCAAGATATTCATACTTTCTATATTCATGAAGAAACTCTTCTATTTTCTGAATATCGTTTTCTTCTAAAAACGGATGGACTGGAAGAGATAATATTTTATCATTTACGCGGTATCCGACATCATTATATTTTCCTTGTAATGCCGGAAGTTCGCTTACGTGATATGAATAATGAATCATATACGGTATTTCTGATTTGTTGAGTTGTTCAATAATAAAATCTCTATTATTCCATAGAGTTACATATTGATGATATACGCCTCCACGGCGGCCGTCAATACCTTTAATTATATTATTATAATGTCTTGCAATCTTTCTTCTTTTGTTGTTTAACTTTTCAAACTTTTTAAGTTTTATATTTAGTATTGTCGCTTGTGTTTCATCTATGCGCGAGTTGATACCGCCCTCCTCCGTTACCATTCCTCCAGTTTGACCGTAAAACCGAAGTTTTCTTAAAAGTTCATTATCTTCGTCGGAATCAGTTAAAATCGCACTCGAATCACCATTTGAGTTCAAAGGTTTTGTAGGATAAAAAGAATAACACGCAAAATCAGATAAAAAACCACATCCAGATCCAGTGCTTTGAGCACAATCTTCTATTAAAATATGATTATTTTGTTTACAATATGAATATATATCAATCATATTTGCTCGGTTACCAAAAAGATTTACCGGTAATACAATACCGTTTTGAATATCTGGAAGTTTATTTATATCTATCGTCATACTACGATCAACATCAACATAATGAATATTATTTGTATATTTTTTTATTGCCACCGCAGTAGGCATTGCCGTAAAGTTGGGAACTATAACAGTCGCATTTGGATTTTTCTTTAAAGAAATCTGGATACATAACATCAAAGCGTCTGTCGCATTTTTAACAGTTATACAATGTTTGCGACCAATATATTCGGCAAAACTTTTTTCAAACTTTTTTGTTTGTTCTCCGAAAAAAAACTGACCGGAACACAATGTTTTCGTAACCTCATTTAAAAGTTCCGGTTGATAAAAAAGATAATCTTTTTCTAAATCGTTGAACTTCAAAACTTCACCTTCTTTAAATAATCAAATATAATACCACGAAACGAATGATTACTTACCTTTTCATTTCCAATCCAATAAATAATATATTGATTTTTTTCGTCATCATAACCAATCACCACGCCAACCCCTTTACACCAATCAACACAATAATCAATAATATTAAAACCTTCAAACTTTTTATGTTCTACAAGATCTCCAATATCCAAGTATCTTTTTTTCATTATTTACATAACAACATCGAACCCTTCCAGTCCCCAAAATCCATATTTTCATTATGTTTAATATGTTGCTCAATCTTAAAATGATATATATCAAGCATATTTTCAAACTCAATGAAGTTTATTATAGATTGATAGGTTGTTCCACCGTAGGAAGGATTTAGTTTTATGCTCGTTGATTTATATTCAGAAAATAACTGACGATGTAATATTATTTTTCGTGACATCATCAAAACTTTTTCAAAACATTCAAGAGGCTTTTCCAACACATCAATAAACGCATTCATTAAAACAACATCATACTCTTCCACAAAATCTATATTATCTTTATAAATATCAAATGTAATATAGGTGTTTGATGGGTTGACTGCTCTTGATACAGCGTTTACGATGTGTGGTAGGTCTGCTCCGATATAAAAATACTCTGGAAATACTCTTGAAAACTCTGCCGCTCCACACCCGAGTTCAACAATAGAAGACATTTTCGGAATATGAGAAACAAGTGTTTTTAATATTGAAAAATGATCGGAGTGTTCTAATATGGGAAATAAAACACCTTGCGCTCCCAAGATCATTTGTTTGGGAGTTGTCTTTTTGTCATACCAACAGGTATCTGTATTATATTTCTTCTTCTTTTGGGACATTTGCTTTAGAATATTCAAAAAAACCGTTTATATTATAAAAAACAGAACCGATTTTCATAAAAAAAGAGTTGACAACTAAATATCTATGTTTTCCCAAATAAACCCTATATGATTTTTTATTCCCCTTCAAACAATATACCAAATCCCCAACTTTAAACTTTTCCGGTTCGCTTGAACTCACTGATTTTCTCGTTTTGAAGTGTCCATAGTTCGTTGACTTGTTTTTGAAGTGCCGCCAAAGAAATATTGGAAGACTTACAAATAAAACAAGTTAAACTAACCAACGCATTTAAAACTGGAACAATAGAATCTGGCTGTCTCATCCAATCTGTTCTATCACGAAGTTCTTCAAGTCTCTTTCGCAACCCCATATACACCATATTCGTTTTTTCTTCAAGAGTCATCATTTTGTTTTATCTCCTTGTAATGTAAGTAAACATAGTTTTTTGTAAAACTAACTATTTGACCAGAACAAATGCCGTTAATTCTTAACAAATAGTAACGATCGCCAGTTACCTTGTAAACAAATCTTATAAGTCCATAAAATTTTTCTATAATAAGATCTCCAACTTTAAACTTTGTTTTTTTCATCTTCAAATCTTTTTAAGAGTTCTGGCAATGTTTTCTGAATCGGTTCCGGATGTGTTCCTTCAAACTTTGCCGTAAACGCTGGTCCTCTATATTCCGGTTTGAACTCGTGCGTGCCAGAATAGAGGTGCTCCGTCATTTCTCTTTCTTCATCTGTTTCTGAAGATATCCACGGTAAATACACACGATTGAAGTAATCTGGAATGATCTTGTTAATAGCAACCTTACTTTCGTAATACTCCATTTTCTGTTTGACTTGACTCGGAAAACAATAGCTGTAGTGATACATCATCAAACCGATTTCATTGAACATTTGATCACTGGAAATATGTTTTTGTTGTATCGGCGATTTATGTTGAATCGTTGGTGGACGGTGTGTTTTCCAAAAACAATCAGGGGTTAGACGAAACGCCCTCAAAAAATTATCGGTTGCCTGTTCAAATCCGGTCACATATCTATCAAATCCACCATAAAACGAATAGGGCTTGACTCCGCACGAGGTTGGTTGCTCCTTCTCCAAAAACCGAATCACATTTTCAATATCTTCGGACTTGTAACACTCGTCGCTGTCAATCTGAAAAAGGTAATCGGCGTTCGCTTCGTTCACAAACTTCATATATGCGTTACATTGTTGATCTTTTTCGGACCATTGACCGTGAACGATTTTGATTTTGCCAGTGGGATCTGGAAAAGAATACAAAATATTATTTGTGTTGTCCGATGAGGTTTTGTGTCCCTTATCTTGCCAGTAACGGACCGGTCCTTGCGCTATTGCGATGACCGAGGCATATGGATAAACACATTCAAGAACTTGTCGTAAAACATAATCGCTGTTAAAGGTAATCATTCCGAAGGCGAGTTTCATTTGGTTATTTTCCAACAAGTAACTTTCTACAATGCCGAAACGCATTATATATCATATCTCGTTCAAGATTACAATAGTTTACTCTATTTTGTTCATTTTGACAACTATCACTAAAAAACTTATTTGTATAATATCCCGAAAAAAAGAATACCGTCATAAGCAAAAGCATTATGAATATAATTTTAAGTTTCATCATTTAATTTCCAAACACAAAACTGTGATTTGATATTTGTTATTGTTACTTTTTCAATATAAACTTTTCTACACCTTTTGGCACAAAGAAAAAGAACCTTAACATAATCGCGTCCTAAAATCCTGTTTTCTCCACAAACAAGCCCCATACACTTATCGTAATCTGAATAAACCAGATCGCCAACTGATAGTTCTAATCTTATCATTCCCAATGCTCTTCAATCTTTTTAATCTTTTTAATCTTTTTCCAGTTTTCTTTACACACGAAATAATATTCAGTGTAACGCTCCCGATTCTCAATGTCAAGCGAAAATATTCCTGTGATTCCGTGCCTTTGCGCGGGCACAAAAAAATCTTTTTCGTAATCTGCCCGAAAATCCGAAAAGTGAAAGAAATCTGGATTTCCCTTTACTGTTCTAAAACTCCAAGGTGCTTTTTGAATAATCCCAGCATCATCCAAGATACAAATATTATGTTCGCCAAATAACTCTGGAAATAGATTTAAATATTTCTGATCTCCACATTGACCATATTCTTTCACATATTCGTTATTCGGGTTTAATAACCAGTTTCGCCAAGTATAAAGACAAGAGTTACCTATGCGATCGTTTTTGAAATAAGTAAACGAAACATTATATTTTCCGTTATTTTCATCCGACGCATTATTTTTAACAATGCCGATACTTTTATTTTCTATTTTATCCACAATATTTTGAACATCGGAATAGAAATAAACATCGGAATCAACATAAATGACCGAATCTGGATTATATGTTTCCAGAACGTAATAAGAAAAGAACGATGCTAAACACCACATCATTTCCATTCGTTTTGGATCAATATTTTTTTTATTGCCCACATTCATTGCTTCAAATGATAGTGGCTTTTTGAGAAGTTGAAGATAATCTTGATCGACGTGTAGAACTCTTATATCAACTGGGATTATATTTTTATATTGCCCATTCTGTATCTCGTCTCGAAAAAACTCATATATTTCATTATCAAGACAAAGATAATACAGTTTAAAGTCTTTTGTGTGTTTTTCTAACGATTGATATAATGATAGACCTTGAGGAAGGAAGTTGATATCAGATAGAGTTGTTAAAGTTATCATTAAAAAGTAAAATGTCCGCCTTTATCTTCAGTGCTTTCTTCAAAAGCAACATCATCGTCATTGCCTATCTCAACCGGAATCTTAAAAGTTTGAATCAAATCCCAAGTACACTTTTCACACAAATCAAAAAAATAATCTACATCATCTTCAAATAGTTCTGATTCATAACATCCAGTAATAAACCCACACAATCCAGTATGATTATGTTCATCTGGTTTACAAGTTTGTCCACATTTATTACAAATAGCGTCAGTTTCTTCTTTATAAACCACTTGTTTTTCTTTATATACTCTCATTTTATTTTCTCCAGCGAATAGTCGCTATGTCTCTGATATTCAGACCATATATCATTATTATGTTTAACCCAATAAACTCTATTGAAATCCCCTATATATTTTTTCACAATAATGCCTAAAGAAGCCGCATCGGACCAATGTCTCACCAAATCCCCTACTTTAAACTTTTTGTTGTTTTGTTTGATCATTTTGATGAAACTACTTTTGCGTTTTCATAAATATAACTTTTTGTTACAAAATAACCAACCCAAGCAGTTTCGGCGTATTTGGGATATATAATATGCCAAAATATTGTCTTCAAATTTCTCTATCTCATATATAGCTCCAATATAATGTTTATAGAGAGTGTTGATTTTTGAATATGAATATTCAATCAAATCGCCCACTTTAAACTTATTATCCATTCATTTCTCGCATTCTTTCAATATACATTTTTTGATACTTACGAAATACTTCAAGTTCTTGTTTTCTCTTCAAATCGTCCGTTTCTTTATTTGATGATAACCCGCGCGGATTCACATAATAGAGAACTCCGCTTTTGCTCTCCATTTTTTGGAATATAGCACCTCCAAACACCGAACGCAACCAAAACTCCCAATCGGAACAACTAAAATATTCCTCGCTGAAATGCCCGAATCGATCATGCAACGATTTTCGCCACACTGGCGCACAATGCGGAAGATTCTGTCGCAGAACCGCTTCCACAGAAAACTTTTCCATACGAGCATACAATTTCTCTTCTCCGCTGTTGTTTACCCAGTTCTCGTTCGGTTTATGTGTTATATAAGCATCCGAATATACCAGATCCACTTCCTTCGGAGCGCGATATAGTGCTTTCATGTGCCGTTCCAAAGACCAAAATGATTTTCGATCATCAAGATTCCAGTTAGATAATATTGTTGATGTAGATAACCTTATCGCTTCATTCCAACATCCATATACACCCTTATCTTCGTCAAGAATTTTATAAACTATATTTTCTGGGTATTCAGATTTAAACTTTTCTATTGCCGCATTTTCTTTTTCAAAATCCGGCGATGTTTTCGGATGAACAAAAACAACTTCGCATTTACTTGGAAACACGGATTGTTCTTTTACATTTTCAATAAAACTATCAATAAACTCGCCACCTTTAAAAACAGAAGTCAATACAGAAACTTTGGGAAGATCATCTATAGTCACTTTCATTACTGAATGATCCAATAATGCTTCAACAAACTCTTTATATTTATCTTTATTATCAAAATTTTTCTTAATATGTTCTTGAAGTTGTTTTGCTTGAGATTTGAAACGAGAATATCCTTTATATACCTCTCGCAACTTCATTTTAAACGAACCTTGCTTCGGATATGCCCATTGACTTTCTGGAATCAATACATTATTCCAAACGGCTTCTTTTTGAATGGGCTTGATATCGTAATCTACTTTAGCAAATAAAGGTTTATTTTTTGTTTTACCGTCTTTTTCTGTAACCGAAGCATAAAGAAAATCGGTTTGTCCGCCCCAATCGATCGTTATAACAGGGGTGCCGTAAGTTGCGGAATCGAATAAAGAAAAACTCCACCCTTCTCCGTGAGATATACAAATCGTTGCTTTAATCTTTTTGTGACTGTACAACCCCGCCATTTCTTCTTGAGAAAGATCACCGTGAAGCAAGTGAACAGAACATTTACGCTCTTTATAATCTTTCAAAACATATTCAAGTTTCTTTTCTGTGTGTTCTCTATCCATCATTGAATGATTTCGCAAACTCGTCTTTACAACTAATCCCACCGGAACATCAATAAACTCTTCCACAAACCAACGAACAGTATTTTCAAAGTTCTTTCTTATACTCCACTGCGACATAAGAAGAAAGTTAAAATCGTGCGGTAATGAATCTAGATTCAAATCTTTTGGTTCTTGTTTTGGATAAGCATAATGAACAACCTTGACTGGTTTTTGAACACGATAATCTTTTATGATTTCACCGGTTTGATTATTTTTTGCTTCATATGAAGTTGTATCAAAACCATATTTTGCGTGATTAGATATTACAAGAACACGATCAAAAATCTCATTTATTTTTGATACCCATTCTCCAGAGATTTTCGTTGTTTCAATGCCCGAAGTATAAAGAACATCAACCGGAGCCATTTTGGCAACTTCTTTTTCATTGGGGATTGAAATCTGAAGACTCATATCAAACTGCCCACCTTGTTGAAGGTAAAGTTGAGTCTTTAAAAGAAGAGAATCAATCCATTTTCTTTCTTCGGTGTCCTCAAAACTCCAACCACATTGCCCCCACGGTAGAGAAACAGCATATATATCAAAATATTCTTCATATTCGCGAAGCGCGCGCAAAGCAAATCTTGCTTGTTCGCCATATCCCGCTGTAACCAATATAGGAGCACGAACCAATATTTTCTTTTTCATTATTTAATCTCCATCAACTTCCAACCTTGATAACCTTTTCGCCTACCTAGAACATTCCAAGAACCATATTTTTCATAAAGTTCCAACATTAGTTCTACCCATCGAGTTTGAAAGCGTTCGTAGTTCATATTTTTTAATATATGTTCACGACCTTTTTTACCCCATTCATCTCGTTCTTCTTTGGACATATAATACATTTTTTTCATTGCTTCAACAAAATCTTTTCCAGATATTGCGTCATCGTAAATATAAGGTACCATATAACCAAACTGATCTCGCCCCGATGAACCAACGAGAGTTTGAGCCGCCGGATATACTGGAATACCAAACCAATTTTCGCCATCGGTTAGTTGATCTTTCATTCCGCCCGTCCAAGTTGCAATGACAGGAGTCTCGCAACTCATTGATTCCATTAGAAATATTCCCCAACCTTCCGCCGAGCTCGCCGAAATCGTGCAGTCCGCCATATTATAAATCATTGCCAGCGCTTCGGGTGGAATTTTCTGTCTTGAAAAGAGAACTTCTCCATTTGTCAATCCCAAATATTCAATAATCTGTTCAAGATCGCATCCATTCGGATCAGTCGGATCTGTATGAAGAATCAATGTCGATTTATCTTTTCCTACTTCGTTTAAAAAATCATTGAACCACCAAACGATTGAACCAGTGTTTTTTCGTTTGGCATTTCGGCTGTTATAAAAGAAAATGAACTTATTACCGTCTGTCGTAGTTGTAGCAAAACTATCTTTACGAAATCTTTCAACATCCAGCATTGGCAACTTCTTAAAAATATTTGTGTCAACGGCGTGCGGAAGATATTCGCATTCCACTTCGGGTGCTACTTTTTGATTTAAATCTTGAGTTAGTTTGGAGATTGCTACGAGTTTATCTACACTTGTCCAAGAAGATCTATTAAAATAGGGGTATGGGTGATTATCCCAAATCTCATAATACACAATTGGCATCAAAGGTCGTATTTCATTAGCAATATCAAATAGATGCGAGTGGAATCTTGGATCGCTCATGAGGTAAATCATATCTGGTCTTTCTTGACGAATAACCGATCGAATAAGTTCTTGATTTCCGAAACCATCTACCGGTACGATCAAGAGATCATCGCCAAATTCTTCTGTTTTTGAATGTTGATAATTCGGATGCGCAATGGCACCAGCCAAGTGAACTATCTTAAACTTACCACTTCTCAAAAGTGCTTCGGCAATGATTCTACTTTGGTGCGCTACACCGCTCGTCGAATAAATCATATCCGAAATAAACAATACTTTTATTTTATCCATTTTAACCTCATTTATTTCCTACCTTTCTTAAGTATTCTGGAGAATGTCTTAAAATCTTTGTATTAGATTTCCAGATTTTAAGAATACTATATGGACTTATAATCCAATAAACTAAAACATTTATTCCTATTTGTTTCACTATTATTCCCAAACTTTTTAAAAACGAATTTTCTGTCGAAGGTATTTCCCAATAGCTCACCAAATCACCCACTTTAAACATTTTTCGGATATCCAAATGAAGATGAGCAATGTTTTGTCATAAAAAACTCGCATCGTTCGCATTTTGAACGATTTTTGACATATCTCTTATTATCAATATTTGTCAAAGAAGTCAAGAGTAGATGTTTGGCGTTGTCCAATCTTTTTTGTCCTGAAGTCGGAGTGAATATTTCTACGAAATCTTTTTTTGCTGTTCTCTTCAATAAAATGAAATGTGTTTGAATATTTTTTATTCCTTCTTCAATCTCGTATTTCTGGGAGAAATAAAGTTTATATAACATAAGTTGATATAATATTGAAACATCTGACTTTTTTTCTAAATTCCAGCCCCAACTACATGTTTTCAGGTCGATAATATGATACTTTTGATCTGACGTCTGAATAACAAGATCAATAAACCCTTTAAAAGATATCTTTCTATTTTTATATTCTATAATATGTTCATATAATTTATCTTCTATACCAACTACTTTAAAATCTCCAAAGTGCTTCTTTATTTCTGGAGAAATATATTTAATAATGTTCAAACCTTGAACTTTCATTTCCTCGATCAGTTTTTTGTTTTCAACAAGATGTTCTTTTGATAGAGTTTTAAGTTCTTTTAAAAAAGCCTTTAAAAAGAAACTATTCCAATCTTCTATATTATTATCATTTTTTATTTGGTTTTCCGCGACCGAATGTATTGCGGTTCCGAAAGCAGTATGAACATTTCCTTGAAATATTTTAAGTTTATCAATATGAATAAGTTTGTGTTTAAATGCACAAAAATACCAATCTTTAAGTTCACTATAAGATATATGTTTTTTATTGTTAGTCTTTTGAACTTCCACTATTCACCGTTTTTACTTTCTTTTCTATATTTTGTCTGGCTATATCTTTTCTTGTAATAAGTTTCGGCATTTTAAGCGTTTTATCTTTTGATTCGGTTTTTATTCTTTGTATTTGTTCTTCTGAATATGTTATATCTACAACAAGTTCTTCTGCTTTTGCTTCTTCGCTTTTCTTACTTAAAGTTTTAACATATTCTTTTGCTGGGATTAGATTAAAGATCCACACCCCAAATCGTTTGCGTTCGCTTACATTTGAACAGACGCAAGATTTGGAAACATATTTAATAAAATATCCAGCATCTTTCAGAGCCCGAGCAACATCTGAAGTTGTTATAGTAATCTTTTTTTCTCTATCTCCGCGCAAAGGTAATGAAAGAGAGATGGTCACCACTCTTCCATCTGGAGATATAACAAGATTTTTTAAGATATCTATTTCTCTTTCCTTCGGAGTTTTCATTCCTCACCTCTAACTAAAGAATCAAGTTCTTGTAACTTCTTATATAATGCTGGACAAATAGTTCTAATATTTAGATAATCCGCTTCTAAATAATAACTTTCAAATCCAATCGCAAAGTATTCTCTAATACTTGTAATACTATATGGAGAAATAAAGTAACTGTTTGTCAATATATTTAATCGATCATATCCAATGTCATATAGAAGAAACTTATCAAAATTTACATCATAGTTGATGTTGTTAAATACGCTCAAGTCGTTTTCAATATCTAAACTTTTTAACTGGCGATATAACATATGTCTTTTTAGTAAAAACTCTTTTAATAGTTCTTTGTCGTCATAAATAAAGTTTTTATATTTCTCTTCTACCGCGTGAGATATTTCGTGAACGATATCATCGACAATATCATCTTCATTTTCTTGATCATTTGTTAAATAAATCGCACCATCCTTAAAAGATGCGTTTACTTTTTTTGTTTCAAGTTCTGGAAAATAACCAATAAAAATATCGTCAACATCTTCGGTATAATACCAAGGAATGGTTTTCTCCAACCTATTTTTAACACTTTCAATGTTTATATGATCTGGAATAGAGTCTTTTATATAAAGATATATATGATCAAATAATTTCCACTGTTTTTTAGAAGTATTTTCAATATATTCAAAAGTTTTATTATCCATCGTCTTCACTCTTAAGATTATCCATATCTTTTAATGCTTGTTGATATCCAGCAAAAAAGTTTTCTTCTGCCATTATCAGCAATAACTCCGGAAACTCTTTTGCGATAGTTTCTAAAATCATTTCTACTGTAACATTTCCATCTTCTGGTTCGACCTGTTCTCCAGTATATTCAACTAGAAACTTTTTAAGTGGTGAATCTTCCACAGAGACGACTTTATTTTTCTCTTCATTTTCAAAATCTTTTTCTTTTACGATCTTATCTTGATTTAAGGTAGAAGTATCCATTGAAGTCTCCTTTAGGTTTTGAATATTTTATTCTACATATTTTTAGTTTCTTTGTCAATGTCTTTTTTAAATCTTGAATATTTTTTTCTAGGATCGAATGTTTTTTACTTTGTATATTTCTTTTTTATTTACTTTTTGTTTTCGTGTTCGTTTACTTTCGATCTACATACATTCGATCTTTGATCGATCTAACCACCAGTAAAGATTAAACTCCTTAAAAATCGCCTTGTCAAGCATTATTTTTAAATATTTTATTACTTTTTGTAATCATTGAAAATTTTGTCTTCACTTTGAATGAGAAATCTGTGCCATTTTAGGTGACACATAATCCATTTTTTTGTTCAGTCTATTATTCAACTAGCTTTTCAATTATTGGTACATACTTATTTATATAGGAGAAAATATTATGTTTTTTAAAGTAGTAAGTTTGCTCGTTTCTTCTTTCGTTTTACTTTCGTGTCATCCAAAAATAGAAATGTCAAATATTATAAATTATCAAAAATCTGTTTTACCATTTCAATCTTTCGTTAAAATATCAAGACTTGTAAAAGTTAAAATATGTATTGGAACCAAGTGTATTGAAAGAATAGGAAAATCTAATGGTTCAGGTTCCATTATAACAAAAAAAAGTCGCGCTGGTCAATATGTTTTAACTGCTGGACATATGTGTGAAAAGTCTGAAATTTCACTTTTTGAAGAAGTTTCTTCTAAAATAGTTATTAGGGATTTTGATGATAACGAACACGAAGCAACAATAGTAAAAATTGATTCTGAAAATGATATTTGTTTGTTATTATCCAGTACTTTAAATAAACCATCGATTATGATATCTTCAAATCCTTTAGAATCTGGAGAAAGAATCTATAATGTGGCTGCCCCAGGTGGTGTGTTTTTTAAACAAGTGGTTCCAGTATTTGAAGGTATCTTCAGCGGAACTACTTATGATAAAAAATACGATGTATATTCTATTTTTGGCGCGCCCGGTTCAAGTGGGTCTATGGTATTAAACTATCGCGGCTATTTGGTTGGTATTATTGTAGAAGGATATCGCGGTATTAATGTTATGCGTGGTCCGAACTATGATATCATCAAAAAATTTCTTTTCAGTGTTTTAAAAAAGTGTTGACAACTTAAAATTTTGCTATAACATATATTTATGTCTCTCCCCAGTTATTGGCGTTACAACGAACTTACAAGTAAACACGATATTGATTTAAAATATTTTTCTGTTTCCAAAAATCTTAAACTTCAAAATAAAATATCTGAAGAGTTTGAGGTTATGTTAAATCAGTTATCTTTAGAAGAAATCATCGCTTTAAAACTTGAACTTGGAAGTAAGGCGCTGGGCGGAAAACTTTTTGGTTTTTCATTTTGGAAAATATTAAATAGTCTTACAAAAGATGCTATTTTGAAATATGCTTTTTCTGCTTGCGTTAACAAGTTCGAAGCAATGACATTTATAGGATTAAATCATCAAGCATTTAAAAAATATATTTACAAGTATAAAATATTTCAATATTTCAGAGCACTTACGAAACATCAAGAGCGAATGAAAATTTCTCTTGACAAGATAAAAGAGACTGATCTAACATAGACTTGTTCGCCATTACGAAAAGGAGATTAAAATGGCACTAAATAATCAAAAAAGGGATTTTGATCCGGAGAAGTTGGTAGTATTTTTTGAAGGAAAGTTTATCGTTAACGAAAGAACTGAATGTATTGCGCGTGTTTATTCTTATGATGGAGGAGAAAAGAGGATTAAAATCCTTTCGGAGCAATCTCGGCGAGATGGAACAAAGAGGATACTAAAGCAATGTCCATCTTTTTCAAATCCAGAACATATTAGTCAATTAACGCAACTACTTACGGATTGTAGTAATTATCTATAAGGAAATAAAATGGCTTCAAAAGATTTAACCCAACAAGATCTTTATAAAAAAGAATATTATGAAACTTGCCCTGTAAGACAGGGTACACCTCTCAAAGTCTCTGATCTGGAAAGAGATCCAGAGTTTAAAGATACAATGAATAAATATTTTAATGCTGGATATACTATGGCAACACCAGAAAGCTTTGAAGCAAAGTTTCCAAACGCCAACTACGATCTAATGATTAAAGAAAAGGTTATTGCTTTAATGACACCAGAAAAAACTCTGGTGCGTGAAATATTCAGATGAAAAAGAAGAATGCCCAGTATTTTTTTTCTGGGATGTGCTTGAAAATAGTTTACACTAAAAGGAGGATAAGTAAATGCTTTATGTGCTTGTAGCAGTCACTGGATTGGCAGTAGGTCTTCTACTTCCAGTAGCACTTCGCAAAATTCAAAATCTGTAATGCTCCAAATTGGTTACCCTATGGGTGGATTCTTCCGTGTAGGATGGGACACGGTTTTCTTAAAAAAGAGTGATATATGATATATAAAAAACACTTTTTCTTAAATAGAAAAAAGCGCAAATATTCTTCTTGTTCAAAGTGCGATGGTCAAGAAGATGGTGACAATCTTGACCCAAGAATAGTAAGAAAAGTTACTCACCCACTATATCCATTTTTTGATGATGAGGGTGATGAACAAGAATCAAGCGGCATTGAGGTAAACGATAATCATATATTATTTTATACTAATGTCAATAAATCTAGCGCATTGATGTTAAACAAATCGATCCAGCAACTCAATAAAGAACTTTTAATTAATTCCATCATTCTCAATAATCCTGTAGCGCATATTTATCTTCATATCAATAGTGATGGTGGAAATCTTTTTGATGGAATGAGTTGTGTTGATTATATTCGTAATTCAAAACTACAAATCCACAGTATTGTCGATGGTTCGGCAGCGTCAGCGGCAACAATGATGTCAGTCGTTGCTAAACACAGAGCAATCAATCGTCACGGATTTATGCTTATTCATCAGTTATCTGGTGGTATTATGGGATCGTTTGAAGAGTTAAAGGACGATTGGGAAAATGCCAAAATCTTAATGGATACAATGAGAGAAATATATAAAGAACATACGAAGATTCCAAAAAAGAAATTAGACGAGATTCTTCAAAGGGACATTTGGTTTGACGCGAAACAATGTTTAGCTTATGGATTAGTGGACGAAATATTATGATGATCGATCCATTCTTTACCAAATTTAGAGTTGGTCAACTCATCGATGCTTCAAAAGTTTCTGGCATAAAAGAAGATTATGGGATTATTTTTAATCTTACCGAAGAAAATATTAAAATGTATTTTGCTAAAAATTGTGAAAATCATCGTTTAGAAATTTGGAACAAAGAAGGAGAACAGCATCTTATAAAAGATCTTAAAATTATTTTTAAATAACAATGAAAAATCCTTTCAAAAATATAAAAGTCGGTCAGATTGTTGACGCATCATCATATAGTCTTATAGAAAATGACTATGGATGGGATCGTATATGATATTTCTGTCAATAGTATTAAACTTTATTTCTTAAAAAGCAGCAAGTTAGGAACCGGCAATGCACAACTAGAGGATTGGGATAGAGCCACCTTTTCGCATATTTTAAAAGATATCAAAATCGTTAAATAGAAACTTCTTCTTCCGAACCGATATCTTCGTCATCACTCCCAAAGTCAACACTGTCGCTTCCCAAATCATTTTTTTTATCTTCATATTCATCGGTCGTAAGTTCCGGAACGCTTGTTTGAAGTTCATCTTCCCACTTATCAAAATATAGTTTAAGATTGGTTATAAGATAATCCGTAAATAACTCAATATCTTCTTCATTTCCCAAAAGATGATATGAATCCATTATGTTTTTCTGGATTGTATTAAAAGTTTCCAACGCCATATTTCGTCCGGTTTCATCTTCTCCGGGAATAGAAAAACGATCAAGTTCTTCGTCTTCTTCAGATTTTTTATTTCCTTGTATTCCGCCGGTCGGATTTTCTATATCAATAAACTTGTTTTCATCTTCTTCGTCTGAACCGAACTCAACATCACCTTTAATATCATTATCAGATAAAGAAACATCTACATCTTCACTTAACGACATCTCATCTTCTTCATCTTCTAACGCCGGTTTTGTTCGTTCTCTTTGAATATCATTCATTACAGCATTGACGATATGTGCTTTAAACGATTTTCTTTGTTCTGGAGAAGTAGTTAAATCTTTGTAATCATCTTCTAGTGCCGGAATGATTTTCTTTAGAAGATCTTCGAGAATATTGATTCCAGTAGATTGATGAGGAATACGATCTTCTTTGCTTTTTGCTTCCGTGATTCTTTTAAGAATGTTTTGAATGTTTTCGCGGAGTTTCATTTCTTCAATAAACTCTTTTCTATCAATCATTTTATAATCTTTTTGTTTACCAGATGAAAAAGCCATACCGCCTCCGGACATTCCTGATGATTCGTCGAGATCATCTTCACTTTCGACTTCTTTTATATCACAGCGCTCAAGACCTTTTCCATTTTTAGTTTTAACAATCGATTCTTGAATGATTTCTTCTATTTGTTTTTGTGTCAATGACATTTTATATTCTTATTATTGCTCCTTCGTATATTGAACTCGTAGCTTGTTCATTAACAATATTCCAAGCGGTATTTTTCTCTTCTTCGGATAAATGTTCTGGCATATACTCTTTAAATAGTTTTTGATTGTCGGAAGCAATAATATTTCTCAATTCTGTTCCGGAAATACCACTTGAAAACATCGGCGTGTTTATAATCTTTACTTTAACGCCCAACTTATTTTGATCCGACCATTCTTGTGCTTTGGAGAAGCGATCGTCTTGAGCATCTTTTTTGCCGAGACCAAACAAAATGGTGTCTCCAGGATTCATTGAAGACATAACATCATAAGCAGATTTAACCGGACTTGAATCTTTTGAAATCATTACTTCGATCTTTGGATCGTTTTGCGTAAACATTTTCCAAAGATATATTGAAACTTTTTTGGTTATAACAACTCGTTTATCAACGCTATGCCCCGTTCGTTCTTTCGGAGATACAAAAATATATACTTTTGTTACTTCTGGAATGTCCGCAAGATATTTGGCAACTTGATAGTGACCAGCGTGCGGAGGTTTGAACCCTCCAGGAACTACAGCTATCATATTTCCTGTATAAAGTTCATTAGAAGCGGTGTTTTGTTCAACTTTATTATACTCTACAATAGGGGTATGATTTTTTTCTCTACCGAAGCGCTTCATTCCACAGATTTGATTCGCTGGAGCAAAGCAACCCGTCATTTTATATGCTTTATTTTTATACTCAAAAACGATGCCTTCCATAGAAGTATTTATGCGATTTAAGTCTTTTAGTTTCCGCATATTAGATAAAAGAAAGTTAATATTTTCTCTATTTCCACTGGATTTTATTTCTTCTATAGAGTCGTTTATGGTTTGACGATATTTCTTGACTGCCGAAATATGATCGTTGATTAAAACGCTATGATTTCCATTTAAAAGTTCTGTTGAAAAGTCAGTAACAATCTCTTCTAAAGGAAATAATGCTCCTTGAATAATAGAAATGGAGCGCTTTTTGATTTCTGTGATGCGTTCTTTAAGTTCTCGCGGTGAACCTTTGGGTAATACAAGTTTTTCATTACCTAAAATATTCTCAATAACGATATTTTGAATAACTTCAGATACCTCTGGAAGTCTTTTTTCTACATATGGTGCTATTTTTGACTTCAAATACTCTTCAATCGTATTGCTTTCGCTTGTTTTTGATGAAAATAGTAGTTTTTCAAGACTTATTTTGGCGTTTCTGAAAACAAGATCGTTTTCAAGAGGATTTAGATCTCTTACTTTATTGGAAAATATCGGAATATTGTTTTTTGTTGATTTTTTTTCCAATATTTCAAGAGTTTCGCCGATATCATAAGAAAGTTCAGCAACATTTAAAGTCAAAATCTCATTTGTCTCTGGAATATATTGTTTGTGACCGTTATTATGAATCATAATGCCGGATTTTTCGTATTCCAAAAGGTTTTTTGCGTTCGGTCCAAATAAATCGGCGTTATAAAAGACCGTTCCTTCTTGAAACATCTCTTTTTTTACATATTTTGGAATATGTGAGAGAGCTTCATTAAAAGATTTGAGACTTTCAATATAAATGTTCTTTACTTTGTTCCCGCCGGCAAAATCTCGCTCCAATAAGACACCAAGTGTCATTCCGCCGGATCGAATATCACCAAGATTTCGCGCCAAAGTCGCTTGTTCATTTTTATATGATAATAAAGCGTTAAATCCGTCTATTTTTTCAACGACGGGAAGTTTTCCGGCGGATAACAAAGAAAATATTTTTTTAATATCGCGAAAGGTTAGTTCTCGATCATCGTAAATGTGATTTAAGTGACCCGATGCTCCAGCCATTTTATTCGTCCTTTTGAAATACCATATTTTTAACATATTGATTCATAAACTTTTCTTTTATTTCTGAATCATAATGATTTTCATTATATATTTCTTTATATTTATATTTCTTCATAAAATGATATATTTCAACAAAACTAAAAAACTTATATGGAATCTTTTTTTCTAAAAAACCTTGTAACGAATAAAAAGATTGTTTTTCTAATGTTATTGGAACCCGTAATAATAAAATGTATTTTGGAGAAAACAAACAAAACTTTTCTATTATTTTATCATCATTCCAACAATATTGAATAGCAGAGTTAGAATGAATGATATCAAACTTTTGATTTAAATCAATGTTATTTATTGAAAAACGATATTCTACATTATCAATATTGCCCCTATTCTTAATATTTTCACATATTCGTTTATCTTCAATAATAATATATTTTTTAATATTTTCTTTTTCAAAAATACTTCCAAAAACATTTATAAAATGTTCACCATAACTACCACCGTGATCTAAAATAGAAAGCGATTGTTTTTCTGATAAGAGAAGTTTCAAATATTGAATATAGATTTCATCGTGTTTAACGGACAATATTTGTCCAGAAGTATAAATGGGATATAAATAATCTGACGGTTGTCTTTCAACAATGTCTTTTATTTCGGACAATGTAAATCGTCCATCAAACATTTCCATTATCTCTTTGTTTGTTCTTCTAAAAGTTTGACTTGTTCTTCAAGAATGGATATTTTTTCCATAAGTTTTCTGCTATTTCGTCGGATTTCGTGAAGGTGTTGCTTTGCGATTGATAAATCGTTTTGTTCACGAACCGTTCGTGGAGTTAAACGATTTAAAATCTCTGAAAGCGCTTGAACATAACTCGTTAAAGTAGGTGTTGGAGTTTCACCTTCGTTTAAAATAAACTGGCGAGTTATATCATTTAGATTAATCTTCACTTTTCTTTAAACTCTTTCGTAAAGCAAATCCGCGAAGTTGTTTCTTTGGTTTTTCTTCTTCTATACGATCTTCCGATAAAACTTCATCTGTTTGTTTTTCAGATATCGCTTTTTCAACCATTTTTTCAAAATTTGGTTCTTTTTCGGTTCTTTCTTCGATATAAAGATCCAAATCATCTTTTTCGACATCCACTTTATTTAAAAGTGCTTTCTTTTCTTCTTTGATCTTATTTCGCAGTCTTTTTAGTCTTTTGCTGGGCATATTAAATATTATCCTCTCTATTTCCTTTTATTGTTTTATCCAAAGCAACAATAAGATCGTCAACAAAACCTTGTTGCTTTTCGTTTGATAGTTGATCATATGTTTTCTGAAGTTGTTTAATAGCATCTTGTAAGAGTCCAATCGGAGCGTGTTCACCTTTAAATGCCAGTTTTGAAACTTCCACCAAAGGTCCAGTATGCCATATCGAAAGCGGTTTGGCAAGTTCTTTGTCAACAACGACAAGACTTTTCGGATCGAGTTTATCTGCTTCCGGTTCGTTATACGAAAGACGAGTGTCTTCTTTCAATAAACCAAATTTCTTTAATAATGATTTTCTGACACCATCATTATGATTTTCAAAAAGTTTTGCGTATTCAATATCCCAAGACATTTATTTTTTCTTTTCTTCTTTTGCTACCCACTTTTTTTCCGGAGATAATATTAACTTCTTAATCGGACCTTCTTTTTGTTTATTTTTTGTCCATTCCGGATCGTCTTTGTGGATTTCTACGTGTTTTTCTTCAAGATTTTGTTCTTCGTCTAACTGCTCTTCTTCCTCGTCAAGTTGTTCGTCTTCTTCGAGTTCTTCGCTTTCTTTCAAAATCCCAAACTTCTTCATCAACGATTCATTCAAAGACTTGCGTCTACCTGAAAATATATCTGTAAAAGTTTCTTCAATGTGTTGTTCTTTTTTCTCTGACATTGTTGTATGTTGTCTCCTTTTTTTATAATCGTCTTCCCAATCTCTAAAAAGCATATTTCCTTTTTCGTATGCTTCTCGTTCCATTTCTCTTAAATGAGGATTTTTTTGAGCATATCCTTCTTCAGCGCTTGTTAGATTTTGAAAATTTCCTCTGGTATCTTGATTACTATGTAGGCACTCGTGGAATAAACTGCGTATAATGTCTTTTGGGTGTCTATTCGTAATATAGAGAACGATTTTTTTATTTTCTGGATCATAATGTGCCGTTTTACCAAAAAAATCTTTTGAGTTTTTACAATCAGATTTTAAAACAACTTTTAGTCCTTCTGGAAGTTCTATATGTTGTTTTAAATACTTAATAGATTCTTTTATCTTTTGTATTAACTCACTTTTATCTTCCATTGGTTTTATTACTTTTTACTTTTCTGTTTTTGATGCATTTTATCAACTTCTTCAAGAAGTGATTCCAGAGAAACGCCTTTTTCTATCGTTGGCATTTCAAAACCCTCAGAAAGTTTCATTTCAAGACGGCTATCCACTTCTTTTACAAGTTTACCAACCGCAATCTTTAAAATATTCATCGGGTTCTTTAATAATGAAGAAAGTCTTACCGTTATAGTATCTTTGATTCCCAGAACTTCTTGTAAAAATCTAAATGTATCATTGGATTCAATATGAGAAACAATATTTTTGATTTCTTCTGGAGTCTGTAAATCTTGTAACATTCTTTCATAAAAAAGCAATATTCTTGATTGTTTGTCAACATTTTGTCGTAGTTGTTTTGCCTGCTGTTCATCTTCTGGTTTGCTGATTTCTGGAGAACTTTTTTGTTGTATTGTTGGTTCTTTAACATCTATATCTGACGACGATTGATTGGCCAATTGATCAATATTCACTTTTTTTCTGGGAGTTGGTGGAACATCTGGTTGATTTGCTAGTTGATCAATATTCACATTGCGTCGTTGTTTTGATGCTGGTGTATGAGCACCAGTTTTTGACAGATCTATTTCTCCGGCGACATTAGGAGAAGTTCCGGCACTTCTAACATTTTTTTTAACTATTGGTTTTGGCGGTTCCGGACTTTTTTTTGGTTGTTTTGGTTCAACCTTTTTTGGTTTTTTCTTTTTGGGTATCTCCATTTTATCGGTTCCATCTTCGTCCATTAAAGAACGATTTAGTTCTTCAAGAATAAGCTTTTTTAAGAAATCATGAGTTACTTTCATTAGAGACAATCCTCCAATGATAAGTAGTTGTAAAGAATAAAATTAATATATTCATCTTTATTTCAATAATGTTTTATCATTTCTTCTAACTACTTGATATTACTGCGTTCTTTTTTTCTTGACAGCGGCGACAGTTCTGATAGACTGTTTTGTAGAGGTTGGAAAACGCATTCACCGAAGAAAGGAAAGTAAGATGCGTTACAAAGTGGCAGATTGCGTATCGAGATTTGGAAATACAGAAAATATCGGCATCATTATTGACATCGCTAGCGATCAACAGTATTATAAGGTCGCTTGGTTTACGAGTGATGGTCTTTCGGAGTTTGCTGAATATTGTGCCGATTATCAACTATGTGATACTCAAACGAATGAAGAAATTTGGTTCGAGTAAATAAAGTTCAAATCATTAACATTGAAAAGGGGTTTGAAAATGTTTCAAGTTCGCAATTTTCCACTATCGTCTGAAGATGTTTCACTTAATCCATATGAGGTAAGATGTATTCTCGCTGATCATTTTGAATACGCTCATTTTGATATCTGGGATGGATATGGATCTGCTACAGTGGGTGGTTGTCGCGTCGGCGATAGGGTTTATTATGCAGTTTCTTTTTGTTCTCCGGTTGACAATTTTGATCGGTCTATTGGTAGACAAGAAGCATATGACAACATGATCGACGATCTTCGGACTTCAATGCGAAGTGTATTTCATTTCAATGAGAAGACAGAAAATCTAACTCCCGCTCAAGTTTTTCAGATTGTTTTGGAAACGCATCTCAAAAAAATGCGTCAAGTTCCAAGTTGGTGTGGTCGTCACCCACAAATTACGATTCGTAATCGTCGTAAGAATCGATCAATGTGGAAGTGATATATTTACTATAAAGGAGTTTTACAACAAATATTTTTGATTTACCAAAATCTATATTTCAAGTTGGCGATTTGATTACGCTTTCGGGAAACTACGGAACGATCATAACTGGTCCTTTTTATGAAGGTGAATTTGCTCTTGAAAAATACATTTATTGGAAGTTGTCGATCATTTGGAACATACAATGTACGATTATGTATGCCCGAGAAAACTCTTTGATTTTAGTAAAAAGAAAACAAAATGATCTTTGAAACACTTGAAAACTTATCGAAATATCAAGTATTATCCGGAGTTTCTTTTGTTTTTGCCAAATTATGTAGTTTAGCGACAGTAGCAAATATCTTTGTTTCTATGGGTAACGCAAGTTTTCGCAACTATGCTTTATGGTCGTTAGCATTGACAATCTTTTTCATTCTAATGTGTTTTGTTTTTATTGGAATCCATTTAGTAAAAGAAAGTTCGTCAAATAAAGAAAAACAAATAGAAGAACTTCTAAAAGATCCAGAATGGAAACTACTTTTACAAAAGAAGTTGACTCAATGTCAATAGAAACATTAGAAAATGTATTAGTTCTCTTGGAAAATCGGTTAAAGCAACAGAGATTGGAACAACACTATTCGAGTGGAAATCCGAGTTGTATTACAAAAAATCACAATGGTCATTCTTTTGATACAGGAGTAACACGAGGTTTAAATGTTTCGGTTTGTATTGTCAGATCATTTATCAACGACACAAAGAAAAAGTTAGAAAGAAAACAAAATGTTTAAAGTAGGAAATCTGGTAAAACTGGTTGGTTTTTCTTGTGAAAAGAAAAAAACATTATTGGTACTTTTGTAAAAGTGCGAGGACCTCAATGTAAGGTGCTGTGGTTTTGGAATATTCCAGATTATTGTCATCGCGAAAGTTTGAATAAAACTTTTTGGTTTCATAAAGAACTCCAAAAGTTGCTTTAAACCCATAACCCTTTGATATCACAAAGAAAAAAAACTTCTTGACAAAACGGCGACTCTGAAACAAACTTTATTTGTCGTTAACACTTTTTCGCAGGAGACTATGTAATGGGAATCACGTTCAAGAGTTTGGGAAAATGTCTACCTCATGTCGTTGACATCCGTAAACCAGTTTTGCTCCGTTCTAGACACGGACAAGGAAAGAGCACATTGGTTTACGATTTCGCAAACGAGATTAAAATGCCCGTTGTTGAAAGACGAGCATCGCAAATGACCGAAGGTGATCTTTTAGGACTACCAAAGATCGATGGTGATCGAACCGCCTGGCTTCCGCCGGATTGGCTTCGCCAAGCTTGTTTGGAACCGGTTGTCTTGTTCATCGACGAAATCGATCGCGCAACGATGGAAGTTCGTCAAGGATTTTTCGAGTTATGTGATTCTCGCAAGATCGCCGGAAATCATCTCCATCCGGATACTTTGATTTTCGCCGCCGTCAACGGTGGAGAGAATACTGCTCAATATCAAGTTGGCGAAATGGATCCAGCAGAACTCGATCGTTGGACGGTATTCGATCTTGAACCATCTGTAGAGGATTGGCTTTACTGGGCAAAGGATAATGTGGAACTAATCGTTTGGGATTTTATCAATCAAAATCACGTTCATTTGGAACACAACAGCGATTTTGAACCAAACAAGGTTTATCCTTCGCGTCGTTCGTGGCATCGTTTTTCCGATTGTATTAAGAAGGGTGATCTCATTAAACCTGGAAAAACTACTCCTGTTCTATACAATCTCGCGTGTTCTTTCGTTGGTTTGGAAGCGGCAACGCAGTTTGGCGATTTCGTGAAAAACTATAAACATCAGGTAACACCGGGAAACATTCTTGACGAAGGTAAATTTGATCTCGTAAAAGACTTTTCAATCAATGATCATACATCTTTGGTTGAAAAGATTGTTACCCAAAAGCATCTTCAAAAGAAGTTTACAAACAAGGTTTCCAAGAATGTTGTAGAATATTTTAACATGTTGCCGTCCGAAGTTGCGATGAAATTCTGGACTTCGATCGGCATTGAAAACTCGGAAAATCTCGTAAAGATTCACAACAACATTCATATGCGACTCGTTAAGATGTTGAACGAAGAAGGCGTTATTGAAAAACTCGAAAAGGGCGAGTTTACGAACGAAGAACAAAAGTCCGCGGAACCAAAAGAAACAACCACGACTTCCAAAGAGAAATAACTTTTAAAAACTCTTAAAAAGAGATAATATAATGTCTTCTTCTACTAATTCCGCCCAAGAAGCACCTCCAAAAGAAAGTCAAATGACGCGCTACATTGATCATTTCAATCTCAATGATCACACTGCACGACTTCTTTTGGAGGAACCCTTTTTCGCCGCCCTATCGCGACGAATTAATAAAGTGTCGACCAAAGGTATACCAACTGCCGGTGTTCGTATCAATCCCAATACTGCGCAGTTTGAATTATTTTATAATCCAGATTTTTTTTGTTATCTCACGAACAAGCAACGTTTGGCAGTTCTTAAACACGAATATTATCATCTTATTTTTGAGCACGTCACTGGCCGAAAACCATCGGATAAAAATCTCCATAAGGTGTGGAATATTGCTACAGATCTTGCAATCAATTCATATCTTATGGATGAACTTCCAGACTTTTGTTGTTTTCCGGAACGAGGGATCTTCAAAGATCTCCCGAAAGAAAAAGCGGCTGAATGGTATTTCAATGTTTTGAAAAATCAAAAAGAGTTTATTGAAAAGCATTTTCCAGATTCTAAAATGTATGGTGCTGGAGCTGGTTCTGGAAAAGATCAACAGTTTGATAATCATTCTGAATGGATCGAAAACGACGAAGCGTCTCGTGAAATCCGCGAGATTGCCAAAGAGAAACTTCGCGAGATCGCACGAAAATCTGCTCAAGAGGCGAACGAGGCGAACTCTTGGGGTTCTGTTCCGCAGTCTTGTCGCGACAACATTCTAAAGTGGTTGGCGGGCCGTGTGGACTGGAAAAAGGTGTTACGATATTTTATCAAGATGTCACAAAAGGCGAATAAGTCATCGTCAATCAGAAAACTAAATAAAAGATATCCTTATATTCACGCCGGCAAAAAGTCGAATAGATGTGCTCGATTGGCGATTTCAGTTGATCAATCTGGATCTGTTTCGGATGAGTTATTGTCAAAGTTCTTTTCAGAGTTAAACGGATTATCACATTTGGCAGAATTCGTTGTAATTCCTTTTGATACCGAAGTTGCTACCGATGCCGTTTTCGTTTGGAAAAAAGGAGAGAAACGAAAGGGTCAACGAGTTCGTTGCGGGGGAACCGATTTTGATGCTCCGACTCGTTATGTCAACGAAAGAAGTTTTGACGGTCATATTGTATTGACGGATCTTTGCGCTCCGAAACCGATTCCGTCAAAGTGCCAAAGAATCTGGATGACCAGTCAAGAGCACGGAACGAACCCTTATTTTCAAACGAACGAGCGCATTGTGATTGTTGATTAAAGGAACTAAAATGGAAATGTTTTGGGGTATTTTATTAATCCTTTTCGCTGTTTATTCGATCGCTTGGTGGAGTAAATAAAATGTTATATTTATTTCTTTTTCTTTGTTTTCTTTGTATTGTCGGATCAATTTTTCTATCCGTGCGAGGTTTTCAAGGAAAGTTATCAAATTTTAACGCTGGATTCGGATGGTTGCAAACCGCATATCTTTCGATGATTATTATCGTACGAATGCTGATGGGGTGGTGAACTATGCGACTCGTATTTAGTATTAATGTTGAAGAATATGATACCGAAAAAAAAATGATCAAAGATATTCGGGAAATGCTTCATAGATTTTATTATGATGATTTGACCGAAGAAGACAAAGGACTTTTGGATACCGCTCAAGTTGCTTTGATTAGAGATGGAGACAGGGCAAGTCTGAATACGCTTTTACCGAAGTTACAGGGAAGGGCGGGAGAACATTATCAAGGAAGAAAGGCGTCGTTAGAAGAGATTTCTAAACTTGTGAGTGGTTAAAAGTAAAATGAAATTATAAAGAATTTTTAATCTGTGAAATATGTTCGAGTGAAATATGACCGTGATCAAATTCCCAGTGATGATTTTTACAAAGTCCGATAAGATTAGAAATATCATTTATTTCTGATATTAAAGTTTTTGGAGGAAATGAAGATATTGATTTTATATGACACGCATCAATGTGTAAAGTATAATCACATAAAGCACATTTTAACAAAAGATTATGTTTTTGGGCTATTTTCCGAGCGTGATATCTGACTCTAGAAAAGTGATTACAAGAAAACGATTTTGTTATTTTAATAGTTTCCAGCGTTAATGAGTTAGTAGGAATATGTTCTTTATCATAACAAGTTTTACAAAGATTAGTTTTTTTATCATTTAGTGGAATAGAACAAATATTACAAAAGTTAGTAAATGTTTTCACTCTTTTTGGATATTTTGTATTATTAAATATTGCAGAACATTTTTGAGAACAAAAGTTATTTGGAAACTTTTTTATTTCACTACGAAGTTTTAAAAATGATTTATAACAGTTTAAACATTCTACTAAAATCTTACTTGAAGCATTTTCTTTTCTATAGAGTTTTGCACAATCGTTGGAACAAAAATGTTTTTTACTTCTCTCTATTCGACATTTTTGTCTTTGAAAGGATTTAGAACATCTATGACATTTTATTTGAATAAGCATACGTATTCTCCATTTATTATAAGTAGTATTCTCATTGGGATTTGAAACAAATATAGAAGGTAGTATTAAGGGGCTCGGGCGGTTCAGTAATCGCGTCGGTCTTATAAACCGAGAAACCGTGAGCGACACACGGGAGCCCTATATAAAAGAGAAAATAAAAATGACATCAACAACCGAAAAACTTTCGCTTCTGGAAAATCACATTCTCTCAAAATATGGAATCAAAGTTGTTTATTCATATAAAGTTAAAACGGATACATATTATCCAGACAAAAAACTTATTGAAATCTGTCCTCGTCAAATAGCAAAACATAAACTTTATTCTTTATTACACGAAGCGGGACACATTCTCATACAAACACCATACGCCAAATATGTTCGCAAGTTTCCTTTAAGTCACCAGACAACTTTATACGGAAAAGATTATCGAATAGATGTTTTACGAGAAGAATATTTTGCTTGGGACAAAGGGTTTGATTTATCAAAGGAGTTAAAACTTGATATCAATGAAGAAAAATATTATAAGTATGCCCGAAAGTTTTTATGGGGGTATATTAAATGGTTAATGAATCCTGGTAAAAGATATCAATGGATTACCTAAAAAAAATAAGAGTTGGAAGTCTGATTACTTGGAAAACCAACGATTTTATTAAAGATTACTTATTTAATACAGGAATTATTGTTTTAAAGACCGAAGGTTATTTTAAAGTTTATTGGTACAATAGAAAAATAAATAAATCGTATTTTTTACAACATTCATATGGAGCGATTTACAATATTATTGTTTTGTCATATTAAAAAGTATTTATTATGATGTCCGCAACGAAAGGAACTTGAAATGATGTCTACTAACGACAAAGAACTTTCGAATGCCGAACTCGAAGCAATCCTTTCCAGTCTTAAAACCTTAAAGGATCTTGAAAGATTTGATTTGTCCACAAACGACGAGATCAATCTAAAGTTACTGGATATTGAAAAAGAAATCGCTCTTTATCTAAAGAAGAACTTTTATTCTGATCTCTACGTTGGAAAAGATAGTTTGGGGCTTGAACTTTATAATGTTCGTTTTGATCCAACTGTTCCAGGGAAGGGTTTTCGCGGCAGAGCAAAAGATATTCGTAATACCACCATCGCTTATGTGTGGTATGATATGAAGTCCAAAGAAATCGTCCACACCCCAGAACAATACTCCTACAATAAACGAATGAACTAATCTAAAATACTTTAAAGATTTTTAGATTTTACTTTAGGTATTATTTGTTATATACTATTGTTTTTTATTGTTGCCGCCGATAAACCTCTTGACAAAAAGCCGTTAAACTGTTATAATGATTATATAATATACGATATAGATAATATGAAATGTTTTTGTAAATAAGAATCAACGCCTAAAAAGGAAAAAGAAAAAAGACAACTATGGACACTACGGTAAGAGATTTAGAGAATAGAACGAAATATGTATTTATTATTCAATGGATTGACGATGAAGATCTTTTAAGAAAAGCAGTTAAATATAATGAAAGAGATGCCAACAATCACCTTCAATCATTACTGGACGATGGATTTTCGGCGTGGATAACAAAAGAAAAAAAGAAATAAAAGTTGGTGACTTGATCAAAGATACTTGGTATGATGATTCGTTGGGAATAGTATTAAAAGTTGATCAATACTCTTATAATGTATTTTGGATTAAAATGTCTATAGGATTAACAGAAAGACATTTTGAAAAAAATCTTCATTATGAATATGTCGAAAGGATTGAACAATGACCATTCAAACCCAACAACGCGAAAATCAATATCTTGATATCATCAAGTCTACTGTTGAATCATATGAGTTTATCAAGACTTGCTTGAATGCCGAGTATAGTCCTATTCATCACTTCAATACGATTGAACTAACTTTGGTTTCTAATGTTCCTTCGTATACCATCCGCACCGAACTTCAAGAAAAGCTTTCCGATAAGTTTCCTCAACAACGATTTGCTTTTAAATTTATGGCGTCATCATAAAAGAAAATATTATGCGAGATCAAAAACTAATCAAAAAGATTAAAGACTTTTCAAAGGAATAGAATAAATGTTCTTTATTTCTTCTAGTGCCCGAAAAATTCTTGAAGCGGTAACAATCGCGGTTGTTTCGGCATTAACTATTTCGGTCGGAAATAAACTGATCGAAAAAGCGTTTAAGGAAAAGAAAGAACAACCAGAAACCGCTTCAACCACTTCAACAAAAAAGAAGCGCCCACCACAAAAAGAAAATAATCAATAAAATGCGAATCTTAAAAACTCCATTTACATTTGATATCAAAAAACATTTTTCTGAGGAACAACAAAAAGTATTTAACATTTTAACTTCCGTTCCTGGATGTTATATTGCTGGCGGAGCTGCTTTGGCAATGTATGATAATAATCCAGTGATATTGAAAGATTTTGATGTTTATTGTAATACGAAAACCATTCGTAGAATCGTTTATAATAAAATGTATGATGTATTTGGTTCGCCGTTAAACTATCCAACTTATCCGGGAAATGGAAGTTATCTTTATAATTATTTAACTTTTTCTACACTTACACAACTTATGTTAAATAAAAGTAAAAGTTTGAAAAGCCTGTTTCGTTCATTTGATTTTACAGTTTGTTGTTTTGCTACAGATGGTAAATATTACTACTTTACTCCGCAAGCAAAACGCGATCTCATCAAAAGAGAAATCGTTTGTAATGAAATTACCAGTAATGAATTAAAAACAATATCTCGCTTAAAGCGTTATAAATCAAAAGGATTTCGTTTAAATAATGAAAAGTTCTGGAATACTTTTAACAAAAAGAAAAGAACTTTTTCTTCTGGAGATATGATTAAATCTCTATCTTTATATCACGACAAACAAAGAATATTGGTTTTAGATAAAGACAAAAAAGTTTATAAATGTTTTAATATTTATAACAAAAAGATTTATTTTGTTATATCCGATGTTCTTGAATCAAACTACAAAATCGTTAAGACAAAATGAAATACAAAATCGGCGATTTAATAGAAAATATTATTTGGGGAAGTATCGGATTTATTTATGATATAGAAAATAATAGATATTATCGTATGATTTGGTTTTATGATATTGATAATAAAAAAGGATATCATTGTGAAAGTTGTTCAATATCTTTAATAGATACCGATAGAACAGTATTATTGGAGAAATAAATAAAATGTCATATTGTAGATTTAGCGAAGGCGATGTATATATGTTTTATCATTGCGGAGGGTTTATTGAATGCTGTTCTTGTTCTCTTGCTCCGCTCGTAAACACCATATGGACAAAAGGACACAAAAAAGGTTCGTTGTTTGAAGAATGTGATCAATGTCAAGGTTCTGGATGTGAACACTGTTGGTGTAAACACTGTCAAGGTCAAGGGTGTAAATCCTGTATGATGCACGGAAGTTTATCGTTTGAAACATTTGAAGAGGCGATTGAACACCTAAAAGAACATCAAAAAAATGGTGACGATTTTCCTTCAGATGTATTTGATATGTTGGAAGAAGACATTAGGACCGAAGGTAGACCGAAAAAAGTAGTTTGTAATGACGACGAAGTTGATGAAGAAAATGAATAAAGAAGATAACGACCGATATCAAAATCAACCTTGGTATATCAAGTTATGGAGACGAAGATATTATCTTTTGATTCCATATTTTACTATTGTTTGTTATCTATATAATATTTTCATGGTGTCTAAAAACGAAGAACGATTATCTCTTAATAAATGCTGGAAAATCAATATTGGGTTAGCACAAATGAAAATGAAATGGTATTATGATTGGAATGAAATGAAAGAGAAATTAGATAAAATAGATAAAATAAAAGATGGACAAAATAGGTTAAATAAAAATGTATAATGCTATTATTGGAAAAATCAAGATCTATCCTCACCCTAACGCAGATAGACTAAAAATGGGCGTTATTTGTAATACAACGGTTGTTGTTGGGTTAAATATTCAAGAAAATGATTTAATGATGTTATTTCCCAGTGATGGACAACTCTCTGAAACTTTTGCCATCTCCAACAATTTAATCAGTTATTCCGATCCGCAAACTGGTGAAAAAAAAGGTGGTTATTTCGCAAAAAATCGTCGCGTCCGCGCTCAAAAGCTACGAGGCGTTAGTAGTGATGGATTCGCCTGTGAACTTTCACTTTTAAAAAATGCTGGAGTATCTCAAAAAACTATTGATTCTTTAAAAAAAGGGGATCAATTTAACGAGTTGGATGATATTTCTATATGTAATAAATATATTACGCCCGCAACAAAACAAGCGTTGGCCCATAAGGCAAATCAAGTTAAAAAAACCAATAAAAGATTTCCGGAACACTATGAGACAAAACAGTTACGTTATGAAATCGATAAGATACCTAACTATTCAATATTATACATAAATCTCAAAGTCCACGGAACTTCTGCCAGATATAGTTTTGTTCATGAAGAAATCGCCGTTAAACCTCCTTGGTTTAAACGCATCTTTGGCGCCAAACCAAAAACAAAACTTGAATATCGTCATCAAGTTGGCACTCGTCGAGTCATTCTTGATAACGAAAATGTTATGGATTTTCACGGAAATGTTCAATATCGTTACGATTTTATGAAAGATATTTTTCATCTTCTAAAAAAAGGCGAACTTATCTATGGTGAAATCGCTGGATATCAATCTGAAAATGTTTCTATTATGCCATCGGTTTCAACTTCAACAATAAAAGATAAATCGTTTTCAAAAAAGTATGGTCCTACTATAACCTACAAATACGGCTGTCCTAACGGAACTCATAAGTTCTTTGTTTATAGAATAGCAATGATAAATGAAGATGGTTACATTATAGATTTACCTTGGTTACAAACAAAGAAAAGAGCAATGGAGTTAGGACTTCAGTGTGTTCCAGAGTTTGAAGGTCCATTTGTTTACGACGGCAACAAAGAAGAACTTTTAAATAAAGTATTACAATATGTAGACGGTCCGGATCCATTAGATGAAACTCATATTAGAGAGGGTGTTGTGGTTCGCATTGAAAATGAAAACGGTGTATCGTTCTTAAAAGAAAAATCTTTTAACTTTAAAGTTTTGGAAGGAATTGCGAAAGATAATGCCGATTATATTGATTTAGAGGAACAGGAAGGGTAAATTTTGCACAATGAAAAATGAATCTTATTTAGAGAAGATTGATAAGATTGATTTTACAATTTTAAAGGTTGGAGATTTACTATTTGATTATTATGATTGCGTAGCGGATGGTCGTTGGTTATTTGTTGTAAATAAAACCGATACACATATAACTTTTTTGTTTAACTTCAAACAAATATTTAAACCTTTTTTATTAAAATATTGGGATAATAAAGCAAATAAAAAAATAAACAATGGATATAGTAACAAATATCGCAAATATTTTATCGTTACCAAATCGGTAACGAAATAACTTTTATGAAACCGAAAAGAGGTTCTGATATATCGATACACTACATCGATCTTAAAATAGGAGATCTAATTTTATTCAAAAATGAACCAGAATATGTAGTATTAAAGAAAAACGAAAAAACAATAATAATGTTTGATATCAAAAGAACAAAAATATTTGAATATAATTTATGCTATAAAAATGTTTTGGGCGCGTTACTTTATTGTGGATTATCAAAAAGATATATGAAAATATTATAATATGTCTTCAATAGAAAATAAAATATATATTAAAGATTTGAATGTTGGCGATTTGATATTGGATCCGATCGATGGAGCGATATTTGTGTTTGAAAAAAACGAAAGAAAAACTTTCGGTATATTCTATAGAACAAAAACAATTTTTTTAAATATTATTTGAAAGTAGTTTATTATACCCGGGTAAAGTGTTATTCGGCCCTCACAACAACACAGAGAACTCATAATCTAGGATATATAATGAAACTTTTTGACAGAGATCTTTTTCAAACGAAGCAAACGATGAACCGTCTTGAGCGGATTGTTTTACTTATTTTTATTATGTCGATGACAAGCATTATTGGTGTTGGGGTATGGTTCGTGTGGAATCATTATTATTCCCCGATAATATTATGTTCGGCATTATAATAAAATCATTTACTTCTTTTGTGTCCGACAACCTCATTTTATGTGTCTGACAGTTGGCCATGGCAGCCAGTATATCACACGCGCCTTTTTGGCGCCGGCGTCCTTCGGCGTCTCCACGGGCTGCACAGACGCCTTCCGGACGACGCTGGAGAACATTCATCAAGTCAGCTCTCCATCGCCGTCATACAATAAAATATCTCTCTCGATAACGCCAATATCGATCAATAACATTGCGAATGTTATTGAAAAGAAAAAGCGTTATTATTATTAAAAAGATCTTGACAAACACTCAACAATATTATATACTTGTGTTATGAATGAATGCGAATATATCGAACGTATTATGTCGATGGTAAAAGTTGGCGACCTTGCAAGACACAAGCGTTGTTCAAATATCGTAATGGTTTATAAAATAAAAATGTTTAAACATTGGTGTGAATGTTTCGTTATTCCAAAAATGGTCAACACCGACGCGCCTCTTTATAAATATTCATCCTTTGTTGACGACTTTCATCGAATACCTCATTATAAAACCATTTCAAAAGGCAATCAAAAATGAACATCGGCGATCTTCTGAAAATAAAAGAAGAAGACTATACTGTCGCCAAAACAACATATTCGGTTATATATGCGAAAGATGGAAACCTTTTTTGGATATATCCACCGGTATATGATCGATATAATCAAGTATGGCGTGGTTTTTCTATTAAACGTATGGATCCAAAATATCGCGATCACTTTTGGTGGTCCATTCGAAAAGTTGCCGGACACAAAGAAAAATAAAATGAATCATTCAATATATAAATTAAAACTTCATCATGATGATATTAATGTCGGCGATCTTGTTATTAGTTATGATGAAAATGAAAAAAATATTCGCATCATCATAAAAAAGAATAAAAAACAATTAAAATATTATAGAATGCGCTCGACAAGTTTATTTTCCAAAGTTTATATGGAAACGATTCCTTTCGCACGCATCGGCCCAAACGATGTGTTTTATCGTGTATATCATATACCAGCGGGCAACATAAAATAAAATGATTTCAAAACCAACAAAGCCAAAAGCCGGCGATCTCATAAAACATATATCTTGTTCCAATCATGTTATGGTTCATGAGATAGATGAAAAAGGTTTTGTTTATGTATTTCCAGATTTAAAGTCAACTTTTTGGACAAATCATTCGTTCAATTCATTTTATGATTATCGTAATTGTAAAATAGTAGTTCGGACAACATAAAAATAAAGGAGATATAAATGAACAGCCCGTTTAAACCAACTACAAAGGAATATATTACAGACGATAGGTTATTTAAAATTAATGAAGATTATATAACAGACGACGAAGAGAGCCCAGACTACTATGGACCTAAAACATTACCCATCGGAAGAGTATCTCTAAAAGAAATTATGGATGCTTATAAAGATATAGATCCAGGTTGTGTTTATATTGAGGCGGGTTATGACGAGGGTTGGAATAAAGGAGAAAAACTTTACATTAAAATCCCAAAAACAGATGAGATGTTTGCTGAACGGATGAAGAAATACGAAATAGAAATGGTTAAATATAACGAATGGTTGACACAACAAGAATATTGGAAAACTCCGGAAGGCAAAACAGAAAAACAAAGAATCAAAGAAGAGAAAAAGAAACAAAAACTTCTCAAAGAAATGGAAAAAATTCAAATAAAGTTAAATATATTGAAGGATGCGGAATGATAACAAATCGATCGCGGTTATCATAAAGAAAAAGAATGTTATCGATGCGTGGACACAACCGATACAACAATCGATAAGTGCGGTAAGTGGTCGATTGGGTAATGGGAGATATAAGAGAAATAAAGATAATAATGAAAAGAGAGAAACGAGCAGTAAATGAGAAGGAAGGAACGGTAAGGTCGTGTGTGGACGATAAGTGGACGATTGGATAATGGAAAGATAAGAGATAATGAAGATCGGGTGTGGACGGACGTTCGCGAACCAAACGGTTGTATTTCCGAAATAAAATAAATAAAACCTTAAATCTGGAAAAATGGTCCGGGCGTTACGAATGGATATGCGCACCCACTAGTGGCTACCCGAGTAGCCGGCTAATATACTATCCGGCTTCTGGACTTGCCGGCAATTCGACAAGCCACGGAAGTTGCGAAAGCCTGGCGACTCCGTTAGCCACGGCAAACCCGATAGCCGCCTGGCTACCAGACTTGCCGTGGCTGCAGTGTTAGCCGGCTACCATCGCCTTGCGCAGCTTGCCAAGTGCCCGATGCTTTGCATTGCCTACGTCAATCTGCGAGATTCCCAGCATATCCGCGATATCCTTGTTACGCTCGCCATTCAAGATCCACGTGAGCAAGCATTGCTCGTACTCGCTGAGAGACTGCATCGCCCTGCGGAGCCTATCAGAGTCCACTGCCGATGCTAGTGCCTCTTCTGGCGTATTGGACTCGTCTGCTACTGCTGCCGCTTGATCGTCGCCTGCCACGGTCCTACGATGGCTGGCGCCCCGCAGATGGTCCATGGTCGTCTGATATGCGACCATACCGCACCATGTTCCGAGCGATGCGCCACGGCTCGGATCGTACTTGTCAAGGGTTCCCTCGGCGAGTCTGAGGTATGTTGCTTGCACGCAATCATCACGATCCTGCAGGCGATTGAACTTGGCAAGCTGCTTGCTTACCAGGCCACAGATCAAGCCGTGGTATTTGCTGGCGACGGTCTGGAGGTTGGCAGTTTCCATTGTCGATCCCTTTCGTTTCGTTAGCGTCTGTAGCTACTATGAACGATAGAGAATCGGTTGTCAAGCGTCAAAAGAAAAGTTTTTTCTCTATAGGCGCCCCGCAGAGACGTTTTCTGGAGTCGGGTGTTCTTATCGGGACCCTCGAAAAAAACGGTTATTCGCTCGAAGCCTACCGTGCTGAGACCGCTCGTAATGCTCGAGTGCCTGCGCAAGCTCCGAGCCTACGCGCCGCTCGTAAACGTCCCTGGCGAGCCATAGGAACGCCTGGCGTACCTCGGGAGTCAGCACGATCCCCGTTGCCCGATGGCGCCATACCTCGTGGCGAACATCCGATCGGGCGCGCCGGGCGGCCCACAAGCCGAGACAGACGGCGAGGAATCCAACGGCGAGGGAAAGCGCAACAATCATTTCGATGGGATTCATTGTTTATCGTCCTTTGTTGGTTCGTTCGCGAAGTTATACGATCGCCGCTGGGATTTATTTGCTGCCGGGCACAAGAAAAAAGAACATTAACGCTATCCGTTCGATAGCGTTAATCGCTTCGAATCAAGTACATCGCATGCTCTGAGGAACCTATCCCGGTCGAATCGCGGGTTATCCACTTGGAATAGATCGGCTACATTGCCGATAATGCGCCAGATTGCCTTATCAGCGTCGGATCCTTCGTTTTCCAATATCAGCTCATGACGAAACATATCCGCAAACTTCTGATAGTCCTTTTTTGTCATCGGGAAGCCTTTCGTTGGGTTCGAAGGGTTATACGATCGTGCTAAAGGTTTATTTGCTGCCGGACACAAGAAAAAAGAACACTTGATTAAGATCTCCTTAGAGCTAGATAGAAATTATTCTTTCTGGATAACCACCGAAAGAACCGGCTTTCAATGATATTCACTACTTACGAAAAGTCAAGTAGTTTAATGAAGAAACTCCCTAAGCGATGATAGAATGGTACCAACGAAAGGGCTAGCCGAAACAACCGACTTTCAATGATATCAAGTGGTTATCCAGAAAGAACAATTTTGATTGACTTTTCCTTAGGGCTAGATAGAACGGTACCGAATGCATGCCGCCCGTAAACAAGCTGTTTTCAATGATATTCAATACTTACGAAAAGTCAAGTAGTTTAATGAAGATCTGCCCTAAGCGATGATAGAATGATATCACCGGCAGGGCACCCACGTGGGCACGTCCTTCGAGCATGCTTTCAAAAATCGATCACGATCGAACCTCGCGCTGTCGGCCTGAAACAGATCAGCAGTTTTGCTAATAATGCGCCAGACCACTGCGCGTTCATTGTCACCATCGGCGGCCACTAGTAACTCATGCTGAAACATATGGATAAACCGCTGGTAATCTTTCTTTGTCATTAGGGAACCTTTCGTTGGCGTTCGAAAAGTTATACGATCAAGGACGATCGATATTTCATTTTATTTTTTGTTCAATGATCTCGCGCGGTTGTCACTTTCTTTTTGATATGGTGAATTTTGGCGATCGGGGTACTATTTACTGTAAAATAGCGGTCCAATCGCCCCCTAACCGCTCCATTTACCCCATTTTCAATCAAAAATTCCCATCCTACCCCAAACAGCGGGTGGCTACCAAGGGTAGTCAAAGGTTTATATATTTTTTCTATCGTAACTGCCTTGTCCGTTCTTACCCTGTTTGTTACGCCCCTTTCATATTTTTTCTTTATGTTAACGCCGAACAATGATCGCGCCTTTCGCTTCCATTATCGTCAACCATACGTTAAGCCCAATCGAATCCGTACTTTTCAAAGATGTTAAATCTCCATTCCATCTATGACCTTGCGTCGTTCCCTCATGTCCGATGCAACCTTCGAACAACGATCGCACATTATCATCCGGCAAAGCAAGATCGAGATTCGGATCTTCCCAGATATTCTTTACTGGATCGTTCGATTCGGTTAGCATCTTTTCCTTATCAACTAAAACCGGCGCTTGGCTTTCTTCGAGTCTCAAGGGTCCGCGTGAATACGTTCCAAATGACGATCGTCCTTTCTCATAATATCCAGCCAAGCCCTTGATCACAACGATCGGTTTATCATTCTTGGTTGGCATTGAAAGATCCTTCTGTTGATTGCTTGTGGAGTTATACGATCGTGGATGGGTTTTATTTTTCATTTCTCCGAAACAAAATAGGGTCGCAATTCCCCTCGAATATCCCAATAATGTCCACTATGTGTTGCCAGATCGCAAACCTCTTTCGGACCATAGTCGAGCTTTTCGTAATAGTCCTCGCGATCCCTATGGGTCGAAACAATCTTACCATCAGGCATCGTATAACAGAACACAATTTTGCGCGCAATCATATCGCGCGTTGCTTGCTTCCAACCATCGCAATAAGAAAAAACCCATTGCGGGCACTTTGCTTTTTTCAAGGATTCGGTGATCTCGCATTCCTCCTTATTGATATCGCTGGAAAGCATACCATAAATTTGTGCTTTGCTGTAAAGATCGGCAAGTTGTCGAATCGCACGATTTTGATGATTGTATGCAGTCTGGAATTTCATTTGCCGATCCTTTGTTGGATGGTTCGATCGGTTATACGATCGGGAGCGGTTTTTATTTTTGTTATCGCTCCCGATATCGTTATCCTTTGTCGCGCGCGCCTGGCGGGGCCATCATCGCCGGCGCGATCCTCGGCCAAATTGGCCAAATGTTACCATTGTGGATGGGATCGCGTTAGCGATGAACTTTGCCATATCGCCGTACCAGTTTTGTGCGCGCGCTAGGCGAGAATATGGCAGGTTTTCAAAATTTTGCTTGAGATATTCCAATTCATCGCCGTCCGCTTGTATCTCTGTGACCAAATTTTCCGTATTCATAACTCTCAAGGTTTCGCCCACGTGCCATTGTACCTCTTTTCCGGAATTCAATATAATATAAAGTGCCATCGGATGTTCCTTTGTTGGAAAGTTATACGATCGCCACTGGAGAATATTTGTTTTAACTCATCGCAGAATAAGCGATATGATTCTGCAGTGTTAGATCGGCTTCTCGTTTTGCCTCACTTTTGGTTCCAGCGGTCCATACGCTAACAACACACCGTCCGTAATGATACCAGTCGCAAAGCCAACCGCTATCCTTCTTTACCATTTTTAGAGTATATTGTTTCCTTTTGTTTTCCATTGTTTTTTTTACTTCGCCTCTGTCTCTGTTTCTGACACGTTGAATCCCGTTTGCGTCAAGATTGCCCACAACGTTTTGACGTGCACGCTTTCGACCTTGTTTGCGTCAAGTTCATTCAGCCAGTTTCGCAAAATCTTTTGAAATTCCTCTCCGGTCATTTGACTTACATGTTTCCAAGCCATTGGATTGATCCTTGTTCGTTTCGTTCATAAGGTTATACGATCGTCGGCAGGATTTATTTCAAGCCTTCTTTCTTTTTGTTACCGCCGGAATTCCGGCCGCCGGAGACTTTCCTTGCTGCTCTGCTTCCGAATCCAAATGATCCAGAGCAATATCAACCACTTCGTTCTTTACCTTCGTTGTCGTGTTGTGCAAAGCCTTTAGATTGTTCCAGAAAATCGTCATATTCTGGCGTGCCAAAGCCGATCGGGCTTGCACCAGCGACTTTTCGATGGTTTCGAGAAGTTCCACAAGCGCCGTCTTTTCGTTTAGGGTGAGCATTGTTGTCTTCTTTCGTTTATGTGTTGTGGTGGGTTATACGATCAATGCTGGAATTTATTGCCGATAAATGAAGAACATTTCGCCGTCAAGTTCCGCTTCGTTTTCCTCGCCGTCATAACCTGAAATGAAATGCCCTCTGCCATCGGCAGAAATCGCATCATTGACAAAGTGATCAAAATCCTTGATCAGCGCTCGGATCGTATCGTTGGCATCCTCGCACTTTTCCTTTTGAAACGATTGAATCATTTTCTCCGCTTCCAAGGGTAGATCCGTATGTGACAGAATGAAACCGGTATTGAATGCCCAAAAACTTTGCTCGATTTGTTCCCTGCAACGCGTATTGGCTTCGTCATTGGTCAACACAAGAAAGTTTTCCCGTTCGCCGGAAACTTCAAAGCAATCGCTATCATAATCGTTTCGTGAAACATCCTCAAGATCACAATCGAGAAACTTTGCGAGGGCTTTTGCTTTTGTCATTGGATTAAAACCTTTTGGGCGAATACTTGATATAGCTTGCGTGGCATTTGAAAAACCTTTGTTGTGGTGTTCGAAGGGTTATACGATCAAACTGCGGATTTATTTTGTTCGTTTTCGACCTGTTCGACAACATCGCTCTCACTCTCACTCTCACTCTCACTCTCACTCTCACTCTCACTCTCACTCTCACTCTCACTCTCACTCTCATATTTTGCTACGATCGATTCGGCGCGCGCGATGGCTTGTCCGTATGCAGAATTTGGACCATTATATCGCGAGTCCACTTCCGTTGCTATGCGAATCTTTTTTAGGATACAACGCGATCGAATGTTTTTCAATGCTCCAAGTGTCGAATCGATAATCAAAACCCATACATTGCGATTGCGCACATATCCTCGCGCCCTACCGTGACTTGGAGCGCTGGGAGTATAAATAACCATTTCAAATCGCATTGTGCTTGTTCCTTTGCTGCGGTGTTCAATGAGTTATACGATCGTCGACATATTTTCTTTTGAAGAATCTTTCGAGTCCTACCTTAAAAAAGAAATTGTGATCAATGTCATTTGCTTTATAGGTTTCGCGCATACAATTAAAAAGAACATGGCTTAACTCGTGAATAAATGTAATGTATAGTTTATATTCCGTGCCGTTGGAGATTTTGATCGTTCTTTCATATGGTATCGTAACTCCGTTACATTGTTCAACATTATCTGAACACAGCACTGAATCTGAATCAAAGAATGTTATCTGTGTTATCGGAAGTTCTTCGTTTGCCATACAATCGAGCGTGGCATCATTAAAAACATTTCTCCAGAAATCAAGCGTTTCTTTTGTCCACACTTCGATCATTGTCTGCTTTGGACCGTTGATATTCTCCAATTTAACGTTCGAACCGTAACTTGTTCTATAGATATGATACGGTTCGATCGGATCGATTATTTCACAGCCGACACAACAAATAACCACAATCAAAATATTTTGTTTATTGACCATAGACATTACCCTTGAAAACATAAAGATCATAAGATCCAAAAGACTTTGATTTTTCCGAAAGTTTGTCTCCCAATTCCCCAAGTCCACGATCCCAGAACCCTGCGCCATGGCCATTGCGCGTCAACCAAAAATCGTGTCCAGCGTGGCTTTCATCGTATTCCTCATAATATTCCATAAGTTCGACTTTTGCATACTCTTGAAAATCTTCACATTCCTTGATCATTTTTTTTAGAATCTTTGAATCAATATCCTCAATTCCATAGTTATCTTCTAGTGATGCTTCCATTTCGCCGTCTTCCGACCATTCGGTCGAAGACCATAAAGCACGCTCAAGATAGCCTGTCACAAAATCACTTAGATTATCAAGATCGATCGTCATTTTGTTTCTCGCTTGTTGGGTTGCTTGTGGAGTTATACGATCGAACCTGGAGATTATTCGCTAGAATCTTCGATAAATGAATAATTTTTATACAATGAGCCATCTATATATTTTATCATAATATAACTAAGTTTATTTCTATTTTCTCCAAAAAGAATACCATATAAACTCAAGATCGATTCTGGATTACCAACAACACTATTGCACGAAGAATCTTGTTCGTCATATGCCCATTGCAGTATTAACATTTTCTTTGTTTTCCTTACTTTTTTAGAAAAACAAATTTAACTTTGTTTACTCGCTATCCGGAATTTCATTTGTCAGAACATCATAGAAAATCTCTTTAATGTAATCTTTGATATCGTTTCGATTCTTTCCGGAAACCTTCACATTAATCTGATTGTCTAGCGAAGCGGTAACGGTAACTCTGTGGTTTGTCCAATCATCATAAAAACCATTTTCGTTCATATGATGAAATGCGGTAAAAAACATAAGCTTTTCGCCAGTTGAATAATCAAGATCGATCGTTGTTCCAGAGTCAAATCCCGATCCGCTGGGCATACGATTCTTAACAAGTTCTTCGATCTTTGTGGTATGGTTATCAAACCATACGTCATTGTCGTGCTTTTCGCAGTTACGGCGCGCCTGAACTGTGCTGGCGAATACTTGATATAGCTTGCGTGGCATTTGAAAAACCTTTGTTGTGGTGTTCGAAGGGTTATACGATTCAGGCTTAGAAACATTTTAGCAATCCGCTTTGATACTGGTCAATGCTGCTTCCATGAATGAAGTTGTTTGTTTCTTTTTCTTTAGAATGGCGCGCATTTGTGCTTCTCGACGCTTCAGCCAATCGATCCAATCGAGTGTACAACGAAGACATAAGGCGCAAGTTTCGGTCCATTTGTGCCCCGTGGCGGGGTGGAAAGGACCGCGACAGATTAAACATTGCGTTGGGCAAGTCATTTTATTGTCTCCGGAGAGTTATACGATCGTCAATCGGATTTATTTCTTTTTTGTTGTGCCCGTCGCAAACATCGGGAATCGCTCGCATATGGCAGGACCGATCCATTTTGATACTCTTTTGCTATACTATCAATCAAATTGGACGGCAGTGTTTTCGCAATGATAGTTGCCCAACGATTGATATCACGATCGGACAAGGGAGGTTGAATTGGCGCAATGTCGCTTGCTTGCGATTCTAGGGACCTGTGCGCCTCGTGGGGGCGTCGGGAAACATTTTGTGATGCGTTATGTCCATTTTGCTTAAATCGCCTCTCACGAGAAAAAAACACTCTCTTTTTTATAATCCTTTCCGCACACCAAAAAGAAATCCATCCCACGACAAATCCAATGAAATATATGCTCGTTGTCCAAGATGGAGATCCCCAAGAAAATGCCCAACAAATCAAAAAAGCTGGCGATACGATCGAAAACAATCTTAAAAGTTTCATTAGTTTTCATTTGGTTTTGTTTTTCAAAATTCCGGCATATCCGGTTTGATCATTCCCAAAAGCAACGCTTGTTCCGCTCCAATAACCTTGTGCTCGCCACACTCCGGACAATCGTAGCCTTCCGCGTCAGGTTCGGTTGTGTCACGAGTGAAATCTTGACAAACCGGACACCAGCCTTGATATGAATCAACGGCATCTTGATAGTCTTCGAAGGAAACGACGATGGTTTTCATTTCACTTCTTCCATATTTTTATAGTTTCTTCAGTAGCGTCTTCAAGTGGACACCAATCAGGACAACTATCAATATCTTTAATCTCTTTTTTGTTCATAGCAAAACAAATGTGGTATTTTGCTTCTTGATAAAAATGATGATCGGCGGTATATACTTCCTTTCTATTCCTACAATACATACAACTTGGTACAAGAATCACCATTTGCTTCATTGCCCCTGCTCCGCGCAACTTCCGGAGCAAACGGAACGAGGTTCGCCCATATCGCACTCGAAACGGTCATCATCATCATTGTTTTCGTCAAGTTCATCGATCATCTCGAATGTCTCTTGACGATTTCGAGAACGATTGTAAGCCACCTTGCTTTGATGGGCGAGATCCCACTTGTTTCGAATCGGATGAAGATTCTTGTGTCGATTGATTTTCATTGTCGTTCTTTCATTTGTTTCGTTAGTAATTCGTTAGTAAGTAGGTTCGTTATGTTATACGATCGAAACTGAAGATTATTTCTTATATTTTCTTTCAATGCGCGCCATAATATTCAACGCTACATCTTCCGAAATCTCTCTATTGAAATGTTCCATAACTCCAGCAAATCGCACGGCATCGTCAATGATCCATCCTTCGTCAAAAAATCGTCCAAAATCGTCAGTAAACATACCTTCGCACTCAGGATCCAAAAGGGGCGGCAAACGGCGCCACACTTCTGTTATATATTCGTTTTTATTCATTTTTTCAAACCTTCTGCGTTTCGACTGCTTCAGCAGCCTTGATCAAAGCCATCGCAAGTTCACGGGCTTGTTCGGGTTTCAAAGATGCTGATTCGTGATTATTCAAAGACAATAGAACCAAATAATACGATTTTGAAGGCAATACGCACGCACAGTGATTTTCCGACCACATAAAATCCATATGCTCTCCGCGCTTCAAATCCTTGATAATCATTGGTCATTTCCTTTGTCAGAGATTGTTACGAATATATTCCCTTAGATTCTTCAAGGATTGAGAAAGTTCGTGCATCCATTCAAGTGTGTTTTTTGTTTGCGACGGTGGTTTATTATCCATTTTGAATGCCTCTTTTCACATCTTTATCAATCCCTCAAGAATCGCACCGTCCGACCATCATCGATCGGACGGTGCCTTGTTGTCATTACGCAACCTTCTTGTTCTTGCGTGATCCGCTTGCAGGCGGGGGTGTCAACACTTCGTTTGCCAGACGATCCAGAAACTCGTGACGATTTGCCTCGTTCGCTTCCTTGGCGCCTTCCTGGCGACCCGACACGCTGTAACAGTATCGCGTCAGAAGCTGTCCAAGATGCGTCAACGAATCTCCAAGGGTCTCGACACTACGATCCCATTCCGAATCGATCAACGCGCCGGCGTGCTGAACAAGGATCCGTTCGGCCTGTGCGCGATCCTCAACGGTCTTGCTCGTAACGCTCGGACCCACACCATAAGCGCGCTTTGGCTTTGCAACGGACTGACAAGCCTCAACCAATCGCTCTGCATCTCGAAGTAGATCTACCTTCTCAAGATCGATCCCCTCACTCTCCGAAACCTGAATCAGATCTCGCATATTGAAGTTGGTGCCTTTGATAACGTTCAGGGCAGACACCAACTTGCGAGCACGCTTCTCAACATCACTCAACGGTCCAGTCTTCGTTCCTGCAGTACGTCCACGTGGCATGTTACTCTACCTTTCTTGCGTCATTGACGCTTGTTGTTGCTCCGACATTGGAGCGGTTATCCCATCTCTTCTCTCGTTCCCGTTCCCGTTCGTCTTCGTCTTCTCACATTGTATTATACGATCGAACCTTGTCAATATTTTTTTGTTCGTAACGACGGAAAAAGTTTTTTCGTGATCTCGCAATTGTCTTTACCAACGGTCCGAATCTTCATCAAATAGCGCGCGTGCTCGAATGCTTCCTCGCGTGTGGAAAAAATTCCATAGACTTGACGCGGGGATAATCCGCCGACAGTCTGGATCATTAGACTGATGAAGTTACTTTCGAAAGCAATATCATATAATTCACTATCTTTTGTGGGATAGGTTACGATCCAAAAGGTGAGCAGTAGATCTCTGGAGATTTTCATTGTTATTATTCTTTTTCCGGAATCTTATATGTTGCTGGTTTGATTTCTTTTCTATGCCCACAACATTTACAAGTTTCAAATTCAGCAGGAGTATTTTCTTCTAGTTCAATATAATACTCGTCGCCATTTCCATTTGTTTGATCTACTTCGTTGAACCATACGCACAACTCCCGACAATACGGGCAACCCTCTTCATAATCATAAGCATCTTCTGTCCATTGATGACCATTTTTACAAAGAAGTTGTGTATATCCTTTGTATGACATTTTTTGTTATCTCTAGTGAGTTATACGATCCACATTGTTAAATATTTGTTCCTGGGAAAGGATTTGAACCTTTACTTGGGATGATCAGTCCTGCCTCTACCATTGGGCTACCCAGGAAAAAGTAAACCGGGGTAGTTATTGTCTCTACCCCAGTCTGGTTTGTTATATTACGCAAGATTGAATCCCTTCAGAGTTAGAAAGTAACTCGTCTCATCACGAGCACTCTGAACCACATATCCCAACTCGACATACCGCGCCAGGGTCGGGGCACTGAAAAGACTCTCGTCGAAGCCCTGCCCCGCCATCAAGTCACCGTTACGAATCAGCACGCGAAGTTTGCTGACACGATCCACCTTGATACCTGCCGGGCGACCACGCTTGCGCCTCGGAAACTCCACAACACCGCTCTGCTCGATGCTCTGCTCGACACTCTGTACCGGAACCACCCGAAGCTGAAGATTCATCGTGTCCATTTGCTCCTGCCTTTCTTGTTTGTTCGCTCGATTATACGATCGGACCTGAAGAATATTTTGTTTTCTTTCTTTAGTTCTCGCCCTTCTTTGGTGACATTGACACTTTTCTCATTTCAACCAAGTGTTTCGCTACCTTGACTGTTTCGACCATTTCATATACGAAGTTGAACTCTTCAATCAATCCCTTTTGTTTAATGATTTCCAAAATATTCCGAAGATCAACATACCGATAAAGATCGGTGGTTTCGCTACTATGAATGAGCATAATTTTAACATTACAACCTTCGATCAATAGATCGAGATGCGATGATTCTTTTTCCATTGCTCGCCTTCAACTTTCTTGTCGCAAATCATTCATCATACATTTAGAAATGGATATCTGTAGTTGTTGACACGGGCGCATCAAAAAACTTTCGTCATACCATTTAATACAATCGTCTGAAAACCAATAAACTTCATATCTCCTTTCTTGATAAGAAACAACGATCCCTAGTGATTCGTCATCATAGATTCTGGAAATGAAATCACCGATGGCAAACTTTCGATTCATTTTACTTTCCTTCATAAATCTTCTTTAATCTTTCAAATTCGGCAAGTTCCTGCTGCTTTTGTTGTTCAACTTGTTCTTTTTCTTTTGTAATCCTATCCTGAAACTCTTCGTCTGTTTCCAATCGTCGACCACAAACTTTTACAACAACCGATTCTTCACGATCATAAGCAGATTCATAACCTTTTTCAATATCAATACGAACCTCGTCTTCGTCGATATTTTCTTTTGCCGCCCATTCTCTGAGAATAAGGCAAGTTTTTTCTATTGCTTTCAAAGTTTCGAAACCGCTTACACCAAAATAATAGGGATGATTTGGCATATAGATAGTTTTATGTTTTTTCATCTGGAAAACACTCCTCTTAAGATCCATCCTAATACAAACGCCAACGCAAGAAATATCATTGATATCTTTATTGAATTTTGTTCGTCGTTCATTTTGACACTTCCTCCTTCTACCACGGATTATACGATCTATGTAGCAAAATTTTTCAGAAAATCGTCAGCAACGGTCGCTTTAAAGCATTTTGTTCGGCGGAAAGCAACTTTTGTGCCAAACTTTTTTTCATATTTGTGATCCGGCTTACGAAAAAAAAATCGTCCGACGAGAAATATTTCCTTGACCGCAGAGGTAGAAACGCTATCCTATAATCGTATCATTCAGTAACCGTCGTCACCAAGGAGACACCATGAAAGTCCGCGACCTGATCGAGACCCTCAAAACAATGAACCCCGAGAAACCCCTTCAATGTCGCCACGTTAAGTTTGCCCATTGCGGTTCAACCAAGATCGAATCGGTATTCCAGATTACAGTCGTTGACCGAAACGGGGAACTCTTGCTCTCCGATTCTGAAGATCTCACCGACGAGAATCAGTAGCCCACCCCACAATCATCTCCCCCGCATTGTAAAAAATTCACTCTGTTGGGGGAGATCTTTCCCGCATTGACAAGTCCTTTCTCCATCGTATAATCCAATAGTAAATCACTTTTGGTAAAGAAAGAGAGGATGAAACGATGGCAAAAGGATTCAAATGTAATGTGTGCGGGTCGATGACGGTCCACAACAAGGGATCACACCAGCAGTGTTCCACGTGTCGCACGGTATCGTGGAGTTGGGAACAGGGAGTTCGTGGTCTTGGTTCGGGTCGGGGGCATAAGTGCCCTTGGTGCACGCTTCCGACGCTTCATATTGTCAACACATATAGTTGTGGAGACGGAACGGAACTGGATATTTCGCGTTGTTCGACCTGTAACTACAGGTCGATCACCGATGCCAACTGGAATCAAAAGCCGGACGGAAAGGGGGTAGAAGATCGAACGGAAATAGAAGAAAAACATCTCTCATAATCTCCCGCCCATATATCATTCAACAATATGCTCGATGTTACATTCGGTCAACATCGAGCATATTCTTTTTTTATCTTCTTTATCAATACAATAAGTTAGAATATCATAAATCTTTGATTTGAATTTGGGATAACCAAGATTTGTCATTGTTCGAATGGTTTCATTAGAGACTTTCACAAGAACCAAAACAGTTTCTTTATTTTGTTTCATTATCTTTTGGCTCGCTTTAAAATGTTTCCTTGATTATCCAAAGAAAAATCATACAGATCCCAATCTCGCGTTAGTTGTCTCGCAATCTCCAGAGGTAGCCAACAGATAACTTCTGTATTATCTGCCATAATCGCCCCACCACACTTGATCGAATAACTTCGTTGAGGATTCTTTACAATATTCGTTGAATAGATTTTTTGAAACATTTGATTAACCTTGTTTAGTTCTTTTTTTAAAATTTCATTCATCTCTTTTTCAACATTTTTATCATTAGCAATTTCATCTCTTTTATTAAGATTTGCTACAGACATTATCAAAAGTTTATCGTATTTAATCCTTAAAAAATTATTTATTGGATAATATTCAAAAAGATTATAGTTAATAATTTCTATTATACCTTTGTTATTTTCAAAATAACAAGGATAATAACTCATTTCAACACCAAATCGTAGTTTGTAATCTTAACGATTTCCGACATTTGAGAAACATATTTAGCGATCAAATCCTGTCGATTCCTTTCGACCGCATCTTTCCAAGCAACATTCAATCGAAGCATTGCGACTTCGGCATTCACAAAAAACTCAATCATATCAACAACAACACTGATCGTTGCCGTATTCATCGAATGATGCGAACGCTCAAAAATGAATCGATGCTTTCGTTCGTTTTCAACGATCAATGTTGTGGTTACCGGAGAATCGGATCCGGTTTTATTTTTTGTTGTATCCGATTGAATATTTGCGTGGGCATCAAAAGAAACAAACTTGATTCCATTCAATGAAATATATTTCTCTTTGAAAAAGTTGCTCATCGATCCATAAAGAGCATCAACAATACCCTTTCCAGAACCTTCGATAAGATGAGAAACATTTGAACGACCGGAAACTTTCAACTCGTATTCCACGCAAGAAACATTCTCTTTGAGACTTTCTTTCAAAATAAGAGAATCGATTTCAACTTTTGACCACCAACTACCAAGAACCTTTTTGATCATAATCGTTAGTTCTTGTCGTTCAATATCTTGAGCAGTTGGTTTGTTTTTCATTGTTGAAATTTCCTATGTTATTTGTTTTAAATAGGATTCATTTCTCTTTATGGATTAAAGTCTTTGCTCCATCTTTCGTTAACATAAGTTTTGAAAATATTTCTTTCTGTTTCCGAAATCAAATCGTTGTAAATACTATTATACACATTCTCATATTCTTGAGGAAAAACTTCTTTTAAATCACACGATTTGTTTTGACCAAACAATTTTTCATATTGTATAAAGATTTTTTTAGTTATATCAAAAAATTTAGAATGAACCGCAATAATAGTGTCTTGCCAACGATTTATTTTTGATTGAGCAATATATGTATACATAAACATATAAAACGCAAACTTTTCATTGTTATTGGTTTGATACTGATCACATTTATTCAACCAATACTTAGCATTGTAAAGAGTTTCGATCTTTTTTAGTTCATTTAAATCAAAAGACATTTTAATATCCTTTTGCTACTTCAACCAATAAACAACAATAACCATCATAAAGAACCAAGAGACGAACATCACCTTGAAAAAGATTTTTTCGTTACGGGTCAACATCTTAACCTCCTTACCAGGCTTTCAAAGTCCCACATTCTGGACAACCATAGATAGTTCTATACCCCTTTAATACTTCGATTGACTCAAAAGGCTTCTTATCTACAAATATATACTTATATTTCGCCAATACTTTTACTTGTCCCTTCTCCGGTCCTTTCTTATATAACACAGCGGGTTCGATTAGTGTTACACTTTCTACTGGATCATCGTCATATCCGCAGGCTTCACATTTCATTTCCAAAACCCTTTCCACAAACAGTATATAACAAAAAGAGCAGTAATCGTTGGTAAAATAACATCAGGATACAATAGGCGTCTAAACTTCATCTCTTTTTCCCTTCATAAATCTTCTTTAGTTTCAAATACCCCTCATATCGTTGTTGCTCGAGAAACTTTAGCTCCTCTTCATATTTACCAAGTCTTTGTTGGGTTTCTTCGTCTGTTTCTGTTCGCCATGCATGAACTTCTATGACAATATCTCCCTTATAGTTTGAATGGATATCAATATCGACATCTTCTTCCTTCATATTATTTTCTTTTGCCCAATTTTCAATAACTTGGCAACTGTCTTTCATTGCGTCCAGAGTAGAAAAATTAGTCGCATCAAACTCCCTGGGCATTCTCATAAATTTGTTTCTCTTTACTGACTTTTTCATCACGGCACCTTTCCCATCAATCCAAGCCGTCTAACGAGAACCTGTTTCCACTTGGGAAGTGAACGCCAACTATCCCAACGCTCAGCATTACCAGTTCTCAATCGAGTGTGGGATATGATTAAATCTTGAAGAGCCACTTGTTCGTCCTCTTGCTCGGTGTTATTTTGATAGACTGAACCGAGAGATACAATGCCCAGACTTTTCAAATACTCTCTTGCCGTCATTTCAACACACTTTCTTCTCGAACTTCTACTTCTTCTACAGAATATTCTGTTTCTGAAGTTCCAGAATCATCATATTTATTTATACAAGCACGAATTTCGGGTGTAGGTAATCGAGCGGAAAGTTTGTTGAGAAAATCTTTACTCCTTTGTTGATTTTCTCGCTTCATTGAAGCAGCCTCTTCGGTTGCGAGTAGGGCGTGTTCTTCTGCTAACTTCTCATCAAAGTAAAACGCCACATTATATTTGCCCATATATTCATAATCATAATAGTGTCCTACAACGATGTAGATCTTCATTTTATTTCTCTGTCTTGTTTGGTTCGATAAGAAAAACTAAACTTTGAATGTGTTTAGTATTTTCTTTAGTCTGTTCAATATTAAATATAGGACAGGCACCATGATAGTGACCATAAATATATGTATTTCCAAGTTGTGCTGATAGTAGAGCAATTAAATCAACCGCTTCTTTATTTGAAAGAACAAATACAGTTTCTTCGCAGTTTTCAAATGTTCGGGCCATTTTATTTCACCAACCTATAAAAGAATGTTGCTGGAACAGTGAGTGGCCAGATAACCCAAAGTAAATACCATATAACGATCGCAATGATACTTTTCGTTTACAACCGGATCAAGATCGAAAATAAAAATATTCACTTTTTACTTCTTGCTCGTCAAATGATAACAAGAACAATATTGACATTGATAAATATACAACTTCGCTCCACTTCGCTTGTATGCTCGCGAAACAAGATCCTTGGCGTTCTTGCGCGATTCATATTTCTTTTTTGCTAAGCAGCCTTTCAAAAGACGATAATCAAGGTTAGAGACATTCAGAGTTTTGATGGTCTCCGGCTTTGCTCGGAACATTATATGCCTCGCTTTCCTCTGTTGTTTGTATACCACCAATATAGCAGAGCGGTTGTGGGCGTCAAGAGAAAATGGTTTATTGCTAACCCCTTGATATCACAGGAGTTTAATATTACGAAAGCAAAACGGCTTTTTGACCATTCATCATTTTGGTATGTTCGGTGATTTTGTTCATAATGATTGCAAACTCATCGACTTGTTTTTCCGTCATTGCTTTGCTGATCAAATGAGAGTTTCTGCCGACAAGTTCAAGGATTTCGGTCGATAGAATGCGAATATCGCCTTTTTTTCGTGAGAGATCTTTTTCTCTATATCGAAATAGTTGGTCCGTTTTTTCTTTCAATAGAGATAAGAAGTTGGAGACGAGGGTTTGTTCGACTGATTGAAGTTGATCGGTTAGGAAGTCGAGATCGAATTTGAGATCGGTTGACATTTTATTTCCTTTTGCATTCTAAACACAACGTCCTCAACCATCCACCCGTTTTTCTCATTTCGCCTTTTTCACTTCCGCAAATCTCACAAGTAATCGCACTTTTTCGTTCTGCTTCTGCAATAAGATCGCTCATCTCCTTGGTTTCGATGGTCATATAGAACCTTAAAAATCCGAATTTTTCTTTCGCCTGAACGGCACGATAATCGCCACGCTTTTCTTCGGGCATCCTTAAAATACATTCTTCAAGTTTTGCCGACAAATCATATACCAGATCATTCCAACCGTCATCGAACGAAAACCCCCAACAAATCAAAGTCTTTGATAAAGATTCATCTTTGTCTCTATAAAGATTTGGAAAGTCGTTAAAAAGTTTTTCTGTGTTTTCTTTATTCATTTGTGTAACCACCCTTTTACTGTTTGTCGAATATGTGGTCCTTCTCCGCACGCACACTTATCAAAACCTACCAAAGCAGAAATAACAACAATGAGAACGATTCCAAGAATAAGTCGAATCATTTTATTCCTCCACCTTTTCAAAATACTTTTCGGTCATCCAGAAGTTATACGGTCTGCTTAACTTTTCATAACATTTATCAAGTTGTGAATAAAATGTTTGATTGTCGGGTATCACCGAGTATATAAAACTATTTTTTCGGAAATCAACAGCAGTAATATTTCCAGTATTTCCTTTTATCAAAAAATGATAACATCCGCTCCATCCATCTTCTTTTTTTGGAATATCTTCTATAAAAACTACTTTATCACCTTCTTTGAATTTTGTCATAGAAAACAAGCCATCAAGATATTGTTTGATTCGTTCCAAAGAATGTTTATATTTTTCACAACCGAGTTCTTTTACCAATGTCTTTTGAATGTGTTCGAAATCATTTAAATATTGTTTATATCCTTCTTCCCAACTCATCTTTTTCTCCTTCCAATGATTTCATACGGTGGAACCCACTCGCCATATTCATTCTTTATTTCATTACAATCAATTTTCACCATCAAATGATTATAATCTGGGGACCAAACAAAAAAGAAGCATAATGTTTTTGATCCTCTTGTATCGATAAGAAAGAATGATTCTCTTTGAATATAATTTTTTATGTAGCCGCGATCAAATTTTGGTGTCGTTGTATCTTCGCAGGCGACACCAAATAGAATCAATATAACCAAAATAAATCTTTTGACTACCAACAACAACTACAACTTAAAACTCCTTGTTTATTAAAATAGTTTTTCTAATCGCCCCCATATTTCACAGTTGTTATATTTTTTATTCATTCTAATATTGACACCAGATTTTCCTTTTAAAGTAAATACCTTTTCAAAATCAAACGATTTTGTTTTGTTATTCCAATCGCATTTGGCGAGTAGAGAGAATGTGGAAATGTAAGTATTATAGATTTTAATATTTACATACTGTTCTTGTTCCGCCAACAAAATGGCGTCACGAATAAAAAGGAGTGATATCAATACAAGAATTGTAAAAAAGATTTTCATTGTGATAATCTATCCATTAGTTAACTCTTTCTTCAAGTTTCCATATAGTTCTTCAAATGTATTTTCACTAGTTCCGCTTTGTTGACCATCGTTGAGTTCTATAACTATCCAGGCGCCTGTTTCTGTCATCGCAACATCAATAGCATAGAATGATATTTGATTACCAATGCGTGGAATAATATTAGTTTTTAGAAACTCCCTTTGTCCTTGATCAGTATTGAATGCTTGTAAACCAGCTTTTTCTTCTACTTCTTCTAGGTGACTAGACCAGTAATAACCTCCAGATAGTATTTTTTGATTGTAAATAAAGTATCTGTATTCTTGAGTTATTGGTAAACCGTGAAGAGAAATGCAGTATGTATTAAGAGGAATAAATCGGCGAATATAAATGTTTTGCCGGCCAATTAAACTATCATCAAGAAGTCTACAATATACATCCATCATTTCTTTTCGGTTTGATGCGAACATATGTGTATCCCAGAGATGTTTGTGTGAATTGGTCGCACCCTTCAACACGACAGGAAATACATCATCTGGAACCTTATAGGGTTCATTCCAAGTTTCCGGTGTGAAATCTTTAATATCTTCATACCATCTCATTACATCGGCCACATAGAGATGTTGATGATAATTGTTGATTAGTTTTGAACAGGAATGCTCGAGATCTTGCTCTAGTTCTGAATAGAATGGCAGAACAGAATAGCGACCGATTACTAAACTATTATTTGGAATATTATTTCTGTGTTGAGAAACAGGAAAGTATTTAGCGGCGATATCTATTTCTTCACTGCCAGGTTGAATATGTCTGTAGAGAATAATGGGTTTCATTTATTTAACTTTATTAGAGATACTCTGAAATGTGAACCAATCTTTTTCTGATATTTTTTTGGATTTATCCAACAAACACTAACAATTCTATCGTCTGTTTTACTTTCAGAAATTACAATACCAATTCCCAAATTCACAGAACCAGCACTGTGCGTTCTTACCAAATCGCCTGGTTTAAACATTGTCATCTTCCAATATCTCTAAACAAATCTTACGAATGATTACACTTTCATCTGTTTTTTCCATTTTCTCTATTTGTCTTTTAACATCTTCGTTTAAATGATTTGTTAATCCATATAAAACACCTTCTCTTACGACCGCATCTTTATGATTCAATAATGGAATCAACGCCTTTCTTACTACGTCCGAATCTTTAATGTGACCAGCGTATTCAGCGGCAAATGTTAGTTCGTGACTTGGTAAATCAATAGATTCGATAATCTCCAACAATATTGCTGGATTTTCTTTTGAAAGTTTTTCTAAAAGTTGTCTACTCATTATTCTTTTTCTCTTGTTCCGCCACTACAATCTCAATTTCTTGAATCAGACGATTTTGATTATCGCGCATTGCCCTCGCATAACCTCGATAACCACGCGAAATGAATAGGAAAAGCAACGCAAATAAATACCCAAGCGTCGCCATCATTGGCGTCAACTTCCCGAACATTCCAAGTAACGCGCCGGATACAAATACTGCCGAAAACACATAAAACACATTACTCCAAAAATCAAACTTTTTAAATGACCTATTTAGGTTATCCATTTTATTATCGTTTACCTTTTCTGTTTTCTGGTATTCAAAGTTCTTGTATAAAAATCATCATTCATCGCTAAAAGTGCCGTTGAATATCCCATTTTAAAAGAATCTTTAACCATATCTTGAATTTCTGAAGAAGTCAAAGATGCTACCTTATCACACTTCTCGTTCATTTTTTTTGAAACAGAAGAAAAACTTTTAATAAACTCTTCTTCCGTAATTCTTCTTTGCCAATTCTTGCCGGCATTGAAAAGAATCATTCCTAGAAAAAAACAAACGATTCCAACAATAACAAACAACATCATAACACTCTCTCTTTTTTACAATCTCGGCAATAAACAAACGGGTGATTATCCGCATAGTTCGTATAAATATTATTTCTAAAACATTGACAATATGAATCGTCGCTATTTTTTCTTTCTTCAAATTCAAGTTCAGCTAAAATGATTTTATCGGTTTTGCCATCAATGTGAGAAACAAAAACTGGAATATTAGAAACAAAACTTTTATTTATGTCCGACCCCCTAAAATCAAGATCAAAATAATAATATTTTCCATCAAAGGCAATATAAATTCGATCGAAATCTTGTAATGTCGTGGAACCTGGAAGAACCATTTGTTTCTTTTCAACCTTATGTACAAGCAAGGGGTTTGTTCCCATGCGAAATATCAAAGGTATTTTTTGAGAACCATAGTGTTGAATAAGTTTATCCACATATTCTGGATTTAGAAAAATCGTATTTCCTTCATCGATTTTAAGCGGCGGCATACTACAAAACTCCATATTTATTTTCAATAAATTTATTTATGTTGTCCGCATCTTCTTTTGTGACTACAACAAAGTCTAATACTTTTTTCGCCCGATCGTCAAGAACTTTTTTCTCCTGTAACATCAAGGAGATACGCTTCGGTGTGCCTCGGGCGATATGCCGGCGCTTCAATTCCTCGATGTCGGCATCACAATAAACGCAAATGATACTTCTATTAAAATCTTTTGCAATCAGATAAAGTCTTTTAATAGAATTAATATCAGAGATCATAACCGATTTTTTCGGCTCAATAAAAGAATCAAACAAAATACCATAAAAGTTTCCATTATAACTATTATCATTGATGATTTTATTTGCAATCTTTAACGAATGCCATCGTTTCTTAGAAATGAAATAATAATCAAACTCAGATTCATTATCTCTTTTTTGTCGAGTGGTATAAGAAATAATATTATAATATTTATATTGCTCTACGAAATATTTTTTCCAAGTGGTTTTGCCCGCGCCGGTGGCACCAAAAAGAACAATAATTGGGGTTGTTATTTTATTTAACATTATAATAACTTTTTAAGATACTCACTCCGCTCTCGATTAAAACCTTTAATATTAATAGCTTCTTTTCCGTCTTTGATGTGCAGAGGAGATTTAATCCAAAAGATCCTACAAGGATCGTTACGATTTTCGGCACGCAAAATCAAACCCAATCCATTTTTATAAAATCTACTACAATATTCAACCAAATCTCCAACTTAATATCGTTTTTCATTTGATTTTCTTTAGACTATCAATAGATAATATTGATATTTTATAAAATCCGTTATAATATATTGTTTCCGGTTTCTTTATCCAATATATAAGATAAAATGAAATATCTCGTATTTTTGACAATTTATTATCTTTTTTTATAACCAATCCCAAACCTTTAGTAACAATATCAGAATCATTTACATTTTCAAAACAATTCCATCTCACCAAATCGCCAACTTTAATATCACTAGGCATTGATTTTTATCAAATAATCAATGGGGTGAATGTTAATCTTTTTATTGTAAAATCTGGGAATCTTTATCCAATAAATAAGGTAATAAAACGTAAGATATCTTTGTGAAATAATATCTTCTTTTCTCAATATCAACCCCAAACCAATTGGTGGAGCACTAAAATCTAAAGGATATGAGTTATATCCAACCAAATCGCCTGGATAAAGTTCGGGGGACATACCAAGCATTGTAGCACGGCAGTCCCCCGATGTCAAGTAGGATCACCCCCTATTTTCGGTTATCATTCCACCTTTATAGTGGTAACCGGAATCTTTTTTAGTTCTTCTTTTTTGATGGTCACAATAAGAACGCCAGCATCATAAGAAGCGGAAATATTTTCTGAAATAGATCCTTGAGGAATTTTCCAAGATTCCTTTCGAGACGTAAGGAACTTTGAGGCTTTATTTTCTTTTTTAACTTCATAAAAAATCGTTAGCAGTTCTCCATCCAAAGAAATGTTGAAATCTTCTTTTTTAAGTCCCGGCGCCACAACTTCAATAATTATTTGATTGTCAGTTTCATCACAAAAAGATTGATTTTTGTTTGTATTCAAAATCTTTAAAAGTTCTTCTGTTGCTGGGCCGGGTTTATCGAGATTCATATCCCACGGTTTAGCCGGCGGGCACGGGCAGTCCGAATATCCAAACCCCAATAAATCATTTTTTGACATTGTTAAAAACATTTCCTTTCCTCCTTTGTATATTTGCCGAATTTTGTCAACATCACAAAAGAGAACATAAACACAATATTTTTCTTATCAACCCTTCAAAAGCATTTTTTCTTTTATTTTTTTATTACCATTTAACTTTTTGCTTACTTCTTCCGGAGATCCGGCAACAACAATCGTTCCAGACTTCATTATTACTTTTGTAAATCTTGTATGTTCGTTCAATCCTTCTGGAAGCAATCCCATTTTCAAATGATTTACCATCGTTTCATCTAAAGATAACTTGACAACATCATTATTATTTATCCAAACTTCCTTTATTGTATATGGCTTTTTTGTTTTATCCGTTTGCGTAAACTTTTCTCCGGTCATAATAACTTCATAAAACTTTATCATCAAATAAGTTTTCCTTCCTTATTCAACGCATATGTTTCTTTTTTTCTTACCTTCCAAGTCTTTCCTTTATACAGCACCTTGGCACAGTTTATCTCTTCATATCCAAGATACAAGGCCACAATAGGTTCGGTCGTCCTAAAAAAAGAATTATAATCAAAAAGAGTAACCGAAGCTGGAATATATACAAGTTCTCCGAACTCTATTTCACTCTTGTTTTGTGTCATTTGCTCCTTGTTTATGTTCGTCATATGATTGTAACACATCATAACAATCTTCAAGTGAAATGTCAACTTCAGTTAAAATTTGACGAATCCATTGAATATATGACATAATGCTTTTTGGATTCTTGTTAGTAAGAAGCCAGGCGTTTATTTCATTTAATGAAAATGTTATATCGTTTTTTCTTATTGTGTCCGAAAGAGCCTTTGATAATTTTGGATATATCTCATCTTCTTTCGTACGCAATGGTATTTTATAGATATTGCTCATAGTGACACCGGATCTGCGCCGGAAGCCCAAAAACATTTATTGTTTTTTTCATCCGTAATCATAAGAACTTCAATAAATGTTTCATTATTTTTATTCTTTTTAATATTACATTGATAAAACTCAAGATTTCCATAACGTGATTTTGTTCGTTTTTTTGTAGATTGAACAAAATCTACTTGGTTTAAAAACTCAATACATTGTTCGGTTATTTGTTTTTCTGTTGTTCCACCTTGTAACAAAGCGTCAACATCAACCTCCAAGTCTTCAAGATATCCGCATACCACCCACCTTTTAAATCCATAACTTGGAATATTCCACCAGTTTGATTGGTGATAGCGACCCAAACGCAAATCATTTATTTCATCCGATTCTACAAATTCTGTAATAGGACGCAATTTACATTTAATCATTTTTTTCTCATTGTTAGAGGAATGCTTTGAAAATAGCAACAATAACTGTAGAACCAATAACTCCCGCAATCGTCCAAAGTATTTTTTGTTTTGTCATAAGAACGGCATTTTGTATTGAGAGAGTGTTGATGTTGACGTCAAGACCTTCAAACTTTTTATCAATCTTTTCAAATCTAATATCAATCTTGTCGGTTAAATGATCTATTTTTTGGTGTGTTTTTTCTATGCTATCTTCAAGTCTTTCTATTCGATAAGTAAATAATGTATGTTCTTCTGTTTGACTGTTTATTGATTCTTCTTTTGGAAACAGAAGTTCTGGCGCTAAATCGCGATTATTGTTGCTCATTCATCCCGCCCTCATAGAAGTAAAAAGTCTCCTCTATCAAATAAATAGTTTCTATGTATAAGAGTTTATATTTATTCTTCAATAACCGCTGATTTCGTCATAATCAAAGTTGTCGCAACCGAAACCGCATTTTGAAGAGAACAACGTACAACCTTCATTGGATCGAGAATACCAGCAGAAATCATATCCGTCATTTTTTCATCGGAAATATTATAACCAATATAAAAACCTCTACTTCTTTCAATCTTGTTTATAATGACTTCTGGAGATACCCCAGCATTTTGCAACATCAACTTCAATGGCTTATATACCGCTTCTTTTAATACCTGCCCACCAAATCTTTCAGATTCAGAAAGATATTTAACCTTGCTTCTTTTTGATGCCCGAATTAAAGATACTCCACCGCCCGGAAGTATACCTTCTTGTTGTGCCGAGCGAACTGCTTCCAAAGCATCATCAATACGATGTTTTTTTTCGATCATTTCCACTTCGGTATTACCGCCAACACGAATAATACCAACACCACTTGCCAATCTTGTAATTCGTTCTTGAATGCGTTCACACTCTTTAAGATCTTCGGTCTGTTCAATCTCTTTCTTTAATGTTTCAATCCGTTCATCGATTTTTTGCTCATCCCCTTTACCACCTACAATCGTTGTAAATCCTTTAACAATCTCAACAGATTTGGCAGAACCGAAATGAGCAAGTTTAATACCTTTTGGATTCAATCCTTCTTCTGCTGATACAAAAGCCGCGCCGGTTGAAATACAGAGATCGCGCATAATGTTGCGTCGTTCCTCGCCATACCGAGGCGCACGAACGGCAGTAACAAACATTGTGCCACGTTTGGCGTTAGCGATAAGGGCTGCCAGTGCTTGCCCATAGACATCTTCTGCCACAATTAACAACGGTCGCTTTTCTCGGGCGGCAAACTCCAAAACAGGATAAATCATTTCAACAAACTCAATCTTTTGATCACAAACAAAAATCATTGGATCATTATATTTGACCATCAAGTTTCGTTCATCAGTAATAAATACTGGGGATATAAATCCAGAATCAAATCTAAAACCATCAATAATGTGAAGTTCTGTTTTGTGGCTTCCGCCCTCTTCTACAAGAATTGCTCCATCTTTGCCGACCTTTTCAATAGCGGTTGCTATCATATTGCCTATTTCTTGATCTCCGTTGGCAGAAATGGTGGCAATATTGATAATATCTTTTTTATTACGAATCGGAATGGATTTATCTTTGAGATATTCTACGATTGCTTCGGTTGTTTTTTCTATTCCCCGTTTGATTTCGATTGAAGCAAATCCCGAAGCGATATACTTTTGTGCTTGTTCAAGAATGGCGCCGACCAATACACAAGAAGTTGTTGTGCCGTCGCCAGACATCTTTTCGGTTTGACGGCACGCTTGTTTAATGATTTGTGCTCCGACATTTTCGATCGGATCTTCAAGACTGATATGAGATGCGACCGTAACACCATCTTTGGTGGCGATAGGGTTCAATCCTTTGCGGTGAATGATTACATTTTGTCCACGAGGACCTAATGTTTGCGATACAACAGAAACAACTTTTTGAATACCAGATAAGATCTCTTTTTGTTTATTGTCGTAGATTTTAATCATTGTGCGTTAAAACCCCCTCTGGAAAATAATATCTAACATACGGAATATCATTATTGCCTTTTACCATCAAGCCTTGTGAATCAATATTGCGAGATTTACAAAATATTTCTATAAAATCTATTACTTCGGACATTCTAACAGTATCCATCCCGCTTGCATTAAATTCAATATAGTTTTCAGTTATTTTAATAAACATCGTATACTTTATACAAATATTTTGGTTTTATATAATCTATTACACCACTGCCGATCCAATATATTTCCGCAATTATACAAGAATCCCTACGAACATTTCTTCTATAAAATCGTAAAACTAATCCCATTTTATAGCAAGAAAGATTATAATAGACCAAATCTCCAACTTTAAATGAATGTTTCATATTTTCTTAAATCTATTCCTAAATTCCAATCAATCTCTATTTCATCCACTACATTTTTAATCCAAAAAACCCTATAAAACCAATCCGGATAATTTATCAATTTTTAATATAACTCCAGGATTCTTTTTTTATCCGAATACCAATAAACCAAATCACCGATCTTAAACTTTGTTTTTTCTATTTTCATCAATACTTATCTTTATGAACACCGAACAAAAACTTCAATATAATAAAGAATCATCAAAAAAATATGGTTGGACTCCAGAGTGGTTGAGTGAATATGGTTTTACCGTTTCTCTTATCAAGAGCATCGAAGACTTTCAGCAAGAACAAAGTCTACCTATTGACGGTCTTGTCGGTCCCAACACATATAGACGATTATACACACATAAACAGTTTTGTCAAGCGCCAAGTTTTTAAAGAATAAGTTTATTTCCTTTACAAATATTTTCTCTTGAATCCAATGGTCGTAAATTTTGTAATGACCAACATTTTTGAAACTCTTCTTCATCTAAAGATATAAAATTAAAAAATGATTGTGGAATAATATGATCTATGTTCCAAAATTTTTTATCATCAGAAGATTTTGAATTTCCGTAATTTTCCCAAGACATCCAATCTTCAAATTGTGATTCAAGATGTTCTTTTAGTTGCTCAATAGTGTAAGGAAGATATTTCATTATTGAAGAATTTTTTCCACTACATCTTTTTCTCAAATAATCTCTAATTGCACAAGAAATAACATTCCTTAAACGAAAATTTGGATCGTTTTTTCGTTTTTCATAAAATCTTTTTTTAACCAATTTTCTTTTTTCAGATCTATAATATTCATTACAACATTTTTTACAGTGTGTTCGCTTACCATCTTTTCTATGACTATCTTTTGTAAATTCCTCTAAAAACTTTCTTTCTTTACATTTAGAACATCGTTTAGTTTCCATAAATAGCATCCCCCCTTGAAATAAATAGGATGCTATTTTGTTTTATTATAATATAAAAATAAAACCTATTTAATTATATACTAGGAGACTTATATCAATGACCATCGAACAAAAAATTCAATATAACAAAGAATCATCCAAAAAATATGGGTGGTCCCCAGAATGGTTAAACGAAATAGGATTTACTCTTTCGCTTATAAAATCAATAGAAAATTTTCAAAATCAAAATTTTCTTTCTGTTGATGGTTTAGTTGGACCAAACACATATAGAAAACTATATACCAACCACCAAACAACTGAATTAAAAATAAATCAAACAATTATTGTCAATAATAAAAATATTCCTATTACTTGGAATAAAGTAATCAATTTGCAAGATGTTGGTTCTTTATTGTTGCCGAAATCTTGTTATAAGAAATCGTGGACAAAACGAAAAGTATCGCAATTTGTTATTCATTGGGACAGCACTTTCAGTTCTCATCATTGTTATAACATTCTCAAGAAAAGAGGCTTATCGGTTCATTTTGAAATAGATAACGATGGAACAATATACCAGTTTGTTGATACCAATCATATTTGTTGGCACGCTCCGGATAGTAACTATGTTTCCGTTGGCGTTGAAATGTCAAATGCGGTTTATCCGTTAAAATATCAAGACTGGTATGACAAAAACGGATTTGGAAAGCGACCGATATTGACTGGTGTTAAATGTCATAAAACTATTTATCCGCCCTTTCTTGGGTTCTATCCAATCCAGATTGAAGCATTGAAAGCACTACTAAAAACGGTTTGCTCTCATTATAGCATACCACTTCAAGTTCCATTGGATCCGAGCGGCAACCTAATAAATACAGTATATCCTCCAGCAGAACAACTTCAATGGTCCGGCATTCTTGCTCATTATCACCTTTCTTATAAAAAATGGGATGTTGCGGGATTGGATTTAAAACAAGTCGTTTCGGAAATTAAATAAATTCATTTATTTAACTTTATAGCGGCACATATATTAACTCTATACTTCTCCAATATCTTGCGAGAAAGACAGGTTTCTTTTGATGCTGGAACAACAACTCTGATCCAATAATCACCTTTGTTAGAAATTTTCACGACAATGCCGATATTGCCGGCATATGATTTGATGAGATCACCTATCTTAATATCATCTTTATTCATTTAACTTAATGAGTCTTTTTTCAAAATCGAATGTTTTCTCAAAAACATTGTAACTGCTATCATTACCCTTAACAACAACAATATAATGATACTTTGTCATATCAAGTTCTGGAACGATTTTTATTATTATTCCAATACTTCCGGCGATTGTATTTCTTATGAGATCGCCAACTTTAATAATGGATTTCGGCATTTTGATCATCCATCAAATATTCATCCCAATCGTAATAACAAGTTTTGCTTTCAAGTGGATGATTCGAAACATATTTTTTTAAAGAATCCAATGTCGAAAATGGTCCGATAATATATCGACCTTCGTGATGTTCTACCAAAACCAGAATCCATATTTTCATTGTTTACTCTTTTGTTCCAAATACTTCTTATACTCAGCGCATGTTCTGCGGTTATGACCTTTTTCGCAACAAAACTGGCAAATATAAGTTCTTCCACTCTTCTTTTTAATATTTTGTTTTTGTTTACTTTTGCCGCCGGTGCGAACCTTTCGTTCCGTTCGCAAATGTTGATTAATTTTGGTCTTGACCGAATCGGATGTGGACGAATATTCAATCAACGGATAAGGAAAACTGTTCAACCACTTATCCCACTCTTCTTCGGACTTGAAAGTTTTGCTCCAGATAACAAAATAGTTTTCTGATTTTGTATGTTTACCATCACCAGAGTTTCTCCAACCTTCCATATATAATTTGAGTTTATTTCCATTCTTTAAATCAATATTTTCGGTTTGAACACGATAAAGATATTCTTCAACATTACCCGTTCTTATTCTCCAAGCGCTGGCCTCAATCATTTGATTCTCCCATTTTAATTAAAATAATATTCAGAAGACTGTTGCTCGCAAAATAATCAAATATATTATAATGTTTTGTTTTTATTTTGGGAAAAACATAATAATGATTTACTGGAATTGAATTCCCAACTCCTTTTTCTATTTTATATATAAACTTTATTCCATTTTCAAAATCTATATCTTTTATTTGAATCAAATCCCCTATTTTAAAATAATAACTATTCGATGATATTTTTTTCATATTGTCTCGCCCAAGCAACCGCATCATTCCAAGTGTTAGGTCTGTTTGAACTTACACCCATTATTTCATATAAAACACCAAGACGATTGATGGACATTTGTTGCCAGTTGCTCAACATTATTTCGTCACCAAGCGATACTTTATCAACTTCTTCTTCGGATAGATTTTGATACTTTTTTTGAATCCCGGATTCGATCGACCAAGAAACTTTCTCCAACATTGCTATTGACGCATAAAGAATGTTGTTGGTAACTTTTACAATACGATAGTATCCCAGAAATTTTTGAAGAATGGCGTAGACAAAAGCCCCGCCGGCAAACCATAGAAAAGAAGTGAGCATAAATATCTCCTGTCAAGAAAAAGTTGCTTACCTATGATCTGATTGTAACACACGAAGAGCACGTGTCAAGAAAATATTTTATAAAGATTTCAACTACTTGTGGGCAACAGACTGTATAACTTCACGATATATGGAAGAAGCATCGTTGTTTAATATATCGCGAAACTTTCTTCTAACATAGGAACGAAATGGAAACATAAAGTAATAATCAGTTCTACAAAACTTATCAACATATTTCTCAATATCGATCAAATCTTCTTCTATTCCACCGACAAAATGAACAAAATATATTGACATCTTAAAAGCTCTATATTCTAAATATGCTCTACCTAAACTTGGAATTGGCGCCAGACACAAAAGAAACAAAAGAAACCACAAATTCCATATTGCCAATATTGAAAATATAGCCAATATTTGTGGAAATAAATAAACAAACTGAAATATTATTGGATATCTTTTTTGATCAGATATGTGAATATATTCGTGTGCTATTAGGGTACAAGTTGTTAGATTGTTTGTTCCATTTAAAATGGAATCATAAACAGAACTTGAAAAATATATCTTTTTACCAATCGTGGTTGTATAAGAGTTTAAAAATCCCCTGTTGAAAAACAAAAGAACCGAAAGTAACTTCATCAGTTTGCTTTCGGTTCGATCGATTATTTGAAAATCTGGATGTTTTTGTTTAATAAACTGGATTAAAGAATCGGATAGCAAATTAAAGTTTTACTTTTTAGATTGCTTTTTCTTTGATTCCGAAAGAAGTCGTTCGGCAACTCGCTTGGCAATCATATTGATCGCTTCGTTTACTTTTGTGGATTTCTTCCACTTTTGGCTCGCTTTGCCTTTATATGGATTCTTGGCTGATTCGTCGATTTCTTCGCCTTCACCAAGTTCAACAACTTCTTCAACGTATTCCGGTTTATCTTCCTCTTCTTCCTCGCCGCCTTCCATACCCTCTTCACCGCCTTCTGCGGGCGGTAACGGGGGCATCTCGTCGCCATCTGGCTCACCTGACGGCGCCATTTCTGCGCCCATATCGCCTTCAGCGGCAGGCGCCACACCAGCACCAGAAACATTTACGGAAACGCCAGAAACTTGCTGAATCGCATCGGCAATAGCGGAAACGAGATCGGCAACCATTGCTTCTTTTTCTGGATCGGGCTCGGCGTCGGGCATTTCTTCTGGCATTTCATCGCCCATGGGAGGCATTTCATCATCCGATCCCATATCCATTTCGGTCAGTTCTTCTTGTTCTTCAACTGCGGTCTCTTCTTCCATCTTTACTTCTTTGCCACCACCAAAGGTTTCATTCATCAACCCACCAATAGGTTGAATATTGGCAAGCTTCATGAAACGACGAATCGTCGCTTCATTTAGAAGTTCTTCTTTCTTGGTGTTTAGAACAAGCTTTTTAACCACTTTTGTCTTCGTTCCAGATCCAACCTTTTGAGAGGTTTTCTTGCTATTGTTATTACCCATATTTAAGAGTCTCCTTGAATAAATATATCTATCTCCTTCTTTAAATAGTTTGTTATTTTTTAAAAATCATCATCTTCTGGATTATTTTCAACAGATAATAGTTCTTCGTCTAATATATCAAAAATATTTTCTATTTCATCCGCAGAAAGCAAAGCAAACTTCTTTTTCATCATATTGCCTCGCTTTTTCATTCTTCTTTCAACATTTTGTTGTTGTTTTGAAAGCAATAACTTGGTAGAGTTTTGCGTTCTTTCGCATTCTACTTCTCTCAAAAAATTCATAACTCTTTCATCATTTTCCAAATACTTATCAACAAAATCTTTGAAAAAGTCTTTTATTTTTATTCCATCGTGATTGAGTTTAATAAAAAGTTCCGCTCTTTTTTTGTCGGACTCTTTATAAAAATAACTTTTTTTTAATATATCCTTTACCGATCTAAAATCTTCTTGACCGTAATTGACTTCTCCTTCTTCTTTTAAAAGTTTATTTTCTAAAGAACGATTACTTTTTATTATTCTTCTTTCTTCTAAAACTGTTTTTTTTTCTTCTTCTGTAAGATTGTCCCAACCTTTTTCTATAAGTTCATCATAAACTGGATAATCTAATAAAATCTTTTCTTTCTTTTCCGGCGGGGCCTCAAACTTTTTTACCCACCACGGTTGATTTTTATAATCAATCGATCCGGAAATGGTGTTATTTTTCTTCTCTTCCATTATGCTTTTTCTAATATATGTGGACGACTTTCTTTTTGTCCCATTGCGGTTCGTTTCATAAAATCCGCCTTATGTTGAAGTTCTTTTATATTGAATGCCCCCGAATAAGATAATCCAGAACGAACACCACGACAAATATCTTCAATCACATCTTCAACACATCCTTTATAATCAACATAGGTTGAAATCCCCTCATCCGAAGAAAACTCACCTTTATATGATATTTGTGCGGTTTTAGATCCCATACCAGAATATACTTTACACAAACGATTATTGTGGGCTAGAATATCTCCGGGACATTGATCTGTGCCGGCGAGCATTGACCCAAGCATTACAAAAGATCCGCCCGCTCCCAAAGCTTTGACGACATCTCCACTATTTTTACATCCACCATCAGCAATAATCGGAACGCCATATTGTTTTGAAATAGAACAGCAATCTACTATTGATTGAAATGTTGGTAAACCATGACCAGTTTGAACAGAAGTGCTACAGATTGAACCTGGAGATACTCCCACACGAATACTATTCGCACCGGCTTGACACAAACCTTCAAAAGCATCCTCTGTAGCAACATTGCCGACCATCAAATGGAAGCGATCATTAAATCTATTTTTGATTTCAAATATTGCTTGTTCCATCAATATAGAATCGCCGTGGGCAACATCTAAACAAATAATATCAACATTATATTGTTCCAACACCTCTATTCTTTTTAGATAATCTCCAGTTACTCCAACAGCAAAAGCAGTTAAAACATTGTGTTCATTCAGTTTTTTTATAATATCAACTTGTCTTTCTAATGTCATATAACGATGAACAATACCCAATCCACCGACGCGAGACATTGCGAGTGCCATTTCAATTTCACAAATCGTGCTCATTGGACTGGCGATAATAGGAATAGAAAGATTGATGTTTCTTCCAAGATTTGAAGACAAATCAACATCTTTTCTACTTTTGACCATACTGTATTGTGGAACCAAAAGAACATCGTCATAACATAAGGCAGTTTTTATTTCATTCATATTTTATCTATCCAAAATTTCAAAATAAGGGGAATCATTGATACAAAGATTTCGACATCCGCTATCAAAAACAACCACCATTGAAGGAAATGGAGCAGAGTTTTTGCTATCGCCAAACTTCAATCGACCTTTGACAAAATATATTTTATATGCTTTCATACAATATTGATGAAAAGACTTCGTATCTGTTCTTGCCGGCAAAAGCATTACTACTTTAGTATTCGGTTTAAGACTCTCCAAATATCCCTTCTCAACCCATCGCTTAAGATCTTTTCCGTAAGGCGGGTTATTATATATAACATTATTACTCCAATCTTGTTTTAGCCCATCATCTTCAACGGTGTAAAACTTTGAACATTTGGCATTTTCTTTTGTTGACGCCGGATCCAAAGTAAATGGACCGAACATAGTATTTAGTTTGTTATAAAAACCTTGTGGTGTAGCCCATTCGTTATCTTTGGAGGAAAATAAAACTTCTTGTGTTTTTTTGTTCATTTTATTTTTCCAAATTTAATAAATCTATATCAGATTCTACTTCATTACCCCAAACATCCCAACCATCTGATTTATTACGAGCAAATAACTCAATGCGAGGTAAATCACCACACAAATCTATAATTCTTTTTTTAACTTCTTCTGGTTTTTTACTATGAGATTCTATAGGGGTATCAACAATAGAATGAACTCCACAATTTATCCTTTTTGGTTTTCCTTTCGTAGCGATCAAACAAAGTTCAGCGTTTGCTCTTGTCCATCTTCCCATACCCCAAAACCAACTTGGTGCTTTTTTATTTCTTTTTACCCAAGTAAATCCAACAGTTTTATATTCAAATCCCCATTGAGAAATAACTGACCAACATTCATTCAACTTTGGCATTGTTACCCATAAAAATAAAATACTATCATCTGTTGAAATGTCTTTTACTGGAAGATTACAAATCCAGTTATTGGATTGTGTGTTATATTTACAACCAGCACCTCTATTTCCCGATAATGCTTTATCTTTATATTCCCACGGAGGATCGGCATATATAATATTATATTTTTTATTCATTTTAATCTCCCGTTGTCCCGAACCCGCCTCTCGTGGCTCTATTTGATTCTTGAAGTTCTTCCAACGGCATTTCGCAAATATCAGGTTGTAACAATGGTCGCAAAATAAGTTGGGCAATACGAGAATGTTTTTTTAATGTAATGGCATTCAAATAATAAGAATCTTCTGATAATACATTTAGTAATGGAATCTTGATTTCGTCGGCGGGGCCGCAAAAATCAAAATCCAAAACGCCTACGCCATTTACCTGAACAAGTCCGGGATTTTTTATTGGCGTGCTCGATCTCAAACACAACTCATACCAATATCCCATCGGCGGTTTTACGACAATGCCGGTTCTTGCCAATACTACTTGCCTTGGTGGAATAAAAGTATCTTCCAACAAATATAGATCACAACCAGACGATTGCGGAGTCCCATAAGTCGGAATGATTGCGTCTGGATGGATTCTTGTAAAATATGATTTGGCACGACCTTTATTTGTGTTTGTCATTATATCACCACCACTCTTCATTATCTTTTTCTTCAACCCATTCTGCTCCATCGTATTCACGAATTTTATAGGGTCCCGAAACGCTTTCCACCTCTAAATTCCCCAATCCCAACAAACAAACATAATTTTTATTATATTTCTCTTGTATTTCCTTAACCATTTGTAAAACAACTGAGTGATTTTCTGTTAAAATCTCTCCTTTTTCAACAAGTTCAATAATCGGTTCATATTCCGCCATAAACTTCCCAACGCCTTCATTATTCCAAGACGACCATCCCGCGCCATATCCTCTTGATATTAATACTTTTTTCATTTCAACCACCTGTTCCAGAAGGAAAAAATTTACAGTGTCTACATTCCGAACAAAAACAAGGATTTTCGGGTTTACATTGTTCCAACAAATCTAAATCTATAACCTCTTTTTCAAATGCCTTTTTATAATATTCAAAATCACTTTTGAGTTCTTCCAAAAATTCCCCACCAATACCCACAGAATCTTCTGTCCACGATTCTATCTTACCTTCTTCATCATAATAAACTTCTCGGATAGAATAAAAACCATCTATTTTTGTTATTCTATAGTTCCAAGTCATTTTGAATCTCCTGTTATGTATAGGGTTCGGATTCAAACCTATAGACACCACCATCATACTCAACATAAACTAAATAACATTTATTTTCAGATTGATTAATAAACTCAAGAGCTTCTTCTTTTTCATAGAAATGTTGAGAATATAAATCGTTGTCATTTAACTCTATAACGAAGTATTGATTTTTTAAAAATCCATCTCCAATAAAAGGCATCTTATTCCCCTATCTTAATCTTACATTTTTCAGTATTGAAAAAGATTCTTCTTTTATCTACACCACCGAAATCGCACAAACATCTCGTAACGCCCAAATATTCGTCTCTTCCGTGCCACCAAGCATTATTCGTTTTCTCAACAGCAGAGCACAAATCATAGCAACATTCATCCATTTTGTCAAATGGATCTCCTCCACAAGACGCAAAAAAGATCGCCGATACAATAAAAAACAATCTTTTCATCTATTTTTCATTCTCTTCGCATTTCATATAATACCCATTTAATATTGCGTCTTTGATTTTTCGATCGTTTTCCTTTCGTTCATATTTTTCAATAATACGATCCAAATACCATTTCGCTTTTTTAAGATCTTTTAAAGGTTCTTCTTTGAAAGGATGTCTGGAAACATATTTTATAATGTTTCCGGTCGCAAAATCCATATTCCAGGACTCAATGAAATCTATTACTTCTATTCCTTGATTATAATGGGAGGGATGATTTACTTGTTCTTTTTTGTTTTCATTCACATTAGCACCTTTTCTACTTGATCTAAATCGCTTTTCCAGATTTTCGGAAACCCTTTATATTGTGGCCAGTAACATACGATTTTTATTGTTCCGTTGACCGATTCATACATTTCATATACAACACCAACTCCAAAAAATCCATGCCACATTTCCGCTTCTCTATCAATAAACTTTACAAGATTTCCTATCTTTATCTGCTCAACAATCTTGATCTTTTTTCTTTCCTGTGTCATTCAAACTCTTTTGCGTCTGCTGATATTTTACAACACTAACTCCTCTCTTAAATAGAATCTCAAGACCGGTTGTGTCTCTATATTCTATTTCATAAATGACAGTTTTAATGGTTGTAGCATTTATGATGGCACGAGCACATATCTTACAAGGACTATGAGTTAAATACATTTTCTTTTCTCGGACATCATCATACGGCATTTTAATCAAACTGTTTATTTCACTATGAATCGTTCCTTCTTCGCCAGGAAGTAAAGAATCTGGTTCATTTAGTTCACTGCCACTTTCTATTCCATTATATCCAAGACTTAAAACACAATGATTGTCAGAAGTTACAATAACACTACCAACCTTCGTTCGTGGACTATGAGATCGCTGGGCAATAATAAAAGCAAGATTCATCCAGATTGAATCCCAAGTGGGGCGATTATCTATTTTGTTGTCGGACATTCAACCACCCATTTTACCAACTCAATGAAATCTTTTGGAAACCCAACATTTTCAATATTATGAAGAAATATCATATTATTTTCTATTCTACTTATTTTTCCAAGATGTCCATCAATTCCTTTTAGTTCTTTTGGAAGTTGATAATCTTTTGGTATTCTTACGAACGCCCAATCGTTTATCTTCGGTATTCTTGATATTTCTTTCGTCATTTCTGGCAAACTTTTTTAATAAAATCCAAATTATCAACAATCTTAAATGGTTCATAATGTATTTCGGAAATATCTGCCCAATATATTCTATATGATTTTCCCTTAGCAGATAAAATCACACCAAACGCCTCTTTTTGAACATTATGAATATCATACTTCATTCTTATCAAATCACCTTGTTTATATTTCGGCGGCATTGTAAGACCATTTGATTTCTTTTGTTGTATTCGTATTTTTTTGAACGGCATCAATAAAAATATTCTTAAACTCTTCTTCATTGGAACATTCATAAAGTTCATTATTCATATTGAAAAGTTTCCATACTCCGACTTCTTTAAGAATGTCCATTTTATTGACGATTAAATGTGTTGCTCCGTTGATTTGAATGGCGCGAATGAGGGAAGGTAGATCCAAATAGTTACAGAATCTTTTTCTTCCTGTCGTTGCTCCGATTTCTTTTCCAACTACCTGTAATCGCTCAAGATTTGAATCATTCGTATTCTGGAATCCTATTTTGTTTCCCACATATGTATCATATGATTTACACACACCTACGATATTTCTAATCCATTGGTGCGGAATACCACTCAACAACGCTCCAGCGGCAGTGGTATGAGAACTTGTAACATAAGGATACTCTCCGATCGAAATATCAAGAAATGTTCCCTGTGCTCCCTCCATAAGAATCGTTTTTGATTTTCCATCGTGTATTTCATCATAAAAATCAACAAGATACGACTGAAGTTCTGGAACATCTTTTGCTTGTAATCCAATGCGAGCATATTTATCGCGATATGCCGGACCAATACCTTGTTTTGTTGTGCCGATCTTTGAATCTCGTTCGTCTTCCAAAATATTATCAAATGTAACAATGTGTGTGTTTCTTGAGATTTTCACCAAATCGTGAATGTTTTTGATGCCGGCATCATATAAAGAAGACATTTCTTCAAAAAACTTTACTGGATTTAAAACACATTCGGGACCGATAATGGATTTAATACCAAAGAATATTCCTGCCGGTAAATGGTGAAGAATGACTTTTTCGTCATTATGATACAGCGATCCACCTGAATTACCACCGCCACTAAAACGTATTGAATGTGTATAATCTCCGTTTTTCAATAGATTGTAGCAAATTTTTTTCTTTCCGCAATCTCCCCATTTTAAATCTATAAGAATATCAACGACTTGCGTCATCTTAACACCTTTAGTTGCCAAATCTCTTTTGATAGTTCTTCATAATCTTCAAATTGCCCGAATAGTTTATCATCAAACATAAAACAAAAAATATCATATACTTCTTTATAAAAATCATCAAATGATTTGAACCTTTCAAAAGCCTCCAAAATAAGTTCTGCTTCTGGAAAGTATTCATCAGGCGCGCCCAAAGAAAACAACGCCATTGGATCGTGATGAGCAATAATGTCTGCGATCATTTTTGTTGTGATGATCATTTCATTTTCCCTTGGTTGTGGATAAAATGTGTTTTCCTTGGCACAAGGCCAAATATGAGTTGTATAAGGATTTTTATCATCCATTTTCGTTTTCTGTTTCTATTTTGGTCAACCTCGTATCTTCTTCTATCGATTCAATCCCTCGTTTGGTCCAAAAAACAATACTATATTTACCAAAAACGCCTTGATAATAAACTTATCTTTTTTAGAATGACACCATGCTCTTCCTTAGAAGTCCCCACGGAACTTTTTTAACTAAATCACCGACATTTAAATCTGGAATAGAACCCGTATGGGTATATGTATATGGAAGATTAAATACTCCTGCGGTATTGTTGCCGGTTATAGTTATAGTTCTAAACTCACTATTGTCGCCGGTAAGAAAATCCGATTGTATGTCTTCCAAGGCTTTTTTTAAAGAACAGGGTGCAATATCTTTCTTTTTCATTTTATGTTATCCCAACAGTTTCCAAGTTCTTTTGATGGCGCCTCTCGTCGAAAAACTCCATTGAGGGCTCCAATCCGGCTTTATCATATATGGACGATTAACATATATTGTATCCTTATTTATATCAATCCCCCAACATCTTATTGATGTCTGTTTGGAGTTGCTATCAATAAGATCGACAACATAATAATCTTTTCCTTTACCGGTTTTCTTTTGTATTACATTTCGTGGGATTGCCCACACACAATCGCAAAGTTCCGGATCATACTCGCTTATCGGCGGTATACACATTTCTTCCAGTCTTCTCAACAACTTCTCTGACATTACCATATCGAACGGAAAAATGCCAGACAAAGTTGTGGCGTGCTCGATTTTTTGTTCCTCGGAGAAGTCCGGTTGACCACGATATTCCTCAATGTTTTCAAGGAGTTGTTTTTCGGTTTTAGGACGATTAAAAACAATAGAGCACCACATATGTTTTGTATGCTCAAAACGATTGTCCATAATGGACTTTAATGATTCGGACTTCACAAGAACATCAAGAGATTTTTTGTTTAGTTTTTGATAGGAGATATTTTCATTAAACAGAAGTTCTTCAATGGTGTTGAATGGGCGATTGTTGATGATTTGTTCCATTGCTTTGTCACCCAAGCCTTTAAGTGATGTGAAAGGCTGGACGAGCGTTTTATCGTCATTCGGATCAATCTCCCAGTTTGCGGTGGATTTATTAATATCGCAAGGAGAGATTGTAAAGTTTAAACTTTTCACAAGATTGATGGCTTTTTCTTTTTTATCTTCTGATTCCGCGTCTAAATATGCCGAACTCCATTCAGCAGGGTAATAGTTAAGAAGATAAGCACAAGTATATGAAATGATTGAATAAGAGATCGAATGCGAACGATTAAACGAATATTTTGAAAAGAAAATCATCTTTTGCCAAAGTTCTTCAGCATCAGAAAGTTTAATCTTTTTTTCCAAACACCCATCAATAAACTTCTGATATAATCTATTTTTAACCTCTTCTTCTTTTCCAGTACCCTTCTTTGTTAATACCTTACGAAGCAATTGTCCTTCGTCAAGCGAAATATCCTTGCCGAGTTTATGAGCAATTTCAGACAACTGTTCTTGAAAAATACAATTATGAACTAATATATTGTTGGCAAAAAAGTTATTATTTTTTTCTACCTCTATGTCATATACTTTTTTAGGAATTTCGTTCCTTGTAATAGATTTTATCTTTATTCTTTTGATTTCCATTTTTCTATTTCTCCCTTTCTTAAATCTTCTAAAAATTCTGTTGATAAACTTCCATAAATTCTACAAATTTCATAATTATTTTTAATCGCTTTTTGTGTATAAAATTCATCAACATATTTTTGTTTTTTCATTCTTTGTGTTAAAACAAATTTATCTTCATTTCCGTGCCAATAATCACCATCATATTCTATAATAAGATGTTTGTTAATAATATAAAAATCATATATATGATTAACATTATCAATTTTATACCCCGATATTATATCATCCTCACAAACATTTTTGAGTTTATCTTCAAAATCTATTTCTTCTTGAGATCTGTTAACATTTTTTTTCATATCGTGATAAATTAACATATGATGAGATAATCCAGATCTGTATTTAAAAATCTGATTACAAATTTTACAAATTATTTTTTTTTCTTTTCCGCAAGTTGCTTTGTGTGCTCGTAAAGAAGTGTTTGTAGAAAACTCTTTATTACAATTCTCACAATTAAAAACTCCAAATTGAATAATTTTATCTCTAAATTTTGAAGCAGTTATTTTATCTTTCCACTCTTTAGATTGTTTTCTACCTTTATATCTTCTTTTTAATAGTTCATTTGAACATTTTTTACTACAAGCAATATAACTCCTTACTCTACTCTCGGGAACTCGTTCTTTTTTTCCACACCTACGACAATAAACATCTACTCTGTTTTTTTCATATTTATTTTTTCTAAAAAGAGATAAACATTCCTTTGAACACGTTTTTGTTATTCTTTTTGATTGAACATTTTTAACAAATTCTTTCTCGCAAACCTCACAAACAAATTGTTTATTCATATATCAAGATCCTCCTCTTGATATATAAGTAGTTCAATTGTTTAATTAATTATTAAAATTTCATCTTCAATTGATAAATCTTTAACCATTTTTAACCCATTTGAAGTATAAATTAAATGCTCTCCAGTTAATTCTATACATCCTTCTTCGGTTGAAATAGTAAAGGTTTCTTTATATCCCATAAATTTTCCATTTATTATTTTATCTTCTTCGATATATTTTTTCGTTATATTATAAGAAGGTAATAAAACATCAAAAAGATTATTTTCTACTATATTTTCAATATTTATTTCTCCATCTTCTGTTAAAATTTTCACATCCCCCGCTAGACAATGACCAAAAGTGGATCCCAATATTTTTTCCAAAATCGGATGAATATATTTTATTGTATCTGGATTTTCTTTTGAATTTAGATAAAGTTTATCAACGTTTGCCTGCAAAGTTCCAGGTCGCATGATACTTGTCACATCACTCAACTCATTTATTGAATATGGTTTAACTATTTTACAAAAGTTTTGAGCATTTTTTTCTGTAAACTGAAATATAGCAATCCAGTTTCCATTGTGAAAAGCATTTTCCCAAACATTTCTATCATTTAGATTTAATTTATCTGGATGAAGATTTTCATTATAATACTTCCAAACATCTTGTATTTGAGGATCTGTATTATTATGATTTCGCTTTAAAATTATACGAATACATTGCTCAATAATCCGCAATGTTTTTAAACCAAGTAAATCAAATTTTAAAATTCCTCGGCGTTCCAAATGGCGAACTGCCTGCCCTTCCGTCCACGGTGAGACGCACTTTCCTCCATTATTGATCAATGGCATCCATTTATTTAAATCTTCTCCAATACAAGTTCCTCCTGCGTGAACACCATGAGAACGAACCTGACCTTGAAGTGCTTCTACTCGTTTTTTAACTTCTGGATATTGTTCAAAAAACCCACGAAGCGTTTTACTGTATCTACAATATTCCTCAAAAGTTGGAACATAAACGCCAGCAGATTGATCGTGTTCTTTTTTCGCTAATGGTATTGCTTCGCTATCCATTTTACTCGTTACATAGTTCACTTCGCCAAATGGAATATCATAATATTTACTAATATCTTTGATAAGCGATTTTAACTGAAGAGTATTAAAGTTTGAAATAAGAACAACGGAGTTTTCTCCCCATTCTTTAATCAAGTGTTCTTTTAGTTTTACTGGCTCGGAAAAATCTACGTCCAGATCAGGGAAGTCCACAGCATCTCTACGTAAAAAGCGTGAAAACTGAAGATTGTATTTAATCGGATCGATTTGTGTTATATCTAATACATATGCCAATAAAGTTCCCGCCCCAGAACCTCTTGCTGGTCCAATCAAACAAATCTTTCTCGCCTCCTCCACAATCGCCTTCATTGTTACAAAGTATTTTGAAAACCCTCGATCCTTTATGACATATAACTCTTCCTTCAATCTCTCAACATATTCTTTTTTCTTGTTTAACCCCTTTTTCTTCAATCCCTCGATCGCCAACTTCGCCAAATAACCGTTTTCATCTTCTCCACTTAGAACGACAAAGTTCGGCAACCTCACCTTGTTATCCGGTTCAAACTCTTCAACGAGAACGAAAGCAATATCGTGTGTTCTCTCCAATGTCTCCCGAATGAAATCATCATCATAAGAATATCCACACATCTTGGAATATTTCTTATAATCTGACCATAATTGGTCGCCGTTTTTCGGATACAAAGTATATCCGATTTCCTCAAGATTTTCGGGTATTTCGTCGCTCAGCCAAGAGGGTTTTTCGCGATTTGATTTTCCAAGCCATCCGAGGCGCTTATAAAGTTCTCGATCCCGCCAGGCATCTGGTCTTGGATAATGCGCATCAACACAAGAAATAACTTTAAAATCATATTCTTTTGATAACTCAATAACGAGCGTATTTAATCTGTGTTGTTCTGGAATATTATTCCATTGTAACTCGCCGAAAAAATGTTCATTACCAAATATGGAAAGCATTTTTTCTATCGGAGTTCTCATAAGTTCATAGAGTTCCGAATGGGTTTTTTCTTTATTTTGCCAGATGACTTGTGCCAAAATTCCGCCAATACACCCACTTGTAGTTATTAAACCTTCACTGTAGGTTTTAAGATTTTCATAATCAATTCTGGGATATCTATAGAAGTTATCTCCTCTGTATGAAAGAGAAATAAGCTGGAATAGATTGTTTAGTCCCGTTTGATTTTTTACTAAAGTGGTTAAATGTCCTCTTCTGTTTATTTTATTTTTATGGTATCGGCGTAAATCTTCTTCATCTTCAAGAGAGATGGCGGAATGTTCTTCGTCTTTGTCGTTTTTCTTTTCTTTCTTATCCGCTTTATATCTCTCGTATTCAACCTTCCATTCTTCAACGGAATCAATGAAATAAAGTTCACTTCCAAAAACTTGACGAAGATACTTTCCCTCTTTTTTCAGTTTTTCATATGCTTCAAGTTGATATGTAAAACCATTCATATTACCGTGATCGGTCAGACAAAAAGCATCCAGACCGTTTTCCCAACAATAACGCATATGTTCTTCTGGATGACCCAAGGCATCGAACGGAGAGCCAATATCGCTGTGATGATGAAGATTTACGAACTTTATTGATGGTTTTTGTCGTTCGGACATATAACATACCTTTCTAATGCTGACACATAATATTTTGTGAAACCATTAGGATCTTTAAACCAATAAACACTATAAAGATCACTTAAATACTTCCGTTCTATTTTAATAATAACTCCAAGGCTTACTTCTCGTAGATAGTTGATATGTTTTACAAGATCGCCAACCACAAGTTTATTCTGATTTATCTTCATTCTTATTGATCCTGTAAATCGGATTCAATTTTCTTCTAATTGGATTATATTTCCATTTGGTTTTATCACGATGATGCCGTTTACTCTCTATCGGCAGCAAAATAGGCTCACTTCTAATCATTTCTCTTTTCTCTTTTGATTCCATATACTTACAATAGGTTTCCCAACTGTCAATGGTATAATACCACGGAATCTCTATTCGCACAATGTTTTCTTCGTCTTCAAACTGGAAAACATCATCCAGAGTATAAACATCTTTAACCACATATTTATCTGCCGATCTATGAATGGTAAAAACTTCGTGGACAACAGAACGATTTTTAACTTCTATTATATTGTTTGAATATGTTTTCCGCGAAGCATTTAAAAGCTTTTTCTTTATTCTGACAACATCTTTGTATAGAATAATAAAACCCGTATAAAGTCCTTGTTCAACGGTTTGTCCCTTGTATGATAACAAAACCGTCTTATTATTTTTCATAACATTTCTACTGGAAAAATCAATCGTCTCTGAAGAATATACACCATAAGGAAATGAAACATAAAATCGTGTTGGAGATATCCACTTTGTTATATTACGACTAATGTTGTGGGCAACCGTTGCTCCATAAATAACACTCCAAGCAAAACTATTCATTGTTTTGTGTTGAAGAGTCTTTATTGGAATATAAAAGATCGGTATTTTTCTCTCATACTTTGCCGCCATTCTTATAGAAATGAACTTTCCCTTTTCTATTGACTCCGGATCTTTTAGCCATTCACCGATTCTGTATTTTAATAAAGGTTGAATGTCATCATTACAAATGATCCAAATCGTTTTACAACCAGCGCGAGCAAGTTCCATCAGACATTTTTCAATGGCAACCAAATCTCTGCCAATCGGCATCATACATTCGGGCCACTCAAACCCAAAATCAAGCGCACCTCCAGCAACCGGAATGATCCCCGCCAAGTGATCGTGCGATGATCTTGCGCGTATTCTTTCTTCAGACATTATTCTGTATATCCAAATCCAGATAAATAATCTTTGCTCATTTCTTCAGAAGAGATGTATTTACTCACTATTCTATTATACAAATAAGAATCCAACACTCTGACTTGTTCTTGATTTAATAAATCTTCTTCAGTTATATTCATTTGTGTTATATTTGAATCCTTGTTAAAAGCATATTGATTTTTATCGATCGGTTGAACAATACGAAACTTGTGTTCAAGCTTTATTTTTCTTGCTATTTTTTTAATCTCTATAGCAGTATTCCTATTTATAAAATCCTGGGCATATAGTTTAATCGTGAAATGTGTATAATCACCTTGCTCGTTTTCATATTCTTCTACAGTTGGCAAAGAAATACAAATGATTTGTTTTGTACCAAAAGTATTATCTGCTCTGACTCTACAATAGAAATATATTTTATTTAATGTCTTTTCCGGCTCATTGTCACAAAAATCAAATGAAGTTCTTATAATATTAAAACCTCGTTTTATATACTTTACTGTATCAAACCAATCAATACATCTTAAACTATTGTATCTTTTCTCTGGAACGGGAAGGTTTATTATTTTGTCGTCATCAAAAAGAAATAGGTTATCGTAAGTAATACGAAATATTCTATGTTTATTAGTTGTGATTTTTAATGTATTATTATCTTCCAGTTCTATTTGATTGATATATTGCGGAACCATTTTTATCATTCCGCTTATTGAAAGTGTAAATATGATTCTTTCATAAACTTCAAGTTTACTAATCCCAAACTCTACTTCCTCGCCGTTCATATTTTTTAATATGTGTTTTTTATTACGAATATTTACATTTTTAGTTAAAACGCTTTTATCAAAGAAATCAAATAGTTGTGGCGGATTATAGTTTGATAAGAGCAATGGAACATTATTCAAGTATGAATAAATAACCGCACTCAACGAAGAACCGATGACCAAATATTCATAATGATATTGATGTTTCATAAGGGACATTATTTACTACATTCAAGCATTTTTTCTAATGACACTGGTGCTATTTCTTTTACCAGTGTTTTTAAAGCAACAGCATATTCTTTGATTTCCCACTGTGCGTGTTTATCGTCCCGTAAAACAATAAAGTTTTGAACAGCTTGTAGTGAAGCTGTCCAATAAAACTCCGTATAAAAAGAAATAGGAATGACTCCTCGCGCTATTTCCTTGGCAACTCCCAAAGAAATAAGTTTTCTATATGATTCATAAGATTTATTTAAGGATTTTTCATATACACTTTGTGCTTTTTCTGTATCATATATTTCTTCATTTAGAGACGCCTGTTTATTGTTTAAACTTTGTTTTCTCCAAAATGAAGGAACATAAAACTCATCTTCAAGAACAACATATCTTCCAGATATTTCATTCCAAGCGGTATCCTTAAAAGTATAATCAGATCCAACGATGTGTTTATACCATTGTCTCGCAACAAACTCGGGACATTTAATATGAAACTGAAATACAGTATGTCTAAATGGACTAAAATGTCTTTCTTTTGCGAGAAACTCTACAAGATTTTCATCTTTCTTGCTTAAAGTTTTTTTTCGTTTTCCAAACGAAACACGAGCAGAGTTAACAGTGGTTAAATCTCCTCCAAGTTTATCTACAAGTTCAACAAATCCTTTATCTAAAACATCTATTTTCATCAATATTCCTTTATAATAATGTTTGTTTTATGATCAATAAAGTTCTTATTTAACCACTTAGCATCATCAATCAAAACACGGACGCATCCGTGAGATTCGTGTTTTCTAATAATCCTTTTTGTTCCGTGAATGCCAAGTCCTTGTGATGATAACTTCATATAATAATACATTCGGGAACCACAAGATTTCTTGTTTTTACATTCCACTGGAAACAAATCCGATCTTCTATTATATCCATATTTTCTAATCAGTTTATAAGATCCCGATTTTGTCTTACAGGATAAGCGACGATTTTCTTTACATTTATTTCTGCCGCCAACCGATATTCCTCTTTTGATAATCTGTCCGTTATTGATTGCCCGCCATTCAAAGTTCTTAAGATCAACTACGATCAGTTTGGCAAACAAAATCGTTGTTAGCATTTTTAACTTTCTTTATCAAAAAGATAAAATTTTGCATTTAAACGAGATCCCGTAAAATCATAGTGATTTATTTTTCCCACAGAAGGACTATCTTTCCTTGTTGAAGAAATCATATATACACTCCAAAGAGGATATTCGATAGATTTAGTAGTTTTTTTTACAACTAATCCAATCCATTCGCCATCATTTAATGAACTTATATGTGTATATGTCATTTTCCATTTAAATAAATCCCCAACCTTCAAAGAAGAAGGTTCAATTTCTTTCATTCTACGACTCCGATTACATAATTTTCCGGAATTACACAAAAAAGATAATCTCCTACAATAACTTCTTCAATACCGATCGTTTGAACAACAATCTTTTCTCCCTCTTTCAGATCCAAACCAGTGTTTAGAGAAACACCTCTTACAAAACAAAGAGTTGTTTTATCAATGGCGAGTTGAGGTTTTTCATTGGCATACTCAAAATCAAAACCCATAAGATCGCCACTTTTAATCTTTTTTGTTTCTTTCAAAATCTTTTCAATCAAAACATATCTATTGACTGGTCGGAAGTTCATCTTATTTAACCCTCTTTCCGCAACAACATTCGCCACAATTACAACCCACATCTTCTGTAGAAGAGATTACTTCGGAAAATGCTTTACGATACTTTCTTGATTCTTCCGCAAGTCCTTGAAGATCCTCGTCTTTTAGTTTTGGTGGTGGCGGTAGAGAACCAGAGATTTCGGTTTGAACATCATCTTGTTTACTTCCAAACATTCTTTCCCAATTTTTTTGATAAAGTTTACTACCATAAAACTCTGTAAATGATTTATTCGAGTATTTCATTTATTATAACCCTCGATCGTCAATAGGTGTTCAAACTTCTTAAACTCATCCAAAAAAAAGATATTCCACAATCTCTTTTGACATCTGGCACAATAAAAACCAACTGATACATTGTTTCCGATCGATGATTCAATACCGCCAGTCAACAAGAAAATATGATTTTGTTTGCCCGAATCAGATTCAGGACAATATTCCCGTTGTAAGTGTTTAGGCAATAAATGATTTAGTTTCGTTTGTTTCATACAGATAACCCGTCTTTACGCAACCATATTCACTTTTTCTTTTACGAGTTCTTCGATCTCTTCGATCGTTTGTTCAGAAGCGTTTTCTTGATCTAGAGATAACTTCAATTTTACGAGACGAATAACCTTTCCGAGCAACTTATGATTAATACGATCCGCAAACTCTTCTTTGAGTTGCTTTGTATCTTCCTTGAGAACATTTGCTTCGCGTTGGATTTCAAAAAATCGCTTTACAAACTCTTCTACTGCTTGTTGATCGTAAGGAATGTCCTTCTTGGGACGACCACGACCGCGTTTTTGTTCTTCCATTTTATGCTCCTTGTTTTACGAATTTGTAAAATCTAAATTCAGCATTACCATTATATTCCGAATACATTTCTTTACACATTATTGGACCTTGATCATATAAAAAATGTAAATATCTGAAATCATCGATATCTTTTTCAATAACGATTGACCACCAAAACCAATCATCGTGTTTTGAAGAAATCACATAGATCATATCGCCGATTTCCACATCATCGGCGGAAGACACGAGCAACCACTTGCCGGGTGGCAGTTTCACCATATTTAGAGAATAGCAGAGAGAGGTGGTGGTGTCAAGAAGAAAAAACTAAAGGGTTATGAGCACTTACTATATCCACAATGTATACAAGAAACACACCCCTCTTTGTAGTTGAGAGCATCTTCTTGCTTACATTCTGGGCAAACTTTATCTCCCTCTGGTTTTTCTCCGTCTAAAATATATGTTTTTAACACTCTCGCAATACAGCGAGAAAACGAAAACATATCACTATCTTTGTCCTTTTGAAGTTGTTCTACAATATAGTTTATCTTAGCTCCGTGTCGTAAACCCAAAGAAATCATTCGAGTTAATGCGGAATGATTTGGATTATCAAAAATCTCAATAACATCTTTGATAACAATCTCGCTACCGTTCTCTCCAATTCTTAAATCATAAACATTTTTTTTAGTTTTATATTTTCGTTTTTCCAAAGATGCTTTTTTATAAGATTTGGGAACTTCAATATATTTCGATAACCCCCCAATAACTTCATATGGTTTATCTTCCATAAGACCAACAGCAATCGTCCAGTTTTCTCCTTTAAACTTCATTTGATGAATATCGCATAAAAGTTTATCTGGTCTTTTGGGGGCGTTATATTGAGGAAATATTTCATTTACATTTTGTTTTTTTTCATTATTTGCAATAAGGACTCCAGAGCGTGAACCGTCTACATAAACAGTAATACCCTTTAAACCCTTTTTCCACGCTCTTTTATACAAACTTCCAACAACTTCAGAAGTTGTTCCTTTTGGAAGATTTATTGTTGAAGAAATACTATGATCAATATTTTGCTGAATAACCGATTGTATATCAACTCTTTTTTCCCAATCTATTTGATCGCTTTCAATAAAATAATCTGGCATTTTATCTGTACCAAAGAGTGTTAAATATTCTTTAACATTATGATGATAAACTTTATATTCTTTCCACTTATCTCCAACATCATCTATAAAATCAGCCCTTTCGCTTTTTTCATTATGGTTTAGTTTCCTTCTACGAATATAATGATTTCTAAATACTGGCTCAATACCAGAACTTGTTTGGCTGATAACAGATACGGTGCCAGTAGGAGCATTAGTCAGTAAAGAAATATTTCTTCTACCTCTTTTTTGAATATCTTTTTGTATTTTTTCAGGAAGTCTTTTAATGAAAAAATTATTTTTTTCTTTTTCCCAATCGAACAATGGAAAACTGCCCCTTTGTTCCGAAAGATTTACACTTTCTCCATAAGCATTATTTCTTAGTATTTCATATATTTTTCCAATAATATCTAATGATTCATTAGAATCATATTTCATTTCTAAACAGGCAATACAATCTGCTAATCCGTGAGTTCCGAGTCCTATTCGTCTTCCAGTCTTACAAGCGTTTAAAAGTTTATTCCATAACACTTTTTCGCTTTCTTCATCTACAATATTCAATATTTTTTCAAGTTTTTCTATTTCCAAATCAACTAAATCATCTGAGAGTCGAGTAGCGATTTTAACAACTTCAGAAAATTTATTAAAATCAAAAAAAGCATCTTTGGAGAACTTATTAGATACAAAATGTTTTAGATTTATTGAAATCAATCGACAGGAATCATATTCTGACAGTGGAAGTTCAGAACAGTTTGAAACAAGTAGTCCACCAGTCCAATATGTATGTTCTTCATCGTCAACCGATATATCATAAACTTCTTGTTTCCCTAAAGATATTATTTCTTTTATTTCATAAGTTATTTTCTGCTTATTAATGTTAGATCTATATCCCAAACATATATCATCTAGTTTTTTTGATTTATATGGTTGTATAAACCCAATCATTTCTCTAAATTTTCTTCTATCAACAGTTATATTTAAATCATAACTTTGACGACACTCATAAACTCCATTTGAAAACTCTACGCATTTTGATTTATTTGTAGTATAATAAGAAGAAATGCCAATAGAAGAAAGCATTTGTTGAACTTCTCTAATAATCCTGAAACTTGATGCTTTTAATGTAATGCGCGTAGAAACAACAGATCCATTTGCCGAATACAAACCTCTTAAAAATCCAACAACTTTATTATAATCACCTTTTAAAAATCTTTCAGGAATATATCTATCGTAAGTTTTTGGAAGTTCTGTAGCTATTATAGTAGTTTTAACTTCCCATCCATAATCAAAAGCCTCCCTTCTATCTTTTAAAATTAAAGAAGATATTTCAGAAGTAAAATAATCTTGATCATCTTTTCCAATACATAAATATACCGATAAATCATTAGATGCTTTATGAACAGTTCCGTCTCCAACAATCATTCCATCCATTATGTCTTGTATATTAATATTACTAGAAGATATCAGTCCGCCTTTACAAATATCAATAGCATAAGCATTTTTAACTTCTATTTTCTCTCCTTCGCACATTACACGATGATTTTCTGTTCCAATAAAACTTCCAGCAGTCGTTGAATAATCAAAAACTTCTTTAACTCCTGTTTTCCATTTTTTCGTTATTTTGGTCCACCGCTTCCCCGACCAAACAAAATCACCCTCGCTAACTTCTCCGATCGTTGAAATACCATTTGAAGTTAAAACAGTTGCCCAAGAAGGCTGGCAGGGATTGACAGAGACGGATCTAAACGATTCATAACATTCCGCCGGAAGATTATTTCTTACATTGTCCCACATGATCAACCCGGGTTCTGCTGTATATGTAGCCGATTTTACAATCAAATCCCATAAAGTTTTTGCTTTTATTATTTTTGAAACTTTAGGATTATTTGAATCAATCGGAAACTTAAGTTCAAAATTCCCATCCTTCTCCACTGCTTTCATAAACTCGTCAGATATTTTAACAGAGACATTTGCTCCCGTAGTTTTTTTTAAATCTTGTTTCATTACAACAAATTTTTCAACATCTGGATGTCTTACATCCATTGAAATCATTAAAGCTCCACGACGATTATTTTGTCCAACCATTCTACAAACATATGAATAAAAATCAGAAAAACTCCAAGCTCCAGTAGTAGTTCCAGCAGAGTTATTCACTCCACAACCATCTGGACGAAGAGTAGAAATATCTATTCCAACTCCACAACGACGCTTAAAAAGATTAGCAAGTTCCTTCCCTTTGTCAATAATAGAAGACATATTATCTTCTGGAGATGCGATTACAACACAGTTGCTTAATGATACATTTGCGTAATCATTTCCTATTCCATACATTGGACTACCTTGAGGAATAATATTTTTAAATCCCTTTAATAATTCATAAATTTCTTCTTCGCTCATAGAATTTGGATATTTTTTTTCTATTCTCGCAAATTCTTTTGCCAATCTTCTATGCATATCATCGGGAGTCTTTTCTAAAAGATTTCCTTCTTTATCTTTTAAAGCATATTTTTTAATCCACACATCTGTCGCAAGTTCATCGCCATTAAAATATTCAAGTGTAGATTTATACACCTCTTCTTTGCTATACATTTTTCTTTTCCTTTATATTCCTTAAATGTTCTTTATATTTTTCTTTAACATCCTTATCTTCTTTCGTTTCAATATTGTTTCCCAAAATCTTTATCGTTGATGTCGCCGTATCCATAAAAATAGGAAATACAATGCCATCCGGACCATTACGATTCTTTGCTATAAATAATCTTCCTGTATTTGAGTTTTTGTCTTCGGTAGATCTCGACAATGAAATGACGAAATCAGCAACAAATGTTTTGGCAAAACTTTCAGCAATACCATCTAATCCAATCACTTCGGAGTTAAAATTGTTTCTATTAGCTTGACTCGCAGTTATTAGTGAGCAATCATACTCTTGAGCAATAGCGCGCAGGTCTTCAAATATTGCTTCAAGATCTAATCTTTTTTCCTTATAAATAGATATTGATTTAAGTAAATCTCCATAATCAACAAGAATCATATCCGGATTTATATCATTTTGTCTTAGTTTTTCCAAATGATTCCGCAATGTTATAACCGAAGCAGATTTTGTTGGATATTCTTTTATTATAAGTTTTCCCGGAACATCTTTGACCATTTCAAAGACTTGATCTTTAAAGCGATGAAGTTCATTTATGGAAAATCCAGTTATACAAGAATCAAAACGAGAAGCTACTAAAGTATCGGCAAGTTCAAGCGTATAATAAACGACCGTTTTGCCCGCTTTGATCGCCTGCGCTCCAAGAAAAACCATCAGTTGACTTTTACCGGTTCCACTTGTAGCGATTATTATTGATAGTTCCCTTTTTCCCATACCACCCTTACAAATGCTATCTATTGCTTCCCATCCGGTAGAAATCGGTGCTCTGGATTTTATTTCAAATCTCTTTTCAAAATCCTCAATATAATCATATCCAAAATCGTTATTTTCGCCCTTTTTAAGAGCATTATTGATTGTTGTGCTTATTTCATCAAAAGAACATTTGTTTAATAAGTCTACCGATTCAAGTATCGCTTTTTTAAGAACTTGTTTGCGACAGAAATCAAGAGATTTATCTTTTATATATTCTTGATCTCCGACATTATTGTAGTCTTCCGTAGAAAACGATTTCGCAAAAAAGGAACGAATCTGTTCTTGAACCAAATCATTTTCATCATTCAAATCGGTTCTTATAACCGCTTTCATAATATTGATCGAAGGGTGTATCTTATATTCAGTTTTGTAATCAAATACCTTTCTCGTAAAAACTTGAAGGTATTTCTGTTCAAAATACATTGGCTCAAGAACTTCTTGTATTTGATTACAAAAAGATCGATCCAATAAAATGAGTCTTGCTAAATTTTCTTGAAATGATTTACCGAAGATAGAAAGGTTGGCGGTTTCATTATTTTTATTTGACATTTTCCTCCTTGATTAAGAGTTTAATAATAGAAAATGAAGTTTCCAAAAAAAGTTTTCGTTCTTTCGTCCAATAAACTGTATAAAAATATCCATTACCCATAATCTTTAAAACTATCCCGATACCAAAATGAGTGCTTAAAGACGGATTAAACTCTACCAAATCTCCGACCTTAAAATAATTTTTGTTCATCGTGCCGAACAATCTTCCATTCTGGAATATAATATTTAAACATTTTATTTAGTTTAATCCAGAATATCTGATATTCTTCAAACTTTTCTTCAAAATTATATCGTTTATTTATGATTACTCCATAATCGCCATATTGATTTAATGGAGGATATTTCCAAGTAATAAGTTCTCCGACTTTAAATACTTCATCATTCCGGTTCATAAAATTCATCATAACTTCTTACTTGATCCGGGCATACCATATTATCGGAGTTACTCCAAATCATATATTCTCCCCATTTTTCATCGTTATTGGTATATCCAAGAATAATATTAAATGTTTTGTTCTTTTTATCTATTATCAATGTTCCTATTTTAAGAAGATCTTTCATTTAATAAAATCCGGTTAAACGAATAATAGAGTTCATCCCAGTTCCACTCTCCAAGTCCATCATAAGCCATCATAGAAAGAAGTTTGGTCTTATTAAAAATAAGTTCTTTATTCTCCATCATATTCTGAATCATTTGCTTTGATTGAATACTGATTGACGGAGAGTATAACTGGGTTATCTTGTAGTTTTCAACTATTTTTTGTTGTTCCCGCACAAGATTTTCATATGCCTTGAGTTTTGATCCTTCATTTACTTTTTCTTGAGCAAAATCAACAAGTTCTGGAATAGTATATGATTTATTCTTCGACAAGAAAGAAAACCTATTTGCTACAGTAGAAAGACCGATGCCGGAAACCCCTTCAATATTGTCTCCCTTATCTCCAGCAATAGATCTTGCTAAAGCAAAGTTTGTCGGATGTATTTTATATTGTTCTACGATTCTTTTTGTATTTAAAATCTCATCTTTAATGGGGCGATATAAAAGAGTTTTATCACTGTGAAGTAGTTGAATGAAATCTTTATCTGAAGAATAAACTATTTTTTGATGTAACTCCATAAAATGTGTTTGGCACAAAAAAGCAATAACATCATCCGCTTCAACTCCCTCAATAATGACTTGATAAATCGGCATTAAATCATAATATTCACCAAGTCTCGTCATTTGCTGAATATTATTTTGTCTCTCTTCATTTTCGTTGAGTTGAAACTGACGATTTAAGCGAAGAGGTTTGCGACCTTGTTTATATTGTTTATTGATCGTCCTTCTTTTTTGAGATCCGCCAGCACCATCATAAACAATAATGATCTTATCCGGTTTAGTTAAACGAACGATCTTTTGAATAGATTTGAGGGTTCCAACGATACCGCCAGAAGGATATCCATCTTTATTCAAGGTTGGATTTACGACATAGTTTCGTATAAACAAGTTTGAGTTATCTATTATTAAGTATCGCATATGTCTCTTCGTTGTATTTTGCCAAGTTAAAATCCGACGTATAATAGAAATTTGGTCGATAATTTATCCAATAAACCAAATAAGAATGTCTTTTCGGGCGTTTTTTAAGTATTATTCCAATGTTTAGTTTTTTTAATAATATCAGTTCTACTTTATGATAAACCAAATCTCCAACATTTAAATCTGGTATCATTATTATTTAACGACTTCAATGTAAGGTGATGACTTTTCACAGAATGTCGCTCTTTTGATATCAATCCAATATACCCAATATTGTAAATAATCTTCTTTAAAAACTATTCCATAGCCATTTTTAATATCATCATCTCCCGACCAAAGTATCAAACTACCTATTTTCATTTTCATTATTTAAAATAGTCCAATATTCTTTAATATCATTTTTTGATTGAATAGTAAAATAACCACTATATTTTTTTGTAATATTAAAAGTATAAATTCTAAAGTATTGAGCAGTAGTTTGAATTATTATTCCAAAATAATCACTATTAAAATATCTTATCAAATCTCCGATTTTCATTTTTATAACTTCAAAATGCCGATCTTGTTATCATCCATCGTGTATACAATCTTTTTAATACCGCAAAACTTCATAATGCCATAACACATTGAACAAGGTTTTGACAAACGAAATTCGCCCTTTGTATTGATTCTAACGACATAAAGGGTTGATCCATATGTCAACGATCGACTTATTCCCAATATCGTCTTTATTTCAGCGTGACGACTGGAAAATCTATTTTCTTTCTTTTCGCAAAACCTTTTTGAAAAGGCGCAAAACTCTTTATCATTATAAGAAGCGTTTATAATCGCACCACCGCGTACAAGAACGGCACCGTGGCGCCACTTGTCGTATGTGCTTTGATACGCCTGACGCCGAGCAAGTTCCAGATAACGACTTATTTTATGGGATATTGGAATCTCTATTGAAGCAGACATCTTTTTTGCCTTTCTTGGATGTCACTTCTATAGAATAGCACTACTCTCCTTCTTTGTCAAGAACAGAAAACACTGTGTTTTCGGGAGGTTCCAGCATATCGTCATCGCGTTCGGGACGATCGGTTCCCTTCTCTATCAAAACTTCGTCCATAATCGCAAGAACTCGATCGTGAAAACGTTTTTCCTTCAACTTATCAAGAAATGTATTAGATTGAAACTTTTCTTCTGTTCCATCTCCCATATCCATCGTAAACCAAGCACCACTGTTCTTTACATAAGAAGTTGATTTAATCGCTTCCATCCAACTTTCTTGATCCATAATACCAAGTTTATCGCCAGCCCATAGAATCTTGAAACTACAAGTTCTTCCCTCTCTCCCGAACCTTGATTTTTTAATAGTCGCTTTTACCTCAGATCCGATTTGTTGTTCATTTTCATCTAAAATATAACTTGCTTTACCGCGACGCATTGTTAGATATATTCTCCAACTTGCCGCAAATATTAAACTCTTTCCTCCGGGGGTTACATACGGATCAATATATTTTTCTGCGACGCTATTTGTAATATTTGTTTTTAGTTGATTTAATACCAGTAATATTGAGCCGTGATTTGCCAATGGAATAACAAGTTTTGAAAATCCTTTGGATAATATCCTTGCCTTAACCCCTATAGATGAGTTAGGATTAAAATCTCCTTCAATATCGTTTATTGAAGGAGTCATCGCCAATGAATCCCAGATAAATATATATGGCTTTGGGCTTTGCCCCATAAGTTCTTCTATTGTCTCTAAAACATATTCTACACTTGTTGCTTGAACATAAATAAAATCATCAAGATCTATTCCCATTCGTTGAATAAATCCACTGTCGATCGCAGACTCGGAATCAAAATATACGACCGTATATCCTTTCTTCATAGCATTTCCGGCAATCTGGATTGCCATATAAGATTTGCCCGATCCAGAAAGCCCACTTAACTCTATAATTTTAGATTTTGGAACTCCCCCCATTTGTCCCTTACAAATAATACTATCCAACCAACGCGAACCAGTAGATATCCATTCTTTGACATCGGTTGGATTTTCTTTGGTTAAATCGTAAGCAACGGTCATTCCTGCTTTTTTATTTATTCTATCGCGGAGTTCTTGAATGGAAGGTGCTTTATCGTTATTTTCGTCTTTTTCTTTCTTTGGTCTCGCCATATTCTCCTTTCTCCTATAATATCAATATGTTACTACTGTGAGAGTAGGATTCGAACCTATGATGGGCTTTTCGCCAACAGATTAACAATCTGCTCTCTGCTTCCGCTCGAGTACCTCACATTAAATCCGAAGGTGGAACTTGAATCCACATCTCTCCTCTACAATAAGGAGGCTTTACCAGTTAAGCTACTTCGGATTTTATTCTATTATTTAGTTAGTTAAGCCAACTCCAGTTTTCTCGTCGCACAATACGACCCACCTGCGAACGAGAAACATAAAATGCTTCAGCAAGTTCGGATTGAGTCCAACCTTGTCGATAAAGAATCCGAATTCTCTTAACTTCTCCCGGAGTTAAAAACGCATGTGAACTTGGAAGCGCATTCGTTTGACGGACTACCGCAAATCCAAGATTTCGCAGTGTCTTGGTGAGATCTGATACTGACGCTGTTGTGTTTGTTCGTGACATATTTTCCTCCATTGGTTATGTCTACTTTTTCTATCGCTCAACCATTACCTATCGCTCAAATCAAATACTCAATTGTTAAACTTCTTTTACAGACGATAAGTTACTTACACTCATCCAGTTTGAAAATGTAGCGACCAACGATACATCTTCCTTTTCTTTTGTGCCGTTCAAAAATGTAAGATATCCTTCATTAACAGAATATCTCTCTGCTTTAACTTCAAAGCGCTTTCCTGGTTGTTCTGGAGTTGGAAGTAATTCCACTACAAAAGTTTTCATTTTATTCTCCTGTTAACTCTTGAAATGCTTTCTCGATCGAATCCATTTCATTACTACCGGCTTCGTCGCCTTTTTTGCTTCCGCCGGCGGCATACTTCTTTACCTCTTTTCCAAGGACGTCTCCCTCTTCATCTTTTAACATAAATTCGTTTAAAGTTTGTTCAACCTCCTTACTTGATTTACGCTCATATAAAGTTGTCAAATCAGGCAGATTTTCAAGAAGCTGCTTTGTTTTTTCTTTTGAATCCGTCATCTTTGACGTATTTCGCTTTGCTTGAATGTTTGTCTTTGCCCAACTTTGACCAGGCGCCTTTTTATAGGAAACAACAATATCCGTTCCCTTATCTACATCTGTAATATCCCCGTATTCTGGATCGACAAGCAACTTATAAAGATCTTCCCAAACCGTTTTACCGAACGACCAAATCTTGGGTGTTTGTTCTTCTTCACCACGAACAAGAATCGTCGCAAAGAATCTTTGCGACACAAACAGTTTCTTTGCCAGAGCCATATCCTCTTGATTATTTTTTTCTTTGCCGGCGGCATATAACTTGCTGGCAAATGAACAAACTACACAATCATCTCCAAAGTTTCGCTTTGGACACAATACACCACCACGCGCAATCTCGTAATGAATATGAAAATCCTTTACCGGATCTCCATCGGGAGATGGTAGAATACGAACTACCGCTCCATCTTCTGGCTTCCAATAGTTTGAACTTCCACCACCTTTGTTTTGGATCTTCTCCATCCTCTCCTTGATCTTATCTAGATTAAGAGCCATTTATTCCTCCTTTTGGCATTCTTCTTTAAAATACTTGATCAGATATTCTATCAATTTGGTCCTATCTCTCAAAGTAGAATATTCTTTTTTCTTTTTTAATACCCTCCTAAAGTCATTGTCGTCCAACATATAATCAACATATTTGTCACAATATAAAGAATCTTCCCAATGCTCGTCTCTCATTTCTATTAGTTGTTGAACAATATCTTTGTTTTTCATCTTTGTATTTCCGAACTTCGAGATATTACAAACGCAAAACTTTCATTATAATCAGATTCATATATTCCATATGATATTTTACAACCTTTTTGTTGTTCTTTTTTCCTCTTTAGTTGTTCCTTGATTTTCAAATGAAGTGTTTTATCGGTTTGAAACACTTCGTGAGGAACAACATAGTAATAACACTTCTCCCGAACTGTGTCAAGCGGAAAAAAAGTTTTTTCTTCTCCACCAACAATCTCCATTACTCCAAGCGTAGAAATCCTTGAAATCATTGAAGTTTCCGACCAATTATTGATATGCGACGACGAGCCGTTCAAAAAATTTATAAAATGAAAAGTCCGAACCACCACTTCGTTGATTTTTTGATGATATTCAAACATCGAAACACCATCGACTATACTTTTCTCTATTTCTCGGTTACTTAATAAAATTATTTCTTCAAACACTCCTGATCTTGTATATTCCTGAAGAACATTATATACAACTTTTTCTTGAAGAGATTTTATTTCCGATAAGAACTCTACATCGGGCTTTATATAAAGAATGTGTATTTTTGTTCTATCTTTTATCTTTTGAAGTATCGCCAGAGTTGCTCCGGAAATAATACTTGCTCCGCAAACGACCACATATGTTTTTTCTTTGATATTCCTAAAAAAAATATCCAGACTTAAATCTGATATATATTGTTCATAATCTTCTGGGGATTTATATTTCTTTACTTTATAATGTTTAACCTTCTTGTGTTTATTAGATTCATTATCGATTGTTAAACATTGATAGTCTGGATATTGAGATATCTCGTTTGCTATATTGACGCCGGATTTTCCTATTCCCAATATTGTTATTTTTGAAGACATTTTATTTATTTAACTTTTTCCAACCACCAAAACTTCTTTCTGACCACCAATAAAAACTTTTATTGTTAATAGAATACCAATACATTTTATATGAATGAGGAAGTTTTTTGATATTTATTTCAACTATTATTCCCAGGTTGTTTCCTATCGCAAACAAATCACCCACTTTATACTTTAACTTTTCGCATTTGTCCATAGTTTTTTCCCATTTTCATATTGACGACAAATCTTCCAAGCGGAGTATCTTTAAACTCTTCCAACAAAGACATTAACACACTTTCATCATCTCTGTGAAAATCCAGTATAACCGAATCAAATATCATAAATGATACATACGATTTTTTATTCTCAAGGATATTATTTAATCTGCTCGCCATTACATTTACAAGATCGGAAGTTACCGACTGGTTTAAATAACTCAAGGCGTGATTTCTATCACATTGTATTTTTCGATCAAAGATAGTATTTATTTCATTTTTATTCCAATACATATCGATCATTTTCTGGCGGTTATATAATGTTTCAAGTTTTGATTTGGCGTCCATATTATATAACCAAGAAAATGTCTCTTTTTTTATTTGCTCCCGCGTCATATCTGACTGTTTAAAAATATTGTTGCAGTTCCACTCGTGAATATCATTTTGCGGTTGTTTCTCTCCCAGCATAGCAAGCATCACGCGGAGGTCGCAAGCATTATAATCAAACTCCACGAAGAAATCGTTATTTGGCAACAAAACCCGCCGTAGCTCGCGCCGTAGATTTAAAATAGGGAAACTGCCATTTTTTGTTGTGAGGCGCCCTGTGACCGACCCAAAAAGATTATATTCAACGTTGCTTGCCCCATTTTTCACTTTATTGTGTAAAGCAGAAATACCGGCGACATCAAAATTCTGAATCATAAAACTTTTATCAAAGTTTAAGTTTCTATATTTAATATCCGCAATAAGTTTAGTTATATCCAACAATAGATCGTAGTTGTTTGGTCTTGAATATGTTTCAAAAACATATTTAGTTATATCCATTTTAACTTTACAATATTGTGTCAATATTTCAACAGGAACAAGATCAAAAAAACATACATTATTGAGATTTACTTTCGCTTCAACAAAAGATCGATAATATGCTTTAAGTTTTTCTTTTATATTATCCCAATCGTTTTTCAAATATTCTGGGCATATTTCATCAATAGGTTGACCACAATATAAAAAAGCATACTCTATATTTTCTTTATGTTTTAACCATTGTGAATAGTTCCAAGTATGCGAAAGTTCGTTCGGTATCTTATCAAAATAAAGCATACCGCTTTCGTCATAAAAGCCAATACAGTTTTGTTTGTCGTCAAATGATTGAAAGAAAGTCAAATCGACACGCTTTTATTGTGGAGACATTGACCAGCCACGACATTTGGCTTGTGTTCCTATTGAACCACCACCTGGAACTCTTCGATAATATATTCTTATATTGCTCGTTATCGGAAATTTTCCAATAGATTCAGAGGCGGTTCCAGAAGCATTACCGGTTGAAAGAATAGTTTGGGTGGTGCTAGCACCACCGGTTTCAAAACCATCAACCCACCAATAAACATCTCCCCATCCCACCCCGCCGCTTGCTTGTCCCCAAAGCCACATATCGGCGGATGTTGCAATTGCAGGAACGTATGTAGATAAACTAACTGCTACAGCAGCACCATCCGACCCGTTGCCGGTAGATGCTAAAACCTCAAACATTGAACCATATTTGAAATCCCCTGGAGATACATTATAAAACTGTATTATATCTCCCGATCCATCGTTCCGAACTGCCCCAAAACATTTAAATGCCGTAGCATAACTTGGCGGCCCGCCGGAATCCGGATCGTTCGTGTGCCCCACAAGACCTATATTGTTTCCATCTTGAACACCATAAATATAATACCAAGTCGAATTAGCTTCAGATATTGTATCTAATCCTCCAAGACCACTTACGCTTAGTTTAAACGTTCCGGATGAAAACTGTTTTCGAGAACCATTGCTCAAATAAAAATATTCGGTTCTGCCAGACCAAGTTGATATCGTTATCGTATCGGCGTCGGTCCATACAAGTTTTGGTAACACAATATCGTCCTCCACTTCGATGAAAGTTTGAGCAGACACACTTTGTTCTATATGTCTGCCAGTGCTCGCAACTACATTCCACAGATTTGAATCTTGCGATATATCCGTTTTTACTTGCGAGCGAAGTTGTTGTTCAACATATGATAATGACCTCGCGGTGTCAAGAGAATTTTCAAGTTCTTTCGTTGTTTTTATTTTCTCTTGTATTTCCGCAAAATTCCAGTTTTTGCCCTCTTCCGAAGATCTTATATTTATATACACTTCTGTCCAATCAATATTTTCTACATCAGATACAGTTAGATTTTTTCTTTTTGTGATGACCGATTTAGTTTCAAACATACCAGATTCTATTTTTTTTTGGTTTGGATGCGATTTTATATAACTCACATAAAACTGTGATAAATATTTTTTTAAAATCTGAATATCAAACTCTTGAGTTTTATAATAATAGATTTCAAATAAATCACTTGCCGTTCCTGGTTCATATTTTATACCATATTTCTCGGCATACTTTAACATAGACTTCGAACCAACATTGGCAATAATCTGCCAAGGAATGTGTTTATTGATATAAAACCCAAACTTTTCGGCAGCATTTAAATAAAATCCATAATTTGAATCATTTATATATTTTTGTAATGTTTTTTCTTTTGTTGTATATGTTTCTTTAGCAATATCAATTACAAGTCCACTTACAAATACTGGGCATTTATTTGATTTTACGAATGCCGTTTTCGTTATTGGATGTCTTAAAAAGTCTTTTGAAAATAAAATAAACTCATTGATAAAATCTCTAAAGTTTAATATTTTTGAAGATCTATTATTAGTATTGATATATGAAACAACGAATGCTTCATATATTTTTGACATATTTTGATGATAGATTTCGTTTAAGTTTTGCCAGGCGCGATATGGTTTTATTTTATCATATACAGAATCTTTATTTATTCTTCCTTGAACTTTTGCTCTTTCAAAATATTGCTGTAAATCATGAAAAGCATCTACAACAAAATCAGCCGCCATAAATGTTCCTTCATCATCAATGGGAGATAGATTTGATTCAGAAAGAAATACATAGTTTCCCTTTCGATCAACTTTTCCATAGTTTTGCTTATCATACCATAAATCGATCAACATTTTTATTAGGGCCTATTTGTAAACAATATTTTCCAGAATCTTCTTGAATGTTCTTTCTTTTCTTTTTCTTCTATTTTGCTTGAAGCCACAATCTTCTTATTTATTTTATTAAATCGTTCAATATTTTCTTTTGTTCTCTCAACCGGCTTTTTCATTTGTTTTCCACTTTCTTCGGCATATTGCCAAATCGCGGTAATCGTAGTTTCATAATCGTTAGAACTAAAAGAATGCTCTATTCCAATAACATTATAATAACCGCCCAAACCAAGTTCTCTCGCCAAAGACCCTTTCGCCAACGGATTATCCAACCCCATCCGCGATGTATCAATATATATTTGTGCGCCTGGATAAAATATATTGTTTCCGATCATCGTTATTTTGGCATTATAAAGACCTTGTATTCTTTTTGACTCACTTGAAGTTTGTGTTGCTCTCATTGTGTCGACATGTGGTTGTGAAACTCTTTCAAACTCTATTTTTTTAACGAGGCCGCCATTCGCGCCGGTATACAAATGATAAATGCCTCTTTCAATATCTTCTTTTTCATTTCCTTTCAATCCGTGATTAGGAGACGAAGAAACATAGATATATAGATAATGAAATAACTGTGGCGTAGGTTTGTGTGTGCTATATGAAAATGGCTCGTTATTTGCCGATGTTCCTCTTCTATTGATTAAATCATTTATTGTTATTCTTTCTTTTGCGCCGGAAGGAATGGGTTCTATTTCGCCATCTTTTCCCATTCCCGGAACTGTAAAAAAGTTCATACTTATATCATTTATTTGTTGCCCCAATCCTAAAAAACACAGTTCTCCCAATGCCGGCGTTACAAGAGAAGATAAGATATCTTTTAAAAATGGCGCCAAATGATATGATGGTCTTTGTGGGGCCACGACCTTTTTTAACCACCAAGTCAAAAATAGATTTAATGAGATTGGAATATCGGCAATATTTAATGTCTTTGGAGTAGTATCGTTTGGATTTGTTGGATCAATAAATGTAATAGGTCCCAATATTACTCTCAACGACTTCTTATTTAAAACAGATAAAGCAATATCTAAAAGATCTCCCAAATAAAAAAAATTGATTCTCTTACACTCTTTACATTCTTTGGGTTTATCTGATAAAACAAACTCTTCAAACTCTCCGACCACTTTCTCTACTTCTTCTTTGGTTTTTTTTCTTAAAATTGTAGAAGTTTTTTTAAGTTCCAACTCCGAAACATTTATTTTAGCAGTCGCCTCTTGAAACCTTTTAAAAACATTTGTCGGCAATGTTCTCTTGGGATTTATTTTTTGTGTTCTCAAATTTTCTTTTATAAATTTTTCATAAAATATAATATCTTCGTCAGTTAAAGTCCCTTTTTCTTTTAATTTGTCCAAAACTTCTTTTTGACCTTTATCAAATGCTTTAATTGACGATTCATCAACATCAATAAACCACATTTTTGACGATCCTTGAATGGCTTTAATCAATCTGGAATATCTTATTTGTTTATCTAATGATTCCGCAAATAAAGATTCTCGTGAAAGTTGCTGTGCTTTCGTTGGTTTAATACCGACGGCAACTTCTGTTTTATTTTCCGGATTTCCACTTGTTAAAACATTATCTATAATCCATTTTTTCGCTTTTAATCTATCTGTTGTTGGTGCTTTTTGTTGTTTCTCTTCTTTAGATGCTTTTTTTGCCAAATCCTTTGAAACTTGTAAAAATGCTGTTGGAGATAATAGATCCGCTCTCTCATCTGCCATCAATGCTTCTCCGCGAGCATTATAATCTATACTCACCTCTAATGAACCGTTTTGATCAAAGCGAAGATTTTCGCTATGTAGTGTCATCAATAAAACGGTGCTGGAGCGATCGATTGCCTTTCTTAAAGACTTATTTATTAAAATCTCATTTGGATCGGAAGGACTTGCCCAGCCAGCGATTATTTTAATCTCAAAATGCTTTGGATTCCAGACTCTTGCCCCTTTTATGGTTTTTCCTGTTTTCGGATCCGTCCTATTTGTATCAATATAATCTGCTTCAGGAACCAAAAGATTGTATAATCTTCCGGTATTCTCATCTTCCGCTGGCGCCAATATACTTGAAGCATTTTGTAAATAAAATGTTAGATTACATTGAGAATACCCAGCTTGCGTTATATTTTCGCCCCTTAGCGCATAACTGAAACTTTTTAATCCAACATCATCGCCTCGTCCAAATCTTGTTTTTGTTATATTATCAATCGTTTTTAAGTTCGTATGATCTCGGAATACAATCTCTTGATCAATGGGTTTAGATTTTTTATCTGGATTTGAATATTTGACTTTAAATATTTGTATTTTGGGAACAAGCAAAGCAAGTTGTGCTGGAGTTATATGAAATAAATCTTCTATTCCTTTCTTTCCAACCAACTCGTGAACAACCAAGGGAGGATTTCCATTCAACATTATAAAATTTTGATATGATTGTTGTTTTGTTACACTCTCATTGATATTTGAAAGTTTGCGCCAGTTTTCGATCAAAAAACATTGTTCTTGAAAGCGTTCACCTTCTTTTATATCTTTTTCGTTATCTGCCATTTTATTTTTGTTTAATATCCGAGTATTTGAAGAACTTTATTGAGAGGAAAGGGAATATAAATGACATCTCCAACATTTATATGTGCTTCTGTTGGTTTTTGATTATAATGAGCAATAACATACCATAAATCAACATCGCCATAATGTTCGTGCGCCAACTTATAAAAACGATCTCCAGTCTTCCATATATGCCCAATGATATCAAGATCGGCGATTTCTTCAGTGGTCGGATGTTTTAATACTTGTGTCCGAAACATCCGAATGAAGTTGACACCTCTATCGCGAAAGATCTTCTTATAGTTTTCGTTATCATTTATAGAAACTACTTGATTATCATATCGTCCTGCCATTTTTATTTAACACCCAATACTTTGTTTGCTTGAGCACTTCTTTGTGCGTCTGTTCCACCGGTTTTTGAACTATTGTTAACTTCCTTTAACTTTAAATCATCAAAGTCTCGTTCGCCATACGGAAAAAGCGGAGTTCTTTTGTTTTTTTCTCTATTCCACCCCAAAGGAGTTGTGTGTAATACCGTAAACTCACAAGATAGATTGACCGTTTTTGGATGTAATATTGCCGGTTCTGGATCAAACATTCCTGCGTTTAAATCTGGTTCATATGTGAATCCCGCCACTTTTCCAACCAATCCGCTATCCGCTATAGTTCCACCTGCTTTTGCTTCTGATTTTCCTGGAGAAGAAGGACTTTCTTTGTTTCCTTCACCATAACTTCGTATCAAGTTGGCAAAAGACAACTTCATCAGCGGAGATGCCACGATTGAAGAAGCATTAAACTTTCCAGAACTTTTATCATAAACCGGATAAAGCATTGATAAAAGAAGAGAAGATCTTTGAAGATTTTCTTTTGCTTCTTGTTCTGATGCCGCAACAACGCTCCAACCAAGCGAAATCACTCTTCTTGTGTTTATAAAGTTTGAAATCGGATCCGATCTTCCGTACACATCTTCATCTTTCCAGTTGGAAGTATATTGATCGGAATATCTTGTAATCATTGCTTTAAACTGAACAGAACGACCGGTGGGAATATGAAAAAACTCAATAAAATACTTCTTATTTACATAAGACCATTCCGCATCAAAATAACTCGATCCTTCTTCTTTTTTTCCGGGACCTATTTTAAAGTTTGGCATTCATTAGTAAATAGAAATATCTCCTAAAATACTATCAACCTCTTCTCTGGTTTCATATTTTAACAGCCTTTTCTTTGCGTCTTGAAACTTTTTCATATTATTCTTATAGTTTGCCATATTTAAAGGGACTTCTATAAATGAATCGGTCAAATCAAACCTTTTATTTATTACACTTTTGCTGATCTCAAAACAATAGTGTTCTTTACCGTCTGTAAATGATATTCCCGAAGGAGATGAACGAAATACATTGATATTTTCTATATCAATATAGTTCATTTTAGACACAATGATTTGAAATCTTGTTGGTCTACGAACAAGCATTATATAATACAATAAATCTGGATTTAGATCGTATTCTTTTATAGAGAAATCTAATCTTTCATTTCTCAATAAAGAAACAGAACAGGCGACCTCCTTATATTGTTCACCATACAATAACTCTTTATATTTATCTCGATCTCTGTTGTGTTCCGAGATTTTTTCATATTCTGATTTACAGTTTTCCTTTTCCATAATCGTTTTCGCGCCGATGCCAATATCATTTTTTACAAGATCTATGGCAACATCTTTTCCGGAAATATTCAAAGAACAACCAAAACTTTCATAAACAAAGTTTTCCCAATCCTTTGAAGATACATATAGATTTCCATCTCTACTATTTCCCTTATTTGAAACATTTGCCAATAAACTTAAATCATCTTTGATTTTAAGCAGTTCGACGCCCTCAAAAAATATCATTTTCCACTCCTATGTTTAGCACTTCAGCACATATATAAAGTTATACTTAAGTTATTTGCGGAGTGTCAAGATTAAATGGCACGACGAGGAGACATTTTTTTGTTCATCACATCAACAATCCGCTTGTCGATTTCTTTGCCGTCCAATTGAAGGATTACGGTAAATCCTCCAGTTCCAGAGGTACCGCCGGCGCCAGAAGATGCCGTATTTGTAAGGAAGTTTGTAAAACTATTGGTTACATTGTTGACTTTGGTTTCTTCAACGATTTCTTTATATCTTTGTGCTTGATCAACAAGTTTTCTTGTGTTTTCAACCGAAACTGGTTCCAAGTCGTTTGATGCTTCGACGACGGACGATAAACTTTGTATTGTTGAGTTAAATGATATTACTTTTTTATCTGGAATACTGCCCATTGCTTTTGCTATTTTCGTAATCATTTCGGCGACGCCGGAAAGAGCAGAAACCGTTCTTTCACTAAACTTCGAAAGACTCATAAACATTATGGTCAAGAACATAAGATCTTTTGTTTTTATAAGTGCCAAAGATAACGCCAGCGCTCCCATTCCAACAGCCAAAGCAGTTAACCCTATGGACGCCATAATCGCCCCAGGAAGCATTAATATCATTGCCAGCGATAAAGCGGTCAGATTTAAAGCAAACGCCCCCAAAGTCTCCTGATGTTGTAATAATAGAGCAAAAAACCCTGTCAATGATTTAATAACCAATGCTATGCCGGTCATTATAAGAAATATTCCAGCGCCAATCAACCCCACAGCAATACCAAGAGGTATCATTCCTGCCGAGGCGGCTAATGATGCCGTAGCGAGGAAATAAAGACCAACGCCGATCATCGTCAAAATAGTAACCAACAGAACCCCTTCTCCTAATGATATTCCTTTTAATGATTTTGCCAATAATGCGATACCTGCCGTTGCCAAAGCAACTCCAGCACCAATCATCATTATTGCCAAACCCAAAGCAAGCATTGGTCCAACCGATGCTTTTGTTGTGGCGGTTTGTTCTTTTTGAACCTTATTTAATGCTTTATCGGTTGCCATTTCCACATTTCGTGCGGTTATTTTTGCCCATATTTTACTTATAAATCCGGTCAATATTCCCGCTCCGTTTTTAACGACGCGATTTAAAACAAATAATACACCAGTAACAGATACTACTATTGGAATAAGTTTTCCGCCCCAAGCCTCATTCCATTGTAAGATTTTATCAATAAAACCACGAACAACATCAATAACCGGACGCATACTTACGGCAAACATCATCATTGTTTGTCTCAACTTATCTGTTATTGATTGTGTTATTTTTGTCATATCCGCCATTTGTTTTTGTGTCAGCGCTTCTTTTTGTGATGCCGCAATATTTTTATCTATATCTCCGGTCAATAACTTTCGGACTTCTCCTTCGTCTTTTAAAGATGGAATGACATCACGAACCGATTGTAGAAAATAATATCGCTGTGCTTCGGTCATTGTGTCCAATGATTTTCCAGACTTTTTAAATGCTTCTCCAAGCATTCTTATTCTGTCGGCTGGATCAACATTTTTAATCATTGTCATTGAATCAAGAAAACCACCACTCAATATTTGATTTAACTTTCCTACTGCTTCACCAGCGCTCGCAAAGGTATCAAACTGTTTGGTGATTCCTATTAAAGAAGAAACCTGAATACCTGTACTTTTTGCTACTGCCGAAAGTTCTTTAAACTTTTGTATTGCCGTATCTCCAAAAGCAGTCAATGAAGGTAGAGCATTGCGAAAATCCTCTGCCATTTGTTTCGGAGATAACCCCAAAGCAACACCGGTGGCAACGATTTCTTTTTGTGCCGTCATCGCTTGATTTACATTGAGTCCAAGCGATTTCGTCATTCCTTGAATATTTTCGGCAGTTGTTTCACTATCAACTCCAAGTTTTTCCATTGTTGCTGAAAATAATGAAAGTTCTCTTTGAGTTTGCCTGTTCAACAGAGTAAAATCTGTAAAAACGCGTCTTAAAGATTCAATAGATTTTGCCGCATCTTCCGTGCTGATACCCAAGGTTAAATGATCTTTTCCAAGATCGACAATCATATTGTCATATTCACCAATGGCACCAGTAGCACGATTAAATGACGCTAAAGCAAAATCTTGTTCTTTAATCAACATTCCGGTTGCTTCTTCAACTTTTAATAAAGAAGATTTAAATATATTTGTTAAAGATATAGCTTTTGCTATACCTTTCCCAATACTAGCAATAGCTTTTCCAATATCTTCTGCGGATAAAAGTTGAGATATTAAAGAAGATTTATCCGAACTTATCCCCGTCAATATTGTTATAATGCGTTCGGTGGTATTTTCAATATTTTGATATGTTTCTTCTTGTTCTTTTATTGTCTTATTTGTTTCTTCATATGCTTTCTTTTCTTTATCTAAAATATCTTTCTTTTCTTTCCAATGCTTTTTTGCTTCTTCGTATTGATCTCGTTGTATTTTTTCTTGTTCTTTGAGATTATTTAAATGTTCTTCAGATACATCATTTAGTTTTTTAGCATCTTCTAATAACTTTTCAGCATTTTTCAGTTTATGCTGTTGATCAATAAGTTCTTCATCAGAAAGAGTTACTTCTTTTTTAGATATTTCAAGACGCTTTTGTGCCTTTTCTTCAATATCGGTTAAAAGATCGAGTTTTTCTTTTTCAAGTTCAATCTCTTTCTTTAACTTTTCAATATTTTGTTGTCTTTTGTTAACGATATTCGTTATCGTTTTAAGGAGTTCTTCTTCGGGAGTTGCCATTTAGATTATTTAAAAGGCCAAATCAAGTTCGTTGTTCTCTCGAACTTTTTGACCGCTCCATCAAGCATATGCTTTGAACGATATGTCTCTGGATCTTCTAACCCGTATTTCTTATATGCTTCAATATATCTTTTTTCTTTTTGAAGTGTTCCATAAAAACTTTCAACTTCTCTTTTTGTTCCACGAACGGAAACTGGAATAGTATTCATTCCAAACATTCGCTCCAATATTGTTTTAACCCAAGCGCCCCACATCGCAAGAAAACTTTCATTTAGTTGACCACGATTTGCTATTCCAAGATCGACCACAATCGGCTGTTGATTCATTATTTCCTCGCTTTCTCCAATGGGAGGTGCGCTTTCGGAACGCTCCGGATTTGGATGCTCTGTGTATGGAGGAACATTTGGGTGTCCTCCCTTTGAGATAAGTTCAACTTTTTTCTTTTTATGACCGGAAATCATTTTCTGTTGAAATGGTTCCGTTTCGTTGAGATTTTTCATATAGAAACCCTCAACATAAATAGATATATGATTTGTTTTTAGATAACACTTTGAAATATTTAAACATTTTTTATTTGATTTTAAAATGTATTTACCATAAGGAGATAAAACATAATATGGGGTTTTCAAAAGCAAGATATAAAACACACGAAGAGTTTAAAGATATTTGTGTGGGATATCCAGTCGGTTCCAACACTCCGAATATTCGTCCTTGTTCGGAGATTAGAAAATTGTGTATTCAAGAAATGAGTGTTTTTTCTCCGTTTAATGTATTAGATGTTGGTGGTAGAAACGGCGTTCATCATAGCGAGCTATTAAATGAAAATCTCACTTCTAATATCAATAAATATTATGTTCTTGAAACAGACGCATTTGTATCATCTTATCGAACAATATCTAATCCAAATATAAAACTTATTTCATCTCTCAATGATTGTGACAATAAAGATAAAATCGATCTTATTTATACAAACGGTGGATTTCAATATATGAAGTGTCCTTTAACCGATTTTGTTGATCGGTTTAATCCAAAAATGTTCTTATTTGAAAGAACATCGGTTTCAAATGAAGAATCCTTTTATACTGTTCAAGATTTTGGTGGAAACCTGGCGTATCGCGTTTATGGCAAAGAAGAGTTGGAAACTTCTTTAAAAGATTATGATTTAATAAAAGAAGATGATTTTGATATGAGATTTGAAAAAGGTTACGGATTTATTCCAAAATCAATGCTTTGGAAAAGAAAATAATATTATTTGGATTTGCTTCTTGCTTTTTGATTTGCTTTTTCGACCGCTTCTTGTTCTTTCTCAAGTTGCTTGGTCAAAAGATCAACATAATAGTTACGAAGTTCTATTGGCAAGTTATATGCTTCAATAAATGACCAACCGCCATAATATTTCATCAAATGAAACTGTTCATACACCTTTCGTATATAAGAACTACTTAAACCAAAAAAAGCTTGCCCCAAACGGGACATTCACCTCCTGATTTGCTCCGCATTCATCACAAGTAACGAGCTGTTTAAACTCAATATTTGGAACAAGTTCGGCATATGTATTTCGTAAATATTTGCTATCGCTTGCCGGCATTACTTTTAAAAACTGATCAATAAGATCCTTTTTCATTACCCCGTTCAAAGATACAACATATTGTTTCATTTGATCCAATAGAGGAGTTTCTTGAAGTTTCTTTTGTTTTCGCAAAGCGGATGTTTCGGACAGATATGTTTCATCTTGACCGGTCAGCAATCGGCATTCAACCGAAACATTTGTTTTCGGCAATACGAAAGAAAAAGTTTTTGTTTCTTCGTTTAAAAATGCTTTGTATTGTTCTTTCTTCTCTTCTGAAAGAATACCTTCGTTCTGGGTAACATTTTTAAGATCGAATGTATGCTCTTTTACATCCGCACACGCAGAACAAGGAATGGAAACCTTATATTCTTCTCCATACCCCGTTATTCTTGTTGCCACGATTATTGCGTTGCGATCTCCAGAAGTTAAAAACTCCGGTCGTATTTTTCGATCGACCAATATACTTTCGATCAACTTTTCAATAGCAACGCCCTTTTTAAGATACGATTGATTTGCCAAGATATCTTCTTGCGGAGTGGACATATATCTGATTTCCACATCCTTTTTCATAAAAAGTGGATGTTCTGAAATATAAAATCTTCCTTGTGACGGCAATGTTACAAACTCTGTAGGGTTTGTCCATTTTAATAATGAATCTTGATTGGGTATCGGAGGATCTGAAGATATTGCTTTTACACCACCTTCTCCAGAAATGCGTTCGGCATTACGAGAACTTGGATTGTCTGACATTTTTCACCTTTATTTGTTTTGATTGTTTTTACGCAGGAACACTTTCACCAGCGCCGGTCATTGTAGCATAGTCATAACGAATCGTTAGTTTAATCTCTGTAAGATCGCTATTTTCATATGCCAACTCGCCAAACTCTGCCTTTTGAACCCAAGCGTTAACGAGATTCCATTCCTCAATAACATTGTCACCTTCGGCGCCGATTTGTTGAATCATTACTTGTCCCAAAGCACCGACCGCGCGGGCTTTAGAAATCGTCGATGTGTTATTGGGATTTAAGGGAAATACGTATCCCGAGTTTATTAAAATATCTTGTATCGTTTTTGAAGCGTCTGGTGATGCTGGGTCTATAAGAACGATATCAATGGGTTCCCACTCAACTCTTCCTGGGTAATAGAAGGAATGGTTAAGGTAGGCGTGCTTGCTTTCATCGATCGACCATTTTGGTTTACCAGTAGATTTTACAAACCAAGTTGGACGACCACCAAGGTATAGAAGCCAGCGAAAGTTTCGTTTTGGTTCTGTGTTAATATCGCTAAAAAATGCCATCGATTTGATTGTTCTCCTTTGAAATCCTATTATATATAGTTTTTAAAACTTAAATATTCACCCAAGTTTTATAATGAATAATAGAATGTAATGTTGAAACATTAATATCATATTCTTTAGAAAGTTGAGAATAACTATATGTTCCGGTCGAATATTTTCTTCGTATCTCTATAACCTTTTCACAAGTAAGTTTTGTGGTTGGATGATTTTCTCCGCATTTTTTAATATAAATATAATCTTCATTTTTCCAGTTTTTATTGTTTATAATACTTTGAATAGATGATATTTTTGTATTATATTCATCCGCCAAATCACCATATGTATACAATCCGGATTGATATTTTTCTCTAATCTCATTTGCCTTTTCTATAGAAAATAAAAAGTTTTTCCCTTTTCTGATTTTAAGTGGTTTATAATCTTCATCTTTCCAAATTTTATTTTTTAATATTCTTTCGGCGTGTCCCTTTTTAAGATTATATTTTTTATTTATATCACAAATAAACATATTTGTTTTAGCATAATCTTCTCTTATATGATTTACTATTTCCCAAGTTAAAATAGACCGTGAATGATTTTCTCCACTATTTTTTTCTTTTGCTTCTTTAGACCAAAATCTTGTATTAAAATAAAATTTTATATCATAATGACAGTTATATCCCTTTAAATCACTACAAGAATCTAATGCTTTTATTCACATTTTTTCTTTATTTACAATATCTTCTGGATTTTCATTTTTTTCTAGAATAATGAACTTAAAGTTTTCTTCTCCATATTTATTAAATGAGTTTTGTAAATGTTTATTGAAATGTTTTTGTTTTTTAAGTTTTCTATAATGAGTTTTAAGTCTAACTTTAAAATCAAGAGTTGCTCCAACATATTTTTTATCATTGATAATATTTTTAATACAATATATTCCCGATATTTCTTTTACACTTAAATAGTCAAAATCATTTAACATTTCTTATTCTTACACAAAAGATCTTTTTTGTCAAGATTTAATCTGCGAACGAAGCCCCACTATTCGTAATATTAAAGTCGATCGCAATAAACTCGATTGATTTCGCTGGTTTTAAATACAGAATAGCATAGAGCAAATTTTGATCAATAGCGCTAGCATCAGTTGTGCTTTCATCTAACTTGAACAACCATTCCGTTACACCCAACCGCACCTGAACGCTTCGCATAAATGGCTCAACTTTTGATCTAAATCTTGCCCATGTTTCTTTTGTATTTTGAGAAAAAAGAATCGTCGCCGCCATTCTACTAACTTCTTTCTTCAAATAAATAAGCAACCGGCGAACATTAATACGATCAAGAGCACTCGGCGTAACTTGAAGTGTTTTATTCCCAAAGATTACAATACCTTCGTTCGGGAACTTGGCAATCGGATTAATATTGGCAGCATAAAGTTTATCCCTTTGTTTAACTGTTAGTTGCTCCCGCACTCCAAGAACCGGAACGCCCGCCGAACCTTCCGTCAACCCACCTCTCGTAAATCCTGCTGGGGCAAACCAGATTTCACTCTTTGTTTCGCTACTTCCCATCGTTCCCAGAGCGACGATTGATGGAGGCGCCCAGAGAACTGCATCATTGACGGTATCTCGAATTTGAACCCAAGGATAATAAGCACAACCGTAAGAACTATTAATACCTCTTTGCTGAAGATTGCTAATGGTTGTATCAACATCCCCTCGGTTTCCAGCGGCATTATCACCATTTGTATTTTCTGTTGACGGTATAAAACCACCCTTTAGATCGATAATCGCAAGACTATCTGCCCTTTCTTCACAAACATTGAGCATATGTAAAGTTAGAGATTCATTTGTAATGCCCGGCATTGCCATAACATTACTTTCTACAACTTCTGGGTCTCTAACTGAATCTACCGCGCGCTTAACACTATTATACGCATAGTTCGTTAGTTCAGTTCCACCTTCGAGATCGGTGTTATTGAAAGGTTCTTTTTCTGTGATATCCAACCCATCAAAACCACCGAATAGTGGAGCAGTAAAACGATCAAATCCAGAAGTCAATACCTTCTTATAATTCGTCGCGTCGGCAGCCGTGATCGAAGTTCCTGCCGCTCTACTACCAGATACATAAACGGCATGTAGACTCGAAAGACTACTACCCGATAGATCGTCCAATGAGAAAATGAAAGAATGCTCCGTTTCTCCGGCAGTTGCGGCAAAAGTATCAAATCCAACCGGTAGTGGACGAATCAAATCGCCATATCCTACATCAAATCGAGTCGTTGAGTTATTTAGCGCCGTACTAATCCCGAAATAAGCATCTTGTGGATTTGATAGATTTCCATCGGAACTTGATACACGAAGTGGAAGTGACGGAAATAAGAATGAACCCGTATATGTATGATATCCAAGGCTGCTCGAGCCTGCATTGACAACATCCGATCCGGTAACTCCGGAGCGACAAATATCACCAGTAGCACCTTTTACAAATGCTGCCGAGAAATCGTTACCATCCGCACTTACACCATAGTTTTGGAAAGCATCCGCACCACCGATAATCGCAAATCCAAGCGGGCGAATCGGACCAAAAACACCAAATGGAAGAACTTCCACATTTACACCGCCAGCTTGAACATCCGTATTCATTTCCACACGAACAAACTTGGAGCGGTTGTCGTAGTTGCCATATTCACGGAACCTACGATCGGTGTCATCCCAAGTTACATATCGATCGCCGATTTTACGAGCAATATAGTTGATTGAGTTTGGATTTAGATTACATCCACTATAACGCTCGATCGCTTGAATAGAATTATCGCTATCTTGTGCTCGTCTCAAGATAACCGTAAATGTTCCATATGGATCTGCTGGATTTGTGGACGCCTTAATATCTTGAATGGAAATCTTTATATTTTGTTGTGTCCACTCGCCAGTATCAAGACAATGAAACTTGAAAAGTTTGGTCATACTCTGGGGTTGATAAGAGTTTGATCCGCCCGAAACAACCGAAAGGTCTTGCGAAAAGAACCAACCAGATTGGGCTGCTTGAGCACCAAATCTAAAATCACCACCTTCTTTTGTTCCGGAGTCACCTTTGAGACCTAAAATAATACCATAGTTTTCTCCGGTTCCGCCGGTAACATATGTATCAAGATGTCTTTCGTATGTTTGACCAAGCCAATAAGAAGCAGTATTGGCACCCAAAGATATATCTGGATTTGTAAGGGTCGGATTTGTATTGAAAACCTTGCGAATATACTTTGGAGAGTTGATATTAAAGTTAAATGTAGTTGTGTTGACCACATTTCCTTGAGCATTACGAATAATCGCCTTAAACTCTTTATTGCTACCAAGAGATTTAATAAGAATCGCAGAACCAGAAGCGGTAGCAGTAGAAGTATTTGAACGAGACGAACCGGTTAGAGTAATGGAACCCTCGTTAAAATACCAAACGGCAGCCAAAGCGCCGGTTGTTGGCGCAGGATCTCTCGTCGAACCCAAAGAATCGCCAGATCCGGAATCAATGATAAAAAGACCATAAGCGCCACCGCCAGCATCGACATTATCGAGTCCGTTTGAAACTCCAGCCGCATCTTTCGTTTCAAAACCAGCTTCGCCGGCAGTTGTAGCATTTGTATGTTGAGTTCCCAAGAGGCGAACATAAGTTAGAGGAGAGTTATTTCTCAAATAGGCTTGAGCCGCATAGGCACCATACATTGGAGCGGTTTTGTTACCCTCGCGCCATACGTCGCCACCCTGTCCTCCGGCGACCGGATCACCAAATATTTGGACCCATTCAGAAAATGATTCAACTTTAACCGGTCGCATACCAGGACCGCGTTGGGCGCGACCAATGACGATAGGACCGATTTTATCGGATTTTTTCGGGGTCTGGGAGTTGTCTATTTCTTGGATCGCCACGCCCGGAGATATTAGCTTGTATTTCTCATAACCTGCCATTTTTATATTATTCTCCTCTGAATAAGAAAATCTTTCAATAGTAAATAGTTGGTAGGATTTGTAAAAGTAGACGGGATACTAAAAAGGAAGACTATTCATTATTTATTTTCATCGTCCCCACAAACCCTTGATTCTTTGGATCCTTTGATTGCTCATTAACATCTCCAACGATCGATCTCTCTCTATTAAATCTAATAGCAACGGCATTCTCTCTCACCACAATATTCGGTTGTTCTTGATTTTTATCCATTCCAATCAAATGTCCCAAAACCTTTATTGGAATGGTCGTTTCATATTTTTTTTCGTTTTCTCCAGTATTCGCAAGATTATTAGAAAGTTTAAAATCTTGATCAATAAAACCTTCATATCGATGTCCTTCGTATTTACATATAAAATAGTTGATACCACCGGTTTGTGTTAAAAATGGTTGTAATATTTCATTCATTTGTTGTTGATATAAAGTTCTAACGATAACATTATATGTAACTTCCACATATACTGGCATAGGTATTGAATATGTGTTATATACTATTTTTTTATTTTGACGCGGAAAGTTTATTTGACCAGTTTTTCTTTTTGAATCCGCGTTCGCAAAGTTAGAAGTTTTATCTTGATTGATTTCTCTCGCTATTGTTATTGACCCACCTTTTTCATCACCAACCGCCGGAACATTTCCCCAAGCGGAGCCTTTTTTTGTTGGATCTTTTACAACCGAAACTCTTTCGATCGATATCAAAGGAAGATTGACCATTCCTTCAAGATCGGTCGCTTCTTTTGATCGTTTTGTTAGAAAGGCTCGTTCGGCGGTTAGCCAAATAATATCAACCTTTTCCCAGCCTTCGACGGTGGAACAAAAAATATTTAATGTATTGTCCAACCAATTGTTAAACGCTCGATCGATTGTTTCGATTGAACTTTCTTGAAATGGTATTTTTTTTATTTTTGCCAGCTCTTGTTTTGGTTGCGACATTACAGATTAAAAGTCCCCTTTCGCGCTCTTATACAGGTTGCCGATATTTCAATCTTATGTTCGACATATCCAAATAACTGTCGCGGTTCGTTTAATGTAACAAGTTCGTATAAAAAATTCCCATAAAGCAAATGATCACCAATCTTCACTTCAAGGTTTTGATCTTCCGTCAACCTTCTTTTATGAAAATGAACGACAATGCTGCTCTTTTTATCAACACCGATATTTGATGTATCCGTTGTTTGACCTTCCCATTCAATCAAAGCATATACTCTTATTGGATCGAGAAAGTTTTTTTCTATACACTCGCCATATAACGAATGATAGTTTGAATGTTCAAGAGATATGGGATAATATACAATCTCTTGACCGATTATTCGTTCAAGGATTTCATCATTTATTTGTTTTACATAATCCCGTTCCTTATCGCCAAAGAATAACTTTGGTGGCGGGTTTGTCGGTCTTGTAAACTTGTTATTTTGATCGGACATTTATTTTAGTTCTTTTGAATAAGCTTTAACCAATATTTCTTCTGATAGATCTTTATTATTGTCGACAAAATAAATAAACTTTTTTATAGCTTCTAAATGTTTTGATTCTGTATTTCTTGAAAGATTGCCTATTTTAAAAAGAATATTTGCGTTTCCATATTTTTCGTCGTATGTTCTTATCGACATACTTAAATATTCTTTAAAAAAGTTTACCACCCTACTTTCATTTAATGGTAGTTTAAGTTGTTGATCATTTTCTCTTGTTTTCATAAAAATATCTGTTACAAATATAAATGTTGAATCTCTCAAAACATCAATATTAATATCTGGAATCCTTACATCAAGCTCCACATTAATGCTATTATCTTTCTCATCAACCCAAAAATGATTAAAATCTTCGTTCTTTATTTCATTTATAAACTTTGTATATTCAGAAACTTCCACATATCCCGCTTGCTCCAAATATCGATATATTTCTTCTTTGGCTTGAGAAAAGTTTTCATCCATATCTTTTACTCGTTCGGCAAAACTTTCAAATCCATCTTCATCATTATTTTCTTCGCTACTAAATAAAATATCTATTTTATTTGACTCAAGTTCAACTTCTCCATATATATCATTTTTATGGAAGATATCTTCTATTTTATCTCGCAAATCTCTATCTTTCCAAGAAAAATCTTGTTTCAAATCGTCAAACTCAATACCACCCCACCCCGAAAAATACAAATAATTCCCTTCTCCATCATCTTCAATAGAATAATCCACCGAACAATATTCCATTTGATTATTATAACTATCTCTTATTTGTTGAAGTCTTTCTTCATCAAACTGAAGTTCTGGGAGATTATCTTTTGCGTGTTCTTCCATTTTGGATTTCAGTTGTCTATATATTTGTTCTCCTTTCTCGTCATCAACTTTTACATTTCTTATTATTTGAATAGTCGCACTTCTTTCTGATATTCTGCTATCTTGCGTATCATATATTTCTTCCAAACCACCTCTTCCAAAAACAAACACCAAACGCCTGCCGGCATCATCTTCCGGAAGATTTTCGTTTCTTAAAAAATAGAATACTTTTCCTTGACTCGTATAACTTTTAAAATAGTTTTTTGATTTTGTCGCCGCAATACACCAATGTGTATTTCGTCCGTAATAACAAGATGCTTCTTCTGTATTGGGTCTTACAACAAAAAAGTTTTCATCTTCATAAATGATTTCAGAACCTTCTATGGCAACTTCTTTTTTCTTTTTTCTTTTTTCTTGTCCCGATTGACCAAGATTTTCAACAGTATTCTTCAAATCTTCTAAAGATTGATATTTATTGATATCTTTTTCTTTTATTCGTTGTAGATTTTGATGGAAAATTTTAACAACATTAACAACATTTTGTAAACTACCTGTGTTTACATATTGATTCATCATCCAATCAAGATATTTATTATTTCCAGATGGGTCATTTTTGGACAAAACATCCACTACGCTTTGATGATCTGGATACTTTTTCTTAACATCCTCCAATCGCCCTTCAAAAAGTTCGTCTTCGGATATAAACTTCCGAAAATTTTCAAAAAGTCTTTGAATCATTTTTACTGTTGTCCCTTGGATATTCTTATTGCCGATTGTATTTTTGTTGAAAACGGACCAATAACCTTTTGCCAATATGCGGACACCTTGCTTCCAAGTTTCGCAAAATCATCAAAAAGTTCCGGTTCCGTATTTGATAACACTTGAACCTTTTTCAAAGCGAGATTCATAAGATCCGAACCTTCACCCGTCAACTTCGTTATATCCGTAACATTTTTTGCTTTATTTAAATCATCAATCCAAGCGATTGTCTTGGCGATTGTATCCGACATATCTCCTCTTGTATGTTTGTCGTATTCCACAAGAAATCCTTTCAATCCATTTATTGTTTTTTGATCAACGATTTCTTTACCTTGACTTACTGCCGCTTCAGCATTGCTGGCAAATAAAGACATTGCTCCAAAAACAACCACCGATGTCAAAGTTGCGACGGCAAGTTGACAAGCGGTTTTATGATTTTGACAAAATATCCCAATCTTTTTTGCCATAGCACTCAATACTTTCAATCCGCTAAATAGTGTTTTTGATCCTCTGGAAATATATTCTATTGCTTCCACGGATTTTTTCAAAATGAAGTCGGAAACCTTTTTCCATAGGTTTTTTATTTTTGTTGCCGTCCAATCTTTTGCTTTGGCGAGAACACTCCAAATGTCTTCGTTTAAGGTTTGTTCGATTTCGTTTAATGAGTGTTGTTCCCATAAAAGAACCTTTCTTTCAAATAAATATATTTGAACTTCTTCTTTTATAAGTTCTTGAAGATATTGATGATTTATTTTCATTGTCGTTAACCCATAAAAATAAGCATTGGTATTTGATCGGCGATTTTTTCGCTACTTTCGGCGATCTTGGCATCTTTTTCTGCCAACTTCTCATATGTTAGTTCGTCAAGAAGTTCTTTCAGTTCTTTTCGCAGTTCTTCTTTTTCTTCCTTTGCTTGCGAAAGAAGTTCGGGACCATTTAAGGTTACTTCACCATTCGGAATGGGAACCGAAGCGATCTTTGAACGAATATTTCCCAATATTTCTTTTGTTAGAGCAAGAGCATATCGTTTTATCCACATTTTACCAATACCATTGATATTTTCAAACGGTAGTTGAGAAAATGGAAGACTGTTCACATTGTTTATTCCATCAATGCCAATCGTTCGGTTTGTATCTTCTTCCCATCCGTTTCCGGCAACAGAAAACTTTATCCACATTTTACTGGGAGATCCAGAAGAAGGAGGTGGAAATAAACGAAGCTTATTATTTTTAAGTTCATATGAATAGTGACTGTTTCTTACCCAAATCGCATCTTCATAGTTCATTGCTTGAAGTCTATTCTGCCACACCGGAATGACTTCAAAAGTTGAATCATCGGAATATTGACCGTAGTTGGTTAGGTTTCCAACAACATTGAGACCACCGTAAAACCCATAAAATCTCCACATTGCTTGTGGTGTTTTATAGTATACTTTTGTTACCAATATTTTTTTGTTGCCCACCTTTCCGTAATATTCTGCACCCGAAACATCCGATGCCGATACGATCGTCTGAAGATCATAATCTTGAAGACCACGAGTTACGGTAAACGAAGCAGAATATTCGGTTATGCTACCGCCAACTCCGGAATCCGCACCGACACCATCAAATACTCGTTTAGCGTATCCAAAGGAAAACTTTGGATATTTTAGATTTATATGAGTTCCAGAAAGATCGGTTTTGAGTTGACTTGTCTTTAGAACACCATCTTGATCAAATGTTCCGGTGGCTTGACCAAGAAGACTGCTCAAGGTATTCTTTGCTTGGTGTTGATTTAAAATATAGGAATATTCAAGAGTTGACTCTTCGTAGGCGCCATAAACATTCGCCGGCACGATTTCAAGATCGAGAACATCGCCACCAAGGCGATAATATGTAAATGCGACTTGATCGACCGCGCCGGAAATGAAATCGGTTGAATAAAAGTCCGAAGTTGGATCAGAATATATCTGAAACGGACAACCGGCATTTACTAATGTTGCCGATCCGGTTGATGTCAAAACGGAAACCGATGTATTTGAAGTAGGGGTTAATGTAGGATAAGCCGACAAATCATATAAATCTCCATTGGTTTGCTATAGATAAATAGTTGGTGGGCATCATAAAAGAAAATGTTAGACAGAAACTACAAGTTTAACAGATGTTGTATGAATGCTTATACAACGGTCAAATATATATCTTTCAATGCGCTTTTGTTTTAAACAATATATAGTCATAACTGTTGATGTTACTTTTATGACCATACAATACCCAGACCAATCGAGAAGATCGCCGACTTTTGGAAAATATAGCATTTATTTTAACTTTTTAAGTCTGGGATTCAAGATTCGTTCTGGAAGAACATATTTATAATCTATCCAAAATATATTCACATAATCATATCCGCCAAGATAGAATTTATTTATAACTATTCCTATAGGATGCCTTCGTTTGGCCAGCGAGTCTTTTTCCCACTCCCAACAAACAAGATCTCCGACTTTGAAGTCATTCATTTTTATTTTTACTGCTGGCAAGGAGTTTATCGGTTTTGTAGATTTCAAAGCCGCTTAAAATCTCATAAGTATCTCCGTAGTTTGTCGCAAAAACTTTATAAGTCGTATATTTTTCACAATCACATAAATAACGTTTTTCACGTATTGATTTATCTAATATCAAATATATATAAGTTCCTTCTTTTGAAGTGTTTGATAGGAGATCGCCCGGTTTTAGGTTCAAGCGGAGTTTTTGGCAGAGGCGGCAGAGGGGCATTTATATTTATTCTTTCCAAGTTTTATTTTGAACAATCTTACATATTGCCTGTTTTCCTACTCCATATTCCTTTGCTAATGTAGAATACGAACCTTCACTGTTTTCATATCTCTTTCTTATTTCTCTTGCTATATCTAATGTCAATACACCAATATTTTTATCTGGGATTTTATATGTTTCGTCTATCCAGATTTTATTTCTTATTATTCTAGCAATTGTATCTTCTTCTACTTTATATTCCAACGCTAAATCATCATATGAAAGTTTTTCGTTTATATATCTTTGTCTTATTTCACAAGCCGTTTCTTTATTCAACTTTTTGCTTTGCTTATATGTTGGAATAATATATTCTGAATCTTTAAATGTTTTGTTTTTAACAATATCGTTTATTGTCATTACGTGAACATCATAAATATCTGTTAACTCTTGTTGAGTTTTCCCTTCCAAAACAAGTTTGCGAATTTCTTTCGCAATATCACAAGAAAGTTTCAAGTTTATCCTTGTTGAAGAGTATAAATAGTTTGAATCTTTCCAAATATCTCCAACTACAACTTTATCTATTGTACTCTTTGAAACATTATATTCTTTTGCCAGTTCTTTTCTTTTCGTCCCCATTTCTGTTTTTTTTCGTATTTCTTTAACATCTTCATAAGTAAGTTTTGCTACAGCACTATTCTCACCACTTGAATCAATATGATTTTCTCGCATTTTTTCTTTTGTTTCTTCGGAATGTTTTTGACCATAAAAAGGATTCTTTTCTCCAAGCATTTTTCCAACAAGAGCAAGACTTATTTTTCTTTTTCTTTCTTCAGTAAAAACAACTCCGAAAGTATTACCGGCAGTAGGACTTTTATTGTATCCTTTCTCTTGTTTATATGATTCAAAAAAATCTAACCAATATTGTTCTCTTTGAATGATCAAAAACGGATTATATACCTTTTCTAAAACAAAAATTCAAAATTTTCTTCTTTATATTTATTCCAAGCATTTTGAAGATGATTATTTTTATGTTTATTGTTGTTTAATGTGGAAAAATGAACACTTTGACGATGTTTTAAATACAAAGAACTTCCAACATATCTTTTTCCATTTACTTTGTTGTAGAATGAATAAATCGCGCCATCTTTTAAAAAAAGAATATTGTTATTAAATAAATATTTTAATATTTGAGACATAAAAGTATCAAGTTCTGTTATCTTTTTCTTTTTCACTGTTAAATCCTTTTGCTGTTTATTACTACATCAGTATATCTTATGATCTTTAGTAAGTCAAGCAAAAAAGGAAGGAGCCCCCGATTTTTCGGGGGCTTTGTTGGACTTTAATTGGTTATATTACGTAGGAGATGTAGGATATTTGATTACCCGAGAAGATCCACAACTATGACCAAGCCGTAATAATCACTTCTCGTCATTTGTTTGGCATAACGAGTCATTACACCTCGGCGTGGAGTGAACGTCTCTGTATCAAAGATTGTGGGCGTTACCTGCAACGGAACGTACGGGCAGTACGCAAATCCCGATTCCAGAAAAGACGAACCTTTACGACCCACTAGAATCACATTTCGTGGGAAATAAGGATCAACCCACAGGTCCCATTTCTTCGTCACACTACCGCTCTTGACGACACTTACATCACCCTTGTTATCATCCGCAGTAACATTCGCTCGGAAACCATTCGTCATTTCGAGAATGTTCGCAACTTCTGGACTTGTCACCAGGAAGTTCGCACCACCTCGAAGCGTCTTACGATGGATTTGAGCACTTACATCGTTGATGGTTTCAACAAGAGTCTCATACCATTGACTTACGTTACCCGTGAAGTCTGGCAGATTCGCTCCATTGCTCGTAATATCAAGACCGGTCGTCTTATTCACAAACTTACCCGGACGACGAGACCAATGATATACACCAGCGGTCGCACCCTTAACGAGATCACCAAGAATCTCACGATCGATTTCAAGCGCAATCTGCTCGGACAGAATAGAGGTTAGTTCCACTTCTGCATCGAGGTTATGATACGCGCTTAGATCCTGACCGAGTTCTGGCGTCCACTTCGCCTTGAGTTTACGACTCTTGGCGGTTACCGCAATACTGTCAACTTTGATATCGATCTCTCGAATATCATCGTTTAGACCAGTTGAGGTATTGACGGTATCAAACTCTAGACCCCAAGGAGTGGTTCCCACAACCGAACCAAGACCGGTACCGGTTGTAAACGAATCTTGAACTGCATAAGTAAACGCAGAACCAGACCAATTCGGAGTAGCTGCAAGATTAGCCGCCGAACTATCTTCACTACCACTGTTATGTGTAGCAAAAACCAGAAGCAGACGATTGCTTCCCGAAAGCGGATCTTGACGAGTTAGACGACGAACAAGAGCGAAACCCGCCATACTACCGGTACTTGTGGTATGAATTGAAACCAAGTTGTCAACATTTAGATTTGTAAAACTTGACTTCGCAACGTTGTATACCGCAACAATGCTACCAGAAAGATCCGCATCGTGACGAATAAGTTCATCACCACGATTTACATAATTGGCATCACCTTTTACTAACGGACCTTCGCTCTTTGCCCATACGCCAGAACCAGAACGCATTGCTACGAAAGTACCAGCAACCGTAACAGAACCGGTCGGAGTTGAATAAGCGTTATTTAGAGAATAAGCGCTTTTTTCTAGCGACCATAGATCGTTACCAACCGATAGTGCTTCGAGATTAACGCCACCAGTTAGTTGCCCACCGACCTTATCACCACCGTAAATACTTTCACCAGCAACAGCACCACCACCTGCTTTTCCATCAGTATAGGTAAAATCTAAGAAGAAGATTAGACCACTGGGAAGACTCATTGGTTGAACCGATACGAGATCGTTCGCAACAAGACCACCGAATACACGACGAACTAGAGGAAATGCTACAGCAGCAAAACCTTCAACATCACCAGCCGCCATTGAGCTAGCTTCAGATAGAAGTTGCTTTGCTTGGTTTTCAAGCAATAGCGCCATCGTTTGTTTTGACCTTTCATCACCTAGACCAACAAGCAGATTGGTCTTTTCCCACTTTTCGAGAAGTGCGTGACTTTCTCGTTGAAGATCTCGTTTTACGATACCTTCAGTTAGTTTTTGAACTATAGAACCCATTTTGTTTTGTTAAACTCCTTTTGTTTAATTATTTTTTTTGATACCCGCCAACTTCATCAAACGATCAATGGACGGATCGGTTGTTTTATTGTCTTCTGTATTTCGTCGCACAGAAGATAAAACAAACGAAGATGGTTTTGAGATTGCTTCATTTAATGCTTTCATAGAAAGTTCTTTTTCAAGATCCTTTCCGGAAACCACTTCTTGAAGCATTTCGTATGCCACCTTTGTTGACTCTACCGTCTGGGATTTAGAAATCGACTCGACAAGCTTTTGCTTTTGTCGCTCATTCAAAGAGGCGTTCTCTAATACCCTGTTCGTATAGAAAAGTTGCGCATTCTTAAGATTAACTTCATTAAGTTTATCTTTAAACTTTGTTAAAAGTTCTTTATATTGTTTATTTTCTTTTATTGTCTTTTCAAGATATTTTTCTTTTGTTACCAGTTTTTTATTTAGATTACCGACGCTTTCTTGAAGATCCTTTACCGTCTTTTTAAGTTCTTCCATTTCTTCTTTGACTTTTGTATCTTGTGTCATCGCCAAAGCATTTTCAAGGTTCTCTTCTTTATCTTTTTCTGTTCCACCGATAACTTTTCCATTTGGGGAACCAACATCAAGATCAACCGTAAGTTCTTCCAAAATAGCACTCAAATCTTCTTCGTTGATTTCATATTCTTCTTCTGCGCCATCCATTTCTTCTGGATTATCACTTGTCATTTCAACTTCTTCTTCAAGTGCGTTGAGTTGTTTATCTTCAAGATCATTCGCCAAATCTTCGTGGCTTTCTTCTTCGCCACCCATTCCCACACCCATTTCATCTCCAGATAGTTGTTTTTCAAGATCATCAAAATCTACTTCAATCTCTTCTTCATCATCTGGGCATCCACAAAGTTTTTCACCATTTGTTGCCGCCAATGGAAGATCTTTAGCAATATCACTTTCCCCGCCAACTTCTACATTTAATCCACCGCCCATATCCAAACCTTCTTCACCACCACCGCCTTCCAACCCCATTTCATCGTCGACCATTTCTTCATCATCTTGTTCAAGCAATGATTCTACTGCTTCTTTAATCTGATGAGCATATTTTTCAACAATCGCCTGCTCGGCGTTTTTTATAGCAATCTCTTTAAGAGTATTTGCGTCAATAATAGATTCTTCTAACAATGAAGACATAAATATATTTCTCCGTTATCTAACAATAAATAGTGTCTAAAATATCAAAATAACTTAAGTAAATATTGTTGATTCATCCACTTCATTATCATTTAAAACATCATTATTTGTCGGCTCATAAACCGCCTTTGCCATTGCTTCCGGATCATCACCCAAAATAACATGCCCGCATCGATCGGTACCCCCGTCCTTATCATTCAAAATCTCATTTGCCAGATTTGAGAATCTGTTTCGCAGTTGTTTTGCCGTTACCGGTCCGAGCATTCGTTTTGGAAATGTGTTTGAATATCTTGCCAATAGGCGATAGAGTTTGGTTCCGATCGTGACATCAATATTTTGTTCTGGGAATACAAGATAAAGATCCCAGTTTTGATTTGTTGCTACGCTTAGTCTTGATGGTATGGAGATGTTTTCTTTTTGTATGTCCGCCAAAAGATCGAGGGAGTGTCCGTTGTGTTCGATGGTTATTTTTGTTAGGGTGCCGACCGCGTTTTGTTGAACCGATTGAACCCAAGAGAGGCTCGCCATTTGTTCGATGGCGCCGTTGGGAATGCCGATATAGAAGTATAAACGTGCCATTTATGTTGGTTTCCCGTATGCCTTCAGGTTAGCAATCAATCCGGAGGTTTGTTGTGTGCTGGAGCGATTCGCTCCAACATCGATGCGATCGATATCATCCGGCGGATTTGGAACGCTGGTATCTGTAATGGATGATGATCCAGATACAAACAACGCATAATCGTTCGTCTGCCAAGTTGTTTTTAGATTATATTTTATGTTGCTCCACAAATCTGTGTTGCCTGAACCAGATACGTGAGTTCCGTCTGCCGTTGACGCGCCAATCAAAACGGGAACATCCGAACTATCCGTCTTCAAAATGATTGCGTCGCTTGCCGAACCACCATCGGATAATGAATAAATGTAGTTGTCCGCGCTAGCGTTGGCGTTCGGCAATAGAACATCACAAACGAGCGTTCCCTTTTGATTGCTTCCGACTCCACCAAGGTTGCCGTCATCACCCTTGTAGCGTAACGCATCGGCAGTTCGGGTTGCTGCTGCCGTTGTGGTTGGGATGTAGGACGATGGATAATCAACGCTGGCTTCCACTTGAAACCCATATAGGGCAACGCTGGATTGATTCAGTCCGTCAAATGTGCGATCGTTGTTGGCTTCTCCGACATATATTCTTTTTATGGAGCCCGTCGTGGCTGTGGAAGTAAAAGACATCCAACAACGCTTCCAACCGTTTGTCCACGATTCAATACCTTTCTCAACAGCATTTGCGCTTGTTCCGACCGATCCGGTTCCGGATACATTGAAATATGCCGTTGCGTTCGGTTGAACATCGTTTTCCAGTTGAATCCACGAACGATTAGAACCGGACACCCAACACGAAACCACATATTTAAAAGCATTGGTCTGATTGATCGTTTGCGCGATGAAATGAGTTGACGCCGGCGTTGAGTCTTCGTTTAAATAACTACCGGTCAACACTCCGTCTGGAGCGGTTACTTGACTTCCGCTGATTGTGCTATTGGTTTTTAACCAAATGGTATTGGTAAATCCGGTCGATTGAAGACAAAGATTCGTTGCCGCCGGTTCACTCAAATATCCCTTGACATTGACATCATTCGCATCATTTCGTGAACAACAACGAAGCCAATTTGCACCAACATAATATAATTTTCTTGTGCCGTCCGATTCTACTTTATCCAGATATGCGGCTGATGCTCGGGTTGCCGCCGTTGGAGTTGCCGTTCCCTTCGCGATTTGGGGATAGATGCCGATCAACTTTTGAAAGCGTTCGGCTGCTACGGTTGCTTGTAAATGGGTGTCAAGCCAAGTTTGGCGTTTCCACATAGCGAAGTAAGCGAGATTAGATGTATATGCATTGCCGCCTGTTGATAATGCCCCAATAGTAAGTGTTGTATCCTTGGCGAGCGTCGTAACAGCCGCAATAGACACCGCAGTCCCAGCAATACCGTTGATATAACAGATAGCACTACCACTACGGTCCGCGAACACTAGCACGTGATACCAGACGCCATTGACCAGCGGCTCTATTAACAAAACTGTATTTGTGCCATCGCTGCCAAATATTTGAAGATTGGTACTGGTGTCTAAAAGCGCTGTCCACCCTGCGCCGGCGCCACGTTTGTCCAATAGTCTAATGTTCGCGCCAGTGCGCGCACGGAATAGGAGTTCAAAGACAAAATCTTCGGTTGTGACATCGGCGAAGGTATTATTCCCCGCCTGAAAATACTTCCCGCTATTGAACAGAACACTATCATCATCCGGACCGAGAAGGGGGGAGCCTTGATTTGGTGTTGGAGCAGTTCCAGCACCCGTAATGGAAAGCGTTTCGCCATATTTATGCGGCAGCCACAATCCGCTTCCATTTGCCATTCCACCGATATAACGAAGAGTTGGATCAACCGTTATACTGTTAATCGTCAGATTTGGATCGAGATTATGAACTCCAGAATCAAGAAACGATGACGCAAATGTTGCGCTCGTTGAAACACAACTTCGTCCATTTCTTTTATTATTACAACACTTCATTATTTAATATTCACGCTCCAAGTTTAACATCTTTAAAAAGTTGATGGGATACATCTGCGTTCATATATTTAACATCCATATATCCACAAATAATATGAGAAACTTCGTGTCTCATAAGAGAAATGACCTTATTTTCATCATATTCATTATTTTTATCCAATGTTGTTATATATATTTCTTTATTATCAAAAAAAGTTACTCCGACCATACGATAATTTTCATTCTGTAAAAGATATAAAAACTTCATATCCTGGAAATATATTTTTGTATTCTTTAGGGTATCCGCGATTTTTTCTAATGACCACGAAGATACTTTTTCGTTCCAAAAATCAATCAGTTTATAAATTGTATCGTTTGTTTTATTTATGCTGATATTTTTTGATTCCGGTGATAACCACAATGATATTTCATTGAATAAAGATATTGAAGATTTTACTTTTTTATATGCCGGCAGTTTTATCAACAAAAGAACACAACTTTCAACAATGACGGAAACTAACGAACATACTCCGGAAATAACTCTTGCCGCCATTGTCTGACCGAAAAAATATCCACAAATACCCAAAACAAACAACAATAACAAAGGAATGATATGAAACAAATCTTGTTTTGAAAGAAAACTTACATATGTTTGTTTATTGATCGGGGCATTCATTCAATATTACCCCTTACTATTCACTCCGGAACCGCTTTGGGGAATGATTTCATCCAAAGCCATCGGAGGATAGAAGAGATGAGCGATTGCTTCAAACGAACCGGTTCCAGAAGAACTTTCACAAGAAACATAGAATGCTTTTACGGAACCTAAAGAAACACAATCACCATCGTTTGGAAGTGTATACTTATGATTATATCCGACAACATCACTATTCACTCTTGAATCTAAAGTAACGACCAAAGAAACCGTAGAAGTGTTTGTTATTTTTACG